>Ga0256405_10000119_pt1 | contig 242784 bp, 183 predicted proteins | sample RumenRJG_02DNA_FD_189096 | JGI IMG/M metagenome (GOLD analysis project Ga0256405, IMG submission 189096) | Bovine rumen microbial communities from Lethbridge, Alberta, Canada - RJG_02 | ecosystem: Host-associated > Mammals > Digestive system > Stomach > Rumen | place: Canada: Alberta...
GATTGCGTAGTATGCGGTTTGGGGAACCGCGTAGACAACTTTTAGATTAGACTACGTACCAGCCTAATTTTTGACCTATTGACGCATACCTATCTCTAAACAGCCTAAAAAATGACCTATAGACCAATATCGTTTTATGCAAGCATAGCCGCTATTTACCCGCGCGAAACAGAAAGAATTTTATTCTTTTTGGCAAAAAAAAGCCCGAATGCTTGTGTATGTGCAATATTTGTTGTACCTTTGCAGCCAAATTACAGCCGTTATGAAAAAAGTTCTGAATATACGCGAGCCGAATGTGTATGCACGGCATTTGGAGGCGGAAGTGTTGCACCCGCAGATTTGTGTGGTTCATTTCGATGAGCTGGAGAAGGGGGTAAGGACGAGTATGAATAGTTACGCGGTTTATGGGTTGTTTATCCAACGCGAGTTTCCGCAGAACTTGTCTTACGGTGTGCGGCCTGTGCAGGTGAGCGAGTGGTCGGTGATTGCCGTCGCGCCCGGGCAGATCGGAGGAAAGGAAGACGACGGCAATCCGCTCTTTCTGAACGGATGGGCTGTGTTATGGTCGCCGGAGTTGATGAGCAAAACGGATCTGGAAGCGCACATATCGGAGTATAATTTCTTCTCGTATTTCTTTACGGATTCGCTGCCTTTAGAGCCGCGGGAATGGGACGCGATAGAGATGCTGTTGAGCGCTCTGCGAGAAGAACTGAAAGCCCATAAAGACAGCTCGGCATTGCGGAATATAGTGGTCGGGTATCTGCGGTTGATCTTGGATTACTGCCAGCGGGCTTATTGGCGGCAGAACGCAAAAACCACCGCTTCGGAACCGGATGTACTGAAACGTTTTCACGCTTTGTTGGACAAGTATTATTACGAAGGTCGGCAAGCCGAGATGGGCTTGCCGACAGTAGCGTATTGCGCCTCGGAGATGGCGTATTCAGCGGGGTATTTCGGCGATTTAGTCAAACAAGCGACAGGTGCTTCCGCCAAGGAATATATACAATCGTACATCATCCGAATTGCGAAGAATATCCTCATGAGCGGCCGAAATATCAGCGAAACGGCATACATGCTCGGCTTCGATTACCCGCATCATTTCACGCGAATGTTCAAGAACAAAACCGGTATCACTCCCGGTGAGTACATGCGCGGGCAATCATCCTAAAAGCTTGCATTCTTAAATCCACTTAGTCGTCTATGCGGACAAACTCATATTTGCTATTAAACTCAAGTTCGAGACCGGAATTGAGTTCGGCTTTCCACCTGCGGTCGTCTTTGCCCCACTCGGTAATGAAGGCGTTGGGGAAATTGGCTTTCACATATTGACGAACCAACTCTGGAATGAGGGCAGAAGGCACTTCGGTCTGCTTGCAATCCACTTTGGTAAGTTCGCCCGCCTTGTTGAATTCCAAAGAACGACCATCGTTAAACTTAACATCGTACTCTACGTCCAGCAAGCCTTTGTCCAACGTAACATAAGCTATTTGGGAGGCGTCAAAATGCGCTGCAACGATGGCTTTTGCCGGTTCCGGTACTTGGTCGAAAGTGATCACTTGTTCTTTTGCGCAAGCCGCCAGGCTGCATAGTGCCATAAGCACTACAGAAAAATACTTTTTCATAATGATTGACTGTTAAAGGGTTAAACTGTTATTTATTGTAAGTCCCGAATGGTCTTCGCCACGTTGATGAGGTGGTCGGCAACACGTTCGGATCATCGTGCAGGCGACAAGGAAGACTCCAATACCTGCCAGAAGGGTTAAGATAGCTGTTAAAACAGAGATTACATTTACCATTTGTTCATTTACTATTTAGTCATTTATTTATTCATTTAATCAAAAAACGGTACAAACTCGGTTGAGTTCATACCGTTATAGTTTATGTCCGGGCATAGTTATGGCATAAAATGGCTTTTCGCGGGGCATAACGACGCACTTGTCCCAAACGCATACTGTCCGATTGCTTGGCTACGGCACATAGTTCGCCGCCTTCCTCACCCTGCATCGGGCATACTGCGCTCATGGCAAGCGCGCGCGTCTGCACAACTGTCCCATGCGGATCGTCTTCTTCATCCCACTCGAAATCATACGGCTCCACTTCCGCACAGGTCTCTATCGTCATGTCCTGCATGGCGCGTGCAGCATCCTGCCACTCGTCCACCGCCAGCACAACGAAAAAGAGCACCGTCAGTACAGGCACTATCCGTTTCACCATATGTCGAATCGTTTGAAGACTCATCTGCTAACTATACAACAAAAATCATGCCATAGATTACTTGGTGCGCAAGCGCGAGAGCATTTTGATGCCATAGACAGGCCAGTACGGCACTTTCTCGATGCCGGTGCGGACACGAGGGATGTCAAGCAAAAGGAAAGCCGAAGTCATGAAAGCCGCTACCCACGCCACTTGGCCGTAGATCTGCTTCAAAGAAACGGACATGACGGAAAGGCTGAGAGAAGAAAGACCGCTTGCGCTCAAAGTAGGAAGACCACCCTGCGGGCTTAAAGACGTCAGCGTCAGGTAATCGCCGTAACGCGCCATGTTATCTGCCACAAAATGGTTGAACAGAGAGGTGTAAAGTCCGTAGCCGGACGCGCCGGCGAGGTACATGTGGATGACATTGAAGATGAACAGCGCCATGAAGAAATGCTCCAAGTCATGCACCGACTCGTGCAACGACCACATGAGCGACGCGGCAAGGATGGCATAAGCGCAGCCACGGAAAGCCAAGCCGAGACGGTATTGCTCAATCGGCACATTGACATCCAGATAGAAATACATCCAAAGCGAATAGGCGAAGATACAGCCGAAGCCGATAGCAAACAGTTTCCACACTTTCCATCGCTGTGCATGGAAAGTGTGAATATCCTTGCTTGATTTTTTGGGCCAACGAGCATGCCCGAGCCAAAAGAGTGTGACGCCACACCCGACATAGACACCGGGCAGCGACCAGAGACAGAGTTCGGTCTTGGTATGTTCTTCGAGTCCGCGCACGGCAGACCAATAGACCTCTTCGAGTGTGTGCTCGGCACCTAACAGCATCTCGGCGATGGCGGTGACAAGCAGGATAGCAAGGACGTTCTTATACCTGAAAATATCCAACGAGATATAGGGTTTTTCGACCGTTTTGAGGCGGTACATGATAAAAGCCAAGAGTATCAGGCTAAGCGCCAAGAGCCATCGGAGCGTTGGCGATTGCAGCCACATGAGGTGGTCGCCATAGACGAGGATATAACTGACCATGAGCATGAGCAGGCTGATGAGCAGACCTGTCGGAATATCTATCCCCCGGAGCGGCATTCGTTGGGGCATCGGACACCACGGCCGGCAGAGCGTGAGTTGGGTGAGCACGACGAAACACATCGTACCGATGGTGAGCACATGCATCATCTGCCAATTAAAATGGAAAGCGACGACGGCAGCCAGCCACGCACTACCGGTGATAGCGGTCAGCAACACGATATGCAGCACGGGAAAGAACACGCCGAAATCGCGCGGCGGTGTGATCCACAGTTGGATATTGGACATGCACTCGAACGTGCCCTGAAGCTTCGCCATGCCGGAGAGGAAACAGACGGGAATAAGGATTGCCATGTTGGTCGTGCGCATGGTGATGAGGTTGCAGACGGCGATGACGACAGCGGAGCCGATGAGCAGCTGTTGGTTGGTGAAGCGGAACTTCATGCGGAAGAGCATCGGGAACCAGACCACCATACCTGCCAACCCGGCAAAGAGCAAAAAGACGAGGTCTTCTATCATGAAGCCTGTCGTGCCTCGGATGGCGTCGAGTGCGCCGAGATAGACACCGCCGGAGAATTGGAAGCAGAGCACCGTGACGACATAGATCCACGGCTGAATGCGGCGCGGCACGAAGTCGCGGAACATGGGCATCACGAACGGCATGGGCTTGGATTTTACCATTTTGTCATTTACCATTTCTTTATTCACTTCGTTCATACGATCTGCTTTGCCGTATGGGGCATTTATTTAAATATTTGACCATTTAGTACTTTACCTCGCACTCGACGGAATATCCGGCTTTGAGTTTTTGCAAGTCTTCTGCACTATTCTCATCCAAAGCAATGCGGACGGTGAGACGCTGCTCGACTTTGACGAAATTACCCGTGGCATTGTCAATCGGGATGAGCGAGAAAGCGCTGCCAGTAGCGTCCGAGAGACGTTCAACACGCCCTTTGTAGGTAACATCGGGAATGGCATCCACAGCGATGTCCACCTCTGCGCCCTCGCGGATATTCGGCAGTTGGCTCTCGCGGTAGTTGGCTTCGATCCATTTGTCGCTCTCATCAACGATAGAGACAAGCGTCTGACCGGGGTTGACGAGTTGTCCGACATTGATGTCACGGCTGCCCACTACGCCCGAATGGGTAGCGGTGATATAGCAGTAACTGAGGTTCAGTTCCGCCAGTTCGACCGCTGCCTGGGCTTGCCGGAGTGCCGCCTCGGAAGCCGAGAGATGATAGCCCTGTTCCTCAACGACGTTATTCTGCATGGCGCGTGTCTGCCTGACTTGCGCATAACGTGCCTTGGCACTCAGATACGCCGTGTGTATCTGGTCATACTGCTGCCGTGTGACCGCCTCTTGAGCCAGCAGTTGCTCATACCGCTTGTCCTCGCGGGCAAGGTTTTCCATGTTCACGCGCGCCTCCTCGATAGAAGCCTCCGTGACGGACATGCTGCTGGTGGTAGTGCGGATAGACGAACCTGTCGCTTTGGTTTGCTGCTCGGTACGCGCGAGTTCGGAACGTGCTTGCGCTAAACGTAACTTGAACTCGGAGTCCTCGATGATGACGAGTGTGTCGCCGGCGTTGACATGCTGGTAGGCTTCGAAGCGAATCTCCTTGATAAAACCCTGCACGCGGGTGTTCTGCGGCGCGATATACTGGCACACGCGGGCGTTGTCGGTGTACTCGATGCGACCGAAATGAGTGAACTGCAGCACGACATACGTGATGCCTGACAAGAGGATGAGAACGATGACCGAATTATAGATATAGGTCTGAATTTTAGCCTTTTCCATAGTGCTTATAATGTGTGGGTTGTGTATTTGAGTTGATAGAATTGATAGAGCAGTCCGACGCGTGCGTTGACGAGCGCCATGTCGGCTTGCAGCTTCATGCTTGATGCATCGAGCAGGTCGGTGAGCAGGGCGAGTTCGTTGTTATAACGCTTCTCCACGAGCGCGTAGTTCTCGTCCGCCAATTGGACCTGTTTCTCTTGCGTCTCGACCTCGGTGAAGGCGGTGAGGAAATGCGTGTAAGCGGCATGAACGCCGTTGTTGACGCCCTCTCGCGCCAGTTCGACGCGCTCTTGCGCCGCCTCGCGTTCGGTCTTGGCTTTGCGGATCGCGCGATGATTGTGCCAGAGGCTGCCGAGGTCGTACTGCAGACCGATGCCCACGAACCACGCATTGACATTCGCGTTCACGGGGATGAGGTCGGAGGTGTACGGTCCGAACAGCTCGTCCTTGGCGACCAGTGCTATGTGCGGGATGGATGCCGAACGGGTCATCTTGACCTGCTGTTCGCTCAGTTGTTGAGCGGCTTCTGCTTGCTGAATACCGAGGTGACTGCCTGCTGCGCGGCTCTGCCAGAGCTGCTCCGAGGCGGCTTGTTCGAGTTGCGCCAGCGCGGCGTTGACGGAGAGTGTGTCGGGCACGATGGTTTGACCGTCCCGATACAGCGCGGTGGTGAGCTGATGATGAATGATCGACTGCGCGTCGAGGAGGCGGATACGCGTCAGTTCGAGCTGCTTGAGTTGCAGTTCGTAACGCGTGGGGTCGTTGCGGAGCACGACACCTGCCGCTTCGCGGGCACGCATCTGGTCGAGCACTTTGTTGGTGAGCTCGATATGGCGGTCGATAACCTGGATCTGGTTCTGTAACTTGACGAGGTCGAGGTAGTAACCGGTGAGCATGAACCGCACTTCCTGGCGGCTCTTGGCCACGGCCAGTTCGGCAATCCGCTCGCCGATCTTCGCCATCTCGATACCTGCGAGGATAGCACCTCCGGCGTAGATGACCTGCGAGGCCTCAAAGGAGAACATGTTACCCCAATGCGGCGTCGGTTGTTGACCGTTGTTGATGTACTGCGGACCGAGCCCGGCGTAGATGACTTCCGTCTGACCGCTTGTGCTGAAACTGCGGCTCATGAGCGTCGCGTCACCGATATACGAACCGCTGATGCTGACGTTCAGATGCGGCGTAAGGGCGTTCTTCGCCTGTTTCACATTCTCGCTGGCGGCACGGAGCGACGCTTCGCTGACGCGGATGACACGGCTCTCCTCATCTGCCAGCCGATAGATAGCATCAAGATCGAGCATCACGCTGTCTTGCGCAGGTGCTTGCGCGCTCGTCTGCTGCGCGCTTAAAAAATAAGGATTGATGACCATAAGGCACACCAACCCAACATGAAAGATTTGTTGTTTCATATATGAGTTTGCCTCTATAATTAACTGTTTTTTGCGGACGTTTCCGCGCGGAATATTATAGGGTCAAACCCACGCCTTTACCAAGGCTCAATTATGTTCCACTCTCGCGAGTGTCTTTCAAAATCGGCTGCAAAGGTACTGCTTTTTTTTGAATTATGCAAGTTTTTGGGCAGAAAAATTTTTTCAAACACTAAGTGACGAACCTTGTTCAAAAAAAAGCGTAAAAAAAATCGCTGTAACAAAAAAAAGAGAGCTCAAAACTCTCTTATCTTTTACCTCATTGCCCTCTTAGGCGGAGCGGTCACGGACTTTCTCCCGTTCCATCAGGAGAACGCTCCGGGGTGGAGAGTGGGGCTCGAACCAACGAAACTGAGCACCAAGAAGTAAAAAATATAACTTGTTGATTATGAACGTGTTAATATTTCAATTCTTATCATTTTGGGGCTATTTTTAGCCCTCATTGGCAGGATTTAACCTCTATAAAACATATAGTATAATATTTTATATTATAAAAAATTGGTCGAATCAATAAGTGGTGTTTCGTGGTTTCAAAAAATCATGGTTTTAAGCACCCGATAGGCACTACATAAACACCATCGTCTCGTCGATAAGCATACTTGCCCACACCGATTAAAACCATCATGAATGACGGAGCCGGCATTTTCGTCGTGTCAATTTTTCCGGCTAACTGTTTCAGGGTTGTGGCGCCCTTTTCTATATTATCTGTTCCACCTAACTTGATTTCCACTAATCCATATTTACCATTCTCAAGATGGATGACGGTATCACACTCTAATTCATTTCGATCTCTATAATGGTAAACGTTCCCATCTAAGGCATCGGTGTATACGCGCAAATCACGAACAGCCATCGTTTCAAAAAACAATCCAAATGTGGCTAAATCATTTATCAAATCTTGAGGACCGACACGAAGAGCAGCAACTGCAATACTCGGATCTACGAAATATCTCGTATCGGAAGTGCGGATGGCTGTTTTGCTTCTTAGAGCAGGATTCCACGCAGTCATATCTTCTACAACAAATATCAGTTTAAGTGCAGCTATATATGATGATATAGTGTCTCTATTCAATGTCGAGTCATCATTGTTTGCCATATCTTGATATATGGTGTCATGAGAAGCCGATGTTCCTTGATGCCGACTTAAACTCCGCATTAGCCGCTTTACCCGTTCTGGGTCACGACGTACGCCATCTGCACGAGAAATATCAGAATCCTCTCCATTACCGGAACCCACAACTCCATCATAGTATATCTTTGCCTGTTTGAGAGCCGCCTTGCGGTTTGGAGTCATGGTTGCCATTGGCCATCCCCCGCGGCATACCAAATAGGCTAATTCCTCAATATCAATTTTCGATTCAGCCATCAACTGTTCAGGATTATTGAATAGTTCTGCCAGACTTACTTCGCCGGAACTTTCTCCGGATTCCCAAAGGCTCATCGGGCGCATTACAAGCGGAGCAATACGTCCAGTGCCGGTATGCACAATTTTCTTTTTATCCGCAGGGACAGCTGAACCTGTAATGATAAATTGTCCTAAAGCACGACGATGGTCCACTTCACCTCGTATAGCATCCCATAAAGTCGGCACTACCTGCCATTCGTCAATGAGTCGCGGCGTTTCGCCTTGTAAAATGAACTTGGGGGTTGATTGAGCATACTGAACATTACGTGGTCCTTCTTCAGGATCTGCCATATATGCGACACTTTTCGCCAATTGCTCAGCTGTGGTTGTTTTGCCACACCATTTACTTCCTTCTAATAGAACGCATCCGCAAGCGTCCAATAAGTCCGCTAATAACTGATCTGCAATACGTGGTTTATAGCCTTCCATAATTTGTTATTTTTTGAAAAACGCTGCAAAGGTAGTAAAAATAACTGACATGTGCAAATATTTTTGAAACTTTTCCGCAATTTGGCGAAATTTTGTTCCGCAGTTTGGCGATGATTTGTTCCGCAGTTTGGCATAATTCTGTTTGGGAAGATGGCGCATTTTTGCTTGGGAACTTGGCGATTTCTATTTGGGAACTTGGCGCATTTTTGTCGCAAAAGTAAGCTTTAAATGCTTGTTTATACAACAAAAATGAGAAAAAAAACAGCGGCGATACCTAAATGTATTTCCTCTGCTGTGGGTGGAATGTGGGGCTCGCACAGCGCGAAGCGCAGATCGCAGCGAGAGAAACGAGCAAGAACCTTGGTTTAAGAGCCCTCACATCCACCGATTTTTTCTGTCTTGAAAGCGTTTTCTCCCTTTCCAGTTACAAATTTCACTAATTTGTTAGTTTTACTCTCCAAAATTTGCGTATATCAAAAAAAAGCAGTACCTTTGCAACGAAAAAGCCGCAAAGGTCTGTGGCTTTCCTAATACAATGAAAGTAATAATTACATTAATAGCATCATTATTGATGCTGAATGTTTTTGCGCAAGAAAAGGAACTGTTAATTATTGGTACGATGCACACTGTCCCGAGTGTAGTGAGCCATAGTTATAAACCCCTTCTTAAATATGCCAAGGGCTATAAGCCAGAGGCTATCTTTGTTGAGGATATTTCCCCTGAGGACACTTTGAGTCTCAAAAATTTCACACCTCGGTTCTTAAAACTTGCTGATTCTGTTTCTCAAGTCAATATTATTGACGAGCAGCTATTCCAGATTTTGCGAGCCAAACAGCTGTCGGATATGGATTCCTGTGATTTTTCCTTCCTGGCAAATGCCTATTTGCAGAAACGAGACAGAGCCAACCACACCTATTATAATTATCTGAAAACGTATGGAACGGCAGGATCCAAGAAGCCACAGCGGCGGGAAAATGAAGACTTGATATTTCCGCTTGCTGTCTCAATGGGAATAACCGAATTGCTGCCCGTTGATGATCATCAGACCGAGCCGGAATACCAACGTGCATGGGAAAATGCGATGGAAGCCGGCAAAGAGGGCGACAATCTCATACTTGTCAAACTGATAAAAAAGGACAATCGAAACTGTATATGGCCGGCTATGTGGGGAAACTTAGGGAAATATACGAACAAGCCGGAAACGCTACAAAGATACTATGAGATAAACTCCTGTCGATATGTTACTGACCCCAATGAATACAGCCGGGCTGTGCAGCAACTATGGGATGGGAGGAATATGCGGATAGCGGAAAATATTGCAGAGCAACTGAAAAAACATCCTTATCAAAAGAGTGTTTTGATTATTGGAGCAGGGCATGTCATTAGCATAAAGGAGGCGCTTGCTCAAGTTTATCCCGAACTGAAGGTGAAGTTGATGTACGATTAGTGAATAATTATGAAAGATAAACTTATACTATTGGCACTGGCTGCGCTGCTGACTTCCTGCACGATTGCGGAAGGTTATATGAAAGACGGCGCGTATGGACCGACAAGTTTCAGTTATGAGAAGCAATTGAAGGATACTATTATCAATCAAGGAGAAGTATTTTCTTTCGACAGGGCATCAGTCATGTGCAATTGGATTGACACCCTGCATTTTTTCAACCAAGGCAAGCTCTATGTGAACTATTCCATGTGGGAGGCAATCGGTCCAAAGACGGAGACGCAGGGAGTGCTGATTATTCAGAATGACAGCGTCGTCTATGAGAAATATACAGGAGAAATGGCAGCCGACAAGATTGCCGGTGTCTTTTCTGTCACCAAGTCCGTTACTTCGCTTCTATGCGGAATCGCCGTGGATGAGGGGTATGTAAAAAGTGTTGATGATGCAGTGACGGAGTATATTCCTGAATTGAAGCAGAGGGATTCACTATGGCAGAAACTAACCATCCGTCACTTGCTGGACATGCGGAGCGGTCTTGACTTTGATGACACCTATTCGCTTAGCATAAAGGGCAAAGATCTTAAGTGCCTTCATGCCATGGCAGATTTGAACTATGGAAGCAATATTCCGGTTCAGGTCAAGAAATTGAAGTTTCGCTGTGAACCTGGCACTGAGCACAACTACGAAAGTATGTCCACTGAGATTCTTGGAATGGTGATAGAGAGAGCTACCGGACGCAGTTTTGCTGATTACCTTGAAGAAAAGGTGTGGAAACCTATCGGTATGGAATCACCAGGTTATATCAGCTATGACAGCAAGAAACATCATACACCGCACGCATTTGGTGGACTGGCTCTGACGATATATGATTTAGCCAAGATAGGCAGGCTCTATCTGAACAGCGGCGAATGGAATGGTAAAAGAATCGTCAGTGAATCTTGGATTCAACAATCGACAACTTATTCTGAAGAGAATGAGGGCTATCATTTCTGCTGGTACAACTCTAGCAGCGTCGGAGTAGACAAACCGGAATACCCCGGCTTCTATGCATTAGGAATCCGTAGGCAAGTTCTTTTCGTCAATCCTTACAAGAACATGATTATGGTTCGTTTGGGATTAAAGGATGACACCTACGCCCATATCCCATATATCTTCGAGCAATTAAGCAATCTCTGGCCAGAATATTGGAAAGAGTAAAAAAGCGGCACTCGGAACCACATTTATAAACATTTGATATTTATCCGTAATAAACTGCCGCATTGCATTGATTTGCAGCAGTTTATTAAATTATTGAGTACTCGTCTGTGACCTGATATTTAAGTCATTTTTTTCGACTTGCTGGCTGTATTCTGGCAGGCCTTGTCAAAAAACTACATAAAAATCGCTGTAAATCAATAATTTACAGCGATTTGGGTGGAGAGTGGGGCTCGAACCCACGACACTCGGAACCACAATCCGATGCTCTGCCAACTGAGCTATGACCACCATATTCATTTACGATTTGACCATTTACGATTTAGTCATTTATTGGGTCATTTCGTAAAAGCGGGTGCAAAGGTACTGCTTTTTTTTGAAATATGCAAATTTTTTTCACTTTTTTTGCAAAAAATTTTTATATATGGTAAAAAAGCTGTATCTTTGCGAACTTTTTGTATGCGTGCGCATGCATATACCTGCGAATGCGCATGAAAATATATATAGAATAATATATACACACACGTATGATAGAAAAAATAAACGTTATTCATTCAGTCAAACGAGTTATGCTGCTTTCAATGGCAGTGATGATTTGTTTATCGGCAAGCAGTCAAAGTTTCCGTCGTCACCATAATCCTTTTGAGGGAGGGGATGATTTCCATTTCGGTTACATCAGCGGAAGTGTCGGTTACTCGATGCTTCAGACGCGTGTAGCGAATGCGATGCCGTACGGCAATGTAGGCGGTACGGTAGGATTGGGTTACGAGTTCCGAAACAGCGGATTATGGGTGAACGTAGGTCTGCAGATGAGTTTTCACCGCTCGAAGTTAGTAGTAGATCCGTACACAGATAACCACGAGGGGCAAGACACTCAAGGTCATGCGACCACGTTCCATTATCGAGTAAAACAAACGGATGAGATAAAATGGAACTACATCGACGTACCCATGTTGGTAGGTTACTACGTGAAAGGATTTCATGTAGGCGGAGGATTGAAAGTAAGTTATGCCATCCATCCTCAAACCCATTCATACGGAACGTACAACCTGAGTGCGACCAACCATTACTACGACGTTACGTTTGTGGATATGCCAGACCGTGGTTACACGGATTACGATTTTGACAACAAACTGAATAATAAGTTAAATGTTGGCGTAAGTCTTATCGGTGAGATTGGTTACGATCTTCTTTCCTCCGTTCCGACCCGGAGCCGTGTATGTAATGTGCTGAAGTTAAGTTTCTACGTGGAGTACGGTTTGAACAATCAGTTACGAACCCAAGATCCAAACGCGATATGGAAGACGAGATACACGACGGAAGTCATGCCTAACGAGTATGACGCGCGAAAAGTAGAAGTCAATCCGTATCTAAACACGTTTGCAGAGCCAACACGCACCGTACCGTTCTTTACCGGTGTGAAGTTGACATATATGATTGGTGGCAGCCGTACGGCTCGAGTAGGATTCCACCACGGATGTATGTGCTATAATTAAGGGCGAATGGCTATTAGAAATTGGATATTGGAAATTGGATATGAAAAAACATCTCTATAGATTTTTGAGTTGTCTGCTACTGACAGTAGCAGGAGTGAGTACCGGTGAGGCTTCTATCACATACAGCACGCCGGTAGAACACAAGATTTGTCCGGGGGACACCCTTGTTATGGACACTCGTCAAACGGTGGTATATAGCGACACGACGCTGTATGACACCATTCTTGTTGCGTCTGCCACGCCGCCTGTGTTAGACACAGTGGTGAACACGCACCGGGTGAATGTGTATCCGACTTATCTCCGCTGGGAGCCGGAGCGAACGATAGAGCGCGGGGGTGCTCCGTTCGATTGGTACGGTATCAGCATCACGGGAGCCGGATTCTACGAGAAAGTGTACAAGTCCCAGGAAGGCTGCGACAGTATTCTCCGTGTCCGTGTCCGCGAGCGTGTTGAGGTACAGGTGCGTGATACGCTATGTATTGGAGACAGCAAGAGTTGGAATGGTCAAGTCATCACAGCCGGAGGTATCTATCGCGACAGTATCCATTTTCAGGACTACGACTCGGTTACCATCCTTAACATGATTGGTCACCTTCCTGATACGACGGAGAAGAACATACGCATTCCGGAAGGTAGCGCATACACCTGGAATGGAGAAGAGTACCGTACGAGCGGCGTATATGAACAGTCGTACGTTGATCGTTTCGGTTGCGACTCTCTCAGTCGTTTGGTTCTGACGGTTTATCATGTAGATACGATTGACACGGTTGTGATTGCATGTCCGGGTGAGATTTATACCTGGAACGGCATCACGCAGAGTCAGACCGGTATTTATTCGATGCCTGGGACACGCAGTAACGGAGATCACGTGATATACCGTATTGACTTATCATTCAGACCATTACAGGAATTGCCGCTGCAATATCGGATCTGTGACGGTGAATCGGTGACGTTCAACGGCGTGACCTATAGCGAAGGGGGAACTTATTACAACAAGATTAGTTGCGACACAGTATATAAGATCACGGTACAGAAGAACCCCTCTACCCTACACTTGCAGACCGGTTTGCTGGATGCGACTCATCCTTACTACTGGCAGTATTCATTAGACGGAGTGCTACACATAGATACGATCTATGATCCGGGTACGTATGAATACACGACGAAGAACAGCGAAACAGGATGTAATGATATCTGGCGTTTGGAGTTGACCCGTGATGAGACGAGTTATCATTTCATCGAAGAGGTGACGATATGCGAAAACGAGCCATTCCAATGGCACGGTTTGAACAATCTCAACCGGCAAGGTATCGGTCAAACCCTCCATTATTTCGATCGACTTCGCACGGCAGCCGATCAAGACAGTATCTATGAATTGATCCTGACCGTGAAGCCAATTGTACGCTCCACTCGTACGATACCGTTCTGCGGTTCGATTCTATGGGATGGTATAACATACACAGAATCAAGCATTCTCGTTGACACGCTCACATCGGTTCAGTATGCCTGCGACTCGATTGTAACGACTATATTATCCAAAGGCATCGCATTCCATCACCATGATACGATTTCCATCTATCCGGGTGAGACCACTATATGGCGCGGTCAGACCATCACGCATGATGGTCAATACGAAGAGCGGCATGTGACATCATTCGGTTGCGACAGTATCTATACCTTAGGTGTGGGCTTGCGGGAAGCGGCTCCTGTGACGAACATCCGTTCGTACAACGCAGCTATATGCCAAGGCGATTACTATGAGTGGGAAAAGACCGGAGAGAAGTATTTCAATACCGGGGATTACACGGTTAACGGTACGGTTGATCCTGATTCGGTATATATCCTTCATCTGACAGTCAATCCGACCTTTGCTACATCGGAGCGCGTGACTTTCACCCATTTCCCGGCAGTTTACCGCGATCAAATTATCTATGAGGACATCCACGAGTATGAGATCAAATACACCTCATCCTTGGGTTGCGACTCGATTGTCACCGTATATGTGGACCGTGAAGTGATCCGTGATGAGATCTCTGCTACCATCTGCCCGGGCGAGACGTATACCTGGCGCGGTCATGAATATAAAGAGGCCTATCGCTATGTAGAGACAGAGAAAGGAGCGGACGGCGAAGACAGCGTAGAGCATATTCTGAATCTATCTGTTCGCTATATCCCGGAGACGCGCATCACGAAGAACATCTGCGAAGGTAGCTCTTATACATTTGCAGATCAGGTACTTACAGAGAAAGGTGTTTATCGTTACACCTTCCGTGAAGAGGGATGTGACTCGGTTGTAGTGCTGTCTCTAAACGTACTGAAAGCCGATACGAACACGTTCGTTCACCATATGAATAAGGGTGATAGTTATGTATGGAACGGCAATACGTATTGGGGAGCCGGCACCTACTATGACCGACAGATTAATCGCTTTGGATGCGATAGCATCAACGTGTTAGAACTGACTATCAATCATGTAGATACGATCGATACAACGGTTGTTATCTGTCCGAATGAGATTCCGTTCCACTGGCATGGGATTGTAGCGAGTCAAAGCGGTCAGTATACTGCCGGTGAGCGTCAGGAGAATGGCAGTTATAACTTCTACCGTTTACACCTGAGGGTACGTGAACTGGTACGTATTGACACGACGTTCACCATCTGCGACGATCAGAACATCACGTTCAACGGTAAGACGTACAGCGAGTCGGGTCGTTTCTTTGACTACCTTAGTTGCGACACCTTGATGGAAGTAATCATCACCAAACATCCTCAGCAGGTTTATGCCACCACTGCCAGCCTCGGCAACAGCCACGGATATACCTGGACCTACTGGGACAACGGTGTAGAAAAGACCGAGACGTTTAACCAACCGGGTACGTATGAGTTCGAGAGTCCGAATGCGACCACCGGTTGTAGCGAATTATGGCGCTTGATACTGACGAAGAACGAGACGGAGTATCATTTTGTAGAAGATCTCACGATCTGTGAGAACGAAGAATTCAGTTGGCGTGGTCAGAGTGGTTTGAACCATCAGGGAATTGGCGCGACCAGTATCTACTACGATACATACACCACCCGTTCGGGCAAAGACAGTATCTACCAGTTGAACCTGACGGTGAACCCGCTTAAGCGAAGCACAGAGACGATTCCATTCTGCGAGTCGTACACTTTGAACGGCAAGAACTACACTACTACGACTACGATAGTAGATACCTTAAAGACTTTGTACGGTTGTGATTCGATTGTGACGACAGTGCTGCTAAAAGGCAATGCGTTCCACCGTCATGACACGGCTACGATTGTGCCGGGCGAGACGCTGTACTGGCGCGGTCTGGCTATTATCAACTCAGGCTTATACAAAGACGCTTACACCTCCGTCAACGGTTGCGACAGTATCTACACCATAGGTGTAGGAATGGAAGAGTCCGCTCCGCAGATGAATATCCGGACATGGAACGAGATTATCTGTGAAGGAGATACGTACACATGGCGCGGAAAAGACTATTTCAATACCGGAACCTATGTAGATACCGTTTATGTAGGTAACACGTACGAAGTGGATTCGCTCTATATCTTGAACCTAACGGTGAACCCTGTTTACCGCTGGTCAGAGCGTATCACATTCACTCATTTCCCGGCTAACTACCGCAATCACACCTTCAACGGTCCGGAGACCATTGATATCCGCTATGCATCCACTCAAGGTTGCGACAGCATCTTAACGCTTTCTGTAGATTGGGAAGTTATTCGTGACGAGGTGACTGAGGTTATATGTCCGGGCGAGACCTTCGTCTGGCGCGGTAACACGTATTCTGCCGCCAGCCGTTATACGGAAATAGAGACAGGAAGTCAAGGTCAAGACAGTATCGAACATATACTGAACCTCATCGTTCGTTATATTCCGGACACCTATATCACCCAAACGATTTGTAACGGAAGCAGTTACACCTTTGGTGATCGTGTATTAACGGAGAGCGGCAACTATACCTATACCTTCCATACCACATGCGACTCCACGGTTCATCTATCGCTCAATGTACTGAGCGTGGATACGAATAAGTTTGTTCACCGCATTAACGAAGGCGAGAGTTACACCTGGAACGGGAATGTATACCATGGTACCGGCACTTATTTCTACTACGGCACGAACCGCTTCGGTTGTGACAGTGTAGCCGTATTGGAGTTAACGGTAAACAAAGTAGATACCATCGATTCGATCGCTACCATCTGTCCGAGCACGACGTTGAACTGGCACGGTATCTCTGCCAGCCAGTCAGGCGACTACTACTCGAGCGAACAACAAGCGGACGGCAGTTATAACTACTATCGTCTGCATCTAACCGTACTTGAGTTACAACAGATAGACACAACGTTCACTATCTGCGATGATGAGCAAGTTACGTTCAATGGGGTGACCTATACAGAGGCCGGTCATTACGACAACTACCTAACCTGCGACACGTTGATTCGCGTTCATATCAACAAACATCCGCAACGCGTTTATGAGACTCGCGGCACGTTAGGTGGTGAACACGGATACACTTGGACCTACTGGGATAACGGTGTTCAGAAGACGGAAAACTTCAATGCAGTAGGCACTTATGAGTTTGAGAGTCCGAATGCGGAGACCGGATGTAGCGAGATTTGGCGACTTATCCTGAGCAAAGACGAAGAGGAATATCATTTCGAAGAATGGGCAACCGTATGCCAAGGCGAGCCATTTGTATGGCACGGCCATGCCGGTTGGAGCAATCAGCATGTAGGAGAGACCACCGATTATACGCATACATACCAGACGCGCAACGGCAAGGACAGCACTTATACTTTGCACTTGACAGTTAATCCGGTAGAACATACCTACCGCACGATCACTTTCTGTGGAGAAACGACATACAAAGGACAACTATATACGAGTTCTACGCAAGTGGTAGACACCTTCACCGCTGCGAACGGTTGTGACTCGATTGTTACGATCAACCTCGACAAAGTCAACGCATATATCTTCGACGAATCGCACGATCTGCCTCAAGGCGAGATTTATATGTGGCATGGTCAGCCTATCGGAACCGATGGTGTATATTACGACAGTTACAAGACTATCTACGGTTGCGACAGTATCTACCGTTTGACCGTAAACATCATTCCCGCCTCGCCACAAGTGAATCAATACACGGACAACTGGTCGTTATGTAAGGGTGACACTGTAGAATGGCGTGGTAAACAAATATGGCTTGAAGGAACACACATCGATACTGTTTGGACCGATGGTCACACAAAAGTGGACTCTATCTTCGTGCTCAATATCAGCATCAACCCGAGTTACAAAGATACCATCGTACGCCATATGTACACCTGTAGCGAGGGAGCTGCCATTTACTACCAAGGTAGGGTTTATAACGAAGACACAACTGTCATTTCGAACCTCAAGACGATTCATGGTTGCGATTCGATTGTGAAGATATATATGCATTTCAACACAGCTACGTTCCTTGAGCGGAGCGACACGATCGTGGATACGGAGTTACCTTACACATGGACGTATCAGTTACCTGATCCGTTACGCGCCGACACTGTGCTCACCACTTCCGGTACCTACCATCACTTCACTACATCCGAAGGCGGATGTACGAACGAAGAGCGGATGACACTGGTTGTTCGTCCGACATATCTGTATGCGTTGGATACGACGGTATGCGAGACGTCATTACCGTTTGTATGGCGCGGCATGTCGCTGCAGCATCCGATCGGCGAGACGAAGCAGTACGAGGATCATCTGACGAGTGTGTTTGGTACGGACAGTATCTACCGCGTGAACCTAACGATTGTAGAGGCACCGAGAAGGACGGAACGGATTGAGATTTGCGAGAACAAAGATACGATTATCAACGGGAAGAGCTATTTCGATCCGGTGCTGTATCCGGTAGGTGTGGTCTTCCACGACACGGCTTACAAGCATTCTGCGGGTAACGAGTGCGACAGTATCATTTATTATGAGATCACGAAGACGCCTCAGCGCCATATCGTAGAGACACGAATCATGCATGAGGGTGAGACGATAGACTGGCGCGGCGAGACGATTACGGAGCTGGTGACGAAGACGTATACGCAAGAGACGGAGATCGATCCGGCAACGGGATGCGAGATGATCTATCAGTTACGGGTGATTGCAGAACGCAAAGACGTAGTCAGCATCTGCGCATTGGACACGCCGTATGTATGGGGTATCAACGGAGAGAACTACTACTCGACAGGCTTATACACGGATACGGTCTTTGACGCCGAACATTTCATTACGGATTACCATTCACTGGATCTGACGGTTCAGATTCCGGTGGATACGGTGAAGGTATTACGCGGTTGTCAGCCGGAAGGCGTGACCTGGAACGGCGTGACGTATCTGAGCGACACGATCTTCCGCGACACGCTGCAGACCTGCGACACGCTGTACACGGTGAAGATCCAAGTGGACACGACGTACACGATTGAGATCGTCGATACGATCTGCGAGCAAGCCTTACCGTATATCTTAGGCCGGCAGAATCCGGATACGATCTGGAGTGAGGTGGTTCGTTATCCGCACACGGACAAGACGGCATGCGGATGCGATTCGACGGTTTATCTGACCTTACGTATCATTCCGGAATTGACGAAAAACGATTCGACGTTTGTATGTGAAGATTATCTGACGAGCGGCGGTGACGTGGTATTGGGTAACCTGACGGATCCGTGGTTCGAGCACCGAGAGAACGGCCGATACAGCGGCACATGGCAAGGCAAATGGACGGGTGTTCATTACACGAACGATACGATTGTGTATAACTGCGACAGTTCGTATTTCCACCATATCATCGTACGGCCTCACCAGGCGCTTATTCCGGAGAAGACGTATGCGCTGTGTAAGGGCGATTCGGTTCAGTTATTCTGGCCGCACGACACGACGTGGATCAAGACACCGGGGGTATATTACGACACAGTTCCTACGATCTCGGCATGGATGGATACGAAGCATAACACGGTTATTCACAACGACCGTGCTTACGAGTGCGACAGTATCACGAAATGGACGGTTGTTTATGCAGACACGCTGCATGAGCATTTGTACGCCCATATCCGTCAAGGCGAGACGTATGCATTTAACGACAGCGTACTGAGTACGACGGGTGTGTATGACTCGATTGGTGATTATGTAAGTGCCATGGATTCGGCTCACCATTTCTGCAAAGCGGTCTATACGCTGCACCTGACGGTAGATCCAACATACAGTTACCAAGACACGATTGAGATATGCCATATAGCGAATAGGGAGTATACGTATACGTTCAATGACGATCTGGAGGAACACTTTGCGATCAAATTCCAGACACCGGATCAAGACTCTGCACTGCTGCATTTCACCGATTCGACAAAGCATTTGTCGTACGGGTTCTATGACCATTTCTATGATTTGGTTGTTTACTACCGTCAGCAGTATGAGACGCACTTGTTCGACACGATCTGCAATAACGGATATCGGTATTGGAACGAGCATCATAAAGACGGTTCCCGTACGACGCGTACGCTCCATAACACCGGTACGTATTTTGACACGGTACCGGCCACAAATATGTGCGACAGCGTGATTATCCTACACCTCTACGTACGTGAGCCGGTTCAGACAAAGCATTTCACAGCGACGGTGACGGACCGCGAGATACCATACTTATGGTCCCATACCTGGAAACAGGCGGACGGCACTGATACGACGCATGTGGATTCGTTATGGGTAAACGGAGACTATGAATACACGATGCCGAATCGGTTTGGTTGTGACTCGGTGGTTACGATGAACTTCACGGTTCATTATACGCATGTATTCCGTGATACGATTGATGTCTGTGCGCCGATTGAGACGACCCACACGCATTTCTGGAACACGGGATATGAACAGACGTTCACGGTTCCGAATGCAGACGACACGATCAGCTATGCAGATACCTTGATTACCTATTATCCGTTAGACAGTATCTATGTACTATTCGTGAACTACAAAGCGCAGACGATCACGTATCTGGATCAGAATTTATGTTACGGCGATTCGCTGCAGTTCGGTTTGAGCCGTGCCCACCAGCCGCGGTTCCTGAAGCAGAGCGGTGTTTATCGGGATACGCTGGTACGGACGGAGAACGGATGCGATTCGATTATCGAGTTACGGCTCAATGTTCTTCCGCGTTACATCAACGACTCGACACGTCATATCTCGACGGCAGATACACCCTATATATGGACCCACGTTCAGAACGGTACGATCATCAGACGCGATACGCTCCATGCACCAGGTGACTACAGCTTTACCTACTACTCGAAGTTCGGTTGCGACAGTATTGATAGTTTGCATTTGTTCTTCCATCAGAACTATCTCTACCGTGATACGGTACAACTATGTCAGAGCGAGACGCCGTACACATGGGGCAGTAAGACCGATATCTACCATACGGGCGAATATATACAGAACTTCCGCACTGCGGATGGTGAGGCAGACAGTACATGCGTTCGTTTCGTACGCGTAATGCCTGTTAAGTATGATACGATCACCGCTACGATCTGTGAAGGTGACTCATTGCGCTTTGGTCTGACCAAATCCGGTCAACCGCGGTTCCTCACCCTCACCGGACTCTATAACGATACGCTGACCACTGTCCACGGTTGTGACTCGATCATCACGTTGAGCCTCAATTTCTATCCGAAGTTCCTTAAGCATCGTCAAGTAGATATCGCGGATGTGGATACACCGTATGTATGGGAGCACAAGAGCAAGAGCGGAGCTACGTTCAAGAGCGATACGCTCTACGCGGCCGGTGAATACCGATTCGTATTTGAGAGCGCATTCGGTTGCGATAGCATCGACAGCCTCAGTCTGCGTGTTCATGCTACTTATCAGTACCACGACACCGTCTCCATCTGTTACAACGAGACGCCGTACACTTGGTACAACGAGGACCGCACGAAGATATACAAGAAGGACATCTACGAGACCGGTTCGTACACCGCATACCTGCAGACTCAGGATGGTTATGACAGTACGCTTATACGCTACGTACATGTGCTGCCGGTATACCACGATACCGTTCGCCACTCGATGTGTGAAGGATCGGATTACTGGTTCAACGGTGTTCGTTATTCCCAAGGAGGCACTTATGTAGATACCCTTCGTTCCACCGCAGGCTGCGACTCCATCGTATCGCTGTTCCTAACGGTGAACAAACCGATTTACGTACGTATTCCGGTAGATATCTACGAAGGGGAGAGTTATACGTTCTTCGGCGAGACGTACACCACCTCCGGGACCTATCGCCATTACGGACAGACAGCAGAAGGATGTGACTCGATTGCCGAACTGTTCCTCAATGTACATAAGGCCATCGATACCACCGTCATTGTATGTAATGGTGAGCTGCCGTACATATGGACGAACAAGTGGACCGGTGAAGTTAAACCGTTGTACAATGCCGGTATATACCGTAATGACACCAGTTATGTTAACGGAGAGCGCACGTTCTATACCATTCAACTCATTGTCAATGAAGCGAAGTACGATACCATCCGGGCTACTATCTGCAGTACTGATTCCTATCAATTCAACGGTATTGCCCTGACGGAGTCCGGTATCTATGAGAACACGGTGAAGGGAAGCAACGGTTGCGATAGCACCACTACCCTATTCCTTACCGTTAATCAACCGTACTACAACTACATTGAGCGTCATATTATCGAAGGTCAGTCAACCTCTATAATGGGACTCACGTTTGATAAGGACACCTTGCATACCATCAAGGGCTACACACCGAACGGCTGCGACAGTATCACAGACATTAAGGTGGTTGTACACCCGATGGTGGATACTACAGTGGTTGTCTGCGCAAACGATCTGCCGTATCAATGGGTGAACAAATGGAACGGACAGATCACTCCGTTGTATGCTGCAGGTATCTATCGCAACGATACGACCTACGATGCAGAAGGACGCCAATTGTTCTACGGATTGCAACTCATCGTTCATGAACCGGTTGTCGTAATCAACCACGCTGCTATTTGTGAAGGTAGTTCGTACCTCTTTAATGGGCTACACCTGACAGAGGCCGGAATCTACCACGATACCTTACAGAAGAAGGATGGTTGTGATTCCATCGTTGAGTTACACCTCACCATCAACAAACCGTACTTCAGCACACGTACCGAGCATATCTTTGAAGGCGACACGATATACTTCTATGGTGACACCTTATATACTTCGGGCACGTACACGCATTATGCGCGCACACCTGAAGAGTGCGACAGCACATCAGTACTGCAAGTCGTTGTTCACCCGTTAGTGGATACGACGGTGACGGTATGTAAGACGGAGCTTCCGTATCTATGGGTGAATAAATGGAACGGCAAAGTGACGCCGCTGTATGCCGCCGGCATCTATCGGAACGACACGAGTTTCGTGAACGGCGAACGGATGTTCTACGGTTTGCGTCTGGTAGTCAACGAGCCGACGGATACGACGATCTATCGCGAGATCTGTGAAGGCGATTTGTATAACTTCAACAACCGGTTCTTAGGTGTATCGGGAGAATACCGCGACACGATCAAGAACGGTAACGGATGCGACAGCGTGGTGATCTTACACCTGAACGTACTGCAGAAATACTATCACTCGATCGAGCGCAGTATTTACGAGGGAGACACGGTGATGTTCCAGGGAGCACCCTACTCTACGGCGGGTATCTATCCGGTTCGGTTCACCTCATCGTTCGGTTGCGACAGTATCGTTGAGTTACGTCTGACGGTGAACCGTCTGTTCGACGACTCGGTATCTGTTTGCGCGAATGAGTTACCGTTAGTATGGCGCGGCAAGACGATTTATGAATCGGGCATCTACCGAGACTCGGTAGTGAACACGGAAGGTAAGTTGAGCACTATCGGATTGAAAGTGACAGTACTGCCGACGTCCCGACTGGAAGAGCCGATTGTAGCGACTATCTGTGAGGGTGACTTCTATCAATTCGACAACCGGATGTTGACGGAGTCGGGAACGTATTACGACACACTGACGGCGGTGAACGGATGTGATTCGATTGTGATGCTGTCGTTGCAGGTACAGCCGATAAACCATCAGACGGAGACAAGAACGATCTTTGCCGGCGACACGGTGCTGTTCCACGGCGACACCTGTATGACATCGGGTATCTATACGTATACAAGTCAGAACAGCAATGGATGTGTGGATACGTATCAGTTAATTTTGACGGTTCTGAAAGACTTCAAGATTGATACGACGGCGTATGTATGCAGTAATGAATTACCCTTCGTATGGCACGGCTACGAGTACAGTGAAACAGGTGATTATGCATTACCGACCGCATGGACGGATTCATCACGGGTAGTAACGACCTTGCATCTGTTCGTACGAGAGACGGAGTATGTGGAAGAGAACATCAACCTTTGCTTCGGCAACACGTTTATCATTAACGGAGACACAATCCGAGAAAGTTGTTCGTACTACGACACGGTTCCGGCCGAGAACGGATGCGACCGTGTGACGCGTTATATTATCAGCGTACAGCCGATATTTGAGAAATGGGATACCGTATATATATCTGATCAGGATACCTATACCTTCTGTCCGGATGCGACAACGGGTGTTCCGCGTGTCTTGGATAAGACCGGAGACTATGAATGTATTAGCAAAACCGACTACGGCTGCGATGTTATCCATCACCTGCACTTGGAGGTACACCCGTCTTACCACTTCACCGAGTACCTGGATCTCTGTGCACCGGATACCATCGAATGGCACGGACAAAAGATCTACGCAGAAGGTAAGGCACAAGTGAACCCATACCTCACGCGTTACGGTGATAATGTGGAGAAGCATTACTTCGACCGATATCTGACCACTTATGGTTTCGATAGTATATATGAGTTGGTGGTAACGAACCATCCGTCGTTCTACACGTATGAGCAACATCTGATTAAAGAGTTGGATCAAGAAGGAACGTATATCCACGGTATTCACATCACCAAGTTGGATACCATCTATCGCGACACCTTGAAGACTGCTTATGGTTGTGACTCTATCTTCCAGATTGCGGTGAACACGAAACGTACGATCACCGTAGAGCGTACGAAATATATCTGTGACGATGGTAACGGTTACAACTTCTATGGTCAAATCATCACGAAAACCGGTAAATACTCAGCCGTAGTCAGTGGCGGAGCTGAGTCATCGTTTGATACCATCGTTAACCTGACGCTGATCGTTAATCCGATCTCGATGACCAAGACACGTATTGTGATCACGGACGAAGATGTGCCGTATATCCATAACGGCAAGTATTACGATGACACGAAGATAGGCATGCCGCAGTGGGATCAAGCTACCCGGAAATGGATACCGGATGTAGCGACGACCATTATTGAAGACAACTACCTCAATCAGTACGGATGCGACAGTATCAATCTGCTTGAGTTTGTAGTGACGACGCACTACTCAGATTGGAACCAGATTCCGTTGTGTACGGGTTCACAACTCATTATTGATAAAGATACTATTCGGACCGCGGGTTACTACACCTTTGTACGTAGATCGACCGTAACCAACCGTATGGATAGCCTCTACCGAATTGAGGTATATGAAGCGCCGACGTATGAGATGCCGGCAGTCACCAAAACGATATGTGAAGGCGATACCGTCGAATTTGGAGGCGAGAAGTTCTACAAGAATGGAGAGCACCGTGTCAAACTAAAGAGCGTTGACGGTTGTGACTCTATCGTCACATTGAACCTCACCGTTTATCCGGTATTCCGAATGGATACGACTGTGAGACTGTTACCGGAAGAGTTGCCATACACATGGGAAAACCGCAAGTATTACAATAGCGGTGACTATGAGCGCTCATGGCAAATCGGAAAATGCGATAGTACGCGTGCGTTGCACCTGATTGTGATAACACCGGATACAACAGAATATACTTTGTGTGACAACGAACCGGAGTTCCGATGGAGTTTCAACAACAAGCTCTACTCCCAACCGGGTGTTTATACGGATACTATCCGTGATTCGAACGACAAAGTATATGCCATTGGTGTTCTACACCTCTCTGTTGCTTCGTCTATCACAACCATTAGTACAGAGAAGATCGGTTACATTCCGGAGAAAGCATTGACATTTGATATTAACTTTACCGTTGATCAAATAGGCGAAATGACATACGACCTGCTCTTTGACAATGCGGCAAAACAGGTAGGATTCAAGAATAGTTACAATAATCCTATACGCAGAAAGGGTATGGCTCAAGTGAATATTCCGCAGCCTTCAGATGTTAGCCAATGCTATCCGGAGCAGCAGTGCGGAGTTCGACCGGGTAACTACACTGTTACACTTCTGATTCACAACAGATGTAACGATATTCAGTCCGATCCGTTAGAGTTCCAGATTCGATATCCAAGTTGGATCATTGAGCAAAACTGGGACGATGTAGTAGCGCCGCTGAGTACCTATTGTAACTGCGGTTATGAGTTCGATGATATCAGATGGCAAATCGGTGAAGGAGCGATTGTTACATATCAACACGACTACTTGTACACTAAAGAACTCGCAGAGGATGACAAGGTTACCATGTGGGCTAAGCGCAAAGGTATCAACGAGGAACTTATTCCTACCCATCCTATTACCATTCAGAAACCGGATCTGCCGTTTGCTGATTACCCGACGGTAAGCAATCCTATTCAGGTATATCCGAATAATGCGCCGAGACAGATGCCTATAGTGAATGTAGATGCGCCGCACGGCGGACAATACGCTATCTACTCGTTCACCGGTATGCTCATAGGTAACGGCGAGTTGGAAGAAGGAATTATGCAACTGACCCTTCCTGAGGTCAATGGCATCTACTTCATCCGAACGACGTACGGAGAACAAAGTCAGACGCACAAGATAGTGATTTATTAAAGAAATAACCTCGCGATCAATTCGCGAGGTTATTTTTCCAAAAGGAGAAAGTGATATCGATCCAAGAGTCGCCTTGTCGCTTGTAGAGGCGCTGGTTTGTTTTTTCACTTTTCAGTCCTCCAAGACTTTCTATATACGGGCCAAGTTTGACATAGTCAAAAGCGGTCTCGTCTTTTGGCAGGTTTGTTCGTCCGCTGTACCAAGCCGTCTTAAGAGGCCGCACGTAGTGCGCCCACTTTGCTACGTCTTGAGGATCTGCATCACCGCCCATGAAGGCGACGCAAGTGATCATGGCGCCGTAACGGTCAATGAGACCGTCGAGAAGATCGGTGGTCAATTCCTCGCCGATATCTTCCGCCAGATGGGGGCTGTGACAGCCGGGACAGTGGCAGGGACAATTAGAGAGATTAAGGGCGAGTGTTACCTCGCCCGGAATCTCTTGAAAAACGATGTCAAAAGAAGCTACTTTCATTAGCTATTAGCAGTTAACTGTTGGCTGTTAGCATTTAGGCGCTTTGCCTTTCTCAGCATAGTAGCGTTGAGCGGCTTCTTTCTGACGTGCCTCCGAGAAGTTGGATACCCGCTTCATGTAACCGATGACACGGGTGAGGTAATCCACATTCTTGGAATGGCAATGGGGGCACTCCTTGAGGTAACGTTTGTCGATATGACCGCAGTCGTTACAAACCGTGTTGGGGATATTGAAGGTGAAGTAGTTACATCCTTCGATCGCAGCCACACGGAGGAGTTGGCGGTATTGCTCTTGGCTGAGGTGTTCCTCCAAGTTGCAGTGCAGCGCAGAACCACCGGTGAGGTGCTCAATGTACTGACGGCCGTGGAGACGGAAGCGGTCAAGTACGTTGAGGGACTTGTCCTCTACAATATAGAAATAGCTGTTATAGCAATCACGCGGAACAACATAGCCGTCTTCACGATCCCATTTCGCATGTTTAACACCTACGTTCTCAGCCGGGATCATCTCACAGTTGAACATAACGTCCTTGGTGCGGTACTCTTTGTTCTTCTTCTCGATGATACCAAGGAGTTCCTGTACAAAGTGGGCATACTCCGGTGTATCCTTGATCTCAAGACCGAGGAACTCAGCAGCTTCCACAAGACCGTTGACACCGATGGTGAGGTACTGACGACCGATATTGATGTAACCGGCATCGAAGAGCGGCAGCATACCTTTCTCCTGGAGCGACTTGAGGTTCTCGTTATAAGCGAGCTGTACCTTATGCATAAGGTCCACGACGTCTTCGATGTATGCCTGGTACGGGATGTTATTACGTACGGCATACTGGATAGCGCGGTTGAGGTTGATGGTAAGCACGGACTTAGAACCCGTAGAGATACCACCGGCACCGAGGGTATAGCTGAAGCTGTTGTCGGTGATGGCATTGCGCAGACGGCAGCAAGAAGAGAGGCTGTCGGCATTGTCGGAAACGTAAGTGAAGAACGAGTGACCCTTCGCATACATCTCAGCCGTGAAGTCACCGTACTCTTTATCCTTGATATCGCCGTTTTCTGCGAGGAGGGCCATGGTCTCAACCGGGAAGGTGAGGACGCAACGGGTACGCTCTTCGTTGAACCAGTTCATGAAACGCTTCTGCAGCCAGTTGAGGCTATCCCAATGCGGTTCTTCGCCGTTCGGGAAGCGGAAGTGCTCAAAGAGCGACTGGAAATAGAAGCGGTCATAGTAACTGATATTCCAGAAAACGGACTGGAAGTTACGAGCACCGGAGGGTTGGTTCAGGCTATAAACAACCTGTTGGAAGCAGTCGGTGATGACCTTGTCGATCGTTCGACGACGTTTGCTGAGATCCACTACTTCGTCTGCACGTTTGTAATAATCCTCACCGTACTCCTGCTCAATGAAATAGTTCATGTACATAAGGAACTCAGGCGTAGCGCACGCACCGGAGAGCATGGAGGAAACCATGAAGACCATGTTGATGAACCCACCGCAGAAGGACTTGAGGTTATGAGGAGGCGTTGCATTACCACCGATAGACTTGGTACCTCCGATAAGCCATGGGTACATGGTGATAGAAGCGCAGTAGTTAGCGAGGTTGGTCTCGTCGTTCTTGTAGATGAAGTGCTGGTTAAGCAGGTTCATATACCGATCGGAGAGTTCCTTGCCATACATCTCTTTGATACGCTCGGTGAGCAGACGGCGGTTGAGGCGGATGAATCCCTGTTTCGGAAGTTCGCCGATGAGGGTAGCGATGTTCTTATGCTCGACGTTCGCGTTGGCATCGAATTTCGAACCTTCGGCAGCGTTGGATGCCTTGACATAGTTCATCATAAAGTCCAGACGGCGCTGGGTCTCACGATCCTCTGTATGTCCTTGGCGATAGAGGATGAAAGCCTTAGCGACCTGGTAGTAACCTTCGGCCATGAGGGCTACTTCGACCTGGTTTTGGATCTCCTCAACGGTCTGTCCGTCACGAACGCGCAAGTGCGACAATACAGCGCCTAATGTCTCTTCAGTAGCAAAAGCGCCTACTGCGATGAATGCCTTGGAAATGGCATTTTTGATTTTGTCAATGGTAAAAAGTTCCTTCTTACCGTCACGTTTAATAATGTATGTTTCCATAAATATATAGTATTAATTTCGTTCAAGCGGAAATACGGTGCAAAGGTACTACATTTTTTCCAATTGTGCAAATTTTTTTTTCAACAAAAAGAAAAAGTTATCCAAAACAAAAAAGCAAACGGCTGAAAGACAGTCGTTTGCAATTTTTAAATTGTTGAAAAGTTTTCCAAAAGTAGAAAACCGTTCAGAAGACAGATTTACTTTCTAACGATTCTCTTTGCAACCTTATGAGCCTCTTTCTTAGCAGCACGCTTCGGAGCGGTAGCATCCTCACCACCTTCTTCTTCCTCAGCAGCAACAGTAGCAGTAGCGTTAAAGGTGTACTCAACAGCATTTTCACCAACTACAGAACCGCTGAAAGTATACTCAGTAGCCTCTCCATTGAGTGCTCCAACTAAGTTCATCTTAGCAAGAGGAGTCCAATCTTCATCACCATCTCCCCACTCTACGTAGTTATAAACATATTGACCATCGCTGTAGAAATCGCTCTCGGTGAATGTACCATTTAGTTCGTCAGCATAGAAGAAGAGTTCAAGGTCATAACCATCTTGTGCTTTACCAGAGAGACCAACGATACCATAATCCTGATAATAAGAGAGGTCAAGTTCAGCAGAAGCAAAGTCCAAAGCAACCGTTTCTGCAATTTCCATCTTCGGGGTTGTAAATTCCTTAACACCCACTTCACCAAGAACAGTGTAAGTAGAATCCAGATAGAAAGCAACAACCGCTAAATCGGTCTCGGAAGGAAGTCCTGTTAAAGCGCGATTATCCTGACCTTTAGTCAAAAGATAGCTAGCAACCAAATTCCAATCATAAGAACCATACTCAGCTTTTAAGTTCTCTGCCAAATAAGCCCCCAGAGAGTCACCTACGTTTTTAATACTCTCAGCGTATAAAACATTCCAGTAATAGTAAGCGCTGGTGTCCGACGGAGTAACAGTAACATCGGCAGTTGTTGCAGTAACATTCTCTACCAAGATAGCGAACTTACCACCCTTACCAGGAGTCGGGTTGTTCTCGTTGCAAGCGGTGAAGCTGAACGCTATGAGCGCTGCAGCTACAAATGCAAAAAATTTCTTCATTTTGTTTTGATTTTAAAATTAATAAATAACGTTATTTAATTTTTTTCGTGAATTTTCTATAAAAAATCACACAAATCGGTTGCAAAGGTACACTTTTTTTTGCACATATGCAAATTTTTTTGTACTTTTGCATGCAATTTTTAACAAAAAGAGTGAAATGAAACGTTTTTGCACCTTTTTTATTATCGCGCTCCTGTGCACATGCGCATACGCGCAAGGAAAGTTTGTAGGAGGAGACATCTCGATGTTACCGCAGTATGAGCAATACAGTTCGGGTTACAAGGATGTAAACGGAAGAAAGATCAATGATCTGATCACATGGCTGAAGGAAGAATGCGGATGGAACACATTCCGTGTACGTATTTTCGTTCATCCGAATCAGAAAGCACCGGATTATCAGACTACGGACTATGCTATCTGTCAGGACTTGGCGTATGTGACGGCATTAGGTAAGCGTATCAAGGACGCAGGTGCGAACTTCATGTTGGATTTTCATTACTCGGACTCGTGGGTGGATGCCGGTCATATCCAAGCGCCCGCAGCCTGGAAAGGTGCGTCAGACGCAGTGATGGCGGATAGTATAGCAGCCTATACGCATAGGGTATTGCAAACCTTGAAAGCGGCGAATGCGACACCGGATTTCGTGCAGGTAGGCAATGAGATTATGTACGGATTATGCGGTATCAAGGTAGCGCCGTATGATAAAGCCGGCACGAACTGGGACGGATATTTAGGATTGCTGCATGCAGGTTGTAACGCCGTTCGTGAAGAATGTCCCGAGGCGAAAATTATTATTCACACCGACCGGCCGAGCAATACGGGTTACAATTCGTATTACTATAATAAGTTAAAGAATGACAACTTGGATTTTGATATTATCGGACTGAGTTACTATCCTTTCTGGCACGGCTATATGACGAGTGAACAGGTGGCAGACAAGAGCGACAAGAACAATTTAGTGAATGCGCTGAAGAACCTGAAGACGCTGTTTCCCGACAAACGTGTGCATATTGTGGAATGCGCTTATAACTTTCAATACTGGCCGACGCAAGGCGTGAATTTCGACACACGGGATGCATGGCCGTGTTCCGTGCAAGGGCAGTATGATTTTGTAAAAGATATCGTGGACAACCTTAAGCCGCTGGAGAATGTAGATGGTATCAGTTATTGGTTTCCGGAAGATTTAGGCAACGGCGATTATGTAAACTGGGCGACAAAGGCGGGACTGGTAGAAGAGACGTGGTCCAACCGCGGTTTCTGGAATGAGCAAAGTACTACCTCCGGTCACGCAATCAACAGTCGTGCACCTTATTACTTAGGCACTTTTGCGGAACAAGGAGAAGGAATAGAGGCGGTTGAATCGTCAAAGACAAGCAGCCGGAAAGTAGTTCGTGAGGGGCAGTTGCTCATCGAACGCAACGGAAAGAAATACAATGTGACCGGTATAGAGATCGAATAAATTCAAAATCACGGGATAATATACGTAGTATATTATAAGGTAGTGCGGGATAGTACATAACCAGTACATGCATAGTACACGAACAGGGATTATATTTGGCGCACTGAGTGCAGCGTTGGTGTCGCTTTTCATACTGGACGTATGCAAAGGCGGTACGGAATGGTTATGGCCTTTCGGAGCGATGTCGGAGATAGACGGAAGGATCTTACATGACATCCGTCTGCCGAAGGCAGTAACAGCGATCTTGGCAGGTGCCGGATTATCGGTAGCAGGTTTGATTATGCAGACCTTATTCCGAAACCCGTTAGCGGGGCCGTACACGTTAGGTGTCAGTTCGGGTGCCAGTTTAGGTGTCGCTTTTCTGACGATGTGTTCGGCGTCGATGGTAGTGATGTTACCTTTGGCTGCGTGTATCGGTGCGACCTTGGTGCTGTTGCTGGTGCTGGCGGTGAGTAAACGGGTGAAGAGTAACGTGAGTCTGCTGATCGTGGGTATCATGTTCGGAGCTATTGCCGGTGCGTTGGTGACGTTGCTGCAGCAGTTTGCCAATCCAGACGCGTTGAAACTGTTTATTGTGTGGACGATGGGTTCGCTGAGCAGTGTAGGCTGGACAGAGATGGAGCTATTAGTGCCTATCCTGATGGCAGGAACGGTGTTTGTGCTGCTGAGTCTGAAACCGCTGAACGGATTGTTGTTAGGCGAAGACTATGCACGGGGTTTGGGTATTCATATCGGTCGGACGCGGTTGTTTATCGTGTTAGCGACGGGATTGCTGGCCGGAGGTATCACGGCTTTCTGCGGTCCTATTGCGTTTATCGGTGTGGCTGTGCCGCATATTGCGCGGGGGATCTTCAAGACGTCCAATCACCGCGTGACGATACCGGCGAGTGCGCTGATCGGTGCATGCCTGTTACTGGTATGCGACGTGATCTGTTCGCTGTTTGTGCACCCGCTGCCGATTATGACGGTAAGTGCCTTATTTGGTGCGCCTGTGATCATATGGATAATTATGAAAAATAAATAGACAAAAGATAATAGATAAAAGATGTCAGTACATGTACAAAATAGCCGAATGACGACATCGAAGTTGCGTCAGATGAAGGCGGAAGGCGAGAAAATCGCCATGTTAACGAGTTATGATTTCACGTTAGCCCGTTTGTTAGACGAAGCGGGAGTGGACATTTTATTGGTTGGCGACAGTGCAAGCAACGTCGTTTGCGGCAATTCATACACGCTTCCGATCACGTTGGAGGAGATGATTTTCCTGACGAAGGGGGTAGTTCGTGCCGCCCAACATGCGTTGGTGGTATGCGACATGCCGTTTGGCAGTTACCAGGTGAGTGAAGAAGAAGCGGTGCGAAATGCGATCCGGATTCTTAAGGAGAGCGGATGCGATGCCGTGAAGTTAGAAGGCGGAGAAGAGATTCTTCCGTCGATCAAGCACATGATTCAAGCGGGAGTGCCGGTAATGGGGCACTTGGGTCTGACGCCACAGAGTGTGAACCAGTTTGGCGGTTACGGTTTACGTGCCAAAGAAGAAGCGGAGGCTGAGAAGCTGCTGCATGACGCGAAATTGTTAGACGAGGCCGGTTGTTTCTGCATTGTGTTAGAGAAGATTCCTGCTGCATTAGCGCAGAAAGTGACGAAAGTCGTGCATTGTCCGGTGATCGGTATCGGTGCCGGCAACGGATGCGACGGTCAAGTGCTGGTATTGCACGATATGTTAGGTCTGAACGAAGGATTCAAGCCGAAGTTCCTTCGCCATTTTGCGCATTTAGCCGAAGAGATAAAGAGCGCAGTAGGCGAATATATCAAAGACGTGAAAGACGGAAGCTTTCCTTCGGCAGAGGAAAGTTACTAACAAAAAAAAAGAGGCGGGTGCCTCTTTTTTTTGTTATGGGATGATCTTTTCGATCAATTCTGCTATCTCGTCCATGTACTTATTTCCGGTCTCCGGATTGATCGGCAGCGCACCGAAATCAATGGTGACGAAGGGGTGCATACTATTGGAAGTAACGAGTTTGAGGTCTTTACGGCCTTTACGCACCTCCATGATCTCATCGAAGGAGAGAACCACGCCTTGTGCATAGATTTTTCCTTCCTCTCTATTCGCCAGCACATTACGTCCGACGAGGATATCGTGTTGGAACCAAGTCTCATAGTTATCTCCCAGTTCTTCTTTGATCTGCGCTTGCGCCTTCGGGTTGAGAAGCACAGCATCGCGTGCCCATTGTTCACGCATACGTGCCCGTTCAGCAGCTGCTTCACGCACATGCTCCTCGTTAGCATTAACATACTCGTCAATTGAAGCGATGGCATCCTTTGCTTTCATCCGCAAAGCAAGCAAGATCAAGGCATCCGCTACAATGACGATTCCCGGATAAACGAGGTAGTTATAGTACGCCTTAAGGAAGAAGGGAATCGGAATGAAACACAAGGCGAGGAAAAGGCCTACACCGAGCAGCCAACGACAACGGTTATGGGAATGACGAATCGCCTGCATGGTTTGCTCACGCGTCACCTCACGCACGATACTCAGCCGCTTACGGGCGTCAAACCAGTGCCAAACCAAGAAGAAGGAAACCAACATCAGTCCAATAAGGACGAACATTAACGCCATCAGCGTGAACTCCAAATTGTGATCCATAGTATTATTTTTTTAAAATTTGTTGCAAAGATACAACTTTTTTTGCATATATCAAAATTTTTTTGTAATTTTGTGCACTTTTTAATCAAATATCTACAATTATGACAACACAAGAGATGAAAATGGCTTTCGAGCAAGCCTACGGAAAACAAGTAGAGAAAATGTATTTCTCCCCGGGTCGTGTAAATTTAATCGGTGAGCATACGGATTACAACGGAGGCTGTGTCTTCCCATGTGCGTTAAGTTTCGGTGCCTGGTTACTGATCGCAAAGAATAACGATCGGGTACTTCGTTTCCAGTCCATGAACATGCCGCAGAAATATAGTATTCCGGTGTCCGCCATCAGCCCTCAGCCGGACAAGGCTTGGTGTAACTATGCATTAGGTTGTATCGAGATCATCGCCCGTCGTCATCCGGAGGCAAAGTTAGAGAGCGGTTACGATTTGTTGTATTACGGCAATGTGCCGGCCGGTGCCGGTTTGAGCAGTAGTGCGGCAATGGAAGTAGTGACTGCCAGAGCGTTCACGGAGGAGATGGGTTGGAAAGACGCAGATGATAAGAAATACCGGACGGAGTTGGCATTGATCGGTCAGGCATGCGAGCATGAATATGCCGGTGTGATGTGCGGTATCATGGATCAGTTTGCAAGTGCGCAAGGCAAGAAAGACCATGCGATTTATCTGAACTGCGACACGATGGAGTTTGAGCATGTTCCGGTGAAATTAGAGGGTATCAAAGTTGTCATAACGAACACGCATAGTCCTCACCATCTGGATTCGGGAGCATACAACGACCGCGTTCGTCAATGCAAGACGGCCGTGGAGCAGATTAATAAAGTGAAACCGATTAAATGTCTGGCCGAGTTGACACCGGAGGACTGGAAAGAGGTAGAAGGTGCGATTACGGATCCTATTGCCAAGAAAAGAGCGCGTCACGTGGTAGGCGAAGTAGCGAGAACGGCAGCAGCGGTAGAAGCATTGAAGAAAGGAGAGATCGCTTATTTCGGAGAGTTAATGACCGCGAGTCATGTATCGTTACGCGATGATTATGAGGTAACGGGTAAGGAGTTGGATACCTTGGCGGAAGCCGCTTGGCAGGTAAAAGGTGTGTTAGGCAGCCGTATGACCGGTGGCGGTTTTGGCGGATGCACGGTAAGTCTGGTGAAAGACGAGGCAATCGAGGATTTCAAAGCCTTTGTAGGTAAGGAATACGAGGAGAAGACTGGGCTGAAGGCAGACTTCTATGTAGCAGAAATCGGAGACGGCGTAATGCGACTGGAGTGATATATAATGTATAATGTTTGATGTATGAAAACAGTTCAATTCTACACCATAAAGAGCACAGGAGGACTGAAGGTCGAGATCAGTAACCTGGGAGCGAAGATCACGAAGTTGTTGGTAGCAAACCGAAAAGGGGAAGTGAAAGACATCGTGTTGGGTTTTCGTACGGCAGATGAATGGGAAGAAAAAGAGACGTATTTCAATGCAATCTGCGGTCGCGTAGCGAACCGAATCGGTGGCGGAACGTTTGATTTGGACGGAGTTACCTACTCTCTTCCTGTCAACAACGGGCCAAACAGTCTGCATGGCGGTTTGGAAGGGTTCAACGCAAAGTTATGGGAAGTGACAGCACAAAGTTTGTTCGAGATCACGCTGCACTATCGCAGTAAAGACGGCGAAGAAGGTTATCCGGGCAATGTAGATGTATGGGTGACGTATACGGCGACAAAAGACAACCGTCTGGTGATCCATTATGAGGCCAAGACGGACAAGCCGACGTTAGTTGCGATGACGAACCATGCGTATTTCAATTTGGCAGGTGAAGACAGCGGTCGAGTAGATGACCATATGTTGCAGGTGAATGCCGATCGGTACACGCCGTTCGACGAATGGACCTGTCCGACAGGTCAGATTTTGCCGGTTGTGGATAGTCCGATGGATTTCCGTCAGCCTACCCGTTTAGGCGACCGCATGAAAGATCCGTTCTTTACGCCATGGAAGGGTATCGATAATAACTGGTGTCTGTGCGAAGCGGATGCACAGAAAGCGTTACGTCATGCCGCGACACTGGAAGCTGACGGACGGACGATGGAATGCTGGACGACGATGAAGGGTCTGCAGGTTTATACGGGTAACTTCATCGAGCGCAACGTAGGAAAGAGCGGTACGATGTACGACGAGCAGCATGCCGTGTGTCTGGAAGCGCAACAATGGCCGGACAGCATACACCATGCGGATTTTCCGAATATCGTATTGAGACCGGGCGAAAAATTAGACGAAATAACCGAATACAGATTTCTATGAGAAAAAAACTTTATGCCATGCTGCTGATTAGTAGCATGGTATTTTGTGCTTGTTCGACAAAGCAAGAAACGGTTCGTACGGACACGTTATTGCGGGAATGGCAGTTCACTCAAGACACGACGGAAAATCCCGTATGGGTGAATGTGACTATTCCGCACGACTGGGCGATCAGCGGACCTTTTGACCGGGCGAATGACCTGCAAGAAGTGATCGTGGTACAGAACGGCGAGAAGGAGCCGACGTGGAAGACGGGTCGCAGCGGTGGTCTGCCGTGGATGGGTAAAGGTCATTACCGGACACGTGTGGCAGTAAAGAAAGACAAGTTCTACACTTTGGTTTTTGACGGCGCGATGAGTCATGCGGACGTGTATGTGAACGGCGAGGAAATGGTTTATTGGCCGTACGGGTACAACACGTTTGACTGCTATATCCTGCCGGATCTTATTCAAAACGACAGCGTGGATATTGATGTGTATCTGGAGAACAAACCGCAGCAGAGCCGCTGGTATCCGGGTGCAGGACTGTACCGGAATGTGCACTTGGTAGAAACGGATCCTATTCATATCCCGACATTCGGCATTTTGGTTCGGACACCCAAAGTGAGCAAAGAGTATGCGCAGGTGACGATCGAGGTGGATGTGCAGGATGGCGTGGATGAGATAAGTGCACAGAATACAGAATACAGCGTACAGACTGATATACTATTCAACGGCAAGGTGGTAGCTTCGACGGAGGGGCGACAAAGTGTTGCTGAGGTATTGAATCCGCAATTATGGACGCCTGAGGATCCGAACCTGTATATAGCGCGGACGCGTGTACTGCGGGATAAAGAGATATTGGATGAGAAAGAGACGCGATTTGGTATCCGAAGTTTGAGTTATACGCCGGAAAACGGTTTTCAGTTGAACGGCGAGACCCGAAAATTCAAGGGCGTATGCAATCACCATGACTTAGGTCCGCTGGGTGCGGCGGTACATAAGGACGCGTTACGTCACCAGATCACGATGCTGAAGAATATGGGTTGCGATGCGATTCGCACAAGTCATAACATGCCGGCACCGGAGTTGGTGGAGTTATGCGACGAGATGGGAATGATGATGATGATCGAGCCGTTTGACGTATGGAACTGGGGCAAGACGGAGAACGACTACAGCGTAGAGTTCAAGGATTGGTGGAAGGCGGATATCTCGAATATGGTGAAGCACTATCGTAATAATGCGTGTGTGATGTTGTGGTCCAGCGGTAACGAGGTATGGAACCAGGTGTTGCCGGACGGTATCAGTATTGTGACGGAGTTGCAGGACTTATTCCATCAATTAGACCCCACCCGACCGGTGACGAACGGTATGGACCAAGCGATGCATGTGATCCATAACGGATTTGGAGCGGCGGTGGAATTGCCGGGTTTGAACTATCGAACCGGAAGGTATGAAGAAGCGTATGAGAACCTGCCGCAGAAGATGATTTTGGGTAGCGAAACAGCAAGTACGGTATCCAGTAGAGGCGTTTATAAGATCCCTGCTGTGCTGAAGGATTTTGCGATTTATGAGGATTATCAGAGTAGCGGTTATGACGTGGAGTATTGTCCGTGGTCCGGTCTGCCGGAACAAGATTTTCAGTTGCAGGACGATTATAACTGGACCTTAGGTCAGTTTGTTTGGACGGGATTTGACTATTTAGGAGAGCCTTCGCCTTATGACACCGACGCATGGCCGAGCCATAGTTCGTACTTCGGTATCATTGATCTTGCGTCTCTGCCCAAAGACCGTTACTGGCTCTATCGCAGCCAGTGGAACAAAGAGGACGCGACGCTACATGTGTTACCGCATTGGAACTGGGAAGAGGGCGATTTAGTGCCGGTATTCTGCTACACAAGTTACCCGAATGCGGAATTGTTTGTGAACGGCAAGAGTTACGGTAAACTGCGTTTTGCGACCCCGGAAGAAACGGAATTAATGGCGAAAGGGTTACCGGTTAACGGTTACGGGTCACAGGAAGCGAGAGTGAGTCAGATGCCGAAAGTAGGCGATTTTGTACCGCCGGTATGGGGAAGTGCGCCGAGACCGGAGTTATTACCCCGTTACCGCCTGATGTGGTTCGATGTGCCGTTTGAAGCAGGTGAAATTACGGTAGTGGCGTATGATGAGAAGGGAAAAGAGATGGCAAGAGAGAGCGTAAAGACTGCAGGCGAGCCGGATCATTTGGAGGTTATTTGGGCCAATGAAGAGGAAAATCCTGAGGAACTATGCTATATGACGGTGAAGGTGGTGGATAAGGACGGTAACCTTTGTCCGAAGGCCAATAACCTGATACTGTACGAAGGCGACGGATTTGTCGCTGCCGCTAACGGTGACGCAGTCTGCTTGGATTCATTTGTTGAGCCGCAGATGCACGCCTTCGCCGGACAATGCACATTTATTATTCGGAAAGGAACGGAAGGTTCCTTCCGAATGATGGAATGATGAAATGATGGAATGATAAAAAATAGGGGCGCCGAAGCGTCCCTATTCTTTTTTGATGTTTGGTTCGGATTAGCGAACTTGAGTTCCTTGAACGTTGAACATCTTGTTGTCACGGATGATGTACATAACGCCATCAACCATTACCTTTTGAGCCTTCTCGGTCAGAACTACGTTCTCGATGCTCTCTACGTTAGCCTTCCAGCCATAATTCTCACCGGAGAGATCCAACTCAATCCACTTGCAAGGAGTGCCTTTATAAGAATCATCGCTCCAAACAGAAGCGAACGTAATTTGCGTAAATGCTTCCCACATACCGGTGTTAGCATTCTGTACGTAGATTTCGTTAGCCCATGAACCAGCCTCACGGAACTTGAACTCTTGGAATCCCATAACATTAAGTTCAGCAAAGTACCAACCGGTATTAAGGAGTTCCATTGCAGTACCAGCCCAGCTATCGAATGTACCAATGATCTCAACACCTGCTTCAGGAGCACCTGCCGGTACCTTTACGCCGATAACCGTGTAATAAACTGTTGAGTCAAGCGGCTCGGGTTTCTCGCAGTTGTTCCAAGAATACAATGTAGGATCGCCGAGGTCATACATAATATCGGTTTCTTCACCAAGTACAAGGTTTGCACCTCCGTTAAATGCTTTCCACTCGTCATTCTCAGCGTCATACTCTTTGAGCTCATTGCTCCAGTCAGCACCCCACTCTGCAGCAGAACGGAATTTGAAATCAGAACCCTCAGCAGCCCTGAAGCTGATTTCGAATACAGCACCCGGGAGTTCGGCTTGCTGACGCTCAGCAGTCTTCAACTCATTCATGGTCATAGCCTCTTGTGCCCAGCCGTTGAAACCACCGGAGATAGCAGGAGTGATATAGTCCTCATCGTTGCAATCCGGCGAAACAAGTGATACTTTGTAATTGTGATATACAGCAGTACAAGGATTATTCTTCCAGCTCTTTACATCAATTACAACGATACCTGCACCAATGTTCTTGATATCAACCTCAGTGCCATTGTTACCGGGAAGCAAGTCTGCAGTACCGCGAATCAACTCTGCATCCGGACCAAGCTGATAATCCCAGTTGAACAAACCGCTACCGTCCAATTGAATCGGCTTAGCTTGTACACCACCATCTTTTGTTTCTGCACCGGTTGTATCGTCCCAAGAAACGACATACCAGCCCTCGAAGCCATCTACAGCAACGAAGTCAAGCAGAGTAGCGTGATCGGCAGCATTAGGCCAACCAGCATAAGTACCATTAAGAACGATACCGTTGCAAACGCCATCGTTGTAGATACACATCGTGTAAGTTCCGGTTGCATACGATGCCAAATCAGCATCCGAAGGAACCACCTCACGACTTGCGAACGTAGCAACGCTCATAACAGCAGCTGCTACAAATGCATAAAATTTTTTCATAATGCTTAATGAATTTAGTTAATAAAATTAGTTAATAAATTTAATTAATAAGTTACCTTATTATTAGTAGCCTATTTCTTCGTTAATACCTTTCAAATTTTCATTTGCGGTAACATCCTTCTCAGGAATCGGATACACATTGTATTTCGCATCCTTACCTGCCTTATGACCTTCCCAGGTCATAGTTGCCGTTGGGCCAGCAAATTGTCCGAAACGAATCAAGTCGGTACGACGACGTCCTTCGCACCAAAATTCTTTCGCCCACTCGGTCAATAATATTTCGTCATCCAGCGTAGTAAGCTCAGGAGCATTTGCACGGCGACGCAAGCAGTTAACAGCCTCAACACCCGGAGCCAATTCGCCGGTACGGTAGCAAGCCTCTGCATAGGTCAAATAAGCCTCTGCCAGACGGAACAACGGAATATCGGTATCCGGCCATTTCGGTTCGCCCACAGGCGAAGCCCAGATCCAAGGAGCATCTACGATCGAATCATTACCAGCGATGTCCTTGAGCGTTGTCGTTCTAGCGGTAGAGTAAACACCCGTAAACTTAAGAACCGACCAAGAAGCATAGAAATCAGCTGCTTCATTACCCGTTAGAGACATCTTCTTTCCTGCCGTTGTTTTCGAAGCCATGATTGCACGGTCATCTCCTAAAGCGATAGGCATTTGATACTCATTGAGAGCAATGGTGGAAGCTTTGTTTTTGTCCACCCAATAATATACGAACTCAGGCGAGGAGCGGAAACATGACCAGGTATCGGTCGATCCGAACGGAACATAGTTTGCATCACGAACAGCGCTAACGAGGAAGCGTGAACCACCCCAGTTGAGGCAATGGATTGCATCTTGGTAAATGAGGAAGATTGCCTCATCTTGCGCACCATTATTATCATTATCGCCCATAAACAACTGCTGGTAAGCAGAGAAGTACACATGGTCTGCGGTCCGCTCAGCAGCCAAGTCGATGGCAGCTTTAGCTGATTTGTCATAGCCATGCAGGTTGTATGAGCTATCCATTAATTTCTTGGCATACTTCTTCGCATCTGCATATCGCGGTTCGCCATCACGAGCACCGAGAGCGGATTCGTTATATACCTCAGCATTGAGGTAAAGACGCATGAGGATGAACCAAGCGCAAGCCTGATCGACACGGTATTTATTGGTACGCTGTCCTGCCTGAATAATATACGGATCGGCCTCCAACTCTTGACATTCAGCCTCCAACCAAGCGAACAACTCAGGGCGAGTAGTCGGCATCGGTTTGTTCGGCGATACCGTCAGAGAGAACGGTACGCGATAGAACATATCCAAGAGATAGTAGAAGTTTATCGCACGTAACATACGTACTTCTGCGCGTTGCGCCAATGTCTCTTCATCCGTATACTCGGAAGTCTTATCCAAGAAGGAATTGCAGAGTGTAATATCGAAGTTCAGACGAGAATACAAGCCATAAACCAAGTCATTGCTCGAGCTCCAAGTCAAAGTACGGATATCCGCTAATCCGACGTCATTCCAGATCCACCAACCTTCGTCTGTACAGAACTCATTGAGTTCCCAGAACATACGATAGAAGGAAGATGTACCCTCGTCAATACCATCCACATCTCCGCTACCATCCGGACCTTTCTGTCCAGTGGTACCGAAAGTAGCATAGCATTTAGCGAACACTGCATCTTTATTAAAATTCGTGTCTGTATTAGGATCCAGCGGCTCTCTATCCAGCGAACACGCTGTCATACCTATACCTAATAAGGCAGCAAAGAATATTTTTGTGTATTTCATATCGCTATATAATTTAAATGATTTCATATTCAATTAATCCTCTTGCTTATTAGAACTGGAGGCTGAGACCTACCACTGTAGTCATGCTACGCGGATAGATATTGTTGTCAATACCACCTCCTACTTCCGGGTCAAGTCCCTTGTATGGCGAGAAGACGCAGGGGTTCGATACGGTAACGTATGCACGTCCTTGTACCTTCTTGTTGAAACTATAACCGAGTGTGATGTTATCAATTCGCAAGAAAGAAGCACGCTCTACGAAGAAGTCCGAAGCGAACCAGTTCGAGTTTTTTATCACGGTACCCTTGGAATCTACACCCACTTCGTAAGCTTGGGTTGCATCGTTCCAAACATAAGTGCGAATATCATCGCTACGCATGTTGTCTCCATAATAGCAATTGAAAGCAGAAGTCAAAACAGAGTGATAACCGCCATTTTGGTTCTGGTAAACCTTATCCGGCTCTACCCACTGCAAGTTGCCTGCCAAAACATCGTTGTACACATAGTTACCGATATTAGCACGGAGGGTAATACCCAAGTCAAATCCATAGAATTGGAACTTGGTTTGGAATCCCATGGTAACAGGGGCAGCAGGGTTGTGATAAATATATTTATCTTTATCATTGATTTGACCATCCTTATTACGATCTACGAAATAATGATGCATCACACCATTTTCGTCGGTCATCGCTTTCGTCTCATAAACGAGGAAGGAATATGCAGCTTCGCCTACTTTATGTGCTTGTACGGTATTACCGGTACCCGAGCTGATACCACCTACCGGTACAAAGTAGTCAGGATCGTCGGACAACAATTTGGTGATCTTGTTTTGATTCCAAGCCACGTTGTATCCCAAGTCCCATTTAAAATTCTTCTTATCCACCAGCACCGCATTGATAGCGAACTCAACACCTTGGTTGTAGAGGCTACCGATGTTACCGAGCATTTGGTTCTTGAAGTTAGATCCGGCCGAAACATTGACTGTACTTAACAAGTCTTTTGTACGACGGTGATAGTAGTCAATATTACCATTGATACGGTTGTTCAAGAAAGCGAAGTCAATACCGATATTGCTGGTATAAGTTTTCTCCCACGTCAAGTCCGTATTGTATACACCAGGACGGCTGGTATAATAAACTGCGTTACCATTCGCATCCGTACCTGCGTAAAGAGGATTGTCTGGTCCACCATCCAAAACGGGATAGAAAGCATGATCCTGAGAGGTGGTATAAGTAGGCAGATAATAATAGTCTACACCCAAGTTCTGCTGACCCGTGATACCATATCCAAGACGGAGTTTGAGGTCATTTATCCAGTGCACATCCTTCATGAAAGTCTCTTTAATCTTCCATCCGACAGCAAGAGAGGGGAATAAGCCCCAACGTGCATTCTCGCCTTTGGAATTATATTTCGCAAAGCGAGAAGAAGCATCCGCACGGAAGGTTGCTGTAACGAGGAGTTGATCCCAACCATTCCAGTTGATACGACCATAAACGGACTGAAGTGCATTATCCGTGATATAAATGGAAGCATATCTGTTATAAGGCTTACCTGCCAATGTGGGGTCATTATTCGTGGGCTGATAGAAGCCGGAGCCATCGCTCTGAGTGTGGCGGTAGAAATATTGGTTTTCGTAACCTACCATCACGTCGAAGTGCTGATTCGCATCCTCCCAGTCATGTCCGTATTGAGCATATGCCGAGAACTGCAGGTTATACTTACTCATATCGCTCCAGCCATCCCATCCGAAATAGTGATTGCCATGACTAAAAATAGACATTTTCGTTTTCTGCTTACCATAAGAATAGTCCGCACCGAAGTTAGCGTGGATGTGCAAATCTTCGAAACCGTGAATCTTATAGTCTGCCTCAATATTACCCACGAACGAACCAGCGTTTGCACGATCGTCCTTATGTGCTAAAGCAGCAGCAGGGTTACCCGTAGTCTGTGCATTGGTTGTATAAGGCCAAGCATCATCGTTATAGCCAGAGGGGGTCACTACGCGTTGATAGTATCCGTCAAACCAATTATCGAGAACGTTTTGGGGAACCAGTACGTCTCCATTGGCGTTAACAGCCTCACCTTTAACGGGCATCGTCGGATCCATCGAAAGAGCGGCTCCAACAACACCTGCAGGATATTGGTTATAGATATACATTCCCTTGGTATTGATATTAAATACGAGGTGGTTATCCAAGAAGGACGGATTGAGGTTCACAGAAGCGGTAACACGTTGCATTTGTGAAGTCTTAATCGCACCATTTTGCAGTGTATAGCCCACCGAAGCACGATACGGCATATCCACATGTTTATTCTTTACACCACCCATGATCGAGATGTTGTGGTCGGTAGAAATGGTTGTACGATAGATTTGATCCTGCCAATCCGTACTTGCCGTACCTAATGAATTCGTCTTTTCTTCGCCATGGCCTAAAGCGGTTGCATATCCACGAAGTTGATCCGCCGTAAGCACTTGCGTGCGGTTAGTCAGCGTACCGATAGATACGTTACCTGCGTAACTTACTTTAGGTTTGCTACCTTTAGCACCTTTCTTGGTGGTGATAAGGATGACACCGTTGGAAGCACGGGAACCGTAGATAGCGGTTGCCGAAGCATCCTTGAGGACGGTGAAACTTTCGATATCATTCGGGTTAACCATAGAAAGCGGGTTCGATACACCCTGGATACCATTCTCATCCATAGCCAGACCATCGATGACGATAAGCGGGTTGTTGGAAGCATTCAGAGAAGCACCACCACGAATCGTGATTGAGCCGGCACCACCTGGGGTACCATCCGCTGCCACTACGTTCACACCGGCGATCTTACCTTGAAGCATGTCTTGAGCCGTTGTTGTAAGACCCTTGTTCATGTCATCGGGTTTGATGGCAGTAACAGAACCGGTAGCATCACCTTTCTTCACAACACCATAACCGACTACGACAACCTCTTCGAGCAATTCCGTATCTTCACCGAGGCGAATGTACATCGAGGGAGCGGCTTCTTTCTCTTGGGTCTTGTAACCCATGTATGAGATTTGGAGTCTAGCACCGTTTTGAACGGTGAGGGTAAAATTACCGTCAAAGTCTGTAATGGTACCATTCGTTGTACCGATCTCGAGAATGGAGGCACCGATGACGGGTTCACCATTTTCGACATCAACAACCGTACCTTGCACAGCGAGCTGTGCGAATGCTGATAGTCCTACAAACAGGAAACATGAAATCAGCAGAGCGCGAAGTTTGAATATATCGTTTTTCATACTCTATTATTTTTTCAGGTTATGATAAATCGCGTTATCCAGCGTAAATGTACTATCCGTATAAGCGGACATTTGCATCATCTCATCTGCGCTGTCATCGGTATGTTTAAATATCACATCAAATGAGCCATCTTTAACCGCTGCAAGACTCCAGTGATTTGCAGAGTCCACAGAAACACGAGAAGCCGGTGTTTCTTCGATAGCAAATGTGATAATTGTATCATTCTTAGATGGGTCTTGTACTTGCGGTAAGATCGCTGTATCCGGAGTAACGATATTCACCTGCTCTCCTTTTGCCCAAGCCAATGATTTTCTATGCGAAGTAGCATCGTCGTAGAAACGAAGATACGCAATCTTCTGCGAAGCAACGCCTACAGGAACTTTTTTCTCATGTTTAAAACGTCCAGTGATCGTATCAACGACAATCTTCTTTCCTTCACGATGGGTAACATACCAAGTGGTATCCATTGTCCAGCGATCTTGCATTACATAAATCGGATCATAAGCTGCCCAATCCGAGTTAGCAACATTCAAAGAAATGGAAGAAGCGATATCAGCAAGTGCTTCCTTCTCATTCATCTTCACTGTATCGGACAGTGTGAAGACATTATTGAGATAGATCAAATGGAGCACTTCATCCCCCGCAACGAGTCGTGCTTTTCTTCCTAACATAGAACTCGTAAAATCTTCCCACTCAAACGAGAAAGTCTTCGTCTCAAATACAGAAGGCATGCCATCTCCGAAGGAGAAGTCTGTTTTCTCTACCGTATTGTCTGCATGATTAAAATGGAATTGAATGACATCCATATTGTAGCCGTTCAGATCCACATGGCTGCAATACTCAAGACTTTTGAAAGTCTCTTCCGAGAGTTCCTTCAGTTCTTCTTCGATGTCAATCTCATTCCTTTTACAGCCCACAAGGGCCGTTACAATGGCCAAGGCCATGATTAGAATTGTAGATTTGTTTTTCATAATAGATATTAATTATTTGTTTGATATTTATGCGATATTATTCTTTCTCTTTAATGATAAAGACAGATGCAGCACCACAGAGGAGGAGCACACCGGAAACGATGAGCATACCCGCCTGCGCGCCCCCGCATATATAAGTAAGGAGTACACCGCCGAGGAGTGCGGCAATGATCTGCGGCAGACAAATCGTACAGTTGAACAAGCCGAGATAATATCCCATGTTACCGCCCTTGATAGCATTGGTAACGATGGTGAACGGCAGGGCCAGCATCGCCGCCCAAGCGGCACCGATGAGCAAGTAACTGCCGAAGAGGACATATTGATCCGTTACAAAGAATGCGGAGATGAAACCGATCGCACCTACGATGAGTGAGATGGAGTAAGCACCCTTGTTATGGAAACGTTTCTCGAGCCAAGGCAGGAGAGCCGCCCAAAGGAGCGATCCTACGGCTTGGATACAGAAGACTACTCCAACCCATCCTCCGGCATCCTGGAAGGTTGCATCCGAAGCGTTCACGCCGTCCCAACCGAAGCAGTTCACGGCAATGGCGCCATTCGAATAGTTCCACATATAAAGGAATGCAGACCAGCAGAAGAACTGCACGAGACCCACTGTCCAGAAAGCAGAAGGTGCTTCTTTGAGGAGAGTGATAAGGCCTTTTTCATCCGAGGGGTCCACTTTCTTATCCTTGATGCCGTGGAACTCGGCATACTCCTCCGGATTCATCTCTTTGACGGTCATAAAGGTATAGAGCGAACAAAGGGTGAGAATAGCAGCACCGAGGTAGAAGGACCATTTGACGGTGTCGGGGATGACGCCTTGCGGAGCGGTATTCGCGATACCTACCCACGTCAAGGAGATCGGGAGGAGATAACCTACTACCGAGCCTGCGTTACAGAGGGCAGACTGGATGGCATAAGCCGTACCTTTCTGCTCTTCGTTGACCATGTCGCCTACCATCATCTTAAACGGTTGCATTGCAATGTTGATCGATGTATCGAGGAACATCAGGCTGAAGAGGCCGAACCACATCGCGGCATTGAGGCCGAGGAAGACGGACTGACCGAAGCTGAAGTTACCGGCATTCGGCAAGAGAATCATCACCGCCAGAGCGATGAGAGCACCTACGAGCAGGTAGGGTTTACGACGTCCGAGACGCGTCCATGTTTTATCCGAATACTTCCCCACGAGCGGCTGGACGATCATACCCATTAAAGGCGGGAGAATCCAGAAGAAACTCAGCGTGTGGGGGTCAGCACCCAAGGTAGCAAAGATACGTGAAATGTTGGCACTTTGGAGGGCGTATGCTATTTGCACCCCGAAGAAGCCGAAACTCAGATTAAAGAGTTGTGCAAAGGATAAATTCCGTTTCTGCATGATATCAATTTTATTATTAAGTTGCGTAATTTGCCAAATGTACATCACAAATCGGCGACAAAATTACTGCTTTTTTTTTAATTGTGCAAGTGTTTTGTGATTTTTTTTCAAAAAAATATCGTTTTTCTCTTCGAAACGTACCGAAATCTTTCGAAAGGAGCAAGGTAGAGAGTAGTAGAACAGATGCTTTCGACCACGAAAGTGACGCACTTATGGCGCACTTATGTCGCACTTATCTCGTACTTATCACGCACTAATTTTAGCACTTTAACATATTGGTATTATATACTACGTATATAATACTGATGATATTGCGATTTTTTATCAAAAAAGAGCAAAAATGACTTAAAAAAAATGCTAATTTTCAAAAAAAAGTACCAAAGTCTTGCACATATAATTTTTTTTTAGTATCTTTGCGCCCAAATTGATTTTTTTGTTATGGAAGTAACACATGAACAGTTAGTAGAGGCATTGCGGACGTACTTTGGGTTTGATACGTTCAAGGGCAATCAGGAAGCCATCATACGTAATGTGATGGAGGGGAAAGACACGTTTGTATTGATGCCGACCGGAGGAGGAAAGAGTCTCTGTTTCCAGTTACCATCGTTGATCATGGACGGCGTAGCGATTGTTATTTCGCCGCTGATAGCGCTGATGAAGAACCAGGTGGATGCGATGAGTAACTACTCGGAGGAGGAAGGTGTAGCGCATTTCATCAATTCGAGTTTGAGTCGGCCTGAGATCGCAGCGGTGAAAGAGGATGTGCTGGCAGGAAAGACGAAGTTGCTGTATCTGGCGCCGGAGAGTTTGAACAAGGGAGAGAACGTGGACTTTTTGAAGGGCGTGAAGATCTCTTTCTACGCGGTGGATGAGGCGCATTGTATCTCGGAATGGGGTCATGATTTCCGTCCGGAGTACAGTCAGATCCGTAGCATGGTGCAACGAATCGGTAAAGCGCCGATTATTGCATTGACGGCGACGGCGACGCCGAAGGTGCAGAAAGACATCCAGAAGAACTTAGGTATGATGGATGCGACGGTGTTTAAGAGCAGTTTCAACCGTCCGAATCTGTATTACGAAGTGAGACCGAAGACGGCGGACGTAGATAAGGATCTGGTGCGTTTCATCCGAGGGATGGAAGGCAAGAGCGGTATCGTCTATTGTTTGGCACGCAAGGAGGTGGAAGATCTGGCGGAGGTGCTGAAGGTGAACGGAATCAGTGCACGGCCGTACCATGCAGGCATGGACGCTCAGACACGGTCAGAGAACCAAGACGCATTCTTGATGGAAGAGTGCCAGGTGATTGTAGCGACGATCGCGTTCGGTATGGGTATTGACAAGCCGGACGTACGGTTTGTGGTGCATTACGATATTCCAAAGAGTCTGGAGGGATACTATCAGGAGACAGGTCGTGCGGGTCGCGACGGAGGTGAAGGAATCTGTCTGTGTTTCTACAGTCCGGATGATATTGAGCGATTGAGACGTTTCCAGAAAGACAAGACGCCGAAGGAGATCGGAATCGGCAATCAGTTGCTGTTTGAGACGCAGAGTTATGCGGAGAGTACGATCTGTAGGCGGAAATTGTTGCTGCACTATTTCGGAGAGGAATACAACGAGGAGAAGTGCGGTAATTGCGACAACTGCCGGAAGACGTATAAGCAGATCGATGCGAGTGAGTTGTTACAGATCGCGCTGGAGACGATTCAGCAAGTGAACGAGCACCATAAGGCCGAGCATATTGTAGATATCCTGCACGGAAACCAGACGGCCGAGGTGATGAGTTACCACCACGATGAGCTGGATAACTTCGGTGCGGCGAGTGACGTGGAAGAGAGTACGCTGCATGCTATTTTGAGACAGGCGCTGTTAGTGGGAATGATCAAGAAGGACGTGGACAGTTACGGTGACCTGAAACTGCAGAAAGACGGACTGAAGTTCATTCGCAAACCGGGTAAGTTCGAAGTGCCGATTGAGGTGCAAGACGAGGATGAGATCGATATGGACGGTGCAGGTGCCACCTGTGCGGCTGCCGACGAGGTGCTGTATGCGATCTTAAAGGATATCCGTCGAAAGGTAGCGAAGAAGAACGATGTGCCGCCGTTTGTGATCTTCCAGGATCCGAGCCTGGAGGCGATGGCGACGACGTATCCGATCACGATGGAAGAGTTACTGATGATTCCGGGTGTGGGTGTTGCAAAGGCGAAACGGTACGGTGATGAGTTTTTGCATATTATTAAGGAGTACGTCGATGAGAACGAGATTATCCGGCCGGAAGATCTGCGGATACGCACCGTCGCGAAGAAAAGTACCCGTAAGAAACAGATCATTCAGGCGATCGACCGGCGTGTGGATCTGGACGACTTGGCCGAGAGTAACGGTATGTCGATGGAGGAGATGATGGATGAGTTGGAAGCGATCGTGTTCAGCGGTACCAAGATCAACATCAATTACTTCATCAAGGAGGTAGTGGATCCGGATGAGGAAGAAGAGATCTACGACTACTTCAAGAACGCCGATGACGATAATATCAAGAAGGCGATGGAGGAGTTAGGCGAGGATTACTACGACGAGATGCATGTACGGTTGGTACGATTGAAGTTCCACTGCGACCTAGGAAATTGACGATTGACGATTTACGAGGTACGATTTATTGACGATTGAATTTATTGTACGATTTGAAGCAAGGTGTAGTTGATTTTATAACGCTGGGGTGTTCAAAGAATTTGGTGGATGCAGAGCGGGTGATGCGGCAGTTGGAGGCGGCAGGCTGGAGGTGTGTGCATGATCCGGAGGAGCCAAAGGGCGAAGTATGCGTGATCAACACCTGCGGATTTATCGGTGACGCGAAGGAGGAGAGTGTGAATATGATCCTTCAGATGGCGGAGCGGAAGAAGAAGGGGAAGTTGCGGACGCTGATTGTGATGGGATGCCTGAGTGAGCGGTATCGGGCAGAGTTGGAGGAAGAATTGCCAGAGGTGGATGCGTATTACGGGAAGTTTGACTTCAGCAACATCGAAGGATATCTGGCGGAAAACGTACCCTGCTCATCGAAAACGTTCTGCCCCGAACTCCGGCTACGCGTCCCCAACACGCTCCGCACGGTTTCGACTGAGCAAATACGTTTATCCGAGTGTAAAATATATGAGCGGAAGTTGACGACACCGAAGCATTATGCGTATTTGAAGATCAGCGAGGGATGTAACCGGTTCTGTTCCTATTGTGCGATACCGCTGATTACGGGACGGCATACGAGTAGGCCGAAGGCGGAGATATTAGAGGAAGTGCGGTGGTTAGTGGGGCAAGGCGTGAAGGAGTTGAACGTGATCGCACAGGATTTGAGCAGTTATGGGCTGGATTTGGGGAAACGGCATATGTTACCGGAGTTAGTGGATGAGATGGCGCAGATTGAGGGTGTGGAATGGATACGGTTGCATTACGCCTATCCGACGGATTTTCCGGAGGAGTTGTTGGATGTGATGGCGAAACATGCGAATGTTTGCAAGTATCTGGATATTGCGTTGCAACATTGCACGGACCATATGTTAGGTCTGATGAGAAGGCATATCACACGGGCAGAGCAGGACGCGTTGATTAAGAAGATACGGGAGAAAGTGCCGGGTATATGCATTCGCACCACTTTATTGGTAGGTCACCCGGGTGAGACGGAAGAAGATTTTGAGGAGTTGAAGGCATGGGTAAGGGCGATGCGTTTTGACCGAATGGGTTGTTTTGCCTATTCGGACGAAGAAGGCACGTACGCCAATAAGCATTATACGGACGATGTGCCGCAAGAGGTGAAGGAACGGCGTGTGGAGGAGTTGATGACGATTCAGCAAGAGATCAGCGGGGAATTGATGGCGCAGAAAGTGGGCACGGTTCAACGGGTGATTGTGGATCGTCAAGAAGGGGATTATTGGATCGGAAGGACGCAGTACGATAGTCCGGAGGTGGATTGTGAGGTTCTCGTTGAGAACATTGGAAATTGGAAATTGGAAATTGGTGACTTTGTCAATGTTCTGATTACCAAAGCAGAAGAATTTGATTTATACGGAGAGATATGTTAACAAAAGAATTGATCGGCTTGATCGGTAACGAAACAGGGCTGAGTAAGAAAGACACAGAGCAGTTATTGGCGACGATGACGGCCATCCTGCGCGAGAATCTGATGGCAGGCAAGACCATTCAGATCCAGGGCATCGGCACGTTAGAAGTGAAAGAGCGCAAGGAGCGTGTGATTGTTCACCCGAAGACGGGTAATCGCACGGTTTCGCCGAGTAAGAAGCAGATTGCGTTCAAGCCTGTAGCTAACATGAAGGACCATTTAAAGAAGATCTAAGTTATGGCAGAGAAACTAAGTTGGACCGAGTTACGCCGTGCGCTGGCGAGTCGTGCGGGTGTAAGTGAAAAGAGCGCAGGGGCGTTCTTGAACAGTTTCAATGCCCAGTTGATCGAGGCATTGAAGACGGAGAAGCAAGTGAAGGTGAATGGTCTTGGTACGTTTAAGTTACAAGCGGTTGCCGCACGTAAGAGTGTGAACGTGAAGACGGGTGAGGAGATCACTATTCCCGGATATAACAAGATTGTTTTTGCGCCGGAAGCGGGTGTGAAGGAGTTAGTGGAGAGTAATGGCGAAAGGCGAATGGCTAATGGCGAAAGGTTAGAGGCGAATGGCGAAGGGATGGAAAACGATCCGTTAAAGAAGTTAGGTGTTCAGGCAGCAGAGATCGTAGATATATTGGGTGAGTTAGGACAAAGTCCTAATGCAGAGGCTAATGGCGAAAGGTTAGAGGCGAAAGGCGAAGAGGTGAAAGTAGAGCCGGAACCGGTGGTAGAACCGGAACCTGTGGTAGAGATAGAACCGGTAGTAGAGATAGAACCGGTAGTAGAGCCTGTTGTGGAGCCGGTTAAGGTAGAAGAGCCTCAGCCGGAAGAGCCGAAGAAAAAGAAAAAACATCATTTCTGGCGGGACACGCTGATTTGCGTGGTATGTCTGCTTATTCTATTGGTGATTGCGTTCTTCTTCTTTAGAAGTGAGATCAGCAGTTGGATCAAGTCGTTTGTAGAAGAGAACAAGACAGAGATCGTAGTGCCGGCAGAAGAACAAGAGACACCGGTGACTGTGACGGAAGAGGCCACGGAAACACCGGAAATAGAGCAAGAACCGGAGGCTTTTATTGAGCCGCAGGTAGAACCGGAGACAGCCGTTGAGCCGGACTTATCGCGTTACAAAGGATGGATTAAGACGGAAGAGATCACGGAAGGTAGTCGTCTGGCCTGGATTGCGAAGAAATACTACGGTCATCAGCGATATTGGCCATACTTGTATGACGCGAACAAGGACCATTTGGAGAACCCGAACAAGATCGCGATCGGTACGCCGATTCGTGTGCCGAAATTGACAAAGGCACAGAAAGACACGACGACCGTGGAGTTTCTGGAACTAAAACGAATCGCGGAGGAAGCCATTCGATAATTGGAGATTGGAAATTGGAGATTGGAGATTTCATACATATTGAAGGGGCGGACACGCACAACTTGAAACATGTGACGGTAGATATACCGCGGAATGAGTTGGTGGTAGTGACGGGAGTGAGCGGCAGCGGCAAGAGTTCGTTGGCGTTTGACACCTTGTATGCGGAGGGTCAGCGGAGGTATGTAGAGAGTCTGAGTGCGTATGCGCGTCAGTTCATGGGTAGGATGCAGAAGCCGGAGGTGGATAAGATCGAAGGTATTCCTCCGGCGATAGCTATCCAGCAGAAAGTGACGAGTCGCAATCCCCGTTCCACCGTAGGCACGGTGACGGAGATTTACGACTATTTAAAGTTATTATACGCGCGCGTAGGCCACACGTACTCGCCTGTGAGCGGAGAGGAAGTGAAGAAGAACACGATCCGGGACGTGGTGCGTTACATGGAAGAACAGGAGATCGGTACGCGTCTGTATTTGATCAGTCCGATTATTCTTCCGGAAGGCCGCACGTTAGAGGAGCAGTTGGCGTTATGGCAGGGGCAAGGTTTCAGTCGTCTGCTGATTGATGGTGACACAGTGCGTTTGGACAATGAGGCCTGGCAGAAAGCGGAAGGTCACGAGGCGTATCTGTTGGTGGACCGTATTATTGTGGATCACGAGCAAGCGACGAGTAACCGATTTGCGGACAGTGTGCAGACAGCGTTTTTTGAGGGTCACGGAGAATGCCGGATCTGGGTGGACAAGAAGGAGAAAGTGTTCTCCGAGCGTTTTGAGGCGGATGGGATCCAGTTTATCGAGCCGAGTGAGCACTTGTTTGATTTCAATAATCCGGTAGGTGCGTGTCCGGAGTGCCGCGGTGTAGGTGTGGTTACGGGAATTGATGAGGATCTGGTTATTCCGGACAAGTCGAAATCGGTATATGAAGGTGCTGTTGCCTGCTGGCAAGGCGAGCAGATGCGGAGTTGGCAGGAGGCATTGGTGTATAATGCCAATAAGTTCGGTTTTCCGATCCATACACCGTTCTACGCGTTGAGTCAGGAGCAGAAAATGCTGCTGTGGACAGGGAATGAGTGGTTCAAGGGTCTGCATGCATTCTTTAAGGAGATCGAGGAGAAGCAGTACAGCAAGATCCAGTATAAAGTGCTGTTAGCGCGCTATAAAGGAAGGACGATTTGCCCCGTTTGCCGCGGTTTTCACTTGCGTCCGGAGTCAGAATATGTGCGGGTAAAAGGGAAGAGCATCCAACAGTTGTGTTCGATGCCTATCTCGGAGTTACAGGCATGGTTCGATGCCGTTGAATGGACGGATATCGAGCGGAAGACGATTGATATCGTGCTGACGGAGATTAAGAGCCGGTTGCAGTTCATGCAAGATGTGGGTTTGAGTTATTTGACGCTGAACCGGCAGAGCAACACCTTATCGGGCGGCGAGAGTCAACGTATTCAGTTAGCGAAGAGTTTGGGCAGCAGTTTGGTGGGTTCGCTGTATGTACTGGACGAGCCGTCTATCGGATTGCATCCGAGGGATACGGAACGGTTGATTCGGGTGCTGAAGGAATTGCGGGATCTGGGCAACACGATTGTGGTTGTAGAACACGACGAAGATATTATTGCTGCTGCAGACCATATCATTGAGATCGGTCCTAATGCGGGAAGGCATGGCGGAGAGATCGTGTACGAAGGTAAACCGCGTCCGGAGTTGGTGCATTATGATATTCCGAAACAGAGAAGGCATTGGAACAACTATATCGAGGTAGAAGGAGCATGTGAGAACAACCTAAAGAACCTAACGGTTCGTTTTCCGCTGCATGTGATGACATGCGTGACGGGTGTGAGCGGAAGCGGAAAGAGCAGTCTGGTGAGCAAAGTACTCTACCCTGCGCTGAAGAAGCACTACGGCGGGTCGTATGCCGAGCACACGGGTGATTTCGGTCATTTGAAAGGGAGCATGCACCTGATGCGAGACATTGAGTTTGTGGATCAGAATCCGTTGAGTAAGTCGAGCCGTTCGAATCCGGTGACCTACCTGAAAGCATACGACGAGATACGAAGATTATATTCGGAGCAGGCGTTGTCGCATCAGTTGGGATTCACTCCGGCGCATTTCTCGTTTAACGTGCCGGGCGGTAGATGCGAGACGTGTCAAGGGGAAGGAACGATTACAATTGAGATGCAGTTTATGGCAGATCTTGTGCTGGAATGCGAACAATGTCACGGAAAACGGTTCAAGCAAGACATCTTGGATGTGCATTACAGGGGTAAGTCGATTTATGACGTGCTGTGCATGACGGTGAATCAGGCGGTAGAGTTTTTTGGAGAAGATCCCCAATGCGATAAGATCGTTAAGCGGTTGAAGCCGCTGCAAGATGTGGGTTTGGGTTACCTGCAGTTAGGTCAAAGCAGCAGCACGTTATCGGGCGGTGAGAGTCAACGCGTGAAGTTAGCGTCGTTCCTGGCACAGGAAAATAACAACCCGACGATTTTTGTGTTTGACGAACCGACAACGGGTCTGCATCACCGCGATATAGAGGTGCTGTTACAGTCCTTGAACCGCTTGGTGAACAACGGTCACACGGTGCTGATTATCGAGCATAATCCGGCTGTGATACTGGCAGCGGACCATGTGATCGATTTAGGAAAAGAAGGAGGAATAGAGGGCGGAAATATCGTTTGTACCGGTACTCCGGAAGAAGTAGCGGCTTGTAAAGAAAGTTATACCGGCAAGTATCTTGCCAAAATTATAGAGCAATATGGCAAATAAATTTATGAATGAAATACGTCATTCCGACATTTTCTCTCACCTGCCTCAGATGCATTATCTGCCGCGTTGGGGTGTGCTGTTACTGGACTTGTTTCTGTGTACCATAGCGTTTTGGGCGAGTGTATGGATCGGCAGCGGTTTTTTCAACTACATGAACATAGGTGAAACCAACTTATCCATCGGGCTGCAATATCTGATTGTGATGGGAATGCAGCTGGTGATGTTCTGGGCGTTCCATACCTATTCGGGTATTCTTCGTTATTCAACGTTTATTGACACGACGAAGGTGCTGATTTCGAATGTAATGACGGGTTTGGCGTTGGTCGCTCTGAACCTGATCTTACACAGCACTTCCGGGAGTCATCCGCTATTAAACACCGTGATCGCTATCTATGTACCGATATCGTTTGTGCTGCTGTTCACGTTGCGGGTGGGTGTAAAGACCTTGAGCGAAAACTTAGAACACAGTTCAGGAAGTCCCCAGGTGATGATCTACGGAACGCAGACGGCGGGTGTTGCGATAGCCAAGATGCTGAGGGCGTCGGGTAATAACCCTTATCGTCCGGTGGGCTTTATTGCCGACGAAAACGAGCGTCACGGATATGACTTGGCGGGCTTGCATGTCAGGCCGCTGAATGAGTCGCTATTTGCGTGGATGGAGAAGCAGGGAGTGAAACATGTGATTGTGTCTCCGTTGAAGATGAGAGCACTGAACCCGGCGAAGGATTTGCAGATTTTTATCGATCATAACGTTCGCATCCTGACAACCCCGTATTTTACACAAATGGACAATACGGATGAGATTGATATTCAGCGAATCGGTCGTATTGATGCGATCCATATTGAGGATCTGTTGGAGCGTCCGCAGATCAACATTAATATGGAGAATGTGCGTCAGTTGATCCAGAAGCGAGTGGTGCTGGTGAGCGGTGCGGCAGGAAGTATCGGAAGTGAGTTGGTTCGTCAGATACAACAGTTTAAGCCGCAGGTGACGATCTTGTTGGAGATTGCCGAATCGCCTTTGCATGACCTGGCGTTGGATCTGAAAGAGCATTTTCCGAAGTCCCGTTTCATACCGGTTATAGGCGATGTCCGAAACCGGGAACGCATGGAGCAGGTTTTCGGAGAAATGCGACCGGATATCGTTTTCCATGCAGCCGCGTACAAGCATGTGCCGTTGATGGAGAGTTTTCCGAACGAAGCCATTCAGGCGAATGTGTTGGGAACGAAGAATATGGCGGATATGTCGGTTAAGTACGGTGTGCAGCGTTTTGTGATGGTTTCGACAGATAAGGCGGTGAACCCGACGAATATCATGGGTGCCAGCAAGCGCATTGCGGAGATTTATGTGCAGTCGCTATTTAGGAAGTTGCAGAAAGAGAATCCGAACAGTACCAAGTTCATCACGACGCGTTTCGGCAATGTGTTAGGCAGTAACGGTTCGGTGATACCTTTCTTCCGCAAGCAGATTGCGGCAGGCGGCCCGGTAACGGTGACGCATCCGGATATCATCCGTTATTTCATGACGATTCCGGAAGCTTGTTGTCTGGTGATGGAAGCCGGTACGTTAGGTGAAGGCGGTGAAATCTTTGTTTTCGACATGGGTCAGCCGGTGAAGATTCTGGATTTAGCGCGTAATATGATTCGTCTGGCGGGCTATACGCCGGAGAAAGATATCCGTATTGTGTTTACGGGTTTGAGACCGGGTGAGAAGCTGTACGAGGAATTGCTGAACCAAAAGGAGACGACTATTCCTACGGCCAACGAGAAGATTATGGTAGCCAGAGTGCGTGAGTTTGAGTTTGACGAGGTGAGCAAGGCGGTGGATCAACTGATCGAGACGAGCCGTCATTCCAAACCGTTCACGACGGTGATGCTGATGAAGAAGCTGGTGCCGGAATTTATCAGCAACAATTCTATTTATGAACAATTAGATCCTCAGTAATGCAAGATTTTTTTCTATCTCATAGTTATCTGATCGGACTTGTCAGTTTTCTGTTAGGCTGGCTGGGTATGCCGTTGGTTATTCGCATTGCCAAAGCGAAAGGTTTTGTGGTGCGACCGAACAAACGAATGAGTCACACCGGTGAAGTTCCGAATATCGGAGGCCTGAATATCTGTTTCAGTTTTATTTTGAGTTACCTGCTGTTTGAGTATAACCAGTTGGACCAGAACCAGTTCTTCTTAATTGGTCTGTTTGCCATTATGGCAGTGGGATTCATCGACGATGTGCTGGTACTTACTCCTTTGGCCAAACTGATCGGAGAGACCTTAGCGGGTATTGCGTTAATCGGTTTTGCGGATTTGCGAATCACGCATTTGCATGGTCTGTTCGGTATCGGCGAGATTGGTATTGTGCCGAGTTATCTGATCTCGTTCTTTATCCTGATTGCCATTATCAATGCCGTGAATCTGATAGACGGCATTGACGGTTTAGCGAGTGGGTTGGGTATCTTGTACTGTCTGTTTTTTGCCATCTATTTCGGTTTGGCAGGAGACACAAGCTGGTCTATTCTCGGTATCTGTATGATCGGTGCTTTGGCGGTGTTCTTTATTTATAATGTGTTTGGTCGCAGGGGAAAGATTTTCATGGGTGATTCCGGCAGTTTGTTGTTAGGCTATCTGCTGACAGCGTTTGTATTTCACTTATGCGAGGTGAATGCGTATGGAGAAGTGCCGGCTTGGTTACATATGAAGGCTGCACCGGCGGTATCTATCTGCGTTCTCACTATTCCTATTTTTGATACTATTCGCGTCAGCATCACACGGATTAAGAAACACCGCAGTCCCTTCCTGCCGGACAAGAACCATATTCACCATCTGTTGCTCAGTACTGGTTTGAATCACCTGCAAACGACTTGTGTGCTGTTGTCCGTGAGTGTGCTGTTTATCGGTTTGGCTATATTGGGATGCAATTGGAATATGTGGGTTTTGCTGATCACTGACTTTAGTTTAGCGACCATACTTACCCTACTCTTGTGGCGTGTGATTAACAAAAAACTGTACGGTCATGCTGAGCATTGAGCATCTGTCGATGGAGTTCTCCTCCCGTCCGGTATTGGATGATATCACGTTCCTCATCAACAGAAAGGAACGCATTGCGCTGGTGGGGAAGAACGGAGCCGGGAAGACGACGCTGTTGCGTCTTATTGCCGGTGAATACCAGCCGACAGCCGGACGGATCAGTAAGGAGAGCGACATGACAATAGGATACCTGCCGCAGATGATGTTGTTTCAAGATGACCGCACGCTGAAGGAAGAGACGATGACCGTTTTCAATGGAGAAGACGAGGCTCGGTTCATCGCCGAAATGGACCGTACGATTATCGGTTTGGGCTTTGAGCGGAAGGATTTTGACCGTCCTTGTTCCGAGTTCTCCGGTGGATGGCGCATGCGTATTGAGTTAGCGAAGATTTTGTTGAGACATCCGGATCTGTTGCTGTTAGACGAGCCGACGAACCACCTGGATATCGAGTCGATACAATGGTTAGAGGATTTTTTGAAAAGCTGTCCGTCGGCTGTGCTGATGGTAAGTCACGACCGCGCGTTTATCGATAATGTGTGCGGCCGTACAATCGAGATCACCTTAGGGCGGATATACGATTACAATGTCAACTACAGCCGTTTTGTAGAACTGCGCAAGGAACGCCATGAACAGCAGGTGAGAGCGTACCAGAATCAGCAGAAAATGATTCAGGACACGGAGGAGTTTATTGAGCGATTCCGATACAAAGCGACCAAGGCGGTACAGGTGCAAAGCCGTATCAAACAACTCGAGAAACTGGAACGGCTGGAAGTGGATTTGGAAGACACCAGCCGATTGAACCTCCGTTTTCCGCCGGCACCGAGAAGCGGTGATTTTCCACTGATTGTGGAAGATCTGCGAAAAGACTTCGGGGAACATAATGTGTTCCATGACGTGACGTTTACGATACGAAGGGGCGAGAAAGTGGCCTTTGTCGGTAAGAACGGAGAAGGTAAATCGACGCTCGTCAAATGTATCATGGGACAGTTGGACTACTTGGGAAACCTGAAGATCGGTCATAATGTAAAGATCGGATACTTTGCGCAGAACCAAGCGGCTATGTTGGATGAAGACAAGACGGTTTTTGAGACCATTGACTATGTTGCCGTAGGAGATATCCGCACAAAAATACGCGATATACTCGGTGCGTTTATGTTCGGCGGCGAAGCGTCCGACAAAAAAGTCAAAGTTCTCAGCGGAGGAGAACGTAGCCGTTTGGCGATGATACGGTTGTTACTCGAACCCTGCAACGTACTCATTCTCGATGAGCCCACCAACCACTTGGACATGCAGTCCAAAGATGTACTGAAAACGGCCCTTCAGGACTTTGATGGCACGCTTATCTGCGTCAGTCACGACCGTGATTTCCTCAACGGACTCGTCACCAAAGTGTATGAATTCGGCGGAGGACGCGTCAAAGAGCACCTCGGTGGCATATACGATTTCCTGCGCACGAAAAAAATGACTAACCTCAATGAGTTAGAGATTAGGCAAAAAACTATGCTCACCGACGGTCAACCGACGGTCAACCGACAGTCAACGCCAAGATCACCCCAATCTGGTGCCTTGGACTATGCAGCCCAAAAAGCCGCAGCGGCAGAGAAACGCAAGAAAGAGCGGCAGATAGCCGAAACGGAAGACGCCATCACGGCCTTGGAGAACCAGCAGGCGGAGATAGAAGCATTGCTGGCCATCCCGGAAAACCAGACGCCGGAGATGTTTCAGAAATACGAGACTATCAAACACCAAATAGAACAAAAGATTTACGAATGGGAGTTGTTAAGCGAAGAGTAGAAGAGATCGTGGAATATATCCTCACGTGGCTCTGTTACGGGGATGCTCAAGCGGCATCCCGTGTGGCGTACACCAATGACGAGCGCGCATTGGAGGATCACGATGTGATTATTATTCCGAACGGTCGGTTAGGCAATAGTATCGTATTGCCGGAGTTCAGTGCGGCCAAAGTGGAACAACCGGCGAAAGGCAAGGCCATAATCCGCACCGACATTGTGTATAACACGTTTTTCTTCATCTCCCGCGCGGAAGAGACATTCCAGACGGACCGTGATGAGCATAATCGGTTTCTGGCAAAATACTCGTGCTTAGGAAACAACAACCGCCTGCAGATACCGATGCTGGATGAGCATGCCCGACTGCTGCTGAAATTACTGAACGAGCCGTTACCACAACCGGGTTTTAACACCGTTTACCTGACCCATGATATCGATGCCATCACGCAATACCGTCATTTGCGCGGGGCGATAGGCGGTATCCGGAGAGGAGAACGAAAAGCGGTGTGGGCCGCATTACGGGATATCCATAAAGATCCGTTATACACTTTCCCTTGGATGGTTCGGCAAGATGCCAAGGTGAAGGATGCCAAAGTGCTTTATTTTGTCAAAGAGACCAAAGGAAAGGGCTATGACTATCCGCAGTATAACCTGCACGGACAGGATTTCACCCGCCTGCAACAGATGTTGTTAGACAAAGGAGCAACGTTCGGTATTCACGCCAGTTATTATGGTGATCTAAAAGCGATAGACTACCGGCTCAACAACATCAAACACACCTACCACCGTGCCCATTACCTGACGGGAAACATCCGACAGATGCAGAAATTGGTTTCCGCCGGATTTACGGATGATTTCACAATGGGTTTTGCCGATGAAGCCGGATTCCGTTTGCAGACCACTCGTGCCGTACGATGGATCGATCCCGTCAAAATGCGGTTAACGAATCTCACTCTGCATCCGCTGATTATCATGGATACGACACTTAGTAATGCCAACTACATGCACCTGGATGAGGAAGAAGCGTATTTCTTGTGCGAACGGTTGATAGACAAAGTGCGCATGCATCACGGTGACTTGTGTTTGTTGTGGCATAATAGCAGTTTTACACCCGATACGTATCATAAATCCTTGTATGCAAAGGTTATTAATTGTATCTGATCCACCTGCCAAACCGGGTTATTTACCCCGTTTGCGATATCTGTGCGACTATCTCGTGCGGAAAGGGTATGACGTGACCTTACTGACGGAGATGTACCAGGAGTTGCCGTTTGCGCACACCTACCCTATTGAGCAGATCAAGATATACAACGGATCGGCGTTTGATTGGTTTATAAAGACCGTTTGGACGCTCATCACCGACTGGCACAACCGTGTTTTTGCCCAACGGGCGTTGGCGAAAATGGAAGGAAGATATGATGTGGTGGTATGTACCGCGTTCAGTGATTTTCCTTTGGGAGCGGCCCAACGAATCGCTAAAGCATGGAGGGTTCCTTTGGTATGCGATATACGCGATTTGGACGAGCAGGTAGATGACTCAACGTATCAGTACAAGCATCAGAACAGATGGTTGATGCCATTTAGACGGCTGTACCGTGCCGTGCATATCCGCAGAAGAAACAGGGTGTTGCGGTCGGCTGATGCCGTGACGACCGTTTCCAAATGGCATGCCAGTTTTATCAAATCGTTAAATAGCAATGTGCATGTGGTGTATAACGGGTATGATCCGACGGTGTTCTATCCGGAAGATACGCCTACCGACACATTCCGTGTTTCATATATCGGCAGTCTATCGGCTTGGCAGCGTCCGGCATTGGAGAAGATACAAGCGGTGACGGAAGTGGATTTGCATACTCCCACACAGTCGCCTGTCTCGTTTGACAAGATGGGTGAAGTTATTCGGCAAAGCAGCGTGATGGTGGTTCTGACAGACACCCATACGCACGGGATGCTGACCACTAAGTTTTACGAAGCCTTAGGATGCGAAAAACCGATTTTATGTGTACCGTCGGACGAAGGGGAGTTAGCGCAGATGATTGCGTACACTCAAGCCGGTATCGCAACGAACGATACGAAAAAGATACAGGCCTTTATCGATGAGCAATATAAGGAATGGAAGGCCAAAGGCTATACCAGACAGCAGACCATGCATCGGGAACAGTTCTCCCGGGAGACGCAATGCGAACTTTTTGAACGAATCTTAAAAACCGTTATCCCATGATTAGCATTATCGTTCCTATCTATAACGCGGCAAACTATCTGAACGAATGCGTAGATAGTCTGTTGATGCAGACGGAGCAAGATCTGCAGATCATCCTTGTGGATGACGGCAGTTCGGATAACAGTCCTGTGCTGGCTCAACGTTATGCAGCTAAAGACAAGCGCATTGAGTTGCATACCATCCCTCATTCCGGGCAGTCGGCAGCACGCAATGAAGGTCTGAAGCATGTCAAAGGGGAGTTTGTTGCTTTTGTTGACGCCGATGACCGTCTGGCACCCGAATGGTGTGCTCGGCATCTCAAAGCGACTGAGGGAGTACAATACGTGCAAAGCGGATACCGAAGATGCAAGCAGGAGGAAGTCAGTCGACCTAACTATCCGTGCAATGCCTATCAGTTCACATCGCCTTGCATGCGTTTGTATCGTCGGGAAGCGATAGAGAAATTGCGTTTCACCGAAGGGATGATTTATGAAGATGTGCTTTGGTCCGTCGATCTGTGGCTCAGCGGTGCAGTGTGCCGTAAGATTCGCTATGCCGGCTATCTCTACACCCTTAATCCGAAGAGCACCACGTCTCAACGGCATCCCGAAGCCGAGAAACGCGTCTTCGCCGAACTGAAGAAACGCCTTCCGAACGCTTCTTGCAGAGGGAAAATGATTATTTTATACACCATTATACGTCTAAAACTACATTTTATAAGACAATGAAAAAACTACTATTCACATTAGTCCTTGGTACTTGGTCACTTTGCACCTTTGCTGCTACGTACTACGCTTCACCTACCGGTAACGGCAACGGTACGTACACTAGTCCATGCTCTTTCAAGTCAGGTCTAAGTAAGCTTAGTCAACCCGGCGATACGCTTTATCTGTTCAGCGGCCAATATGACTTGCAGACCACAGATATTAATTACCTCAACGGTACGGCCTCCAAACGTATCGTCATCTCCGGATACGAAGGAATCAATGCACAGGGATCGTATAACGCTATCCTTGATTTCCGGCAGACAGAATATAGCAAACGAGGACTGCAAATCAAGAGCACTTGTTCCTATCTACATATTAAAAACCTAACACTCCGATATTCAGGCAAAAACAACCTACTCAATAACGCCAGTTATTGTCTGTTCGAAAACCTTGACATCTATGGTTCGGCCGATACAGGATGCCAGATGAAAGAGGGCGGAAACAACGTCATCAAGAATGTGGATAGTCATGATAACTTTGACTATAAAACAATGAGCGGTAATACCGCTAACTTCGGTGGTAACGCAGACGGTTTTGCTGATAAGCAATTCACAGGCGCCGGAAACCACTATATCGGTTGCCGGGCATGGAACAACTCCGATGACGGATGGGACTTCTTCCAACGCGTCAGCACATCGAATACCATTATCGAGAACTGTATCTGCTATCAGAACGGTCAACCGTACTATGACATGACGAACAATCCTCGTGCAACGGGAGTGGACAAGTCATGGTTCGACTCCAAAGTAGGTACGCAGATGACCGATCGGTACGGAAATACCATTACCATTACGCTTTCAAAATACCCCTGCCAAGGGAACGGAAACGGATTTAAGATGGGTGGGAATTACACCGATCATAAGATTCTTATTCATCACAGTCTGGCTATCGGTAACTACGCACGTGGTTTTGACCAAAACAATAACGGAGGCACGATGTGGGTGTATAACAATACCGCTTATGACAATAATGTCAACTACGGTTTCACTACGGCCTACGGCACCAACACCATCCAGAACTGTATCAGTTTTGCGACCCAAAACAGCGATGCATACAAGTCGCAAAATGTAGTTACGATTGATCATAACTCCTGGAACAACGGTTTCTCGGTGAGCAAGAATGATTTTCAGTCATTGGATACCACGCAGATCTTAGGTCCCCGTGCAGCAGACGGATCGTTGGCGGAAAGCACTTGTCTGCATCTCAAATCTTCTTCCGCACTCATCGATGCCGGCATTGATGTGAACCTCTGGTATAACGGAAACGCGCCTGATCTGGGTTGTTACGAATACCCGGGAGAACGCCATGATCCTATTCCGGAAGACACCGTGCCAACGGTACAACCGGAAGGCACCCATAAGGTTGCTTTTGTCACTATTCCGGGTTGCGCGGAAGACAAACCTTTACTGCGTTATCTGCGACAGAATGACAGTTTGTGGATCATGGAGACCGAAGCCGCAGACGCAACCGTGGACTATAGCGAATACGAGGTGATCGTCTTAGGTAATAAACCTGCCTCTTCCGCAGCCGGTTTTGCGGCACTCAAAGGATATAACAAACCCATGGTTTTACTCAAACCGTGGTTACTGAAACCCGGCGCATGGAGCTGGGGGACTGCGATTAACACTGCCGATGCCGCCGTTACCGTCATAGACACCGACCACCCGCTTTTTGAAGGATTGAACATTACTGATGGTAGTCTCACCCTCTTTAATAGCGTCAGCACCAACGGTGTCACCGCCATCTCCGAATGGAGTAACACTGATTTCTCCGTGCAGACATTGGGTTCACCCGTATCTGTTCCAACGGCATCGTCTGTCGCTATATTATCCAATGACATCATCATGATTGGAGTTAGCGAATATTCGATGACGGATATCTCGGAAGACGGGAAACGACTTATCGAAAACGCTATCCTTCTGCAACTCGGTATCCGCATGCCGGAAAGCATTGAAAATCCAAAATCACAGATCAAAAATCAAAAATTTATAAATAATGGCACATTATATATTGAAGCGTCTGGTGTTGTGTATGACGCTTATGGTCGTTGCATTCAGCGCTAAAGCTGCGCAAGCACAGTATCAGGATATATTCTATGAGATAGACCCGGCTCACCGGACGGCTGAGGTCAGTTCTAATCCACGAGTAGTAGGAGATATCATCATCCCCTCTTCCATTGTGGTCGGACAAGACACGTACACCGTTACCTCTATCGGAGATAAGGCGTTCAAAGGATGTAAAAGTCTGACCTCCATCGTGTTGCCGCCCACTCTGGAACGTGCCTATCGTTCGGCGTTTGACGGTACCGGTATCATGGCAGACAAAACCAATTGGAATGAAGGTTGTCTTTTTATCGACTCCATCCTTATTGCAACCGATAAGAACATCAAGCCGCGTTATGTTGTGCCTGTTTCCACCCGTTTCATCGCAGCCGGTGCTTTTCAGGGAAATAAGGTCATCACGCGTGTGGAACTTCCGGAAGGACTGAAACGCATCGATCATGAGACTTTCCGGGATTGCAAGGCGCTGCAAAAGGTGACTATCCCTATTTCTGTCACTTCTATCGGTGAGGATGCATTTACCGGTTCCGGTTTATACAACAACGAGAACAAATGGAAGAAAGGAGCGTTCATTATCGATGACTGTTTGATTGCTACCAACGCAGATCTGCCGGCTAAGTATATCTTCAAAAACAAGATTCCTATCCGTTTGATTGCAGAACGGGCGTTTGCGAACAGTAAAAGTCTGAAGACTATCGTTATCCCAGAGACCGTTACCGCTATCCCCACCGCGGCTTTCTACGGTTGTGTGAACCTAACCGACGTAACGATTCCGAGCACCGTTCGCACCGTGGGTAACTTTGCTTTTTATAATTGTACCAAACTCAAAAACGCGCTGCTGCCGGCTGATCTCGAATCACTCGGTGCCGGTGCCTTTTACGGCTGCGAGAATCTCAGTCAACAAGTGTTGTCTGACCAACTGAAGATCATTGACCGTGGTACGTTTATCATGTGTCGCAGTATCAAGAACATCACATTGCCTTCCCATCTTGAGCGCATTGAAGACGGTGCATTCGCCGGATGCAATAACCTGGAAGCAATTGAGTTGCCGGCTACCCTTACCTACCTCGGAGAACAGGCTTTTGCCGGCTGCGCTACCCTTCGACGCGTCACTATTCCCAAAGGGATCGGATCGTTGTCCAAACAGGTGTTTAAAGACTGCACACGGCTTTACCGCGTCGATCTGCCGGAAGGCATGTACGCGATCGGTGAAGAAGCTTTGGATAACTGCCTTTCTTTGGAGATCATCAACATTCCAAAGGATATGTTCCGCATTGGTGCACGGGCGTTTAATAACTGCCAGCAGTTGAGCGGCATTAACCTGGTGGATCATATCCAACTGATTGAAGAAGGTGCTTTCATGGCATGTAAGATGTTACAAGACATCACGTTACCGGCTATGCTGCAGAAACTGCATCGAGGTGCGTTTGCACAATGTATCGGTATTCGTTCCGTTACCCTTAACAAACGACTGAAAGAGATCGGTGACGGTGCTTTCTGTCAATGCCGCAGTCTGAAAGAAGTGGAATGGAACGACAGTTTGAAGGTCATCGGCGCTGACGCTTTCTTAGAATGCAAATACCTGCGAACACCTCATTTTGACGCTTCCGTGGAAATCGGTAAGAATGCATTCAAAGGATGCAAGTAAAAAAAATAATCCCGCTGCCCAAACAGGTAGCGGGATTATTGTATAAGCTCGGTTGATTACTCTTCCTCGGTCTGCGAAGCAGCGTATGCTGCCAACAGTTTCTCTTGTACATCTGCCGGAACGAGCTGGTAACTGTTGAACGCCATTGTGAACGTTGCACGTCCACCGGTGAGCGAAGACAACGTAGTCGAGTAGCTGCTGAGCTCTTTCAAAGGCACTTGCGCTTTGAGGCGGGTGAAGCTCTTCTCGGTCTCCATACCCATTACCATACCGCGACGGCCGTTGATGTCAGACATGACATCACCCATGATCTCCGACGGAACGAATACTTCGAGGTCATAAACCGGTTCGAGCACTTTCGGGTTCGCCTCTTTGAAGGCGGTAGCGAAAGCGTTACGGCCAGCGAGACGGAAGGAGATTTCGTTCGAATCAACCGGGTGCATCTTACCATCATAAATGATCACGCGTACGTCACGTGCGTAAGAACCGGTGAGCGGACCTTGCTCCATACGATCCATGATACCCTTAACGATCGCAGGGATGAAGCGCGCATCGATAGCACCACCGACGATAGAGTTGATGATGACCAGTTTACCACCCCATTCAAGGTTGATCTCTTGCTGATCTTTAACGGAGATCTTATACTCCTGATTACCAAACTTATAGGTCTCCTTAACCGGTTGACCCTCCTCGTACGGTTCAACGATGAGGTGCACCTCACCGAACTGACCGGCACCACCGGATTGTTTCTTATGACGATAGTCTGCACGAGCAGCCTTGGTGATCGTCTCACGATACGGGATCTTCGGTTCAAGGAACTCGATCGGCATCTTATCGTTGTTCTCCAGACGCCATTTGAGGGTACGGAGGTGGAACTCACCCTGACCGGAAACGATCATTTGGCGAAGCTCTTTGGATTGCTCAACGATCCAAGTCGGGTCTTCCTCGTGCATACGGGTGAGGAGGGCAGCGAGTTTCTCGGCATCACTCTCCGTTACCGGCTTGATAGCACGGCGGTAACGCGGTTGCGGATACTGGATCGGCGCATATTGCAGGTCACAACCCTTTGCATTGAGGGTGTTACCCGTACGGGTATCTTTCAGTTTCACGGTAGCACCGATATCACCGGCTGCGAGTTCATCTACCGGTACACGGATCGAACCGGCTACCTGATAGAGTTGCGAGATACGCTCTTTCGAGCCGCGCTCCATGTTCTCAAGATCATCACCGTTATGGATCGTACCCTGCATTACGCGGAAGTAGTTCACCTCACCGATATGCGGTTCAACGGAAGTCTTGAAGACATAAACACTCGTCGGCGCCTTGGCATCCGGACTGATCTTCTTTCCATCTACCGTCGGATAACTGAAGTTAGCCGGCGACGGAGCCATGTTATTGAGGAAGTCCATGAGACGACGAACACCCATATCTTTGAGACCCGAGCAGCAAAGCACCGGATACATCGAACCGTCGGCATAAACGCCCTTGAGACCCTGCATGATCTCTTCGTCGGTCAGGCCTTCGCCCAGGAACTTATCGAGCAGCGTCTCATCTGCCTCAGCAGCAGCCTCGGAGAGTTGCGAACGCATCTCTTCTACTTTGTCAGCGTATTCAGCCGGGATGTCCTTAAGTTCAGGAGCACCGCCTTCAGCTTTCCAAACGAGCATCTTACCCTTCAGCACGTCGATTACGGCATTGAAGCCGGCACCGGCGTTAACCGGGAATTGGATCAACGTACACTTATTGCCAAAGTTATCCTTGAGTTGATTGAACGTGCGCTCGAAGTCTGCGTTCTCGTGGTCACACTTGTTGATGATGAAAGCCAAAGGTTTGTGTGCTTTCTCTACGAGACGGAAGTTATTTTGGGTACCTACCTCTACGCCGCCGTTGGCGCTGAGTACTACCAATGCCGAACCGCACATCTGCAGTGCAGCAACGGTACCGCCGCAGAAGTCGTCGGAACCTGCGCAGTCAATGATATTGAGTTTCTTGCCCTCGAACTCGATGTTACAAACCGTGGAGAAAACGGAATAACCGTACTCTTTCTCTACCGGGAAATAGTCGCACACGGTAGACTGTGCATCAATCGAACCGCGGCGTTTGATCACCCCGCTCTCGAACAACATCGACTCCATGAGAGTCGTTTTACCGGATCCCGAACCGCCTAACAAAGCGACATTCTTGATCTCATTTGCTTGATAAACTTTAGCCATAATTGTGTTATATTTGGTATTTTGTAAAGTCAATGTGACAAATCGGGTGCAAAGGTACAAAAAAAAGTTGATATACGCAAATTTATTTTCATTTTTTTTCATATACTGACATTTTGGCAGTATTTATCGCTTTGGCACAGCATTTGTCATAGACAAGGTGGTGAGACGTTAAACCGTTAAGCCGTTAAATTGTTAAATCGTTAAATAAAAAATATAGTATGGCAAAGATTCAACCTTTAGCAGACCGTGTGCTGGTGAAACCGGCCGCTGCAGAAGAGAAAACAGTAGGAGGAATTATTATTCCTGACAGTGCAAAAGAAAAACCGCTGCGTGGTGAAGTGTTGGCGGTAGGTAACGGAACGAAAGATGAAGAAATGGTTCTCAAAGCCGGAGATCAGGTGCTGTACGGCAAGTATGCCGGTACGGAATTAGAGCTGGATGGAGAGAAATATTTGATTATGCGGCAGAACGATGTGCTGGCAAAGATATGCTGACGCGTTAAAATGTGAAATTGTTAAAACGTTAAAGTATTATGGCAAAGGATATTACGTATAACGTGGAGGCACGGGAAGCGCTGAAGCGTGGTGTGGACCAATTGGCAGACGCAGTAAAGGTTACGCTGGGTCCGAAAGGTCGTAATGTGATTATTGACAAGAAATACGGAGCACCGCATATCACGAAAGACGGTGTGACCGTAGCAAAAGAGATCGAGTTGAAAGACGCTGCTGAGAATCTGGGCGCGCAGTTGGTAAAAGAAGTAGCATCGAAGACCGGAGACCAAGCAGGTGACGGTACGACGACGGCTACGGTGCTGGCGCAAGCGATCATAGGTGTCGGTTTGAAGAACGTAACGGCAGGTGCCAATCCGCTGGATTTGAAACGCGGTATTGACAAGGCTGTTGCAGCCGTAGTAGAAGAGATTAAGAAGAACGCGGTGGTAGTAGGTAACGATTTTGACAAGATCGAACAGGTAGCTACCGTGAGTGCAAATAACGATGCTGAGATCGGTAAGTTGATTGCTGACGCAATGCGTAAGGTTAGCAAAGACGGTGTCATCACCATCGGTGAAGCGAAGGGTATGGATACGACCATTGACGTGGTACAAGGTATGCAGTTCGACCGCGGATACATCAGTCCGTATTTTGTAACGAATACCGAGACCATGCAAGTGGAGATGGATAAACCGTATATCCTGATTTACGACAAGAAGATAAGCAACTTGAAGGAGTTGTTACCGGTTCTGGAGCCGGCGGTACAGAGCGGTCGTCCGTTGCTGATTATTGCAGAAGATGTAGACAGTGAGGCACTGACAGCATTGGTGGTTAACCGTCTGCGTGCACAGTTGAAGATCTGTGCCGTTAAGGCGCCGGGCTTCGGTGACAGACGTAAAGAGATGCTGGAGGATATTGCTATCCTCACCGGAGGTACCGTCATCAGCGAAGAGAAAGGTATCACGCTGGAGCACGCCACGATTGAGATGTTAGGTACAGCGGAGACTATTACGGTCAGCAAGGATAACACGACTATCGTCAACGGAGCAAGCAACAAAGAAGCGATTGCGAACCGTGTGGCGCAGATTAAAGCACAGATCACGGCTACCAAGAGTACGTACGATAAGGAGAAATTGCAAGAACGTCTGGCTAAGTTAGCGGGCGGAGTAGCACAACTGAATGTCGGTGCGGCTTCGGAGGTAGAGATGAAAGAGAAGAAAGACCGTGTAGATGATGCGTTAAGTGCGACACGCGCAGCGATCGAAGAGGGTGTGGTACCCGGCGGTGGTGTGATGTATATCCGTGCACAGGCTGCTTTGGAAAGTCTCAAAGGCGACAACGAGGATGAGCAGACAGGTATTGAGATTGTACGCCGTGCGATTGAAGAACCGCTGCGTCAAATCGTCAACAATGCCGGTAAGGAAGGTGCCGTAGTGGTAGATAAAGTACGTGCAGGCAAGGCTGACTTCGGTTATAATGCCCGTAAGGATGCGTATGAGAACCTGTTTGAAGCAGGTGTCATCGATCCAGCGAAAGTAACGCGTGTAGCATTGGAGAATGCCGCTTCCGTAGCCGGAATGTTCCTGACCACCGAATGCGTCATCGTCGATCATCCGGAAGAGCACCCGGCACCGGCAATGCCTGCCGGAGGCATGGGAGGAATGATGTAATGTACAAAGGAAAAATGTACAATGTACAAAGGAAAAATGTACAATGTACAAAAGAAAACGACACCCGAAAGGATGTCGTTTTTTAGTTCATGATGGCGTTTTCCAACTGTTGGATATGTTGGCGCAGGACAGCGTCGAACTCCATCTGTTCCTTGACGATCTGTACCGAGTGCAGTACCGTTGCATGCGTTCTGCGCCCCATCTTAAAGCCGATCTCGGATAAGGAGGAGTTGGTTAACTGCTTGCTCAGATACGTAGCGATATGCCGGGCTTGCGTAATCTCACGGGAACGGTTCTGCGCCGTGATCGAGCGGTCGGTAATTCCGTAATGTTTGGCTACCTTCGAGATGATCATATCTACCGTAACCACCTTCGGCTGGATAGCCACAATACGGCTTACCACCTGTTCTGCCAACGCCAAGTCGATTTCTTTGTCTGTCAAGGTGGAATGCGCTAACAACGAAGCCAGAATACCTTCCAGATCCCGAACGGAGTCACGGACGTTCTGCGCGATAAAATCCACGACGTCATCACTCAAGGTAATACCATCCCGGCGCATCTTACTCAGTAAGATATCTTTGCGCAGTTGATAGTCCGGTTTGAGGATCTCAGCTGACAAGCCCCATTTGAAACGGGTTAACAGGCGCTCCTCCAGATCTTTGAGTTCCACCGGCGGACGGTCGGAAGTCAAGATCAACTGCTTATGACTCTGCTGCAGATAGTTGAAGATGTGGAAGAAGGTATCCTGCGTACCTTTGAGTCCTGCAAAATACTGGATATCATCCACGATCAGCACATCAACGGACTGATAGAAATTGAGGAAATCGGGGATGCGGTTACTGCGTGCGGCCTCGGAATATTGTATTTTAAAGGTATTCGCGCTCACGTATAACACGCGTGCCTGCGGATACATTGCTTTCACTTGCAGACCGATCGCATTGGCCAAGTGGGTCTTACCTACTCCGCTTCCACCGTAGATGAACAAGGGGTTAAAGGCAGTGTATCCCGGTTGTTTGGCAATAGCCAAACCGGCAGTACGTGCCAACTTGTTCGGTTCACCCGCCACAAAGGAATCGAAGGTATAGACCAAGTTCAACTGCGATTCAAAATCCGTGTTCGGCTGCTGGGGCAAAGAATTGCTTTTCACCGGTGTCTGCACCCCTGCAGAGGGTAACATTGTGGCAGCACCCGACTGCGAATCAATCAATGCCCGGTACTCGAGACGGGTACCTTGTCCGAATACGCGCACGATCGCGCTCGATAATAAAGGAAGATAGTTCTCCTCGATATACTCTGCTACAAACGTCGATTTGACCTGTAACACCAACTTCCCCTCTGCGTACTGCAGGGGTACGATGGGGGCGAACCAGGTCTGGTACGCACTGCTCGTCATGTTATCCGCGAGGATGGTTTGACATTGAGCCCATTGTTGTTGGAGTTGTTGTGTCATTTTTCAGTCAAAAAAATTTGCCATTTTTAGCGAAAGCGAGTGCAAAGGTACTGCTTTTTTTTGACATACGCAAATTTTGCTGATTTTGCCTATATTCCCCAATTCCGTAAGTTGCCTATTTTTAATGAGTTATGCCTAAACAACTGAATAACAGCACATTACAAGAGTTTTCAACATGTAATACACTGATTATTAGCACTTTCTACATTTGCAAGAGTAGTTTACATTTTTTTGTTAATAAAATGCGTAACATGCGGATTTTCGGCATGTTACGCAGGATAAAAAATATTTGCAATTTAGAAACTATACAAATTGCGAAACATATGTTTCACGGAAAAATGCGCTATAAAATGGTTACATTTTTCTTTCCACCTTGATGATCCAGCAGTCGGGGAAGAGCGCTTTGAGTTCCGGCAGTTTTTGAGCGACTTTTTCGCGGTCGGGATCGGGTGCGGTGAAGTACTTGATCCATTCGCCTGCGTGTATGGTGTCGCAGGTTTGTCCTTTCAAACGGGGGTCATTGGGTGCCAACTCCGCCTTGGACGCACATATCTGGATGGCGTAGAAGGTCTTGGGTGTTTCTTTGATCGGTTTTGTAGTCTGCTCTACCAGCGGTTCCTTGACGGGCTCTTTTGCCGGTTCTACGGTAGGAGTAGACGCCTGTTCCTTTAATTCCTCGGTTTTTACTACGCCTTCTTTCTTGACAGCTTCCCGATGGGTGTAGGCAGCAAAAGCATTTACCAAGGCGTTGGCCATTTGGGCGATAGAAGCCGGTTGATTCAGGTATTTTTCTTCCTCGGGGTTGGAGATAAATCCCATTTCGAAGAGGACGGACGGGCAAGCGGTCTTGAGCAGGACCAGGAAAGCTGCTTGACGCACACCGCGGTCTTCGCGGTTAAGGTGACCGACAAAGCGTTTCTGCACCTCTTCGGCAAAGAGGAGGGACTGCTCCATGTGACTGTTCTGCATGAGTTCGAACATAATATAGGAGTCAATGGAGTTGGGGTCAAAACCCTGGTAGGTCGTGTTATAATCCGCCTCCAGTTTGATCACGGCGTTTTCTCGCATGGCGACGTCGAGGTTCTTCTCCATCTTATCCGTTCCCAGAATGAAGGTCTCCACTCCATGCGGTTCTTTGCGTTCGGCGGCGTTGGTATGGATGGAGAGGAAAAGATCGGCATTGTTCTTGTTGGCTATGTCGGCACGTTTCTGGAGAGGGATGAAGACGTCTGTAGAACGGGTGTAAACCACTTTGACATCCGGGTACTGCTGACCGATCAGTTCGCCTACTTTGAGGGCTAACTTCAGGTTGAGATCTTTCTCCTTGGAGAACTTACCCGTTGCGCCGGGATCATCGCCTCCGTGACCGGCGTCAATGACCAAAGTAAAGGTCTGCTCCGCCATCACCGGCAGGCAGAAAAAAAACGCTATTAATAGGAATATTCGTGTACGCATATAAATCAAAATCCAAATCGGCTGCAAAGGTACAAAAAATATGCCATATATGCAAATTTTTATGACATTTTTGGGAAGATTCTACTCGAGGATGGGTGTCATGGCGCCGAGGAAGACGCGGCTGAAGGCCTGGCGACGACGGGCAAAGGTGTGGAGACGACGGAGAGGGATGGGTTCGAAGGTGACGTCATCCAATGTCGTTTGAGGTTGTTTGAGATTGTTTGAAATGGTTTGAGGTTGTTTGAGATCGTTTGAAATCGGTTGGGATTCTTGAGATTTGGCGGCATCACGGGCGGATTGCAGGGCACGGTAGATGGAGACGTAGGTATATTGATAGAAACGGGCGTAGGGTTTGAGGCCCGGTTCGGGTTGTTTGTGCGCTTTGAAGACATTGAAATAATGGTTGAGGAAACGGATACGCCATTCGAGGGCTTCCATAGAATGGTCTCGTTCAAGGGCGTGCGCTTGTCGTTGGGCTTCTTTGATGAGTTCACGGTTCGCTACACAGGCGGCAGACCAGTGGGTGGGAAAATGGTAGGTATAGAGTTGGTGAAGACCGTTATGTTCCGGGCAACGGCGGACAATGATGTGTTTGCGGTAATGGCGGCCTTCTTTGTGGGAGTTCATCATACCGAAATAGGCATCTATGCCTTCTACGAAAGTCAGATAGCGCACTCCACGGGCTCGTGGAGCGGAATTGGGCGAAAGAATGACATATTCCGAAACAATGCGATCCAAACGGGAAATTATCTCAGTTTTCAGATGTCTTGCCATAGTATGTAATGTATTGTATATGTGCTTGTTATATGATGTTAATTATAAGCATTGTCTAGGATAAGCAGGTTCCGCTCATTTCCCGCATAGGTTCCGATAGGGTTTTGAGGCCTTTTTGAGGTAAAAGCGGGGTGAAGGGAGATTTCAAAATCGAGTGCAAAGGTAATAAATTTTTTTGATATATGCAAATTTATTTTTCGGAAATATTTAAAAAAAACTGTTATAAACGTGTAACTTGTTGATTTTATACTTCCTTACGAAGAAAACCACAAAGTTACAAAAAAATCGCACATATGCAAGTTTATTCCACATATGTGCAATTTTTCTTAACTCATACTCTCAAGGAGAGTTTTCAGTGCTCTTCTTATAGTAATCTGGAATTTAATACATCCTTACTTGGTTAGTAATTACACCAGTTTCAATGTTACATTTATATTGCCAATTTACATACCCTTTATCATTACTCAAGTATAAGAAAAATACCAAATAGCCGTTATTGACATATTTATCACGCTCAACGTTTGTCAGCAAGTAATAGTCATTCGATGTGGTCTTTTCAACAGAATTACCAGTGGTATAATCCAGGAATGTTAGTTTCCGATAAGTAACTTTGCCACAGCCCGTTCCGTAATTATCCACATCCCATTTAATTGTCGTTGTCGCACTTGTAATCGTAACTCTTACATTAGAAGGATCACATGGAGGATTAGTAATAATCTCTACATACTGATATTTGCAAGAAGTATATGAACTTAGTGCACTCTCACCACCACCACCGAGATTGACAGCCGATACTTTGTAATAATAAGTTGTTCCCGACGTAAATGCATAATTATCATCATACGAATTAGTGTAGGATTCGTTAATCAAAGTATAATTGCCAGATGACGAAGTATTACGATATATATAATACTTTGTAGCATTGCTAACAGCATTCCAGGTCAACTGAATTGTATTTCCACTCTGTACGGCTTGAAGCCCAGTGGGAGCAGAAGGTCGAGTTGTCGAGCCACCTCCACTGGAGCCAATAGATGCAGACGCGTACGAACTCATGCTACTTTCACCATAACTATTTTTTGAAGCAACTTTATAGTAGTAAGTTACCCCAGAAGACACATTGCAGTCACTAGTATATGTATGTGTTGTTTCTGTCAACTGTGAATATGTGCCTGATGCAGAGGTAGAGCGATACACCACATAACTAGAGGCTGTAGATATGCCATTCCAAGATAAAGCTATGCAGGATCCAGATGCTTCTGCTTTTAAATTCGTTGGTGTGCTTGGCTTTGAACCGCCTCCGCCGCCACTAGTAGGAACTTTGGCAGAAGCATAGGTACTTTTGGCACTTTCGCCAGCACTATTTTCGGCTGTTACCTTATAGTAATACGTAGTACCGGCTGTAACGGAACAGTCAGAATAATATGGATATGATGTATTGCCCTTATAAGAATAGGTACCAGAAGCAGAAGTCGCACGATATACATTATAACTATCAGCTTCACTAACAGAACTCCATGTTACTTCGATACAAGAGGAACTTACACTTGCAGATACATTGGTAGGTGTGCTCGGTTTGGAAGTAGAACCTCCGCCACCACCGCCATTCTTAGAAACGGAAAGCGAACCAACTGGACCGTTAGAGGAAACGAAGGTAAAAGTAACCGTCTCTCCTTCAGAAACAGAAGATGCTCCACTAATTTTAGATTTCTCGTACCATTCAGCTCCACTGTCACTTGCTGACGAGTTGATATTTGCGCCAACTCCGCCCCAAACGCCGGTATAAGTATAATTGTTTCCGTTTTTGGTCATAGGTTGCCATGTCCAATCACTACCACCCCAAGGGTGTTTGATATAAAAGGCGCTTGTCTCTTGCTGACCACCGCCGCCACCTTGGTTTCCTTCAACAGACAAAGAGGATGCAGAAGGGTTGTATATAAACTTAACAGAAGTGCCTATACTTAGTCTGCTTGCACCAGAAATGGAACTTGCTGCAAACCAATCAGCACCACTATCATCAGCAACGGTGTTGATATTTGCTCCTACACCGCCCCATTCTCCAGTATAAGTATAATTATTTCCTTCTTTAGTCATAGGTTTCCATTCCCAAGAGTTATCAGAACCGTTCCCCCAGGGGTGTTTGATGTAGTAGGCAGGGGTTTCCTCTCCTCCACCACCGGATTTTTCATAGTAATAAGAGACAGTGGCTGGTTCGGACTCCTCATTTTTATTTACAGCCACTACTTCGTAAGTATTACTTCCCTCTTTCGGATCATAATCTGTTACAGTAGTAGCAGAGGTCATTTGCCAGTAATAGCCATTTTTACTTAGGGAATACTCGTCTGCATTTTTTACTGCATTCCATTCTAAAACGAGCGTTTCCCCATTTTGATGAACACGTAGTCCTTGGGGTTTCGCGAGCCCGTTTTCATTACTTCCTTCGCAGCCAACAAGACAAAATGCTATTAGTGCTAAGAAGGTTGCAAAAAGTGTTTTTTTCATTTTGTTTAAATTTAAATTTTGCCTACTCACTTATGGCTTTTCGGCTTACTCCTTATATTACTATTAATCCATTGTGTTACTAATAAAGTTCCGCACATATATACATACAAAAAAGCGGGACACAATGTTGTTGTTCCGCAGTCCGAGGCTCTGGTATTGCCTTCAATTCCGAACAAACAACACTGAGCCCACGCTGTATGTATATAAAAATGTACCTATACGCAAAAGCGTATGCACAAGATATACACACTATGGGCGTCTGTGTCGCTATGTTTTGGAATTTATATGAATTTACCAGATTCCGAACTGCCAAAACAAAGCGCGTAAGACGCTTTTTTCAATATGTCATGTCAGTCCTTTCGGAAAGACGGTGCAAAATTAGTAAAAATAATTGATATTTGCAAATAATTAAGGAGAAAAATGGATTTTTTCTGGAAAATCTGGAAAATCCGTAACGCTACGCTAATCTGGAGAGCGGATCTGGCGACAATGATGTCGCCAAAATGCACAAAAAAATTCCCCTACTCTAGAAAAGAGAGGGGCCCAAACGTTTCAATAAACGCCTTTTAATATGTCCTTCTGATTAACGTCGAGAAGCGACGATGGTTAGTCGGCAATTACTCCTGCGTGTAATTGCTCGATCGGGAAAATGAGATCCCAATTCTTGCCCCAAACAATGTTACCATCTTCGATTTCAAAACGACGGAATTTCTGAGGGTCAAGATATTTATTGTATTGCGGATGCGGATGACGACGAATGAAGTCACCCACATTTACCCGGCGTGACGTATTATCGCTGAACAACAGGTCCACAGACAAGTTACCGGCATCCTTCGCTTGTGTAATATACAATCTGCTCATAGTTATAATTTGGTTTTAATGGTTGTACTTTTAACTGCCTGTCTCAACACGAAGAACTTAATCCATTTAGTAATGATATTTTTGCTATACTTACGAATAAACTCCTCGGCTGTCTTTTGGTCTTTGGATGACAAAGGTTCCTCTCCTGCCTTTTCGCGGACACGAATCTCCGTCAAAATTCCGTTATTCATGATAAGCTCGAATATACTCTGGCACCCTTTATGCGTAACATGCACGTGGATAGGCTCGTGCTCATTCGAATAGAAGAAAAAGACAAATCCAAAATACTCAAAAATCTTAGGCATAATCGTGTTCCTTTCAATTTTGACTGCAAAGATACAACAAAAAATTGATATATGCAAAGAAATGAATCAAAAAGTGAGATTTTTTAATAAAAATTATTAAAATCTTGCGTATGTGAAAAATTTTTCGTACCTTTGCAGCCGATTATGAGTAAATTAATTTTAATTATGATGATGCAGTAGGGACAGAGTCCCTGTTTGAGGGTTTGAGAGTTTGAAAGTTTGAAATAGTTATGAAGAAATATATATTTTTGCTTTTAGCTGTTGGCTATTGGCCTTTGGCTTTTGCACAGGAAACGGGAGACGGGTATGCCGATCGGTTTAACGAGCATCTGAATGCGGGACTGCAGTCGAGCATCACGATGTCGGTGGAGCTGCCGCTGTATGCCTACAACACGGAGGTGTTCACGCTGCAAGACACCGTAACCGGCGGACCGGCCGGATATATGTACGAAGGCTATTTCATCACCGATTCGCTGCAGGTGGATTCGGCAGTGATGACGTTGCAGGAAGGTATTAGGAAGTTTCCGAATCGTCTGGACCTGTATTTCGGTTTGGCGGCAACGTACCTCTATATCGACCAACCGGATAAGATGATCGGCATTGTGGAAGAGGCGATGAAGCAGGAGAAGAAAAACAAAGGGAAATGGTTGTGGACGAACGATGAGCTGACGCCGGACACAATCGATTATATGTACGAGCGGGCGCAGGAGGATTTTGCACGTTTCTGGGCGGCAGAAGATCTGGAACGCACCGAACGCGTAGCACAGATGGCGGTGAAATACTATCCCAAACGTGCTGAGTACTGGAATAACATGGGTGTGGTAGCGTTATGGAAAGAGGACTTCAGCGAGAAGCCGAATTTCAAGAAAGCGATGAAGTATTTTAAGAAGGCACTCAAGTTGAACCCGGATGACGAGCTCATCAAAGCAAATATCGAATATATCAAAGGATTGAAGATTGAAGATTGAAGATTGAAGATTGAAGAATTATGATAACAATAGAACAATTAAAAGACGTACAACAACGTGCAGACAAGCTGAAGGCGTACTTGCAGATCGACGAGAAGCGGATTCAGTTGGAGGAAGAGGAGTTGCACACGCAGGCACCGGGATTCTGGGATGATGCCAAGGCAGCCGAGGCACAAATGCGTAAGGTGAAGGGTATCAAACGCTGGATCGAAGGTTATGAAGGTGTTCGTGCAGCCACGGAAGAGTTAGCACTCAGTTTTGAGTATTATAAAGAGGAGTTGGTCACCGAAGAGGAAGTCGATGCGGCTTATGCGAAGGCCTTGAACGAGGTAGAGGATCTGGAGATGAAGAACATGCTGAGTCATGAGGAAGACCAGATGCCGGCAGTGCTGAAGATCGTGTCGGGGGCAGGTGGTACGGAGGCGCAAGACTGGGCGGAACAGTTGATGCGTATGTACATGCGGTACTGCGAGAAACATGACTATAAGGTGACGATCGAGAACCTGCAGGAAGGCGATGAAGCCGGTATCAAGACCGTGACGTTCAATATCGAAGGCGATATGGCATACGGATACCTGAAGTCGGAGAACGGTGTGCACCGTCTGGTGCGTGTGAGTCCGTATAACGCGCAGGGTAAACGCATGACGTCGTTTGCGAGTGTGTTTGTGGTGCCGTTGATCGACGATACCATCGAGGTGGAAGTCAACCCGGCGGGTATCAGTTGGGATACCTTCCGCAGTTCGGGTGCCGGAGGACAGAACGTCAACAAAGTCGAGTCAGGTGTGCGGTTACATTATAAGTTCGTGAACCCGTTAACGGGTCAACCGGATGAGATCGTGATCGAGAATACCGAGACGCGTGACCAGCCGAAGAACCGAGAGAATGCGTTACGGCACTTGCGGAGTCAGTTGTACGAGTTGGAGTTGGAGAAACGGCGCCAGGCGCAGGCGAAGGTGGAAGCCGGGAAGAAGAAGATCGAATGGGGTTCGCAGATTCGTTCGTATGTCTTCGACGACCGGCGTGTGAAGGACCACCGCACCAATTATCAGACGAGTAATGTCAATGCCGTGATGGATGGCGATATTGACGCATTTATTAAAGCGTACCTTATGGAATTTCCTGAATAGCGCTCGTATGCTACTCCTCAAAAAACATGCGGCCCCGCATTCGTGCTTTTGCGTTCCCCATCCGCAAAAGAACGTTTTTGCCGGAGTACATACTCGCTAAAGAAATAATTAAAATTGAAAGATTTTTACGCAGATGAAACGAATTGTATTTTTTATATTGGCTGCACTGAGTCTGACGGCTTGGGCGCAGACGGATAGCACGGAAGTAAAGAAAGACAGCGTGGAGGGATGGCAGTTCACGACGGTGGACAGTGTAGCCATCACGCCGGTGAAGGATCAGCATAGAAGTAGTACGTGTTGGGCCTTCTCGACCTTGGGTTTCCTGGAGTCGGAGGTGCTGCGAACGAAAGGGAAGGAGATCGATTTGAGCGAGATGTTCGTGGTGAGCAAGACGATGATCGACCGGGCGACTTATTGCGTGCGCTTGTATAACGAACCGCATTTTGCACCGGGTGGCAGTGCGTATGACGTGATCTACTGCATGAGTCATTATGGCTTAGTGCCGCAGGAAGCGATGCCTGGTATCCGTTACGGTTGGACGAAGAACGATACCCTACCCGTTCATGCGGAATTGGACCGTGTGGCAGGTGGTTACCTGAATGGTCTCAACGGCTTAAAGAAGATCAGTCCGGTGTGGAAAGAAGGTCTGCAGGCGATCTATGACACGTATCTGGGTAAATGTCCGGAGGAGTTTGAGTATGAAGGTAAGAAATACACGCCGAAGAGTTTTGTGCAGATGTTAGGTCTGAATGAAGAGGACTACGTGTCGATCACGAGTTACACGCATCATCCGTTCTATGAGAAGTTTGCGTTGGAGGTGCCGGACAACTGGCGCATGGATCAGATGTACAATGTACCGATGGAGGATATGATGCGGATCATCGACAATGCGATTGAACACGGTTATACTTTGGCTTGGGGTGCCGACGTGAGTGAGATCGGTTTTACCCGCAAAGGTATCGGTGTGGTGCCGGACGAGGATAACGGTGCGGACCTTACCGGCAGCGATATGGCGAAGTGGGTCGGTATGAGTAACGACGAGAAGAAGAGCAAGTTAACGGAGAAACCGCTGCCGGAGAAAACGATCACGCAGCAAATGCGGCAGGATGCGTTTGACAGTTGGGAGACGACGGATGACCACGGCATGCAGATCTTCGGTACTGCCAAAGACCAGAACGGTAAGAAATACTACATGATCAAGAACAGTTGGGGTGCCATCAAGTCCGACTACAAAGGTATCTGGTACGTCAGTGAAGCGTTTATGCAATATAAGACGAATGACATCTTAGTGCATAAAGACGCTCTTCCGAAGGACATCTTGAAGAAATTAAAAATTAAAAATTAAAAATTACGAATTGGTAGCTGAAGGCATCTATAAGGATCGGGGCAGTAAGTTCTTAGGGTTCGCAGAGCCGATCAAGGACGAAGAGGAAGCAAAAGCCCGCATCGCATGGTATAAGAAGAAGTACCATGATGCCCGGCACGTGTGTTATGCTTACCGTCTGGGACCCAATTTATGGCGAACAAAGGACGACGGAGAACCGCACGGTACGGCCGGCGCACCGATCTTACGATCCATCGATGCACGCAATTTGGATAATATATTAGTGGTAGTGGTGCGCTATTTCGGTGGTACCTTATTAGGTACCGGAGGTCTGATGGTAGCGTACCGGGAAGCAAGTAAAGCAGCCCTCGAGGGTTTGAAGGTTTGAGATTGTTTGAAATAGTTTGAAAGTTTATTATGGATAAAGAGGATAAAGAATATCGGTTTAGGGAGATACGCGCCTACCGTGTGGGGTGGTTATTGGCAATTGTCGATTGGTTGCTCGTGTTCCCTGTTCTGCAAATGTGGGTATGGCGGACAACCAAGAGTTTTCGCTTGGATTATTTAGGCGACAAGAAACAGATTGAGAAAGATATCCGTCACGGAGCCTTCTTCATGACGAACCACCGCGACATTGTGCTGGATGCGGCGTGGCTGTCTTACCTCTTATGCCGTTGGTACGGCACCCGGCCGTTTATCGGGGTCGGAGACAACTTGTTTGTCAAACGATGGATTGAGATCCTGATGCGGTTCTTGCGGTGCTTTGCCGTCAAACGCGGCGGAGGAGCGCATGCGCAACTGGAGAACGCCAAGCAACTTTCGGCATATATCAAGCACCTGAGAGGTCAAGGCAAATCGATTTGGCTGGCTCAACGGGAAGGACGTGCCAAGGACAGTAATGACCTGACGCAACCCAGCGTGCTGCATATGTTAACGCTGGAGGGAGAGGATTTCTTTGAGGAAGTTAAAAAACTGAATATCTGTCCGATCAGTATCAGTTATGAGTACGATCCGTGTGACTACCTCAAGGCGGCGGAACTGCAACTCAAACGCGATAATCCCCATTGGCGCAAGAGCAAGAAGGATGACCTCAAATCCATGCACACGGGTATTCGCGGCAAGAAAGGTCACGTGGTCTATCGTATGACCGCCAGCATCAATCCGGAGATAGACGCGATGTTGGAAGCGCATCCTGAGTTACGCACCGCTCCTACCAAGGAGAAACTGCAGTCGGTTTGCGATATTATCGACCGCCATATCCATCAAGCCTACGAAATCTATCCGCGTGGCACGGAATTTGATGAGTATATAGAAAGTCGCTTGGCGTTGATCGACATCCCCAATAAAGATGAGATCTTTTTAAGAGCCAAACTATACGAGATGTATAACAACCCTGTAATCAATTATAAAAAATCATATGAGTAAAAAAGCAATATTTCCCGGATCTTTTGATCCGTTTACCGTAGGCCATTACGACATCGTGAAGCGTGGCCTGGAGTTATTCGACGAGATCGTGATCGGTATCGGTCGAAACAGTACCAAGAAAGAGACCTTCCCTATTCGTGAACGGGAAGAAGCGATTCGTAAGATCTTTGCGGACGATCCCCGTGTGAGTGTAGCGATATACGACTGCCTGACGGTGGATTTTGCCCAAGAACAAGGCGCACAGTTCATCTTACGTGGCATGCGTTGTATCGGTGATTTCGAATACGAACGGAACATGGCGGAGGCCAATAAGCAGTTAACCGGTATCGAGACTGTGATCTTATACACGCGACCGGAGTACGCCCATATTTCTTCCACTTTAGTACGTGACTTATACGCCTATGGAAAAGACGTTAGTGACTTTGTTCCTAATACTCTGCGTTAGTCTTTCATCGCAAGCGCAGGAACGGAAAGCGACTTCACGTGCCGACGAATGCATCACGATCTTCAACGATGTGTTACGGCAGGTGGATGTCAACTATGTGGACACGCTGAACTACGAGTCCTTGACCGAGACGGCGATTAATGCGATGTTAAAGCAGATCGATCCCTACACCGTCTATTATCCCAAGGAGAAAGACCGGGATCTGCGTATGCTGACGACGGGTAAGTACGGTGGTATCGGTTCGATCATCCAGCAGCGTCCGTTGCCTAACGGGAAAGCGAAAGACTCGCTGGCGACGTTCATCGTGAATCCGTATGAAGGCAAACCGGCACAGAAAGCCGGAATCATGGCCGGTGACCGGTTGCTGAGTGTGGACGGAAAGAAGACCAAGGGTCTGACGGTCAGTGAGGTGAGCAATAACCTGCGTGGTGTACCGGGTACAACGGTAGTTTTGGAGATTGAACGCGAAGGGGTTGCCAAACCCTTCAAAGTGGAGATCGTACGCGAAGATATCCATTTGGATGCCGTTCGTTATTACACCGTTTTCACAGCGGACAGTCTCTCCGAACCCGTGGGATACATCGCTTTTGATGAGTTCACGGACGGTTCAGCACAGGCTTTTACCAATGCCTTGGATGAACTCTATTACACCTATGGAGCACGCAAACTGATCATCGACCTGCGTGGTAACGGAGGCGGTATCGTGAGTGAGGCTATTCAGATCCTTAACCTCTTTGTAGAAGAAGGACAGACGGTAGTAGAAGTGAAGGGAAAGAACAACAACAGCAACTACACCTACCGCACGCGGAACACACCGCGGTACAAAGACCTGCCGTTGATTGTGATGGTGGATAAGAACTCTGCCTCGGCCAGTGAGATTGTGGCGGGCGCCTTGCAGGACTTAGGTAGGGCCAAGTTGATCGGTCAACGGACCTATGGAAAAGGTCTGGTGCAGAATATCCGCTCCGTGGCTTACGGCGGACATATCAAGGTGACGACCAGTAAGTACTACCTGCCTTCCGGCCGATGCATCCAGGCCATCGACTACAGCGAACGGCAGAAAGGTCATGAGTTGAAGAAAGACACGGCGGGCGGTATTCTGCCGGACATCGTGATCAACGACTCCTCCAAACTGGATATCTCCTATGCGCTCTATATCGATCATTATTTCTTCGACTACGCTACCCGGTACCACCGCACGCATGCTCAGATTGCCGAGCCTGCCCTTTTTGAACTGACGGACGAAGACCTGGAAGATTTCTGTGCGTTTCTCGACGAGCGGAAGTTCGAATATGAGACCGAGACCGGTAAGTACTACGCGGATATGATCAAGATGGCGAAAGCGGAAGATATCGATGAGGCGACCCTGCAGCAGTTGGAACAACTCAAATCGCTGCTCACCCCCGATTTCCGGGAAGCGATTCGGCGCAACAAAGAGGAAGTGAAGAAGTTCTTAGGTTCCGAGATCGTGCTCAGGTACTATTATCAAAAAGGTCAAGCGGCCTACGACATTCGCTTCGACAAAGAGATCAAGCGCACGTTACAAGAAATGAAATAGAGCCCCGAAAGGCTCTATTTTTTTAATGCATGAACTTAGCCAGTTTCTTCTGTGCGAAGAACAGCAACCAGTCCGGCGTATGTACGAGCAGCGGAGTGCTGAGCCAGTTGATGAATCCCGGCGTGTCCGCTTTCTTGTTACGGAACATCTTCTTCAGCGCCCGTTTGACCAGTTTCTCCGGCGGAATCGATACCGTCAGGTTGACGGCTAATTTCCGCAGGTTCGGTGCCAAGCCAAAGAGACTGGTATCGACAGCACCCGGCGCCATGACGGTGATACCTACGTTCTTCGGTTTGAACTCATACCACAGCGACTTGGAGAAGTTATAGATAAAGGCCTTGGAGGCATTGTAGGTCTGAATACCCGGCATCGCCATCCAGGCGGACATGCTACTCATATTTAATATATACCCGCGCATGCGCTTGTGCCTGCATATGCGCGTATTGGCTTCTTCCTCCGTCAGTTCCCGCTGCATCATGTCTTCGGCAAAGAGACGGGTTAACTTAGCCACCGTCATTACGTGCAGCTGCAGCATCAGTTCGATGCGACGCATGCTGGTCTCGCAATAGGGATTGAAGAAGAACACACCGGCGTTGTTGATGAGGATATCTACCACGTAGCCGTTCTCTTTCACCCAGGCATGGAGGTTCTCCGCCGCATCCGTCAGACTGAGGTCTGCAAAATGGGCCACAGTCTTGATACCGTAGGTGTTTGCCAGATCGGCAGCTACTTCATCCAGTTCTTTCTGCTGGTTACTTACCAGCAAGAGGTCGCAGTGATAATCACGCGCCAAAGCCGTGGCATACTGCAAACCGATTCCGCTACTTGCGCCCGTTACTAATCCTAGCATTGTTCTCCAGTTTTTCTATTTCCCGTTTGATACGCGGTGCAATGACTTCGCCGTCACGCTCTACGCACTCATGACACTTCATATCCTTGCTGTACATACGGCCGACGCAGTAGTTGGAACGACCGCATCCGGCATGGTAATGCGGATTCTCCTGTACATGCTTAACGAAATCCGGATCCTTGATGAGCACGTGTGCGATCTGGAAGAGTTCAAATCCTTCGTCCATGATCTGCTGGCAGTTATCACCACTCTGCACACCGCCGACGTAGATCAACGGAATATCGATATCCTTCAGTGCCTCTTGGAAAATTTTCGCTTTCTCCATGAAATAGAGTTCATGGAAGGGTGAAGTCGGCGTCATCACTGCGGCTACGCCGGGGATGTTCAGTGCGGCCTTAAGCCACCAGAATGACTTCATGTTCATGTAATGGGCCAAGGTCTTATAGGGCATAGCGCCGCTTAAGATCGTCATCGGACTGCGGCTGACCGTACCACCGGACAGCACAATACCATGCACTTTGTGCTTGGCAATCTCCTTAGCGATAGTGATACCTTCTTCGATCGACACACCGCGCCAGCAGTCGTCCCACATGTTGGTTTTCACGACGATGGCCATGTCGTTACCTGCATGCGCCATCACTTCATCCAGGATCTCGTTCATGAACCGCATCCGGTTCTCCAGACTACCGCCGTACCGGTCACAACGATGATTGGTACGTTTGGCCAGGAACTGCGAGATCAGATAAGCATGACCGGCGTGAATCTCCACGCAGTCAAAACCGCACTTACGGGCGAAGTCCACTGCCTCACCAAATTTCTTGACCAGGCGTTGAATCTCCGATATCTTCAGACGACGGTGAATGGTCGGACTATAGAGGTTAAAACCACTCGACGCACTGACCGGCATACAATGACAGGTGTAGAAATGCGTCATGTTTCCGCAGTGCCCCATCTGAATAGAAGCCTTGGCACCCTCCGCATGGATAGCGTCGGTCATCTTCTTCATCTCGGGGATGATCTCGTCGTTCACATATAACTGTCCGTCAAAAGACACACCGCTCAGATCGACTGCACAATAAGCGACGGTGGTCATTCCGACCCCACCGCGTGCTACCGACACGTGATAGTCCTGCAGTTCTTGTGTAGGACGGTTGGCACGTGCCATATTCTCAAAAGCAGCGCTGCGGATAATACGGTTCCGCAGCGTGATAGGCCCTAATTGAAAGGGCGTAAATAATTTGCTATTGGCCATTTGCTATTAGCTGTTAGCTGTTTTAGTAAATAAAAGGTATAATTCGTTTCAGTTTCTTACGATCAAACTCATCGGGGAACTCTTCCTCGTATTTCTTGTAGATCGCATTGCTTCTCGGCACCAGGTTGCAGCAGCTGAACCAGAAGAACAGCAGACCAGCAAACGACCAGGTCAGGATCGCAAAACCGAGCCATTCCGTGATCTCACCTAAGTAGTTGGCACTCGTGACGTACTTGTACATACCTTTCTTAGGCAAGTAATGGTTCGTGTCACCCGGTTTACGCAGATGACGGATCACATGGTCCGAATGCATGTTAATGATCCAACCGGTGAAGAAGATCACCGTACCGATGATGAATCGGGGATCCATCAACCATTCCGAAGTGTATAACTGGGAGTAAAACTCATCCGCCGGAGCAATGTGGAAGAGGAAATGACCCTGAATATAACCGTTAATCACATTCCAGATCACAGACAGCAGCATGATTGCAAACGGCATCTTGCTCTTACCTTTGAGCAGGAAGGGGAAGATGAATGAGCGCTGGAAGTAATGGAACTCAAAGATCAGGAAGAAGATCCAGTACGGCGCTTGCTGTACCCGGTCCGCTATCTCCGAATCCCCAAAGGCCATGAAGTACTCATAGAGTACCACAAAGAACACCGGACACTCCATCAACAGCCATCCCGCTTTGTTATTCATCGCCGGTCCCCATTTCTCCGAACGCATCTTACCGTATCCCGCATCTACGAAATAAAGCGAGATAAAAACGACCAAGCCCACAATGAACATGATGAACAAAAGGGAGCCGAACGATGTGTTAAACCAGCCAAAAATGGAACATAAAATACCCATATCGTTTGTTTGTTATATTTTCAAAACAAAAAAAGTGTGATTTACATCCAATTATTTCTTATCCGTTTCACCGGAACGAAAAAATCCGTGCAAAGTTACGAAATTTATTTCGTATATACAAATAAATCTTAATAATTGGTAATTTTTTCTTTCTTTTGGCATATAAACAAGCCAAAAATGATTAATCCGATGCCTATCCATTTACCGATCGGCAGTTGTTCTCCGAAGAACGCCAACATCCAGATGGCGGTGAACGCCGGACGGATATTATTGAACGCATTCGCCTGCGTCACACCGATCTTACGCAGCGCAAAACAAAAGAGGATGAACGCGATGACCGACGCAAAAACGGTCAGATACGCCACACAACCTAACGCAGTCATTAACTGCGTATTGGAGATTGTACATTGGAGATTGGATATTGCTGTCGGACCTTCTTTGATGAACCAGATGGGGATGAAGAAGCAGAGACTGATCAACTGGGCGTAGAAGATGAAGGAAAGGGAACTGTATCGCGTCGGTACCTTCCGCATCATGATCGAGTCCACTACCGCTGCTGACACGGCGGCGAAAGCCAAGAGGATGCCCCAGTAGTTTCCGATATCGTAGTTCCGGCTACCGATGAGCGTCAATGCAAACACACCGCCTGTGGAGACGAGGATACCGAAGATATTGTATTTCGTTACCCGTTCTCTGAGCAGCACGGCAGCAAAAACCGGACTGAGTAAGGGAGAGGTGGATAAGAGCGTCTCGGCAATCGTCGGACTCTCCAAGGCATCGTAAGTGAAGGTCTCCAAGAGATAGTACAGGAAGGGTTGACAGAATCCGGCGATCAGGAACAGTGGCAGGTCTTTTCGATCCATCTTCTGCAGACCCAATAGCGGACTATTACGGAAGATCAGACCGATGACGAGCATCAGCAGCACCGCCGGCACGAAACGCATGATGATCATCGTAAACGGCGGCAGAACCTCCAAGGCATGCTTGATCGCTATTCCGCTCACCGACCAGATGAGCATTGACACGATCAGAGCGATGACGGCCAGGTATTGTGTGTTATGCCTGCTAATCGACATACGGTCTCATGCGTCAAATTTAACAATCGTTCGGTCTCCACGGCTCGTGGCTGCGTGGTATCCGGATAGATCGGTTTACCGATGATCACTTGCGTCAGCGGTTCGTCTTTGGAACCGAACAGTCGCCAGATACCCGTTCTTGGACGATAAGTGACGGCAAACGGTATAATCGGTTTGTTGTACTTATACGCCATCGTGAACGCGCCTTTCTGGAATGGTCGCACGGGTTTGTACCAATCCCAGCGTTTCGCTTCGGGGAAGATATGAAACCAATAACCGCGGCGGTGGAACTCATCGAAAGCGGCATTGAACGCCTTCATCGCACTCAGTCCGGCTTCCGGTTCCGGAATAGGTATTCCGCCGACGATACGGAGATAGAACTGATCCTTGGTCTTGAAATTCGGCGCAAACATCGGAATACGGGTGTTATGCGAAGCATGGAAGGTGGTTAACACCGACGCACAGTCATGGCGGTAACAGTGGTTAGCGACGGTAATCGCACCGCGGCTCAAGTCAAACTGCTTTAACCACCGGCGTACACCGCAACTGGATCTCCGCCATCCTTTCTCCCCTTCTATCTTCCAACGCAAACCGTATTTGAGTCGCAAGATCCATCCTAACGGACGGAGGACAAAGATATACCCTAAGCGGATACGCCGTTTGTTTGCCGGCGTGTCATCTACATATGGATAGTTCGCATCCACTTCCGGAAACAGCCGGTCATAGACGGGTTTGTACAAACCCACATACGGATCCTCTTCCGGATAATCCATCTTCACCGGCGGCACATACGTACCTTCCGTCACTTCTAATTTTTGATATCTTTTATTCGTCATGTCGTCATGTCGTCATTACGACACTTTTAAATAATTTGCTTCTACTGCTTTGGCTGCTGCACCATCTTTCTCTTCCCTATCTCCCACGAACAACGTGGTCTTCGGATCGGCTTTTAAGGCTGCCAGCACTTTCTGCGCGCAGGCTTTAGTGGGTTTGAGTCCGCCTAACTGCGGTGCCGTAAAGATAGCATCAAAACGGGCAGGATCGATACCCAGTGCCGTCAGTTTCTCCTCCACGCAGGCATAATCCGAATAGATGGCGGTCTGCAAACCCTTCGCCTTACAGTCTTCGAAGAAACGTACCACCTCTTCTTTGCGTGGACAGGTGGTGCGTATCAAGTCCGTCATCGTTTGGAGGTACACGTTCCGGTGCCAACGGGTGGACACGATCCACCGCCATAACGGTCCTTTGCTGACACGGTCAATGATCATCAGCGGTAAGCACCACCACAAGCGGCGCACCATCCGTTTGGACAGACCCCGTTTGTCGTAGAACGTACCGTCGAGATCAAAGATAACGGTTTTTATGTTATTTAGTTCCTTCACCTTTCGCCTTTCTTCCTTCGGCCTTCGCCTTCTCTTTCGCTCTCCTGCGTCTCCGTTCGTCATACCGGTTAGCACTGTTGAGAATTCCTTCGTAAACGGTATCGAAACCGGACTCCAGACGTTGGAACATGTTGAATTTTGACCGCCGTTTCTCATCCTGCATCAGCAGGTTGAATTTGAACTGTCCGTCTCGGAAGCCGTCCTTCAGACAAGCGGCTTTGAAACGCGCATAGGCATTGGACAACAGGATATGCGTCTCCGGTTCATGAAGACGGAAGGACTGGCGTTTGGATTCATATTCGAGGTTGATATGTTGCAGTTTTTCGTCCACCACTTTCGTGAATTCCTCCGCCTGCGCCTGTTTGATCTTCTCGTTCTCAAACTCGTAGTAGAAATGGTATTTGGACTCCTCCACATCGGCAAAGCCTACGAAGAACTTGGTCTTGATACCGGTCTCATCCTCCGCCTGGTGCACGGCGTCCATGAACTGCGGTTCGTACAGTTTCTCGCCCGTCATCGACACGATTCCGTTCACCTTGCTGACCATATGCACGGTAGGCGTATTCTTGAACTTTCCGCCCACTTCCACCAAGTCGTTCATGTTATACCGGTAGAGTCCGGAATAGGTGGTTACGTACGCGCAGTACCGTTTACCGAGTTCCAGTTCATCAATCTGCAGGAAGTGTTTGCGGGGACTGCTAAGTTCACTCTCTTCCACGAACTCATAGTAATGGAACTGCGGGAAGAGCACCGACTCATTCGTGTCGTCTAACGAGAAACCGAAACGGCACTCCGTGGCGATATAACCCAACTCTTGATAGAAAGTCTTGTCCCAGTTGAACTGGTCCATGTACTTATCCATGTAGATCTTGGTGTTACCGCATTTCCAGGTGCTCAGGTATTGTAACCAAGGCCAGAAATCTTTCGGGTACAGATGCCCCGTTTCTGCCAGTATCTTCCGTAACTCTTCGGCTCGTTCGGGTCGCGGTGATATATATTCGTCCAACTCCGAGCGGATCTCGAACGGGATATCAAAGACATCGCTGATCGTACCCTTCTCGATATCGGAGATCATCTCCTCGGTGTTTTCGTTAAGGGCTCTTAACAACTCCAATATCGTGGAAGGGTTCGCCGTTGCCCACAGCGTCACGTCGCGGTGCTGCAAAGCCAGACGCATGAGCACGTAGTTACGCGTTCCGTAATCGGGAATAGACATGACGGATGCCGGCGCCGTATAATGCTTCTTGATGATCTGCGGGATATCACGTACCAGCACACCGCTCACCGCACCGAACAAGGTTCCGTCGGGTGCATAGCCTTCGCATTCCTTACCTACGGTGGTGAAGATATGTCCGCCGAAGATACGGCTGCGGTGCTTGACAAAGTTCCAGGTCCATATATGACTCATCTTGCCATAGACATCCTTGAGGTACTTATGCGTCATCGGAATCCATTTGGGTTCAGAGGTGGTACCCGATGTGGTGGCGTACATATCCGGTTTACCGGGGAAGAGCACATCTTCCTCACCGTGCTTATGCCGCTCTACATAGGGACGTAAGGTTTCAAAACTGTCATTCACGGGTACATACAGACGGTATAGACGGAAGAAATCCTCGGCGGTCGTGGCACTAAGGATACGGTCAAAATGGTGTTCTTTTCCATAGACCGTGTCCCGAGAAATGGTCAAAATATCCCGTAAAGTCTTCTCGGCGATATGCCGCGGCTTGCGGCTCCAGAACTTCAGACGCACGGTCTGACTACCGCCTACCAGCCAAAGAATAAAATTGATCAGAAACGGGTACGGTAACGCCCTACCCTCGTTGTCCAAATACGGTTTTATTTTCTTAGCCATAAGCTATGTGTTTATTCCAAACTATTGATGTCCACCAACTTGTTCACGATGGCATAGATCGTCAAACCTGCCGTGGAATGGATATTCAATTTTCGACTGATATTCTTGCGGTGGGTGATGACGGTGTGGGTCGAGATAAACAGCACCTCAGCAATCTCTTTGTTACTCAGTCCCTTCACGATCTGCACCAGCACATCTTTCTCCCGTTCACTCAACTCCTCTTGTTCTTTTTCTCCTCTAACCTTTAACCTCTCACCACTCACCTTTACTTGCGCTGGTCGCAATATATCATCCTCGATGGCACAGTGGTCGGCAAAATCCAGTTCCGTATGCCATAGGTCACTCATCACACTCAGCAGCGCATAGGACGTACCGGGATAGTATTTGATGATCAGGTTCTTGATCTCCGCCAACTTATCCGTGATCCGTTCGTCGTCATGGGCATGCTCTTCAAACAAACCGGCATTCTCATGCTCGATATGCGTCTGGATCTCGGACACAAACTCATCGTAGCAACGGAGGATTAGCATCGGGATCTTACTGGACGACTCCGCCGGACGGATGGCGTCGATCAGGCTCTCCCGGATCTTCGGCAAACGGAAATCGAGGAAATAGGTATGGGCGTTCTTGAGGTACCGCTGCAGCGTTTCCAGATCGATATCTGCCGGCAGGGCTTTCTGTTTGAACACCTTATAATTCACGATAGCAAGGAAAGTCGGCGTATGCACACCATGCGCCGCACAGACCTCAGCGATGGTTTGGTCCCCCACCCCCATCTCCAGTCCGAAACGACTGATAATCTGAATCGCATCTTCCTCATGCGCCATCAGATCGCATATCTTATCACTCTCCTGATACATAATCGGGTGCAAAGTTACAAAAAAAATATGACATACACAAGAGTGTATGCCATTTTTTGTAAAATTTGTACAATTTTAGAAATTGTACTTGGTCATAAGCTGCACGCGGTGGTTGGTCACCCAATGCAGACCATTCAGCGCCAGACCGTGATTGTCCACCGGGCCTTGACCGTACTGCACGGAAGTGATCTCGTACTCGCAACCCAGTTGGAACTTACCGATCGTCCATACGAGGGTAGGACTAAGACGCCACATCTGGTGCATGTTACTCGGACGCGGCGTGTAGAGTGCACCCACCAGTTCATCCTTCGTACCGAAGTTATGGATGTAACCGCCAAAGAGGATACCCTGTAACTTCTGCGGATGTTTGTCTTCCTGACGGCCTACTTTACCGCCATAGACGATGCTGATCCAGGTGGAGCTGTTCCGTGTCGGGGTGTATTCATATGAACCGTCTGCGTTAATCTTGCTCACACCGTATCCGCCGTTAAGGTTCATGTGCTCTCCGGCCGAAGCAAAGATCGACTTGGCCTTGAACGAGAACTCACCCTGCTTGTACTGCAGATAGACGAAGGGGGAAGCGGTGGTTATACGATCGTTCACCTTCACTTTTTCTCCTGCTGCATCCGTTCCCAAATGCCGCGGTTTGATGCTCAGCACATCGGCACCGGCACGGAAGAGCCAACCTTTGTCATGCACCGAGATACCCACATATGCCTCAGGGGTCTTGCTGTAACCGATATACTCCGCCGATTGACCTTCCGGACCCGTCGAGTTGTACTGCATCTGCCAGATACCGGCAGCGGTCAAGGTGAAATACTTACCCAAACGGGCATCCATCTTCACCTGCGGTGTACGGCTGAACGGACCGAACGGTGCACCCGAGTTCAATGCGATGGCGTCACAGAGGTCTGCTGCCATCGGGTGCCAAGCCTGACCAATCAACAGATCCACACGTGCATAGTTTTTACCCATCTTCAGACTGTCCCAACCCAAAGTCAGGTACGCCTGACGAAGACGAAACTGAGCCACACCCGAAACGGAGTGTGTCTGAGCGGTCTTGGTACTCAATCCTGCATAGAAATCGGCTTCAATCTTACCGCCGAACTCCGTCTTGCCCCATTGGTAACCGACGATATTCAGCCCCACACGGGTGGTCAGACTCAGAAAACGGAACGTCGAGATAGCATTCAGGTCATCCCCATACGCATTCAGGCTCTGATCCTTCGGCTGGTAGTTATACAAGTCACCCGTTCCCGAGATAGACTCCCGGCTGTCGTAGGTGAAATAGTTACGAATGAACCCGTAGGGTTTGAAATGCTGCTTGAGATGACTCTTCACTGCCTCTTTCTTCGCCTCTTTGTTCTCCTGTGCCGTCACCGGAACACAGATCAAAAGGCTAATAGCTAATAGCAAACTGCTAACATGTTTCATATCAGAACGGGAATAAGAGTAATACACCATAACTGAGGGCGATACCGGTGATACCGATTATCAGACCCACTTTCATCATCTCATTCGTCTTGATCAGACCCGTCGAACAAGCAATGGCATTCGGCGGTGTAGAGATCGGGAAGAGCATTGCAAACGAGGTCGAAGCTGCGATACAAACGAGCAGGGTCGTCAGACCGCCAAAGGCCTCGAGACTCGACATATGCGCACCTACGATTGCCAAGATCGGCACTAAGAGGTTCGCCGCTGACGAGTTTGCGATGAAGTTAGACAGCAACCAACCTACAAGACCGGCGATGACAAGCACTACGATAGCGGACCATTCGCCAAACGGAATGGCATTCACCATGACGCTGGCCAACTCGGTTTTGTTCAGCGCGGTACCTAAGGCAAAACCACCGGCTACCATCCAAAGTACGTGCCAGTCCACTTTTGAGAAATCGTCACGTTTGAAGATACCCAAAACGGCAAAGATAGCGAACGGTAAGAGGGCGATGATGTTGGAGTTTAACTTTGTTAACTCTCCGGTCATCCAGAGGAGGATCGTACCTAAGAAAGTAACGGTTACCACCCAGAAATGCCAGTCTTTCTTCACATCTCCTTCGATCTTGATCTCAATCTTTTGGGCTTTGAACGGATAGAGGGTACGTAGTAAGAACCAGGCAAAAGTGATCATGATGATCACTACCGGCACCATACGCATCATCCATGCGCCGAAACCGATTTCCGTACCGCCCCAGATCTCTTCTCCGGTAGCCGGATCAATGATCTGTTCCTTTAACTGACCGATTGCAATGGCGTTAGGAGGGGTACCGATAGGTGTTCCCAAACCACCGATGTTAGCGGCAATAGGAATAGCCATCGCCAGACTCATACGACCACCACCGTCAGGCGGTAAGGTCTTGATGACCGGCGCCAGGAAGGCCAGCATCATCGCAGCGGTAGCGGTGTTACTCATAAACATGGACATCACGCTGATGAGCACTAAGAAACCCAATAAAACGTACTTCGGTTTGGTACCGAAAGGCTTCAGTAACACACGGGCCAGGTACAGGTCGAGACCCACTTTGCTGGCCGCAATCGCTAACACAAAGCCGCCCAAGAAAAGCATGATCGTCGGGTCCGCAAACGCGGCCATCAGGCTCTTGTAATCCACTAATTTACCCATCTCGGGTGTCGTAAAGCCTTTGTTTGAGATGGCAAAAAGCAAGAGCACGATCGTGCTGACAGATGTTGCCCAAGCCGGGATGATCTCAAACATCCACATCAACGCAGCATACGCAAAAATAGCGACGGTACGCTGCTGAATCACCGTCAGACCTTCAATCGGTATGAACCACAACGCCAGCACGGTTACGATCACCAAAGGAAGCAGTATCCAGTGCTTGATGCTGAATGAAGGTCGTTTGATTCGAATGTTAAAAATCTTCATTGTTTGTTATATTTTAAATCTTCAATTTCTACGCTCCGAATGCGCCAAAACGGCACTTTTGGGCAAAAACGGCCGCAAAATTACAAAAAAAATCCCACATACGCAAGAGTATATGGGAAAAATAATTTGTCTTTTTAATATTTGCAAACTCGACCCTACAAAAAGCGGTTTTTTAGTCCTCATTTTTCTCTAAATCGTACCGAAAACCGATGTAGGCCTTCCATCCCGTCGTCGGTCCGCATACCATGGATGCATCGAAGTCAGCGCCCCAAGGATGAAAAGGATCCACGATGGACGGATCTTGCCGGAAATTGGTCATGTTCTCTGCGCCTACATAGATGCTGCAGGTACGGAAATACTTAGTGATCTGCGCCATGAGTTGCGGATACCAGGTGAAGGGTTGTTCAAACCCGTCCGGAACCCGGCTGACTCCGTTAAACTGCGCCGTGAGGTCAAATTGCCATTTCTTGAGCGGCGTCTGGTAACTCGTCGTGATGATGCCTTTGAACCGGTTCGTGAGCGCTTTGGTGCGTAACCGGGCTATACCGTCGCTACCGATCGTCGTCTGTTTCACGTCCGTGTAGCGGAAAGCAGCGGTCCAGGTCCATCCTCTGAGCACCTCCATTGACGCTTCGATCTGCGCACTGTGCGCAAACGATTTCGCGCCCGGCAGATCCGTCTGGTTGTAGAAATAGACGGCATGTTTGTCCCTATCCAAATCGACGATCAGCGAGTTCAGGAAATGCGTGTAGTAATACTCCATGCTCAGTTGCAGTTCCCGTTTTCCCATCGGGATATAGAAAGTCGTTGAGAGACCGGCATTCACCGCTTTCTCTTGTTCTAACTCATGCGTCATATGACTTATATCCGCAGGTGTGCCGTCAAAACGGTCGAAATACATCTGCCGATTGGAAGGCAGGATAAAGGCATTGTCCGAAAGCACGTAAGGAGTCCGGTACCCCATACCGACACTACCTCGGAGTGTCCACCATTCGAAAGGCGTATAACGGATATTCATTCGCGGCGTGAAGAAGAAACCATAATGCGGTGACCAATCCGCTCGCACACCGGCTACGAGACTCAGCATCTCGTCGTATTTGAGGTTATATTCGGCGAATAGACCCGGCACAACATCCAAATGGCTGAAATCGGTACCACTGACATAGTTTTGTCTGGACGCATTATACACACCCAGCCAATCGTAATAAAGATCCATATTTACGGACAAACCGGCAGTCAGACGGTGGTCATTATCCACTTCACCGATACCTTCAAAATTGCCTTGCCACATGGCGTTGATGTATGCATTCCACTCATGTGCCCGTCTGTGACGCAAACCGTACAGGTTATCGAGGTTATGGTAACTGAGTGCAGCGATGACGGCGATAGACGAACCGCTCTCCGGATCATAGACGTAGCCGTTCTTGATATATCCGTCTATGCGCCAAGTGTTGAGGTTGATGCGGTAGGGATTAGCAATCGAATCGGCTAACTGACCACCGCGACGACGGTCATACAGACCTCTTACAAAAGCCTGGAAGGTATAATCACCTTTACGCAGCACCCATCGGTTCGCCAGGTTGGCATTTTGAATTAACGGCATATCGACGAACGAGTCCTTGTTGCCATCCATCGGCATGAAACTGCCGCCGTAATGCGCCAGCACACCGGTGTATAACCGTTCGCCATTCGCCTTTAACCTTTCGCCGTTAATCTCCCAACCGCCCATCAGGTTCGCTTCCGCCATCAGTTCGGAATTGAACATGAGGTTAATGGACAGCGGATTCTGGATCTGCGGTTTGAGTAACTCCACGTTGATCTGTCCCGAAGTGGCTTCGTATCCGTTGACGACGGAGGACGTACCTTTACTCACCTGAATCGACTGCATCCACGGACCGGGGATATACTCCAGACCAAAGGTCTGCGCCAGGCCTCTGACAGCAGGAGTGTTCTCCTGAATCAACTGCACATACGTACCGCCCAGACCCAACAGACGGATCTGCTTGGCACCAGTCGCCGCATCGGCATACGCTACATCGACGGACGCATTGGTTTCAAAAGCTTCGCTTAGGTTACAGCACGCCGCACGGCAGAGTTCGTCGGAGTTGAGTTTCTCCGTGTCAAAGGCTTCGGTACGGCTCTTCACCTTCCCTTTCTTACGCTGCACAACGGTGACCTCCTCCAGTTGGAAGTCACTCGCCTCCTGCGCGTACGCAGGTGCGCATAAAAGAATTATAAGGAATAGATAGATGCTCCGTCTCATGGTTGCTTCGTCTGTTGTTCATCTGTTTTCTGTTCACCGCTGTCCAGCACGGTAGCGGGTTTCTTGATGCGTTCAAAGGCCTTGAGCAGTGTCTCCAAGTCCGTCTTGGCGGCATCGAACGTGACGGTAACGGTCTTGCTTTTCAGATCGCAGATGATATCCTTCACGCCTTTCTCAAAGGCGATATTCTTCATAATCTTATCGCAGCATCCCTGACAATGCAGGTCGCAGGAAAGCACCACCGTCTGCCGGTCCGCCTTAGCAGCATATATCCCGATAAACGGCATTAAAGCTACTATCAAAACAATGATTTTTTTCATAATTTTAGTCACAATATCAAAATCGGCTGCAAAATTACTGCTTTTAAAGCACATATGCAATACCTAAAAATAGGGAAAATGCCAATAAACACAAAAAAAACGCACCCGAGGATGCGTTTTTTTCTACTTTAGCCATTAGCATTATTCAAACTGAATAACAGCGCGGCGGTTCTGGGCACGGCCTTCACGGGTGTTGTTGGGAGCGCTGGGCTCGGTCTGACCCTTAGAAGCGCAACGTATTTGGTTAGCGTCTACACCTTGTTTAACCATATAATCGCGGAGCGACTCTGCACGGCGGATACCGTAGAACTCGAGGTTCTGACGCGGGTCACCGAGGTTATCGGTATGACCGGTGATGACGATACGGATGGACTTGTCGGCTTTCATCTTCTCGCACAGTTCGTCCACTACCGCTTTCTCTGCCTCCGGAATATTCAGTTTAGCACCTTCTACATCGAAGTGAACGGAGATGGCTTCCACGCGTTGTCTGAAGGCCTTCTCTGCAGCAATACGCTCTGCTTCAGCTTTCTCAGCCGCTGCTTTCTCGGCAGCGATACGCTCCGCTTCTGCTTTTTCTGCAGCCGCTTTCTCTGCTGCGATACGCTCTTGTTCTGCTTTTTCTGCGGCGAGTCGTGCAGCCTCTGCTTCGGCTGCTGCCTGTTCAGCGGCGAGACGCTCTGCTTCTTGATCCACAGCCGGCTCTTTCTTCTTGTCGTTCCATCCAAGGTCAATAGCGATCTTGAGACCTGCGCGCAGCAGGTTCGCTTTGCCGGTCTCATTCGAATCGAAGGTGCCGCGGTAGTCGATCTGAGCGGAGTTGGTCGGATTAACCAAAACCATCTCTTCGGTCATAGACTTATCGAGCAGGTTGGTGAAACCGTAACCGGCATAGACACCGAAGTACATACCCCAGTTATCATTCAGCGCCACGCGTACGCCGAGGTCACAGATCACCGATCCGCCTACCTTCGCGCGATTATTGATCTTTGCGTCTTGAGTGGTAGTATAAGTGCTAAAACCGTGCTCCGGCATATTCTCGAGGTAGTAGTCACCTAAATCAGGGAACATACCCGCGGTCTTGTAGCTACCGCCCTTCGCGTAGTACTTACCATGGATCGGCAGATCCAGACTCAGACCTACACCTCCGATAAGCGTAACGCGCTCATTAAACGCCTTGCGGAAGAGAACCTCTACAGGAATGCTGAGCACACCTATGTTCTGACGCTCTTGGAAGTTATCAAAACTCGTGGTAAGCGTATAATCGATATACGGGTTAGAAGCGTGCTTAAGACCGGTCGTTACTTCGTTCCAGTTATAGGTTGTATACGCATTCGCCCAGGAGTAATTCAACCCTACCCCCAGACCGACGGTCTTGTTAAAGAACCGTCCGTAGAAGAGGGCTGCATCAAAGCCGAAGCCTACTTGCTGCTGACCGTTAGCCGGCTTATACAGCATCGTATTAAGGCCGCCACCGAACGATACACCGAAATAGTTATCGTGCGCCGCTGTCTGCGCGCCGGCACTAAAGGCCAGCGTCGCAGCAGCGATGATTGAAAATAATCTTTTATTCATAATGCTTGTGATTTTTTCGTTATTACGTTATTACGTCATTACGAAGGTCATTTCTTCATTACCTTAACTACGATACCGTCAACCGAGATCATGTAGTTACCTTGCGGATAGTTACCCATCTCGACGCTTGTCTTGTCTCCCTCGAAGGTATCGTTCATTACTTCGACACCCATGAGGTTGACGATACGGATGTTATGGATCCATTCGATCGAGTTCTCGATGGTAACAGTCGTGCTGTTTACAACCGGGTTCGGGTAAGCACGAACGACAGGAGCCTCTAATTGCTGACCGGCACCATAGAGGGTCTCCATGTCGGCTTGACCGCAAGTGTAGGTCGGCTCACCGTTCATCTTCGCAGAAACGAAGTACTCACCGGTCAGTTTACCGTCCACATGGTAGTAATAACCGTTTGCGCCCTCGATCGGTTGCCACAGCTCGGTGCTGTTCGCACGCCAGTACCACTGGATATCGGTCAGGCAGTGGCAGGTATCAACGAGTGCGATCACGTTGTCGAACAGCGGACGAACATAGGTCTCCGGCAGGTTGACATGGAACGTCACGTTGAACTGACGGCTCTCGAGCCAGTCGAAGCGGCTGTCACGGAAGTAAACGGTCATCGTGTAGTCACCCGTCGGCAGATCTACCGGAATCTCAATATCGATCGTTCCGTCCTTGCCGGTAATCACGAGGTTGGTCCAATCGACGTCGGTGAAGCGGCTGTCTTCGAAGTCAATCTTGTATTGATCCGGGTTACCGCTCTCCAGATGATACTTGAGGCTGTAACCGCTACCGTCGCAATAACCGTACGCATAGATCTCGATACCCTCATTGACCTTTGCCTCTTCATCTTCCGGTTTTTCTTCGTTGTCCGGGATAAACGGCTCGATGATGACACCTTCGGTCGTGAAGATATCGGAGGTCGGATCGAGGTTGTAGTTATTGAGCAGAGCGGCATCGCCGGTCAGTTCGTAGAACAGGGTGATCGTCAGGTTCTCAGCTACGTCTGCACTGCTGAAGGCAGCGGTGGTGACGTGTGCAATCGGATCATTCAGCTTGATGCCGTTGAGTACACCTTGCTCGAGTACCACTGCGTTAGCGTGTCCGTCCGCGAACTTAGCAATCTGAGCCTCTGCGCCGGATACATAGACGTGTGCTTTGTTAACCGTCAGTGTACCATCAACGAAGGTGATTGCATAGTCGTATGCATCCACATCCTTCGGCGTGATAGCGTAGGTACCGATCGGGCTGCCCGGTGCATATACGCAGTCATAAGCCTGTGTACCGAGGATCACGCTCTCGTCATCATTACCGAACCATCCGTTGTACGAAACGGTGAATGCAGGAGCTACGTCGCCGTAGATCATCGCCGTGTCATTCGCGGTGATGGTGAGCGGAGCTTTGTTGATCGTGAAGTCAACAGTCAGCGTATCGATATAGTTACCGATGAACGCTACGATAGCCGTGTAGTTACCTACATGCGTCGGAGCGGTTTCGGACTCTGCATACGGAGTTTGGTCAGCCGCTACACCCATGAAGGTCAGTACATAGTCTTGCGCTTCTGTCAGCACAAGAGTGGTATCCTTCACTTGGATGGTCGGACGGTTAGCCTCTGCATCGTAAACGAGTTTCTCATTATCAGCCTGTTTAGCCGCGATGTCTGCGCTCTTAGCGGACTTGCGGTTAACAGTCAGCGTACCGTTAACGAAGGTGATGGCATAGTCATGTGCATCCACACCGCTCGGGATGATGGTGTAGTCACCTATCTGGTTGCCGCGTACGTACTCACATGCGTAAGCCTGGCTTCCGGTCAGTACGGTAGCGGTGTCGTTACCTTGCCATCCTTCGTACGAAACAGTGAACTCAGGAGCGAACTCACCGAAGGTCACTTCTTTGTCATCAGCCGTGATGGTGAGCGGAGCTTTGTTGATCACGAAGTCAACTGTCAGCGTATCGGTATAGTTACCGATGAATGCTACGATAGCCGTGTACTCGCCTACATGTGCAGGAGCCGTTGCGCTCTCCGCATATTCGGTATCACCGCGACCGATGAAGGTCAGTTTGTAATCCGTATCCTCGACGAGCGTCTTGGTCGTATCCTTCGCTTGGATAGTCGGTTTGTTAGCCGCAGCATCGTAAACGAGCATTTCGTTATCAGCCTGTTTAGCCGTGATGTCATCGCTCTTAGCGGACTTGCTGTTAACAGTCAGCTTACCATTGACGAATTCGATCGTGTAGTTAGCGGCATCTACACCACTCGGGGTGATCACATATTCGCCAACCGGATTACCCTTCACGTACTCGCATGCATAAGCGATTTCACCGGTCAGTACTGTAGCATCGTCGTCGCCTTGCCATCCGGCGTAGGTAACGGTGAACTCAGGAGCGAGGTCGCCATAGATGATGCTCTTGTCATCTGCCGTAGCAGTGAGCGGAGCCTTAGCGATCGTCACAGCTATCGGATCAACAGCCGTCGAATCGAGGTGGTTGATATCACCTTTCACGCGGTAGTAAACACTATACGTACCGGCATCTTTTGCCTGCAGCAGTTCAGCCTTCCAGCTATCCAGCAGGGTCGGATCGAGACTGTACTCGAAGGTACCGTCTTGTGTCTGACCGGCAGCGATGAGGGTCTGGTTAGATGCGGTATAAACGAGCGTGTCGTAAGCCGTCGGAGCCACGTAGGTTACCGGCACTTTGGCGATAGTAGCCATCGTCGGTTCCGGAGCGATATAATCCGCATGTCCTTCGCGCACGAGTTTATAATAGATCGCGTATACGCCCGCGTTAGTAGCCTTCGGCAGTTCTGCGCTCCAGCTCTCCGACTCTTCCGGATAGAGACTGTACTCAATATGACCTTCCTTAGCTTCACCGGCTTTAACCAGTTCTTGTGCCAAGCCGTTGTATGCGAGCGTGTCGAAGCCTTGCGGGTTGGTGGTGATGATCGGTGTATAAACAGCCTTAACACGCAGACCTTCTTCAAGGAAGTCGCCTGCTTTGACATCCCAGCGAACGAACTCGTAACCGTTGAAGTCCGGAGCCGGATCGGGGATATGGAGCAATGCTACTTTCTCGTTCTTGAGTTCGCCGTCCTTACCCATATAGCTTACGTTGTGCTCTACCTTCTCTGCGATAGCTGCCCAAGTTGCTTCAGCGTCGGTCAGCACTTTCAGCTGTTCCGGCGTAATGAGCGCTTTCTGCGTATCAAGCAGAGCATCATATGCTACGCGTGCGGTATCGATAGCGGCCTTGCTGCTATACTCAACCGGAACAGGGATAGCGTTGATCTTATCCACTACGGCTGCAGCTACTGCATCGTGCGCTTGTTTTGCATCTGCGTATGCATCTTCTGCATCGAGCAAGGTCTGATAGTTGCTTACGAACGGCTTCAGATCATCGTCCAGTGCATCGTATGCAGAACGAGCTGCGTCGATTGCCGCACCGCTTTCCGGATAGGTTATTTCCGCACCGATAGCAGCAATCGAATCCTTGACAGCCTCGATAGCCGCGTGCTCAGCAGGACTCAGTGCTGCAGGCAGGTCGCCTACGAAGGTCACATTGACCGTCTGGTCGAACTTAGCTACATAGATCTCGTAGAAGTCAACCGGTACGTGACAAACGGTGGTCTTATGTACATCCTGTTGCGAATAACTATAGATGAAGTCATCGAAGTCTTCATTCCAAGCCAGCTTATTCGGATCAGCCGTGATAGAGATGTTCGCAGCCTTACAGTTGTTGAATGCATCTGCGTCGTCGCCTAAGAGCGTGATGGTCGAAGGCAGGGTAATCGATGTCAGCTTCAGACAGTTGCGGAAACCATTCTCATGGATAGCCGTTACGCCTTCCGGAATAACCAAACCACCTTCCAAGTTGCGTAACTCATAGAAAGCGCAGGAACCAATCTCGGTTACGCCGCTTTCAATTGTGAGGGTCTTCACTTTGAGTTGGTAGTCAACCCAAGGCACGCTATTCTTGTTCGCGTAATTATCCATGACGCCGTTGCCTTCGCCCGGGAGTTTGCTTACGATCATCGCGCTGTCGCCCGGCCAGTAGATAACCTGGCAGTCGCCGCTGGTCCAGATTCTCGGAGCCAGTGCTTCGTAGGTAGCCTCTGCGTCGGTCAGAACAGGATAGTTGGTTACGAGCGGTTTGAGTTCGTCGCTCAATGCATCGTAAGCATTGCGAGCTGCGATAATCGAATCGCCGCAAGCCTCGTTGTAAACCACCGGTTGCGGGATAGCGTTGATCAATGCTATTACATCCGTTGCTTCCTTAATCAATGCTGCGTAAGCATCTTCGGCGTCGGTGAGTTTCTTTACGGTAGCGTTATCGAGCGCACCCTTGGTCAAGTCAGCCAGTGCGTCGTATGCATCGCGTGCTGCATCGATTTCGTCTTTGCTGTCCAGCGTTACCGGAACAGGGATAGCATCAATCAGGTCTTTGACAGCCTGTGCCGAATCCAGCGGAGTAGCACCTACACCATTAACCGTGAACGTAATCTTATCTACAACCCAGTAGTTGGTAAAGGACTGACCCTCCCAAATCGAGACGGAATCTGCATTACCTGTCCACGTAGCGGTTTTATTTTCATTGCTGATTACCCATCCGCTACCCATTCTATCTACCTCTGTCATAGTAGAAGTAAGCGCAGTGGTGGATTCGATGACTACTTTCGTAATATTGGAGCCATCCGCATTCGCAAAGATAAAACCACCATTGGGCTGACTGTAGAAGGTGAAGTACAATCGACTTTGATACGTCGAGAACGAACTACCATTACCAACTGTGACGGTCATACCTTCGTATGCAGGACTGGTAGTATTGGGGTCAACATTCTCGATACCGGTATTACCGTCCCAAACGATGTCCATCGGTACTGAGCCGCCCGGGTTGAGTGCTGCAAGAGCAGCCTCTGCATCGAGCAGGGTCTGATAGTTGCTTACCAACGGTTTCTGGTCAGCGTTGAGGGCATCGTACGCAGCGCGCGCGCTTTCAATAGAATCGCGCGTAGCGAGCTTCAGCTCTACCGACGTCGGGATGTTGTTGATCTTAGCCTCTACTACCGCTATATCCTTCAGGTTTGCATAGGTAGTCTCAGCAGCCGTCAGCACGTCGTAATTCTCTACAAACGGTTTCAAGTTGTCATCCAATGCGTCGTAAGCAGAACGTGCATCAGCGATAGCTTCCTCACATGCCGGGGTATAAACAACCGGCTGCGGAATAGCAGCGATCTTAGCTTCTACGTTCTCCACTGCAGGCGCAACGATAGAAGCTGTCACTTTATTATTCGGGTCATAGTCGATACCCTGAACACATGCGTTACCGCCAATAACACGGTAGTGAACGGTATAGGTAACGGGGTCGGTACCCTGCGGCAGTTCAGCACTCCAGCTTGCGCCGTTGTCCAACGAGTACTGTACAGTACCGTAGTTGCTGACACCGGCTGCAACCAGCGTGTGCGGTTCGCCGTCATAGGTGATTTCGCTTACTGCTTGCGGCAAGGTGGTCATCTCAGCCTGTACACACTCGCCCTTGGTATCCGGCTCCAAGACGAACGGATTCGCTTTTGTACCGTCACCGGCAGTTACAGTAGCCGATGTCGGAAGAGCGGTAGCACAGCAGTTGGTGCCATAGGTAACAAAGGTTTCACCGTCGCGATACATCATCAAAACGTCCGTACCCTGTTGCTTAGGCACGAAATGCATAGTATGTACATTCTCAGCAGGACTTTCGAAATTGATACGGAATGAACCTTTACCAAAGAAGTATTTATTCGAACTGAAGCAGTTGAATTGGAAACACGTCGTATCCGGGCCCAAATAGAACACGTCCATTGCATTCAGCGTCAAGCCTACTTCCAGTGTAGGAATAGTAGGTGTCTGGTCGCCTACATAAGTCACGTTGAGTCCATTTAACCATCCCTGATAAACCGGTAAGAGGTCAACCGGTACGTGGCAAAGGGTAGCCTTTTCCGGTTTGAACTGGTTATCTGCACTTGTCGGCAGCACCCACATCAGATCCGATGGATTCGTATGGAGATAAATATCATCGACCGCCTTGCTCCAATAGAATGCATCTTCCGGAATAGTTGTTACGCTTGACGGAATAGTAACCGTCTTCATCTCGCTCATCCAAGCGAATGCATAATCTCCAAGGTGGGTAACACCTTCTTCTATCGTAACAGACTTGATTACGATGTCGTTCGGTTTCGGATCGTACCAGTGAGAACTGTACCACGGAGCACGACTTGCGTAGTTGTAATCCGCCATCGCTCCGTTGCCTTCGCCTGCATGTTTACGAACAGTCAGGGTCGTATCGCTCCACAGGATCACATCGCAGTCACCGCTGAGCCAGATATCCATAACGTTGTCAAATGCTGCCTCAGCAGTCGTCAGCGTAGCGATATTGGTTACGAGATCTTTGTCGCCGTCGCTCAGCGCAATGAATGCCGCACGAGCAGCATCGATCTTCGCCTTGCACTCTGCGGTGAGAACCGCCGGATTCGGAATCTCGTTAATCAGATTCATAACCTTCTCATAAGCCGGAGTGGGATCTTGGATATCAAAAGCGTTCCACTGATCAGCAGCAGTATAGGCTGCTACACTTCCACTCGGAACATGAAGAGGAATAGAAGAAGTAGGCACTCCTTCAAATACCGTCGCTCCAAGCGTAGGCGGAGTGGTTGCTTCTACAGTAACAGATGTCAAAGCAGCACAATACATAAAGGCCGATGGGCCAATGCTGGTAACATTGCTTGGAATAGTGAGGGAGGTAATAAGTTTATTTTGTAAAAAGGCATACTCACCAATGGTTTCAAGAGTACTCGGGAGTGTAAAACCGGTGAGTACTTTAGCCCACATGAATGCGCGATTTCCAATATGTTTAACGCTATTACCTAAATTAAGTGTTGTAAACTTGTAACAATCACCAAAAGCATATTCTCCAATTGTTTCAACATCGTTACCAATAGTAACTGTTACAAGGTTGCCGTAATAACCAAATGAGTACGAACCCACACTTTTCACACCGTCGGTAATAGTAACGGATGTAATATCATCTTTGTGACTATACCAAGGTGCATCTGACGCTGAGGCATAATTATCCATCACACCGGTTCCCGTACCGGTATATGAGATGGTCAGCGCACCGTCGTTCAACTCCCATATCAAACCGTCACCGCACGAGTTAGCCGGAGTCGAACCGCCGCCGGTGATAGCCTGTACATCAAAGGCATTCCACTGAGCGGCTGCTTCGTAAGCGGCTACGCTTTCGGACGGCACATACAGAGGAATGCTCGATATGTCGGATGTTTTCGATCTGATTTTATAAAACACACTCGAGCCCAGAGTAGGAGGAGTCGTTGCTTCGCAAGTGAGAGAAGTCAGACCATTGCAATAACTGAAAGCTTTATTGCCGATACTTGTTACGCCGCTTGGGATCGTGATAGAGGTGAATCCGAAGTTGGCAGCAAAACATTCCTTATCAATGGTCTTAAGAGAACTCGGGAGAGTAATCTCAGTAATCCACTTGGCATTCATGAAGGCATTCAAACCAATACGTTCAACACTGTTAGCGATCGTAACGGCTGTGAAATTCTCGTATAAATCATTAAAGGCATAGTTGCCAATAGATTTCACACCATCACCAATAACAACGGTTGTGATCTCTGATTTATTCTCTTTCCACGGAGCTACGTTAACAGGGTTTGCATCGTATTCATAGCCGAAGTCATACATTTCACCTGTACCTACACCGTCATAGGAGATGGTAAGCACGCCGCCATTCAATTCCCAAGTCAAACCGTCACCGCACGAGTTAGCCGGAGCCGGAGCAGCGGGTTGCACATAATCGATAACGAACGGATCAGCTAACGTACCGGCACCGCTAACGACGGTTATCGCCGTTACATCACCCGAAGTATACTCAGAATAACAATAGAACCAATTCGTCAAAGCAGCGTATGATCCGGATGGATAAAATTCCTCTGCATACGGGGTGAACTCAACTTTGATCTTCCCATTTCCGTTAGGTTCAATAACGCTAATTGTATGCAGGGATGAAGCCTTTATCTGGAAGCGCAAGTATCCTGCATCAACATACACACCCGTTGCACTATACATCGCGTCGCCAACCTTCAGCGTGTCACCTACCGCTAACGATGAGGGTATAGCTTGAAATTTGTCGGCATAAGCAGGCCAGAAGGTTTTGTAGGTAGCCACCGATGCTTCCGGCACATAAATCTTCAGATCTGCATGCGTGTCATCGAACGCGTATTCTGCATAATCCTCCAGGCTCGATGCATTAATCGTAACGTATTTCAGGTTATCGCAAGCCGCAAAAACGGAATATCTAACCTCTCGCAGAGTAGAAGGAAGAATTACCGACTCCAGATTCGGACAATAAAAGAAAGCGCTCTGATCAATGACTTGTAAACCGTCATAGGCAATAACCTCCCGCAAGTTATAATTATTACTGAAAGCTTGTTCACCGATTTCTGTTACAGAGCTGCTGATAACCAGACGCTTAATCTCGCTTTGATCGTTATAACGATCGTCCTGAGGGTTAGAGTTCACCGTCAGGGTCTTGGTGTTATCATCCCAAGTGTCACCGCTCCGCGGATTTAATGCATAACTCACTCCTACGCTTGCTACTATAGCAAGAAGTAGGATATAAAATCTCTTTATCATAGTATATATCATTTAGCAGTTTGAAGAATATACTCGTTCTTATCGCCCTTGCGGATAAGCGTGAACTTACCTACTTGTCTCTTGGGCGCACCCGAAGGTTCGTTCTCCGTGTAGATCGCCTGGAGTGTGATACCTTCGCTCAGCGGGCCTTCCACTACATCCCAGCGGACAAAGGTGAAGCCTGCTACCTCCGGTGCCTCCGGACGGTTGAAAGCAACGGTCTCTTGAGCTGCCGTATTATCAAGGCTGTCCAGATAAACGACATTCGTATTCGGGTTGATGGCCCAATGAGCGACATAGTTCTTATCACCCGTCGAGCCCTTCGCAATCTGTACGGCCGTTTGCGGCGTGTTGCCGTTCGAACCGGTCCAGCCGAGGAAATTATAGCCCGGGCGTTGAGGAGCTGCCAGTTGGAAGGTAGCTGTCTCAACGTCGTAGCTCTCTACGTTGAAGCCACTACCACCTGCGTAGTCGTAGGAGATGGTATAGGTGAGTTTCTCCCAGTTAGCGGTGTAAGTCTTGTTACCCGTCGAACCCTTGGCTATCTGTACGTTCGTTTGCGGCGTGTTGCCGTTCGAACCCGTCCAGCCCTTGAAGGTGTAACCATCCTTCGTCGGGTTGTTGAGCGTGATCGTGTTCGTCTCGATGTTATAGCTCGTCGGGTTACCGCTTACGCTACCGCCGTTGAGCGTATAGCCGATGGTGTAGTTCACCGCCGTCCATTTCGCATAAAGGGTCACAGTGGCATTGGCGGTGTAATTGGCACCGGCTGCATAGTTGGTACCTGTTCCGCTATTATTCGTGTTCCAGCCATTGAAGGTATAACCCGTGCGGGTCGGCGTGGTAGTGCTCAGTTTGAGCGTAATATCCTGCGCCTTTGTCTGACTACCCGGAGCACCGCTACCACCGTTGGCGTTGTAGCTAACGGTGTACGGAGAGCCGACCGTAGCTGCCTGCACAGTTACGTCACCTGAGTACGTCAACGCCGGGTTGCTAATGCCTTGTTTGTCCAAGGCAAACACGCGAACGTAATAGGTACCCGGATTGAGGTCGGTGATGCCCAGGTTAAAATCGAAACCGTGCATCGTACCGTGGCCCAGACTGGCCAAGTCAGGACGACTGATGTTGGCAGTTCCGGCGTTGATACCCTTTTTCGCTTTGGCCAAATCGGTCTCCGTGGCATTGTCGAACACATACACGTGGACGGTCACAGCATAACTGTCTTCAGCATCCGGGTCATAAGTCCATCCCCAGACACGGAACGAACCGTTCTTGCCGGAGAGACCGTCAATCGCACCAACCGGAACTTCGACCTTGTAGTCCACCTCTATCCGTTCAATCCTGTACTCACCCTCGGTGGTGCTCAATGTGACAGAAGTGCTGTTGACATTTTCGACGTAAAAGCTAGCATCAGTTTGAGGCCTGTTGGTACTTAACGTTCCTTTCGTAGTGCTGATGATCTCTCTCTCGACAGCTCTAGCCACAACAAACCTTATGGAGGTAATCGAATATCCCGCCGATACGGAAATAGTCAAATTTTTACCACCATACCTCAAGAGGGCATAGTCATTGTAAACTGCCCCGCAATTCACCGTAACCGGACTATGTGTATTATTACCTTCATAGAAGTAGGTAAACACTTGGTCTGCCCGGATTTGCCCGGTCGAGGCGAGCATCATCGCCGCCAGGGCAAAGAATAGTGTAAAAAACTTTCTTTTTTGCATAATTGTTTTGATTTTAGTTAATATTGTTGTTTTTTGTTTGTATTTTTTATTCTGGGGCCCCCGATGTAAACCAAGCCGTAGGCTGTTTGCAGTGGGGAGAGCGTAGCACAGAACGTAGACGTAATCGAGCGATGAAATCGCGAGTCACGTGCAGTTCTAGTGCAAGCGAGCACAAAATTACAAAAAAAAATGCACATACGCAATACGCACGTGCATTTTTTTACGCAAACTACCCTTTTTAGGTCATTTTTTTACGCAAACTACCCTTAGGGTGTCAATTTTTACGCATACACCCTAAGAGGTGTCAATTTTTCCACATAAATAAAAAAAACGCACCCGAAGATGCGTTTTGGGGCATTCAGCATTCAGCCGTCAGCATTCAGAGGGAGCGCAGTTGTTTGTTTGTCAACTTTATCATTTCATCGTAAATAACCGCTGCTTGTTTGCCATCTAAACCGACCTTTTCTGCTAATAACAGGACGTCTGCGCGTTCCGGTAATGGGTTGTCATTAACGGAAGTCGTGTGGAAATCTCCGGCAGCACCGCAAGGTAACAAATCAAATGCCGGAGCAAATCGCCATCCATTATCATAGACGAAAGCAAAGTTCTTGGCGTGGTCATCTCGGTTGCCAATCAACACATTAAAGCACATCAACCGATATATCTTCCATAACTCATCCATCGAGTGCGACAAGCGTGCAGAAATGGTAAACAGATGCATATAGTCAATACTCGGGATTTGATAATCGGCCTGCAAGAGACCGGACGCGCTGACCACATGCAGCTTGTGACCATTCACTCTGTCAAAACGTTTTACTCCGAACCATTGATCTTCAAACAGCCTCGTTTCCGGCATCTCAATGCCGCATTGCTTGGCTAAAAGTGAATAACGATATTCTTCACGTCCGACAGATTTTTTATCATTCTTGGCACGGAACTTAATGAGCCATTCATCACCGCCTTGCTTCATAAAAATCTTTGGCCGCGCACCGCCGGGCGAACCGCCTCGCTGAATCAACTCGGCGATATGTTTGCCGGCATAGTTGTCATCTTCAAGGATAGAGAACGATTCCGCTGCTATCTGCGCCAAATCCATATATTCCTGCGTGTTTCGGACACTCTCATCCGGACGATATTCCAATGCACCGCGGCCATTACAGCCAACCAAACAGAGTTGTTGTAACGGATTGAGAGATAGACTATTGATGCCTTGCATCGCTAAATGACGATGCAAGATCAGTTGCCCCCAGCCGTCCGGCAGACTATCGGAGAATACACCGAAATGTCCGTCAAAAGGTTTGTAAGGCGCAATCTTTAAACCCGGTGTCAACGGTAACTCAAAAGGCGAGATACTAAATCCCTCTTGCAACCACTCCGCTGTATACTCAAACGCGCAGATCTGCGGACGTTGCGGAGTCAGTGCCATCCGGCCTACCTGACGACCGTGCATCCATACTTCAATTTGCCGAACATCAATCATGGCGGACACGTTTGGCGGGTTTTACTTGTGCTAACATTTCATCCATCGTAGCCCATGACTGCGACGCAAAAAGCGCATCAAAATCACTCAGGCAATCTAACGCAAAAGCGATTTGCAGCAAACCGGAAAAGGCTATCTGGCCTTTTGTTTCGAAAAGCCGATACGTAGCCAACGGTATCCCTGCCTTCTGCGCCAATTCTACTTGGGTGAGTCGTAACGCCAACCGGCGCTGTTTTACGCGACTTGCTACTGCCTGAGCTACAGATAAAGGGGTCTCAAAAGCGTCTATCATACTACATACGTTAAAATCCGCTGCAAAGGTACAACTTTTTTCTGACATATGCAAATTTAAGTGCTAAAATATTAGCAGTTAGCGCATTTTTTTGCTATAAGTGCTAAAATATTAGCAGTAAAAATGAAACTTGCAAATAAATTAGTAAAACTATGTAAGTAAATACACAAAAAACGCACCCGAAGATGCGTTTTTTCTATAACCGGTAACCGATAACCGGTAACCGTAATTACCACTGTTCGCCGGGGATCTCAACGATATTCATGTTGGTAGCCGGGCTGGCAGCCTCCATGAGAGACATCGGGGCGAATTGTGCTACCTGCACAGAGGGATTGATATAATGCTTCTTCATAAAATCTCAAATTTTAAATTTCAAATATCAAATATCAAATTTATTTGATCAACTGTCCATTTACGTTATACTTCACCCCATTGCGGATAATGAAGAGCTGTCCGTTCTCGATGCGTTTCTCGGCCTTGATATCTGCGTTTGTGTTATCAATGCCGGTTACCACCTGCTCTTGGTTGAAGACAAAGCGCATACGTTTCGGTGCGTTGTTCTGCAAACCTGCGTACTTCACATAAGCCTTGTGTGCCTTGAGGTTCTCCGAGTTGATGCGATAGAAGCCTACACCGTATTGGTCGGTACCACTCAGTACGTAGCAGTTTTCTTGTGTCAGACCGTCGATCGATGTAACGGCAGTAATAGCATCCACACCCTCGAGATCGTTATTTGCGGTGAAGGTTACCGGTACTTCGAAGCTCGGGATGAGGTTGAAGTTCTGTACACTCGCCTTGAAGATAACCGCTACGTTAGCCGGTAGCACTTGACCGGCGCCTGCGATCTTCGTCAGAAGGAGGTCGTTACCGCTCAGGTCCGCTACGTATGCCTCTACGCCAGCCGGCAACAGATACTTATTCGCGCTATCGAAGAATGTGCTGTAATATACGTTTGCGTTGTTCGGATCTTCGTTGGCAACAATAGCCACCTCGGTCGTATAGTCATCGTAATCCGGCATAACCGGTTGGATGTAACCATAAGTGCTCAAGCCTGCTATTGCTTCGTCGATGCTAACCTTATCACCATCCGCATTGATTTGAACCACTGCCTGTGCGTTGAAGATAACCTCTCCGCCGATAGCCGGGTTGCTTGTCGTAGCCGTGTTGCCCTTGATCAGACCACCGGTCATCCAGAAACCTTGTGCACCGCCGTTGTTGTATACACCGCCACCGATCTCATCGGCATGGTTGCCCGTGATCTCACCGCCGTACAGCGTAAAGATACCGTTGTTCAGTACACCACCACCGTTGCCGGTTGTCTTACCACCGGAGATCACACCGTTAGCCAGTTCACTGTTGTCTACGATAGCCAGCGTTCCGTTGTTCACGATGACACTACCGTTAGCGTCTGCGCTGGTCATACCGCGGTCGATCGTGTGACCATTGAGGTCGAGCACTACGGTCTTGCCTGCCGGGATCTCCAGAGGAGCATCACCGCCTACGATGTCGTTCGTCAGTTTGATAACGCCACCGTTGTTCAGTGCGTTCTGCAAATCAGCCCAGGTAGCAATCGTACCATCGGTCTCTTTCTGCAGCTCGATGCCTGCGTTCTCACTATCCATCTCCGTGATCTCACCGTTAGCGTTTGTCGTAACGTGCAAGGTCTCTTGAGACATACCCGTCTGTGCCGGCAGGTTAACTACCAAGGTATACGTGTGCGTTCCGTCGTTGTTATCCACCTTGCTTACCGAGGTAAACGCATCAAACGGCAGATCAAACGAGTACGTACCACCCATAAAGCTTGCGTTGAACGAGTTCGGCTCGGTGCCTTGGCTGTAACTGATCACACCAGTGTTCACTCCATAACCCGTCCATACATCGTTGCCAAGAGCATTGTACAGCTCCAGCAAGAGTGTATAATCCGTCTCTAACTCATCGTAGTTTGGCATAACAGGTTTGATATAGCTGTATGTAGCCAGACCTGCGAGAGCTTGCTCAATGGTTACCTGAGCACCCTGTGCGTCAATCTGTACGGCTGCATTCTCGTTAAAGATCACCGCACCGCCGATAGCAGGATTGCTGTTGGCTGTGTTGCCGTCAATCAGACCGCCCGTCATCCAGAAGCCTTGTGCACCACCGTTGTTATATACACCACCACCGATAGCGGCTGCGTTATCGGTGATCTCACCGCCGTACAGCGTAAAGATACCGTTATTGAGCACACCACCACCGTTGCCGGTTGTCTTACCGCCGGTGATCTGGCCTTCACCCATGATTGCCAACGTACCGTTGTTCACGATAACACTACCATCGGCTACGGCATTTGTCAGGTTACGGTTGATGTTAAAGCCGTTGAGTTCCAGTACGACCGTCTTACCTGCCGGGATGGTGAGGGCTGCGTCGGTGCTTTCTGCAACCACGTTCTCACCCAGCTTGATCACACCGCCTGCGTTCATCGCATTCTGCAATGCTGCCCAGCCCGCTACAGGACCTTCTTCTTTCTGCAGTTCGATACCTGCGTTCTCACTATCCATCTCCGTGATCTCACCGTTGGCGTTCATCGTCACATGTAAGGTCTCTTGAGACATACCCGTTTGAGCCGGAAGGTTAACTACCAGGTCATAGGTAAACGTTCCGTCACCGTTGTCCGCCTTGCTGACCGAGGTAAATGCCTCAAACGGCAGATCGAACGAGTACGTACCACCCATAAAGCTTGCATTAAAGGAGTTAGGCTCGGTGCCTTGGCTGTAACTGATCACACCCGTGTTAACACCATAACCCGTCCATACATCGTTGCCAAGAGCATTGTACAGCTCCAGCAAGAGTGTATAATCCGTCTCTAACTCATCGTAGCTCGGCATAATCGGTTTCACATAGTTGTACGAAGCCATATTAACCAAAGCTTGCGCAATCGTTACTTGTGTGCCGTCTGCATCAATCTGCACTGCCGCCATCTCATTAAAGATAACCGCACCACCGATTGCCGGGTTGCTGCTTGCGGTGTTATTGGCAATCAGACCGCCTGTCATCCAGAAACCGGTCGTCTCGGTATTGGCAACGCTGTTATAAACACCACCGCCTTCTACGGCTGTGTTACCGGTGATCTCGCCGCTATAGAGGGTGAAGGTACCGTTGTTGAGGATACCACCACCGTTGCCGGTTGTGTTACCACCCTTAATCTTACCGTTACCGGCCTCGTCCATGATAGCGAGTACACCATTATTGATGATGACAGAACCGTTTTCAACTGCGGATGTCAGGGCACGGTCGATCGTATTGCCATCGAGCTCGATCACAACTGTCTTGCCTGCCGGAACGGTCAGCGCCTCTGCGTTCGCCGGAGCGGTAATATCCTGCGTCAGGGTAATCACACCACCGGCATTCATAGCCGCCTGCAGTTCCTCCCAAGAGGTGATCTCGCCACCTTCTTTGACCATATCAATCTGGGCATTGTCGCTATGGATACCCGTGATCTCGCCATTGCTATTGACGGTCACATGCAAGGTCTCGGAAGACATACCGGTCTCTACCGGCAGCAGCGCGGTTAAGTTATAGGTATACGTACCATCGCCGTTATCTACTTTCTCTGCAGCGGAGAAATCGCCAAACGGCAGATCGAACGCGTAGGTTCCGCCCATGAAGGAAGCGCGGAAGGTATTCGGTTCTATGCCGTGGCTGTAACTGATGACACCTGTATTCGCGCCGTAACCGGTCCATACATCGTCGCCCAGCGCTGCATAGAGTTCCGCCAGAATAGCGAACATATTCATATTCGGCATCACCGGTTTGACGTAGGTCAGGCTGCCCATATGCGATTTAGCTGTCGAGATGCTGACGGTCGTACCGTTAGCAGCTGTCTCTACCACCGCCATAGAGTTGAAGATTACTTCGCCGCTGATAGACGGATAGGTCGTAGCCGCATTGCCGTCAATCAGACCGCCAGTCATCCAGAAGCCTTGCTCACCTCCGTTGTTATAGACAGCTCCGCCGTTGGCCGCTTTGTTGCCGGTGATCTCACCGCCGTAAAGGGTCAGCGTACCATTGTTGAGAATACCACCACCGTTGCCGGTTGTGTTACCGCCGGTGATCGTACCATGTCCGGTCTCGTCCATGATAGCCAGCGTACCATCGTTGATGATGACAGAACCGTTAACTACTGCACTGGTCAGCGCGCGGTTTACTGCAAAGCCGTTGAGATCCAATACCACGGTCTTGTCCAGCGGTACATTCAATGCCTCTGCGTTCGCCGGAGCCGTAATATCCTGGGTTAGTTTGATTACCCCACCGGCATTCATAGCGGTCTGCAGTTCCTCCCAAGAGGTGATTGCACCACCCTCTTTCATCATCTCAACACCCGCATTGTCGCTATGAATAGCCTTAATCTCGCCATCCTTGATCGTTACCTCAAGGGTCTCTTGCGGCATACCGGTTTGTGCCGGCAGCAGAACGGTCAGGTTATAGGTCACCGAACCATCCGCATTGTCGGTCTTCGAAGCTGCAGTGAAATCTCCAAACGGCAGATCGAAGGCGTAGGTACCGCCCATGAAGGAAGCGTGGAACTCATTCACGCCCTCTACGCGGCTGTAACTGATTACACCCGTCTGCTCGCCGTAACCGGTCCATACATCGGTACCTAAGGCATTGTAGAGCTCGGACAGGATAGCCAGCATCTCGCCGTTCGGCATCACCGGACGGATATAGCCGTTAGTCGCCAGACCTGCTTTCGCTGTTTCGGCGCTGATAACCGTACCGCTCTCGTTGATCTGTACGACCGCCATCGCATTGAAGGCTACATCGCCCTTGATAGCCGGATAGGTGTCCGCTGTATTGTTATGGATCAGACCACCGGTCATCCAGAAGCCTTCGGTTGCGGTGTTGACCTTATTATTATATACACCTGCGCCTACGTGCGCGTGGTTGCCGGTGATTGTTCCGCCGTAGAGGGTGAGCGTACCATTGTTGAGGATACCACCACCATTTTCGGTTGTGTTACCGCCGGTGATCACACCCGTTCCTAACTCGTCCACGATAGCGAGAACGCCCTCGTTGATGATGACAGATCCGTTTTCAACTGCGGATGTCAGGGCTCGGTCAACGGTAAAGCCGTTCAGGTCCAGTACGACGGTCTTGTCCGTCGGTACCATCAGTGCCTCTGCGTTTTCAGGAGCAGTGATCGATTGCGACAGTTTAATCACGCCGCCTTCTGCCATAGCCGCCCGCAGTTCATCCCAAGAGGTGATTTCGCCACCTGCTTTGACCATGTCGATTTGTGCATTGTCGCTATGGATCGCCTTGATCTCACCATCCTTGATGGTTACCTCCAGCGTCTCTTGCGGCATACCGGCTTGTGGCGGCAGCAGAACGGTCAGGTTATAGGTCACCGAACCATCCGTATTCTCTGTCTTCGAAGCCGCTGTAAAGTCTGCGAACGGCAGATCGAAGGCGTAGGTACCGCCCATGAAGGAAGCGCGGAACTCATTCTCCTTCTCGCCTCGGCTGTAACTGATGACACCCGTCTGCGCGCCATAACCCGTCCATACATCGTTGCCGAGGATGGCATACAACTCGGACAGGATTGCAAACAGGCTGCCATCCGGCATCACCGGCTTCACATAACCATAGTGCGACATACCGGTCTTCGCTGTAGCCACACTTACGGTCGTACCATCGGCATCAATCTGAACGAGTGCCATGTTATTGAAGGCTACATCGCCCTTGATCGCCGGATAGGTGTCCGCTGTATTGTTATGGATCAGACCACCGGTCATCCAGAAGCCCTCGGTCGCCGTGTTTACCTTATTATTATATACGCCTGCGCCTATGTGCGCGTGGTTGCCTGTGATTGTTCCGCCGTAGAGGGTCAGCGTACCATTGTTGAGAATACCACCACCATTGCCGGTCGTGTTACCACCGGTGATTTGTCCTTCTCCCATGATAGCAAGGGTACCGTTGTTGATGATGACGCTACCATCCGCTACTGCGTCTGTCAGCGCGCGGTCAATGGTAAAGTCGTTCAGATCCAACATCACAGTCTTGTCTGTCGGAACATAGAGCGCTGTAGCGTTCACCGGAGCAGTCACATGCTGCGTCAGTTTGATCACGCCGCCTGCTGCCATCGCTGCCTGCAACTGAGCCCAACTACCTACTCCACTCTCTTGGGTCATCTCAATCGCTGCATTATCGCTATGGATACCCGTGATATTACCGTTGCTATCCATCGTCACTTGCAGCGTCTCATGCGACATACCGGTTAGTGCCGGCAGGTTAACGGACAGATTATAGGTAAACGTGCCATCTCCGTTGTCATGCTTATTCGCCGCCGTGAATGCCTCAAACGGCAGATCGAACGAATACGTACCGCCCATGAACGAAGCACCGAACGTATTCTCCGCACTACCGCGGCTGTAACTGATCACACCCGTTTGCTCGCCATAACCGGTCCATACATCGTTGCCCAAAGCCTCATAGAGCTCCGCAAGGATCTCATCCGTAGTAGCCTCCGGATTATACGTGCTATGTTTGGTCAGACGCAACTCGCACAACTGCATCAGATTGCCATCCTTCGGAGCAAGCACTTTGTAGCGGAAATATTTATACGTACCCGGTATATCCAGATCAAAGGCAAAGTCCGTGAAGTCAGCAACCTGCATTTTCGTATCGTTCGTAACCGCAGCTATGCTCTTCCACGGATCACTCGGATGCAATTTAGCTTGAAGGACCCATGTATTCGGGTTACGACCGGCTCCGTGAGCCACATTGTCATTGCCGGTAGTGAGGATATAACCGGTAACTGTAATCGGCGTTGCCGAATGGAAATCTACCCACCAGCACGCCTCCGACTCACCCGTCGGAACCGATTTCATATCATCTCTTGTACACCATTTGGTCCAATTAATACCTTCCGGACCCGGAGTGAACAAACCATCCACCAATTTGGAACGCTCCTCACCGTCAAATCCACCGCTACCATCGGTCGCGGTAAAGCCGCTGTAAATCGTTTTGGTAACCGGCTCGGTACTCTCTGTCCACTGCGCTACCACCGTCATATCATGAGCCGGCATCGTAGTCGGAATCTCCGGCTGCCAGCCGGTGAAGATATATCCGGTACGCATCGGGTCGTTCGGTACCGTAATAGCCGAACCGTAATCCTGCGTAATCGGCTCTTCCAGCGAACCGCCATCCGTATTAAAGGTGATCGTATATTGATTGACCGTCCAAAAAGCATGCAAGGTCATATCGTCCGTGTGGTCAAAATTCTTGGCACTCGTACCATCCGCATGGTAGTATTGGGTACCGCCACCATGAACAGCCGTGTAGTATCCGCGGAATGTATGTCCCTCGCGAGTCGGCATCGTAGCGGACGGCATAGCGGCTGCATAAGTAGCCTGTACAGAAGCCGAACCGCCCGTTCCGCTCTGTTGATCCAAGGTGACCGTATAGTTATTCGGCATCCACTGTGCGTAGAGCGTTACCGGACCTTTGTCCGTCGCAGTAGCAGTCATCGTACCTTCATCGTCATACGCAGTGCCGGTACCATCTGCTGCGGTGTTCCAGCCTACGAACGTATAACCCGTACGAACAAAACCATTCGCCGTCAGCGAAGCACTATTCTCCACCTTCTGCAGATCCATCATTCCGCTTGTAGCGCCATTGCCGTTGAAGGTAACATGCTTGTAGTAGAACCAGGTGTCGAAATTCTCATCACTACTATTGAAGACCGCTTTCTCCGACACTCCGCTGTCATATGCCGTGTAGGTACATATAACTTCCGTCAAGAGGATATACCATCCTTTGGTAGCGTCCGCTGAACCGTTGCTATTATCAAAATCAAAGGTATAATTAGCGGACTGACTTTGCCATGAGCCGTTCTTCGTACTATTGACCAGATAGGTGATACGCTTGGACGAACCGGTACTATTTGCCATGCCGTGGGTAAAATCGACATTCCAAGCCTGCAATTCGGTCTGATTGGTATGGGCATACAGAGCCGCTGTGGTGTTATATTTCGCACAAGAAGAAGACACGGTCAAAGTCGCTGTCAGTCTTCTCTTAGCGTAGGAAGGAATCGTTTGCTCGTTCTTATAAATAGAGAAAATACCTTTTTTCTCGTTTGCTCTACCTTTACCGGTGGCTTGACAACCGATACCTTTGTCGCCTGCATTGATAAACGATACGTTTCCCCAATTGCCTAATTTGCCGTTGAAGCCTTTGTAACTGATGGCTTGCGAATTATTATTGGGGGTATTGGTTCTACCGGTTTTGTAGGCGACATAAGTCCAACTACCCGTTTGCTTCTCCGAACGCCAATTAGCAGTATAAGACTTGTCGCCCGTCGAACCCTTGGCAATCGACACGCTGGTCTGCGGTGTATTACCGTTCGAACCCGTCCATCCGGTGAAAATATAACCGGAGCGCGTCGGGGCTACCAGCATAAAGGTATTGGTCTCTATCGTATAGTTTGCAGGGTTAGTAGCCGTACCGCCCGCGAGGTCGTACGTGATCGTATAGTTAATCGGTGTCCAGTTAGCCGTGTAGGTCTTGTCACCCGTTGTTGAGCCTTTAGTAATAGAAACCGTTGTCTGCGGGGTGTTACCATTCGAACCAGTCCAGCCGGCGAACGTATAACCCGTGCGGGTCGGATTATTCAATGTAAAGGTATTCGTCGTTACATTGTAACTCGTTGGATTGCCGGTTACCGAACCGCCGTTGAGGGTATAAGAGATCGAATAGTTCACCAGGTTCCACTTCGCATAGAGGGTTGCGCTCGCATTAGCAGAATAGGTGGCACCCTTGGCATAGCTGGTACCGCTGCCGTTTTGTTCGGTGTTCCAGCCGTTGAAGGTGTAACCTGTGCGAGTCGGAACGGTGCTGCTTAACGTTTTGTCTATACCGTAGCACTTATAGTCTGCTGCGGGAGCACCATTACCACCATTGGCGTTATACGTAATGGAGTATGGAGCGGGCACCGTAAGTGTTGCAGTGGTAGGCATGCCATCAAGATACGAGTGTCGCATAAGAGGATTACCATCATTTCCTACTGCATCAAGTGCATACGCTCTAATGCGATACGTACCGGCACCACTCGCTTCCATAATGTTAATGTAGCGGTCAATCTTGTGATAACCGGTGTATTGCGGGTTGACACCATCATAGCGATATACATCCGTAGTACCGAGGTCGTAACCATGTTCATTGTTGTACGAGCTACCGCCATTGGGCTGGTCAACATACACATGGATAGGGAGTGAGGTATCCAAAGCATCCGGATCGTTTGCCCATCCTACGAGATGTATAGATCCGGGATGAGCCGTACAGACATCGACATAGCCTATAGGCTGGCTCGTTGCCCAACTCATTCCTACGCTTGCCACAAGGGCGAGGAGAAATGTAAAAATCTTTTTTCTCATAACTTAGATTATTTTAGTTAATATTATTGTTCATTTGTTTTTAATTGCCAATTCGTCTTGGTCATCGAGCGGGATCCACCATAGTTCACAGATCTCATGCCGCATATATTCGTAACGGAGGAAATGAATCATCCACTCCAAACGCATCAGGCTATTGTTTAGCCAAAAGAACTCTCTCCATTGATCATCCGTCATCTCCACAATGTTAAACGTCGGCGTCTTCGGCCCATGAAAACGAAATCGTACTGCTAATGTCATATTGTTTGTTAAATTTTCGGCAAAATTATAAAAAAGAATGCACATACGCAACACGCACGTGCAAAAATTTACGCAAACTACCTTTTTTAGGTCATTTTTTTACGCAAACTACCCTTAAGGGTGTCAATTTTTACGCATAAATGTAAAAAACGCACCCGAAGTGCGTTTTTTACTGCTTTATCCTATCAACTCGTAATTGGTTGAACGGCCACCTTCGTCTGTCTTTCGGAGGATGCGTTTCTCTATGAGTGATTGAATATCACGCAATGCTGTATCCTGCGAGCAATGGTTGATCTTGGCATATTTCTGCGTAGTCAGCTTTCCCTCAAAGCCATCCCATAAGCGATTGATAACCTTGCGCTGACGCTCATTCATCTCCGTATCCTTATGCCGCGCCCAGAACTCCGTTTTTTGTATCACACGGTCAGTGGTCTTCAACCCCTGTTCTAAGGCCTCACGCAATGCTTCGATGAACCACATCAACCAAGGCGTGATGTCTATCGGCCCTTTCTGCGCTTGTTCCAACGCATCGTAATAGTCTTTCTTCCTGTGTATTATCTGAGCGGAGAGGCTATAGAATCGTTTGGCGGTCTTGTCTGCACGCGCGAGCATCATCTCAGTGATGATACGCGCCATACGTCCGTTGCCGTCATCGAAAGGATGAATCGTTACAAACCACAAGTGAGCGATAGCGGCACGAAGGACGGGATCAGTTGGGTCGTTGCGGTTGATCCATTGAACAAACTGCTCCATCATCGCCGGCACGGCATCGCTGGGCGGTGCCTCAAAGTGCACTTTCTGTTTTCCCATCGGTCCGCTAACCACCTGCATCGGAGCCTCGCCTACACGCCAGTTCGCGACTGTAATCTTATAACCATCACTATACCCCAAGGGGAAGAACGCGGCATGCCATGCAAACATCCGTTCATCGGTTAACGGTTCTGCAAACGCTTGTGTGGCTTGCATCAGCGCATTGACTACGCCTTCCGTGTAATGGTCGGTGCGCTCCATACCTGCGGTCTCTACCCCCAAATGCCGCGCCACACTGCTACGCACGCTATCGGCATTGAGCACTACTCCTTCTATCTGCGATGAGCCAAGGATCTCGCTCGTAAGCGCCTCCACCTGAGCGGTCAATCCCTCGAAGCCCAACGCTGCCATACGACCGAGTAACTGCCCTTGCAACGTGTGAACCTCTCCCAGCGGAGCAATAAGCACATCGGCATCCCACTTAAACGCTGGGAATTGCGCATTCTGCCATAAATAGTTCTTTGCCATACTATCAAACGATTTGCTTCTTTATGCGGCGAATAAAACCCATTATCTCCGCAATTGTGCGGCGAATAGAATCACTTATCTCCGCATTTAACTATCAAAACTGCGCTGCAAAGGTACAACAAATATTTGGAATATGCAAGGATTTGCACAAAAAAACGCACCCGAAGATGCGTTTTTCTACTTTAGCCATTAGCCTTTCGGCCATTCGCCATTACAAGAACTTGATGTTGGCACGGCGGTTCTTAGCACGTCCTTCACGGGTGTCATTCGGAGCGATAGGCTCGTTCTGTCCCTTGGACTCGCAGTCGATCTGGGAAGCGTCCACACCGTGCTCTACCATGTAGGCTTTGAGTGCCTCAGCCCGTTTCTTACCGTAGTAATGCATGTTCTCATACGCCTTACCGAGGTTATCGGTATGACCGGTGATGAGGATACGCATGGATTTATCTTCCTTCATGAGTTCGATCAGTTCGTCGAAGGCCTTATGCTCGTCGCGGTTGATCTTGGGCTCGGTCTGGTTGATTTCATAGTAGAAATTGGTATGCTCTACCCTATTCTTGATGTCGGCGATATGAGCCGCCTTAGCAGCTTCAGCGGCAGCGATGGAGTCACGAACCGCTTGCTCACGTGCCAGACGCTCACGCTCTGCCTTTTCTGCGGCCTCACGGGCTGCTTTGGCGGCAGCTTCGCGTTCAGCGGCTTCACGAGCCAGACGCTCTGCTTGCTCATCGATCGTCGGCAGTTGTTCCTCTACCGGTGCATCTTTGGCAGCCGCAGGCCAACCGAAGTCGAAGGCGATCTTCAGACCGCAACGAAGGAGATTGGCTTTCTTGGTCTGGTTGGAGTCAAAGGTACCGGCATAGTCGATGATCGACGGGTCGGTGGTGTTGATGAGCAGGAAAGGATTGTCTTTCGGCTCCTTCAACAGATTCGTCACGCCGTAACCGAAGTACGCACCGAAATAGAAGCCCCAGTTGTCGTTGATCGCTACTCGTCCGCCGAGATCGGCAATGACGGAAGCCCCCACGGTAGCCAGGTTGTTGATCTTGGAGTTGGTGAAGTTGGAATAGGTGCTGAAACCGTGTTCCGGCATGTTCTCTACGACGTACGAACCCAATTTGGGGAAGACACCTGTGGTGGTATATGTACCGCCTTGGGCGATGTATTTCCCGTGGATGGGCAGGTCGAGCGATGCACCTACTCCGGCGATGAACGACCAGCGGTCGTTGAAGGTTTTGCGGAAGAGGATCTCCACCGGAATGGATACAACGCCAATGTTCTGACGCTCGTTCCAGTTATTATAGGTACAGGTCAGATTATAGGTGACCTTCGGGTTATCGACATGGACGAGTCCGTTGGTGGTCTCTGCCCAGTTATAGAGCGCCGAAGCGTTGAACCAGCTGTATTGCGCACCGATCCCGAGACCGACGGTCTTGTTAAAGAAGCGCGCATAGAACAGTCCTGCATCGAATCCGGCACCGATGTTATTGGTTCCGTTCACCGGTTTGTACAACATCGTGTTCAGGCCGCCGCCGAAGGACACACCGAAATAGTTATCGTGACCGCTCTGCTGAGCACTGGCCGTAATAGCCAGTGCCGCAGCGGCGATGATTGAAAATAATCTTTTATTCATAACTAATTGTATTTACGATTTAACGATTTACGATTTAACGATTTATTGACGATTTAAATTAATTGTACAATTGATTCCAATCAAACAATCAATGAGTCAGTCGTCAATCGTCCAATCGTCATTTCTTCATTACTTTAACTACGATACCGTCAACGGAGATCATGTAGTTACCTTGCGGATAGTTACCCATCTCGACGTTTGTCTCGTTGCCCTCGAAGGTAGTTGTCATCATCTCGACACCCATGAGGTTGACGATTCGCAGTTTGTGGTTCCACTCGCCGGAGTTTTCGATAACGACATTCGTCTTATCGATAACCGGGTTCGGGTATGCACGAACACGAACATGTTGGATATCGTCTTCGTAGAGCGTCTCCATGTCGGTTTGCGGACAGGTGAAGGTCTCCACCCCGTTCATCTTCGCCTTGACGAAGTACTCACCGGTCAGTTGACCATCCACATGGCAGTAGTAACCGGTAGCGCCCGGGATGGGTTCCCATATGTCGTTACTGGTAGCACGGTAGTACCACTGGATATCGGTGAAGCAGTTACAGGTATCCACGAGTGCGATCGTGTTTCCGAAGAGCGGCATGGTGTAGGTCTCCGGCAGGTTGACGTGGAACGTCACATCGAACTGACGCGACTCTAACCAGTCGAAGCGGCTGTCGCGGAACTGAACGCTCATGTTATAGTCACCGGTCGGCAGATCCACCGGAATCTCCACGAAGATCGTTCCGTCCTTACCCGGAGTGTCCAGATTCGTCCAGTCGACGTCGGTGAAGCGGCTGTCTTCGAAGTCAATCATGTACTGATCCGGAATACCGCGGTTGAGATGGTACTTAATACTATTGCCGCTACCGTCGCAATAACCGAATACATATACATCGATACCTTCCTTAACCTCTACCTGCTCCGTCTCACCCGGTTGGTGATCGTTATCCGGCAAGATCTGCTCGATGATCACACCTTCTTCGGTATATACCTCGGAGGTAACGGAGAGGTAGTAGTTCTCAAGCAATGCGGAATCACCGGTCAGTTCGTAGAACAGGGTGATGGTGAGGTGCTCTGCTACGTCTGCGCTGCTGAAGGAAGCGGTAGTGATATGATCGATCGGATCATTGAGTTTCACACCGTTGAGCACACCCTTATCGGTTACTTCCGCATCGGTGTTGTTATCCTCAAACTTAGCGATATGCACTTCTGCATCGGAAACATAGACAGCTGCTTTGACAACGGTCAGCGTACCCTCTACGAAGGTCATTGCATAGTTGAGCGACGTAGCGCTGTTCGGCGTGATCGCGTACGTGCCTACGTACGAACCTTGTTCATATGCGCAGGTGTAAGCCAGACCGCTGACAACGGACTCGTTATCCTCACCCTGCCATCCGCTATAGGAAGCGAAGAACTCAGGAGCCTCATCACCATAGATGATCGTGGAGTCGATAGCGGTGATGGTCAGCGGAGCCTGTGCAATCGTAGCCGCAATGTTCTGCGGTTCAAAGTCATTATGGTTAGCGTCACCCGGAACGCGGTAGTAGATATCGTACGAACCGGCGTTCTTAGCCGTCGGCATAACGGTGAGCCAGCTGTTGTCGTCATTCGGCGTGAGCGTGTACTCCATCGTATTGAAGTCAGCCGTACCGTCAGCAGCCAAGGTCTGTTCCTGAGCGTTATAAACGAGCGTGTCGTAAGCCGCAGGAGCGGTGACGATGATGTCGCGTTTAGCGATCAAGATCTCTATCGGCGTCTCGACGATGGAGTCGAAGTGGTTCGGATCACCGATGACGCGGAAGTTGACACCATACAGACCTGCGTTCATGCCTTGCGGCAGCTCGGTACTCCAGCTCTGTGCATCGGTCGGATCAAGCGTGTACTCGAAGGTACCGTCCAGTGTCTGACCGGCAGCGATGAGGGTCTGTGCATTGTAGTTATAGGTGAGCGTATCGTAAGCCACCGGAGCGTCGAATGCCACCCGGGTCTTAGCGATCGTTACCGAAATCCGGTTCGGCGAGATATAATCATCATGTCCGTCACGCACGAGTTTATAGGTTACTTCGTACGTTCCGGCGTTCATAGCCTTCGGCAGTTCAGCACTCCATTCACCTTCACCAATGCGGTACTCAATATGACCTTCCTTCGCGATACCGGCTACTACCAGTTCCTGGTCAGCACGGTTGAAGACGAGGGTGTCATAAGCGACCGGATCGGTGGTGATGATCGGCGTATAGACAGCCTTGATGCGGAGACCTTCTTCCAGGAAGTTGCCTGCTTTGACATCCCAGCGAACGAACTCGTAACCGTTGAAGTCCGGAGCCGGATCGGGGATATGGAGCAAGGCTACTTTCTCATTCTTGAGTTCGCCGTTCTTACCGATATAAGATACATTGTGCTCAACCTTCGCAACGAGGGTAGCCCATGCTTCCTCAGCGTTGGTCAGTTTTTGCAGCACCTCTGCGCTTACCAGTTCTTTCGAAGGATCGCTCAGTGCATCGTATTTATCGCGAGCGGTCTCGATAGCAGCTTTGACAGCCGGGTCATAAACAATCTCAGCCGGGATTGCCTCAATCGCTGCGATAGCCTCCAGCGCCGGATACAGAGTCGCAGCGTCGTTCAGCTTCTGTACGTCAGCGGCATCGAGCGCACCCTTGGCTGCGTCGCTCAATTGGTTGTATGCCGCGAGAGCGGCTGCGACAGCAGGACCGCTAGTCGGATACTCAGCCGGAGTAGGAATAGCGTCAATCAGGTCTTTGACTGCCTGCGCGTCATCGAACGGATTGACAGAGAAAGCAGCCAGACGAACGGAGATACCGTTATCACGTCCTCCGTAGTCCATTAGCCATTCTACACCACTTAATATCTGCGTTTCTTCATTTAACAGCACGTATTCAGCGGATTGAGCATCCTCAGCCGGAGTGGAAGACCAGTAGTTACCCCCGTCAGTAGAGTACAATGATTGCTCCCAACGAACACCTTCAACAGGCAGGAAGACAGCTCCTGCTTCCTCCATAGCGGTCCAGTCAGCGTCTGCATAGACGTTGGTGGTCCAGTTGTTCGGCATAGCGGTGAATGTCAAGCCGGTCGGAGTGGTCCAGTCATTCGGAAGAAGGATCATACCATGAACACCGTTCACCGTTGCCTGACCGCGCAGATCAGCGGCATTTTCACGAGTCTTGAGCAGATATGCCCACTCATCTTTTGCGAGCGTACGCCAGCCGGCACCCATGTTGGTTCCCCAATCGACAAAGTCTCCGAGGTAATCCTTACCATCCATGGTGTGATAGATACCGAAGTAGGTAGCGGGTGTACTCCAGCCGAACAAATCGACGGTTCCGTTCGCAGAAACAATTCCGTTTCCGATGATAGCGGTATTGGCAACCTCCGCACCGATCACTTCCCATTGGTTAGCCGCTACGCCCCAGGTCCATGTTTCACCGAGGTCAGCCGTTGTAGCTTGTAGGTTACCTTTCGCAAAGGAGATCACATCACCGGCAGCGTTGATGGTGAATTTACCGTTCAATGCGCCGTCCGGGATATAAATAGCTGCTGCAAGAGCAGCCTCGGCATCAAGCAGGGTCTGATAGTTGCTTACCAGTGCCTGTTGGTCAGCAGTCAGGGCGTCGTACGCAGCGCGCGCGCTTTCTATAGAATCGCGCGTAGCGAGTTTCAGCTCTACCGGCGTCGGGATAGCAGCGATCTTAGCCTCTACTTCCACTACATCCTTCAGGTTTCCATAGGTAGTCTCGGCAGCGGTCAGCGTTGCGTAGTTGCTTACCAACTGCTTTAACATATCGGGTGTCAACGCATCGTATGCCGCACGGGCAGCGTCGATGGCATCCTTGCATGCCGGAGTATAAACAACCGGCGAAGGAATAGCTGTGATCTTGTCTTTGGCTGCATCCAACGCTTGCTGCTGCTCCGGAGTAAGCGGAGTAATCGGATCAAGGTCACCCACGAAAGTCATATTGAGGGTACCGAATTTTTCCTGGTAAGCAGTTAAGAGGTCAGCCGGTACGTGGCAACGAGTAGCCTTTTCCGGCTTGAACTGATTATCTGCACTATACGGAAGTACCCATGTCAGGTTCGACGGGTCCGCAGTTAGATAAATATCATCGACCGCCTTGCTCCAATAGAACGCGTCTTCACCAATGCTTGTTACGCTTGACGGAATAGTAAGGGTCTTCAGTTCGCTCATCCATCCGAAGGCGTTTTCACCGATATGGGTAACACCTTCTTCTAACGTAACGGACTTGATTACAATGTCGCCCGGTTGAGGATTGTACCAGTGAGAGTTGAACCAAGGAGCAGTATTATCACCATAGTAGGAAGTATAATCTGCCATTGCTCCGTTGCCTTCGCCAGCATGTTTACGAATAGTCAGGGTCGTATCTTTCCAGAGGATGGCATCGCAGTCGCCGCTGAGCCATATATTCATTACGTTTTCAAAGGCTGCTTCAGCAGTCGTCAGCGTAGCGATATTGGTTACGAGTGCTTTGTCACCGTCGCTCAGCGCGTCGTATGCCGCACGGGCAGCATCGATCTTCGCTTTGCACTCTGCGGTGAGAACCACCGGATCCGGAATCTCGTTAATCAGATTCATAACCGTCTCATAAGCCGGAGCGGCCGGAGCGGAAGCTTCCAGCTCAAACTCTATCAGCGATATGCCACAGATATTTCCTACGAAACCAACGGTGTTGGCAGAACCCGACCACTTTTTGTAGTTTTTGTCGTACGACCAGTTAGGATCCGAGAATGTGCCGTATTCATTCAAAATAACAATGCGCTTAAATACTTTTCCTTCAGGAGCCACGAACTGTACTCCGTCTTCACCGAGACTCTCAAAGTGTATGCCCCAACCGGAATCCGTATCATAAACGCCGTTATTGACCTTGACCGTAACATCTTTGTAAACCTTCTGGTCACCGGAAGACATATCCGGGAATTCTTTGAGATCACTTTTCCGCCAGAGCACCCATTCAGAATTGCTTGCCTCTGTCGGAGCTTGGAAAGAAACCGTTGCTTGTCCGAAAATCTGACTTGCGTTCTCTGCGGTAATCTCGAAGGTGGATTCTACGCCGAAAGTATAATTTTTACCTTCTTCAAGATGCGAATGCGATTCCCAGAACAAGTCTTCCATGTCATGTTCCACCATATGATCATAGTCTTGTTGATCATATGGGTTCGTAAATGAATAGCCGGCAGGGACATGACCTTTAGCACCGGTCGGGATAGTGACCGCAAAATTATTTTCAAGGCCGCTAAACCACTTTCTTTCAAACACCGTTGTAGCCGGCAAATTGAAGATCATATTCACCGGACTTCCATAATTATCTATAATCTCGCCTTCTACGTCTACTATACCCGGTGCAGTAATGGTAATGGTGACAGCGCCGTCTTGCTGATAGGTAATACCACCACCGGAAGATCCGGAAAACATTATAGGAGCTACACTATTAATCTCAATTGTCTCTAATTGTGAGGTCTCAGTATAACATCCGAACCACATATAGTCAAGACCATATACTTCACAGTCTTCTGCAAAGCGGATGTTCTTAACCGAGGTGCCAAAACCTCCGTCCCAGTTAGTAAACGCCTGTCCCGGCAGCGCACCGCTACCACTAATCTCAAGCAAACCGTTGTCATAGAATGTGTATGACATACCGCCTTTTGTTCCGCTGCTCACAACGCCCGGATCTTGAGCCCAACTCATCCCTACGCTTGCTACTATAGCAAGAAGTAGGATATAAAATCTCTTTATCATAGTATAATTCATTTAGCAGTTTGAAGAATATACTCGTTCTTATCGCCCTTGCGGATAAGCGTGAACTTGCCTACCTGTTTCTTGGGCGCACCCGAAGGTTCGTCCTCGGCGTAGATAGCCTGGAGCTTGATACCTTCGCTCAGCGGGCCTTCCACTACTTCCCAGCGGACGAACGTGAAGCCTGCTACCTCCGGCGCCTCAGGACGGTTGAAAGCAGCGGTCTCTTGTGCCACAGTCTGATTGAGGCTATCCAGATAAGCTACATTCGTACTCGGATCAATCTCCCAATGCGCGGTATAGCTGTTGTCATACATCTCTCCCCGGTTAATCGTTACCACCGTTTGCGGTATGTTGCCGTTCGAGCCGGTCCAACCGACGAAGGTATAGCCCAGACGTGTCGGGTTATTGAGCGAGAAGGTAGGTGTCTCGATGGTATAGGTAGCCGGGTTGTTTCCTTCACCGCCTGCGTAGTCGTAGGTGATGTTGTAAACGATAGGATCCCAGTTAGCAGTATAGTTCTTGTTTCCCGTCGAACCTTTGAGGATCTTTACGTTCTTTTGCGGCGTGTTGCCGTTCGATCCCGTCCATCCCTTGAAGGTATAACCGTCACGGGTCAGGTTCTTGAGCGAGATGTCGTTAGACTCGATCGTGTAACTCGTCGGGTAATCTATCCAGTGACCGCCATTGAGGGTAATACTGATCGAATACGTAATGATCGTCCATTTGGCATAGATCGTCGTAGCCACCTGCTTATTCCAGTTGATAGCACTCGATCCGTCCGCATTGTAATAGCGGTTACCACTACCGTTCGTGCCGGCATAATAACCGCCGAAAGTATAGCCGGTACGCGTCGGCATGGTAGCCGAAGGCATTGGCGAGTTGTAGATAGCCTGAACGGAATTCGTTCCGCCGGTACCACCCTGCTTGTCCAACGTAACCGTTACCGCATTGGGTTCCCATACCGCATACAGGGTCATCTCACCTTTCGTGGATTCATTCACGGAGATAGCCGCTTTATTGGCATACTCCACCGAACCGGCTGCAGAGGTACTCCATCCTTTGAAGGTGTAGTTGCTACGGGTGAAGGCATTCTGGTTTAAGTTACCGCTACCTTTGATCACCTGATTAGCCATCGTTCCGGAACCATTGTTGGCAGAGAACTTAACCACCTTACAGTAGATTGTCTCTTCGGACGTGGAACCTTCGGTAAAATAGGCTTGCTCTGCGAGATTGGTATAACTGCTGCCCGTCGGGTTGTCCATCACAAAACTGAGCAGCATCCACATCGTTTTATCCGCTTGCGCATTACCGGTACTGTTATCGAAATCGATATTCACGGTTTGCGTAGACGTACCTGCGCCTGACACGCCAGCTACCTTATAGGTCTCACCCGACTTATTGCTGTAATCGGTTGTAAAGTCCCAAAGGACGTTATCCGTAGCCCAAGTATACCGGTTAGGCGTAATATAAAAAGCGGCATACGAACGGATATTGGTATTCGACCGCTCCACTTTCAAGTCAAAGGTCCACTTAACACGTTTGATGGTGTAAGAAGGAACCTTCTTCTTGTCAGCATATCCGAACTTAAATCCGCCCATCTTCTGATTCGGACTGGCATTACCGTTCTGTACCATACCCCAGTAACTCTGTGCACCACCGGGGAAACCCTGCGCACATTCCAAGAAACCTTTGTTGTACTGACCGGTTGGCCCCCATTGACTACCGTTCAATTCTGTGTAGCGTGCAGAAGCATATTCGCTAATGCCGTACAAGCCGTACTTCATGTTCGCATCAGAAGAAGTCCATGGTCCACAAGTACTTGCCCACGTACTTGTAGCGATTAGCATCGCCGCAAATAGTGAAAATAGTTTTCGTTTTCTCATAATGGTTAAAAAAATTAGTTAATATTGTTGATCGTTGTTTGCATTTTTTATTCTGGGGCCCCCGATGTAAACCAAGCCGTAGGCTGTTTGCAGTGGGGAGAGCGTAGCACAGAACGTAGACGTAATCGAGCGATGAAATCGCGAGTCACGTGCAGTTCTAGTGCAAGCGAGCGCAAAATTATAAAGAAAAATGCGCATACGCAATACGTACACGCAAAAATTTACGCAAACTACCTTTTTTAGGTTATTTTTTTACGCAAACTACCCTAACGCGTCAATTTTTCCACATGTGTGTAAAAAAAAACGCACCAGAAGATGCGTTTTTTATGAAAACAGATACGTGTTTTGGCGAAGCCATTGAATGAAGATCGGATCTGAGAAGCAAATGTTTTTCCCCTCTATATCAATTAATTCTTTTTTTTGCAGCGCTTTCTTAATAGTAACCACATTAGCCGAACTGCCTAATTCAAACTCTTCTATGACCTCTTTGCGATTGACCTCAGATGCTTTGCCGGCCATAATAGCGCGTATGAAATGCAACTGATATGAAGTGAGCGAATTGATTTGCTCCATGAATAAAGCGTGATTCTGGCGTAACAAGTCCTGTTTCGCTTCCATAAGGATTTCTTCGGTAACATCTTTTTCCGTGCGTGCCCAGACAAGCCAACTTAACTGCTGCACATATGAGGAATTGCCATCTACGTAGGCATATATATCATCCACAAAGGGAGTATCAATATACTTGCCGGCTTGCTCAAAGCGACTTTGTATGTACGCATACCAATACGCAATAGGTATTCGCTCTAAGAACAACATATCGCCAAATTTATAGAAAGGATAACTACGTTTGCCGAACATATTCATTAATAAGTGTCGTTTGCTACCATAGAGGCAGTAAGAAACAGAATGCTGATGTTGCCATACCGAACGTAGTTTCTTTTGGAAAGAAACAGAGTCGCTCAATTCCCCTATTTGCTGAAACTCATCAATACAGACAATTAAATGAATACCTTTCTCTTTAGCAATCCGTTCAGGCAAGGTTAGTACTTCTTCCCCATAATCACGAATCACACTCTTCAGACTAAAGGAAACAGGATTCATGGGGTCAGCGGACATCGTAACAACAGGTACGAGTGAACTAAGAAAGCGCTTAGCATTCTCAAGCCATTCTTCTGTACGGGTAGCTGTCTGTTTAATGATTTCCGTAGCAAACATTCGATAGAAATCTTCTTGCGAGCGCACAGAAAATGCATCCATACGCACAATCCGAATCTGATGATCTTTCATCAACTCAGCCACTCGATTAACCAGGGACGTTTTTCCCCATCGGCGCGGAGAGATGATAATGGTATTGAGACCGTTTTCAAAATTAAGCAATAGACGTTTGGTCTCGTTTTCGCGGTCGGTAAAATACATTTGTTCCGCTGCCACTCCGTAAATAAAAGGCGTTTCCATAGGCTAATAATTCAAAATCCGCTGCAAAATTACAAAAAAAAAATGAAACTTGCAAATAAATTAGTAATAAAATTATTAGTAATAAAATTATTACAATCCTAACTTACTGATTTTATGCAATATATCTAAAAATAAATAAAAGTAAACCTATGTAAGTAAATGCACAAAAAAACGCACCCGAAGATGCGTTTTTTCTGTCACCGGTAACCGATAACCGGTAACCGTAATCACCACTGATCGCTGGGGATCTCAACGATATTCATGTCGGTAGCCGGGCTGGCAGCCTGCATGAGAGACATCGGGGCGAATTGTGCTACTTGCACTTGGGGATTGATATAGTTCTTTTTCATAAAATCTCAAATTTTAAATTTCAAATATTAAGTATCAAATTTATTTGATCAACTGTCCTTGTACATTATAGCGTACGCCATTCTTGATGATGATGAGCACACCGTTCTCAAGTACCTTGGTACTTTGTACATTGTCACCTTGTACATTCTCCATGCCGGTTACCACCTGCTCTTGGTTGAAGACAAAGCGCATGCGTTTCGGTGCCGCACTACCGTTGTAGATCACATAAGCCTTATGTGCCTTGAGGTAATCAACGTTGATCTTGTAGAATCCAACACCATATTGTGCCGTTCCACTCAATACATAGCACTCAGCCTGATTAATACTCAGGTCAACCAACGGAGTAGCCACATTCACACCTTCGAGGTCGTTGTTCGTCGAAACGCTAACCGGTGCTTCGAAGCTCGGGATGAGGTTGAAGTTCTGCACACTCGCCTTGAAGATAACCGCTACGTTAGCCGGTAGCACTTGACCGGCGCCTGCGATCTTCGTCAGAAGGAGGTCGTTACCGCTCAGGTCCGCTACGTATGCCTCTACGCCAGCCGGCAACAGATACTTATTCGCGCTATCGAAGAACGTGCTGTAATATACGTTTGCGTTGTTCGGATCGGCGTTAGCAACAATAGCCACCTCGGTCGTATAGTCATCGTAATCCGGCATAACCGGTTGGATGTAACCATAAGTGCTCAAGCCTGCTATTGCTTCGTCGATGCTAACCTTATCACCATCAGCATTGATTTGAACCACTGCCATGTTGTTAAAGATCACCGCACCGCCGATAGCCGGGTTGCTGGTAATTGCCGTGTTACCGTCAATCAGACCACCCGTCATCCAGAAACCTTGTGCACCGCCGTTGTTGTATACACCGCCACCGATCTCATCGGCATGGTTGCCCGTGATCTCACCGTCATAGAGCGTAAAGATACCGTTGTTGAGGATACCACCACCTTTTCCGGTTGTGTTACCACCGGAGATCACACCGTTAGCCAGTTCACTGTTGTCTACGATAGCCAAGGTACCGTTATTCACGATCACGCTACCGTTCTCTGCTGCACTGGTCATACCGCGATCGATCGTGTGACCATTGAGGTCAAGCACTACGGTCTTGCCTGCCGGAATCTCCAGAGGAGCATCACCGCCTACGATGTCGTTCGTCAGCTTGATGACGCCGCCTTGATTCAATGCGTTCTGCAAATCTGCCCAGGTAGCAATCGTACCATCGGTCTCTTTCTGCAGCTCGATGCCTGCATTTTCGCTCTCCATGGCCAAGATCTCGCCGTTAGCGTTTGTCGTAACATGCAAGGTTTCTTGAGACATACCCGTTTGAGCCGGCAGGTTAACTACCAAGGTATAGGTGAACGTACCGTCACCGTTATCTACCTTTTCTGCCTGCGTAAAGTCTCCGAACGGAATCTCAATGCTGTACGTACCGCCCATGAAGGTTGCCTCGAAGGAGTTCGGTTCATCACCCTGAGCGTAACTGATTACGCCGGTGTTCACACCATAACCCGTCCATACATCATCACCGAGAGCGTTGTGGAGTTCAGCAAGGATGGCAAACATATCCATGTTCGGCATTACCGGCTTGATATAGTCATACGTTGCCAGACCTGCGATAGCGGTAGCAGCACTTACGGTGTTACCGCCTTCGTTGATCTGTACCACTGCCAGGTTGCTGAACGTCACATCACCCATGATAGCCTTATAGCTCTCTGCATCGTTACCTTCGATCTGACCGCCGGTCATCCAGAAGCCTACCGTACCATTGTTAGCTACGCTGTTATATACACCGGCACCTTGTGCGGCATGGTTGCCTGTGATCTTACCACCGTACAGCGTGAATGTACCGTTGTTCACGATACCACCACCGTTACCGGAGTTGTAACCACCCTTAATCTCTGCACCGCCTACGTTGTCCGTAATAGCGAGCGTACCGTTATTGATGATCACGCATCCGTCTGCCTGCGCGCAACCAAGGTGACGATCCAAGCTAAAGCCATTCAGATCAAGCACTACCGTCTTACCTGCCGGTACGATCAATGCACCGTCCAGGTTCGTAGCGGTCAGGCTCTGGCTCAGTTGCAGTACACCACCGTTAGCCATGGCTGCATTCAGATCTGCCCAAGTAGCGATAGCACCACCGACCTTGTTCATATCGGTTTGAGCGATATCACTGTGGATACCCGTGATCTCACCGTTGCTGTTAACCGTTACGTGCAGTACCTCGTGGCTCAGCCCCGTCTGTGCAGGCAGGTTGACATCCAGATTATACGTGTAACTACCGTCACCGTTATCTACTTTCTCTGCTTGGGTAAAGTCACCGAACGGAATCTCAATCGCATAAGCACCACCCATGAAGGTAGCCTTGAACGAGTTAGGCTCCGTACCTTGAGCATAGGTGATCACACCTGTCTGCTCTCCATAACCTGCCCATACGTCCGTTCCGAGAGCGTTGTACAACTCTTGCAGGATATCGTTGATGCTCGGCGGTTCAGGAGTCGAGCCTCCGTTGCCGGTAAAGCGGAACTCGCATAACTGCATACAGTCATCATATTCCGGCTCATAGACCATGAAGCGGAAGTACTTATATGTACCTGCTTGATCCAAGGTAAAGGAAAAATCCGTGAAGTCAGCCACCTGCATGGTGTTGTCATTAGTCACCGTAGCAATCGTTGTCCAAGCATCACCGGCATTCAGTTTAGCCTTAATCTTCCATGAATTCGGATTACGACCTTCTCCCCACTGTGTATTGTCGTTACCGGTAGTCAGGATATAACCGGTGACAGCAATCGGGTTTGCCGAATTGAAATCCACCCACCAGCAAGACTCAGACTCACCCGATGGAACGGATTTATACTGTCCGTCAGCGCACCATTTGGTCCAGTTCACACCTTCATTTCCGGGAGCAAACAAACCATCCACCAATTTGGAATGGTCTTCTCCGCCAAATCCGTCGCAACCAGCCGTTGCTGTAAAGCCGGCGAAAATCGTAGGATCAGCAGACGGAGTAAGTGCTGCATACGCTGCCTCAGCATCCGTCAGCGTAGCGTAGTTACCCACCAAAGCTTGCTGGTCGCCGGTCAGCGCGTCGTAAGCATTACGAGCGGCATCGATAGCACTCTGGCTGGCTGCGGTAATCGGCGAACCGATGGCGTTAATCAGATTGACTACTGCGAGCGCAGCTTCGGCATCGGTCAATTCGCTATAGTTGGTTACATAACCCTTTTGTGTATCGGTCAGCGCGTTGTAAGCCGCACGTGCATCTTCGATAGCCGTTTGGTCGGCTGCGGTAATCGGCGAACCGATGGCGTTAATCAGATTGACTACTGCATTAGCCACTAATGTATTGTAAGCGGCTTCGGCTGCGGTCAACGTACTATAGTTACTTACCGCAGCCTTGAGCGCATTAACTGCATTGACATCACAACTGTAATCGGCCAAAGCTTCATAAGCAGCACGAGCAGCGTCAATCTTATCTTTGCTTGCAGCAGTGTATTCTACAGTGCCGATCGCATTGATAAGGTTCTTGACATTGTCTGCCGCAGGACTATACGTATAAGGGCTATTGGAAATAGCACCGGTCGTGCCGTTGATCGTCACGGTACCGCATACGGCCTTACTGGAATTGCTACCCTTACCAATACATTGATCACTGCCGCTACCTTTGGTGGCTTTCAGATACTTGACACCATTCGTGATCGTGATGTTACCGCATTGCGCTTTCCAACTGCTGTTCTTTGTTTGTCCGCAACCTATACCGGCAGCACTTCCATCACCTGTAGCAGTAATAATACCACCTTGGATAGTGATGTTTCCTACCTTGGAGCGACCACCAGAACCGATTCCGGCACCTAAACTACCACCGATAGCGAATATTGTACCATCCTTAATAATTATATTTCCGCCATCACGCCTGCTGCTATTTTCCGGTCCATAGCCGCTACCGATAGCAGCTGCGCCTCCATTGGTCGCTGCGTAAAGCGTACCGGTACCTTGGATTGTGAGCGTCTTGCCCGGTACTACATAAACACCAGGGTTACCACTAAGGAATCCTCTGATCTTATTCGTGGTGCATTCTGCCAAGATAATGGTCGCATTCTCACACGTGATACCGGCATGATCACCACCGGTCCATGTTTTATTCCAGTTGATATCGACATTGCTCAACGTAATCGTTGCATTATCTGCCACAGTGAGGACTACATTGTTCTGCAACGTACCGGTCAGCGTTGCGCCATTCGGAATAACATAATCGCTGGTGATCGTTGACAGATCCACTGTCACTTCTATTACCTTCCACTGAGCGTAAAGCGTTGCGCTCGCATTAGCAGAATAGGTGGCACCCTTGGCATAGCTGGTACCGCTGCCGTTTTGTTCGGTGTTCCAACCGATAAAGGTATAGCCGTCACGTGTCGGAACGGTGCTGCTTAACGTTTTGTTTATACCGTAGCACTTATAGTCTGCTGCGGGAGCACCATTACCACCATTGGCGTTATACGTAATGGAGTATGGAGCGGGCACCGTAAGTGTTGCAGTGGCAGGCATTTTATTAAGATACGAGTGTGGCATAAGAAGATTACCATTATTTCCTACTGCATCAAGTGCATACGCTCTAATGCGATACGTACCGGCACCACTCGCTTCCATAATGTTAATGTAGCGGTCAATCTTGTGATAACCGGTGTATTGCGGGTTGACACCATCCTCGCGCCATACATCCGTAGTACCGAGGTTGTAACCATGTTGATTGATGTACGAGCTACCGCCATTGGGCTGGTCAACATACACATGGATAGGGAGTGAGGTACCCAAAGCATCCGGATCGTTTGCCCATCCTACGAGATGTATAGATCCGGGATGAGCCGTACAGACATCGACATAGCCTACAGGCTGGCTCGTTGCCCAGCTCATTCCCACGCTTGCCACGAGGGCGAGAAGAAATGTAAAAATCTTTTTTCTCATGTTTTAAATTTGTTTTGTTAATAAATATTGTTAATTAGTTAGTTTGATTATTTCCATAATAATATAAGCAGCACTCACAATAAGTGAGCACCGCTTATGCGTTGCGAATCATGTCTTATACCCATTAAGCCGCCATTCGTATGGGGGGGGGTAAAATCGATATTGTATTACACATTGGCATGGTTCGTAAAAAAATTCGCACAAAATTATAAAAAAGAAAGCACGTACGCAATACGCACGTGCAAAAATTTACGCAAACTACCTTTTTTAGGTCATTTTTTTACGCAAAGTACACTTTTAAGGTCATTTTTTACGCAAAGTTGAAAAATTGAGAGGTCATAGGATTAATATCTTTTGCTGTAGCTCTTCAATAATTTGTTTACCTCGCCGAGCATTAATGCGAATCGTTTCTCCGACGGCTATCATATCCTTTTCCGTTGGGTTTCCGCTTCCCATGACAGAGGTAGCATGCTGCCCGTGGTAGCCCTCTATATTAGGCAGCAAGTCATACGCCGGAGCAAGATGCCATTGACCATCCCGCCATATAAAACTAAAATTCTTGGCATGGTCGTCTTTATTTTGTATGAGCACATTAAAAACCATACGTCGGAACATCTGTTCAACTTGTTGCGGTGATTGGGTAAGCCAACCTGTTAGACTAAGTAGCGTCTTATAGTCCGTCTTAGGCGGATTGATACTCTCGCAAAGGAGCGCCGCTGCAGTAGCCACATGAAGACGTTCGCCTGTTTCGGCGCGATCAAAGAGTCGGGATGCGAAATATTTACCCTCTATCAATCGGCATTCCGGGATGTCAATTCCGCATTGTGCCGCCAATTGCATATAGCGATATTCCCAGATACCAATATCCATCGGATCATAGATATGGCGGAATTTAACAAGCCATTCCTTTCCGTCTTGCCTTAACAGACATTTAGGACGACAACCGCCGGAATTACCGCTATTGAAATAGAGTACATCTGCGCCGTCTGTTGTCTTCTCCGACAGCACATCAAGTGCTAATTGCTGCAATGCATCCAACTCCGGAAGCAGCGTCTGAGCTACAGGACTATATGCCGGTTCATAGCACAAAGCACCCATGCCGGCGTTCCCCACAATCGCCAAACGTTGTAAGGGCGACAGCGAAAAATCATCTATCCCTTGCTCTTTTAACAATCGATTCAACAGATAGCGACCATAACCGTCAGGCAGACTATCCTCAAAAATACCAAAATTTCCATAGAATGGTGTACGAGGAGCGATAAATAGTTTATTGTTCAAAGGTAATTCAACCGGAGAAATGGAAAAACCATTCGCCAACCATTCGTCTGCGTACTGAAAAACAGCGGACTCGCTATCCGGACTCATCATCAGTGTTCCTACTAATCGTCCATGGTATTTCACCAGTAGTTTGTCTATGTTCTTTAACCGTTTCATCTTCCGCGTTTCCTATTTTGGTTGTTCCGGATAGTCTCCAGTTCATCCATGGTCTTGTATTTCGGCTCATCCATCAAACTCGCCACCTCCTCCGAATATCCCAGCGTGAGAGCCAAATCCAAATACTGGCGCATGGAGATGGCATAGTGCTGTTCAAAACGGGCAATAGTAGGCGCAGGTACACCCGACAAGTCCGATAAAGCTTGCCGCGAAAGTCCCTTCTCCAACCTTCTTTTTTGCAACCGTTGTGCCAACTGTTGCATCAAATCACCTGACGATATTTGCCCAAATTCGTACATATATAATAGATATTATTTTATTTATTACATACAATTTCAATATCTAACAGATAATATGATATCAAAATCCGCTGCAAAGGTACAAAAAATATTTGGAATATGCAAGGATTTGCATAAAAAAACGCACCCGAGGATGCGTTTTTGGGCTTTCAGCATTCAGCCGTCAGCATTCAGAGGGAGCGCAAACTACCCTTTTTTGCTCCAGTCTCTGGGTGTCATGCCGGTTTCCCGGGTGAAGATCTGGGTGAAGAGACGTCGGGAAGAGAAGCCGCAATGTGCGGAAACTTCTTCCAAGGACATCTGAGGATGTTCGGTCATGAGTCGTTTGCCTTCCGCTATGCGCAGACCGTTCACCCATTGGTAGAACGAACAGCCGTACTCGGCATTGATGAGTTGGCTGAGATAGGTGCGGTTAAGCGGCAGCACCTGCCGCAAGTCCTGCAACTGAAAATCGGGATTACGATAGGGTTTCTCCTTTTCGAGCCAAGCATCCAAGATCTCCCGGTAGGCAGCATTGACCGGATTCGATTCTTCTTCCTTCTCCTCCTCCGTCGCCGTACTACGCAAGCGTTCCCAGGGGTCGGGACGATAGAGCACCTGGTCGGTAGTATAGCCGAGCACGAACATGAGGTACCATTGTTGGGTGAAGGCACGAGCCGGATCATCGCTCACGCACAGGTAATAAAACACCAGGCCGGCAAAGAAGATCATGGTCATATACCGCACGATCCATTGCGCGTCGATATCATCCAGAGTGGAGAAATTCTCCTCGCACCATTGGCGATACCTGCGTATATTGCGAAACACCACTCCCATCATCCCAATCGGATACAGGGCGATAAGGATACGCAGGTCGAAAGGCTGGAAATAATCGATGATGCCGAGCACCACCAGCGGCAATAAGAATAGCGCGCCGCGTCGCCAGTTATACTTCCCGGGACGGATGGAGATACTGGGGTAGATCATCAGCATCCATGCGAACACACAGGCGATCAGCATCGAGGTGCTCTCCATGAGTTCATTGCCGACCCGGAAAGGATTATTCGCCGTCTTGAACATAGCTACCAATACCGATTCACAGAGTCCCCAAAGGATGAGGATGACGGTCCACACTTTGCGGATGCGGTTGTTCTCCAGATGCCTCAAGCACTGCGCTGCGCCGAAGAAACAAAGCACTGCAAAAGCAAGACTGAGCGCGGGGTTAAGGAATGAATCAAAGAAATCCGCCGGGATAAGCCGCGAGAGGAAGGTGCTGGCGATGAGCACCGGCAACAGAACCAAACCGAAGATTATTTCGGACTTATAGTTATACCACAGATAACGAAATTCCATACTTTTTTAAAAATGAAAAATGAAAAATGAAAAATGAAAATTTTTAAAAACGAGTGCAAAGGTACGAAAAAAAGGTGAAAAATGAAAGATGAAAGATGAAAGGAACGGTTTTTTGGGGGCAAAAAAGTGTTTTTTTTTATAAAAAAAATCACGTATGCTTGCGTATGTCAGAATTTTTTTGTATTTTTGCAGTCGCTATCAGTACACGCGTATGAAAAGAATAGGAATCATGCTATTGTTGACCCTGTGTGGGGTATGGCAAATACAGGCATCGCTGCCGGAAGTGACGTTGCAGGACATAGACGGAAACTCCGTGAACATAGCCGGTTTGGGCAAGACCGGTCATCCGGTGATTCTCTCGTTTTTTGCGACCTGGTGCAAACCGTGCATGCAGGAGTTGGAGGCGATCAACGAGCTCTATCCGGACTGGCAGGACGAATACGGTGTGACGGTGTATGTAGTATCTACGGACCGTGCGCAGGACGCGCATAAGGTGGCACCGCTGGTAAGGGGGAACGGATGGGAATTTACGGTGCTTCTGGATCCCAACGGTACGCTGCAACGGGCGCTGAACGTGAAGAACGTGCCGCACTTGTTTGTGATCGACAGCAAAGGGGAGATTGTATATCAACATAATGCCTATTTACCCGGCGATGAAGCTTCAATTCCGACATATCTTCAGTAGCCTCGTGTTGCTTGTGAGCCTGAGCGTAGGGGCGAAGGACACGGTGGTGGTACGGGGAGCGATCCAGCACGACGGACTGTTGGATTGGACGCCGGTGATGTATCACAGTAACAGTTATCTCGACCTGGGGGTGAGCTGGGTGAGGGGTTACGGGTTACCGGTTACGGGTGAGGGGTTACCGGTTACGGGTTACGGGTTACGGGAGTTACGGGCGGATACGCGGTTGGAGTTGACCCAATGGCCGATGCCGGGATATGAGAAGGATTTCGGTGGTCACGGTATAGGTCGGTTAAGTATCGCTGCTGCGTTCACCTGGGGTGAGATCACGGTGGGGGATGTGTACGGTCAGTTCGGTTCGGGTTTGATCTTGAACCTGTATGAAGACCGCGCGATGGGGATCGACGGTGCGCTGCGAGGAGGAAAAGTCGAGTTGAATCCGTATAAGGGTATTCGTTTCACGGCTTTGGGCGGTAAACAAAGAAGGTATTGGAGTTGTTACAAAGACCATGCCTGGGGTTGGAACTACAGTCGGGATGCGGCGTTGGGTGCGGACTTGGAGTTATCGATCGACCAATGGAGCGAACGAATGCGGGCAAAAGAGATGGGTCTGACGATCGGCGGCAGTTGGGTGAGCAAATACGAGGCGTTTGACACGATCTTGACGCAGATAGGCGGACAGAACTATATGTATAATCTTCCCCGTTGGGTAGGTGCCGGAGACATCCGGGCGCAGTTGCGGGTGAAAGGGTTTGAGTTGTTAGTCGAATATGCGCGAAAAGCCAATGACCCGTGTACGGAGAATGGTTTTGATTACCGCCCGGGTCAGGCATACTTGGCGAGTGCCGGTTACAGTCGCAAGGGTCTGTCGGTGTTAGTACAAGCCAAATACACGGACAACATGTCTTTTCGTTCGGAGCGGCAACGGACAGGTATCGCCGGACGGTTAAATCACTTACCGGCGTTTACGCAGCAACATACCTACGCTTTAGCGGCGTTGTATCCGTATGCGACGAACTACAGCGATAAGGAGTTGGCGGTGCAAGGGGAGATCCGTTACACGGCACCGAGGAAGAGTAAGATGGGCGGTAAGTACGGCACGACGCTGACGTTAACGGGTAGTCATGTGCGGTTGGTAGGCAGCGAGACGAGAAACGGCGAGGCGTACACGGACATCCATCTGGCGATGCATAAGCGGCTCAGTAAGAACTGGTGGCTGAACGCGATGGTAATGTACCAGGCGTATAACGAGTTGTTTGTGGAAGGTCACGGGGGCATGATGCGGTCGGGTATCGCGGTAGTGGACGCCCGGATGCAGGTGAATCCCAACATCTCGATGCGAGGAGAGATCCAATACCTGTATTCGCCTCATCACGAAGGACAATGGTGCTTTGCGCTGTATGAGTTGAACCTGTACCAACACTGGTCCTTAAGCGGGCAATGGATGTACAATATCGGTTACGCACCGGACGCGACGAATGCCCATTATTACACGGCAGGGCTGACGTTCACATACGGAGCTCACCGCGCCAATATAGGCTATACGAAGACACGGGAAGGGTTTAACTGTTCCGGCGGTGTTTGTAGATATGTACCACAAATGAAAGGAATATGCGCAAGTTATTCGTTTACATTTTAACCGCCCTCATGGCCGTAGGCTGTGAGGTGATCGGACCGGAGGATCAGTTGATTCCGGTGGATGACGTGACGGGAGGGCGGAAGCATGTGCTGATCGAGTTCACGGGTTTCCGTTGTGTGAACTGTCCGACGGCGGCTGCGTTGGCGCAGGACCTGGAAGCGATGTACAAGGGTCGGTTAATCGTGGTATCACTCCACCCTGCTTCTAATCCGTTTACGCAAGGCAAATACGACTACACCTGTGCCGCAGCGGACAGTATATACCAATGGATGGGCGGCGACGCCTCGACCTCGTTCCCGGCAGGAAACGTGGACTGCAAGCCGTTCGAAGGGGAGTGGTTTAATGACATGAGTGCTTGGCCAACGATGGTGTATGAGGCGATGCAGGACAAGGAGGAGATGCAAAACGAGATGCCGATGGAGACGGTATATTGGTTGATAGAAGACAGTGTACAGGGTGCACAAGCGATGCCGGACGGAACGGTGAACGTCCATTATTACCACCGGCATGTGCTGCGGGACGTGAAAGGGAGCATCTCCCAACTGGAGGAGAAAGCGGGTTATAACCCGGAGCAGTTGTATATTTTGACGATCTATCAAAACCCACAAGACAAATCAATTTATCATGCATATGAAGAGAAATATTTGGATATTTTTAGGTCTGTTCTTGACGATTAATGCGCAGGCGCTGACCGTGAACATTGACGGCAAAGGAGAAATTCCGGCAGGCGGGATGGAGTTGACGATCAACGAAGCGGAGGAAGACATCCTATCCGGCGAGATGACGATGAAGTTAGAAGGTACGTTAGTGTGCGAGAATGCGCTGACGGTGACGATTGAGCGTTCTGCTACGGAATTGGCGGATGAGTTCTGCTGCGCCGGTCAATGCAAAGCAGGGAACGAAGAGTTGGAAGAGACCCTGCATTTTACGCCTAACGGCGAGGCATCGTGGTTCATCCATTATACGCCCGAAGCAGGATCGAAAGAGACGATGACCTACACCTTCAGCGACGGTCAAGAGAGTCGGACGCTGACGGTGGTGTTTGATTATTCAACGCAGGGAATCGAAACGGTTAGCGGTGAGCGGTTAGAGGTTAGCGGACAGAAAATCCTGCGTGGCGGGATCATTTATATTATTAAGGACAATAAAACATATACGATACTATGAATTTCAAATTTCAAGTTTCAAATTTCAAATTTAAAGTTTCAAATTTTAGATTTTTGATTTTGGCTGCTTTGGCAGCTATGTGTTTCACGGGTTGTGAGCCGAATGAACCGGAACGACCGATCTTGGATTCGTATCCGAGGAAACATCTGATCGAAGAGTTCACGGGTCAGGACTGCGGTTATTGTCCGTATGGCATGGATTGTATTCATAGTTTCATGGAAAACGACTCGAACTTCATATTGATCCTGCACCATTACGGTTATAAGAAAGATCATTTCTCGGTAGCCGGTAGCAAGACGATCACCAATGCGTTGAACGTGGACGGAGCGCCGAGTGTAGCCATTGATCGTGCGAAAGTCAATTACGGTAGCGGTAAAGGGGTGGTCTTCTATCCGGGTTATCTGGAAGCGACGAAGAAATCGCAGTTCGACACGGCGACCTATGCGTCTATCTTCATTACCAATGAGTATAAGGCAAGCAGCAGGAAGTTAACGATCAAGGTGTCGGGTGAGATCTCGGAACCCTGGGCGGAGGACTTGCACCTGACGGTGCTGGTTAAAGAGTCCGGTATGATCGATTACCAAGCGGACTACTACGAGACCAAAAACGGATGGAAGGAGTTCTGTCACGCCAATGCGGTGCGTGCTTTCTTAACCGATCCGAAGGGAGACGAGATGGACGTGAGAGAGCGTCGGTACAAAGAAAAATACACCATCGAGTTGGATGAAAGCTGGGTACCGGAGAACTGTATGGTGGTAGCCTTCATCACGGAAGGTTTCCAACCGGTAGTACAAGTGGAGCAAGCGCCGGTGATCGCCGGTACGTCCGGTGGAGCGGATATCGAACACGGAGGAATAACAAAGAGATAAGGTATGGCAACTTTTACCCATCTGCATGTACACAGCCATTACTCGCTGCTGGACGGTTTGAGTAAGGTGGAGGAGATCGTGGACAAATGTATTGCTACGGGAATGAATTCCGTGGCGCTGACGGACCACGGTAACATGTACGGCATCAAGGATCTGCTGGATTACTGCAAGAAGAAAGAGGGGTTCAAACCCATTGTCGGCTCGGAGGTCTATTGTGCCCGACGGGGACGGCATTCGATGAGAGATGACAAGGCCGTCAACGGCGAAGGTCGTACATACGTCATTGACCGTTCGGGATGGCACTTGATCTTACTGGCCAAGAACATGGTCGGCTACCATAACTTATGCCGACTGGTATCCCACGGATATATGTCCGATGCGTTCTATCACACGCCGCGTATTGATAAGGAGTTGTTGGAGAAATGGCACGAAGGGATTATTTGTTGCTCGGCGTGCTTAGGTGGTGAGTTACCGCAGAAAGTTTTAGAGGGGTTACAGGTTACGGGTCACGGGTTACGGGTTGATGAAGCTATTGAGCAGGGTGTGTTTGCAGAGGCGGAAGAGACGGTAAAATGGTTCAAGAACCTGTTCGGGGACGATTACTACATCGAGATCCAGCGGCACGAGACGCAGAAACCCGGTGGAGACCAGGAAGTCTATGAACGGCAGAAACAGGTGAATCCGGTGCTGATTGCGTTAGCACGGAAGTATGCTGTCAAGATCATTGCCACCAATGACTCCCACTTCGTGAACGAAGAGGATGCGGAGGCGCATGACCGCTTGATCTGCTTGAGCACGAACCACTACGTGAGCGATATCAACCGTATGCATTACACGAAGCAGGAGTGGTTGAAGACGCCGGAGGAGATGGAGGCCATCTTCAGCGATATACCGGAGGCCTTGGCGAACACGCAGGAGATTGTGGACAAAGTGGAAATGTACGATATCGACCATGGACCGATCATGCCTAAGTTCGACATCCCGGCCAGTTTCGGTAAGGAGGAGGACTATCCGGACCGTCTGGCATTTGAGAGTGCGTACCTGCGTCACCTGACGATGGAGGGTGCGCTGCAGCGCTACGGCAAGGAACGACTGGAGAAAGATGAGGTGCTTAAAGAGCGGATTGAGTTTGAGTTAAACACCATCATCTCGATGGGTTTCCCGGGTTATTTCCTGATCGTGATGGATTTCATCCGTGCGGCGCGGGAAGAGTTGGATGTGTCGGTAGGACCGGGTCGTGGTAGTGCTGCCGGTAGTGTGGTAGCTTACTGTCTGAAGATCACGGACCTGGATCCGTTGACCTATGACTTGCTGTTTGAGCGTTTCCTCAATCCGGACCGTATCTCGTTACCCGATATCGATACGGACTTCGAGGATTGCGGTCGGGGCAAGGTGCTGGATTACGTAAGCCGTAAGTATGGAGAGACCCACGTGGCGCATATCGTGACATACGGAAAGATGGCGACGAAGAGTGCGCTGGCGGATGTAGGTAGAGTTCAACAGGTGCCGTTAGCGTTCGTCAATGAACTGAAAGGATATGTGCCGGATCGGGATTTTCCGGACAGCGTGATGAAACTGTTGCCGGAAGGAGCGAAGAAGCCGAAGGTGAACCTCAAGAACTGCTATAAGTACGTCGAGGAACTGAAAAGGGAGTACGAGCAGGGAGATCCGAACACGCGGTCGATGCTCGAATACGCGGCACGACTGGAAGGTACGATTAGGCAAGTGGGTGTACACGCCTGCGGCGTGATCATCGGTGCCGATGACCTGACGAATTTTGCACCGCTGAGTTCGGTGGAAGATAAGAACAGCAAGAAACGCGTGCTGGTGACGGAATACGACGGACACGTGGTGGAGTCTGTGGGTTTGATTAAGATGGACTTCTTGGGTCTCATCACGCTGACGATTATCAAAGAGTGTCTGCGAAACATCAAAAAAGCGCACGGCATCGATATCGACATTGATCATATACCGATTGACGATGAGTTGACGTATAAGTTATTCCAGGAAGGACGCACGGTAGCGGTGTTCCAGTTTGAGTCGGCGGGTATGCAGAAATACCTGCGGGAACTGAAACCGACGGTCATCGGTGACCTCATCGCCATGAACGCGTTATATCGACCGGGACCGATGGATTATATTCCGCAGTTCATCCGGCGCAAACAGGGCATCGAGCCGGTGAGTTACGATATCCCCGTCATGGAGAAATACCTCAAGGACACCTATGGTGTGACCGTCTATCAGGAGCAGGTGATGCTGCTCAGTCGTCTGTTAGCGAACTTCACACGCGGCGAGAGCGACAAGTTGCGTAAGGCGATGGGAAAGAAACAAATGGACGTGCTGGCATCGCTGCAGGATAAGTTCATGGAGGGAGGAAAGGCGAACGGACATGATCCGAAGATACTGAATAAGATTTGGGAGGACTGGAAGAAGTTTGCATCCTACGCCTTCAACAAATCGCATGCGGCTTGTTACTCGTGGGTGGCGTACCAGACGGGATACCTGAAAGCGCACTACCCTGCTGAGTTTATGGCAGCGAACCTTACCGTCCACAAGGACGATATCAAGGAGGTGACCAAGTTGATGGATGAGTGCCGGGTATTGGGACTGAGTGTGCTGGAGCCGGACGTGAACGAGTCGGAGTTGAGTTTTACGGTGAACAGCAAAGGCGATATCCGCTTTGGCCTGGGTGGCATCAAGGGTGTCGGTGAAGGTGCGGCAGAAGCGATCATCACCGAACGGGAGAAGAACGGTAAGTACACCGGTATCTTTGATTTCTTAGAGCGCGTCAACCTGCAGAGTTGTAACCGCAAGACGATTGAAAACCTGGCACAAGCGGGTGCTTTCGAATGCTTCGACGATATCTACCGAGAGCAGTTCTTCGGTCAGGACGAGAACGGCCAGTCGGGTCTGGATCTGCTGATGAACTACGGAAACAAATGGCAGGCGGACAAGCAGAATAACTCGTTTTCGCTGTTCGGTGACCTGAACGATGCGATTGAGGTGAAGCATCCTGATCTGCCGCAAGTACCGCGTTGGGACACCATCGAGCGGTTGAATAAAGAGAAATACCTGATCGGTATATACTTGTCAGCGCACCCATTGGATGAGTTTGAGTTTGAGATTCGGGAGCTGTGTAACTGCACGGCGAATGAACTGACGCAGTTTGAGCGTTGGCGTAAACCCGAAGAGCGTACCGAAGCGGAGAAACGGATTCGGGTGGAGATCGCTGAGAACGGGGATGAACCGGAAGAGAAACCCATCATCCCGTCGGAGTTCATCGCCTCGCATAAGAACCAACCGTGTCTGCTTGGCGGTCTGATTACGAGTGCCGAACAACGGATCAGTCAGAAAGGAAATCCATACGGTAGATACGTCATTGAGGACTATACCGGCAGTTATGATTTTGCATTGTTCGGTCAGGCGTATAATAACTTCGGTCACCTGATGCTGAAGGACCTCTATGTGCTCGTGTCGGGTGTGATCCAGCAGAAAGGAACGGGTCAACCGTGGTACCGGGAGAAGAAAGACGAAGTGGCGGAGTTTGAGTTTGTGGTGCAGAACGTGGAGATGCTTAATGAGAGTCAAACCAAACGCACCGAGGGTATCAATATCCGCATGGATATCGAGGCCGTGACACCGGATCTGATTGATGAGCTGTTGGATAAGGTGAAAGAAAATCCGGGACAAGGACGGTTGCATGTGACGATTTTCAACAACCGGCAACAGGTGGCACTCACCAGTCGGTCAATGCCGATACGCGTGACACCGCGGTTCTATAAATGGCTCAGTCAGAAACGTCTCGAAGGTATACTCGACTTCAAAATTGTTGAAAAAAGTTGATGACTTATAGCGAAGCGATAGAATACCTGTATGCTTCGAGGCCACCGTTTCACATGGTAGGAGCCGCAGCGTACAAGCCGGGTCTGGAGAAGACCCTGCAGTTACTGGCGCAGGTAGGTAATCCGCATCGGACGTTCCAAGCAATCCATGTAGCCGGCACGAACGGAAAGGGTTCAACGAGTCATCTGATAGCCGCTGCCTTACAGGCATCGGGTCGCAAAGTGGGTCTGTTCACAAGTCCCCATTTAGTGAGTCTGACCGAACGGATACGAGTGAACGGTGCACCGATACCGGAAGAGACGGTGGCTGCTTTTGTGACGGAACACAAGGATTTCTTGGATGCCGTGCAGCCTTCGTTCTTCGAGACGATGACGATGTTGGGTTTCTGGTGGTTTGCGCACGAGGAAGTGGATATCGCCGTGGTGGAAGTGGGTTTAGGCGGTCGGTTAGACAGCACGAATGTGTTGACACCCATCCTATCCGTGATCACGAATATCGGTCTCGACCATACAGAGTTCTTAGGCAACACCCTGACGCAGATTGCCAAGGAGAAAGCCGGCATCATCAAACCGCATGTACCGGTGGTGATCGGGGAAAGTCATCCGCAGACGATGAATGTGTTTCTGAGTAAAGCGCAGGAATGCGATGCAGAAATCTATTTTGCCGACCAATGTGAGTACTTGCGGCTCACGCGACTGCAAGTGGCACCGGAATGCGAACTGAAGGGTAACTATCAGGAGCATAACCTGCAGACGGCGTTTGTGGCACTAAGGGCACTGACCAATATCCAATGTCCAATATCCAATAAATCCATTTCATATGGATTTGCACATGTATGCACGATGACAGGTCTGCGCGGTAGATGGGAGACCTTGTCAAAGCGACCGTTGGTGCTCTGTGACACAGGTCATAACAGTCACGGTATTCAGTACGTAGCGCGGCAGCTGAAGGAGTTGCCGAATCCGAACATCTGGATCGTCTTCGGTATGGTGAATGACAAGGACACGGATGTCGTGATGCGTCTGTTGCCGAAGGAGGCAAAGTATCATTATATCTTCACGAGGCCCGATACCCAACGGGCACGTACAGCGGAGGAGATGCTGGCACTGTGGGGTAAGGAAGGTTTGGCGATGGAAAATCCGGAAGAAGCCATCCGTTATGCGGAGCAGCACGCTTCGGAAGAGGATGCGATTTTTATCGGAGGATCTAATTATTTAGTAGGGTATGCGTTATCACGTTATTCACATTGAAACTCATTTTGCCGAGGAATGGCAAGAAGCGGTTTTTAATCAGCAGATCAGCGATTTAGGAGTGGACACCATCGACGGGCAGGATTATTATATTCCATCCGATATTCTTGAAGTCCAAATCTCCAATATCCAATCTCAAATATCCAATACTCCGGGTGCCACCCTTCTGGGTATCGATGCTTGTCCGGATGAGAACTGGAATGCAACTTGGGAAGCGGAACATCCGGTAATGGAGTTACCTTTAGGTATCACGATTGTGCCCCATTGTGCCTTCGGTGCCGGACATCATGAGACGACGTCAATGATGATTGAGAACCTGATGCAAGCGGATTTGAAGAACAAGACGGTGCTCGACCATGGTACCGGAACAGGTGTATTGGCGATCTTTGCCAAACGGTTAGGAGCCAATCAGGTAATAGCCGTTGACATTGATGAGAGGAGTGTGGAGAATGCGAAAGAAAATGCGGCTCTCAATAACGAAGAAATTGAGGTGCTTTTAGGTGATACCGTTCCGGAAGGTACCTACGATCTTATCCTCGCTAACATACACCGAAATATTCTTTTGGCGAATATGACCGCTTATGTAACCCACCTCAACGAAAACGGTGAGCTATGGCTCAGCGGATTTTACGAGTCCGACGTACCGATCTTACAAGCCGCAGCAGAGAAAGAAGGTCTCACCCTCATTGACGTCCTTGCGAACGGCGAATGGCGGTGGATGAGATGTCAAAAAGCGGCGCGTCCTTGAGATAAACCAAAGAAAGAAAATCTTCAATCTTCAATCTACAATCTTCAATCTTCGAACTTCCTTTTCTCGGATACACGAAAACGCGGAAGTTCGACGCTATATAGTCATATTCCCGCCATTGGTCAAAGATGGCTAAATTATCTTCACCAATCACCAAGGTAAACTCATGTTGCGGATACGCTTTCTGCAGTTCCCGTAAGGTATTAGCGGTATAAGAGGGTCGCGGTAGATGAAACTCAAAATCGGAGGCTTTGATCTGCGGGATGTCCTTGACCGCTTCGCTTACAGCCGCCAAGCGTTCTTCTTCAGGAGCCAGTATTCCGGTCGGTTTGAGCGGGTTATTGGGAGTGACCAATAACCACAACTCATCCAAGTCGGTGTGTTCGATCACCCACTTCGCCAATCCCACATGCCCGAAATGGACAGGATTGAAACTACCGCCGTAAATCCCTATTCTCATCGATAATAGCGTCTAATTGTTCGAAAGCATGATTGAGGTCATCGTTGATGACGACACGGTCAAAGAACGGCTTGTCAGCCAATTCGATCTCCGCCTTTGCCAGCCGTTTCTCGATCATCTCCGGACTTGTATCACCCCGACCTTCCAACCTACGCCGTAACTCCTCAATAGACGGCGGACAGATGAAGATAGAAGTAGCTTTGTCGCCTAAGATGCGTTTGAGGTTCAAACCTCCCTTCACATCCACGTCAAAAAGCACTTGTCTTCCTGCCGCTTCGATACGGTCGATCTCTTCTTTGAGTGTCCCGTAATAAAGACCTTCATAAACCTGTTCATACTCAATGAAGTCATTGTGCTCGATGCGTTTTTGGAACTCCTCCACCGTGATGAAGTAATACTCACGTCCATGCACTTCCTGGCCACGTGGCGGACGGGTGGTACAGGAGACCGAGAGTTCAAAGAGATTCGGATATTTGGTCAACAGATGTTTGACCATAGTCGATTTACCGCTACCGCTGGGAGCGCAGAATATATAAATCATAACAGTTTAACGGTTTAACAGTTTAACGCTTACAGCACGTTCAGTACTTGCTCTTTTATTTGTTCGAGGATATCTTTCATCTTCACCACGATGATCTGCATCTCCGATTGGTTGGATTTGGAGCCTAAGGTGTTGATCTCCCGTCCCATCTCCTGGGCGATGAAACCAAGTTGTTTACCTTCGCCTTTCGTCCTTTCGCCATTCGCCATTACTTCCCGGAAGTATTTGATGTGGTTCGTCAGCCGCACTTTTTCTTCCGTAATATCGAGTTTCTCAAGATAATAGATCATCTCCTGTTCCAGGCGGTTTCGATCGATCTGCGCCTGGGTGGATTCACTGAGTTGTGCCAAGTTCGCTTCCAACCGCTCTTTGATCTTCGCTACCCTACCCTTCTCAAACGGTTCTACCTGCGCCAGCAGATCGGCGATACCGTCCAATTTCTCATTGAACATCGCCTGCAGTGCCGCACCTTCCTGGGTACGGAACGCGATGAACGCATCGATGGCTTCATTGAGTAGCGCCTGCACGTCCTTCCATTCATCATCGGTCAGATCCGAAGTGTCTTCCTGCTGCTTGAGCACATCGGGAAAACGCAGAATAGAAGCCATCACTTCCGCCGGAACGTCACCGAACTGTTCCTTATACTGCCGTGCATATTCTTTGGCAGCAGACCAGTTGATGGGCGTTACTTCATTCTTTAATTCATTCGCGCCTTCATTCGTTATAAACAGATCCACTTTTCCTCTCTCCAAACGTTGTGCGACGATGGTTCGAAGATCCAGTTCATGCGCACGAATCTGCGGTGCCAGACGCACGGACAGATCCATGGATTTGGAGTTCAACGAACGAATCTCGCAGATGAGTTTGTTTCCTCTTAATTGGCTTTCGGATTTGCCATAACCGGTCATCGATAAAATCATTTCCCTATACAAAATTTACTGAATATATTCGCTAATACTTCCTGGTTGGTGATCTGTCCCGTCACCTCTCCCAAGGCAGAGAGGCAATCCTGCAGATCGAGTGACAGCAGTTCACCGGAAAGGCCGTCTTTCAATCCCTGTTGCACCCGTTCGATCGCTTCATGGGCACGGGAGATCGCTTCATAATGCCGGGCGTTACTGAGCATAACAGCAGAAGTCTGCATGGACTGTTTCGCCACACGTACCAATTCCTGCTTCAATGGCTCTATATCATTATTCTTGGCAGAGATCCGTAACCCTTCACCCGTCACCCCAAGATCTGCCTTATTGAGCACGTTAATAATCGTTCCCGAATGTCCAATATCCAATGTCCAATGTCCATTGTCGCTCAGATAAATGACGATCTGTGCTTTCTCTGCCGCTTGACGGGAACGCTCGATACCCATATTCTCGATGGTATCATTGGTTTCTCTGAGACCGGCGGTGTCGATGAGGCGGAATAGGATTCCGTCTAAAATGAGTGTATCTTCGATCGTGTCGCGTGTGGTACCTTGTATATCACTGACAATGGCCCGTTGTTCACCTAACAGCGCATTGAGCAAGGTCGATTTGCCTACATTCGGTGCACCGATGATAGCGACAGGAATACCGTGCCGGATCGCATTACCGGTTCGGAAAGAAGCCAACAAAGCCGCTAACTTGTTTTCTATCTCATGGGCCAACGCGTTCAGTTCAGAACGATCCGCGAACTCCAGTTCCTCATGATCGGCAAAATCGAGTTCCAGTTCAATAAGCGAAGTAAAATGCAGCAGTCGATCCCGCAAGACACCCAACTCATTGGACACGGCACCACGCAGTTGACTGAGTGCCAGGTCTTTCTCCGCCTTACTCTGCGCAGCGATGAGGTCTGCCACTGCTTCCGCCTGCGTCAGATCCATCTTACCGTTCAAGAACGCCCGGCGGGTGAACTCACCCGGTTCTGCGGCTTTGCAACCGGCATCAATGAGCCAACGCAGCAGTTCCTGCTGAATGAACAGACTACCGTGACAAGCGATCTCGACGGTGTCCTCTCCGGTAAAGGAATGCGGTGCCTTAAACACAGAACAGAGCACTTCGTCCAGCACCTCGTCTGCACGTTGGATACGACCGAAATGCACAGTATTGGGTGCAGCTTCCGCTAATTGTTTTCGCCCCACAAAGATACGATCGACGATCTCGATCGCCTGTTCGCCGGACACACGGATGACCGCTATTCCGCCGGCACCGTAAGGAGTGGATATTGCACAAATCGTTGACATATTCTATTTACTATTTACCTACAATGACACTTGCGTGCACTGCGACTAAACGGATTATAAGGTGAAAAAGTATAAGCTATTTTTATTCCCACATCAAACAACGATGCATGGGAGACCAGATGGGTTTGCTGATGAGAGGAAGTCAGAACCGGAGACAACACCCTGTGCAAAGGCATTCCATCCCGGGTGTCGGTTAACATGATCAAGGACTCGACATCGTTATGCTCGATCGGCTGAGCGGAGAAACAATAGTCGGCATAGATTCCTAACGTAAGGAAGGAGTGCATGTTTCGTGTATAGGTATTCAACGGCAGGTCATAGGTCAACTCCGTGGCCAGCCAATACTGAATCTTCGATAAGGCCAGTGAACCCTTCTCTTCCATCTCAAAATCCTGCGAAGCCGCTAAGGGATATGACTCATAGACACGGTTGTCATAATCCGGATAATAGACCGATAACGCCGCATGGTTCACTGTCTCATGCCACGTAGCGGAGAAGGGGAAAACGAACTTGGGACCCACCGAAAAGTTAAACTGCTCCCACGTAAAGGACAGTTGTACCGGCACGCCGACGGACCAAAAGGCATAGGTCTCTTTTAAGTTGCCTATCGTGTAGTCGATCTGCATGAGTTGGTTGTCCACATCGATGGTTTGATACGTATCGATATAGTTCTTTTTACCAAAAGCAGTCTGATGGCGGTCCAACGTGATAGCGGTTCTAAAACCGATCACCTGTGGCGAATGGTACGAGTAGGCTATCTCCAAACCGGCATGCATATGCGGTAAGGCGGAGACATAGTGCGTTTGACTGCTCCATGCGGCCACACCACCTCGCACACCTATTTCAAAGGAGTGTTGAGCCATCACCATCAACGGCACGAATAGAAACCATATGCAGCATATCTTTCTCAAGGCACAAATCGTTTTTCGGTCCATATACGGTCTCCCTGCTGATAGACGATGAGATAAACACCATGGGTCAGTTGGTCATCGGAAACCGGAAGACCTTGCGCATTATAGATACGGTGGGTGACCGGTTTCGGTGCAGGTGTATCACTCAAATCTATCACATTCGACCAGGCATGTTCGTCCTGATCGAGTTCCACATACAATTGGAAATGACCGTGCAGTTCATTCTGCTCGGCATAGTCATCTTCCGTTGCTCCCGGAATGGCTACCGAGTCACAATACCATTGGTAACGGAGCGGTGTGTAACCCGGGAAGAAATGTCTCAACGATACATGATCGAGCAGTAACTGCCAGTTATACTTATTGACGATGATCGGGTACAGACGCTCACAATGGAAGGTATCCAAAACCAGCGTGTGAATTTCACCGACGCATTTGAACCACGTATGATGGGTGTATTCGATTTCCTGTGCACCGATATCATTGAATAGCACCATCGTGTCCTGATAGAACCACAGGAACGGCATCAGGGTGTCACAGACGGCGGAATCAACCCGTACATGCACAATTTCCGGACAGCAGGTAACGGTGTCCAAATGCAGATGAACATAGATACTGTCATCCACATCGATATCCCGAATGGTGTCGATGCGTGTACCTGTTTCCGGCCAAGAGTGACCTCGCCAAGCAAGCGGTAACAAGGTATCGCAAGCGACCGTGTCGATAAACCGGTCGGTAGCGGTGTTGCAATACATCGTGTTCAAGCGGAAGGGTGCACTCTCCGCACGGCAGTTCGTCTGATCAATATTTCCGCTGTCTGCCACTTGCACCACATACCATCCTTCATGGGCACGGTGCACCGTATCTATAGTGTAGGTCTTTTCGAAACCGGTTTGCAGCACGGTCCAAGCAATGCTGTCTGACGAGTATTCCCATTGATATTGCGGATTCTGCAGGATATCGTAGTTATCATAAACGGCACGGAAGGTGACCGGATACTTCCGGCACACAGGTGTATCCGCTTCAATAGAGATCGGTTCGATACAAAGCCTCAGCTCTATATTATCTATCGGCAAAGGATCACCACTGCCGGCACCGCTGTTATCCTGGATCGTCCATTTCAAACTGCTTACACCTTCCGGCACCGTCAACGAGGTACCTACTTGTATCGAGTCAGACGGCACATCGCCCGTATCATAGATTCGTATCTCCGCATCCGTATCGGCATCGATCAAATGCAGTAACAGACGGGTCGGCGCATGGTTAGGCAACAGATTCACGATAAACGACAAGTCCATGTTCGCACACAATCCGTCCGAGGTAGTCAGGAGTTTTCCCTCCGGACAAAGGATCGGCGGACAGTCTTCGATGACGTAGAAACGGAACGGTTCACTCGTCATATGACAATAGACCTCAGGAGTACCACCGTTCGGATAAACCGTCACGCGGTACCAACCGGTGTGACGCGGTTTGGCTTTCAGTTTGAGTTGCTGTTCATTGCCTTCCTGCATGGGTGTCCACGTGATACTATCGGATGAGAATTCCCAGAAATACTGCAGCGGTTCATCCATTACCCCGCCGTTCTCAAACAGCGCCGTGAAGATATTCTTCGTATCGACGCACACCGTGTCCGGCGCTTGAATCGTCACAGGCGGAAGACACAGTTTTACCTCCACCCGAACGGGTTCACTGTTCGAACGGCAGTTCTCCGAACCTACCCGATCCTCTGTACCCATCGACACACGGTACCAACCGGCATTCGTTTCCTGGAAACGATTTAAATTCAACACATCCGACATGCTGTTCTGCACCGTTGTCCACGTGATACTGTCCGTAGAGAACTCCCATAGATAAAAGAGCGGTTCATACACCATGTACGGATACTCCTGTTCGGCTTGCAGTTGAGCGGTTTTTCCCCAGCACACCGTATCGGGTGCCGTGATGCTTACCGGCGGCATGCACAACCGCACCTCGATATCGTCTAACGCAAAATCGTTACCCGTGGATCCGTAGGCGTTGTTCTGAATGGTTAACTTCACTCGACTAATACCGTCCGGCACGGTGAACTTCATACCTACCTGCTGCCAGTTAGCCGTTTGTTTCCATGCATTGGGAACACCAAACAGGCTCCAGTCATGCGATATCGTATCGGTGTTGTACCGTGCGATCTCAGCACCCGTCATGGGATCGGAGATGAGGAAGGTCAGTTGAGGATGCACATATCCCCTACCCGTTCGCCAAGCGTTATACTGCCCTGCTGTCGTCACGTTCGCTACATAGGTAGAGAAAGATAATTCCATACCGGAACAAAGGCCATCCATCGTGGTACTGAAGAACGGATCTTTGTCCGTCTCACGACCGTCGATCTCCAGGAAATAACCCGTTGTCGTGTCCCCGAAAGAGGTATGGTCGTCCATGATATGCCAAACAGAATAAGTAGGATTCGACGAGTTACGGAATCCGCGTTTGGTAACCAGATATCTACCCGATCCCATACCTACACACCCGGTACCGGATCCTTTACAGGTAGCGGTATCGTAGATCTGCGTAAACTTACTACTCATACCCGATACCGGCCTGTGACTGACTACCGGATCAGACGGATCGTTTCCTCCGAAATCCTCTTTGAACAGCAACGCACCGTCCGGACAGAAATCCGGCGGCATCTTAAACGGCATGGAGATGTTGAACGCCGAAGCCTCAGCCGTATTACCGATCCGCAGGATATAGGCACTGAATCCGGCACCGTCTTCCGCTATCAACTTACTGGCCATATACGCAGAGATACCCATCTCGTACGTCACAAAACCGTCTGTCACCGTACGATATACGGAGTTTCCGTCCGGTTGGTAAGAAGATAATGGCGTATTATTGTATTTCACTTTCGACTCATCTTCCTGCCGCGTCGTAACGAGCAGCGAAAATTTATAGGGTGAATTATCATCCACCTGTTCCAACATCCACCGTGTCTCGGTAGCCATATTATCGACCGGAATGATTTCCGTCATCGACGGGTCACCGATGTCGTCATTCGTTTCTCCACTTTTGGTGTACAGGTAACAACAGATCGGTTGATTTGCTTCAAAATGCTCTACCGGTAACATGGACGTTCTATCAACACTCTCACCGGCTGATAAATTTTTAAGTAAGTATTTATTGCCGGCTATGTAATAATACACCTCCGTATTATCATACAAGGCCGTCAAACGACATAGCGCATTCGGCGTTCGTGTACTCTTGGCCACTATAAACTCCTTGCCCCAACTGTCCGTCGGACGTGCTTGTTCCCACACGAAATCGCCACCATAAACACTTTGGATATTGGTGAATGTATTGCCTTGAAAAACGGCCACTACTTTGTCGGATTCGATCCATGTACCGGATATATCCTTGGTATAGTCATCGGGTTGAAAAAGCAGCACCTCGTTCTCCTGGATAAACAAGCCCGTTGACCTACCGGCAGGAATGATGGCATTATCACGGCTGACACACCGTAACTGCACTTTCGGCATCACCACCACATTCGTGTAGTTTTCCGTGCCTACCACCGCAAATTGCGAATAGGTGGGGATGTTGTTCGGTTCTACATAATAGAGTGCTCCCGGTACGCCTTGTACCATATATTGCGTGCCCAACAGATGCTTAGGCAAGATCATCGTCTCATCTCCTGCGTTCTGTCCATGTGCCCATACATGCAGGTAGCATGCCGCTGTGGAATGAAAATGCACACCTTGCAGCACAGCATTGCTGACATTTTTCAAACTCGCCGCAAGATAGTTATACGCATCAAAATGGAGAATCTTATCCCCTGTCTTAGTGGGAACAGAGAGCGTCATATCCCCGGCTTCCGTCGCACAGACAGTAAAACCGCAGTACTTCGTCTGCTCATCGCTGTTTCCGCTCCATCCCCAGTGGTCAAAAAGCGTGAAATAGAAGTCATATCCGGCGGTTGAGCTCGGTTCATTCGTCTGCGCCATCATCGACAGTGCAGACAAACACAAACACACTATGAGCAGCCGTTTTCTCATCTCTTGCGGAAATAGATAAAGAAGGTCGTGCCTCTGGGCGAGGATTCGAACGTAATTCGTCCGCCCGTTCCTTCTACGATATGTTTGGATATAGCCAGACCCAGACCGTTTCCGTTACTCTTGGTCGTGAAATTCGGCTGGAAGATCTTCGCCTGTATCTCTTCGGGGATACCACCGCCATCATCAGAGATAGTAATTTGCACCTCTTTATCTGAATAAGCAGTATTGAGCACAACGATGATGTCGGTCGGCGATGCCTGGATGGCGTTACGTAAGATGTTCACGAACACCTGCGGCACTTGTTCCGGATCAGCGAGCACTTTCACACCGGAATCGGCACCGATATAGCGAATCGGTATCTGTTCATCGTTAGCGCGTTGAAGCGTGATGACTTGTGACAGTTTAGCAGCGATATCGACCTCATCGGTCGTCACTTCCGGCTGTTTGGCAAACGCGGAGAACGACTGTGCGATATGCGCCAAGTTATCGATCTCGGAGATCAACATCGGTGTCGCTTTCTCGAAATACGCATCGAAATTCTCCGTGCCGCGTAAGCGTTGTAACTTCTGCACAGACAACTTCATCGGCGTCAACGGGTTATTGATCTCATGGGCGATCTGCCGCGCCATCGTACGCCACGCACCTTCCCGTTCCGCACGAGCCAGCTGCGCCGCCGATTCTTCCACTTTATCCACCAGCAGGTTATACCGTTCCACCAACGCACCGAGTTCATCGTGGTACGGATAGTCGATATGATTATCTTTTCCGCCGATCTCAAAACGCTTCATCTTATCCGTGAGTAAGAGAATCGGTTTGGTCATCGACCGGGCCGCCCAGACGGAGAACAGCAACGCCAAAATCAGCACGATGATATAAGGAATCAGCAGTTTGGCCAATAACGCATCCACCTCCGCATTCCGTTTCTGTTCGCTCATGAAATACGGCACACTGATATACGCCAACGCTTCGGAATACTCGTTGCGCAACGGAAGATACGTCACCAGGTACGAATGAGATCCGATATACTCGTAACATACCACAGGTCGGTTCTTCTCTTCCGGCACCGACGATTCTTCCTGTCGGATCAGTTGGTACAAGGCTTCCGGAGACATTCGACGATACAGCACATTGCCGTCAAACAAGGCCGGAGATGAGGAGGCTAACAGTTCGCCGAATAACGAATAGACATGTACATCCTGTTGGATCGAATGACCCAGATCCCGTAACTCCGCCTCCAAAGCCTCTGCATTCTCCTCTTTCAGATAGCCGAAGAAAAGCGAGTAGTTGGATTTCATGAAGGCCTGGATATATTCCGAACGGGTACGCATGCCACGGCGCTGACGTTCCTCAAAATTAGTATGCACATACTGCACCGACATCACAAACAGATAGATGAACACCGCTAACACACACGCCAGAATGATATACATAATCCGCGTACTCAGACGCATGTTACGAATGCCGCGGTGACGAATCAGGCCATAGACTCCTACCAGACCAATCAGCACAAACAGCGCGATGATGATGTAATAATACGGATTCGTCGTGAAGTTCGAATGGGTATGGGGGGTGTTCAGCACTTCTCGAAACGAGAAAGTCTCCTCTGCGATATCCTCAATCCCCGGTGTGTTCTCCGGCTCCGTATATTCCGTCGGGATAACCGTAAGAATACTGAGCCAGTTCACATAACCGATCGTGGTACGGCGTGCCAACGCCTTGGCATTACCGTACGTCACCGGAATCCAGGCACCATATGGATAATTATCCATAACCGTGTCGTTCATCACCAAGCGGTTCGACGACCAATAAACCATCTCGTTTTCATAGAAAATATAAAAGAAGATGTCGTCATCGGCCTGCGTAATGGCATTGATGTGATCGATCAAATGCTCTGCATCTTCATCCGTCTCCATCAACTCACTCACTGCCTTCGCTTGCTCCTCCGCATGCACTTTCCGTTGCTCCAAACGCTGCGTTTCCGACGTGCAGGCACTCATCGCAAGAAGGACACACATCCCCATCACGAAGAACATATAATGACGTATCTTTTTCATAAGCACACTTTTGCGACTGCAAAAGTACAAAAAAAAAATGACATATGCAAGAAAATGAAGAAAAATTCATCGGAAATCTTAATAATCGTGTATATTTTGCCCTATTTGCCCCAAGAGTGCGGAACGTACTCGAGTAAGAGGCAAGTAATAGGCGAGACCTATGCGACGAATCTTAAAAATCGTACATTTTGCGGAAGGTGCAAATGGCTGTGACGGTGAAGTGACATTGTACGATGTTCTTAAGATAGTGTCGATTATAACCTACTAATCACCTACTAACAACCTACTAACCACCTACTGATTACCTACTAATCATATACAATACTATGCTATCATTCATTAAACACACAAATTTGACATGTGGTCGAATTTTTATCCCCAGGATATAATCTCTGGAAATGAACGGAGGTGGGATGTCCGAATTATTCGGACGCAACGAACAAAACTATGGCAACGGAGAATCTGCAAAAACACAAAATACACCACGCTTTGTTGGCGTGGTGTGAAATTTTATATAAAAGGGATATTAGAAATCGTCGTTGTCAGATGCTGACATTATACCATCCACAATCATATTTGAGATTTTTTTCACAGCTGAAGGTATGTGCATCGCATATTTTTCAGCAGGTCGTTTTAGTTTATATTGACTCTTATGAGTGTATTCTGGATATAATTCGTTGTAAGGTATCGTTTGTAATGGAATATTGCCAGCAGTCCACCAAAAACTCATAGTCGGCACTTTTGTTAAGACTTGGAATCGTCCATCCTTACATTTTATACTCACAATAAAATCGGCAAAGATATTCCAACCATACAACATATTATCCTTTTCGTATCTAAGAAAATATGTTCCTTTGGTTATGATTGTTGCACTTTCTTTGTCATCAAAGTCAATATTACACTTACTATTGGAATTAGGTCCAGCCCAATCACTTAAAAATGTATGCGCACGAAGATATAGTGCATTTTGCGACACACCTTCTACTTGCTGAACAAACTTGTAAACATAAATGTCATTTTCCAAAACAGGCTCATTTGATTGCGCAAAGACCATAGTCCAAGTACAGATTGCCATTAATAATACAAATGTCTTTTTCATACTGTTAAAATTTTAGAAGTTAATATTTAGATTTCATATATCTTTCATACAAAGAAAAAAGTACATTATCATTATGAGTTTTAATCCAAAGTTGGGCAAAATTGAGGATGTCATCTTCGGTCATAAAACTAAAGTCAAACTTCTCTGATTTGTTGCGGTTGTAATAGTTTTGAATCATAAGAATGTTCTCATCCTTTTCGCCTCGTTGTAGTTTTTCGATAGTGGGATTACTGAGCACGAAGATTTGGATTTGGGACGACAACATATGGTTACACCATGCTGCTAAGTTACCAGCTATTTGCGAGATGGCGTATTTGTCTTTGCGAAAACCTTCACAGAAGTACAATTCTTTGCCGGCTATTTTATTTCGGACACCATCGTCAAACCTATAATGGTGTTGGTTGAAATGCTCAATAGTGAAGTCCAAGTCCTTGACAACTTCGTTGGATGTGGCGTATTCTTCCCAATTCTCTCCACGCAGGATACAATCCAAATCTTCTTGAGACAAGCGGCGAATAGCAAAACCATCGTGCAAAAGCGTATCCAGTTTTTGGATCTTTTCTGGGTCTGGATTCTGACCTACAAGTACAAAGCGTGTGGATTTGGAGATGGTGTTGTTTACATCTGCGCCCCATTGTTTCAGCAGTTTAGATAGCGTACGGCTTTCTAAAGAAAAACTTCCGGTATAGGCTATTCGTCTATCGCAAAAAGGATTTTTCCTGATATCCTTCTGTAGAGAAAATAATGTTGTTTCCATATATTAGATGGTACTAAAGTTTCCGTTAAGTATTTGCGTTACATCATCTTGGCTCAATTGACGAATCGAATAGCCTTCTGCTATAAGGGATTGCAACTTAGTCAATTTTGAAGGTCCGGCGTCACGACCTACAAAGACATAATTGGTTCGTTTGGTTATGCTTGTATCCAAGTCTGCGCCATGTGCTTTGAGAAATTGTGCTAATTCATTGCGTTCAATATCAAAGACTCCGGTAATGACTACTTTCTTATTATAAAATGGATTATTTGGATCAGCATTTGTCAGATCCTTACGTAACACATCGCCTGTAAGCTGCTTGTGTTGAGCGATTTTGGTATGCCGTTCTTCTTCGGGAATATAATTCGCTAAGCGAGATAAATCCGGTTTTACTCCTTCAAGATAAAACTTGTAAAATTGCGCACAACGTAACGAGTCAAAACCGGCATCATGGTGTTGGTCATCATGGAGGTCAAACGCCCAGCATAACTTATCCAACGAAAGCGAATATATCTGATATGTGCATTTAAAGTGTGCTATATTATTGTGCGATATACCATAGTAGTCTAAGTTAGCACGCAAAACCGACTCGTCAAATGACGCATTGTGGGCTACCACCGGATAGTTCTCAAATAGTTCTTTATAGTTCTGCCAAATAATATCGAATGTAGGAGCATTTACAGTTTGCTCAGGATTGATATGATGAACTTTTATGCAACCCATTTCATATTTGTTTTCGGGAGGCTGAATATAATCCACCGCAGTGCCTTTGATGACACCGTTCTCTACAATCGTAACACCTATTTGGCAAGCCATTTTACTGAATGTGGCCGTTTCGAAATCTACTGCTATGAAACTATTTGTTGACATAATAAAAAGTGCAAACTTCTGATAATTGGTTCTTTCGGGCTTGGACTCCCATCACTTCCAATACATGCAGAAAGTTCGCACTCATAGCACGAACATTCGCATTATTTCGGAAAGTGATTTTCAAAGTGTCCAAGTTTGAAAGAATCCTTAATAAAGCAAATGCTATTTTTGGCACACGCTTGTGCCTTATGTTATTTGTGGAGTATAGCGGACTCGAAAGGAAAAATTCGATGAGCTAATACCCATAATTCTGTTTAACGTCGGGAAGCGACGAGGGGTTTAAAATACAATCATACTCTGCGGCATAATGCGCAGGATGTATACCATTTTTTCTTCGACAGTATAGATAATTGTCATCTTTTTCCCATAAGGAATGGTGCGAACCAATATCCCATATTGATAACTAAGATTAAAGTCAATAGCCGGTAACTCGGCATACTGCTCTAACCAATCCAAGCGCTTATCTAAATCTTCAAACTTACGCTTGGCGGTCAAAGGAGCAGAGCAATCCTCTATAATATACTTCTCCAACTCTAACAAGTCGGATTTGGCGGATTGCTTGAAATCAATTATGTATGGACCACCTCCGATCATTGTGCGTCTCTAATATCGTCTAATCCATAGTGCGCTCCTACTCTGTGAGCTAACTCATCCATGAATTCCTTGCGAGAGCAACTCGGCTGCGTTCTCCAATTCGGATCAATAATCGGATGGTTTGTGCCATTCGAATTCCAATCATGCGATGTTTGTCTAACTGCTTCCATAATGGTTCGTTTTTGATTCTTAAACCTTTGCGACTGCAAAGGTACAACAAAAAAATGATATACGCAAATAAATTAGAGAAAAAGTGAAGATTTTTGCTTACAAATCTTGCGTATGTCAAAAAAAAGCAGTACTTTTGCAACCGCAAAAGTGAAAACAGAGAAAGAATGATACAGATTTTGGGGGCATTTGTGCTGGGATTGCTGACGATTTTGGATCCCTGCACGCTGATGACAAGCATTACCGCGATTGGCTATATCGATAAGGAAATCAACAACCGCAGGAAGGTGTTGATGAACGGACTGATGTTCGTGTTAGGTAAGTTAGTGACGTACGTGCTGCTGAGTATTCCGTTCCTTGTGGGTGCGCAGACGGACGGTATTCAGCATTTCTTAGGCCATTACGGCGAACCGATATTAGCAGGCTTTATGCTGATCTGCGGTGTACTGCTGTTATACAGCGGTCATCATCACCACAAGCACGACCACGGACTGAGTAAGTTTTTGAAGAACGCCGACTCGAATGCCAGTTGGTTATGGTCGTTTATCCTCGGTATCTTTTTTGCCATCGCTTTCTGTCCCCACCGCCTGGTGTATTTCGTGGATATGATCGCCTTGACGCAGGAGTTAGGCTCCTGGAGTTGGGTAGCACCGATCTTCTTCGGTTTAGGTACAGGCCTGCCGATTATGCTGATCGCCTGGTTAGTAAGTTACAGCGCCGTCAGCATCGGTAAGTTACGCAATAAGATGGAGACTTTCGCCAAATGGTTTAGGCACATCTGCGCCGTGCTGTTCCTGGCGCTGGGTGTCTATCTGACGATTCACTGCATCTTAGAAGCCAACGGTCATGACCACTGCTGCGGTCACGATCACTGCGACCACGAGCATTATGAGCTTTCGCTTTAAACAGTTTTTCATAGAAGACAGTAAGTGCGCCATGAAGGTAGGAACCGATGGTGTGCTGTTAGGCGCATGGTGTCCGGTTACAGGTTACGGGTTGCGGGTTACGGGTTACAGAATTTTGGACGTTGGTACCGGTTCAGGACTTATTGCGCGTATGTTAATGCAGCGTTGTCCGGAAGCAGAAGTAGAAGGCATCGATATCGATGCCGCAGCCGTAGAACAAGCGAAAGAAAACGGAGTATGTGCCTATTGTTCCTCGTTGCAGGATTGGAAAAATGACCAATCACAAATCACCAATCACAAATACGATCTTATTGTCTCCAACCCACCCTATTTCCAGAACAGTTTGAAGAATCCCGATAAGGGACGGCAGGCAGCGCGGCATACGGATACGCTTTCCTACGAGGAATTGATTGCACACAGTGCCCGACTGTTGACAGCAGACGGTCAGTTAGCGTTAATCCTACCGGCGGAAGCGGAAGCAGAGATCCGGCAATTGGCTGGTGCCGCAGGATTGTATCTCACGCACGTTACGCGCGTATATAGTAAGGAGACAAAGCCGGTGAGAAGGGTAATGATGGCTTTTTCTCGGGATAACGGGATAACGGGACACCGGGATACCGAAGATGTCTTGGTTCTTGAAGACGAAAAAGGAGGCCGAAGCCTCCCTTATCAAAATCTTGCGAAAGATTTTTACCTATAACCTTTCACCTATAACCTATCACCTTTATTTAGCCACATTCACCGCTCTAACCTCACGGATGACGGTCACTTTGATCTGACCCGGATAGGTCATCTCATCCTGGATCCGTTTCGCCAGATCGAAGGAGAGGAGTTCGGTATCCTTATCGGAGATCTTATCGGCTCCTACGATGACACGCAGTTCACGACCGGCTTGCAGCGCATAGGTCTTGACCACACCCGGGAAGGACATAGCGAGGTTCTCCAGGTCATTCAGACGTTTCACATAACTCTCCACGATCTCACGACGGGCACCCGGACGGGCACCGGAGATAGCATCGCAGGCCTGTACGATCGGTGCAATCAGACTCTTCATCTCGCACTCGTCATGGTGCGCACCTACCGCATTGCAGATATCAGGTTTCTCTCCGTATTTCTCACACAGCTTCATACCGAGTTCTGCGTGCGGCAGTTCGACATCATCGTCAGCCACCTTACCCAGGTCATGAAGCAGGCCGGCACGCTTGGCTGCCTTGACGTTCAGACCTAACTCACCGGCCATGGCTGCACAGAGATTCGCCGTCTCACGGCTGTGCTGTAACAGGTTCTGACCGTACGACGAACGGTATTTCATCTTACCTACCAGACGCACGAGTTCCGGATGCAGTCCGTGGATACCGAGGTCGATAGTGGTTCGTTTACCCACTTCGATGATCTCGTCTTCCACTTGTTTCTTCACTTTCGCTACCACTTCCTCGATACGTGCCGGGTGGATACGACCGTCCTGTACCAGTTGGTGCAATGCCAGACGGGCTATTTCACGACGTACGGGATCGAAAGCGGAGAGGGTGATCGCTTCCGGCGTATCATCAACAACGATCTCCACACCGGTAGCGGCTTCCAGCGCACGGATGTTTCGTCCTTCACGACCGATAATACGACCTTTGACTTCATCGTTCTCAATATGGAAGACGGAGACGGTAGCTTCTGCTGCGGTCTCGGAAGAGACACGCTGAATGGTCTGAATAATGATTTTCTTCGCTTCTTTGTTGGCTTCCAGACGGGCATTATCCATGATCTCATTGACATAAGACATCGCTGCCGTTTTGGCTTCATCTTTAAGTGCCTCCACAAGCTGTTTCTTGGCTTCCTCAGCCGACATACCGGAGAGTTGTTCCAGTTGTTTCTCTGCCTGCTGATGCATTTTCTCTACTTCCTGCTGACGATAGTCGATCGCCTGTTGGCGTTGCTCGATGTTTTGCAGTTTTTGGTTCACTTCATTGAGACTGCGTTGCACATCTCCCTGACGTTGGTTGAGTTGTTGTTCACGCTGATTCAAACGTTGTTCCTGCTGTTGGATGCGTTTGTCCTGTTCCCGAACGGTATTGTCGTGCTCTAACTTCAGGGCGATAAATTTCTCCTTAGCCTCAACCACCTTGTTCTTCTTAATCACCTCTGCTTCTTCCTCCGCTTTCTTGATGATATTCGCGGCGGAGATGCGGGAGATGAGGTAGTAGACTCCGGCACCGATAAGGATGCCGCCTACTGCACAAATAATTGCTGTGATCATTTATTTATCGTGTTTTTAATTAATTGGTTTATCTCATTGACTTGTTTTTCGACGGGTTCGAGACTTTTCTCTCGTGCGTCGGATTGGAGTGCCACCGCCACTTCGAGTGCGGTGTACATCCATAGTTGTTCTGCGGACGCATTAGGCCGCAGTTTAAGGTAATACTGATAGCGCCGATTCAGCAAAGCTGCCGCATTGCGGTAGTTCACTTCCTGATCACGCGGTACATCTAATCCTACCGAGTGGGCATCCAAATGCAGGTTAATATGTTGCTTATCTATTGAGGACATCGATCGCTCTATCTACTTGCGCGATCAGCGCATTGATGCGTTTCGTGGCTTCTTCGTTGGTTTCTGCGTTGGTCATCGCATTAGCGGTGGCTAAACGACGGTTTTGTTTCTGCAATTCCATCAACTCACCGTGGGTACGGATGAGTTCCTGCCGTTGTCGTTCCGACTCCAGTCGCAGAGACGCGTTCTCCTGCTGCAACGCCTCATAGCGCTGCAGCAGGATTTGCACGTTTTGCGAAAGTTCATCGAGGACAAGCATAACTAATTGGCTCCGGAATCTCGCCGGTTAGAAACTATATCCGATACCGAGACCGAGGATACCTTTGAACTGTACGCGTTCTTTCTCTACACCATTGGCGTCAGCAATGAGGGTACCCGGGTAGTACTTGAGGCTCGTTTGCAGGGAGATCTGCAGACATTTGAGGAATTGATAACTCAGTGCTACATCCCAGTCTACATCAAACTGACCGAAGTGACGGTTCTTGTTCGAATACTGGAAATATGGATCTACGATGGGATTACCTTTGCCTGCATAGGGGGTAAAGAGTGCCAGGGTCGTACCGATCTTAAAATCCTTGTACGCATAAGCGATCGAACCCTTGAAACTCAAACCGAACTCAGCGCGAGCATTGCGGTCATATTGCTTTACGCCGTTAACGTCGTAGTACGACACGCCGTTACGGTCTTTCAGTATGGATGCGAAATCGGTGTTGGTCGTCTTGATCACCTCATAGACTGTCTCATTCCAGAGTGTTTCATCATTTCCTTCTGCCACCCAAGCCTCTTTGGTGTATTTCTCATTCCATGCATTGCCCGTATAAGCCGTGGTAATACGACCTGCTATCGGGGACAGATAAATTGAGAAATCTGCGCCTTTGTAGCTCTTCTTCCAGTCGATACCGACAGATATGTCCGTGTAAGAAGGAGCCAGCCATTTGGAGATGATGGGGTTATAACCCGTCTCATAACTGCGACCCAGCGCATATTGGCTCTGGAACGAACCGAGAACGGTGAGGTACCAAGTCTCTTTGAACTCCCAACCAAATTTAGTAGCCAACTTGATATTATCGCTGGATTTCTGCAGCGGATCTTCGTCCTGCTGGATCCAGGTCATACCGAAATCGGTATCAAAATTGGTTTCCCAAGCGATGGCATTCTTATGATAGAGAAGGTGCAACTTGGCATATACAATACCGTTGACGTTGTTCTTACCGCCGGCAGCCCAGTTAACCAAACCCGTTGCAGCCGCATTGAGACCAATCGTTCCGTCAAACTTCCATGCCTTCTCGCCATTCTCCAACCCCTTAAGAGACTCACCGGCCTTCGCTGCCGCTTCTGCATTGGTGGTCACTTTTGCTTTATCGACCGTTTGTGCGGTCATTGTGAGCGCAGCTAAAAGCGCTAACGCTACAGAAAAAATCTTTTTACTCATATCATCTAATTGTTTGTTAATTTCAAAAACGGGTACAAAATTACAAAAAAATTCTCATATACGCAAATAAAAAGGTACACGCGCGAGATTTTTTTGCAGAAAGTGTCAATTTTTCCACATTTTTTTTGAATAAGTGCACATAGATGTGCAAAAAAAGTAGTAATTTTGCAGCGTGAATTAATATCGGGTATTGTGGACCTATAAAAACGAACATAAACGAAAACAAAAATATGAAAAACATTCGATTCATTATTTTAACATTCCTTGCGGCATTGAGCACAAGTGTTTGGGCACAGAAGACGTACACGTTCGATGATGGCGTTGCTTTGGCAACCGATTGGACGGTAACGAAAAATGTTCCAAGCGGAGGAAACGGAGACTGCGTTATTGCATCCCCCAGCAAGTTTACAGCCAAGAACGGCAATTACCTTTTGTTTAGTTTTGAAAACAAAAGTAAAATTACCATCACAATTACAAGTACGGCATCGTTCAATAACATCACAAACATCGCGTTTGATGCTATTGCCAACGATAACAGCAAGCCGGATTTCACGTTAAACATCGTGGATGATAACGGCAACGTAGTTAAGAATATATATAGCAACAAGGCCACTAAAACGGATTTCAACACGGGAGGTACCAACAAATGGGGTGTATCCAATAGTGCTATCAGTCCTGCTACAAGCGGACATATCCAGATTGTTTTGTATGCTTCTTCTTCCGGTAAATATGCAGCTATCGACAATATCGCTGTTACTTATTCGGCTGGTCCGTCGGACGATGCCACTTTGAGTGCATTGACCTATAACGGCACGAGTGTACCGAATTTCTCATCTGACGTGCTGAGTTATGAGGTAGAGCTACCCGCCGGTACGACACCTGTTCCGACGGTGGTAGCCACAAAGAACGAGAGCCATGCAACAGTGAATGTAACACCTGCAACGGCTCTGCCGGGTACCACGACGATCGATGTGACCGCACAGGACGGCACAACGACCAAGCAATATACGATTACATTTACCGTGGCATCTGCCGCACCTAAGGTGCTGACAGCCACTTGGGCGAATATCCAGGGAACAGCGACGGTGGATAACGTAAACATGACGATCACCGGTCAAGTGAAGAACGGTACGAGTCTAACGGCCATTACACCGAGTTTTACGGGAAATAATATAGCAAGTTGGACTCCGGACGGAGCGCAGAACTTCACCAACGGAGCTGTGGAGTATATTTTTAGTGCACAAACGGGTGAAGTAACATCCTATACGATAACGATCACGGAAGCGCCGGCAATGTCCACGGATGCCACTTTAAGCAGTCTGAAATACGGCAACAAAGCAGTACCGGGTTTTGCCGCATCAACCTATACGTATAACATTGAGTTAGAAGCCGGCACTACCACGGCGCCTACCTTATCGGCTACGCAGAATGAGAGTCATGCGACGATCGAATATACGCAGGCAAGCGGTGTTCCGGGTGTAGGAAAAGTGAAAGTGACGGCAGAAGACGGCACCACGACGCTGACCTATACCGTTAATTTCACTGTGGCCGTACCGCAAAGCGGTCTGACGATTCACGTGCCGGAGATCTACGAAGCCAAGGATATCGCAGGCGGTTACAACGGTACTTTGGCTGTTTTCAACAGTCGGGAATACGAAGTGTACTACGCCGGCAAGACGACGGACAGTTACATGACGGTGGATGTCAAGCCGTGTCAAAAGCAGCCGGGTATTACCAATACCAGTTCTGCAACGGCTTGTAAGGCCAAGGACGGTTGGTTTGAAGCGACAGGAAACAGCATCAGCAACTATTCCTTCCCGGGCATTGACGAGTTCGCTGCCGGTGACGGTTGTATGCATAAAATCTACAACAACAACGCGTATAAGTTCCATATTCAGGGATACGACCAGTTCAGTTTCTACGGCAAGGACAACAGTACGACCATTGATCCGAATAATGCATCAAAGAACAAACGTTTCCAGGTGTATATCGACAATGTCCTGCAACCGGAAAATCCGAGCAACACCGCATCGATCCGTCGTTACGATATCTCGACAGGAGAGCATGTGATCGAAGTGCGTGGTATCGGAGGAAGTAATAATGAGTTCTACGGTTGGTCACTGCGTGTAGCTCAAGAACCGAGAACGAAGTGGTTAAAGGGTAACGACTCGACACAGGTAGTAATGCAGACGGCGGCTCTCCGACCGATCACGTATGTGACGAAGTACAACAATATACCGGGTGCACAGACGCGTCTGATTTGGGACGGTGCTGAAGCAACGGGTATAGGAATGAGTATCGTGGAGGGCACACTGACCGACACGATCCTCGTAAGCGGCACCGCTAACTGCGCAACGGGTGTGTATAACTATGCCGTGGTAGCTTATTACAACGGCATCGAGACCAGCCGTGCTACAGGTAAGTTCATTGTCAAATCAGATATTCAGGCTACTTCCGAGATTAACGTGGATGTCTATGCCGGTGAGGAAATGGATCAGATCACGTTTAAGTATTTTGCTTCGTCAGCAGACGATGTACAGTTAACCTGGGATAATAATCAACCGACGGGTGTGACGGGCAGCGGCAGTAACGGCAAATATATCATCGGTGGTACACCTACTGTAACGGGTACATTCCCGTATGCCATCACTGTGACAGGTGCCGATACCGTTATTCACGGCACTATCACCGTGAACACATTGGACTACGGTGACAACGCCGTGCTGTATCTGTACAAGAACCACTTGGCCTATGAGCATGACGGTGTTTACCAATACATCAAAGGAACCCATAATTGGAATCTCATCGCCCGGAAGCAGAAAGAAGACGGACTTCGTCCTGTCGATCAGTATGCGAACTATAAGTGGATCCTGATCTCGGAAGATGTAGATGCCGATAACACGGAGGTGTTAGCTGTTATCCGTGGTGATGCGAACTTACCGGTACTGAACCTAAAAGGTTTTGCTTACTCTTCCGACCGTCTGGGATGGGGAGAACCGGATAACGGAGCAATCGACTCGACGGCAGTAAAGAACAACGGATGCAAACTATACGTACAGCATCCGAATCACCCGATTTATACGGTAAAGATGAACTATCTGAAGGCCGGTGACTCGATTCAGGTGTTATCGGATTATACCGTCAAAGGACTCATGCCGATTAATATCGATGTACCGGAATCCTATTGTCTGGGTACGGCTTACACCCGTAATATCGACGACTACTATAGTAGAGGAGAGAAACAGACGGCATTGCATGAGATACCGGCAGCTAAGCATAACGGAAAGAAATATATCTGCTTGCCTTTGGCAAGAGAGGTGACGCTGGCATCGCAAGGTCAACAACTGATCGAAGGTATCATCCGTTATCTGATGAGTGCCGATGCTTCGGGTGTCACACTACCGGAATTGAAGATCAATACCTTCTCTGTAACTGGTGTGAATGCAGAGATCGACCAAATCGAGAACACGATTCTGCTGTCCATTTCGAAGGAACTGTACGACAGTTTGAAGACCGCAGAGCCGGTGATCACCTTAGCGGATCCAAATACGCATGTGAATACTTCTTCAACGGCACTGGAATATGCCGTTTATCTGCCGAAGACCTATGTAGTCACCGATTATATCAACCGCCGTGCATACAGCCTGACTATTGAGATCTACGATCCTCAAGGTATTGACGAAGTATATGAAGCCGGTATGTGGGTGAATGTATTCGATATCTACGGTCGTAAGGTAACGACGACAAACGAGGACATCTATACGATGGATCTGCCGAGGGGTATGTATATCATCGTGACGGAAAGCGGTCAAACCCTTAAGATTATGCGCTAATGAGAACGGAACAAGAATTGGAAGGCGTTAGTCTGCTGGGAAACCAGCATGTACAATACAGCGATCAGTATAGTCCGGAAGTGTTGGAGACATTTCCCAATAAACACCCGGAGAATGAGTATCTGGTGACTTTTAACTGTCCGGAGTTCACGACGCTCTGTCCGAAAACCGGCCAACCGGATTTTGGTCACTTGTACATCAGTTATATTCCACGGGAACGGATGGTGGAGAGTAAGAGTTTGAAACTATACCTCTTCTCATTCCGCAACCATGGCGATTTTCATGAAGACTGCGTGAACATCATCATGAAGGATCTGGTAAAACTGATGGATCCGAAGTACCTGGAAGTGACGGGATGGTTCATGCCACGAGGTGGTATCAGCATCTATCCGTTTGCCAACTATGCGGATGCAGAGCATCAGGAGTTAAAGAAACAACGGTTGAACGAACAGTTCAGCAAGGTATATGAAAGATAGTTTGATTGTTCTGTCGGGCGGTCTGGACTCCACGACCATGTTGTATGAGTATCAAGACCGCATTGCTTTGGCGGTTTCCTTCCATTATGGTTCGAACCATAATGACAAAGAGATTGCTTTTGCCCAACTGCATTGCAAGCGATTGGATATACCCCATATGACGATCCGTCTGCCGTTCATCAAGGAGTTTTTTAAATCGTCCTTATTGGAAGGCGCTGATGCGATTCCGGAAGGGAACTACGATGAAGAGAACATGAAATCGACGGTGGTGCCGTTCCGCAACGGAATCATGTTATCGATTGCAGCGGGTATCGCAGAAAACAACAAGTTACAGTTCGTGATGTTAGCGAACCATGCCGGTGACCATACCATCTATCCCGATTGCCGGCCGGCATTTGTGGATGCGATGAGCAATGCTATGCAAGCCGGTACATGGAACGGTGTGCAGCTGTTGACACCCTATACGAATATCACCAAAACGGATATCGTTCGGCACGGTATAAAACTGGGTATCAACTACGATGAGACCTGGTCTTGCTACAAAGGAGGGGACAAACCCTGCGGCGTTTGCGGTACCTGCCGGGAAAGGGAAGAAGCACTGCGAGATGCCGGCTACTACGAGCGTTAAATTGTTAAATGGTTAAAACGTTAAATTGTTAGGATGTACTACGTACAAAAGACTATAGAGATTTCGGCGGCACATAACTTAACGTTAAGTTATGAGAGCAAATGTGAGAACCTGCATGGTCATAACTGGATCATCGTGGTGTATTGCAGAGCCAAGGAGTTGAACCAAGACGGGATGGTGACGGATTTCACCCACATCAAGAAAGTGGTGAAAGACACGTTTGACCATAAGTATATCAACGAGATCCTGGATGTTAATCCGTCTGCTGAGAATATCGCTAAATGGATCTGCGACCATGTAGAGAACTGCTATAAGGTCTCCGTTCAGGAATCCGAAGGAAACGTCGCTATCTACGAGCGCGACTAAAGGCTAATGGCTAATGGCTAATGGCTAAAGGCTAATGTACAAAGTAAACGAAATATTCTTTACCCTTCAAGGTGAGGGAGCACACAGCGGGATTCCTGCTGTGTTTGTTCGTTTCAGCGGTTGTAATCTCAAATGTCCGTGGTGCGACACGGAGTTTTCGGAATATACCGAGATGCGTGCAGAGGATATCGTCAAGGAGATGCTTACGCTGTACGATACGCCCAATGAGCGCCGAAAGATGTGCGTGTTGACAGGCGGAGAACCGAGCCTGCAAGTGGATGAAGCGCTAATAGATGCCTTACACCAAGCAGGATTCTATATCTGCATCGAGACGAACGGTACCCGTCCGTTACCGCAAGGCATTGATTGGATCACATGTTCGCCCAAAGAGGGCACCAAACTGGCATTAAAGAAAGCCAATGAAGTCAAAGTGGTGTTTACCAACACCTACGATCCGGAAGTATGGCGCACAAAAATAGAGGCTGAGCATTGGATGCTTCAACCTCTACGGTATAACGGCGAATGGTTATTGATGAGCGGAATCGATGATTTCGAGATCGATAGTAACGATAATCTCGATGACACGGTTCGCTATATTCTCTCCCACCCTTTCTGGCGTCTGAGTGTGCAGTTACACAAGATCGCCGGACTCCGTTAAAGTCTTATTGCGCCGCCTCAAAGCGGTAATACTGATCGTCTGTCAACTGATCTTCCAATTCCATCAGTTTGTCGTATAACTTCTGCGCCTTTTCCTGATCGCCTTCTTCCTGATACAGGATATAGTCATCGATCATCGCATCCACGTTATAATGTTTAGCGAAAAGGCGGTCACAAGACGTCATCATGACGATGATAGCCACAAAGGCCGATAATGTCACTATTCTCTTTTTCATTTCTTCGTAAATTGGATTAATATTGTGCTGCATCATAGACGGCATCCGCGGCATCGGAACCTTTGAGCCGTTCAATGATACAGAAAGCGAAATCAGCACTCAGTCCGGGACCTTTGGCTGTAATCACATTCTTGGATTCTACCACCAGACCTCCCACATAACTCTCTCCGAGCGCGTCTTGGAAACCGGGATAGCAGGTAGCTTGTTTGCCTTCGAGGATACCGAGTTTACCCAGCACCGCCGGCGCTGCGCAGATAGCGGCAATCAGTTTGCCGGCTTTGTTATGCTCAACCAGCAGTTCGCAAAGCGCTGAACACTCACCGAGTTTGGTTTGTCCACCGGGAAGGATCAGCATCTCCGCATCGGAGAAGTCAAGCCGCTCGATTTGACCGTCTGCTTCCACCGCGATGTTATGGGCTCCCAACACCATGGGATTACCGGTGATAGAGACTGTTGTTACCGCGATGTTCGCACGTCTCAGCAAATCGATAGTCGTGATTGCCTCGATTTCCTCAAAACCATTGTCTAAAAACAAATAATTCATACAGTAATTGACAATTTACGTTTAATTAAATTTAAATGTATATGTAATTGTTCCTACTTGCTTGATATTCTTATCGGAAGTGAACTTGGCTTTCTTTGCCGCATCCACCGCCAATTGAATCGTTGCCTTATCGGATATATTTCCTCCGACGACCACTGCTTCTGTCACTTTTCCAGCGGCATCCACACTGATCTGTACTACCACTTTGCCGGCCTGATTGAAGGTGTTGGCCGGCTTTGGTAATGATCCTACCAATCCACGGCCTTTGAGTGACCATTTATTCTCGCCATCCGATCCTTCGCCTTTATGCGCAGAACCCCGTCCGCCTTGGTCGGTTTTCGTTTCTGCCACCCCATTCTCTTCTACCACACCGAAGTTCAATCCACCGATCACATTCTCCGCTTTCTTCTTGGCTTGCCGGTTCGCTTCCGCTATACTGTCCGCAATAGCCTGTTGCCGAATCGCCAGCAGTTCTTCTTCCGAAACAATCTGTTCTGCAGATTGCTGGGTTGGTTGCGGTGTCGGTTCGGATTGCGCCGGAGAAGCGGCACCCGGATCAGCACCCGGACGAACCGGTGTCTTCGGTTGCGGTTTCGGTACCTCGGGCTCTTGTTCCGGCTCCTCCATGACCACTTCGACATAATCCGGTTGTTCCGGTTGATGAACCGTCAAAGAGAGGAACAACAACAGCACCAGCACCAAGCCCATGAAGATCACTGTTCCAATGGACGCAATGATATTTCTTTCTTGCTTACGGGTCATGTAATTTCGTTACGGCTTTTTCGTAGCCACCACCAATTTCATATGATGCTCATTCACGATATCGAGCACATGTACCACTTTGCTGTACGCCACGTCACCATCGGCATGCAAGGCTACGGACATCGTCGAGTCCTGCGCCTGAATCTGCGCCAGATAGTTGTCCAAGGCTTCCGGCTGAATCGCCTGCGGTTTTCCGTTACCGATCGCTACGGAGTAGTCTCCGATCGCATCAATGAACACCTTCGCTACCAGCGGTCGTGTCGCATGCTGCGAACGGGAGGTAGGCAGGTTTATCTTGATATCATTGGGAGAAGACATCGTAGATGCCATGACAAAGAAGAGGAGTAAGAGGAACACCAAATCCGTCATGGAACTCATCGCAAACGTCGCTTCTACCCTATTTCGTCTTTTTAACGCCATAATTAAGCCGGTTCGTTAAGTAAGTCCATAAACTCCATAGTACGGCTTTCCAACAGACGTACCACCCGATCGACACGGGATACGAGGTAGTTATACGCAAACATCGCCAAGATACCTACGATCAAACCACCGATAGTTGTCACCATGGCCTGGTACATACCGGAAGAGAGTGCCGAAATCTCGATGACACCACCGGAAGTCTGCGCCATGTTATAGAACGTCTGGACCATACCGAGCACGGTGCCCAAGAATCCGAGCATCGGTGCGCCGGCAGCGATGGTGGCAATGATAACCAGACCTTTCTCCAAACGGCCTACTTCGAGGTTGCCTACATTCTCCACAGCTACCTGCACATCCTGCATCGGACGACCGATACGGGTGATACCGGTCTCGATCATATGAGCAGACGGTGTGTCGGTTTTCTTACACAGATTCAAAGCGGAATCGATATCTCCGTCATGGATAAAATCACGAATATGCGCCATGAACTGCTTGTCTTCCTGGGTAGCTTTTTTCATCGCCATCAAACGTTCGATGAAGATATAACATGCGCCGGCCAGGAGAACCGCCAGAATGATCATGATCCAGCCGCCGTATTGCGCCATTTCGAACAAGTTAATCGACTGCGTTGTTTCCTCCGCAGCATTGTTTACCAAAGCTGCAGGATTTGCAGCAAGCGTGTCATTAATGATTTGTAATAACATAAAGATTATTTACGATTTAACGATTACGATTTATTTCTTCAAGCACTCCAGATACTCTTGAATCGTTTCCTGGATGCCTAAATAGAGGGCGTCACAAACAATCGCATGACCGATCGATACCTCTGCCGTCCAAGGGAATGCCTGTATAAACGGTTTGAGGTTCTTGAGGTTCAGATCATGGCCTGCGTTCATACCCAGGCCCAGCTCATGTGCCTTCATCGCTGCCGGACGGTATTTCTCGATTGCCCGCTTGGGATCGGTGCGGAAGAGCTCGGCATACGGACCCGTATAGAGTTCCACACGGTCAGCACCTGTACGCAACGCATATTCCACCATCACCGGATCCGGATCCACAAAGATGCTGACGCGAATACGGTATGCATGCAGTTGGTTCACTACCCCTTTGAGGAAATCCAGGTTCCGTCGGGTATCCCAACCGTGGTTAGACGTTAACTGACCTGGATCGTCGGGCACCAGCGTCACCTGCGTCGGACGGACATCCGCTACCAATGCCAGGAACTCCTCCGTCGGATTTCCCTCTACATTCAGTTCGGTGGTCACCATCGACTTCAGTTGATACACATCTTCCTTGCGGATATGCCGCTCATCGGGACGCGGATGAACCGTAATTCCCTGCGCACCAAACAACTCGCAGTCCACTGCAAAACGCTGAACATCAGGCAGATTTCCCCCACGCGCATTACGCAACGTAGCTACCTTGTTGATATTAACACTAAGCTTCGTCATCGTTGTATGATCAAAAACGCTGCAAAGATACGAAAAAAAATTCACATACGCAAATAAATAGCTGCTTTTTTTGAATTTTGCAAATAAATTTGCATATATCAATTTTTTGTTGTACCTTTGCACACAAATTTTATTTTTATCATGACAATAGCTGTTTTTGGAAATGCGATGAAGTCCGATACCTTACTGGAAGTAAGGCATATTTTGGAGTTTATGTCCACTCAGGGCGTTCATGTGATCTTGTCGCATGAATTGCGTCAGGAGTTGGATCTGCGCGAATATCCGGTTTTCAACGACGGGTTTATCAACGAAGAAGGAGCCAAGCAGTCAAACGATGAACCGGTGGACTTTGCGTTATCGGTAGGTGGTGACGGAACATTCCTCACGAGCGCCGCAGCGATAGGCAGAAAAAACATACCTATTCTGGGTATCAACTGCGGTCATCTGGGATTTCTGGCGGAAGTGCAAGCGGAGGATGTAGATGGGATATTACAAAAACTGGTAGCCGGCGAATACACCATTGAGCAGCGCAGTCTATTGGCGTTGAGCGTGTTTGACAAAGAGGGTAATAAACGCGACGGACTGATCATGGCGCCGAATGCGTTGAACGAGATAGCGATTCTCAAGGAAGGTTTGAGTAGTATGTTGCAGATCGAGTTGAAAGTGAACGGAGAGTTGCTGCACACCTACCATTCCGACGGTCTGGTCATTGCCACGCCGACGGGAAGTACGGCGTATAACCTGTCTATCGGAGGACCGCTGATGGTGCCGCAGAGTCGGGGTATCATCTTAACACCTATTGCACCGCACAGCCTGACTGTCAAACCTTTAGTAGTGCCGGATGACTGGAAGTTCGACCTCAAAGTAAGCAGTCGTTACGATGCGTTCATGGTGTCGGTGGACGGCAGAAGTCAGAGTTTGAGTACCGACACCAGTCTGCATATCGAACGTGCGCCGTACACCGTCAAAGTGGTGCAGATCGGCGATAACAGTTTCTTGAAAAGCTTAAGAGCCAAACTCAATTGGGGGAAATAAAGGTTATGGGTTATAGGTTATAGGTTATGGGTATTCTTTCATATATAACTTGGAATGTAGATCCGGTGCTGATACACCTGGGAGGTCTGGAGATACGCTGGTACGGTTTGTTATGGGCGATCGGTTTGTACGTATGCTGGGTAATGAACAAGCGCATGTACAAACGGGAGAATTGTCCTCCCGAATGGATTGATCAGTTGTTTATCTGGATTGCCGCCGGAGCTATCATAGGTGCCCGGTTGGGACACTGTCTGTTCTATGAATGGCATAACGATTTGGGAGAACTGAGTATCTTCGGTTGGGACATTACCTACCGCAATCCGTATATCGAGAATCCCTTGTTGATCCTTAAGATCTGGGAAGGCGGTTTAGCCAGTCATGGTGGTGCGATCGGTATCATCTTAGCAGCTTGGTTACTGAACAAGAAGAAGTTCAGCCGTTATCCGCAGTTCAAGACCAGTTGGTTATGGATATTGGATCGTCTTTGTATCGGTGTCTGCGTGACGGGTGCATTGATCCGTTTAGGCAACCTGATGAACAGTGAGATATACGGCGGTCCGACGAGTTTACCGTGGGGATTCATCTTCGTAAACGGCGATGTAAACAAGGATGTACCGTGTCACCCGACGCAGATCTACGAGATCATGTATCTGATGGTAGCATTAGCGGTGACGATGCCTTTGTACTGGAAGACACAAGCCAGAAGAAGGGAAGGTCTGCTGTTAGGTATCTTCCTGCTGATTGTGTTCGGTACCCGTTTCGGTTTGGAGTTCATCAAGAACGATCAGGAAGCGTTTGAAGCCAACCATCTGCTCAATATGGGACAAATCCTCAGCATTCCGTTTGTGATCCTGAGTATATACCTTATTATACGCGCGTATAGGAGACCGCTGTTACCGGTAGTGGACAAACAGCCGGTGAGTCTTGAAAAAAAATATCAAGACAAGTCGAAAGTCGAAAGTAAAAAGTCGAAAGAGAAATGACAAAAAAAGATCTTAGAATCGTCTATTTAGGTACACCGGAGTTTGCGGTAGCCAGTCTGCGCACTTTGGTGGAAGGCGGATATAATGTAGTTGCTGTGGTGACAATGCCGGACAAACCTGCCGGCCGTGGTCACCAGATGCAGTATTCGGACGTGAAGAAATACGCATTGGAGGTTGGTTTACCGGTGTTACAGCCGGAGAAACTGAAAGACGAAGCGTTCATCGAAGAGTTGCGTTCCTACCAAGCGGATCTGCAGATTGTGGTAGCTTTCCGCATGTTACCGGAAGTGGTATGGACCATGCCGCGTTTGGGTACCTTCAATATTCACGGTTCGTTACTGCCTCAGTACCGCGGTGCAGCACCGATCAACTGGGCGGTGATGAACGGAGAGAAAGAAACGGGTCTGACCACCTTCATGTTGAAGCATGAGATCGACACGGGAAACATGATCCTGCAGGAACGGATTCCGATAGGCGAGGATGAGAACGTAGGATCGGTGCATGACCGGCTGATGGAGTTAAGCAAAAGCATGGTACTGCGCACGGTGGACTTGATCATCGATTGCGAGAACAAAGGTATCGAAGTGCCGACCACTCCTCAACCGCAGATAGCGGAATTGAAACCGGCACCGAAGATTTTCAAGGAAGACTGCGAGATCAAGTTTGCCGAGAAGACGGCTTCAGAAGTGAAGAATTTTGTGCGTGGTCTGAGTCCCTACCCTGCTGCCTGGGCGAACCTGACGATTAAAGGCCAGACGTTTGAGAACGTGAAGATTTTTAAGGTCGAGATAGCGGACAAAGGCGATATCCTTGTGCCTTGCAAAGAGGGAAGCGTCAGCATTCTTGAGCTGCAGGTTCCGGGCAAGAAACGCATGGACGCAAAGAGTTTTTTGAATGGATTACATTAAGCTGATCGATAAATATTACGGAAACTACCCGGCATTACGGGAAGTGCTGGTGACCCACAGTCGTCAGGTAGCAGATCGTGCGCTGAAGATTGTAGATGCGCATCCTGAGTGGACGGAACAGGGCTTGGTGGATCGGCAGTTTATTGAAGAAGCGGCGATGTTACACGATATCGGTATCATCTTTTGCGATGCACCGAAAATTCACTGTAGAGGGTCGCACAAGTATATCGAGCATGGTTATTTAGGTGCTGAACTGCTGCGGGCAGAAGGGTATCCAAAGCATGCTTTGGTTGCTGAACGGCATACCGGAACGGGTATCACGATGGAGCAAGTGGAACGGGAAGAGATACCGATTCCGGAACGCGACTATTGTCCGCAGAGTTTGGAAGAGAAGATCATCTGCTATGCGGATAAGTTCTATTCCAAATCGCATTTAGGCGAAGAGGTGAGTATCGATAAGATCAAGTATAATATCTGGAAGTATGGCCACGCAGCATTCGTGCGTTGGCAGGAATTAGTGGAACTTATGGGCGAAGCCGATCGATAGCAGTTCCCGGAACTGTATCTTGGCATGCGTATCCCCTTTCATGACCACCGACGAGTCGTAACGGGGGTGTAACATCAGCCGCGCAGACATGAAGCGGTTGATGATAAAATCGCAGTTGACCTCCAGGTCTATCTCGACGTGGTGATAATTGGTGTAGAAATAGAATTTTGACTCCAGCGACACTTCACGAACGGGTTTCCAGGTATATTCAACACGAACAGACGAACCGATATTATGCTGGGTTCGTTGTCCTTCATCCAGTCCGTAATCCGTGACGGACACACGTGCCGTATCAGCCACATGAATCACCTTGTAGGACACCGGAGAAACGGAGATAGACAGGTCTTTGACGGGTTTGTAGTCAATACCGAATGCGGCATTAAAACGGAAGGGAGAGAACGGTGCTGACTTGAGTTCCATTGAATTGGATTTGAACGTCGGCAGCAGGCGTGTCTCGATCTCCGCAGAAATAGAAGTAAAGACTTTAGGAACGATCCGCAGGTTCGCTTTGGAGTAGATCCGGAAGAGGTCATCGGTGGTGTTGATTTTATGCAGGCTGTCTGCCGAGACGGTAGAACCACCCATACGCCATTCGCCGGTATTCTCCCATGTGAAACGGTCGGTGATATAACTGACCTGTCCTTTGGCGATACCTAAAGCGGCAAAAGAGGATGAACCGCCTTGGTACCAGTTGGAGGTAACGTAGTTTTGGGTGATCTGCAGCATGAGCGTCGCTTCCCGTCTCCACGGCGACTTCATCTCCCGAATGGCACGTAACACATCGTTCCGGTCTTCTTCCGCATCCTTGATCCAGGATTTCTCGACGGTGATGGCCGGCATCTTCTCGATCTTCTGCAAGGCCAACGAGGCATTAACGGTGCGTAACGAATCGATCTCACGCAGTTCCCGAGCAATCGAATCCAACCGCATCATCTCCGCTGCCACCATGACGGAATCCAGCGAATCGACCGCTAACTTTTCCATCGTCTGCGCCGAAACGATATCCAGCAGGTAAGCATCCGACTCCACGGCTTCGTTCTGTTCCGCCAGTTTGAAGGTGTCGGTATATAGTTGTTGCGCTGCCAGATGAGTGACAGCGCAAACAACGAATAATATCAAAAGTCTAAATTTCAAATTTCCAATATCCAATGGTTAAATGCCCGCATTTAACCTTCCATGACATTGTTTGTACTTCTTGCCCGAACCGCACGGACACGGGTCATTCGGACGCGGTTTCTTATCCACACGCATCGGTTCCGGGCGTTGTTGTTCCCGGGTGTCGCGACCGGCAGCTGCCGCAGCACCGGACGCTTGAGCGGCCTGTTGTACGGCATCCTTCTGCGTGCGGTAACGACTGTAGTCCATACGGCGTTGCTGTTGCGCCTGTTGCACGTTATCCGGTGCCGTCTGATGGATCTGACCACGCAGCAGGATAGCGATGGCACGGCGGTTAAGCGTATCCAGCATGCCTTTGAAGATATTGAAGGACTCGAGTTTATAGATCAACAGCGGATCTTTCTGTTCGTACGACGCGTTCTGAACCGACTGCTTGAGGTCATCCAACTGACGGAGATGCTCTTTCCACTCATCATCGATGACGTAGAGCAGCATACGTTTCTCAAACTCTTTGACCACCTCTTTGCAGTGACTCTCCGCTGCGTTCTTGAGGTTGACAGAGATGTTATATACGCGCTTACCGTCCGTGATAGGAATGAGGATATTCTCGTACTGCTGACCTTTCTCCTCATAGACACGCTGGATGACCGGATCGGCGATGAGCATCAGTTTGTCCATACGGCGTTTGAAACTGTCCAAAGCCGCTTCGGCTACCTGTGCACTCAACTCATCGACACGGGTACGATGGAATGCATCCTCGTCGAACGGCAGTTCGATAGCAAACGCCTGCAGCACATCCATCTTCAGACCTTCGTAGTCCGCCGCCTGACGAGCGTCTGCGGTCATCGCTTCCGATAACTCATAGATCATGTTCGTAATATCGACACCGATACGCTCACCCATCAAAGCGTGACGACGCTTGGAGTAGATGAGGTTACGTTGTTGGTTCATGACATCATCGTATTCGATGAGGCGCTTACGTATACCGAAGTTATTCTCCTCCACTTTCTTCTGGGCCCGTTCAATGGAGTTGGAGATCATTCGGTGCTCGATCATCTCGCCTTCCTTGAAGCCCAGACGGTCCATGATACCGGCTATACGTTCGGAACCGAACATACGCATCAAGTCATCTTCCAGCGAAACATAGAACACGGAACTACCCGGGTCTCCTTGACGACCGGCACGACCACGCAACTGGCGGTCCACACGACGGGACTCATGACGCTCGGTACCGATGATAGCCAGACCTCCGGCTTCTTTCACTTCCGGTGTCAGCTTGATATCCGTACCACGACCGGCCATGTTCGTTGCGATGGTTACGACACCGGCACGACCGGCTTCGGCTACGACCTGTGCCTCCTGTTGGTGCAACTTGGCGTTGAGGACGTTATGTTTGATCTTACGAATGGTAAGCAGTTTACTGAGCAGCTCAGAGATCTCGACACTCGTAGTACCCACCAGTACCGGACGACCTTGGTTCACCATCAACTCGATCTCATCGATGACAGCATTGTATTTCTCGCGTTTGGTGCGGTAGATACGGTCGTTCATATCGATACGTGCGATCGGTTTGTTGGTCGGGATAACGACTACGTCGAGTTTGTAGATATTCCAAAACTCACCTGCTTCCGTCTCGGCTGTACCGGTCATACCGGCCAGCTTGTTGTACATACGGAAGTAGTTCTGCAGGGTGATCGTCGCAAAAGTCTGCGTTGCCGCTTCGACTTTCACATTCTCCTTCGCTTCCACGGCCTGGTGCAAACCGTCGGACCAACGGCGACCTTCCATGATACGGCCCGTCTGCTCATCGACGATCTTCACCTCACCGCCGTCAATGATATAATCGACGTCTTTCTCAAAGAGCGTGTAGGCCTTGAGCAACTGGTGTACCGTGTGTACGCGTTCTGCCTTGATCGAATAGTTGGTATAGATATCGTCCTTGCGTTGCTGACGCTCTTCGGGAGTTATATCCGTCACATGCTCGAGTTCCGCCATTTCACTACCTACATCAGGCAGCACGAAGAAATGGGGATCGTCGGTAGAACCGGTGAGTGCATCGATACCTTTATCGGTGAGTTCGATGGATTTGTTCTTCTCGTCAATGACGAAATAGAGTTCATCCGTCGCGATATGCATGTTTTTCTCGTTCTCCTGCAGATAGAACTCTTCGGTCTTCTGCATACGCACTTTGACACCCGGTTCGCTGAGGAACTTGATGAGTGCTTTGGATTTCGGCAGACCTTTGTACGAACGGAAGAGTGCCAATTCACCTTCTTCACGCACCTTGCTGTCCTCGGAACCCATCTTCGCTTTGGCTTCCGCCAGAAGCTTGGTGGTTAAGGTCGTCTGCTGACGAACGAGGTTAGCCACACGGTCTTTGTATTCATCGAACATCTGGTCGTCACCTTTCGGCACCGGACCGGAGATGATCAACGGGGTACGCGCGTCATCTATCAGGACGGAGTCCACCTCATCGACGATGGCGTAGTTATGACCGCGTTGCACAAGGTCAAGCGGAGAAGTCGCCATGTTATCACGCAGGTAGTCAAAACCGAACTCGTTGTTGGTACCGAAGGTAATATCGCAGGCATAGGCCTTACGACGCTCATCGCTGTTGGGACGATGCTTGTCGATGCAATCGACGGTGAGACCGAGGAACATATAAATCGGTCCGTTCCACTCGGAGTCACGTTTGGCGAGGTAATCGTTGACGGTGACTACGTGTACACCTTCGTGCGTCAAGGCGTTGAGGTAAACCGGCAGCGTAGCTACCAGGGTCTTACCTTCACCGGTCGCCATCTCGGCGATCTTTCCTTGATGCAGAACGACACCGCCGAAGAGTTGGACATCATAATGGATCATATCCCATTTGATCTCGTTACCTCCGGCCATCCAATGGTTAACATAGATCGCCTTGTCGCCATCTATCTCGACAAAGTCGAAACGCTCGTCAGCGGCGAGGTCACGGTCCATCTGCGTAGCGGTTACTACCACTTCCTCGTTTTGAGCAAAACGACGGGCGGTGGATTTCACGATTGCATAGGCTTCCGGCAGGATCTCGGTCAGTTTCTTCTCATAAACCTCCTTGATCTCCTTCTCGATTTTGTCCACCTCGTTATATACTTTCTCACGCTTGTCGATCTCGAGTCCTTCGATGGAGGCCTTGAGTTCGGCGATGCGGTCTTTGTGCGGTTTGACGGCTTCCTGCAGCGTATCCATCAACGCCCAGGAACGGGCACGCAGGTCGTCATTTGACAACTTGTCAATGGACGCATAAGCTGCCTTAATCTGCTCTACTACCGGCTGAATGGCACGCATATCTTTCTGCGCTTTGTTGCCGAATAGTTTGGTAATAACTTCTAAAAAATTCATCTATCTATTTACGATTTTATCATTTACGATGTACCATTTATTTTGCCATTTAGCCATTGAGTCATGTGCACCTCAATAGACCAACACACAAAATGCGCTGCAAAATTACAAAAAAAAATCCATATATGCAAGAACAAAATGCATGCCACGTCATTTTTCCTGTCATTTTGGCAGATTAGGTATAAAAATAACCTGCAAGTTCAAAAACCTGCAGGCTGTTATTGGCGACATCGGTCTCTCGTTTCTTCCCGTCATTTGCTACCAGTTTCAACTGGTTACCATGCGTCGCCATAACCTCTTCAAATTTTCTGCAAAGGTACTACAAAAAATCGACATACGCAAGTGTTATGTCGATTTTTTCATAAAATACCTTTCGCCGTTAGCCATTCGCCCTTTCGCCTTTACTGGCACGTTTACGCGCACGAATGATAAGGATATCTTATCCTGAATTTAGTGCAAATTAGCACAAAAATACGGATAAGTAGCATCTAAAACCGCAATTTAGTGCAAATTAGTACAAAAATACGGATAAATATTTGCACAATTCAAAAAAATGTACTAACTTTGCAGCGAATTTAAAAATATGCAGGTATGAACTACATCAAACGTGAGATCTATCTCAACAAACTGATCGCTCGTCGGGATAATGGCGAAGTGAAGGTGATAACCGGTCCAAGACGAAGTGGCAAGTCTTGGATGCTTTCGCACGTGTATATGGATTATTTACTGGAACAAGGAGTGCCGGCAGATCATATCATCGCTCTGTCTTTTGACCAAGACGATGAGAATATGCGTGACGACTTGTTGGGTGTAAAGGCGCTTAAAGCATATTTATATGAACGGATCAAAGATGAAGGAAACTACTACCTCATATTGGATGAAATACAAGAAGTAGAAGGATTTGAGCGTTTGATTAATGGTCTGAATGCAAAGCCGAACGTAGATGTCTATGTCACCGGCAGTAACAGTCATTTGCTTAGTTCAGACATCAATACTCTTTTCCGTGGACGAGGAGATGAGGTGCATGTTTATCCGCTTTCGTTTGGTGAGTTCTGTACTGATAGAACCGAGCCGATTAATGAACTTTGGAAGGAATATTACACTTATGGAGGACTTCCCGGATTACGGAACCATGCGTCTGCCGAGCAGAAAGTAAATTATTTGCAGCGCTTATGGAAAAAGACTTATCTGGCAGATGTAATAGAGCGGCATAATATCCGGAATACCGAACTACTTGAGAACTTGGCAGATGTTCTTTGTTCTGCCGTAGGATCGCTCAACAATCCGACTAAGTTAGCGAACACTATCCAATCCGTCAAGCAGATGAAAGCCGATCGAGAGACTGTTGATAAGTATATCGGATATTTAGAAGACGCGTTCTTGTTTGAATCCGCTAAGCGATATGACATCAAAGGGAAACGGTATTTTGAGTCCATTAAGAAGTATTACTCCGTGGATATCGGTTTGCGGAATGCACGTCTGAACTTCCGCCAGCAAGAGCCGACTCATATTATGGAGAATATCGTCTATAATCATTTGCGGATCTTCGGATATTTGGTAGATGTTGGTGTGGTGGAAGTGCGTGAAATGAAGGATGGTAAGCAGCAGAAAGTGCAGTATGAGGTGGATTTTATCGCGACTAACGGACAAGAGAAATACTACATCCAATCGGCATACCGAATGGACGATGAGTCCAAACGTGAACAGGAACTCAATTCGCTCAAACGTATAGACGATAGTTTCCGCAAGATCGTCATCGTGGGTGATGACATAGTTCCCTGGACTGACGAAAAGGGGATATCCTATATCGGATTATTCCAATTCCTCAAAGAGGGACTAATGAAATAAGAAATCCTGATAATCATATAGGTACAAAAAAATCGACATACGCAAATGTTATGCCGATTTTTTCATAAAATACCTTTCGCCGTTACTCGTCACATAACGTCGCGCAGCGATCATCTTAACCGTTTAACGGTTTAACGATTTAACGTGCGCCTACGAGTAGCGCGCACTATAAGGTACGCGCATGCGCAGAGCATCAACGGAATCAAGGCATCGCCGAGAGGAGCATTTGGATCTGTAGTCGGTGTATATACTTCAATCCTTCTGGGACCGTGCGGCTTTGTCGAAGTATTACTCTCAGTCGTTGTAGCCATCTCACCCACTCCTGCAGCTCCTACTGCTGTCACTTGCGAGCTATATGCACTACCCGATCCTTGCATGGTAGAAGTAGATTGCCAATCCTGGGCCATTACAGGCATGCCCACGAGGAGCATACCCATAACCCATAACCCATAACCCATAACCTTTATACTTTTCATAATATTCATAATATTTTTATATCCCTAAATCTTAAATCACTTTACCAGCAAACCTGTTGCATCATACAATCTGCCATTTCGGAAGATGAACAACTTGCCATCCTCAAAGAACTTAACTGCTCCGTTTGCCTTTACAGATTCGTTCTCGATACCAGTCGGGTTTTGCGGCATATTACGCGTGAGGATGAAGCGGTTGTGCTCCGTTTTGTCGGTTGTTGAGAAGGTATAGGTATTACCCTCCAATATGCGGGTATACTTGTTCTCATCAATATCGTACAAGTAGAGCGCATCATCTTCGTTGTTATACTCAAACGAGAATGTATAGGTATTATCCTCTGTTCCGGCCTTGAAGCCCATTACCGTTCCCTCGAAGTCAGGTACACAGTTCACTGACATGTTTCCATCAGGTGTTATTGCATAGAACTGCGGAGCTTCTTTATCTCCGGCTATCTTGCGTCCATCCCACGCGCGATCATATCCTTCGATAAAGTCTGAACGCTCCCACATGTAAATCATATCACCATAACCACTTTCTGCCTTGACATACAAACGCAATTTATTAGCATCTTCCTCTCCAATACGCTTTGGAGCCTTATTGGCTACTGGGTTGGTACCATCAACTGCAGGATCATAAACAATCTTGCTATAATCCAATGTAACATACCCATCGTAATTTGAAGTAAATACGGAGAAGGACTGCATTGCTGGAATAACATCACTTCCGCCTGCTGTTTCTGGGGTATATGTTGAATAGTTACCCATTCCTGTATATCCACTTTTACTAGTAGAGTTGAAGATATAAATAGTAGGGTCTACTTCCGTTGAGAATGCATCTTCCATTTGATCAATTTTCATCGGTGCAAGCCACGGGTTTGCCAACAAATTCTCATTATCAATATTGGCTGCTGTTCCTCCATGATAACTCAATGAAGTGCATGTGTGGTCTGCGTTAGCAACCAATGTACCTGACATATTATAAGTATGACCCGTAGAGCCATTATAGATGATACAATAACCCTGGAATGGCTCCATAGAGTCGTTACTACCAAGCAGGTAGAAAGTCGGAGTTCCTGTATAATTCACTCCTAATACCCAAGAGTTGTAATAGTTATACAACCAATCACTGGTCTCGCTTGTAAACGGTGTTCCAATAAATTGGTTCACAGAAGCGGTAGAACCCTTAGACCCCCCTGATACCGAGTAGAAGTTTACCGTTGCTGCACCGGGAGACGTACTTGCCTTGCCCCATACCAAAGCGCCAACACCATTTGTACCATCTGAGTTGATAACCAAATCATTTTCTGTGGTTGCTACGAGGGACGAGCCATCATTTTTCTGTATAGTCTCAGCCACAATCAGTTTTTGTCCGGCATTAACCGTTAATTTACCTGTATGATCGTTCGTACCATCATTGTAGATAATCACACGTTTTGCCTTTGCGGATTGTGTATCTACGTTTACAGGAGCATTGATATACACCACATCAGTCCTTTTCGGAACACGATTTTCTGACCAGTTACCTTTTTTGTCCCAACAATTATCAATCGTGGCATTAAATATATTAGACTCCTCTGCAAACTTGACATAAACGGTCTTATTCGTGCCTACACTACTGAGCACAAGCGTTACGTTTCCTTCTCCGCTAATAGTTGCGCCGCCTTCGCCACTTGTATATGCAGATGAGCAACTTGCATCGCTATACCAGCCTTCTACATGATAGCCTTCTGCGGGGCTCGCTGTAAAGGTCAGCGTACTGCCGTTTGCATAATATTGTCCGTCTGCAATATCAAATCCGCTTCCTTCATTCGTAACGGCGGTTACCGTACCTCCGAGATCGCCATCTTCCAACGAATTGGCCGTATAATGTTTCCATCCCAAAGTGAGTTGGCTGGAACTTTGACGGATAACCTCAATGGTAGGATAGTAGTTTGTTGACGATAGTTTCGTAATATGGAATATGTATGTACCATATCCTACCGTATTAATAACCACATTATTTGCAGGATCTTCGCCCTCCACAGAGAGTTGAACACTTGCATTTGCTGCAAGCTCGTAGTCTGCCGACGTGGCGCCTAACCGTTTATCTTTTTCACGATCATATACACGGAATTTATACTTTTTATTCGGGTGAATTGTTGTAAGCGTACAACGTAAGTTAACACCCAAGTTATCCAAACCTGTATATCCGACTACCGCAAAATCGGCTGCATCGCCATGATCCCATCCCGGCATTCCTGCATCACTAGAATCATCGTATAACGAACCCTCCAATGCAAATCTCGGAGCGAAGGTTGCTGCAATAGATATATTATATGCCGGCATCGTAAACGATGTACTTGCACTTGTGGCTGAAGTCGGCAACAATGTAGATGTCACATCCGAAGAAGCATCCGTATTAGTTATTGTCCAACCGGTGAAGTAGTATGCCTTATTAACCGGAGTAGCAACAAGAGCAACAGTTTGTCCCATGGTTGCTGTTTTGCTTGCACTCGAAGCGCCCGCACTTGCTACATTGATCGTATAGTCTCCATTTGTTGGAGCATTATATGTCACATTGTAGTTAATCAATGTATAGCGCGCGTATAGCGTCAAAGAAGATACTTCACTATTCCATTTCGGAGTCTCCTCATCCGTAGAATAGGTAGTATTACGTACCAAAGTACCATTTGCATTGATGATTTTTTCGCCATCTACGGAGGCTGTTGTATAATATCCCTCCAACTCATAACCGGTAGCTCCAACTGCAGCAGCGAAACTCGGTAGTTCATCAGCAAAAGTAGCCGTTACAGCAACATTGCTGCCGGTACCATGATTATCCTTATTAGGATCCAGTGTCAGCGAAGTGGTCTTTGCCACACCAGTTATTGAGATTGCTACATTGCCGGTAATCTTATTAGCCTTGATTTGCAAAGCACCTGTACTGCTATTCCATGTATAGTCCGTAGTAACTGTCAATGGGGAACCTCCGTTTGTTACGGTGATTGTTGCAGGTAAATCATAACCTGTTGTTCTTGCAAAAGTAGCGTTATATACGGCACCATAAACAGTTGCGCCTGCTCCGGTTGCACCAGCAGTTTTAGTTACATGGCTCAAAGTAGGCGTTGTCACACTAAACGGTGTACGCGCTTCGTAGTAAACGGCAGTACTTGCTGGCGACGCGGTTCCGTAATCATTATGATATTTATTACGAGCCACTACAGTCATAGCTTCCTTGGTTCCGGTTGTCTCCGAAGCAGTATAAGTATGAGTATATGTAGAAGACTCTCCTCCATCATTCGAACCTTCTTTCTTGAACTGGTAATAAGGAGTCATTTGGTTATCTGCAACGGCCGAAGTAGAAGTTGCGGTAACATATATACTACTTCCTGTAGCTACAAGATAAGGCGTAGAAGAACCACCATCACCACCATAGGTTACCGTTTGCGTTCCATCGTTCGTAAGGGCTGCAGAGCTCATAGGTGGACGATAATATGTCCATTCCGGTCTAAAGCTTCCGCACTTACTTGCATCATCTGATTTAATTGCAAGACAGTTCTCGTCGCCATTGGTTCTTTCGTAAGCATAGTCAATATATGCCGAGCACCATATTGTTTCTGAACTCGGTTTCATACGATTCATTTGAACACGTCCAATATAATCGTTATTAGGTACCGTTGCATAATACATCCATGCTACGCCTAAAGCATTGGATTTAGCACAATCAACAGATCCATGATCCAAACCGGAATCATAATACTTAAACCAGAATCGAGCTGTGAAGTCAGCATTTTTCCATCCTGTTGTATTAGCATTTCGAGCATCAAAATAAAGGATAGTATTCTTTGCTAAAATTTTCTTTGATGTCAAATCCGGATAGATAACCGTCAATTGATGATTGTCCTCGTCCCAGTTGAAATTATATGTACCAGCGGTAACAACTGTAATTGAACAGTTTGGGGTACTACCGTCGTCATAGAAATTATATTCATAAACAGAAGAGGTAATATTCGCACTACAACCATATGGATTCCCACCATCACGATTCCATATTTTAAACTGGTGAGTTCCAGCTGCCAGGGTTATAGTTCCACTTCGCGTACTACCAGTAGCATTACCTAATTCATAAGCAGTTGACCAACCATCATTAGACATAGTTCCTTTAATCACCCACTTCACTTCGAATTCAGCTTTAATCGTCACATTATTTGAGAAATTATTAAACGTGACAGTTGTAGTAGCACTTGATGCATCTGCAATGGTTACAGAAGAACCTCCGCTTGTCGCTGTCCATCTCTTAAATCTATACCCGCGAATAGGCATTGCCGTAATCGTATAAGGCGTTCCTTTAGCTACACCTGTTACACTTCCGGATACAGTGTTACCATGAGTATCATCGGTTGCAATAGTTAGATTTTTAGACGGAATCGTAAAATTCGCATGAAAGTTTGATCCACAGTTATTGAAGTCTGCATACTGAACATAATGATCATTTTTAGGATATACTTTCATGTAATATTCTATCTCATAATTACCAGGAGTCAGGCCGTTTATAGGACATACATTTATATCCTTCTCCCAATACGAATTACTCCCGTCAAAGTCATTCTTCCAACTTATTTGATATTCTGAATAACTTGTAGAAGAGGCTGCATCTTGCTCTTTGACTCGATAGTATAGCCACATAGAATATATGAAACTTCCTCCTCCATCTTTTCCCCATGTTTTACCCCATGCCTTTTTGATTTCTAGTTTAGAAGTAACTGTTCCCAAATTAAGATCAGAATAGGCAGATGAGTGGTTTCGATCTACGGTTCCAAGGGATTTTTCTGTTCCATTCATGTCAAATTTCAATTCTCCCGAACCAGTATCCCACCAGCCGCAGTCCCATGCCCACGCTTGTGCGCTGCTTGTTAATAGTACAACAAATACTAATAACGCTTTAATTAATAAATGTTTTTTCATAATATTTTTATATTTTTTAGTTTTTAATTATTCCGATGTTATCTATAATTTTCTATATCGCTAAGTGAAACTAGTTTCTTATCCCTTTCTTCAGATTGATGTATACATATACCCGACTTAGTAAAACGTCTATTGAATTGTGGTATATTTTCTTTAGGCATAGGAAATTTTATTCCCAATACCACTCTGCTTAATGATAAAGGAAATGCCGTACTACGAGACAAGTCAAACACTTTCATTTCGCTATAAATCGATGTCCGGTCATCTGTAAACCAGATACTTTCAGAAAGTGGAATATATTCAGATGGCATATAAAGGAGTCTAATTTCATTTTCTACTGCGTACATATGTTGCTTGAAAAAATGTTTCCATATGTGCCATTCAGAAAGTTCTATCTTCCAATTCTGATCTTTGGGTTGATTTGTTATATTTTTAATTACTTCCAATTCATAATGTTCTTTATTAGGCTTTGAATACGAGACAGGAGCAAGATAAAAACCGTGCTTATTAATCTTCTCTTTGTCTATCCATAACTTAAGACACACTCCCTTAGCATCATCCCCATATAAACGCCACATTGTTAAATCAGTTTCAGCATCTTCGCCACAGGCTGATATTATAAAAGTGTCAGCAGAATCACTTACGCCGTCATTTATACCAAGATAAGAATCAGCATAGTCCTTTTCGCTAGGGTCATTCATACAAACTAAAGAGCACATCCCTATCGATTCCTTTTCTAGTAAAGTAAGAAGGCTTCTTGCAGAACTGAATTTTACTATATAGTCTCCTTCATACTCACCTAAAAGTATGCGAAATAATTCTCTCTCTTTCGTTATACTTAATAACCATGTAGAGTCTTCCTTTTCATCCTGATGAATATCTCCTGAATGGATGTTCTCAATAAACTGCTTTAATAACTTTTCCTTCTCCTTTTCAAACTTGCTTTTTGCCTCTGTTTTTGAAATTGAACTTTTTAAGAAATCCTTTATAGCCGTTAAAGTGGGCTTTGCATGCGTATTATCATTTTTTGCAATTTCTTTTAAGAAGAGTCTAAAGTTTCCTTCTAAAATCGACTGTCCCTTACGGGAATATATGGTCACATCCCCATCCGTTAATACAAAATAGCCATCGTAATTCGCTGATCGCAGATTTTCATATATCTTTTTATAGACACTTTCTGTCACGTTTAGTCGAGATTTCACTTCAATGATAACTCGAATATTCCTATCCGTTCCGAAGATTGCAAAATCCGCTTGGTATAAGCCATTTTCTCCAACGAAGCCAACACCTTTACTGATTCTTCGTGGAGGAAAGTACTCCTGCATAATAGAAAGTACTTTTTGCTCTAAATCATATGTATATACAACCTTCGGCATCTCCCTTTTTTCTAATTTTGATTTCAGTTCGAAATATGAAGCACCATCTTCTCCTTCTGTGTATGTTTTTTCAAGCCAATTTAGGAAATCTTGCAATTCTTGTTGCTGAATCACTAATTTCGCGCCAGTTTGTTTATGCTCAACAACGATGTATCCATCCTTTGTATTGTTCTGACGAACATCAAATAGAATTCCCTCAAAATCGTTTCCTTTCCCATCTAGATCTTCAAACAAATATTGTTTTTCGACATTATTGAATTCATCCCATCCAATTTCCCCAAGGAATCGTTTATATTTTTCTATTTTAGTCATGATCATAATAATTTTTATACTTTTTTACGCATAACACCAACTCTCTATCAAGTTGGCTATCTCTTCTGCCCAATTTTCGTTAAAGCGATCAAGAACACCTTTAGGCGCAACGCGTGGAAAAGTACCCGCTTCATATAAATGAGCATTACACGACCAATAGATGCGATAAGGAGGATTGAGACTCTCAATTTTCTTCACAGTCTTTCCTCCGTTTTGACAAGCTGCCAAAATGATAGTACATTCCGCATTTACTAATTCGTCTAACCAATCACTATGTTCTTGGCAATAATCTCCCAAGCTTGAGATGCCGACAAGGATATTATTAATGGTCAAGATCGCACAAATATCCCCGTCCGGACCCTTCGGTGTATGCAAGATGTAAATATCAGCAGGTTTGATTCTACTTGCTAATTTCTCATACACTCTCTTCACCGACTCCGTTTTACCGAGGTTGGGGTATCCATAATTTGCTATAATTGTTTTCTGTGCCATATTTTTCTTCTCTTCTGTCATAATACTTCTATTTACCTTTCATTCTCGCGAGCATCTCGCGATCATTACGTACGTCACCGTTGGGTGCTTTTATCGTTTTTTTTTACTCTGTCCTTTATGCCTTTTTAATTTTTTGCTTTTTTGCTTTGTCGCTTTGTCGCTTTTTGTCGTGAGACTTTTGAGACTTTGAGACTTTCGTATCTAATATGCTAATATACAGCATCTTACAAAGTCTCATCAAAGTATCAAAGTCTCAAAGTATCATCTGTTTTTCTTCTCTTCAATAGCGACATAGCGTCATTTCAGTATTTTTTGAACCATTTTTGGTCATTTTGGACAACCTTTTTCAGGTTTAGTCACTTCTTTCTTTTTCACTACTTCATCGGTCCAATGTCGAGTCATTCTCGGTCCATTATCGGTCCATTATCGATAGATCTTTTCTCTTTTTTGGACTATTTTTGGTCATTTTGGACTAATCCTATCTTTTACCTTATTACTACCTTATCATTACCTTATCACTACCTGATCATTACCTATCACCGATTTTTAATCTTTGTGGTTTTATGTTGTGCTATTGTTCTCTTTGTAAGGTTCTCGGGACATGGTCCCGTGATGGTCCTGTTCTATACAGCACATTACAAGCTTCCCTCTCTTATCCTTTTTTCTTATTTTTACTTTGCACTTTCTGCACTTTTGATCATTTTGTTGGCGTCAGCAAAATGATCATGACATATGTGTACAACAAAAGCAACAACCCCTTTCGGAATTGTTGCTTATAGAAATGATTTATTTTACTACTTACACTATTGGATATCTAATGCTTTTATCAGATCCTCTACTGAATCATAGTGGGTAACTTCTCCACGATCCGCTTCTGCAATTGAGATATCCAATGCATTCTTTATTTCCTCGCTCATGTTATTCTCCTTTCTTTCCAAATAAATAGGTATGTGTGCCTGTATCAGTCAACAGTAGCGTGAGCTGTTTGTCATTCTGACGCCATACCAATAACCAATCATCCTCAATATGACACTCCCAACAACCGGCATACTTATCATGTAGCATGTGAGGTTTGAACTCAGCAGGCAAGCAACCATCCTCCATAAGGATAGCTACCACATCCCATAAATCCTCCATGTGTTTGCCGTTACGCGTACATTCCTTAACCGATCTCTCAAACTGATCAGTAGTATCAACACTATACATCACTTGAATTTATTTATTAGTTCCTTCAAGGAAGTGTAATGATTGATACGACCGGCAGCAATATCTGCCATTGCGTAATCCAAACTACACATGGGTTGAGTCCGTACATTCGGATTGTTTTTTGCCGTTGTCGCTTGCATATCTGCCTCCTTTCGTTACCTTTGACGCTGCAAAGGTACAACAAAAATTTGACATATGCAAGTAAATCAGCAAAAATCTTTCATTTTTCGCTCATTTCTATAAGTACACAATATGTCAAAGATCTTTTCACTCTTGTTTTGAGTGCCGAGTGAGAGCACTATATATTTTTTACTTGCCCATTTTGTTAAATTTGGTTAATTTGTGGACAGTTAATTTTTGGATCATTTTTGGTCATTTTGGACTAATCCTATCTTTTGCCTTCTATTTACCTTTCATTCTCGTTCGCATCACATTCGCATCGCGAACGTCACCGTAGGGTGCTTTTATCTTATTTTTGCTTTGGCACTCTGGCACTCTTGGCACTTATTCTTTATCTTCTCTATTTCAAAATCACGGGATATATACTATGTATATATAAGGTAATGTGGGATACGATATTACCCCGATATACCCCCGTAACGACCACGTAACGACCACATAATTATCCCATCATAGGATTAACATTACAATGTTCTTTTGCCGGTTTTACTGTCCTCGGCGGGACACATGGAAAAAAAGTAATAAGAAATTTTTTTCCATAATATTTTTATATCTTCTTCTTTTTTGGTCCTTTGGACCAATGCCTATATAGATGTTGCCCTATTTTCTCGTCTCAGCAGAGAACTTTTCGTGCAGGCACACACCTTTGCGGGTGCAAAGGTACAACAAATTTTTGATATATGCAAATTATTTGGTAGAAAAAAATAGAATTTTTTGTAAAAATCAGGAAACACTTGCGTATGTGAAAAATATTTGTAGTATTTTCGGTCCTCCCTGATTATCAGGGGCCCACCGAAGATACAGTCGCACTTTTGTGCAAATAACAAGTCTTTTCCGCAAAAACTTTAAGTAAACTTAACTTTTTGCACAAAATCCTTGTGTATTTCAAATATTTGTTGTATCTTTGCACCCGATTTTATTTTGGCGTGTTGTGCGCACATGCACACAGGTGAATATAGAGGAGTTAGAAATATTATTCGGCCAGCATCCGCAGATAAAGGCGATAGGTAACGGGTTACGGGTTACGGGTTACGGGTTACGGGCGAAAGGGGACAAGCATGTGCTTGTCTCGGGTTTGCACGCTTCCGCACGCGCGCTCACGCTTGCACAGGTACGCACGCCATTATTTATCGTAATGGATAACGCGGAAGCGGCGCAGTATATGTACGCTGACCTTCGGTCATTGGAAAATGGACATTGGACATTGGACAATGGGGGAAAGGCGAATGTAGGATTCTTTCCGAGCAGTAAGAGGCGGAGGACGATCGATGATGCGGCGGTGATACAGCGCACAGAATGCCTGACGGCACTCTGTAATGGCGAAAGGGCGAATGGCGAAAGGCTAATGATCGTGACCTATCCGGAAGCGATTGCAGAACCGGTACCGGCGAAAGAAGAGCTTTCAGCGGTCAGCTTTCAGTTATCTGTCGGGCAGGAGATAAAGCAGTCAGCACTCAGTAGTCAGTTGGCGGATTTGGGGTTTGAACATGTGGATTTTGTGTTTCAGCCGGGACAGTATGCCGTAAGAGGATCGATCGTAGATATCTATAGTTACAGTCACGATACGCCCTACCGATTGGACTTCTTCGGAGATGAGATAGACAGCATTCGGGAGTTTGATATAGAAGATCAGTTGTCGAAGAACCGTATCGATTCCGCCGAAATTGTCGGTTCTTCGAAAGATTGTACATTGGATATTGGACATTGGACCATTGCGGACTATCTGACGGAGGAGTATGTGTGGGTGAGCAACGATTTTTCGATCGTGCGGTTTAAGTTAGAGGGGTTAGGGGTTACCGGTTACGGGTTACAGGATCAGAAGACCATTGAGATCGCAGAGAAGAGTACGTTTGCGGAATATACAAAGATTGCGTTTGATACCGTCCCCCAGCCTATCTTCCATAAGCAGTTCGATATCCTGACGGATGACCTGAAACGGCATATCGACGAAGGATATAAGATCTATATATTAGCGGAGCAGCAGAAACAGCTGGATCGCTTGGCCGCGATCTTTGAAGGGGTTACGGGTGACGGGTTACAGGTTACGGGAATTCCTTTTATCGGTATTCAGGCCAGTTTGCATGAAGGGTTTGTGGACAAGGAGTTGAAGATTTGCTGCTATACGGATCACCAGATCTTTGAGCGTTTCCACCGCGTACAGATGACGAGTGAGAATGCGCGGCGAGGTAAGGCGATCGTGACGCTGCGGGAGATCAACCAGTTGCAGATCGGTGATTATGTCGTACACAGCGATCACGGAATAGCGAAGTTCGGTGGGCTGGTAACAACACCGGTGAACGGCAAGCCGCAGGAGATGATCAAACTGAACTACCGTGACGGAGCGAATGTGTTTGTGTCTATCCATAACCTGCACCGCATCAGTAAGTACAAAGGCCGTGAAGGATCGGAACCGACGATCGCACGATTGGGTTCGGGTGCTTGGGAACGACTCAAAGAGCGGACCAAGGATAAGGTTAAGGACATCGCACGGGATCTGATCAAACTGTACGCGACGCGCAAGCAGCAGAAAGGTTTTGCTTATTCGCCTGACGGATACATGCAACACGAATTGGAGGCTTCATTCTTATACGAGGACACACCGGATCAGGCGAAGGCAACCGCTGAAGTAAAACGCGATCTGGAGAGTCCGATGCCGATGGATCGGTTGGTTTGCGGAGACGTAGGATTCGGTAAGACGGAGGTTGCCATGCGTGCGGCGTTTAAGGTAGCTACGGACGGCAAGCAGGTAGCGGTACTCGTACCGACGACGGTGCTGGCGCTGCAACACTATAACACTTTCACCGAGCGGATGAAGAACCTGCCGGTGAGGATCGAGTTCATCAGCCGACTCAAGACCGCCAAAGAGGTGAAGGAGATCTTAGCGGACCTCGAAGCAGGCAAGATCGATATATTGATTGGTACGCATAAGTTAATCGGCAAGACGGTCAAATGGCACGACTTGGGTTTGCTCATCATCGATGAGGAGCAGAAGTTCGGCGTGGCAGCAAAAGAGAAGTTGAAGAGTCTGCGCACGAATGTGGATGTGCTGACATTGACGGCCACACCGATCCCGAGAACGTTACAATTCTCCTTGTTGGGAGCACGGGACTTGAGCGTGATGACCACCCCGCCGCAGAACCGTTATCCGGTACAGACGGAGTTAATCACCATCGACGACGAGGATATCATCAAAGAGGCAATCGAGTTGGAGATGGAGCGTAACGGACAGATCTTCATTGTCAACAACCGCATCGAGATGTTACCGCGTATCGAGAAACGGATCCGGAAGTTAGTGCCGGAAGCACGTATCGTGACGGCGCACGGTCAGATGCCTGCCGAAGAGATGGAGGAACGGTTGGAAGCGTTTATCAATTATGACTACGACATCCTGCTTTCGACGACGATCATCGAGTCCGGTGTGGATATACCGAACGTGAACACGATTTTGATCTTCAGTGCCGACCGGTACGGTTTAGCGGACCTGCATCAGCTGCGAGGTCGCGTAGGACGAAGTAACCGCAAGGCGTATTGTTACCTGATTGCACCGGAAAAGGAACTGTTGACGGAAGATGCAAGAAGGCGATTGGAGGCATTGAGTACGTTTGCCGAGTTAGGTGCCGGATTCAGTTTAGCGATGCAGGATCTGGATATCCGCGGTGCAGGAAACATGTTAGGTTCCGAACAATCCGGCTTTATTGCGGATCTGGGTTACGAGACCTACCAGCGGATCTTGAATGAGGCGGTGGAAGAGCTCAAAGAGGAAATGAGCGTGGCTGAGCCACTCAATGATGAAATGAGCGCTTCGCTCAATGATGGTAAGCATCTCTGGTGTAACGATGCGCAGGTAGAGACGGACTTGCCGGTTTGTTTTCCGACGGATTATATTGAGAACATATCCGAACGAATCACCTTATACCGGGAATTGGACACCTTACGGGACGAAGATCAGTTATTGGAATTCCGTAAACGTCTGATAGACCGATTTGGTGTACTGCCCGAACCGGCAAACGAGTTATTGGACGTCGTGCGCCTACGGTGGATCTGTTGCCGCTTAGGTATCGAGAAGATACTGCTCAAAGGCGAACGAATGACGATGTACTTAGTGCAGCACAAGGATGCATACTGGCAGTCAGAAGCGTTCGGCAATATCATCCAATATGCAGTGAAACGACCGGAACGCTGTGCGCTGCATGAAGAGAAAGATAAGAAAGGGGTACCGACCGGAAGAAGGTACGTCACGATAACAAATGTGAAAACGATTAACGGAGCGATCACATTGCTTTCGAAGATCGAACGCAATGAATTGTAAATTGGATATTAGAAATTGGAAATTTATGAAATATTTTGGTATCATACCTTCCCGTTACGGGTCAAGCCGTTTCCCGGGAAAACCCTTAGCGGAGATCGGTGGTAAGACCGTTATTCGCAGGGTCTATGAGCAAGCAAGCAAAATATTGGATCCGGTGGTGGTGGCTACGGACGATGACCGTATCTACGATGCCGTGGAGGCGTTTGGCGGTAAGGTTATCATGACGCGCCCGGATCATAAATGCGGAACGGACCGTTGTCTGGAGGCGTACATGAAGATGACGACACCGACCTGGCGGGAACAGAACGACACGGACACCGTGGTGATCAACATCCAAGGCGATGAACCGTTCATCCAACCGGAACAGATCGAGGCACTGATGCGGTGCTTTGACCAAGAAGGTACGCAGATAGCGACACTCGTGCGACCGTTCACGGAAGCGGACAGTAAAGCCGATCTGGAGAACGTGAACACGCCGAAGGTGAACTGGGACAAGCAGACGGGAGAAGCGAAGATGTTTAGTAGAAAAGTGATCAGCTGTGCGGATGGAACGTATTACCGGCATATCGGTATTTATGCTTTCCGGGCCGATGTGCTGCAAGAGATCACGAAGTTGCCGCAGAGTAAGTTGGAGATCGAAGAGCGGCTGGAACAGTTACGGTGGTTAGAAAACGGCTATACGATCCGGGTGGGTGTTACCGAGACACAGACCATCGGTATCGACACGCCGGAAGATTTGGAGAAAGCAATAGAATGGTACAAGCATTTGTAATTGGAAATTGGAAATTGGAAATTGATATAAAATAACCTTTAAAAAAAACACAAATTATGAGTAAAGAACAATGTCCTACTCCGCATATCGGTGCGCAGTATGGAGAGATTGCAAAGACAATGATTATGGCGGGTGACCCGTTACGTGCTAAGTTAATGGCAGAGCGTTTTCTGGAGAACCCTGTTCAGGTGAATAACGTACGTGGTATGTTAGCCTTCACCGGTACGTACAAAGGAAAGAAAGTGACGGTAATGGGTCACGGAATGGGTATTCCGTCCATCGGTATCTACACCTATGAGTTGTTTAATTTCTACGATGTAGAGACGATCATCCGTGTCGGTTCCTGCGGTGCACGTCAGATGTATGTGAACCTCGGTGACCTCGTGATCGCACAGGGCAGCTGCACGGACAGCAACTGGGATGCACAGTACAACCTGCCGGGCCATTATGCGCCGATCGCTAACTTCGACCTGTGCCGCAAGGCCGTAGACGCTGCCGAGAAACGCGGCTACAAGTACCACGTAGGTAATGTGTTCAGTGCCGATATCTTCTACTGCGAAGACGAGCGTAAGGCCAACTGGACGAAGATGGGTGTGCTGGCAGACGAGATGGAAGCACCGTCGCTGTACATGAACGCCGCACGTGCCGGTAAGAAGGCACTGGTGATCTGCACCGTCAGCGATCATATCCTGACCGGTGAAGCCACCACCGCCGAACAACGTCAGAACTCGTTCACGAACATGATGGACGTAGCGTTCGATATCATCAGCGAGGAATGAGAAAACGACTGTACATCTTCTGGGTATTAGCTCTGCTGTCCTTGGGTCTGATGGCTCAGGAACAGCAGGCTGATGCGCAGGGTAAGGAGAAGAAACGCGACACGAAAGTGTTTACCGGCTTTAGCGGCGGTATGATGCTGCACGCCGGTTACCTCTTCTCCGATAATCCACAGCAGGTGTTCAGCAACACGGGATTGGGCGATTGGAACTACGTGAAGGGTTTACCCAAGTCCGGTTTCTGTTACGGATTAGGCGGATCGTTGCGTGCGCATCTGATCAACCATATTCATTTGGGTGCCGAGGGATTTGTGAGCACGATGCCGTTAGCCAGCATGGGTACGGGATCGAATGTCCGTACCGGTTGGGGCGGTGTGCTGTGCGATTTCTACGGTAACTGGGGCAAAGTGCGACCGATGATCGGTCTGACGGTAGGCGGCGGTACGATGAAACGTCTGTACGTGCCTGCCGATGACTCGGGTTTTGTGTCTGTCCGTTCCGACGGCGGTGACACCACGCATTACAATGCCTCTTATGTGAAGACACCGTTCTTCCTGCTCGATCCTTACGTGGGATTGGAGATCGACTTAAACAGCCATATGGCGCTACTTATTCGCATCGATTATATGCTTCCGTTCGGTACAACGAAAAGCAAACTGACGGAAAACGTAAAATGGAGTAATTTTATGACTCCTTCCGGACCACGCCTGTACGTAGGCATCATGTTCGGTAAACTGAAGAAAGAATAAACACAAAATAAGATAAGAAAATGGATAAAAACACTTGGATCGGCTTTGGATTAATAGCCGTTATCATCTTGGGATTCATGCGCTGCGGTGCTTCGGGAGGAAGTGACGCAGCACAACTGACTCCGGAAGATTCTATTCGTGCAGTGCAGCGTATGGACTCACTGCGTTTACAAAAAGAACGTCAACAGCAGTACAAGGCGGACAGCGCCCGTAATGCGAGTGCTAACGCGGATTTGGGTTTCTTTGAGGCAGCCAAAGAGGGTGTAGAGACCCTGGATACCTTGCAGAACGAGAAGATCCGTGTCGTATTCTCCAGCCGCGGTGGTCTGATCAAGAAGGTGGAGTTGTTCGACTACAACACCTTTGCGGACAAAGAGAATCCGTTGGTGCTGTTCGGCACCGATGCTTTTGGCGGCAATGAGTCCGATTTCAGTCTGTATCTTCAGATGCTGAAGGACAAGGACGATTCGACGAACCTGTCCACCATCGGTGTGTTCACCAACCGTCTGTACTTCAACACGGTTGAGAAAGACAGTTCGAAAGTGGTACTGCGTCTGCCGACGACGGATCCGGACGCATGGTTGGACTACGAATATACCTTATCGGAGGATTATATGGTTTCCTTCCGTATCCGACCGCATAACCTGAAGGACAAGTTAGTCTTTGCATCCGAAGTGATGCTGGATTGGGCACAACTCGTTCCGCAACATGAGAAAGGTCGTCGTTTTGAGGAGCGGAATGCACAGTTGCAGTACCGTTACACGGAAGGCGGAAGTTCGTCGTTAAGTGCAACCGGAATGGACAGCGAGACGGAGAAAGATCCGTTGAAATGGATTGCATACAAAGATCAGTTCTTCTCCACGATTCTCATTGCCGATGATGCGTTCATGAGTTCGAAGTTCACTTCCACGGCTATGCCTGCGCAGACGGGATACATGAAGGTGTACACGACGCGTACGTATATCCCGCTGGATGTGAAAGGAGAGAAAGCAACCGGTTTCCGTTTCTATTTAGGACCGAACCAGTATAATCTGCTCAAGTCGTACGATGCCGAAGTGCCGAGTAAGGAGAAACTGCATCTGGAAGATGTAGTCTATCTCGGATGGAGCATCGTAAGCTGGATCAACCGCATTCTGGTGGTTCCGATGTTTGACTTGTTCTTGGACTGGGGAATTCCTATCGGTCTGCTGCTGATCCTGATGACGCTGGTGATCAAACTGATCATTCTGCCGTTCGTGTTCATCTCGTATAAGTCGAGTGCGAAGATGCGTGCGCTGCGTCCTCAGATCAATGAGATCAATGAGAAATATCCGGCTGATAAGATGCGGGAACGTCAGCAGGCGACGATGGAACTGTACAAACAAGCAGGTGTCAGTCCGATGTCGGGTTGTTTACCGATGCTGTTCCAGTTCCCGGTACTGATGGCTATGTTCTGGTTCTTACCGACCGCCATCGAACTGCGTGGCCGTTCGTTCCTGTGGGCGGATGATTTATCGACCTATGATGCCGTGATTAATTTCGGTACCAGTATTCCGCTGCTCGGTGACCACCTGTCGCTGTTCTGCTTGCTGATGACGATCGCTAACTTCGGTTACACCTATATCACGATGCAGTCGCAAAACACCGATCCGAGCATGAAGTTCATGAAATATATCATGTACGCCATGCCGGTGATGTTCCTCTTCATCTTTAACGAATACGCAGCCGGTTTGAGTTTCTACTACCTGGTATCGCTCTTCATCACCATCTTCCAGACGATGATCTTCCGTTGGACGCTGAACGACAAGAAGATGTTAGCGGAGATAGAAGCCAACAAAAAGAAACGGGCAGGTAAACCCAAATCCCGTTTCATGCAGAAGTTAGAAGAGATGCAGCGTGAGCAACAACGCTTAGCACGCGAGAAGGCTAAAACGGCCGGAAAGCGTCGCTAACTCTTCCTTCACCAAAGCCTCACCTGCTTCGGATAGCGTGACTCCGTCCCGGTTCAAGAACCGGTCGTAGTTCGCTTCCGAAAGCATAGGGCTGGTGATATCGACAATATGGACACATTGGGTTGCTGCCAGGCGGAAGAGAGCGAGGTTGTACAAGTCATGCATATTACGCAGGCGCTCGATATGACCGCCGAGCCAATAGAGGATGTTCATCCGTTCCTGCATACTCATCCCGTTGGTGATATGCGCAAAGAAACGGCTCTCGTCGATAATAGGCAGACTGACCAAGACAGGCTCCAGTTCGCGTGCACGCGCCTGTGCGATCTTATTTATATATAGCGCTTTGAAAGCTACCAAATCCAATTGAGGTTCATGACGGCCACTGGGGTTGATCGCGATTTCCTTCCAGTTGAACTGCAAACCGCTTTCGGGTTGAATAATTAATGTCTTGTCCATAGTAGTAATTATTTAAAGATGATTAATAACGATTAGAGGTTCAATGCCAGATAGATAACTACAGCAGGCAATTGAAGGCAATATAAAGTGACCACGAGGTCAAATCCGATACGTTTCATTGTTTTCATTGTTGCGTTGTTTTTTAAAATCCGGTGCAAAATTACTGCTATTTGACGACCTGTGCAACAAAAAGTGATTAGGGACAAAAAATTGGGACGAAAAAGGGGTAAATGAGGACTAAAACGCAAATATAGGGACGAAATCAGTCTATTTTGTATTTCGTCACTTCATCACAATTGACTAAAAATATGGCTAAAATTCCTTCATCGGTACTATCTGTGAGTGCATTACTGGTACACGTGATCACGATTCCGCTGTTCTTTTTAGGATTCGTGTTGGTGTATGAGAGTAGTTGGATCAATGACTTCATCAGCGGTGGCACAGGCGACTTTGACCGTTTGGTGTTCAACACCCTGATGCTGACCTGTATATTAATGGGGGTACTGTTAGCATCCCGTATTCCGGTTACGGCCAAACGGAAGGAGATGTCCTTATCCTGGTGGTTATACATCTGCTGGTCGTTAGCGGAAATTACGGTTTTCTGTGCTTTTGCGGCTTTATATATGGCCTTAGCCGTTCCCTCCTACTCCTATTTCCCGGCTTTAGGCGAATGCCTGCATGTAGCGGTGTTTATCTTACCCTACCCTTACATCGTCTTTGCGCTGCAGATCGCTTTTCTCAAACCGAACAAGAAAGCGCCTGCCGATGATGATCTGGTGCGTTTTTCCGATAACACCGGTAGACTCAAACTGGTGATCGCGCACGATGTGCTGCTGTATATCGAGGCGCAGGAGAACTATGTCTCCATTCATTATCTGGAAGGCGAGAAACCGAAAGAGTACTCCTTACGGCAGTCGATGCGAGGAATAGAAGACCTGATGGACCGGCACGGCATCATCCGTTGCCAGCGTTCGTATTTCGTCAATCCCCGTCATGTGAAAGTGCTGCGTAGGGATAAAGAAGGATTCATTCAAGCCGAACTGGATATCGCCAACACCAAACCGGTTCCGGTATCGCCGAAGTATTACGACCAATTGAGTGAGTTGTTATAATGGAAGCATTGTTAGGCAAGACATTGGAGGAACTGCAACAAATTGCGTTATCGGTAGGACTGCCTAAGTTCACCGGTAAGCAGTTAGCGCAGTGGATCTATGTGCAACGCGTGCAGACGATCGACGAGATGACGAACATCAGTCTGAAAGGTCGTGAAGCACTGAAAGCGGCCTATACCGTAGGTCGTCATGCGCCGGTACGCGAAGCGGTGAGTGCAGACGGCACACGGAAATACCTTTTTGCCGTAGGCGATCAGTTTGTGGAGTCCGTTTACATTCCGGAAGAGGACCGGGCGACGCTGTGTGTGTCCACCCAGTTGGGCTGTAAGATGGGCTGCAAGTTCTGCATGACCGGAACTCTCGGTTTTCACGGACATTTACCGGCATCGGAGATCCTGAATCAGATTTTTGAGATAGATAGTTTTCAGACCATCTCAAACGATTTCAAACCTTTATCCAACCTTGTCTATATGGGTGAAGGCGAACCGATGGATAACTTGGATAATGTACTGCGGTCGCTGGAGATCATGACGGCGGAATACGGTTGTGCCTGGTCACCCAAGCGGATTACAGTATCCACGGTAGGTATTCCGGCCATGAAGCGGTTCTTGGACGAGAGCGAATGCCATCTGGCGGTGTCGATGCATAATCCGTTTGCAGCAGAACGGCAAGCGATTATGCCGGCGGAGAAGATGCTGTCCATCACGGAGGTGGTGAGTCTGCTTAAACAATACGACTGGTCGCACCAGCGGAGAGTCAGTTTCGAGTATATCTGCTGGCACGGTCAGAATGATTCGATCCGTCATGCCAAGGAGCTGATTCGTTTACTGAAAGGTCTGAACTGCCGGATTAACCTCATTCGTTTTCACGAAGGTGTAGATCGATCTTTTCCGGCATCAGACGAAAAACAAATGGCGTGGTTCCGCGATTATCTCACCGATAACGGCATCACCACGACCATTCGTCGTTCCCGAGGCGAAGATATCCTTGCCGCCTGCGGTATGTTGGTTAACGCACTATCTCAACGTGCGGATAAGCAAAGCCAAAGCCTTGTTTAGGCAGTTCGGAATAGAACCGTTCCTGAATATCAAAGAAAGCACCCCAATAGTCATCTCCACGCACCCAGGCACGAACCACAAAGGAGATGTCACTTTCATTGAGCGATTTCAACGCCACAAACGGTGCCGGAATGGCCTCCATGCGGTAGTTGACGGTGGACAATTGGAAAGTACTTACCTTCAATTCCTTATACAGTTTATTCATATCCGTGGTCTCCTGCAGAATGCGTTCATCGCTGTTGATGATCGCTAAGATCGCCTGTTTGCAGGCTTCGGCATCGACCCCGTATTCCACGCTCACCGTCCATTCGATACGCCGGATCGGACGACCGGAATAGTTGATGATCGTTCCGTTGGAGAGTGCTCCGTTCGGTAAGATGACGACGCGGTTATCGGTCGTCAGGATCTTGGTTGCAGTGATGTTCACTTCGATCACCTTACCCGATTGACCCTGTGCTTCAATGAAATCACCGGCTTTGAAGGGTTTGAACGCCAGTAACATGATACCTCCGGCGAAGTTCTGTACGGTGCCGGAGAGCGCCATACCAATCGCCATACCGCCGGCTGCTAACAGGGCAGCGATAGAGGTGGTATCCACCCCCAAGGTACCAATCGCAATGACGATGAGCATGACGGTCATCAGGATCGTGACGAACGAGATGACGAACGAAGCGATGGTCGGTTCCGAACTGCGGCGTTCGAACATCTGCTTGAGCGCTTTCTTCACCAGTTTAATCAACCAGGAACCGATTATATAGATGGCAAGTGCGGCTAAGAGTTTAAGACCGAACTGCACCAGCGAATCCATCAACGAATGCCAGAACGCATGCGGATCTTCTTTAGCCATCTGCACGAACTGGCGAACCCCTTTCTCCACCTGTTCCGGTTGGCTGAAGATAGAATCGGATACTTCTTGCGGTAACTCTTTTACTATATCCAAAAGCATCATATTATCTTCTCAGTCTGTCGGCTGCACGCACGAGTGCCTCATCTTTGAGTATCCGGCGGGTAGCCATGAGGGTTAATACAAAGCACACAGCAGGGATAGCCTGCCAAGCGGTGATATGCCAGCCTAAATCGTCCACGTGGATGTTCATGTTAGCGAACCACACGTAGATACCTAAGATTCCGTAGTATCCCAAGCACAGGAAGGCCAGGAAGATGTTAATCCGTGCCTGCAGCAGACGTTTCTTGTACAAGAAGGTAACCACAATCGCCAGAATCGGGATAAGGAGTGTTGCGATAAGCAGTCCCCATACGCCACTCAGATGTTCCTCCGTGAGCGTGTCTGCCAGAAGGAGTTGATCCTCCGTCAACTGCGTCGTTTCCGCAAAACCCGTCGGACTGAGTTCCCATGCACGATGGATGCCTTCTTCCGTTTCGGCATTAAACGTCAACACCGGTTGAAAACACAAGGTAATGCCTAATGCCACTACCAACAACAAATAAATCGTTTGAATTCTCTGTATCATAACCTTTAACCTTTAGCCATTAGCCATTAGCCTTTCATCGCTTCCTCGAGCGATGAAACCTTATCTCCATGTGCATTAACCCACCCTATCTGCCGGGCAGGGTTGCCTACCATCAGTGCATATGCCGGCACATCTTTGGTGACCACCGATCCGGCACCGATCAGGCAGTATTCGCCTAACTCATGACCGCAGACGATGGTGGCATTCGCTCCTACCGATGCACCGCGACGGATGATCGTCGGTTTGTATTCATCTTTGCGACTGACGGCGGCACGGGGGTTGATGACATTGGTGAACACCATAGACGGTCCGAGGAACACATCGTCCTCACAACGCACACCGGTATAGACGGAGACGTTATTCTGGATCTTGCAGTTACGGCCTAACACCACATCCGGCGAGATGACCACGTTCTGACCGATGTTACAGTCTTCTCCGATGATGCAGCCCTTCATGATGTGACTGAAATGCCAGATCTTGGTTCCTTTCCCGATCTGACAACCTTCATCCACGTAGGACGACTCATGTACGAAATACTCTGCCATATACGTTTGCGTTTTTAGAAGAAGAACCGTTTGATATCATTCATGTTCGCCAGGATCAGGATGGCGAGTAAGAGCCAGAAACCGATCTTATTGGCGATCTCCAGGAAGCGGTCACTGGGTTTGCGGCGCGTGATCATCTCCCATAAGAGGAAGAGCACATATCCGCCGTCCAATGCCGGGATGGGCAGGAAGTTCATGAATGCCAGGATAATACTCAGGAAAGCGGTCATGCTCCAGAATGCCTGCCAGCTCCATTGAGAAGGGAACATCGAACCGATGGTACCGAAACCACCCACCGACTGCGCTGCGTTGGCGTTGGTGAAGATCACCCGGAATTGCCGCACGTATTTCGCCAGCACGTTACTGCCGAATTTCACACCTGCCGGTAAAGCTCTAAAGAACGAATAGGAGGTGTGAACCGGTTGGAAATCCATCCGTGCCTGCACGCCTAACTTACACTCGTCACTCAGGAAGACGCGTACCGAATCCAGCACCTCACCGCGGTAATAGGCGATAGTGACGGAGTCACACGGGTGTTTCTTGAGTTGCTGCACCATCTGGGTGTAACTCGGTGTCAGCACACCAGCCACCGACACGATGCGGTCACCGGCTTGCAGACCGGCTCTCATCGCCGGGAAATCGGCATGTACCGTATCGAGTATTGACGGAATCCAAGGTGTCAGCAGGTTCTCCGGTACGGCATCTTTGTTAATCGTGAAATAGTGGTTAATGAAATCATCGGAGATGGTGATATTCACCGTATCCGAACCACGCAGTACCCGTACGTCACGCTTATCATCAATGATGATTTTCCATAGGATGTCACCTATCTCACGCGGTTCTTCTCCGTTGATGGTCAGGATCTTATCCTGCTGTTGGAAACCTTCGTCCACAAAGTATTCCGGGTAATAGAATCCGTCCTGATAGACGCTGATGGGCATCGTATCTTTTCCATACTGCCACAACAGCATCCAATAGATGACGAGTGCGCCGATGAAGTTGACCATGATACCGCCTAAGATGATCAGCATGCGCTGCCAGGCCGGTTTGGAACGGAACTCCCAGGGTTGCACTTCTTTTCCGAGGTCGTCGGTCGTATGGGTCTCATCCACCATGCCGCCGATTGCACAGTATCCGCCGAACGGTAACCATCCTATACCCCATTCCGTGCTGTCCGGATGCCGGTCCCATTCCTCATCTTCATTCTTGGCAAAGAACTTGACATGCCATTGACCGTCAAACTTCTTCAGACGCAAAAGGCTGAACTTGGGGTTAAAGAACATATAGAATTTCTCCACACGCACTCCGAAAATGCGTGCAAAGGTGAAGTGTCCCAACTCGTGAATCATCACCAGAAAGGACAAGGCTAATACCAATTGAATTGCTTGTATCACAAGAATTAAGAATTAAAAATTACGAATTAAAATTATAAATAATCTTCAGCAATGCGTCGTGCTTCGGCGTCGGAAATGACATAATCTTCGTACGCAGGCTTTGCGATAAAGGATGCATTGTCCATCGTTTTTTCAATGATGTCGGACATTTGCAAGAAACCGCATCGTCCTTCGCGGAAAGCGAGATTTGCTACTTCATTGGCGGCATTGAGGACGCACGGCATGTTTCCTCCCCGGCGCATGGCTTCATAGGCGAGCGCCAAGTTCGGGAATCGTGCCAAGTCGGGCTCCTCAAACGTGAGTGCGCCTAAGGAGAAGAGGTCCGCACGAGGGAAATCGCTTTTCAGTCGTTCGGGGAACGAGAGAGCGTATTGTATAGGCAACCTCATATCCGGTGCGCCAAGTTGGGCTTTGATAGCTCCATCGGTGAACTGCACCGCCGAATGAACGATTGATTGCGGATGCACAAGCACCTGTATCTTCTCCACCGGCACGCCGAAGAGCCATTTGGCCTCGATGACCTCAAAGCCTTTGTTCATCATCGACGCGGAGTCGATGGTGATCTTGGCGCCCATATCCCAATTCGGATGTTTGAGGGCATCGGCGGCGGTAACGGACTGCATCTGTTCCAGACTGAACGTACGGAACGGTCCTCCGCTGGCGGTCAGCAGGATCTTCTCGATCTCACTGCGGTCTTCACCAACCAGCGACTGGAAGATCGCGCTATGCTCACTGTCCACGGGTAAGATAGGCGTATGATGTTGTAACGCCAGATCGCAGATGATCTCACCGGCTACGACGAGTGTCTCTTTGTTCGCCAAGGCGATGGTCTTGCCGGCTTTGATCGCTTCTATCGTCGGACGCAAACCGGCATAACCCACCATGGCTGCCACCACGATGTCGATACTCGGCATTGTCACCACTTCGGCAATCGCTTGCGCACCGGCCCATACCTTACCCTCAAAGCTGATGGCTGACAGCTGACGGCTGAGTTCCTCGTACAGACTCTCATCGGCGATGCATACCACTTCGGGATGAAACTCCTTCGCTTGTTCAACCAGTTTATCGATACTGCGGTTGGCACAGATGGCATAGACGCTGTACCGGTCCGGATAATTCCGCACCACATCCAGCGTCTGTGTTCCTATCGACCCCGTCGAACCCAGAATACATAACTCCTTCATCCTTTCACCTTTCATCTTTCACCTTCCAACTACCATACAATCACCTCTTGTGGATCAACCGCCTGCCCGTCGTCCCACAGTTCCAATTCCAGTTCATGCTCCGTATCCATCCATCCGATGATCTCTCCCCGTTCGACGGTTGCACCCTGCATCTTCGTGCACTTCGGTACGTGCCGATAGACGGCCATGAACGCACCGTTCTGCAGGATGATGGTGAAGGTGTTATCGCTCATGCGTTCCGCAGAGATAATCGTGCCGCGCATGATCGCCAACAGGTTCTCGGTACGTGCCACCCGGATACGGTTGCCGTTAATCACACCGCGTACCGGTCGCATGAGTTGATAGACCTTACTGCTGGTGGTGTTATCGAACAACATCAACCGATCCCGTTCTTTCTGCTCGTACTGCGCCAAGAACGCATCGGTCACATCGCTGTTGAACTCCTGGATCTGCGCCCGTTCGATGAGTTGCAACGAATCCAAGTTCTGCGCACTGTCCAACCGTATATCGCCTGCCGTCACTTGCCGCAGCACGTCCAAGTACTGGCGTTGCACGTCTAAGTTAGATTGCAGACTGTCCACCCGTGCCGAGGCGTCGATCAGTTGCTGACGGATGCTGGCGCTGTAACCGGGTAAGATATTCCGTACCGGCGTATAGACGATCAGCAGGGACAACAGCACCAGCAGCACGATGAACGTCACCGCTAACATGCTGATGGCACTCATCGCACTCACCCGGATGTGGAAGACCTCCCGTAAGGTAGTGTCCTCCAGCATCGCCAAGCGATATTTGCGTTGTTGTTTAGCCATTATTTCGTCATTTCGTCATAACGTCATTACGACAAAATGGTGCAACCTGCACACGGCTTTAATTGCTTGAAGAAGTCGTTACCCTTATCGTCCACCAGGATGAATGCCGGGAAGTTCTCCACCTCGATCTTCCAGATGGCTTCCATACCCAGTTCGGGGTACTCGACGCACTCGATGGACTTGATGTTGTTCTGCGCCAAGATAGCGGCCGGACCACCGATGGAGCCTAAGTAGAATCCACCGTGTTTCTGACAAGCATTCGTCACGTCGATCGAGCGGTTACCCTTCGCCAGCATGATGAGGCTACCTCCGTGATCCTGGAACTCATCTACGTACGGATCCATACGACCTGCCGTCGTCGGACCCATCGAACCGCACGCCATGCCTGCCGGTGTCTTGGCCGGTCCGGCATAGTAGATCGGATGGTTCTTGAGGTACTCCGGCATCGGTTCACCGGCATCCAGACGCGCTTTGATCTTCGCATGCGCGATATCACGGCCTACGATGATCGTGCCGTTCAGGCTCAGACGCGTACCGATCGGGTATTTGGTGAGGATCTTGCATACATCCGCCATCGGCTGGTTGAGGTCGATACGAACAGCATCACCTTCACCTGCTTGACGCAGTTCTTCCGGAATGAGGGAAGCCGGGTTGTTATCCAGTTTCTCGATCCATATACCGTCTTTATTGATCTTACACTTGATGTTACGATCCGCCGAGCACGAAACACCCAGACCGATCGGACACGAAGCACCGTGACGCGGCAGACGAACGACCCGTACGTCATGCGCCATGTACTTTCCGCCGAACTGTGCACCGAGACCAATCTTATACGCCTCTTGCAGCAGTTGTTTCTCCAGTTCGATATCGCGGAACGCACGACCGGTCTCGTCGCCGGAAGTCGGCAACGAGTCATAGTAATGGGTCGAAGCCAGTTTGACGGTCAGCAGGTTCTTCTCAGCCGAAGTACCACCGATGACGATAGCGATGTGGTACGGCGGACAAGCGGCAGTACCGAGACTCTTCATCTTCTCCACCAAGAACGGAATGAGCGTACCCGGATTCTGGATACGCGCCTTGGTCTCCTGATAGAGATAGGTCTTGTTGGCAGATCCGCCACCTTTGGTTACACAGAGGAAACGATATTCCGCTCCTTCCGTAGCCTCCAGGTCGATCTGTGCCGGCAGGTTACATTTCGTATTCACCTCGTCGTACATGTTAAGCGGTGCATTCTGCGAATAGCGCAGGTTGCACTCGGTGTACGTATTGAACACACCTTTACTCAGCGCCTCTTCATCAGAGATATGCTTTCCCGTACCCGGTAACCCGTAACCCGTAACCCATACTTGCTGACCCTTCTCGCCGTGGATGATAGCCGTACCGGTATCCTGGCAAAGCGGTAACTGACCTTTGCAAGCCACTTCAGCATTGCGCAGGAAGGTGAGTGCTACGTATTTGTCGTTAGCACTTGCCTCCGGGTCACGCAAGATTTTTGCTACCTGTTCGTTATGCGAACGGCGTAACATGAAACTCACGTCATGGAAAGCCTGCTGCGCCATCAGCGTCAGTGCCTCCGGTTGTACTTTCAGAATCTCGTGTCCTTCGAACTCGCTGACCGACACATAGTCCTTGGTCAGCAGATAATACTCCGTTTCATCTTTACCGAGTTGAAACATCGGTGCATACTTAAATTCAGCCATAATATCGTGTATTTTTTATGTTCACATAAAATGCGGCTGCAAAATTACAAAAAATATTTGATATATGCAAGAATTTGGGGGCTTTTTTTTATTTGGGGGCTTTTTCTTCTTCTTTTCTCTCATCCATTTGCGTCTAAGAGCGGATAATCATTAGGCAGATTAGATTATCCGTGTCCTATCTCCACGATAGGACGTATTCGACCCTCGCGTCCGGCATACCCGCGTCATACGCACCCCTTTATCCATCCCTCCGTAAGGCCGCGGAAGATGCCGCCCTGCCCGCTCGGTCTCAATGCGGGTGTGGGCTCCGTGGCGTGTTCGCTCCGCTGTTGTTCTGTGCGCTCTAAAGCACGCTTTTGAAATTATTGGGAAATTTTGACTCCGAACCATCTCCAAAGAGAGGTATCAGACTCGCAGATATGGATGCGTTCTACCGTTTCCGGTAAAGATGGGAAGATGAGTGCGAAATCATGAGACATGCCCCATGCGACCGCCGTAGTATCCGGTGCAAATCGACATCCTTCGACATCTCCTATAGTATATCTCGTCTTCGTCAAAGCATCTTCTATATATGCATGTCTATCAATATTCATCCATCCGCCTACATATTGCCTGTTCGTCCATCGCAAATAGACCTTTGTCTCGCTTTCATTGAGACAAATCGCACGCAAAACAGTAGTCTTAGTGGTCGTACTATCGCATACAGGTGCAAACAACCATCTGCCTGAGTTGTTATACTCGATTTCAGCCTCTTTGCACCCCAAGTACGCCGCATCTGCAATCTTCTCCCATCCACTTACAGCATCAGCAGTAATCCCTATCCCATCGCGAATACAAATTCCCAAATAATACATTGCTGCAGGTTCTCCATGTTCAACTCCCTCCCTGTAGAGAGAAATAGCCTCAGCCATATCCACAGGAATACCTATCCCGTGCTGATAGCAGCGTCCAAGACTGGCGATTGCTAATGAATCTCCTGATAAATATGCACGCTGATACCAATAGAATGCCTTATCTTCATGCGAAGAAATATCCGTGCGGTATAAATAAGCATCTGCTAAAGTGCGCTGTGCAATAGGCATACCTTCTTCTGCGGCCAAGTTCAAATAATGCATAGCAGAATCAGATGTTATGTCTGAGTATGTCTGCGCTTTATCGTAGTATACCATTGGTTTGGTATCTCCATTTCCCAGCAATCCCCATAGAGATACGCAAATTACCCCTAAAAGCACCGCTAAAGCAATAGCCCTTTTATGCCGTCTGCAGCGACGTAAAACGGGTTTAATCCGCTGTTGATCCAACTGCTCTACAGACGCAAGATACAACTGCCCTGTGTCTAACGCTGAATATTGATGCTGTCCCAACCCTTTGCGGATAAAATCCGGTGTATTCTCGGGAAAGGTTGTAAACTGCTTGTCCGGAACAATCGGCACAATCAACTTGCCATGCGTCAGTGCGTGTTCCAACTCAAGGCGCACCCAGTCGTTCTCATTCGCACATCGATCCAAGCAATGCGCAGTCAATAAAAGGATATATACCGGTGCAGAATCAATCGCATCTAAGATACGGCGGTCAAATACACCGTCTTGCAACGCATCGTAATCCAAGAACACCCTATAACCCCGTGCAGCAAGCGATTCTTTGAGTGCTCGTGCAATATCCTTTCCATCCGTTCGGCGATAAGAAATAAATATGTCGTATTTCCGTTTAGCCATTATCTTCTCAACGGGATTACCTTTGCCGTCTTGTTATCCATTCCCGGCATGGTGGCTCCTATTGGAGCTCCGATATACGTCGGGTCGCATATAATAAATCGCCTTTCGCCTACCGTCACATAATCCCCTTTTACATCCTGATTGAAACATACAGCCGCAGCCAAGTGCCCCGGATAGTAAAGCAATACCACATCCAATCCGAGCAGATCCCTCACCACTCTCGAGAAAAGAATCGCCCTGTCTTCACAGTCCGCATACGGATAATAGAGTGACTCTGACGGGAAGAATGCCCTGTCTTGCCCCCATACTTTATCGTCGTACTCGTATTCAAAAGCCGTTTGTACCCAATCCAATAACTTCGCCACAGCTTGCTTCTCCGGCACGCCGCGTATAGCATTCTGCAATGCAGGATATAGGGTCAACCGCACACATTCTTCCATTGGAGCATTCGCATACGTTTCCCATCGTGTACCGCAATCGCCACCAATCTGTCCGGTCGGATAATCATTATAAAAGGCAATGGTGTTCTTGTTAATCGTACTGGATGCAACTACACCTTGACTGGATCGTCTTACTGGCGCTGATACATTATTAGCGGCCAAATGCTGTTCCGGATTGATGTATATGGTCATCGGTTGCTCCTTTTCAAAAGCACCGCTACATATCTGTAGTCCGTTCTCTATCTCTTCCATGGGATAGAAATACAACCCGTTTATTTCGAAATAACGCTGGTCATATAATTGGTACTGACTCCCTATCAACATATATAACTTCCCGGCTTCCGACATAGCTAACCGCATCGTATAGCCTGACTGCACAAAAATATATGCCTTCAGGAAAACCGCCTCATTTGTCGCTCCATAGATTTGTTCCGATAATGCCTTCAGCATTTGAATATATCCCCAATCGCATAGTTGATAATCTTCCCTTGCTTTAAGGCAATCGTATATCAGATTATCATATTGATCCCCGGATAACTCTTCCCAAGCATGTGCAAATAGTTCATGAGATGGATTACGCAGAGATATGCGATGGGTCTTCGGATGACGGAAGGATAGATTCGTCCCGTAGAAGGTGATCTTCACCACCATCGTCTGCTCGTCATTTTCTATAATCGGAGATATCGGTTCCGGCTGAGGCTGCGGTGCCGGCTGTGGAGCCACCTCCTCATAAGGTAACGGTTGGGGTTCCGGTGTTACATCCGGTTCCTCATACGGCGTCGGTGGCACCGGCTCTTCCTTGGGACGTTCAATCACCGGTCCTACTTTGTAATACTCCCATGCGGCACGCAAGAACCGCGCATATTCCGCATTCGCTTCATCTCGAAAATCTGCATAATTCTTCTTCGCTTCCTGCTGAAAGGCACGATATCGTTCCTCTAACGATTGCGCAGAAGCAAGCAACGTTGCGCCGCATAGCCCCGCTATTATTAATAACCGTTTCATATCTTATTTGAGTTTCCAATTTTGCCATTCCGTTCCTACCTCAGCCGACGGAGTAACGCAAGGTGTTTGTTTCTTATCATTCTCCTCTAAAGAACGTTTCTTCACTTCCCGGATGATATAATTACCTAATTCTTGCAGTGTTACATCTCCGCTCGTCTCTTGCAACTTTTTCAGCAAATGATAGGTAAACATACCATGTTGCTGCTCTCTGTACGGATATGCCGTCTCATCTCCTTGCGCAGCCGAGAACACCACCATCTTTCCTTGCGGCACACCTGACTTTGCCTTTAATGCCACACCACGTGCCGACGCTAACATACCCTCCTCACGTTTGCTTCCGCTAAAGCATGCATCCATGAATACCGTGATCTTCGATGCCGGCATATTTCCAAGCATAGCATACAACTCATCCAGTTTATATCCGGTCGTCACATCCGTTCCGGATCCATCAACTGGCAGTAAATACGCCGACTTACTTGCCTCATCCGGTATACCATGCCCCGCATAATATACAATTATCTGCGGATTATCAAAGGCCTCTGTCAAGTTAGCCAACCAGTTTACTCCCGCTTTAATCTGATTCCCGGTCGCATCTGCAAGGTATTTGATATGCTTCTCGCCGATACCTAAGGTCTTGATACAATATTCTTTAAAGATATTGCCATCATTCATGGCAAACGGCACTGATGCCTCCTGCAGATAATGTTCGTTCGCTACGATCAGGACAAAAGTGTTATTATTTTTGTTCTTAGTGGTCGGAATATTTCTGTCAACATCGCTCTTAATCATCGCCAACTGAATCTCCTTGCGTTCAACAACAGGTTCATCAATAGCTACTATTTGTATACTGCTTGACGTGGTCTGGTTAAGAGCAATATTCAGTTGTTTGTTCTCGGCGAACTTGCCATGTTTCTCCTTTACGTCAATAGTGATGGGGATATCCGTTGTAGAATAGTTATTGTTAGCCGCTAATGTAATCTGTACATGCTTTACTTCTCCGGATTTAATAGTCGGGTATGATAATTCGGCACTACCATCCATCACAAACACGTTTGCAGGCAGATTGACTTTCACCTTCACGTTCTCTGCATCTCCATACTTCGTATTCTGCAGGTTGAATGTGATTGTAAACGGCTCCATCTTGCGAATCTTGCCGGAATTAGAGGCAATATTATAATCAACGACTTGCAGGAAAGGAGGATTATACGCTTTGGTAGCTACATTCATCGTAAACGGTGCCACACCCCATCCCTGCGGTTCATATACCTCGATAGCAAACGAAACTAGTCCATCTATGGTATTGATGGACGATGTGACAGGAACAGACACTTCATAATTGCTTCCCGCCGCGATAGTTGGTAATTTAACGGTATTGATCGTGATGCCATTTGTAGCACCGGACAATTTTACCCGTGCCTCGCAGTTGGTCGCTGCTCCTTTGCCATTATTGGCAACTCTAAATTTTACCGTGCAATTCTCCTCCGCATCAATACGGTTGTTACCATTGCCATCCTTGAACGTCAAAGATTCATCGACGAGTGCCAACAAGGGCGGCTGAGTGGATTGGGTAGGCTGTGGTGCAGATGTAACAGAAGGTAATTGCTTAGGTTCTGATACAGGAGCTGCAGAAGGTGCTTGCTGGGGATTCGGTTTCTGTCCCTCTCCATAAGCAATAACTTTTGTCGTTGCAGGGATATCTGCTTCAGACAAATTCAAACCTTTTGGATATTTAAGTTTTTCTAAATGTTCACAACTATAAAAGGCCATCTTTCCAATGCTTGTGACGCTACTTGGAATCGTTATTGAGGTTAAACCGGTGCATTGATAGAAAGCCTGAAATTCAATGCTGGTGACTCCATATGGAATCGTTATAGAGGTTAGATTTTTACAATACGCAAAAGCTCCTTCTCCTATTCTCTTTACGTTTTGGGGAATCTTAGTATTCTGACAACCTGCGATAAGTGTATTGGTAGCAGTTTCTATAATCGCATTACAATTATTGCGACTATCATAAATCGTGTTCCCAATTTCTACTTCGATTGATTTCAACCCGCTACATCCCCAAAAAGTAAATTTTTCAATGCAGGCGACGCCAGTAGGAATCGTCACTGAGGTCAACCCGCTGCAACCAGCGAAAGCATAGCCTCTTATGCTTTTGACGCTATTAGGAATAGCAACTGATATCAAACCTTTGCAACTTTGGAAAGCATATTGTCCAATGCTAGTGACGCCTTCGCTAATTCTCACAAAAGTGATAGATTCTTTATACGTACGCCAAGGCGCCTCATTGTTTTTTCCGTAAGAAGAATAATCATACATAGGACCGCTTCCTGAAATCGTTAGTGTGCCATTATTATCCAGTGTCCAGTTGAGGCTATTTCCGCATGTACCGGATGTGTCAGCAAAGGTGACGAGGCTGCAAAAGAGAGTTGATAAAAGGAATGTGATGCGTTTCATATTCGTGAGTAGTTATTTCAATTTCCAATTTTCCCAATCCGTTCCAACCTCCGCAGATGGAATCACACTCGGTGTCTGTTTCTTGCTATTAAGCAGCAACGACTGCTGTGTCACCTGTTTCGTTACATAGTCTCCCAAATCCTTCAGCCCTACATTACCCTCGGTCTCTTGCAACTTCTTCAGCAGGTAGTAGGTAAACATACCATGTTGTTGCTCTCTGTTTGGATAAGCGGTCTCATCTCCCTGCGCGGCAGAGAACACCACCATTTTTCCTTGTGGTTCTCCCGACTTAGTTTTCAAAGCCACACCACGTGCTGAGGCTAACATACCCTCCTCACGTTTGCTACCACTAAAGCAGGCATCCATGAATACCGTTATCCTCGATGCCGGCATGTTTCCCAAAGTGGCATACAACTCGTCCAACTTATATCCCGTACTCACATCCGTTCCCGAACCATCTACCGGCAGTAAATACGCCGACTTGCTTGCCTCATCCGGTATACCATGCCCTGCATAATAGACAATAATCTGCGGATTATCAAATGCCTCGGTCAAATTAGCCAACCAGTTTACTCCCGCTTTAATCTGATTCCCGGTTGCATCAGCAAGGTATTTGATATGTTTCTCGCCAACACCCAAAGTTTTGATACAATATTCTCGGAAGATGTTTCCATCATTGAGAGCAAAGGGCACTGCTGCTACTTGCGAATAGTGCTCGTTCGCAATAATGAGCACAAAAGTGTTCGGGTTCTTTGATTTGGTGATAGGGATATTGCAATCTACATCCGAAATCAGCGAAGCTTTCTGTATATCAATCTCGCTATCCTTGCGTTGCACATTCATCGCAATCGAACTGCCTACATATTGCCCGAATTGGAGGGGTATCGTCGCATCTTTTGCATATTTCTTTTGCTTCTCTTCCAGTTTGATTTGCAGGTCTATCTGCTCATTTGCTTCTTGGTTGGCAATCAGTTCGTATTCGAGTGTACGGCTTTCGCCGGCAGCCAAGGTGGGCAGGGTTATTGTAGGCATATCGCCACCGATACGGTTGACATTGCGTGGCAGACTGATTTGAATCTGCACCTGCTCGGCAGTACCTTGGTCGAGATTCTGCACGACTATTTGCAGGCCGAAGGGTTTGCGCCGCTCCAATGTTCCGCCGCTTTCACCTACCACCTTATAACTCGCCACTTGGATATCCGGCACTTTGAGTTGGTGTGTACCTATATTGGCTTGTAGCGTTTCTGTACCAAAGCCGTTAGGCTCATTGATGACGATAGACAGGCTTACTTCGCCGGTCATGGTCTGCTCCGACGCCGTGATGGGAATCTCCACCCATATCGTTTCTCCGTGAGGGATTACGGGGAGTTTCACATCGTTTATTTGCAGTCCGGCGGTATGACCGCTTGCTTGCACGTGTGCCACACAACCATATCCGTCTCCACGACCGGTGTTCGCTACCTGAAACCGTATCTTGCACCGCTCGTTCGCGTCAATCACGCCGTTATTATCCGCATCGATGAACTGATAGGTATTCGGCACGATGTTCAATACCGGGGGAACCGAACCACGGACAATATAGAAATCCATGGGTTTCGTACGGTTGGACTGCGCAAACAGGAATAGCACACAGCCGCTTATCCAGAATGTTAACCAAAGACGTTTCATAATATATATTATTGAACTACTTGAACTAAACGGACTGATTTGCGCATGTAATAATGATCATCAGTCGTATTTCTTTGAAAAAAATATCCAAAACTAGATATGGCATTAAAGTCCAGATGATATGCATAATAGTAGTTATAATAAGTATCACCACCGTTGTTGGAGCTTGTCCAATAGTCTCCCATGACTCCGTAGGAGCCTTCATTTTCCCCAGCCGCCGGCAAGAACACAGCACCGGCTGCTTCCATTATCTTCCATTGGCTTGCCGTGTAGATATTGGTTACGTCGGCGGCCGTGCCTTGCGGAGTAAATGTCATTCCGGTAGGCAATACCCAGTTGTCCGGCAGCAATATCATTCCTGCCACATTATTCACCGTTGCAAAAGCACGTAACGAAGAAGCTCTACTACGTTCTACTATCATATAGTAAAACTCATTATATGATAAGGTAAACCACGCACCGGTAGTCCCTCCGCCATTGGATATGGCACAATACAATCCCCAATCATACATAGTACCGGTGATATTAGTCTTATTTCCGAACGCATAATCTTTGGAACTAGTTGAAGTCATGTACGGATACTTATTATTGTATCCGGACGTGCCCCATCCAAACAAATCTATCCAGCCATCATAGGTGGCACTTCTCATACTATTATTCTCACCTACATAATCCCATTGGTTTTCTGCAAAGCGCCAACTATTCGTAGATGCCTTATATTGCAAATTGCCACACGAGAAACGCACTTGCTTGGTTGCGCTCACAGAGAATACGCCGGGTAATGGGCCATGCTCATCCGTAGTGAAACTGATCTGGTCGCCATACGCTGTGCCAATACTATTGGTGGCATATGCCCGTACGTAATACGTTTGTCCTTCGATTAAGCCTGTTAACGACGTCGAGAATGCGCCAAGACCTTGCCCTACTGCTGTATGATCGTCTGTCAGCGTCGGATTGCCGGTCTGGTTCCAGCACACGCCTCGCTCCGTAACCTCCATACCGCCGTCAGCGGTCACCGTGCCGCCTACTGTGGCAGATGTGAAGTCAATGTCCGATGCGGTTGTCGTTGTTACGGTTGGCGCGCCATATGCCAAGGTAGTAACCTGTATAATCTCACCATACGCTGTGCCGATCGAGTTAGTGGCATACGCACGGGCATAATAGACCGTCCCAGCCTGCAATCCGGTGATGGATACGGAGTAGCTGCCGCTACCGGCACCTTTGGGTACTACCTGATTCTCGAGCGTCGGTTCCGTATTTGATTCACTATAGCAAATACCTCGAGCTGTTACCGTTTGACCGCCATCACTCTGCACCTCGCCTCCGATAGTAAATCCGGTATAGACGATATTGGAAGCCGCACCAGTTGTGACGGTTGGTTTGCTGTACGCCTTTGTTGTAAACGTAGCTGCCGGACCATACTGAACACCCTTTATATTAATCGCATACGCACATACATAATAGAGCGTATTGACGGTTAGTCCTTGCAATTGTGCCGTGATATGTTCGTTCACAGCCGTCTGCTCGACATGCAAATCGCTTAATTGCGGATCCGTATGCGTAGCATAGACAAATCCGCATTGGGTAACCGGTGCATCCGCCGCAGCACTCACATTGGCACTTACATCCGCCGTGGTATGCTTGGTATTTTCCACCGTCACAGCTCCGACAACAGGCAGGGTATAATCATTGGTGGTGAAACTAACCTGCTCACCATATGCCACCCCTTTCTTGTTGGTCGCATACGCACGGACATAGTACTGCGTAGCCGGTTGCAGACCTGTTAACTGGCTGCTAAAACTGCCGCTGCCAAATCCGTCGGATGTATGAGTTCCCAATATAGTGGGGTTCTCTTGCGTGCTATAGCATACACCTCGTTCACTGATTCCGCCGCCGCCATCGCTGGTAATCATACCTCCGGCGGTAGCCGTGGTAACCGCAATATCGCCGACTGCATTGGTGACCACTGTAGGCAATTCCGGTGCCACTGTGCGGAACTGGCGCACATTGCCATACGCGAGACCGATGCCATTAACCGCATACGCCCGTACGTAATAAACAGTTTCGTCCTGCAGGTTGACAAGCGGAATTCGATATGTGGTATCATTGGTCTGCGTTTCAATCTTAATGGCCGTTTCAATCGTAGGCATAGGCTGCAGCCCGTAGCATATACCTCTCTCGGTAATGGCGGAGCGACCATCGCTCTGTATGGTACCGCCTACCGTAGCAGATGTAAGGTCAATATCTGTAATCTCGTCTGTAAGCACAACGGGCATGTCACAGGTGATGAAACTAAGAATATTGCCATAGCCTATTCCCTTGCTATTGATGGCATACGCGCATACATAATACGTCGTATTCGCTTGCAGATTGGTGATAGGGATGTTATATTCATTATTCGTGATTGATTTCACGGACTTGTGCTCGTTCTGCGTAGTCGGTGTTTCATTGGTTGACCAGCAGATACCGTATTCTGTCACCTTGTCGCCTCCCGTATCCAATAGACTAGCAGAAACGGTAGCCCCTTTATCCGATATATCGTACACAGAGTTGGTCTGCACTTGCGGAATGGAATTCTCCAAGGTGGAGAACTCATACACATCATTATTGGTGATACTATTTACTTTTCCGGTAACGCGGAAGCGAACAAAATACGCCGTAGCCGGTTCCAAATCGTCTGCGGTGACGTTATAGCGGTTGGTCTTCCCGTCCGTAACCAACTTATAGGCTTTCACATCCCGGAAATCAGCGTACGTACCCAATTCCGCTACAACGTCAGACAGCTTAATATTGGCCGTAATCGTGGCCTTGATTCGGGCTGTAGTGTACGAAGGAACTATTTCCACATTGCTCACGTCCACAGATGCAGGCGTGATGTCTTCGTCGGGATTACACATGACGAAAAGCAAAGAGAGCGGAATAATGCATAGATATACCAGTTTTCTCACTTTGCACATCAGTCTGTTAGAAAAAGTTGTATTCATATCAATGCTTTTTAAGATTTCGTTAGTAAGATCAGAACATCCAACCGATACCAGCCTGCAGTTCCATATATTTGAAATTAATCGTATTTACACCAAGTTCCATCGTAAAACCCTTAATGGAGAACATCAGACCAGCCTCGGCACTGACACCCGTTGTCGAATTAGGCTGATAGAGCAAGAACTGCTGCTCGTCCGAGGTCTCATTGGTCAATTGCCAGTACACTTTTCGTTCGCCATAACCGGCACCAAGATATAAGTAGAGAGGGCACCCTAGACGAACCAGCAAACCCGCATCTACCAACCATTCCGTAGTCCGCTTATTGCCGTTCACGAAATACCCATCACGGTTCGTTTCGGTAATAACATCATTGCTGTAGGGCCTTGTGAACATAAAATTGCTTCTGGCATGGACATACCATCCGGCTTGTTTCACCATACCCAGCATAATACCGGCACTCCATTGCTGAGGCTTGAAACTATAGCCGCCATCCGCCAGAATAAACGTTTTCCATACCGGCTTGGCAATGATCTCAAATACAACGCCTTGCTGCTTGAAATCGCCGTCGGTTTCCGCTAGCACATCCCAGATGATGCGCTTATTATCTCCTGCAGATACCCTCTTGCCAATATCTCCGCTGAGGTGCGTAGCGGGAATACGTGTTTTGCCATTATTGGCCGTTACACGGAGGCTGACATCTGCTTGCTGGTCGAGCGAGTACGTAATCACAATATTCTGCCCACTCTGCAGCACTTGCACATTGCTCGCCTTCTGTGCCAACATGGTCAATGGCAGGATAAGAAGAAATAGGGCATATGTCAATTTGCGTTTCATATTGTATCTTATTTTCTAATTGTTATCAATGTAGACCGAACAACCATATCCGGATCCTTTGTCTGGTTCTTTGCCAACCATTTCATCAATGCCGCATAACTCAACTCTCGCGGCAACTGCTCGTCCCTGAAATTTTTTCCTCCTTGCTTATCGGCCGCCTTCGTGAACTCGTTCGGAGAAAATACCACCAACAGCATATTCTGCTCCGACGATCGTTCACAGTTAACCGTATACTCCTGTGCTCCTCGTTCATACCGCTCCGAGAAGAAAACATAGTCCTTATTCGCCTCTACCGGATGACTGCCCGTCTGTCTGCTCATGTACGGCAACAGACAGTATGCATTCTGCTCTTCATCCACTAAATACACACACATATATCCTGCTACCGGCGTCGAAAACCGCAGAAACAGATCATTGCCATCCCGGAATGTCACAGGCGATTCCAAGTCCTGCACATCCTTCACAAATACATACTGGATATCCGCCTTCTCCGTCGAGTAATTACGCGCCTTGCCTTCTACACGCACCTTAATCACCCAGAATCCGTTCACATAATTTTTCTCCAGCACCTTCTCCTGAATAGTCTCTATCCATTCTCCCCGCACCGCTGTCTCTCCCATCGAGAATACATTCGTCTCCGTCTTGGCTTCATCTCCCTCAACGCGGTTAACCATCAACGACTGCGTCACTGCCGTCACATCGATACCAAACCGGTCTTCCAATGCTTTGATCTTTGCCTCTTTAAACGCATTCGCCTCCGCTTGAATAGGTGTCTCATTCTGGTCATTCGATGCATACTCATATACAGCCGAAACGCGAACGATTTCGCCCGCCGCACAGAATGCCGCTATACTTGCTATCCAAAGAAAAGTCAGTATCCGTTTCATAGTCTCAATTTTTTAGTAAGTATAGGCGGTAATCAGCCGCCTATACCTGATGTACCCGATTAGAAACCGAGCACTTTATCCAACTGCTCGTGCAAGTTCTCGCCCTTCTTCTCCAACTCATCACGAACGGCTTTCTTAACGGCCTCACGTGCCATCTCGCTGTTGTATGCCAAACGAACCAGCACCTCGTTGTTCTTCTTCTTGTTGATACGATATACTTCCATTACCGGAATAGTACGACCGATAGATTGAGAAATCAAGTTCTTGCTTGCCATCACTGTCTCAACAATAGAAGCAGCATCTTCTGCCGACAGCTGACGGTTACCTACCGTGTTCTCAATCAGTGCCGTAACCTCCGTCTGAATCTGACCGGCAAGGTTCGTAATCGCCAACGAGATAGCAGCCGTCTTAGCAGCATCATAACTCTCACCTACAGAAGAAGCCTCTCCCATGATATACTTCGGGAACAGATTCTCATCGTACTCATACTGCATCAGATAGGCCTTCTCCAATTGTTTCTCCAGCGGAAGTGCTCCCGGCTTTACATTCCAACCCTCTTTCTTGAGACGCTTAGCCTCTTTCTTCGTTACTTTGTCTACCTTAGCCGACAATTCCTTCTTTGCCAACTTGCGGATTTCTTGACGCTCTTTGCGGATTTCTTTCTGTTCGCTCTTGTTGTCTGCGAAACTTACGCTACATGCTACGATTAAGGCCATAGCTGCCATCATGAATTTTTTCATCGTCTTAATTGTTTTTAAGGGGTTAGTGAATATGTGAATTAAAATTCTAATCGCATAGAATGATCTTGTTTCAACTGCTCGTACTTGTCTTGATTAAACGTGTACAGCTCCGGAGGTCGGTGACCATGTACATCCGCTTTCTTACCTACCGGATCCAATATACCCGTCGCCAAAATCTTCTTTGCAAAATTGCGACGCTCAAAACGTATCCCCAAGATTGATTCATACAAACGTTGCAACTGAGGAATCGTAAACTGCTCAGTCATCAACTCAAAACCTACCGGTCTGAAATGAATATCCTCCCTTAATTTCTGTTGCGCTACGCGCACAATCCGGTCATGGTCAAAAGCTAAGGTCGGAATCTCTGTCACCGGAAACCATCTCGCATCTGCCGCATCATCACCGCCTTTCACGTCCGCAATGCACACGAGTGCGTAAAATGCAGAAGTAATAATGCGTCCGCGTGGATCACGGTTTACATCAGAAAAGATTCCAAACTGCTCCATGTATGGCTGCTCTAAACCCGTCTCTTCCAATAACTCACGCTTTGCGCACTCCTCTATTGTCTCATCCATACGCAAAAATCCACCGGGTAATGCCCAATTGCCTTTAAATGGTTCTATACCGCGCTGAATAAGAAGAATCTGCAAACTGTTTCCGTCGAAACCGAAAATAACCGCATCCGTAGTCATTGCTGCACGTGGATATTCATATGCGTATCCGTGCTCTGTTTTTATATAATCTGGTGTCATTTTCAAGGTGTTTTGTAGATGCATTGTGTAATTTCGGTGCAAAGGTACAACAATTTTTTTATATATGCAAATAAATTTGTATTTTTTTCTTGTTTTTTTCATATTTTTTCCTAATTTTGATCTTTCCCGGTATAGTCCGGCTATGTATAACAATCAAATTTCAAACATTATGGAACTAAAAACTATTAATTCTACCGAACTCGCTCACATGGATGTGGAGCAAAACATCATGAAACAACTCATCTCCAAAACCGTCATCTCTGTCGATAGCATCGACTATCGGAGACTCGCCTACTTTCTTATAGAAACACGACGTGCCGCATACAAAGAGGCACACATCAAGCGAACACTCAAAAGCGTCCTCGATGAATTCGATGTGGAGTACCATACCTACTATAACTGGCGAGAAAAATGGTACCTTTTGCTTCCACGCGCGATAAGAAGCTTAGTCAAATAACTTTGTAAAAATTACAAATCTTATAACTTTATTTGCCCTACCTTTGCATCGCCTTTCGGAGAAAGTTCACGAACTTAATCGTGCCCTTGTGGCTAAGAACTAATCCCTCCGACTGGCGGTGCATATGAAATCAACAAAACCCAAAATTATCATCGTGTGGTTTGCGCACGATCTTTATGACCCTCGCGTCATACATGCCTGCTCGGCAGATGGCAGACAACTAACCCTCAACCAATGTGTCATCCCTGAAAAGCGCAGATGTAAATGCCCTCTTTATTCAGATGGTCAGAAACATTTCTTCTCGCTCTATCGCCGTAAACTCACGGAGGTTTTTGATTGCTTTGGAGTTTCCCATCGCACTATGGGACGACATTGCCATAACGGCAAACGAGGAAACGACTATCCGCAAATGAGACAATATGGCAACTGGTATTGCCATATCATCGTCCTTCTTACCTTCCAAGGACCGCGACCTATCGGCGATGATGGAATCCCCTTTGAAGCAGATCATAAGAACGGTGACGTCACCGACTATTCCAACGAAAATCTCGAATGGGTATCCCGTCAGGAAAATCGTTGGCGGTCCAACCATGTCCTCAAAGTCCTTCGCGTCAAAGGCATCGACCCTACCACCTACACCGGTTCCCAGATGGATAAGTGGTTCGCTCTCTTCCGTTGTTACGAAAAAGCCAACCGCCTACCCCTCCACATCCCTGCCGTCGATCTCCTTCGTGCCTTCGACCGCTTTACCCTCACCGACCCCCTCGCCTTCGCCGCCAAGGAACCCGCCCGTGACTTCGACATCTTCGTCGAACGAGATTAGTTCGTCCCCTGCTTTGAATGACAATTCAAAGGTAAACATTGTTAATTATCGTCGGATACCATCCGACAAATCAATTTGCATTTTTGTTTTATCTTTAAAACAACATCATTATGGAAACAACCAAATTATCAACTACCAACCTCGCAGCTCTCCGTGACCTGCGTATCCAAGAGAAAGCCATCAAGGCGCAAATCGAAACCGTCCTCCCTCTCGCCAAAGAGGAAGCCATTCTTATCACTGCCAATCAAGGCGGTAAGTTCACCGTCGATGGTGTCGGCGATTTTACCCTCGATGTAGTTCCCATCCTCGTCAAAGACCCCGACAACGAGAACGACACCGCACCCGACATCTTCACCAGCCGTGATGAGAGTGCCGTTAACTACCGCAAGAAGCTCAAAGAGCAAAACGGTTACAAGGCACAAGCGTCAGCCCTGACCAAGACCATCAAAGGCTTCTATGAGACCTTCCGAACCAAATTCGCCCATCGTGCTACCCGCTTCGATTACACCATCAAGTGCCTCGGTCTTGACTAGTAAAAGAAAACAGAAAAAGCATACGGCGAAGCAGATCGTTCGTTTCTGTAAAGAAAAAGAAAAGAACCAAAAGTAAAAGAAAAAAGCGTAGTAGAGAGACTCCCTGCATAGTATATACCCCTCTATAGTCTCCCCAACTTAATTTTTAAAAATTTATTTTTATGGAACCCGAATCGTTAAATATCGTCCTTATCAAGCGTAAAAGCTGGTCGACTATCCTCGACCTCCTCAAACCCTACATTGCGCCCAAATTTGCCAACATGGTTAACCCTGCGCATGAACTCTGGGACTCCATCCCGCTTGACCGCCAGCGGCAGATTTGGGTCACACTCTGGGAGCAGAAAATGCGAGGTGCCAAGATCAAAGATCACCCGTACTACGCCATCAAAGATTGTGTTCCCATACCATTCAACTGGAACGGTACCGAACATCTCGACGCCATGATGGCTAACTTCAAGATGGTTAGTGCCGGATACTACGGCCATTACGGTATCTATACCCTCAAAGCCGCACAAGCCTTCCATTTGACCGACATCGAACCACGCAATTATTAACCCTCAAAATTTTTATAATTATGGCAAATTGTTTATTTCCCGCCGGTATAGCGAATGTCTCCGGCACATTATCAAAAACCACTATCCACACCTCCAAAGGTGTCATCACCAAGCGCGTCGTAGCGCAAGTCAGAAACGGTAAACAGAAGATCTACATCCGCGAAGACAAACCACGTCGCACCAAACCCACCAAAGGTGAAGTAGAAGCCCGCTCATCCTTCGCTCTCATGGCTTCCGAAGTAACTCGCCGCATGGCTAATGGCGACAAGCGTCCTCGTAAACTCATCTGGGCAGAAGTAAAAGCCGAATTTAAGAAAGGAGATTCCCATGCCGAAGTATAGTAAAACCGCCTTTCAACTCAGATCAGTTGACGGCAACTTGCGTGCATTGAGAGGACGAATAGATGACTTCATCTTTCGAACACGAAACGGCAAAATCTTCGCTTTCTACAAGCCGATTCGTAACCGACTCAATCCCGATGCAATCTCGGTCCATCTTCGGGAGATAGCGACCTTATACAACCTCGAAATCGTTGAACGCTCAAAAAAGAAAGGAACTCTATGACCACGCACGAAATACATCAATGTCTCAATCAACGCGCAGGAAAACATATCGAAGCGCGTATCGTCAAAGACCTGCTTGACTGCTTCGGACAACCGGTCGACGAAACCAATATTGAAGCCTTCCTGAAGTACGCCTGGGGATAATTTTGTAGACTTTTTTGTGAAAAATTTGCAAAACCGCCAAAAATGTGGGCATATTTGCATTCGATTTTAAAACATTACACGACTATGCGATCAGATCACCTGCAACTAATCACCGCCACAGTCCTCTCGATAGGCGGACTCATCTTACTCTTCTGCGGAGTCTTTATTGACCCGCAAGGACAAATCCACGAGACTTTGCTCGTTGCCTTCGGCGAGACTGCGACGTTTGCAGGTGCTCTGTTCGGCATCGATTACGTTTACAAGCGCAAGCAATAAATGACCCAATGACTCAATGGCTAAATAAATCGTACATCGTAAATGATTAAATCGTAAATGGTTTTATGTACTATAAGTTAATTCGTGCAATGCCTGAAGACAAGGCTGTCCACGGCAAACTCTATCGCACCTCGCATTACATCAACAAGCGTACCGGCCTCCTCGTGGAGCGTCTGCACTTTATCTGCGACACCCTCGAAAACGCTGACTACCTCATTCCCGCCTTGATCTACAAAGTTCAAGTCACGCAGTCGCCGCGTTTCAAACGCCTGCTACCCATCCTCATCCAAGTCCCCGGACGTTCCGGAATACGATTCCACCGCGGCTCTCAACCTGAGCACAGTAAAGGCTGTATCCTTATCTCCGCCAGCATGGAGCAATCTCTCACCGCTCGCTGGCTCGCAGAACAAACCGCTCACGAGGAGACCCGCCTGGAAATCGTTTGATCGTGCCCATTGGGCTAAGAACAAACATTTTACAGAAGACTGTAAAATCTGCAATAATATTAACTACTATCGAAAATGAAACAAGAATCTGAAGAAAAAGACTGGGTAAAGGTTTTGTATGAAGTCATTCTCAAAATCCTCACCCTCGGCTTCTATCACATCGAGAAGCACAAGAAGCAGTAAAAAATCTACCTCCTCTCTGAGAGAGTAAGTACTCAATCGGAGGCGTGTTTTGAGGAAGGGGTGCCTCAAAACTCGTCGAGCAGGGGGCGAGTTACTCCGATGAGTAGCTTACTCGATCACCCCGTATTACTAACCCTCTAATTCTAACGCGAAATGGCAAAAGCAACCTACGCCCCGATGTTTGAGACCGTCTCTGGCGCTCTGAATAAGATCGACAAGAAGTCTCCGCACGCGGCAGACCAAAAGATGGTGTTGGCTACCCACCGTAAAGCACCAACCACCTCGCCTGATTGCTCTCGCGTCTACCTCCGGGACCTCAACTCCATTACCCGCACCACGCCCGTAACGGCTAAGGAAACCGGAATCCGCACCAAGTTTGCAGCTGTCTCGGCAGCAGTAAACACGCGCCTGCACGACCAGAGCAAGCAAGCCGATGACCTCGCAGCTTTCAACCTGCAAAAGGACAGTGCTAACGGCAAAAAGACCATGCGTTCCTACCTCTGGAGCCTCGAATCTGCCGCTTACGATGCCCAGAACGGCTAAAACACCCCTTTAACAATTTAACAGTTTAACAATTTAACCCCTCTCATCGAGCTTAGAGGAGCTCTCGTTCAGAAACCCGAGACACGACCCAACGCAGTGGTCGTGGATCGGAGAGCGAGAGCATCCGAGTACTCCCTTCCAAAATGCAGTTTTGGAACATGTACGAGGATAGCTCGCGCGACATGGCACATGTAGAATGGAGCGCCGGAATTGACAGTGTATCCGGCGCATTGAGCAAACCGGGGAACAATCCCCAACACAGTTGTAACAAGATGCTGCTTGGTACCCACCGCGTAGCACCGACGGAGAACAACCAATGTAACCGCTTGTACCTCCGTAAGAAAACCGTACGTACCACCCCGATCACGCCGGATGAGGCAGCAGCACGTCTGCGTTTCAGCACCGTAGCAGCGATGGTGAAACAGCGTAAAGGCGACCTCACCAAGATCGCAGCCGACCAGGCAGCCTTCCTGGATCAGAAAGACCTCGCAGACGGTAAGAAGACGCTGAAAGCGTACTACTGGCTGATCTGCGGTAATGAGTACGATAGCAATCAAGGCTAATCGTACCACCGAACGGCCCATTGGAAGAGCATCTCAACCGAGGTGCTCTTCTTCTTTTTATCTGTATTCTGTCAGCGAAGCGATCTGTCTTCTGTATTCTTTCAATAAGGTGTTCGTTGCACTCACGTCTGGTTTTAAAGCCCCCAAATAAAAAAAGCCCCCTTTATTCTTGCATATATCATATATTTTTTGTAATTTTGCAGCCGCATTTTATGGGTGCGTGTGCTCTCTGCTCCGCAGATCTTCCAGTAATAGGCCTTGAGGGTCTTCTTACCGCTCGGGAGGTCTTTTTGATCCAGGAAGGCTGCCTGGTCGGCTGCGATCTTGGTGAGGTCGCCTTTACGCTGTTTCACCATCGCTGCTACGGATAGCGCCGGATATACAACGGATCGGTGCCGATCAGGATCCCTTGTACGGAGTCTATGCCCGGATCAAAAAAAATACTTTTCCCATAGGGTGATTGGGGTTTGGTTGTTTGGTTCTCGGTACATGGTCCCGTGATGGTCCGGTGCTTGGAACGTGCTGCTAAGGACGAGAGCATCACGGGATCATGTCCATGGGACGACTTAACCGCGACCGGGGAACGTCCTTTTCGGATAACAGGTTCGTTTGTCTCATGTACCTGCGGAACGGACTCCGCTTGGCGTTGGTGCTCCAATTCCTTCAGAATCCCCTCGCAACTCGCCTCGTCCATTGACTCCCACAACCGCTTGCACGCCAAATAGCGGTTGGAGAACTCTTTAAGGGGCGCATAAAGATGCCAAAAATCTAAAAAATGAGTATTCATAAATTTTATTTTTAGTCCGACCGTCCGACCGTCCGACCGACTGCGCTTCGCGCGTTACACACGCATTAGTAACAGCTACGCTGTGGACTGGTCGGTCAGACTTTCTTTATAATTTTTCTTTTGGTTCTTTTCTTTTATTACCTTTCTTTCGAAAGCTCAACGATCTGCTACGCCGTATGCTTTTATCGCTTTCTTTTTACTCCATTTCTTCGCATCTGCTGGAAGATCTATGCGAGGATATGCCCAAAAGAAGCAAAAAAATCCGAGGCGCTAAATGCGTCTCGGATAGATGAGAGAAGAGAGGCCGATTTGAAACTTAAGCTATTGGGCGCGTCAGTTCAAATCTCAAATTTAGTGCATTAACAATCTTCATAAAACTGGAGACTGTAGGATCGATCAACCCGTTTTCAATACGGGAGATATAACTCTTACTCGTTCCTGTACGTCGAGCCAGCTCTACTTGCGTAATGTGCTCTTCTTTGCGTGCTTCTTTTAGAATCTCACCCGTATAATAAGCTAAGGCCTGACGGTGAAATTCTTCTCTTTCGGGAGTTCCTTCTTTTCCATACTTAGCATCGAGTACGTCATCATAACTACTAAGCATTCCGTTTCCTGCGTATGAATTCATAATATGCCTCCTTTATTTTTAAAGCTTTTTCTATTTCGTTCTGCGGTGTCTTCTGGCTCTTCTTCTGGAATCCGTTGAATAATACAACGACATTGCCATTATCAAAGATAAAGAACACTCTATAAATATTGCCGTCTATCTCTACTCGCAATTCGTACACACCATCTCTTATCAGCCGTACGAACTTGACGGAAAGTCGTTTTTCGGTTTTTAATAATTCTAAGGCATAATCTATTTTCTTCTGAACACGCTCGTCCAAAGCGTCATAAAATGCCTCAAAATATCCACCAAAAGTTAAAATTCTCCTATTCATTTCTACATAAGGTATGAGTACCTTTTCAAAATCGGCTGCAAAGTTACAAAAAGTTTCACAATTATGCAACTTTTTTGCCTATTTTTTTCATTTTTTTTGAAAAAACACGCAATCCCCTCCCCTTTTAGCACCAATAATTCATTTCGGAGTAGGTTAATTTCTTCGTGATGCCAAAGAAGTCCAACTGGGAGGTGATGGAGTTGATCTCAGCAAACAAATCGAGGACTTTCCTTTGATATTAATAAAAAAGGGCGAGAGTTGCCTCCCCCCCTGAATGTTTTCACAACGGAATAATCCTTATTGTGTATGTCATTCAAAAAAGTTGTGCAAAGATACGGCTTTTTTGTGATATATGCAAATATTTTCGTATTTTTCTTGCATAATTACATGTTTTTTTGTAATTTTGCAGCGAAATGACCCGATTTAGTGAATATAGAATTATGTGGGTACTGGTTTTGTTTGACCTTCCAACTGATACCAAGAAAGACAGGAAGGAGTATGCCCTATTCCGCAAGCAACTCTTGATGGATGGCTTTACGATGTTTCAGTTTAGTATCTATTTGCGTCATTGTCCGAGTGCGGAGAACGCAGATGTACATATTGCACGTGTAAAGAAGTGGATGCCTCCGTTTGGCAAAATCGGAATACTTCGGATAACGGATAAACAATTCGGAGATATGCAGATCTTTGAGTGTTGCAAGGAGATACAAGTCGATCAACCCGTGCAACAATTGGAGCTTTTTTAGAAATCAAAATGTGACATATAAAGCGAAAAAGCAGTACTCAATAGTGCTGCTTTTTCTAATCCTAAAACAATGTTTAACTTGTTGTGTTTAAGTAATTTATAAATAGTCTATTGTTTATGGACTATATGTTTACTTTTTTGAATGACATACACAACACAAGATAATCTATGTAATTCATCTCTGTCATTGTTTATGGACTATATGTTTACTTTTTTTGAATGACATACACAACTGTCGGGGCTGAGGTCATCCGTGTAATATAATTGTTTATGGACTATATGTTTACTTTTTTTGAATGACATACACAACTTAAGAACGAACGCCGCCCAAAGGTCCTTATTGTTTATGGACTATATGTTTACTTTTTTTGAATGACATACACAACAATTTATCGAGTATGCACGCGGCGAGAACCATTGTTTATGGACTATATGTTTACTTTTTTTGAATGACATACACAACCTGTTGGAATTGTTATACAATCTGCGTTGAATTGTTTATGGACTATATGTTTACTTTTTTTGAATGACATACACAACAAGACCCTCCACCACTATATGGACCGCCTGATTGTTTATGGACTATATGTTTACTTTTTTTGAATGACATACACAACTGTATATCGAAAACGCCGAAGCGGACACGCATTGTTTATGGACTATATGTTTACTTTTTTTGAATGACATACACAACTTCAACGCAGGCACTCCGGTAGTACTAACCATTGTTTATGGACTATATGTTTACTTTTTTTGAATGACATACACAACGGCAATTGAACGGATGCAATCGAGCCGAGAATTGTTTATGGACTATATGTTTACTTTTTTTGAATGACATACACAACGCGTACCCGAATGTATCAAAGATATATTATATTGTTTATGGACTATATGTTTACTTTTTTTGAATGACATACACAACTTGAGCGCGGGCATCCTCGGTCAGCGAATTATTGTTTATGGACTATATGTTTACTTTTTTTGAATGACATACACAACCCGTTCGTTGTATTGAATTGTTCAATTTTCATTGTTTATGGACTATATGTTTACTTTTTTTGAATGACATACACAACATCTATAGTGTTGTTCTCACTTACTAGAGTATTGTTTATGGACTATATGTTTACTTTTTTTGAATGACATACACAACGATCGTACCGTTGACCTCCAAGGCCGGTTCATTGTTTATGGACTATATGTTTACTTTTTTTGAATGACATACACAACTGACCGACATCGTGGTCAAGGTGGACGGCGATTGTTTATGGACTATATGTTTACTTTTTTTGAATGACATACACAACGCCTGCCGTCAGCATGACCGTCACAGTACCATTGTTTATGGACTATATGTTTACTTTTTTTGAATGACATACACAACCCGGATGAACAAGTAACCGAAAGCGAGAGTATTGTTTATGGACTATATGTTTACTTTTTTTGAATGACATACACAACCACTTGCAGCGTTCTTTGATTTGTTTTGCTATTGTTTATGGACTATATGTTTACTTTTTTTGAATGACATATCAAAGAAGTTACCAATCTGGGTATATAATTTTTCTAGCTTCTCCTGAGAAACATTTCTGCACACTTTGGGCGGTAGTTTGGATAGCTAACATCATGGGGCTACGATGACCGGAAATGGTAACATCCATAGTGGTTATGCCTAATAATTCACGTTTTTGCTCGGAGAATATATCGCTTGTCACTTCCCCTTTTTCCCACATCTCCAACGCTTTTTGATCTACAAACGGACGATACGGTTCCATAATATCATCTGCCAAACAATACGCGTCATAGCAGCTATGATGATGAATGCCCAACGTAGGTAATAACCCCGCACCCACTAATGCGCGCGCCATCATCGCTCGTATAACACTATAACCGTAGTTGAGCAAGTTGTTTGGCGGTAAACCTTGTGGGTCACGGATAAACGCATCTTTCTCAAACATATTACGCCAATAGTAGGCAGCAGCACGCGCTTCCATATTATTGGTATCACCAGAACGGACATCTTTTGCCCATTTGAGCATGTTTGTATGCTCTATATGCTGTGTACCTAACACGTGCGCTTGTCCAAGGATTTTAGCGACTACCGTTTGTTGCCACATTTGCTTTTTGAGTGGTTCTGAGGCATCTATCTGTGTACGGAAACGTTCGCTTTGCAAAGTGTTTCCGTCCAGAGGAAGCATCAGACCGACAGGAAGATGTTTGTCGTTGCTCGTTACAATTGCCACATTATTAGCAAGCAAAGCATCAATAAGTGCATGAGTAATTGTGATTTGCTTATGATCGAGAATGACGACACCGATATCTTCTATAGGCAACGTGCGAGTTACATCTTGCAACTCGACCACCATCTGCGCCAACTTGAGACTCAAGCGTGCAGGATTTTCAAAACACAATACGCGCTTAATCATACTTTGGTAATACGCCCCATGATATCAATTTTTACTTTATGTGGGAATTGACGAAGTAATGCACTTATACTTTTCATTGGCATCAACGCGCCAAGTGTCATGCTTGTTGTACGCCCATTCTCTACACCTTCATATTTATCATCCACTTTAGTTTCAGTATGATATCTAAAAATATATTCGCGAGAACTAATTTTTTGTATTCTATATAAATGCTTATTTAGGGCTGCATAGTTTTGTACCTCAAGAGCATCATTAAACTCATCTTCCTCCATGCCAAGCACAAACATCTCGTTTTCCTGCATAGAGAGTATATACGTCCAATTATCTTTGGGTAGTTTCTCCAAGAACTCTTGCGGCATATCTTTGTCCATGATACTATCCCACACGTCATGCGGATTGGTAATAACTACCGGAACTCCGTATTTCTTGCGTTCTACGGCTTCCCAGAAACTAACTACCATTTCTTGATATTGACCATCCTTATCTTGATAGATAGCCACATGGTGGTTATTGCCTTTCTTGGCATAGCCAATATTGCGACCTTGTTCGTCTTGTTTTACCGGCACTACTCCATTCTCCGAAAGAGAGGTATAACAGCGCACGCTCTTAATCTCCATACCTTCCGCAGAAAATAGCGGTTCTTTGAATGCGTCTTTTC
>Ga0256405_10000120_pt1 | contig 242206 bp, 198 predicted proteins | sample RumenRJG_02DNA_FD_189096 | JGI IMG/M metagenome (GOLD analysis project Ga0256405, IMG submission 189096) | Bovine rumen microbial communities from Lethbridge, Alberta, Canada - RJG_02 | ecosystem: Host-associated > Mammals > Digestive system > Stomach > Rumen | place: Canada: Alberta...
CTGCAATTTTTTTTCCTAAATCAGCAGAATCCTTTCTTTTTTTTGAAATATCATTTTGATAACTAGAAATTTGTCTTTGTTTGCTTTGAAGAGATGAAAGAGATATATTTTTTGTAATTGTTTTTTCCACAGACAATATTCTGCTTTCTAAATTTGCAGAATCAGAATCAAGTTTTGCTTTTTTTGCTTCTAAATCTGTAATTTCTTTATCGAGACGATTCACATTATTTTGATACATAGAAACAGACATTCTATTCTTTCCTCTCTTTTCTATACATTCTGTTGATTATTGACATTTTCTTTATCTTGCCAATCATTTGCTATTGCTTGCCAATCAACTGTTTCTGTATTTTCAGTCCAGTATTTCCAGTATTCTGGATCATTTGATTTTGGTCTAAATTCTTCTGGCAAATGTTTCATTTGTACCAGTATAGGAAGCTCCGTTGCCCACCCTAAGAGAATTGCATTTCTTGAAGGTAAAGAAGGCAAATCTCTTAACAATCCTCGTAAGTTATCTGGTACAAGTCTATGTACTAATTCCTGGTCTCTATCATTTGAGATTCTATGTAATAAGAATGTATTACACTGTGAAAGCACAGTTGGAGAAAGTTCACTTGGTCTTTGTGAAGATAAAACTAAACCTAAACCAAATTTTCTTCCTTCACGTGCAATTTTTTCAAAAATCTTAGCACAAGTTGAAGAAGCAGAATAAGTTTCAGTATCATCATTATATCTTTTTATAAATGTGTGAGCTTCTTCCATAACAATTGTTGTTGGAAGAGTTTTTCCATTATTAACTTTTCTGTAACGCTGTAAAGATTCTAGAGTCATTCTTGCAATTACAGAAGCAATAATATGAGTCATTTCGCTAGGTAGTAAAGATAAATCTATGATTGTTATTGCTGAAGAATCTTCTGTATCAGGACAAATATAGTCTTCAAGCCATTGCTCTAATGTGTAGTCAGGTTCATAACTAATTACAGGTTTTAAATGTTTGTCTGAAAGCAATGTTTGAACTCGCATACGCATGGTTTCTACATATTCGCTTGTATTCATTAGTTCAGCATTTGCTTCTATGCTTGATATGAAGTTTTCACCTGAAAAAGGAATAGGCTTATTCTCATCAACTGGAAGAAAATCATTAACAGTTCCTCCACATTGTATATATGCATCTATAAAATCTTTATATAAATCATTTAATGCATCAAATGAAAAAACAGGCCATTCTGTATTTCCATTTGAAGGTGTGTTTATAAAAAAATTAATTTTCTCACATAATCTATCGCTTATTGTCTTTTCTGGGGAATCTTCGTCTATTAAGGCTGCCAAATCATCTTTATAAATTTTAAGTCGATCACAAAAACCTTTTGTTTTTCCTCCACCTGAAAATGCATTCGTAGATTTAAGTTCAATTTTAAGTATTGCTGCAATTACTTTAATAAAGCCTTTTATCTGAGAATAATTATTTTGAACATTATCTCTAACTGATCTTAATGCTTGAATAAGTGTTGGCTTTTGAGCTTTTCCCCCAGCTTGTGTAAACGCAATCCATTCATCAGTATTCCATAACCATAAAGGTACTTTTAATTGTTTTATTCCTTTTTCATCATCTGGTTCAACTGCATAACGGTTTACATTTTTTAAATCTGAAAAGCATTCTGCATATTCACCATTAGGATCAAGAATAATAAAACGTGAATTGGAATTTTTACCTGCTGCTTCAATTGACCATCTGATTAAACCAGCTACAGAACATGATTTTCCGCTACCAGTATTTCCTAAAACTGCAACATGTCTTCCAAATAACTTATCTGGATCAACCGAAACTACTGCATTTCCACATAATGGACTTGTTCCTATTTGTACACGTCGGTTTTCGCCATTTTCAATAATAGCTTTTAATTGTTCTTCTGTTGGTAGGTATGCAGGATCCCCTACTGTTGGGAAAATATCAATTCCTCTTGAAAACTCATATTCAATTTTATCAGATGAAGCTTTACTTGAATAACGTAATACTCCAAGAGGATTAATACTTATAATTCTTAAAGGGAAAGGTAAATCAATTATTCCAAAATCTTGTATACCTCTTCTTTTTGGATATTGTGAACGTTCAATTGTAATCCAGTTAATTTGACCAACTAAATAACCATTTTCACAAGAAAACAAAACATAACCGTTTATTCTAGGAAATGAACGAGGAACACCTGTATTTAAAGTAACATCATTTGGTACTTCTATATCAAGAAGCACTTTAATTTCATCAGGAGAAATAAAATCTATTGTACCAACTCGTAAGCTTTCAGAGTCTTCAATTGGAGATATCATTCTTTATCTTTCTCCCCAGATTTTTCATCTTTTGTTGGAATACGCGCTTTTATTAATTCAGCCATCTTAATAGATGTCTTATCAATAGCAGACTTCGGAAGATACAAACTTGTTAATGCTTTTATATTTGCTATATCTTCACCAATAAATAATGAAATCTGATCTGTATGTCCACAATCATTATAGAAGTTTATAGCACGACCACCTTCATCTTTGTAAGCAATTATAACCAAATGGGTTGAAGGAATAGTTAGCATATCAGCAATAATTCTATTGATATGATCATCACCAAAACTATAACCATAAACTACAAGAGTTGAGTTTGGACGGCAAAGAGCAGCTGCAAAATCTCTGAATAATTCAACATAAGGATATTCTGAAGTCTCTCTGTCCTTTGACGAGTTTGGATAAATTAAAACTTTTTGATAATTTTCTGGAATATTTGCAGCATCCAAAAAAGGTTTCAAAGTTTTAGCACCAAATGGCATACCGATTTTTCTAATGTTATTGGTATCTGTTTCAACCCAATCTATTGAACCATGGAGCTTTGTATATTTTGCAACACCTTCAAGATATCTTGGTTCACCTCTAATTCCAGGCGGATTATAATGCATATCGATATCAAGTCTTGAAGATCTAAAAATCGGATTCAAGCTACCAACAAATCTATCAATCAAATGAAGACCTGCAATATCAGCTCCTTCTTCAATAAGCCTATCATAGTTGGTTGTAAAAATGTGAAGTCTATCTCTTGTGCCAGTTCTGCTTGCAAAACTCATTAGAAATGATACTAAAAGCTGAAAAGCTTTTTCTCGTTTTTCTGGTACAGCCGTTGAAATTGAATTCTCTATGGTAGAAATATTATCTGTGAAGTTTTTAATAATTGTATTGATTTCTTTTCTTAAAACTTCTTCTCCAGCTTTATCGGTTTCAGAAATTTCCAAACCACGCAACAATTCATTTGCCACTCTAATATAATCCTCGATATTTGATTCTCCTCGCCCTGTTTTTTCGGCACTTTTACTAGCAAACGCTTTAATTTTGTCTTTGTATTTTGTTTTTGAGAATTCTGAACCTGACATCCCGTTTTTTGAATTTCCTATTGCTTCAAATTGAATTGCAGAACTTAAACCACTACCTAATAACAAAGAGAGGTGTTCAGATTGAAAAAGAGAAGAAAGCCATGGCTCTACTCTTGAACGTAATTCTATTTCAGAAAAAGTTCCATTATCATTAATATAAAGAGCAGATTCATCTTTTACCTTAAAGAGACCTTCTTGTGTTGTGTCTTTTTCAAATTCTATAGGTCCTTTATCTTCCCGAACTTTTACAATGCCCAATTCATTACCTCCAAGTGAATTATTTATCCCAAATTTTTATATGACAAGATAGCTCCCAAACCTCAGTGATCTTGTTCATTTGTAATCTTTCAGATTCGTAATTGTTCATATTTATCTACCTCCTACAGTTTTCTCAGTTCCTTAAATGATTCCTGTATATTCTCGTATTCTCCCCAAGGAATATTTGTTAAGATTTCTTTTCGCTGTTTCAATTGATTCGGCGTATAGTCAATGCGAATAGAAAAATACGCGTATAATTTTGCTTTCGTCTTAAAGCCACGATGAATAAGGTATCGTTTTTCTGGATCTGCATTATCGACAAAAGCATTTGACTTCTCTATTATTTTTGCGTCATAGGCATCTTGTTTCGCAACAGATTCAAGCAGAAAAGTTTCCAAGGCTCCATGTTCTTCAAAAGGAATTATAAGAAGCAAAAGCTCAGTGTCAAACGGGTTTTCAGCCATATCCACAAATGACAACTTAGCCCAAGTATTATTGCTTATTTTGTCAGTTACTCCAGAAGCAGAGCTCAAGTCTGAAATTATTCTTTCTTCCACCCCATCTTCATCATTATCTGTGAGAATGACGATTTTTGAATATCGCGCATCCTCAAAAACCTCGTTTTGGTTTCTTCTGATAATTTCTCCAACTACAGTTTTTATATTCCCACAACCGCCACAGGAAATTATTGTGAGTATATCAGAACCTTTTTCAAAATCACGGCTTTCGGAATTATTCACACTCGATGTAAACGAGGGATTTTTTATTTCTTTTGAATTTCTTCTATCAACCCACCCATTAACCCTAATCATAAAATGTTGAAGAAATGCGAAATCAGTCTCACCTTCGCAAACAATAATCGATTTCATTACCTAAGCTCCTGATTAAAGTTCTCGTCAGCTTCAATCGCACGTTCGGCAGGAAGCCGTCTTGCGATGTTCTTCCCCTCTTTTTTGTAGAGGGTATATAGAGTAATATCGTCCTTCAGTTCAGGTTCTGAATTCAGTGCAAGGACTTTCTGCAAGGCCTCTTTGCTGTGCGTCGTCATAAACAGCTGGACATCGAGCTTCTTGCAGGTCTTTAGAATCCAAGAGTAAATCCTTGTCATTGCGGAGGTATGTATCGCCGTCTCAAACTCATCGATAAGCAAAACACCACCTCTTGCCACGACAACGGCAGACATGAGCAATATCGCCTTTTTCATTCCGTCGCCGTACATATTCAGCGGAAGGGCATTTTTAAACTTTTTTGATAGAATTCCCCAATATTCATTTGTTGATGTTTGAGAGGAATACTGATTAATGCTAATTATATCTTCATCAAACTCATTTAATACTGATAATAATTCAAGATAAAGCTCTGAATCATTCAAAACTTCTCTTAAATAGTTATTACTACTACCATGTGCAATTGGAGAAATATAAAAGACAGGTTTGCAAATTACAGAGAAATCTTTTTGATGTACAAACGTAAAGAGATTTTGAAAATCATATATTTCATAATCAAGACTTTTCTCGCTATTATAATTAAACTCCAAATTTAAGCGATTTGCAGTAACAGTTTTTTCAGTCACAGGAAATTTTATATTCGATAAACGATTTGCCGTTCTTGTTGATACATTACAGGTTTCTATATCAGCAGAAACTGTTATTATATGACTTTTGTTATTTGCATCTGTAACCTCAAACTTTATGATTTTTTCTGACTCATTAGTTCGAGAAAATAAATCTAAAAAACCCTCATAATAAGTTACAGAGCGTGTTTTGTATTCAGTTTTTCTAATTTCATCAAGCCATCTTGAAATCTGAATAGGTTCTTGTATCGTATTTAATAATTCAAGTATGCTTGTCTTACCGCTGTTATTGTCTCCTGTCAGGATATTAATTCCGGTAAAGCCTTCAAGTTTGAGATTCCTTATTCCCCGGTATGTTTCAATGTTCAGTGAATTGATATGGATATTTCCCATTTTTATTTTTCCTCCGCCAATATCTTCCAGAAACCGCTACGGTCACTGCCGATACGTTCTATTATTCCAGTCATAACGCTCCAAACTCCTCTTCCAGCTTTCTCTTTTGTGCCACCAGTTCAAACTTCTTTTTAGGCTGAGCTTCCTTCCTGGCAAGCTTTTCAAGTCTGTTTATTTCTTTCTGCAGCTTCGCTTTTTTCTCTTTAAGCTCAATGTTTTCTTCTAGCGTTAAAGAGTTATCCCATTCTCCACCTTCAATCGTTTTGATGATGTTTTCCCAAACTTCATCAAAGTTTAATCCGGTTAGTGGAATCGAAGCATTATTTTCAAGCATCCAGTCTGTTGTAAAAAGCTTTTCGCAAAATACAGCAAGCTGAATTTCTTCTTCAAACTGCAACGAAAAAACTAAATTCTGTGGAATCAATTTTGCAATTCGTTCAATATTCTTTGGCTCATAGTCTTTTGTTTTCAAAGAAACACAAAGAACATAAAAACTCTGAACTTTTTTTCCAACTTGAATAGCAGGAATTGTTCTTGTACTTATTTCATTTGCAATATCGATTCGGCTTATGTCTGCATCAAACTTTGTCTGCTGCGCGTTTGTAAGTTCGAACTTTCTATAAATTTGAGACTTTGGTAATTGCTTATTTAGTTCAGTCGCATTTGGTAAACCGTACAAAACTATTCCTCTTTATTGTCACATGCCAGTATTTTCCAATAGCCTGTTTTTTTAGAGCCTTCCCGGATTATTATTCCTTTTTCCTTCAGCTCGGCTATATCCCGTTTAATAGTCTTTTCATTTACCCCAATTATATCAGAAATCTCTTTTGCAGTTATGTTTGGTTTTTCATTAATACATGCAATAATCTTCTGAGTTCTATCCGATAAAGGGACATTTTCTTCATTTAATGGGACATTTAAAGGGACATCTTCTTCGCTTAATGGGACATTTGTCCCTTTATTTTGAGTATTAGAATTATTTCTTTTCACCGTTGCAGTAAAGAATGAAAAACTCGCCGTATAAGTTGGCTCTTCAATTCCATTTTCTTTACACAGCTCACGGATTCGTTTTAAGCCAGACCCCCAATGCTCCACCAGCTGCATCTTTTGGAATGTGTCAGCCAGGATTTCATTTCTAATGCTTGATTTTCCCGCAAGAATATCTTGAATGGTAAGGCCACCGTAAATTCCGCCGGGACTTACAATTTCTACACGGTCATCAAAAATACAAATCTGAATATATGAGTTAAGCAGATAATTTCTGTGCATGACAGCATTCGTCACAAGCTCTCGCAAAACTTCCTCCGGGATCTCATAAATGTCCCGCCTGTAAAGCCCCTTTATTTCTGCCCCAATGTTCAGATGCTGAATCAAAAAAGTAATTGCATTTTCAATCTGTTCCAAAACAGAGCCGTCAAATTCCTTTCTGTCCAAAAAATGAACTTTTTCCGTTCCTTTAAACAGTCCGCACTGAATATGTGCAAAATGCAAGTCATTGCTTGTCAAAAGCCTGAACGCCACGGACGGATAAAATTTGCCGTTTTCCTCTTTGAGCAATTTCCAGCTTACAAGATTCTGAATACTTACATCTCTTTTGCTTCGTGTCCTAAAGGCATTTATCAAAAAATCAATATCATTTTGCTTTGCTTCTTCAACTCCACGCTGGACAATTTCATCAAATGTCTTATTCATGCCCCAGAGACTCAGCTCTTGTATTTTATTTCGCTCTGCAACTCTTGTGGTAGCATCTACTCTGATATATACACCGTCTAATCCTTCTGATTTAATGCAATACGGTGTATTCTGCCCTTTCGGAATATTTATGATTATTACAGTTTTATCTTCTATTCTTTCGTAAGAAATTCTTGGAACAATCTGAGGCTCTATATTGTCAGAAATAGAATTTGAGATTTTATCTTTGATTCTAAATATTTCATCTTCATTAACACCAACAACTTCTAGAGTTTCATCGTCAATTCCAACAGCAACAGAACCACCTTCACCGTTTGCAAAAGCTACTATTGTTTTGAGAACATTCTTTTCTTTATCAGGAAATTCACGCTTGAACTCCAGCGTATCGCTTTCGCCTTTTTTTATTTGCTCTATTGTCATAACTTCTGTAATTCCTGTTTCGTATGATTTTCTTTAATTACAAGGAAACAAATCAATTCAAAGTCATCAAGACCTTTTATTTGTCCGTGCTTAAAGTCCACGGTTCCCCGCTAAGGAATGAATCCATATCGCTTTCGTCTTTTACTTCTATAATTGAAGAAATAGAATCACACAAAAGCTGGTTATAAGCTTTCATATTACGGCCATCTTTTGTTTCAATGTTAAACTGTCTGTAAGCTTCTGGAATAGGTTCGCTTTTTGTCTTACACATCAGCCGCATTTTATCCAGCATATTTTTAGGATTCAAATGATTACAAACTACATTTCCGTCTTTTCCAATGTAGACCATATAGAATGGATGCAATCTGTTTTGATTGTCTATATTTACATTGTTATTCCGGTTTTTAAGAACGTAGATTACACCTGGCGGACAATCTTCTGAGCTGCAAGTTACAGCATGAAGTCCAAAAGGCGTGTTATCCAAATCACCGTGTTCTTTTACATATTCAAGCAAATCCAATCGGAACTCATTAAGGCCCAAGTCCATAATGTTAATTCCGGTATTCATATCTTCAATATCTGCAACTTCTTCCTGCAATCGTTTAAGCTGCTCTTTACGATATTCAAGGTCTTTCTGTTCTTCTTCAAGAATATTGTCATCAGCGGTTGCTGTCATATCAACGATTTTCATTCTTGTTTCAACGCGGCCTTTCAAATTTATATATTCATCAAGAGTTAAATCAGGCCAGAAGTTTACAAGTTGAATCTGAGCGTTCTTACTACCGATACGGTCAATTCGTCCAAATCGCTGGATAATGCGAACTGGGTTCCAGTGAATATCGTAGTTGATAAGATAGTCACAGTCCTGCAGGTTCTGACCTTCAGAAATACAGTCTGTTGCAATAAGTAAATCTATGCTTCTTGGGTCATCCGGGTAAATTACATTCTTATCTTTTGAAAGTGGAGAAAAGTAAGTAAGAACTGCATTCAAATCACAGCGGAACTTATCAAGTGTACACCTTCCTTCTGTTGTACCGCTAATCATTGCTGTATTTAATCCGTACTTTTCTTTTATAAGCCCGCTCAAATTATCATAAAGATAATCAGCTGTATCAGCAAATGCAGAGAACACGATTACTTTTTTATTATCACCATTGATTGGGTTTTCTATTTTGTTTCCAATAACTTCAATCAGCTTTTGAAGCTTTGAATCTTTCCCAGGAGTAATGTCAGATGTCAGGCTTTCAAGACCATCCAAGAGTGCAGCATCCAGTCTCAAATCTGCAAGCCAGGTAACATAATCCATATCATTCAAATCAATCTTAACTCTCTTACCAATAGCAAACATGTCGCTTGCATTCTGGTCGTCAAAGTCGTAATCATCATCCATTGATAAATCTGTCAGATTGACTGAACCATGCACAGAGTTTGGCGAAGCGTTATTCTTTTTGTTCTCATTAAAATCTTCAACAACTTTAATTGTCTGATTGATGTAATATTTTACACGTTGGATTGTAAGCCTGAAAGAATAAACGGAGCTTTCCAGTCGTTTCAAAAGGTTAATTGCCATAAGGCGACGGATTCCGCTTTCTCGTCCCATCTGGTCAAAACCGCCGGAACCTGTTTCTTCATCAACATTCAAGTCATACTTATCACGTTTACTTGGATGAATAAAATGAGAAGGAATATAAACCGAAAGTTTAAGTTTATTCAATTCTTCAAAAATCAAATTGAAGGTTGCTTCATTATCATCTTCTGTAAGTGGTGTTTGTATAGAAATTGGATGCAACCGTTTTGGGAAAGTTCCAATGTCTTTTGTGTCATAATACTTTTGAATATGTTTACGGCTACGAGCAATAGTTACGCTATCCAGAACTTCAAAGAAGTCAAAACTGAGCATACTCAAAAGGTTTTCTGTTGTACGTTCTTCAGGTTCAAACTTGCTCCATTTATTAAATGCAATCTGAGCCTGTCGGAAAATATCTTCAATTGAGCTTTTCGTATTCAGAGCTCTATCAAGATTTTCTGCAACACCTTCGTAGGCAAGAGCAAGCTGGTTTCTTAAATCAACAAACCTGTTATTAACAGGAGTAGCACTAAGCATCAGAACTTTTGTTTTGACTCCCTGCTTAATGACTTTTTCCATAAGCTGTAAATAACGGTTTTCTTTTGTATTTGCGTGTGTTCCAATGCCATTACGGAAGTTATGAGATTCATCAATTACAACCAGGTCATAGTTTCCCCAATTGATATATGCGAGGTCATTACCATTAGACTGCCCATGTTTACGGTTCAGGTCTGTATGGAACAAAACATCATAACGCAGCCGGTCATCTGCTATAGGATTATTTTTATAATTTCCTTTATAAATATTCCAGTTGTTGGCGAGCTTTTTAGGGCAAAGGACAAGAACGCGGCTGTTACGGCTTTCAAAGTATTTGATTACAGAAAGAGCCGTAAAGGTTTTGCCAAGACCGACGCTATCTGCAAGAATACAGCCATTATATTTTTCAAGCTTGTTTATGATTGCAAGACAGGCATCCTGCTGAAAGTTATAAAGCTTATTCCAGATTGCGCTCTGCTTAAAGCCGGTAGCCTCTTTCGGTAAAATATCCTCGCTGATATCATCAAGGAATTCATTGAAGATATTATAGAGTGTAACAAAATAAATGAACTCCGGGGCATTCTCATTATATGCAGAACTAATGTTTTCAATTACCTGCTCAGTAACATCCTGCATAATTTCTTTATTCTGCCAGAACTGTTCAAACATCTGAAGAAAACCTTCACTCATTGGAGCTTTAGTTTTCATAATACCAAATGCCGCATTGTTTCCCTTCTCTACACCCAGTTCCACGGCCGTAAACTCTTTGACAGGATTGTAGTTTGTTTCATCAACATTTATGAACGAAGGCATTGTTTGCTGTGTTGAGTTTGATTTGAATGTCGCTTTCTGTTTTATCCATTCAGCACATTCTTTTGCAATGGCTTTCTGATTGAGTTCATTGCGGAGCTTTACTTCAAATTCAGTACCATAAAGGCTGCGTTCACGGTTCAATCGTGGAATATAAAACTCGCGCTTTTCTTTTTTAGCTTTTTCAGCAACAAATGTTGGTGATGTAAAAATAAAGCGAAGTTCATCAATATTTTTTAATTCGTTCTGTAGTTCCTGATATGCATAAATGGAAAAACAAGCTGCAGCAACTGATATTTTGCTTCCGGGCTTAATTTCTTCTTTTAAGCTTTGACATAGAGTCTTGTTTACGTTATCAATAAATTCTGGTACTGTTATTTCCATCTTACTTTCTTCTTCAAAAGTTACCATATCATACTATGATCACTTCACATATTATAGAAGATTATACCATAAATTAAGCTTTTTGAGCGGGAAAACAGCAAGATTTCTTTCCACGCACCCTCAACAGTCCATTCCACGGTCTCTTTCCTCGCCTTTCCACGGTGTGTGGAAAGGCCATTCCATACACAAAGGATTTGCCATTATTTACACTTTGTAAAAATATTTATTTTTCAGTATTGACACGATAAAACATCTGTGATATTGTATAAACATGTTGAAGGGTAAGGCGGAAGTAGCAAACCGCCTTACTAACAAAAATCCTACGGGAATGAACCGTAAAACGGGGTAGGTACCTTATGGCTACAGAGATCGCAAAGTTTCTTAGAAAGTTGCGCATAGACAGCGACGAGAGCTTGGGCGATATGGCAGAGAAGCTTACGCTTTCCGCCGCTTATCTTTCGGCAATCGAAAACGGTAAAAGGATTCCGCCGGAGGATATGAAAGAAAATCTTTTCAGGGCATATACCCTGAAGGAAGATCAGAAGCTTGAGTTTGCGAAGCTTGTTGCAGAATCAAGGAAAAAGATCGAGATTGGTCTTTCGGATATTCAGGAAGAGCTATTTCCTGAATATGTGGACACTGCTGTTATGTTTGCGCATGATTTGTCGCAGATGAACAGAGAACAGCTTGCAGCAATAAAAGATTGTCTGCAAAGAATAAAATCAGAAGCTGTGCCTATGTAGTACACGGAGGTTTATCACATGGCAGAACAGATTTCAGTTGTTGGAACCGTCATATTAATGATGGTTGTAGATTTTAGGCAGATGGCTGTTGAGTTCAAAAAGTTTTTTGGACTCACTGCTACGCAGAAGTTTCCGGTCCTGAGCATTGCAGAAAACAAGCTCTGCCAGGCCGACGCACATTTTGAGTTTACTGTTATTGCCGATGCTGAATGGAAGTACAAAGACAGCATTCAGGCATACTACAAGCATTGTGCAAACCGGCATGAAATTTGCATTAAGGAATCTGTTTACGAAAAAGCCCGCAACGGAGACCGCAGTGCACTCTATTCGATTGCACACGAGATTTCACACTGGGGTCTGATAAACTACTTTAAGATAAACTTTGAGGTACAGGAATTCGAACAGCTTGATCCGATATCAAAAATCGTTTTGAAAAACATTCATGAAAACATAGCAGATTTGCTTACATTACTGCTTGTGTTCAGTGAAGAAGAGCTTTCACAGGCACAATGCGCAGGGGATTGGGATTTTAGCTCTTGCATGAGTAAAGACCAGCTGTCTCTTGCGCTCTTTTATTACCAGAATCACAAGATTCTCACTGAAAACTTTATCAAGAATATTGTGCCAAAAATAATGGCTCAAAAAAAATATGCAAGGAGGATTGGCTAAATGGCCGCAGGGCAAAAAAAATAAGCTTCCGTTTAATTGGCGTTAAACAGAAGCTTTGCATAGATTCTATAGTAGAATCCAAAATCAACGGATCTATTTTACTATAAATCTATGCTCTTTGTCAAAGACTTTTTTTACTTGCTGCAGTGCGGGAAAAATCAGGACGCTCTGTATGCAAAGTTTTTGGTCTTCCCCCGTTCCGTTGTGTTCGGTTTGACAAACAATCTTAACAATGGTGATTTCGATGCTTCGGCAAGCTCAATCACCGCATCTAGAGGAGCATAGAAATACTATGGCTACTTCAACTTTCAAAAATGCAGACAGCATCTTAAGCGTGACGCTGCGCAAAAATCAGTTCTCTACAGAAGAGAATTCATTTATCGGACGTGTAACAAGAAACACTGTAACTCTTGAAAACTTGATTGCCTCAATCTCTGAAAAGAATACCGGCGTAAGTTCCTACATGATTCAGCATGTAGCAAATCTTTTGGGAGACGAAATACTTTCGGCCTGCCAGAATGCAAAGGCGGTGGATGTACTTGGCATTGGCACTTTGTACATCAGCGTTGCAGGCAGCGTAAGCGGTGAAAATCCAGGGGAATCAAGTATTCCGGGATTCAAGCTGAACTTTACCCCAAGCAGCCGTGCACAGGAAGCTGTGGACAGCCTTAAAGTTGACAAGGTTATCATTGCAGATTCCAATCCTGTAATTGACAGAATCATCAATACCTTTAATCAGAACGAAGAGCGCAAGCTTCTTAAAGGTAAAAGCGTAAAGATGACCGGTGCAAGGCTCAAGATTTTGGGCAGCGATTCCGGCATTTGGTTTGCACCGCTCGATGCAGACGGCAACGTCAACAAAGACGAAGAAAGCTGGCTTGAAGTAAGCAGAGAAACCCTCAGCTGCAACAAGCCAAGGTCTCTGGAATTCTACGTTCCGGACACTATCACTAGCGCAGATTACCGTATCGTAATCCGCACCAGATACTGCTCTGGCGACAAAGAATTAAAAGCGCCGGTAACTGCTATAAGCAAGCCCGTTACGATTGCTGCATAAGGCCTGCTGATTGACCGCGTCTGCCCCAGCTGAAATCTTTGCGTAATTCCGCATGTTTTTTGCTGGGGCATTTATATACCGCAGTTCCGGCAGTACACGCGGCCGCAGCTGCCGGATTTGCCAAAGGCACAAAATTGACAAGAAATGCCGCCAGATGTATCATTACACATCCGGAAGAAATTTCAAAAGCGCGGCAAGTACGGGCAGAATGGGGCGGGAATGGCAGGTAAGTTGGCACAGGCGATGGAGGAAAACGAAGATTTCCTTACAACACAAATAATTACTTACATTGGAAACAAAAGGGCTTTAATCGGAATCATAGAAAAAGAAGTTGAAAAAATCGCCGCAAAGCTGGGGAAGAAAAAAATGGTGTGCGCAGACATTTTCTCCGGTTCCGGAATTGTTGCCCGCATGCTGAAAAAGCACGCATCAATGCTTATTGTAAACGACCAGGAGCATTATTCTTCCGTCATAAACAGCTGCTACCTGACAAACTGGCAGGACTACCCCCGGAAAACCTGCGGCGACCTGCGGCATACAATAAATCAGCTGTGCGAAAAAGAAAAATTTGCAGGCATCATCACAAAGAACTACGCGCCCCAGGACGACAACAATATAAAAAAAGACGAGCGGGTTTTCTACACGCACGAAAATGCGCTCCTGATTGACACGTACCGGAAGCTCATTGATGATGTTGTTGAAGAAGATGCCCTGAAGAAGTTTTTCCTTGCGCCGCTGATTACGGAGGCTTCTATCCACGTAAATACCAGCGGGGTGTTCAAGGGCTTCTACAAGGACAAATACACGGGCATCGGGCGTTTTGGGGGACACGGAAGGAATGCGCTGCCGCGGATTCTTGGAAAGATTGAACTGCTGGAACCGGTGTTCAGCGCCTTTGCATCTGACGTGGAAATTTTTCAGGAAGACAGCGTAAAGCTTGCAAAGGAGCTGAAGGACCTTGATATTGCCTATCTTGATCCGCCGTACAACCAGCATCCCTACGGCTCAAATTATTTTATGCTCAACCTTATCCTGAAGAACAGGCTGGATGTTGAAGTAAGCAGAGTCAGCGGCATTCCAAGAAAATGGAACCGGTCGGTATTCAACAGGTCTCGCTTTGCCCTGCAATCGCTGGAGTCCATAATTGCAGACCTTCAGACAAAATTTGCCATCATCTCCTATAATTCGGAAGGATTCATCACTTTTGAGCAGATGTCCCGCATGCTCAGAAAATACGGGAAAGTAAAAACCGTAAAAATTGCCTACAACACATTCCGCGGCAGCCGCAACCTGCGGAACCGGAACATACACGTTTCAGAATACCTCTTTGTCCTGGAAAAATAGCAGCGTGGCGGGTTCCTCCACGCCGGGACACGTTTTCTGCACACGCTCTGCATTTATTGACTTTGCAGGGGAATTTTACTATCATAAAATTCTCTATATTTTTCAGAGTTACCTCGAAAATAGGGAAGGAACCTGCAAACCATGCCTCACATCCTTTATACGCTCATCATTTACCCCCTGTATACGCTGATTGAATGCATTTATATGTTCTCTTTCAGGATTGCCGACAACGAGGGCATTGCTGTCATTGCGGTGAGCGCCGGCATAACGCTGCTGTGCCTTCCGCTCTATGCCGTTGCAGAACGCTGGCAGGAAATTGACCGGAAGCAGACGGCTGCCATGAAACCCCAGCTGGAACGCATCAAAAAGGCTTTTTCCGGGGACGAACGCTACATGATGACAAATGCATTCTACAAGGAATGCCATTACAGCCCGCTCATGTCCCTGCGCTCCTCCTTCGGGCTGCTCATCCAGATACCGTTTTTCCTGGCAGCATACACATTCCTTTCCGGCTTAAAATCCCTGCAGGGCGTGCCCTTCCTCTTCATCACGGATATGGGTGCTCCCGACGAGCTTTTCTACATTACGCTGGCCGGGAAACCGCGCCCGGTGAATGTCCTGCCCATTGCAATGACGCTTATCAACTGCATTTCCGGCATCATATATTCAAAGGGGCATGGTCTGCGGGAAAAAATACAGATTTTCGGCATGGCATTCCTGTTCCTTGTGGTGCTGTATAATTCACCTGCAGGGCTTGTTCTGTACTGGACATGCAACAATCTGTTCAGCCTGGTCAAAAACATTTTCTACAAGTGCAAAAACCCGCTCAAAAGCTTCTATATTGCAGTCTGCGCAATCTGTGCAGTCCTTCTTGTAAAAGGGCTTTTCTTCTACGAAACAGACATACAGAATAAATTTGTTGCGGCGCTGTTCTTCCTTGCCATTTATGCGCTGCCGCTGTTCATGAAGGGCATGCAGTTCCTGCTGGATAAACCGCTTGCCCCGCTTGCAGAAAGCAGAAAACTGCGGAACACGCTGTTCCTGCTCTGCTGCATATTCCTGTGCGTGCTTTCCGGCTATGCCATTCCGTCCACGCTTATTGCATCTTCTGCCACCGAATTCTGCGACATAGGGCAGCACGGAAGCCCGTTCTACTACCTGGCCTGCAGCGGGGTGCAGTCGCTGGGGCTGCACCTGTGGTTTGTGTGCATTTATTTCCTTTTCAGCGCACGGGTGCAGGCTGCATTTGCCGCAGTGTCGTTCATTGCGGCTGCAGGAGCCGTGCTGAATGCATTTGTCTTTATGCTACCCTACGGTGACATTTCTGCATCGCTCACCTTCCTGAATGCAGCAAATTTCAGGACGATTTCCTTTATCTCCGTGCTGAACCTTGCAGTGCTTGCGCTGCTGGCAGGCGGCGTTGTATTCATTGTCCGGCTTAAGCGCACAAAGATTCTTACCGCAGTTCCGGCAATCGGCATTATGGCGCTGGCAGCCATTTCTTCGGCCAATTCATTTACCATCGCCCAAAGCTACCGGGCATACCGCAGCGCCACGGGTGATGCGCTTACGTCCGTAAGCCCCATATTCCACCTGTCAAGCACGCAGCCGAACGTCATCCTCATTATGCTTGACCGTGCACAGAGCTATATTGTTCCGGAGATGCTGCAGGAAGATCCGGAACTTGCACGGCAGTTTTCCGGCTTTACGCTCTTTGAAAACACAATTTCTTTCAACGGGCACACGCTGCAGGGCGCACCGGGGCTGTACGGCGGCTACGAATACACGCCGCTAGAGATGAATAAGCGGGCAACAGAGCCGCTTGTAGAAAAGAACAATCAGGCCCAGCTGGTACTGCCGCGGATTTTCTCCGAAACGCTCGGCTACAGCGCAACTATAACCGACCCCGCCTGGCCGAACTACGCACATTTCTGCGACCTGAGCATGCTGAAGGATTACCCCCAGATACAGGGCTACCAGACCATGGGCAAGTACACCGACCTTTGGTTTAAGAACAAAAATACGGGGAACATCCATGATTCCACGGAAGAAACGCTTGAGCGGAACCTGATTTTCTTCAGCCTGTTCCGTGAAGCACCGGTCTGCCTGCGCGAAATGATTTACAAAACCGGCACCTACTGGAGTGCAAACCTGGATTCCCAGGATGCAAAAACGGTGCTGGACAGCTACGCACTGCTGGACTACCTGTGCGAGCTTACCACCGTCAGCGAAACGGAAAGCGGCACCTATACTTCCATCACGAATAACCTTACCCACGAGAACATGTTCCTTCAGGCGCCTGAATACATACCGGCGGACACCGTTACTGACCACGGCACATCGCGCTTTAAGGATGAGCCTTCCTACGCCACGCAGATGGCAGCGTTCCGGCTGCTAGGAAAATGGCTGGACTACCTGAAGGAGCTGGGCGCCTACGACAACACAAAAATCATCATTTCCGCAGATCACGGCAACAAAGGAAGGGAAGCCTACTTTGAAGACGACGGAGATCTGGATAACCGTGTGGCGGGAACTGCCTACAAGGGCCGCGGGCACTACCATCCGCTGTTTATGTTCAAGGACATTGGCGCCCGGGAAGCGCTGCGTGTAGATTCTTCTACGTTCATGACGAATGCAGACGGCCCGTCGCTGCTGCTCAAGGGGCTTGTGGAACAGCCCGTAAACCCCTTTACCGGCAAGGAAATCCCCCTGCAGACAGAGGCCCTGAAGCAGGACGGCGTTATCATATCTGCCAACGACGGGCACCAGCCCTACAATCACGGCAAATACACCTACACAATCGCCGGAAACGAATGGTGGCATGTCAAAAGCCCGATTTCAGCCTCTGCCAGCTGGACGCAAACGGACGGACCAAGCCAGACAGCAGCAGAAAAGTGAGCTAACAAACGGTTGGTAGTAAAATTATCCACAACTTTTCCCGATTCGGAATTCACAGGCTGCTTGTGTAAAAATGCGTTTTTCCCACTAGGACTTTTCCGGTAACTTATTGCATAGCAAATAATAGACCGAATGGAAGCAAAAACTACCGGAAGAAGGGAGCGGCCGTACATCCGCAGCAAATGCACTGGTTTTCCACAGTTTATGCTCCACAGGGGCACTTTAAACAAAGGGCGCAGCATGATAGTATAAGCCCATGCAAAAAGCAGAAACCATACTCTACCAGGTAAAATCTGGGATTTATGTAAACCTTACCAACAGGTGCCCGTGTGCCTGTACCTTCTGCATCCGCAACAATGCAGATCATGTTTACACGGAAAAGGCCCCGCTCTGGCTTGACCATGAGCCTTCATTTGAGGAAGTAAAGGCTGCAATCCTTGCAGAAAACATGGACTCTTATTCGGAAGCCGTATTCTGCGGCTTTGGGGAACCCACGGAAGCGCTCGACATGCTGCTCCAGACGGCGCAGTTTTTAAAAGCACACTACCGGCTGCCCCTCCGCCTGAACACAAACGGGCTGGGTTCGCTCATCAACGGAAAGCCCATAGCGCCGCTGTTCCAGGGCTTGCTGGACACCGTTTCCATCAGCCTGAACACCAGCGACGAAGAACGCTACCTGAAAACAGTCCGGCCCTCCTTTGGCAAGGCTGCGTACCCGGCAATGCTTGCTTTTGCAAAAGAATGCACGGCCTACGTGCCCCACGTCGTGATGACCACCGTACACACCACTATTCCGGAAGAAGACGAACAGCGCTGCGCCGAACTCTGCAGGGAACTGGGCGTTACCTACCGCATCCGTGAGTATTCCGCGGCTCCGGACGACAGCAGCAGGGAGGGAAAGTAATGCGTTCCCAGCTTACAACGCTCTGCTACATAGAAAAGGACGGTGCCTACCTCATGCTGCACCGCACCGCAAAGGAAAACGACGAGAACCATGACAAATGGATAGGCGTCGGCGGGCACTTTGAGCACGGGGAAAGCCCGGAGGACTGCCTGAAGCGCGAAGTCCGGGAAGAAACCGGACTGGAACTGGCATCCTTCCGCTTCCGGGGAATTGTGACGTTTATAAACGAAGATCATCCGGCAGAATATATGTGCCTGTACACCGCACAGGCTTTTCCCGGCACCGAAATTCCGTGCAACGAAGGGCAGCTGGCGTGGGTAAAAAAAGATGATATAGGGAAGCTCAACCTGTGGGAAGGCGACAGGATATTCCTGCGCCTGCTGCGGGACGAAGCCCCGTTTTTCTCGCTGAAGCTCAGCTACCGGAACGGTGCGCTGGCAGCAGCGGAACTGGACGGGAAACCGTTATAAACAAACTAACGGTCGTTATATCCAACCGTCAGTTTGTTTTTCTGTTACTTTCTTTTCTTGAGGAGCTCGGCAAAGGGATTGTAAGTCTCGCCGTCGTCAGCATGGTGGGATGAAAGGTATTCCCTGGCGTTCTCCTCTTCTTCATTGGAGACAACCGGCGAAAGGGCAATGCGCTTTGCGTCGGTATCAACGCTTTCTACAAGCACGGAAATCTTGTCTCCGGCCTTGTAAACCTTCTTCAGGTTCGTGTTCCGTTCAACCGGCAGCTTGGAGATGTGCACCAGGCCGTCCACGCCCGGCACCAGGCTGATGAACAGTCCGAATTCCGCAACGCGTGAAATTTCTCCGTCGATTTCCGTTCCCACCGGGAACTTCTTCTCGATGCCATCCCAGGGATCTGCTTCAAGCTCCTTGGTGGAAAGCGTCAGGCGCTCATGCTGCCAGTCAGCCCGGATAATCTTGGCGGTAATTTCCTGCCCGGAAGAAAGCACCTTGTGGATGTCTTCCACGCGCACACGGGAAATCTCTGAAACCGGCAGCAGGGCAAGGAAACCATTCACATCGACAAATGCGCCGTAGCTTTCAATGCTCCGGATGGTGCCCTTTACCGTCATGCCGACCTTCAGTTCCTCTGAAAGGCGCTGCAGGCGCTGTGCGGCCTCTTCTTCCAGAAGCACCCTGTTGGACACGACAATATTGCGGCCTTCATTCTTGTATTCCTGAATTTTGAAGGAAAGATGCTGGCCCACATATTCGGCCGGTTCCTTGCGGTTCCGGTAGCCCATCTGGGAATACGGGCAGAATGCGCGCACGCTGCCAATCATAACCTCAAAGCCGCCCTTTATTTCCTGGGTCACATGACCTTCAACCGGAATGCCGCTCTTGAAGGCATTCTCAAGAACATCCTTTCCTGCCTTCTGTCCGCTGAGCTTCGTCGTAAAATGAAGCTCGTCACCCTGCACCCCAAGGAAGAAGACTTTTATGCTGTCTCCCTCTTTTACACCAAGGCTTCCGTCCTCTGCTACAAGCTCTGCCTTATCAAGGATGCCTTCACTTTTGAGTCCCAGGTCCAAAAAAATAGTGTCGCCAGAAATCGCCACTATCTTCGTCTCTATCTGCTGTCCTGGCTCATACAGATTTTTCATCATTACTCCTCTGCGCACGTCCGCGGCACAAAACCCTGCGGAAGCGGCGCACTCTTATAGTATCGTTTTTTTAAGAAATGCTCAATTAGCGGAAGAAAGCTCCTTTTCCGCAGCCTGCACGTCTGCCAGCGAAACGCTTTCCCGCCCGCCCTGTGCGGCAAGCAGCGAGGCCCGGTTCAGCACGGACTCTATCTTTGCGCAGGAAAAACCGTCCCAGCGTTCCGCAAGCAGCGCTGCGGTACAGGCTGAATCCAGCTGCTTTCCGCGTGCGTACATCTCCACCAGCTGCACGCGCGCCTTTTTGTCGGGGTAGGGAACGGTTACCCGCGCATCAAAGCGGCCGGGGCGCACAAGTGCTTCGTCAAGCGCCTGCACGCTGTTTGTTGCAGCAAGCACAAGGATGCCGTCGTTCGGCTCAAAACCGTCCAGTTCGTTCAGCAGCGCGGTTACAATGCGGGTGTTTTCCGTCTCGATGGCGGAACCTGAATAGTTGCGGCGCGTGCCGATGCCGTCGAATTCATCGATGAACACTATGCAGGGAGCGCAGCGGCGCGCCTTCCGGAACAGCAGCTTTACCTTCATGGGGCCGATTGCCATGAACATGCTTTCAAAATCCGTTGCCTTGGCGGGGATAAAACTTACTTTGGATTCCCCCGCAAGCGCCTTTGCAAACAGCGTTTTGCCGTTACCGGGCGCGCCTTCCAGCAGAATGCCTTTGGGCATGCGGATGCCACGCGCAGCATAGGCAGCAGGGGAGCGCATGATGTCCATCACCTGCAGCATATCGCGCTTAAGGGCTTCCATGCCCACCACGTCGCTGAACTGCTTTCCCGTCCGCCGTACCACGCGGAATGTATTGGGAGAAATAAATTTTCTGAAGGCCGCAAAGATAATGCCGAAGAAAAAAAGATAGAAAACGGCATCCAGCGCAAGGGAAATCCATTCCTCCAGCCCCCGCCGGACCGAAACTGTAACGCCGTGAATAAGCAGGAATTCCTTAAGGCTTGGGGATTCCGGGTCATCGGTGCGGAATTTTCCGCCGCCATCCTTCTTTGTGTAGGTAATCTGCCCGTCCCCAAAAGACGCAGACTCCAGCATTCCGGCTTCCGCCTGCGCACGGAATTCCCCGTAAGGCTCGTAGACAGCTCTGCCTGCACGCAGCTCAAGGCATGTTACCGCGGCAATGGCGGCGAGCACACATGCAGCAGCAAGCACAAGCCGCTTTTTCCCCATCATTTGCATGGAATAAAATATAGGCTATCTCTAAAAACTGTTCAAGACCAGATTTCAGCGAGTGCCGCGGAATGCCGGCAAAGGCAAGCGCCAGCGGCGGCCGTCCACCTTTTCGCAAAAACTAGACAACGACACTTCTTTTCAATATAATAAGTTCACATTAAACCTGAGAAACGCCACAGAGGACAGCATGCCAAAAATTGAAGTTAACGAAAAACTTTTTTTCAATCTTTTAGGAAAAAAATACGACTGGGACACATTTGAGAAAAAACTGACCTTCGCCAAGGCAGAACTTGATGAAAAACCCGACATGTCACAGCCGGAAGACAAACGCGTCATAAAAATAGAATTGAACGATACAAACCGTCCCGACCTCTGGTCTACGGGCGGCATTACCCGCTGCCTGCGCGAACATGAAGGCGCCGCCCACGGAAATTACGGCACATTCCTTTCCACCAAAGGAAACCTGAAAGACACCGGCAGCCGCACAATCATCGTGGATGAAGGATTGAAGGACATCCGCCCGTACCAGGTGGCATTTGTCATCAGCGGGAAAGCGCTCGACGAACCGATGCTGATGGACATCATCCAGACCCAGGAAAAGCTCTGCTGGAACTTCGGACGCAAGCGCAAGACTATCGCCATGGGCATTTACCGGGAAAAGGACATCCAGTGGCCCGTGCATTATGTGGCAGCCGATCCTGATGCAGAAAGCTTTGTGCCTCTGCAGGAAGAAAAGAGCATGTCACTCCGCAGCATCGCCGAAAATCACCCGAAGGGAAAAGATTTCGGATGGATTCTGAAGGACTTTAAGAAATATCCGCTCATAAAGGACAACAAGGGCGAAGTGCTCAGCATGCCGCCTGTCATCAACAGCGCCACGCTCGGTCAGGTAGAAGTGGGCGACACCGACCTGCTCGTTGAGCTGACCGGCACCGAGATGGAAAGCCTTATCCTTGCTGCAAACATCGTTGCCTGCGACTTCTCTGACGCCGGCTACAGCATACTGCCGGTAAAGGTGCAGCATCCCTACGAGACCGGATTCGGCAAGGATGTCGTTGTTCCGTTCTACTTCCAGGTTCCCACGGAAGCACGCCTTTCCGCCATCAACAAAAAACTCGGCAGCTCTCTTTCTGTAAAGGAAGTGCTGGATGACCTGCACCGCATGGGTAACACTGTTACATCACGGGAAGAAGGCGGCGATACCGTATTCTCCGTCAGTCCCGCTCCGTACCGCAACGACTTTCTGCACGAGGTTGACGTCATAGAAGACGTAATGATAGGGCAGGGTCTGGATTTCTTTGCCCCTGAATCTCCCAGCGACTTTACCATCGGCCGCCTGCTGCCCATAACCACATACAGCCGCAAGGCAAAGACTGTGATGACCGGCATGGGCTACCAGGAGATGATTTTCAACTACCTCGGTTCAAAAAAATCCTACATCGACAATATGAACGTAGACGGCAAGAACGTCATTGAAATCGCAAACCCCATGAGCGAGAACTATCAGTTCATCCGTCCGTCCATCATTGCGTCCCTGCTTGAGGCAGAAAGCCAGAGCGGCAATGCCGTTTATCCTCATAAAATCTATGAAATCGGCAAAATCGCCTACATCGATCCTGCCGAAAACACCGGAACGAAGACCATCCAGAGCCTCGGCTTTGTGACGGCAGCAAACAATGCGAATTTCAACGAAGCTGCCAGCGAAGTCAGCACGCTGCTGTACTACCTTGACCACAAGTACGAAGTTCAGGAAAGCGATGATCCCCGCTTTATCCCCGGAAGACAGGCAGCCATCATGGTCGATGGACAGCGCGCAGGTATCTTTGGCGAGCTGCATCCTTCCGTGCTGGAAAACTGGCAGATTGGGGTGCCGTGCGTCGCTGGCGAAATGGACATGGACTTCCTTATGGAGCATGAACCCAAGGAACATGCCGGAACTGCTGCAGCCGCTCCGGCAAAGGAAGCTCCTGCCCAGCCCAAAAAGCAGGAACAGGCGCAGCCAAAACTGGCGGAAGACCAGGTGGCTCACTTCAATACCTACGTGGACCTTCGCGTCGCAAAAATCATCAGCATAGACCGCAACCCGCAGGGCGAAAAGCTCTACATCGAGCACCTTGACGACGGCTCCGGGCAGGAACGCATCATTCAGTCCGGTCTGGTGCCTTACCTGCGCGAAGATGAGCTCATCGGCAAGCACATCATCCTTGTGTCAAACCTTGCGCCGCGGAAAATGCGCGGGGTGGAAAGCCACGGCATGCTTCTTGCCGCCGACTACACGGAAAACGGAAAGGAATGCGTGGAAGTGCTGACCGCGCCGTGGGCGGCACCGGGAACCCCCGTTGTGCCGGAGGGTGCAGACCCCGCCGCCGTAAAGCCTGCAAAAATTGACATTGACAAGCTGGAGAAAATTGAGCTTAAAATAGTACATAACAACTTCCAGATTTCCGGCGTAAACCTGACTGCAGCCGGCAAGCCTATCACAACCGAGAAGGCTGCTGAAAGCGCTGTGGAGTAGGGAAGGGCGGATACGCTTCGTTTTGTGGCAGGGATTTTTCCCTGCCACATTGTTTTACGGGGCAAATGCCGGAGCACAGTGCCGGCTCCCGCTTCCAGACGAACAGCATGGAGTTTTTATGCAAGAACCTTCCAGAGAAAAAAAAGACTATCAGAAGCAGCTGGACAGCATATTAGCCCGGCTGCCGGAAACAAAACCGTCGCTGCTGCTTCATGCCTGCTGCGGTCCCTGTTCATCCTACGTCATTGAATACCTTTCATCGTTTTTCCGTATCTGCATCTATTACTACAATCCGAACATTCATCCCCAGGGCGAATACCTGCGCCGCAAGGAAGAACTTGCCCGATTTCTCAGGGAGTTCCCTCCGGCACAGGAACATTCCGTCACTCTTGTGGAAGCTGACTACGAGCCGGAAGAATTCTATGCAGCAACAGGAGTTCGGGAAGAACCCGCCCTGCAGAAGGAAGCAGAGCGCGGGGAACGCTGCCGCCGCTGTTACCAGCTCCGCCTGGAGCACTCCTATGCATACGCCGTGGAACATGGCTTTGACTACTTCACTACAACGCTTTCCATAAGCCCCCACAAGGATGCAGGAAAAATCAATGAAATCGGCCTGTCACTTGCATCTGAGGGAAAGCTCCAGTTTCTTCCATCTGATTTTAAGAAACGAAACGGCTACCTCAGAAGCCTTCAGCTCAGCAAGGAATACAACATGTACCGTCAGGATTACTGCGGCTGCATTTATTCCCTTCAGAATCAGCATGCCCAGAAACCTCAGGTTTCCGGGCAAGTCTAATATGCCCCATAGCAGAGGAATTTTTTATGGAAGAAAACATCATTCACGAAAAAGCAGAGCGCATACGCGACGTTATACTTTACCTTAAGAAATTCAAGGAAGCCGTTGTTATCATCTACATAGATGACAGGCTCATGGATTCTCCCGTCTTCCTGAACCACATCAAGGATATCTGCCTTATCCATGAATCGGGCATGAAGGTTATCGTAGTTCCGGGTGCAGCAAAGCGCATTGACGAAATTCTTTCTTCATCTTCCATTTCCTGGACAATGCACAAGGACTGCCGCATTACGGACGGCAACGCAATGCCGCTCATAAAGATGGCAGCCTTTGACGTTTCGAACCAGGTGATGACAGCTTTTGCCGGCGAAAAAACAACTGCTGTTATCGGCAACTGGGTACGGGCGCGCGGAAAAGGTGTTATAGACGGCTTTGACTACGGTACCATCGGTGAAATTGATAAACTTCAGATTAATTCAATAAAAACAGTATTGAACAATGGCTTCATTCCTATCTTCCCCTGCATCGGGTGGAGCATCGCGGGAAAACCTTACAACATTTCGTCCATTCACCTTGCGGCACAGATAGCCGAGCATCTGCAGGCGGACAAGCTTTTCTACCTTGTCCCTGACGCCGACATATCCTGCGCAAACTTTAACATCCCAAAGAACATCAACACGTCCCCGGAAGGAACCGTTCCCGCAATGAACCTGGAAGAAGTGGAAAGCTTTTTGGCTGCAAATAAATCCGAATGTTCGGTAAATTCAGCGAATTCTACCGAACGTTTGGAAACAAATGAAGGCAAAATTGTTCCACGTGAAAAAATATTTTCACTGCTCCGGATTGCAAAGCAGGCCTGCTCGGCAGGAGTAACCCGCGTCCATATACTGAACGGCTCCATAGACGGAACCATACCCTGTGAAGTGTTCAGCGATCTTGGTTCAGGAACAATGGTGTACACCAGCGATTACGGCGGTATCCGGAACATGCAGCACGAGGACATTCCCAGGGTACTCAGCCTGATGAAGCCTTTTGTGGAACAGGGGATTTTGCTGCCACGGACAAAACAAATCCTCAGCGAACAGTGTTCTCACTATATCGTTTATGAACTTGACGGTGCCATACGTGCCTGTTCAGCCCTTATTCCCTACAAGGATAATCAAATGGAAATTGCCGGGGTAACTGTTGCAAAATCATGTTCTCACATGGGTATCGGTCCCAAGATGATTTCGTTTCTCGTGAAACGTGCACGCGAAATGAATGCAAAGAGTGTATTCCTGCTGACAACGCAGACAGCAGACTGGTTTGAGAATCTTGGCTTCAAACAATCCGATGTCAGCATACTTCCTGCTGAACGAAGAAAGATTTGGACACCAAAGCGGGGTTCGAAGGTATTATATATGCCATTGCAATAGAAAAACCAAGCATTGCGCTGTAAACAGTTTAGTAAAAGAATCATATACTAAAACATACTGCTGCCTTCAAACTCTTCCATGAGCAGGCAGCAGTTTTTATTTGCGGGAAACAAAGAGGTTCCCGTAAAAGTGTTTCACATGAAACATTATAAAACAGCATCATTATTCCTGTAACAGGTAAAATTCTCCACAAGTTTTCCACACCGCAAAAAAACGGCAGAATTCAGAGAAATTCTTCTAAATTCTTATAAATAAACAAGTTAGAGAATTCATTTTCAAAAGGTCTCAAAATGGCAAAGTTTTCCAAAAGTTTTCCACAGGCATAAAACTAGTGAAACGCATTCCACTAGTTATTCCCGCCGGTCCTTTGCATTATTTGGGAAAGAATCAGCACTGTCCGCTGGAAACAGTGCAAAAAAGTCTATGCTCGTCCTATTATGGGTAATTCATAGTCATATAAGAGTATTGTCGCTGCAGGCAGCAGATTCCACATATGAATATGATTCTTTTTGAGACACTCTTTTAAAATTCTACTTTTGATGTTTCACATGAAACATTAAAAACACGGTACCATGCTTTCATAAATGATATAAGGTTGTACTAGTGCTATAGTTTTTGTACCCAGCATCACAACGTCAAAAAGTAATACAATACGCATTGATTGACATATTTTGCAACAGAACAATAGGGTATGATGTTTGCAAACGATATTAAACTCGGTTTAATGACTCTTTTCCCCCTAGAACACGGCAAAATACTAACTCATCCGTACGGATAAAGTTCCGTAGACAAAAAACTGTAAGGGAATTTCTGTATATATAGGGGCAAAAAAGGCTTATGCAAGGTAATAAAACTACCTGCAAATTTCCAGGTTTTACACTTTCCCTGACCTAATCAGAGGAGGACTCATTCCCTCTGCACACGTAAAACATTCACATGTTTCACATGAAACATTGTATTCTCTATGCACAGTGGAAGCATGGGCTACCAGCATCTTGCATCAAGATAGTGCCAGAAGCTTTTCGCATGCATAAAAAAAACCGGACAGAAAATCCGCCCGGTTACCTGATGGGTAATAAAAATATGGTCATCAATCGTACAACATTTATACATCCAGACTAAACATCGTACAAGGTTTCCCCAACCTATGTAAACCATTATACAGCATAAAGTCATTTTTGTCCATCTTTTTTTGAAAAAAAGCTAATTTTTTTTCAAAACTTGCCGACAGACTTTATTAAATTTAAACTTAATTGTATATAATATATATAATTAAGTCTATTCAGACAACACATATCCTACAGACTTACTCTTCTTTTTCTGCCTCTTCGGGGGCTATGCGGTCAATTCCCACCACATAGTCAGGGCCAGTTATATCAACAATCTTTATGCCGCTGGAAGCCCGTCCCTGAACAGAGATAGTGTCTGCCATCACCCGGATGGAAGTTCCCTGGCTGGTGATGCACATAACGCTGTCTTCATCCTTTACGGTAAGAGCGCCTATGATTTCGCCCTTGTTGTCAACGTTACCGAAAACACGCTGGCCGCCGGTACCTCTTCCATGAGCAGAGAATTCATCAAAACTGACCCGCTTACCAACACCCTTCTCGGTGATAACAAGGATTTTTCCGTCTGTCTCCACATGGATTGCAGCACACAGTTCGTCGCCTTCGGAAAGTTTCATGCCGTTCACACCGCGGCTTGATCTGCCCATCGGACGCACTTCCTCTTCGCTGATACGGAGTGCCTGTCCCCTGCGGCTCACAAGCAGAAGCTCATCATTTCCGCTGGAAAGAATGGCGCTTACCAGCTTATCGCCTTCATCAAGACGGGCTGCCTGCATGCCGCGTGACTTTGCATTGCGGAACTCATTGGTCGGCGTTTTCTTGACAATACCGTTTGAAGTTGCCATGAACAGGAACTGACTTTCGCTGAATTCCTTCAAGTTCACAACGGTAGTTATTTCTTCATTTGCCGTCACCTGGAGCAGGCTCTTTATGTGGGAGCCGCGGCTGGTCTTGCTTGCTTCAGGAATCTCATGGACTTTTATCCAGTACGCCTTTCCGGCATTCGTAATGAACATAAGATAATCATGGGTTGACGCGATGAAGAGCTGATTGATGTAATCTTCTTCAACAAGTTTTGCGGAGATTGAACCTTTGCCGCCGCGTCCCTGATTCCGGTACTGGCTGACGGGAACACGCTTTATGTATCCGAGTTTTGATATGAGGATGACCATGTCTTCCTCTTTTATCATGTCCTCGACATTTATTTCTTCAACTTCACCTGCCACAATATCAGTATGGCGGTCATCGCCGTACTTGTCGGCAATCTCATTCATTTCTGACTTGATGAGTGCAAGAATCTTTTCATGGTGAGCAAGCAAATCTTCAAGGTGCTCGATAAGCGCCTTAAGTTCTGCCATTTCCTTGCGCAGTTCATCAATGCTCAGGTTAGTGAGGCGCTTAAGCTGCATGTCCACAATGGCCTGGGACTGCACGTCATCAAAGCCGAAACGCTGCATCAGCTTGGCTTTTGCTTCCTTTTCATCACGGCTGCCGCGGATAATCCTGATAACTTCGTCTATCGCATCAACAGCAATAATAAGGGCTTCCAGTATGTGGGCACGAGCCTTTGCTTTCTTCAGTTCGAATTCGGTGCGGCGCGTTACCACTCTGTCGCGGTGCTCTACAAAGCACTGCACAAGCTGCTTGAGGTTCAGCACCTGAGGGCGGCCTTCCACAAGCGCCAGGTTTATCACGCCAAAGCTTGACTGCAGGGGAGTCTTTGCAAAAAGCTGATTGATGACAACCTTTGTCATGGCACCGCGCTTTAAGTCTATCACGATGCGCATGCCCACGCGGTCAGAGGATTCATCATTTACATTGCTGATGCCCTCCAGCACTTTGTCATGAACGTATTCCTTGATTTTCTTTACAAGGTCGCCGGTGTTCGTCTGGTACGGAACTTCCGTGAACACGATGGATTCCATCCCGTTCTTGGCAACCTCGATGTTGAATTTTCCGCGGATAAGGATTTTGCCGCGGCCGGTACGGTAGGCATCGCGTATACCCTGCCTGCCAAATATAATGCCGCCCGTGGGGAAATCAGGGCCTTTTATGTACTGCATCAGGCCGTCAACAGTAATGTCCGGATCATCAATGTATGCCCCGACGGCGGCAGCGATTTCATGAAGGTTATGGGGCGGCATGTTCGTTGCCATGCCGACTGCAATACCGTTGGAACCGTTGGCAAGAAGGAAGGGAAATTTTGCCGGAAGCACCGTAGGCTCTTTGGTGGTTTCGTCAAAGTTGGCAATAAAGGGAACGGTGTCCTTGTCAATGTCGGCAACCATTTCCTCCGCGAGCTTTGCCATCTTTGCCTCGGTATAACGGTAGGCAGCAGCGGGGTCACCGGCAATTGTACCAAAGTTTCCCTGCGGAGTGATAACCGGATAGCGGAGGGAAAAATCCTGACCAAGGCGGACAAGGGCATCATAGACTGAAGCATCGCCGTGCGGGTGGTATTTTCCAAGTACGTCACCGACAATCTTTGCACACTTACGGGTCGGCCCGTTGTAGCGCAGGCCAAGCTCATCCATGGCATACAAAATACGCCGGTGAACGGGCTTCAAACCATCCCTGACATCCGGAAGGGCGCGGCTTACGATGACCGACATAGAATAGTCTATGTACGCTTTTTTTATTTCCTGATCAATCGGCATCAGGATAAGGGTGCCGCCTTCAGGTGTCGTTATTTCATTTTCCATTTTGCACGTCACTCCACTCAGACATCAAGGTTTGCATAGACTGCATTTTCTTCGATGAATTTGCGCCGCGGTTCTACAGCTTCGCCCATGCAGGTGCTGAAAATCTGGTCGGCGGCAATGGCATCGGGAATCGTTACCTTCATCATTTTCCGGCGTGACGGATCCATTGTGGTTTCCCACAGCTGCGTGCCGTCCATCTCACCAAGACCTTTATAACGCTGGACAGAAGCCTTGGAGCGGTTTTCACCCAGCGCCTGCAGCGCCTGTTCCCGTTCTTCCTCAGTGTACACATAGACAGGCTTCTGCTTACCCAGCTGTACTTTGAACAGGGGCGGCATGGCAAGATAGACATAGCCGTCTTCAATAATCTGCGGCATGTAGCGGAAAAAGAACGTCAGCAGCAGCGTGCGGATGTGGGAACCGTCAACATCAGCATCAGCCATAATGATGATTTTATGGTAACGGAGCTTTTTGATGTCGAAGTCTTTTCCTATTCCTGTACCGAGCGATGCGATGACCGGCTCCAGCTTGTCATTGTTTATAACTTTGTCAATGCGGCTCTTTTCAACATTGAGCATTTTTCCCCAGAGCGGAAGAATGGCCTGCGTACGTGAATCGCGTCCTTTCTTTGCGGAACCGCCTGCTGAGTCACCCTCAACTATGTACACTTCGCACTGTGCGGGATCCTTAAGGGAACAGTCGCTGAGCTTTGCAGGAAGGCCGAAACTGTCGCTGAGCTTTTTGCGGGCACTGTCCTTTGCCTTGCGTGCCGCAATGCGTGCCGCAGCTTCGCCGACCGCCTTTTCAAGAATAATGTCAACCAGCTGGGGATTCTGCTCGCACCAGAGCGTAAGCTTTTCCTTTACAAGATTATCAACATACGCCTTTACTTCGCTGTTGCCGAGCTTGGTCTTTGTCTGGCCTTCAAACTGCGGCTCAGGAACCTTGACGGAAAGCACGGCGGTCAGGCCGGAACGCACATCATCGCCCGTCAGTTTTTCCGGACTCTTGGGATCCTTATCTACAAGGCGTTTCTGAAGCTTTTCGCGCTGGTCAAGGAATTTGTTCATCACTACGGTGAGCGCAATCTTGAGTCCTTCAAGATGAGTACCGCCTTCACGCGTGTTTATGTCGTTTACGTAGGAATAGATTTTTTCGTTATAGCCGTCATTGTACTGCATGGCGACTTCAATCTGCACGCCATTCGTTTCCCCGCTGATATAAATCGGTTCGGGGGGAACAACTTTTTCCTTTCCTTCGTTGAGGTAGCTGGTAAAATGGCGGATACCGCCGTCAAACTTGTAGCTTGCCTCTTTTGGTTTTTCCAGCCGCTCATCGCGGAATATAATCGTTATACCGGGGTTCAGGAATGCAAGCTCCCGCAGGCGGTTTGCAAGCACGTCAAAATCATAGGTGGTTGTTTCGGTAAAAATGGACTTGTCTGCTTTCCAGCGGATGGAAGTACCGTGCCGCTCAGTATCGCCCGTGCATTCCACCTTTGTAAGCGGCTTTCCTTCCGCATACTTCTGCCGGTAAATCTTTCCGTCACGGTATACAAAAGCCTCCATCCAGGAAGAAAGGGCATTTACGCAGCTGACGCCGACGCCGTGCAGACCGCCGGAAACCTTATAGTTTGACTTGTCGAATTTACCGCCTGCATGAAGCCGCGTCAAAACAAGCTCCAGCGCAGATACATGCTCCGTCGGGTGGATGTCCACAGGAATGCCGCGCCCGTCGTCTTCTACCCGGCATATATCATCCTGCTCCAGTGCAACCGTGATGGTATGGCAAAACCCTGCCATCGCTTCGTCTATACTGTTATCGACGACCTCATATACAAGGTGGTGCAACCCGTTCGGGCCGGTAGACCCAATATACATGCCCGGGCGCTTACGTACGGCATCCAGGCCCTTTAAAACCTGGATACTGCTCGCTGAATACTGATCTGCATCATCTGACATCTGAAATCCCCAAGAAAAAACTCAATTTTTTAGAAAGAGAGCGAATTTTCCCATATTCCCATACAATAGAATGATAGTGGAATTTAAGTATACCCTTATTGAAAAAAAAAGTAAAGGCAAGCTATAATACGCGAATATGAGCGAACAAAATTACCGAGCTTTCTGGGATGAAGCCCTCCATCAAATTCATGAAGAATACAAAAGCAACGGGCAAGAAGATTATTTCAAGATTTGGTTTAAAATGGAATACGTGAGGGACAGCCTCACGGAAATCACTGTCTCTGTTCCGTCCGAATTCATGTGGACTCAAATGGTATCCAAGAAATTTGTCGATACGGTGCAGGACAAAATAGAAGAACTCACAGGACAAAAAATAAGCTTAAATCATATTATTGCTGAAAAAAACACGGCAAAACCTGCAGCAGCACAGCCGCAGGAAGAACATACTGATTCCGCTGTGGAAGCATCAAAGAAAATCCCCGTGCAGGAAAGTGATACGAAAAAAACACAGGGAAGTTCCAAATCCGGAAAGAAACATCCTTCGCTCAATGAAGACTATACATTTGACACCTTTGTGCCGGGAGAAAATTCCCAGTTTGCGTACAGCGTATGCATAGCGGCTTCCAAAGAACCGGGCACAAAGTATAATCCCTTCCTCATTTACGGAGGCGTGGGACTTGGAAAAACCCATCTGATGGAATCCGTGGGAAATGCAATCTATCAGGAAAAAGGCGATTCAGTAAAAATCTGCTACGTTACAGCTGAAAATTTTACCAATGAGTTTACTTCTTCCATAAAAGACAAAACAACAGAAAAATTCAAGGCAAAATACAGAAACCTTGACGTGCTCCTGCTTGATGACATCCATTTCCTGCAGGGAAAAGATGCGACTCAGGAAGAGCTCTTCCACACCTTTGAAGCGCTTTACAATGCCAAGAAGCAGATGGTCTTTACCTGCGACCGCCCCATTACCGAACTCAAGGCCATAGAAGACCGCCTGAGTACACGCTTTAGCCGCGGCATGTGCATTGACCTGATGCCGCCGAATTACGAAACACGGCGGGCAATCCTGCAGAAAAAACTTTCACTGCTGGGCAAGTCCATTCCGTCAGAAGTGGTGGACTATATTGCAAAGAATGTGCAAACCAATGTCCGCGATCTTGAATCATGCTTAAACAAGATGATAGGATATGCGGAACTGCTGCAGAAGCCCCTTACTATAGAAATTGCCCAGAAAGAGCTGCGCGACACATTCAGCCAGCCTGCAAGCGGTTCCATCAGCATAGAGACCATACAGAAAGTAGTCGCTGACCATTACAATATCTCGCTGAGTGACATAAAGTCAAAGAAGCGCAACAAGAAATTCGTCATTCCCCGGCAGATTGCCATTTACATTTCCCGCCAGCTGACGGAATATTCCTTCCCGGAGCTGGGAAATGAATTCGGCGGCCGCGACCACACGACGGCAATGCACAGTTACGAGAAAGTTGAAGAACAGCTTAAGACGGATTCCTCGCTGGACACTACTATCCAGATGCTCATACGGGCAATCAAGGATTATAAAAAATAAGCGAGGCTTTGCAGAAAAGCACAAGACAACTTGTGCACAATATGATACAATGATTGTGCATAAATAGTGAACAACTAGTCCAGCTGTGAAAAAGTGTAAATCCTGTGAATTCAAAACAACGGCTTTTACACTTTAAAAACTGATACGTCATAAGGACTTAGCACAGTTTTCCAGAAATTCACCGGGCTTATTATTACTATTATTAAAATTTATAAATTCAATAAATTCTAAGAGATGTGGACAACATTTCTTGTGGAGGAGACAACAAATGAAATTCACCTTTGACCGGGATGCAATGATTAAAGAAATTGCAATAGCTCAGGAAATCATTTCCACGAAGAATGCTGGTTCCATCCTGTCAAATGTTTCGCTTACAGCGCAGAATAACTCGCTTTTGATAAAGGCAACAGACGTAAAGGTTAACTTTGAGACACAGGTTCCGGTTCAGGTTGAAAGTGAAGGTTCCACAACCATTTACTGCGATAAATTCATGGGAATTTTGAATTCTCTGCCGGAAGGAGAGATAGAATTCAACCAGCCTGCTGAAAACGGAGAAGATCAGGCCATCACTGTTGTCATAAAGCCGGTTGATAAAAAAATTAAGTTCCAGATAAAGAGTATGTCTCAGGAAAAATTCCCGGAGCTTATGACATCCAACGATGCACCATATTTCGAAGTTCCTTCAAAAGACCTTAAAAATATGATAGGCGAAACGGTTTTTGCTGTAAGTGAAGACGAAACCCGCTATTTCATGAACGGCGTTTACTTTGAAAAGAAGGACGACAATCTTAATCTGGTGGCAACAGACGGCCGCCGCCTGAGTTTTTCTTCAAAAGGAATACTTGGAGGAGTTTCAGAGCTGACGCCTTCTATTGTACATCCAAAAATACTGAATATTATTTTAAAGCATGCTCCTGAAGAGGGTAACATCGCAGTTGCAATTGTTGACAAAATGATTTTCTTCAAGTTCGGTAACTATAAGTTTGGTTCCGTGCTGCTGGAAGGTCAGTTCCCGAATTATGTGCGCGTCATTCCCGAAAAGCAGGAACACCAGTTCCAGGTAACAAAGGCCGACCTTGTGAGTGCCCTCAGGCGTGTTGCCCTTATGGTAGACAAAAAAGCCGGAAGACTGTATTTCAACATTGAACCGGGCATGCTCAAAATAACGTCCCAGCAGTCCGACATGGGCAGCGCGGATGAAGAAATTCCGTGCGAATACGCAGGTGAATCCACCGTGATTGCCTTTAACTACCGCTATATCGAAGAGCCGCTGCGCGTTATCTCCAGCGAACGCATAACTTTTGAGTTTACCGGAGACATGAAGGCAGTGACCATGCGTCCGGAACCGGCATCAGATTACTTCCACATCATCATGCCGATGCAGAAAGAATAGCGGTGCCTTTCCTTTCCGTTTCCCCGGTACATTTCCGCAACCTCCAGGACAGGACAATAGACGTATTGGCCAGGGAGGTTTTTTTTACCGGGGAAAACGGGCAGGGTAAAAGCAATATGCTGGAAACCCTGTACTATTCTGCCTACGGTTCTTCGTTCCGGACACACAGCGATGCCGAAATCATACGGAAAGGCGAAAAGGACATGAGGCTCCGCAGCCTGTTCCGGGAAGAATCAGGCTCGGCCCGCACCACTTCCATAACACTGGAAGGCGGAACAAAAAAAATTGAGAAGGACGGAAAAATCATCCATGACCGTAAGGAACTGGTGAATACCATGCCCTGTGTTCTCTACAGTCATGATGACCTTGATTTTGCCGTGGGTGCGCCGGAACGCCGCCGTTTTTTCATCGACCAGTCACTTACCATGTACGATGTGCTCTATGTGGATGTGCTGCGCCGCTACAAGCGCATACTGAAAAACCGTAACATCTGCTTAAAAGAGCGGAATTATTCGCTTCTGGAAACATACGACATACAGCTGGTGCAGAACGGGCTTGAAATCCAGAAAAAGCGGAAAAACGCGGTTTTTCAATTTAATCAGATTTTTGGAAAACTCTACGAAGAAGTCTGCGGCATCCGCGGAATTTCAATACGCTACAGCCCTTCGTGGAAAAAAACGTCAGAAGAAACCGCGGAAGAAGGACGCTTTGCCGACGCGAACATCCCTTCCATCGATGATGTGCTGTCAACGATAAAGTCCAGACGGGAGATGGAGAAGATGCTCTGCACTACCGTGCTGGGGCCCCACCGCGACAAAATCGTGTTCATGAAAGATGGCGGGGAATTCGTGCCGACTGCATCGACCGGCCAGCGCAGGCTTGTAGCGCTCATGCTGCGGACTGCACAGGCTTCGTACTATACGCAGGTAACCGGAAAAAAACCGGTGCTGCTCATGGATGACGTACTGCTGGAGCTTGATCCGGAAAAAAGGCAGCGGGTAACGGAAGTGCTCCCGGCCTACGACCAGCTGTTCTGCACTTTTTTGCCGGGGGAACCCTATGAACGCTACCGCCATGACACGACACGGGTTTTCCGCATACAGGGCGGGGCGTGGGAAGAAACAACATGAGCGAAGATATATTGCATCTGAACGACATCATCGGGAAAACATTTGACCGGTTTCAGCTGGAAAAAATGGAAAATGCCGGCCGGGTGGTGGGTGTATGGGAAAAAGTACTGCTCCGCATACGGGCCGGAAATCCCAATGAGGGAAGGAATCTTGTAGACCACAGCCGCATAATCGACTTGAAAAACGGCGTGCTGCTGGTAGAGGCTGATCATCCGGGCTGGATAGAGCTCTTGCAGCTGCATAAAAAATTCATTCTTACCGGCATACAGAAGGAAGAACCGGGGCTGGGAGTGTCAGCAATGGCATTCAGGCTGAAGGGAAGGCGCGGCGAACTCTTTGACCCCGGAAAGGGGGCGGCTTCCGTGCAGGAGGCAAAAAAAGAGATGGAACGCCGTGCTGAGCGGGAAGAAGCAGCCCTTGGACAGGCAGCAGTCAGCAGAAATTCCCGGGATGAGGGCAAAAAAGAAGAATTTCCGCCGGAATTAGCAGCTATTTTTGAAGATTTGAGAAAAAGTATGTTGACCAATTCTAAAAAATAATGGTATTATTTTCTCTACTGATTTTTTCGATAATTTTTTTATAGGAGTCATCCATTATGTTACGTACATACCAGCCAAGCAAAGTCAAGCGCAATAGAAAATTCGGGTTCCGTGCCCGCATGGCAACACGCGGCGGTCGTGCAGTCCTTTCAAGAAGAAGGGCAAAGGGCCGCTACAAGCTGACCATCTCTGACGAGAAGAAACCGTACATGGGCGGCGGACGCAATCTTACTGCAAAAATGTAGGTTTTTGTGGCGGGATGGAAGCGGACTTGCTGAAAACGGGACGTTTTACACGTGAAGAGCATATAAAGCGTCCTGCTGACATCCAGAAACTTTTTAAGAAAGGGAAGAGAGTCAGTGTTTCCGGGGCAAAGCTTTTTTATTTGCAGAATAACCGGGATACCAACCGCATAGGTTTCTCTCTTCCGCGCGGCTATGGGAATGCAGTCGAAAGAAATACATCCAAACGCTATAGCCGCGAGACTTATCGCTTTTTTAAAACGCACCTGAACACCGGATATGATATGCTTCTATTAGTGTACCCCGGAAAAGACTCGTTCCACTCGCGGTGCGAACAATTTCTAATTTTATGCCAAAAAGCAGGTTTGCTGAAAGACTTAGTAAGCTTCCCGTAAGCTTACTGTGTCTTTTGATACGCTTTTATCAGCTTTGCATCTCGCCCTTGTTTCCTCCGTGCTGCAGGTATACGCCTTCGTGTTCTCAGTATGCGCTGGAAGCTTTGCGAAAATATGGATTTTTTAAAGGAATCTGGCTTTCCACAAAACGAATCCTGCGCTGCAATCCGTATCATGAAGGTGGCTATGATCCTGTGCCCTGAGGCGGCAAAAACTGTCCGTTTGTAATATCTCTATTTGATTAAAACAGTTCGGTAACGTAATTTCCGGACAGCTTTATTGAGGATTAAAGAATTATGGATAAAAATACCTTTCTGGCAATCATCCTGTGCGGTATTGTGATTGTCGGATATGCAGTTGTTGACATGCTGTATATAATGCCCAAGCAGCAGGAAGCAAAAGCCAGGCAGCAGCTGGAGCAGCAGGCGGCAGAAGAAGAAAGAAGCCAGCAGCAGCAGGAACTCAGCCAGCTGATTTCCTCCACGGAAGAAAATTCCGCTGACATCTCTGTTGAGCAGGGAGAAATTCCGGTAAAGGAATACACAATCACCACTGACAAGGTAAAGGTTCTGCTGACAAACCGCGGCGGTGATATTGTAAGTTACCAGCTCCTTGAACACCTTGACCGGGATACCGGGCATGGCGTGGAAATGGTTGACAACGTAACCAGCACCAACCGTGCATTTTCCCTTGCATTTGGAAAAGCGGATGCCCCGCTTGTAAACGATGCGTTTAATGTAAAAGTTATAGATGATTACACTATAGGGTTCTACCGTGACTTCTACCGGAAGGATGCCGCAGGGCAGCAGCACAAGTTTACCCTGGGAAAACTTTATTCCTTTAAGCCCGGCGACTATGTGTTCAAGCTTTCCATTACCATAAAGGCAGAAAACGGAGCTGAAGCGCTCCTGAATGACGACGGAACGGCGTATACATTCAGGACATCGCCCCAGATAGGTCCTCACTTTGACCGCAAGAGCAACCGCTACGAGGTACGGCAGTATCTTTCGCTGAACGGGAACAAGCGGAGCCACCCGAATTTTTCTGCACGCTACTATACAAAGCCCTATGACTGGGCGGGTGTTGCGGGCAAATATTTTGCCATGCTGGTAAAGCCTGTCGATGCATCTTCTATGGTTCCTTCCGTAAAATGTTCCACCGACACCGTGGGCGGCTATGAAAATGCCCAGATTTTCCTGAGCCGGCAGACGCTTTCGCAGGGAAATACGACGGATGAATACTACGTGTATATAGGACCGCGGAGCGAAGGCGAGCTCATCAAGTACAATTCTTCCAACAAAAATGCATGGGGCCTTATCAATGCAAAGTTCAACCAGGCCCTGCAGACAAGCGGTTTCCTTTCAGTCATAGAAATTGCCCTCAAGTGGGCCATGGAAATGATTTACCGCGTTGTGCATAACTGGGGTGTTTCAATCATCATCCTTACTATTATCCTTAAGATTCTGCTGTTCCCGCTGAACAAAAAAACTGCCGTGGGCAGCCTGAAAATGCAGGAACTTCAGCCGCAGATGCAGGCACTGCAGGAAAAATACAAGGGCAATCAGCAGAAACTCAGCGAAGAGACGGCAAAGCTCTACAAGCAGGCCGGCTACAACCCTGTGAGCGGCTGTCTTCCGATGGTGCTGCAGATGATAGTCCTCTTTGCAATGTACAATGTGTTCAACAATTACTTTGAATTCCGCGGGGCAAGTTTTATACCCGGCTGGATAGACGATCTTTCTGTGGGAGACAGCGTGCATGTGTTCAAGGGGTCTCTTCCCTTCCTCAACTGGAATACGCTCAGGCTTCTGCCGATTATTTATACAATATCACAGCTCTTGAACGGCGTTATCACTCAGTACGGAAATCCGGCGAGCGCCCAGACACAGTCACAGATGAAATTCATGATGTACGGTATGCCCATCATGTTCTTCTTCCTGTTCTACAACGTGCCGAGCGGTCTGCTGCTCTACTGGTCAACGAGTAATATACTGCAGATTGGGCAGCAGCTGGTGATGAACGGTGTGATGAAGAAAAAGCGTGCTGAACTGGCAGGTTCAAAGAAAGTGCTTACCATGAACACACCGAAGGGCGGTAAGAAAAAGAAGCGCTGAGCGGGGCACCGTCCCGCGTCTGTTGTAAAGAATTTCTAAGCAGTTCCGGGGCTGTCCGGTTTGCGGAGCTGCTTTAATAGAGAGCCAGTTTCAAATTTGGCAAGGAGCGGAATATGATTTATGAATATGAAGGAAAGAATGAAAAAGAGGCTATAGAAAAAGCGGCTCAGGAACTGGGGCTTGAAAAAGACCAGTTCGACGTGGAAATCCTGGAATCCCAGAAAGCAACGCTGTTCAAGAAGGGATATGTTAAAATCCGTGTCCATCCCGTTGATTCACAGGATCATGTTGCACCCGAATTTGAAGGCTCCGTGCCCAACGTGACTGCACGTGCGCAGAATCCCAGCCTGGTTGCAAATCCCCTGCCGCAGGATGAATTCGAGCAGAAGATTGTTGATTTTGTAAAGACCATGATTTCAAAGATGGGGTATGAAGTCGCAGTTGAAGTGATGTTCCGCGAGGAAAAGAAAATAGGCATCAAGCTGACAAGCGAAAATTCTCCGATTCTTATCGGCAGGAAGGGAAAGAACCTGGATGCCATGCAGCTGCTTACCAACGTGTATGCCAGCCACCTTGGAAAGGATGACATGCGCATTATCCTTGACAGCGAAAATTACCGCATCCGCCGGGAAGAAAGCCTTGTGCGCCTTGCCTACGTGACCGCTGACAAGGTCCGCCAGACCAAAAATTCAGTCCTTCTTGAGCTGATGAATCCCTATGAAAGGCGCCTTATCCACACAACGCTTAATGATATCCCCGATATTGAAACCAAAAGCGAGGGAGATGGTTTGTATAAGCAGGTGCGCGTCATCTACAAGGGCGTGCGCTGATTCAAGGCCGGGTGCTGTGCGCGCGGTCTGGGAGTGTGTATGAAATTGAAAATGCGCATGTTTTTTGCCGCGCTGGCAGCTGCCGTCCTTTCAACGGAAGGAATGTACGCCTTCACTGCGGGGGAACTTGTAAGTTCTGATGTTCTCCGTGAGCTGAAGGAAAAAGGTTCCGTTGAACGCCTTTCTTACAAGGAAGATTTTGTGGAACCCTCGCTGGTTCCGCATTCCCCCCTTTCGGGGAAAGTTGCGTCTTCCTGGCCGGAAGGAAGCAAAAAGCCGGTTTTTGTTGATGAAGAGCTTTACCTTGTTTCCAAGGCAAAGCTTGGTACGGGCGACAGTGCACGTACGACGATTGATTATGCTTCCAAGATTTTGCGCTCAATCAGCAAAATGCAGGGAATGCGCTATTATTCCCACAGCGAAAAAAAATGGGATACCCTGTATAAGGAAGCATACTGTATAGAAGGACCGGATGACCGCAACCGCGTTGCCGATGATATTTCGGGCGATGCGGAGGGCAAGGTTCTGTACTGTATGCAGAAAGACAATTCCTTTGGGAAAATGTATTCCCGCGTGGAATACCACCAGCGCCCGGATGAAGTGAGCGCGTCCTTCGTCAACCTGGCGGATGTGTATGTAGGACCGATAAAAGCAGTCGACAAGGGCAACCTGCGGATAAACATCGTTATCATGGATTGCGGCGACGACATGCTGGTCTATATGCTGGTGCAGTCTGAATTTCCGGCGCTGAAGATTCTGGAAAAGACCATGTATAATTCATTCAGCGCGCGACTGGAAGCCATCTATACGTGGTTCTGCAGCCTGTTCTGAATACTTGCAGGAGCAGCTGCTTCCTGCACATGAATTCCAGTAAATTCCTAAAATAAAGGGGGACAGTAATATGAAAAAATTTTTGTGGACGGTGCTTTTTTGCAGTGTCCTGCTTGCGTATGGAGGATGTAAACCTATGGACGGTTCAAAGGTTTTGAAAGGCAAAGAGGGCGTGTTTGCTCAGATAACGACGACGCGCGGAGATATTTTTGTGGAGCTGTACTATAAGGCGACTCCGCTTACGGTGACGAATTTCGTGGGTCTTGCGGAAGGTACGCTCGATGCAACGAACGGAAAGCATTTCTATGACGGGCTGAAATTCCACCGCGTTATCAGCGATTTTATGATTCAGGGCGGCGACCCGAAAGGCAACGGAACCGGCGGTCCCGGATACAAGTTTGCTGACGAAATTGTTGACAGCTATAAGTTCAGCGGCCCCGGCGTTCTTGCCATGGCAAATGCCGGAGCAGGTACCAATGGCAGCCAGTTCTTCATCACGCATGTGCCTACTCCGTGGCTGAACGGTCATCACACCATTTTCGGTCATGTTGTAAATGATGACAGCCAGAAAGTTGTCAATGCAGTCAAGCAGGGCGATGTTATAAAAAGCGTAACAATCTACCGCCTTGGTTCTGATGCCCAGCAGTTTACCGCGACACAGGAAGATTTTGACCGCCGCTCAAAGGAAGCAGAGATTGCAAAGCGCAAGGCTCAGGAACTGAAGCTTGCCGACAAGATTGCGGAAGTAGAAAAAAGATTCCCCGGCTATGCAAAGGATGAGAACGGCATCTATTATAAGATTACCAAGGAAGGCTCCGGTTCCAAATGCGGCAAGGGTCGCAATGTAGCAATTGAGTACAAGGGCTATTTTATCACCGGCGAGGTCTTTGACCAGTCTGCCGGACGCGGACCGCTTGAATTCGTCACTAATTCCGGGAATATGATACCGGGCTTTGATGTGACAGTGCAGGACATGAAGCTTGGCGAGAAGCGCACTGTTGTGCTGCCGCCCGATATGGCGTACGGTGAACAGGGTATTCCGGGTGTTATTCCGGGGAATTCCTTCCTTGCCTTTGACATTGAGCTGACAAAAATCAAATAAAGCAAGTTAAATTGCAGCACAAAAAAGCCCGGAATCAGTTCCGGGCTTTTTTTATAGGGTAACTTTTTTTTCTACTCCTCAAGTTCTTCCAGATGGTAGCTGTAACCGCGCAGCACGTTCTGTATGGAAATTTCTTTCCGTGCCGGTAATATGGTGATTTTTTCGATGACTGTGCCGCCGTCCTTTATCAGCCGGGTTTCGGTACCATCCGGGGACTTTTCGCACAGGAATGTAAGGCCTGCTGCCGCATAGTTTTTTTCCAGCTCGGAGACCTTGTAATAGACGTTCTGTAAATCAGCGACTATGTATGCAGCCTGCAAGTCCTTTGGAAAATAGTCTGATTCAAATGTGACGCTTTCTCCCTGATAGCTCAGCGTTCCGATGCCTATGCCGAATTCGTTGATGAGCATGGCGAATACGCGTTCTTCCGTGCATTCCAGGTAGGTTTGCGATGCAAACTGCCTGCTGCCGAAGCTTCCGGAAAAAAGCTGCAGGGCTTCATAGCTGCCGTCCATGCAGCTTGGGGGAAGCAGCCGGATTTTTTTTGTGTCTGTCATATATACGCTGCCGCCGTCCGGGGCGAGTGCTTTTGTTGTGCTGCATGACAGAAGCGCCGTGGAAAGCGCGCAGGCTGCAAGCAGCAGGCGGAATGCTTTCATGTGTGTCTCCTTTTTTAGAACAGCGTGCAGATGAATGCTGTTGCAAGTCCGCTGAATATAGAAAGCCCAAGCAGGTGCACGGGCATGAAAGTGCTCATTGCAAGCGTACCGAACGAAAGTGCCGTTGTCAGGAAGGAAAGCACGATTGCAAAGGGTTCAAGCTGCAAAGCATTCTCTTTCTTGTGTTCCATCATGTAGATGATGTAGTCCAGTCCCAGTCCGAATACAAGCACCATGCCTATGATGGCAAAGAAATCAAGCGTCTTGCCTGCGGCTGCAAACACAGAAACAATGGTAAGTACGCTCAGCAGCGGCACAGATGCTATCTTGCATGTCTGCTTCCAGGTGTAGAAGCATTTCAGCACGATGAGCACAATCACAAATGCTCCGGCAAAGAGGAGAAGTATCAGTTCGGTAAGCCTGTCGAGTGCAGTGCTGATGTCCGTCACTTCATTTTCAAACCAGGCAAATCCGCTTTCCTCTGCAATCTTTTTGAAGATATCTGCATCCGGCACGCTTGACGGAAGCAGGACCGTATAATATTCGCCGTCTATGTTTCCCAGCCAGAGCGATGAAAGAAGATATTCCAGCTGAGACGGAATGGCGTCGTCGGGTGTTACATACAGCCCCTGCGATTGACTGTACGCGCGGGCAAACAGCTGTCGTGCTTCGTCCCTCTCTTCAACTCCCAGGTCGTCGTACTGAGAATCCGCAAGGGGCAGCAGTTTGCCCGCAGCCTTATAGGATTCCTCCTGCCGGGCGATGGAAGGAATGAACTGCGACGCTGCTACATACTGGAAGCTTTTGCCGTCGCCGAGACGGTCAATTTTTGTGCGGATTTCTTCTTCGTGCTGCAGCACTGCTTCCGTGCTTGAACCGCTGATGATAAACCATGAAGACGGCGCATAATTGAGTACTTTGTAAGAAAGCTCGCTGTCTTCCTTCAGCCTTCCTTCGAGCGTGTATAATTTGGAAAGTGTATTCTGCACCTTTACGTTTTTATGGAACGCGCAGATAAGCAGCATATCGATGGCAAGCATTGCGCAGGGAACGGCTGCCGCCCAGCGTTTCTTGTTCAGCTGGGGCAGCGGGTGCTGTTCAAGCAGGGGAATTTTCCGTGTGAGCCGGGGCGGCAGGGGCAGCAGCGGATAGATGCATATTGCTGCAAGATACACGCTGAGTATGCCGGCTGACGAAAAGACTGCAATCTGCTTGAGCAGCGCAAAGGGAGCAAAAAGCAGGCAGAGGTAGCATATTTCCGTGGAAACTAGGGAAAGCGTGAGTCCCTTGAACAGCCCGGCACGGATGTCTGCGCCGGAATTCCACCGGGTGTCGGCTTTCCAGTGGATAAAATAGTGCAGGCTGTAATCAATGCAGCAGCCGATGAGTGAAGTTGCAAACACCAGCGAAAGCATGTGGATGCCGCCGAATATGCAGCATGTTGCAGCAAAGCCGGTACCGATGGCAAGCAGTATGGAAATGACTGATGCAAAAAGCGGCACCGTGCTTCTGAACACAAAAATAAGTATGATGATAACAATGATGAGGGACAGCGTCGAGATGACGGTAACTTCACGGGCAGCGGACGAAGAGCTTTTGTAACTGTGGAACGGAGTCCCGGAATACACAAAGCGGACTCCATTCTTTTCCAGCGGCGTGCAGGTGCGGTAAATTTCTGCAATGCCGTTCTCTTTTCCGGTAACGGCCGCTCCCCTGCTGCTGAGCATGCCGCTTATCATCACGTACCAGCGGCCTTCATATTGAGTGGAAAGGACGCCGTCTTTCGGGGACATTGATGTTCCGGAATTCTGTATTGCCGTAAGATAGTCCTGCAGTACGCTTTCGCCGAGCATAAAAGGATCTTCATCCAGATTTTCGAGCGGGGAAAGGGTAAAAAGCCCGTAAGCCTGCGCCAGTGCATTCTGGGCAAAAGTCTGTGCTCCTTCTTCTGTTGCAAGCTGAGCCGTTACATCTGTGCTCAGCAGGGAAAACTTATGCGTATGCACAAATTCAAACACTTCTGCCAGCGTGTCTGCATCGCTGTAAAGGCTGAGGACATCAAAATTACGGCTTTGTCCAAGACTGTCATAGACTTTTTCCGCGGTCTGCTTTGCCACCTCAAAGTTTTCATGCGAAACAAGAATAAAGACATTCCTGCCGCTCTGCTTGGTCAGCAGCCGGTTTGCTTCGCGGACAGCTTTTTTTTCCGCAGATTGCGGGAGCATGTCGGAAAAATCCGCGTCAATGTGCACAGCCCCCGTTGCAAGCAGCAGCAGGAAAGGCAGGAGCACAATTGCATGGAATGCTGCATACAGCAGCACAAAGAATTTATTTTTGGGCAAAATATGATTTTTCGGCATCGCTCAGCACGTCCTTGTATTCCTGGTTCCTGAATGTATAGGAGACACAATCACCGTTCTGCTCCGTGATTGTCATAGAATCAAGGATTGTTCCCCCTTCGCTGGTGCACCTGCCGTTCAGCATGACGGCACTGAGGGTCATGGCAATGGTCTTGTCCTTCGGCACCAGCTGCATTTTCCATGAAGAGGCGTTGCTCAGGAAATCCACCGAGAAATTATTCTCCAGCGATTTCTTGTCGCCGGAAAAGAGCGAAGAAAGCGTACCCGCCACATTTGCAAAAGTCTGATTTTTTGAGCCGTCAAGGACGGTCTTGCTGCCGTCGGGTGCTGTCTGTATCAGTGCCGTCCGGGTCACCACCATTGAGGAAGAAAACGGTTTTTTTGTGTCCCAGATGACACCTTCTGTGGAGATAAGGAAATTTCCGGAGGAGCGGAGCTGCCGGTTGATTGCGGCAGATTTTTTCAGCTGAGTGAATTCTCCTGTCGTTACGGGATGTTCCATAAGCCCGTTGCAGACAGATTCAAGACTTGCATTTTCAGCGGACAGCTGCAGGCTCGCTGCGGAGAGCGCAGTAAGCAGACAGAGCAGGATTCTTTTCATTCTTGTCCTCCTTGCATTTTTTCCACCCGTTCGATGAAGATGCGCGGACAGACAAACTGTGTTTCTCCGGTCGCCATGTCCACCGCCATCTGGGTGCTTTCAGCTTTTGTTGTCAGTATGCCGCTTTCGTTGTTGTAAAGTTTGTATTGTATGCGGATGCAGTTTTCGTATTCAATGAGCTCGGCTACAGCCCGGACGGTTTCCCCGAAATGGAGCGATGCCACGTACTTAAGCTTTACATCCACCACGGGGAAGCTGGTACCGTTCTTTTCCATCTCCAGATAGCCGAAACCGATTTTATCCAGCAGGGCGCAGCGGGCTTTCTCCATGTATTTGACATAGTTGCCGTGCCACACGATGCGCATCGAGTCAACGTCATAGAATTCCACAGGGAAGATGACTTCCGCCTGAATGCGTCCGTTTGCCATGTGCTTACACCCTCCTGAATATCAGGGACGTGTTTATGCCCCCGAATGCAAAGTTGTTCGACATGACATATTCTGCGTCCAGCTCCTGCCCGCTGCCCATGATGTAGCCGAGCGGCGCGCACTGGGGGTCAGGTTCCGTAAGGTTTACCGTGGGGTGGAACCACTTCTGGCGCATCATCAGCACGGAAAGCCATGCTTCAAGGCAGCCGCATGCGCCCAGCGTGTGGCCCACGTAGCTCTTGGTGGAGCTGATGGGAACGGCGCGCTTGAACACATTGTATGTTGCATTTGATTCCACTACGTCTCCGACAAAGGTTGCCGTGCCGTGTGCGTTGATGTATGCGATTTTATTGGTGCTGATGTGTGCATCCTGAATGGCAAGTTCCAGCGCCCGTGCAACGGTAGCAGGATTGGGGTTCGTGATGTGCGTGCCGTCTGCGTTCGTTCCGAAGCCGGCAACCTCTGCATATATGGTGGCGCCGCGTTTAACGGCATGCTCCATGTCCTCAAGGATAATCGTTGCGGCACCTTCCCCGATGACCAGTCCGTCGCGGTTTTTGTCAAAGGGTTTCGGCTCAAGATGCGGTGTATTGTTCAGTATGGCAGTTGCCGCCATCGTGTCGAATACCGCTGCATCAGGAGAAACCAGCTCTTCCGCGCCGCCTGCAATCATCATGTCCTGTATGCCGGAAGCAATGGTTTCGTATGCGTAGCCGATTGCCTGGCTGCCGGACGTACATGCCGTATTCGTAGTGATGACGCGGCCGCGGATTGCGTAGTATACGTCGAGTCCCACGGCGCATGTCTGCGGCATGCATTTTATGTACGTCTGGGAATTTATCTTTGAAGTATCGTTGTACTCCAGCATGGCACACATGTCGGCAATAGAGCTGATGCTGCCGATGCATGAACCGTAGGCTATGCCCGTGCGTCCGTTGTGCAGCTCATCAATGACTTCGCCGTCAGAACCTTTCAGCCCGGCATCGGTGAGCGCGCGTTCCGTTGCAATGAGAGAAAGCAGGGCGACGCGTCCCATTCCGCGGATTTTTTTACGCGGGAAGACAGGAAGCTCCTTTGTGTACGGGCAGGCGAGCCTGGTGTTCATCTTTTCGTACACGTCCCATTCTTTCATGTACTGGATACAGTTTTTTCCTGACTGCAGCTGCCGGAATGCGGATTCCCAGTCGTCTCCCAGGGCGCTCAGCATGCCCCCGCCTGTGATAACTACGCGGCGGCGTCCGTCCGCCCTTCTGAATTCCATTTCGCTCATACCATGCCCCCGTTGATGGAAATAACCTGCCGTGTTATGTATGCTGCCTGTTCGGAAAGCAGGAATACCACGGCTGCGGCAACTTCTTCCGGAGTGCCGCTGCGGCGCATGGGCACCAGCTGCTTTATAAGTTCAGGGTCAAAATCCTTTGTCATGTCTGTCTCTATGATTCCCGGCGCAACGGCATTTACCGTTATGCCGCGGCTTGCAAGTTCCACAGCAAGCGCCTTTGTTGCGCCGATAATGCCGGCCTTGGATGCGCTGTAGTTTGTCTGCCCGCGGTTACCCGCAATGCCGCTCACTGAGGATATCGTGACGATGCGACCCTGCTTCTTGCGGCACATGGGCATAACCAGCGGCTGCAGCACGTTAAAGAAGCTGTCAAGGTTGGTATGCACAACGCTGTCCCAGTCTTCCCCGGAAAGCCCCACAAAGGTATTGTCCCTGTTTACGCCGGCATTGCTTACGAGTCCCCAGAAGGTGCCGTGCTTTTCGCTGAGTGAATCAAGCTCGCGGCGGCAGCCCTCACGGTCAGAAATGTCAAACTGCACCAGCTCGCCGCATCCGCCTGCGGCCTGCATGGCGGCAAGAGTTTCCTCCGCTTTCTCCCGGCTGCGGTTGTAATGCGCTACCACGTAATATCCGGCAGCTGCGCAGGCAACGGCAATTGCACGCCCTATGCCCCCGCTCGCTCCGGTCACCAGAATCTTTTTTGCTTCGTTCATATATGGTTCCCCGTCATCTGCAGGAATTCCTGCAGGCTGTCAACTTCCATTGCGGTAAGGTTCGCCGTAACCGACGCTTCCTCTGCATCCTTGTCTTTGTAAAGCGAGCATACGTAGCGGAACAGGCTGCCCGTGTGGAAATCCTCTTTGGCTTCCACGCGCACGCTTGTGCCGCCCTTTAGCATGTTCTCTTTTGCCTTGTATTCTGAAATGCTCAGGATGAATCCCATCCGTGCCTCAGTGTAGTCGCGGTTTGCAATGTGCAGCAGCGATGCCAGTGCAGAGACGCTCTGCGCCATGATTTCGAATGCCGTCCAGCTGGGAATGCCTCCCGCAGTCCGGTCGTAGAAAAGGCAGGAATCCGTTATGTCGTACTCGGCGCAGATGCTGCGCTCCGTAACGTTGTGTGCCGTCACCCGGCTCAAAAGCAGCATTTTGCCCCTGTGGGGAACAAGCTGATGCAATTCTTCCTGCGGTATATACTGTGAAACAATGTTGTTCTTGATATCTATCATAGTGAATCCTGTTCCAATGCGAAGATAAGGCTTACATTTGCTCCGCCGAATGCAAAGGAATTGCTCATGCAGCAGCGGAGGGGAGCGTTTCCTGCCGGGACAGGAGAACGCGCATCAATGATGTTCAGCTGCGGCATTCCCTCGTCGGCTTCTCCGTCCCATGCCTGCAGCGGGTACGAAACGGTTCCCCCTGCGCGGCTGTTTGCCAGGGCTGCATAGCAGACTGCTGCTTCCAGGGCGCCTGCGGCACCAAGCGTGTGTCCGGTCTCTGATTTGGTGGAGCTGCAGGGCACTGCATAGGAACCGAACGCCTTGTGTACGGCAGCAGCTTCCATGGAATCGTTGAGTTTTGTCCCCGTACCGTGCAGGTTCAGATAGCCGATGTCTTCCGGCGCTATACCTGCGCTGGAAAATGCCGCCGTCATGGCTGCTGCTGCACCGTTGCCTTCCGGTTCCGGCGAGGTAACGTGGTATGCATCGGCGCTTTCCCCGTAACCAGCAAGCGTTACCGTGCAGTCTTCTTCAGGAAACGGATCTTTTGCAAGCACAAAAAATGCTGCGCCGTCCCCCAGCGTAATGCCCTTTCTGTTCCTGCTGAAGGGATTTGTCGGTTCCGGTGATACGGCTTCAAGCGCATTGAATCCCAAAAGTACTGTGTCGGAGGCAATGTCAACACCGCCGGTGATTACAGCGTCCGCAATGCCGGCACAGATGAGCTCCGCCGCTTTTACGGCTGCCGATGCGCTGGATGAACATGCCGTGCTGAAGGCAAGCGCCGGGCCGCCAAGCCCAAAGCGCTCCTGTATATATGACGCAACATAGCCTGCGCCCTGCATTTCAAGTTCGTAGCTGAGGGGAAATACCCCCGATGAAAAATAACTGCGGTGGGCGGCAACAGAAAATTCGCTGCCGTTGTCGCAGGAACCGGCGCATACTGCAACGCGGTCCTGCCCGTAGCGGGCCTTTACGTACTGGATAGTCTTTTCGATTTGATCAAGTGCTTTTTTTTCTATGCGGATGATGCGCATGTCATAGCGTGCACCGGAAGCTTCAAGCCAGTCATCCGGGATGTGCGCTGTATAAAAAGATTTTCCTGCAGCTGTCTGCACCGACACAATACTGTCCCGATGGGCGGAGGAGACGCTTTTCCACAGTCCGGGAAGAGAGCGTCCTGCTGCGCAGAAAACCCCCGGCCGGGACATGAAAATCTTTTTGTTCACCATAGTATCAGTCTGCTCTCCTTGTGCCATGGCGGAAAACTGCCCGCGCATCATCGGTACAAGAGTATACCATATAGTACGCTACATTTTCAATACTCTGCTTTGCGGGAAAATACACTCACGGACAATAACTGCGCTGGATTCAAGTGATTTCAGGATGTAAAACCCCATTGGACTGCCGGGAGGTCTATCGGTGGTACCGGAGCATGCAGGATGTATGTAAATATACTGAATTCGTGCAAAAACAAAGCCCAATGAAACAAAAAAGAAAGCGCTTGTCGTGATTTTTAGAATGCCGTGGCGAAACCTTAGCATAAATTGAAAAAACATGTTATAATAGTAGTATTAAATTTCACAAGGAACAGCACATGGCAAAGTCTAAATCAACCAAATCCGCATCAGCCACCATCGGTTTTGAACAGCAGATTTGGGATGCAGCCTGCGAACTTTGGGGACACATTCCCGCTGCAGATTACCGCAAAATCTTTACAGGACTTATCTTCTTAAAATACATCTCAACCGCATTCGAAAAGAAATACGCAGAACTCCTTGCAGAAGGTGACGGGTTTGAAGACGACCCGGATGCTTATGAAGCAGACAACATCTTCTTCGTCCCGCCGGAAGCCCGCTGGTCAGAAATTGCAAAGGCAGCCCACACACCAGAAATCGGTACAATCTTAGACAAAGCCATGATTGCCATAGAAGCCGACAACAAAAGCCTCAAAGGAGTCCTTCCAAAAAACTACGCCACCCCCGAGCTGGACAAACGCGTCCTTGGTAACGTAGTAGACGTGTTCACCAACATGGACATGAGCGACACCGAAGCAAGCAAAGACCTGCTGGGCCGCACCTACGAATACTGCATCGCACAGTTTGCATCCTACGAAGGAGTAAAAGGCGGCGAATTCTACACACCAGCCAGCGTAGTAAAAACAATCGTAAATATCTTAAAGCCGTCAGAAGGAAAGCGCGTTTACGACCCATGCTGCGGTTCGGGCGGAATGTTCGTTCAGTCCGTAAAGTTCATTCAGGAGCACGCAGGAAACAGAAGCAACATCTCAGTCTTCGGACAGGAAGCCAACGCCGACACCTGGAAAATGGCCAAAATGAACATGGCAATCCGCGGAATCGATGCAAACTTTGGCGACCATCCCGAAGATACCTTTTTCAACGACCTTCATTCAACACAAAAGTTCGACTTCATCATGGCAAATCCTCCCTTCAACTTAAGCAACTGGGGACAGGATAAATTGCAGAACGACCCTCGCTGGGCATACGGACTCCCACCCGCAGGCAACGCTAACTACGCCTGGATTGAACACATGATTTATCACCTTGCACCAAACGGAAAAATCGGCCTTGTACTTGCAAACGGCGCCCTTTCCACCCAGACCTCTGGCGAAGGAGAAATCCGTCGTAAGATAATCGAGGCAGATTTAATAGAAGGAATTGTCGCCATGCCAACCCAGCTTTTCTACAGCGTAACAATTCCAGTAACCCTCTGGTTCATCACCCGCGGCAAAAAGCAGACCGGCAAAACCCTCTTCATAGATGCCCGCAACATGGGCCACATGGTAGACCGCAAGCACCGCGACTTTTCCGAAGAAGACATCGCCCGCTTAGCCGACACCTTCACCGCCTTCCAGAAGGGTACTCTTGAAGAGGTAAAAGGCTTCTGTGCAGTTGCCACCACAAACCAAATCGCCGCACAGGATTACATCCTCACCCCTGGCCGCTACGTTGGCATAGAAGAAAAAGCCGAGGACGATGAACCCTTCGCCGATAAAATGACCCGCCTGACCACCGAACTTGGCGGAATGTTCTCAAAGAGCCACGAGCTCGAAGAAGAGATAAAGAAAAATCTGGCAGGGATTGGGTTTAAGATTTAGGAGAGAACATGGCAGAAAACACACAGATAAAACTTTTTGAAGATAAAAAAGTCCGCACGCTTTGGGATAAAGAAACTGAAGAATGGTATTTTTCGGTAGTGGATGTTGTTTCAGTACTTACAGATAGTAAAGATCCAACAGCGTATTGGCGAAAACTAAAACAACGCCTAAAAGAAGAAGGCAACCAAACCGTGACAAATTGTCACGGTTTGAAAATGCCAGCCCCAGATGGAAAAATGCGACTTACAGACTGCCTGAACACCGAGCAGCTTTTCCGTCTCATTCAGTCAATTCCGTCTCCAAAGGCAGAACCGTTCAAGCTGTGGATGGCACAGGTTGCAAAAGAACGCCTTGACGAGATGCAGGACCCGGAGCAGGGAATTCAACGTGCTTTGCTGGAATACCGCGCACTCGGTTATTCAGAAAATTGGATTAACCAGCGGCTCAAATCAATTGAAATCCGCAAAGACCTTACCGATGAATGGAAAAAGCACGGCTTAAAAGAAGGCGTTCAGTTTGCCACACTCACCGATATCATTTATAAAACCTGGGCAGGCAAAACTGCAAAAGAGTACAAGGAATACAAAGGGCTCAAAAAGGAAAACCTCCGCGACAACATGACTAACAAAGAACTCGTTCTTAACATGCTCGCTGAACTTTCTACAAAAGAAATCTCGGAAAGCTCGAACCCGCAGGATTTTAGTGACCATATTCAGAATGCCGTGGACGGCGCGACAATCGCCAAAAATGCCCGAATGGAACTTGAGCAGAAAACAGGCAAAAAAGTCGTTACTCCGCTCAACGCAAGAGACGGAATCGGTTTGACGACAGACTCAAAGGCGTCCGTGCTTTTGGAGAATGAGGAAGAGAAGTAAGGAGGGGAAAGTCTCTCCCTGCGCCCGCACTTCGTTGCGTGCTACCCTCTCGCCTAGTGGCACAGCCCCTAAAACCCGGTAGCTCGCAGGAGGGCGGAAGGAAACACACGGATTCGGAATTGCTAACGCAATTCCAGACAAGTGTCATTTGAAACGACAAAACGTCATTCCGAACTTGTTTCGGAATCTATAATATAAAGGAATGAAAATGGAAGAGTGGAAAGAATATAATTTTACCGACATTACAATTAATTATGACAAAAATCGAATTCCATTGTCTTCAAAAGAAAGAGAAACAAGAAAAGGTGAATATCGCTATTTTGGAGCACAAGGAGTAATAGATTATATAGACAATTATATATTTGATGGTCAATATATTCTTCTCGCAGAGGATGGTGAAAATTTAAAGTCTAAAAAGCAGAGTTTAGTTCAATTTGTTTCTGGAAAATTCTGGGTTAATAATCATGCTCATATTCTTACTGGAAATGAAAAATGTTATATTAAATTTCTGTTCTATCTACTTGATTCTACGGATTTTACACCTTTTATTACAGGTTCCGCACAACCAAAACTTAGTCAGCAAAGTTTATCGAAAATCTATTTAAAACTTCCCCCTCTCCCCACCCAGCAAAAAATCGCCGCCATTCTCTCATCCCTCGATGATAAAATCGAACTGAACAACAAAATAAACACCAACCTCGAACAGCAAGCCCAAGCCCTCTTCAAAAACTGGTTTGTAGACTTCGAACCCTTTGGCGGCAAAATGCCCGAGGGGTGGAAAATTGGAAAATTGTCGGATATAGCAGAAATCAAAACTGATACATTTAAGCCAGAACAAAATCCAGATATTCAGGTAGAGCATTATAGCCTGCCAGCATTTGATGAGAAACGGTATCCGACATTTGAGATAAGTAAAGAGTTGAAAAGTAATAAGTTTATTATTTCAAATGATGAAGTTTTAGTTTCAAAATTGAATCCTACAGTGAAACGAGTTTGGCGACCATATTGTTTAACAGAAAAATCCATCTGCTCTACAGAGTTTATTGTATATAAACCAATATCAGCAGAATTAAAAGATTATCTTTTTTCGATTGTAAATAGTTCTGAGTTCAATGATTTTATGTGCTCCAATGTAACCGGTTCTACAAACAGTCATCAGCGAACTCCGCCTAAAACTACATTAAATTATGAAATCCCAATTCCGACAAAAGAAATATTACATAAGTTCTGCGACATTGTTACTCCAATGTATGACAAGATTAAAGAAAACATAAAACAAAATGAAACAGTTAGCTCATTACGAGACACTTTGTTACCAAAGTTGATGAATGGAGAGATTAAAACAGATTGTGTTTAGTTTCAACTTATAATTCTTTATATATATTTATTTTAGGAGGAAAAAAATTGTTTCAATTTTGGTGTTATATTTTTGCAATTTCATTTCAAGTCGCTGGTGCTTTACAGTTGCTTGTTTCTTTTGTTTCAACAAAGCGAGATAATGTAATCAAACGTTTTGCAGGAAAAGGTTTTATATCAAGAGATGGTAATACAAAAAAAGTATTGTATGATAAATCAAGTTTCTTAGCAGAATTCAAAACAGCTTGGCTTAGCAAAATAGCATTTGGCTTTATAGCAATCGGCTATTTAATTGGTATCTGGGGAAATATTGAAGATGACAAGAAAATTTCTGCCTTTTTTCTAATAGCAGCAATTACCGCGATGGTTTTATTCCTCTCTCATTTTATAGTTCATATTTACATAACAAGATCAAAGAGAATTAATGCCGATATAACAAATGATGAATTAGAAAGATTAAAAATTCAACCTGCTCTTGAAACTATTTCAGATAGCGAAATAGCAGATTTACTTGATTAATGGGGATATAAAGGTATGTTAATGGATATTGATGAGTTGATTATAAAATGTTCAGACAATAATTCAAAACTTTTTATTGAAGAAGCTGTTAAATCATATAAAGCTGGAGCATATAGAGCATGTATAAATAATACATGGCTTGCTCTTGTTATGAATATAACATTTAAGATTGAGCAGCTTGCATTAATGAATGATGCAGAAGCTATAAAGCAGAAAGACATACTTGATAAAATAAAAGTACAAAATAACATAGCGGGAATGTTAAATTTTGAAAGAGATATACTAAAAACTGCAAAAGAAAAATTTGAGTTTTTCGATGACATAACATTGATTGATTTGGAGAGAATCAAAGAAGATCGAAATCGCTGTTCTCATCCGCTGCTCAATATTGACAATGAGCCTTTTATCCCCAGTGCAGAACTAGCAAGACATCATCTGTATCTTGCAGTTGACAAAGTAATTTCTGAAGGAAATGTTTTTGGGAAAGCCGCTTTAGATAAAATATTGCAGTTAATAAACAATCCAATATTTCCAATGTGGTATGATGATGCTGAAAAAGTTTTAAAAAATTCTTTTTTGTCTAGTCCTAAAAAATCGTTAGTTGTAAATCTAATAAAAGTTTTAATAAAAGAAATTTTAAATAATGATAAAGATTGGCGATTCAACATACCAAAAGAAAATGTACTACAGTATCTCTTTAAATATTTCAGAGATATTACGGAAGAAACTTTTCGTAATATGTTCAATAAAATTATTGATGTAACAAATTCTTTGCATTTAAGAAATGTTCGAACATTTTTCTCAATAGATTCTATTATTTGGGAAATACTTACCGATGATACGAAAATTATGATTCAGCAATATGTTCAAAATCTTCCATCTGAGAATTTTGAAGATATAGATTCGTGGTTAAGTTTCGAACCAACAAAACAAAAGGCGCAATTCAGAATAAGCTGTGCTAATCGCGATGAATTAATGTTGCATACCGCATTTTTTATAGTCCCTAAGGAAATTCGTGAGCGTATTTTAGAATTATATTTACAATCAAGAAATTATAATGAAGCTAACATATTTTCCGATACTGTTGCTTCAGCGGTTGCTGATGCAGGAAAAGATGAATTATTAAATTTTATTCCTAAAATACGAGAAAACAGTCAAGTATATGATAGCAATAATTTGGGCTCTGTTTTGTGGAAAATAAGAAACTGCAATCTTTTTACACATGAAGAATTAAATTCACTGTTTCAATCCAATGGGTTGGAAAGATTTGTTTATAATCCCATGCCATTCTAGAATATAAGTGAGAATTGCAGACGAATAGTTTTGCATAGGAGGTACAACAATGCCAACAGATAATAAAAGTGAAATCGTGATTTTTAAGACAGCGGACGAAACGATTTCTGTTGATGTTCGTTTTGAAGGCGAAACGGTCTGGCTTACTCAGGCTCAGCTGGTGGATTTGTATGGTTCGAGCAAGGCAAATGTAAGCGAACATATAAAGCATATTTTTGAGGAAGAAGAGCTTGAAGAAGATTCAGTTGTTCGGAATTTCCGAACAACTGCAGCGGATGGAAAATCGTATCAGACAAAATATTACAACCTCGATATGATTATCTCTCTGGGCTACCGTATAAAGTCCAAGATCGCAACACAGTTCCGTCAGTGGGCAACAAAGCGGCTGAATGAATATATCAGAAAAGGCTTTACGATGGACGATGAGCGGCTGAAAGAAGCTGGTGGCGGAGACTATTGGAAAGAGCTTTTGGCTCGCATACGTGATATTCGTTCTTCGGAAAAAGTGATGTATCGCCAGGTTCTGGATTTGTATGCTACAAGTGCTGATTATAATCCTAAGTCGGCTGAATCTGTTGCGTTTTTTAAGATGGTTCAGAATAAACTTCACTATGCGGTAAATCGTCAGACTGCAGCCGAAATTATATACGACAGGGCTGACAGTGAAAAAGATTTTATGGGGCTCACTTCTTTTAAGGGAGCAGATGTTACTTTTGAAGATGTTCGAATTGCCAAGAATTATCTTTCTGAAAAAGAACTTAAAAAACTGAATGCGCTTGTTTCGGCCTTTTTTGACATGGCAGAGTATCAGGCAGAAAATCATAATGTTATGCACATGAGCGATTATGTTGAGCAACTAGACCGCACAATAAAATCTGTTGGCGAAGAAGTTCTGGAAGGTGCCGGAAAAATCAGCCACAAAAAAGCCATGGAAAAAGCAGAAGGTGAATATAGAAAGTATCAGGTAAAAACTCTTTCTTCCGTAGAAAAAGCGTATATTGAAACTCTTAAAGAATTGAAGAGGATTGAGGGGAAAAAGAAATAGTAGGCGTTGTAAGTGTCTTTTCCTCCAAAAAGTAAAATAAGACAATACACTGTCCTGCTTTTAATGAAAATTTAAGTATTACCTCTACTTATTTTCTATCGAAATACAGTTTTCAAGATAAATTAAAATTTCAGTAAATTTATAAGCTCTTTTCTTTTCAAAAATAAGTAACAATGAAGCTACTAAAGGAAATACAAAAATAAATATTGAAATTGTGCTATGTGGTGTTTCTAGTTTCGATAATTCATTGATATTTTTTGCAAACAAAAAAATTAAACTAAGTACACCAACACTTTGCATTCCTTCAAAAAAGAATGAATAACGATTAGCAAATTTTGTTTTTTCATAAACTAAATATTCTTTAAACTCAACTAATGTTTTAGGATTGTCTGTATTTAGTTTATCTATCAATTCCATAATATCTAACTTCGTTTTTCTATATTTAATAAAATCGTTATATATTGAAGATTCAGAAATCTTTTGTGCTGTGTATACATATTTTGATGCACATATAAGGCCAAAGATAACATATAAAAGTTGAATAGCATAAGCAAAAATAAAAACTATCATGAAGAGTGTTTCAAGTTTTTGCTTTTTAATGAAAACTACTGACATAATCTCAAAAACAAAAGGAATAAATACAAAAAGAATAGTAAATCTAAAATCTTTAAATTTTAGAGAATCGTTCTTCCCTAAAATTTTTTCAATCAATAAAATCAAATCTTCATTCATAATTTCTTACCCCTTAATAAATTCTTCGCTAATTTTTTCCTTCGCACTTTCCCTAAGGCTACTGAATTTCTTCCACTCAATAATTTTGTAATGCTGCAGGATTCCCAATACAACAGGAGCTGCAATTTGTAAGCTTTTGCTTATCTGCATAAGGCGGTCTAAGGTAAAATAATGACGGTACTGACTTCCTAGGTCAAGAATCTCATCTGTGTGAAGTAATTCAGAAGCTTTAGCATCGGCCTGGATTTCTAACTCTGAACTGGCGCTTGAATCCATATCATCAAGACAGCCTTTTGATAAATGGTCAAAATGTAAAAGAATATGCGAGATTTCGTGAGCAATGACAAACCAGAAGTTATCAACTCTGTCGTAGCGGGCTGTATAGACAATGAATGGACTTGCTCTGAGTGTAAAAGCTGCGCCATCAAGATATGTTTTTTGCAGATGACTTAGAACAAAAAAGCCAACGCCACAGGAATGTAAATCAGAAATAATTTTATTTATTCCGTCTTTCTGTAAAGTGTAAGAGCAAAGGTTTTCTGCAATTTTTTCTAGGCCTGCTTTATTGTATGTAGGAAGGCTGATTTGTTCTGCATATAATTTTGCAAACTGATACCACACATTGCAATAAGTAAGAGTGTAATCATAATCAAAGTTTGTCTGACGGGCACAGAAATTCATACTATCATTTTGTGGAACTCTTTCTTCATCGCCAAAAATGCGTTTTCGTTCTTCTTTTATTCCGTAAACAGTTGAAACATCATTTACAAACCAGCCCTTTTTTTTCATTTCATATACTGGCATAAGTTTTCTGAAATCTGCTTTTGCCTGGGTGATTTCTTTCTTTTCTGAAGGTTTTTCTTCCAGCTTTCTAAGCTGATATTTTGCATCAAGATTCAACCACATTTCTGCAGAAGTAGAAAATGTTTTGCCAAGTAATTCTGCAGTTTCTGGAGTGATAGCCTGCTTATTGTTCAAAATGAGATTTACACTCTTTGTTGATAATCCTAAGATTTCTGCAAGATCATCCTGCTGCCAGCCAAGTTCTTCAAGCGCATCTTTGATAATGTCTCCAGGTCCTGGATTATAAAAAGGCTTTAATGTTTCGGACATGTTCTTAGTCTCCATAATGTTTTGTTAAATCATAAAGGCCAATAATGCCGATTGTGCATTCATTATTGGTCCACTCAATTTCCATTTCCAGGCGCCAGGTTCTGTCCATACGCATAGAATATCTATTGTTTCCCTGCAGATGTTCAAAACGATACGATGGAAAATTCCATAAATCTTGAATAACTGTAGCCGCAGATAATACATCGACAGCACGAACAAGCTTTTTTACAATTTGAGCCGGTACGTTCTTGTATTTTTTTGAGGAACTTGTCTGGTACAAAAGTTTTAATTCTTCATTAACAAACTTTACTTCCATGTATTACCTTATACGTAATATATAATATATCGGTTTGTTTTAAATTGTCAATAGCAAAAAGAAGTTACAGGTAATATTTATATTTCCTATTTGATTTTAGTCAGGATAGTATGGTATTTTCTGTATTTTGTAGTATAATTTTATAATTGAAGAATAAGGAGTTTTGATTATATGTCCGCCGATTACAACGAAGAAGCCTATGAAAATGCTCTGATTGAACTGTTCCAGAATATGGGATGGGAGCATGTTTATGGGCCGGATGTTGAACGCGACTGGCATTCTCCACTTTATGATTCTGTACTTGAAGATTCTATCCGGCGTCTTAATCCAAAGGCGGCACCTGCTGCAATTGACGAGGCACTTCTTAAACTCCGGCATTTTGAGAATGCTGAGCTTACAAAGAAAAATGCCCTTTTTATGGACTATCTGCAGAACGGTATTGAAGTAAGTTATCATCAAAATGGCGAAACTAAATCTGATATCATCTATATTACAGACTTTGAAAATGCCGGAAAGCCTGGCGACAAAAACTCCTACATTGTTGCTAATCAATGGACATTTATAGAAAACTCAAACAAGCGGCCGGATATCCTTCTTTTCTTAAACGGACTTCCTATCTGTCTTTTTGAATTGAAATCTCCAAGCCGTGAGCAGACTGACGCAAGTGAAGCTTATACTCAGATTCGTAATTACATGCAGGAAATTCCCTCCATGTTCATTTACAACTGTATCTGCGTAATGAGCGACCAGCTTACGAGTAAGGCGGGAACCATCACAAGTGGTGAAGACCGCTTTATGGAATGGAAGACAAAAGACGGCAATCTGGAATCCAAGGCCTTTGCTGATTTTACAACTTTCTTTGAAGGTATTTTCCAGAAAGACCGCCTGCTCGATATTATCAAAAACTTTATCTGCTTTAATAATGACGGCATTAATTCCTATAAGATTCTTGCGGGTTATCATCAGTATTTTGCAGTTCGCAAGGCTGTGGAACGTACAAAGCTTGCGGTTGCCGGCGACGGTAAAATCGGTGTCTTCTGGCATACTCAGGGCTCCGGAAAATCGCTTTCTATGGTTTTCTATGCTCATCTTTTGCAGCAGGCAATTGATTCTCCGACAATCGTTGTTATTACAGACCGCAATGATCTGGATAACCAGCTTTATGGTCAGTTCTGTAATTGTAAAGATTTCTTACGTCAGGAACCTGTTCAGGCAGAAAGCCGTGAGCATTTGAAACAGCTTCTTGAAGGTCGCAAAGCAAATGGAATCATTTTTACAACTATGCAGAAGTTTGAAGAAAGTGATGAGCCGCTCAGCGACAGAAAAAATATCATCGTAATGGCAGATGAAGCCCACCGCGGCCAGTACGGACTTACAGAAAAAATCAAAACCAGCCGCGACGAACAGGGCAACCTTATTGCCCACCGAACAATCGGTACCGCCCGCATAATCCGCGACAGTCTTCCTAATGCAAGTTATATCGGCTTTACAGGAACTCCAATTTCCCGCGAAGACCGCAGCACTATCGAAGTATTCGGTGACTACATCGATGTTTATGATATGACTCAGGCTGTTGAAGATGGAGCAACCCGCCCTGTTTATTACGAAAGCCGTGTCATCAAACTCAAACTCGATGACAAAGTTCTTGCCCAGATTGATGCAGAATACAGCGCGCTTGCTAATAATGCTGATGAAGAAGTAATCGAAAAGAGTAAGCACGAACTTGGTAAGATGGAAGAAATCCTCGGTCATGAAAAAACAATCAATTCTCTTGTTGATGATATTCTTAATCACTACGAAAATGAACGCCAATATCTTTATACTGGAAAGGCAATGATTGTTGCGTATAATCGTGCAATTGCAATGAAAATCTTCAATCGAATTTTGGAATTACGACCAAACTGGGCAGGTACTTCAACGGTAGTTTCGACAGGCTCAACCACCGTTACGGTTCCGGGAGATGATGCAAAAATTGCCGTTGTTATGACCGAAAGCAACAAAGACCCGGAAGAATGGCGTGCAATCATTGGAAACAAACACCGCAAGCAGGAACTTGCCACTCGCTTTAAGGATGATAAAAGTCCTCTCAAAATTGCAATTGTAGTTGATATGTGGCTTACAGGTTTTGATGTTCCGTCTCTTGCCACAATGTATGTATACAAGCCGATGGAAAGCTACAACCTTATGCAGGCAATTGCCCGCGTAAACCGCGTCTTCAAAGATAAGGAAGGCGGTCTTGTAGTTGATTACATTGGAATTGCAAGCGCACTTAAACAGGCAATGAACGACTACACTGTCCGCGACCGTCAGAATTACGGCGAAATGGACGTTGCAAAACGGGCATATCCAAAGTTCCAGGAAAAGCTTGAAATCTGCCGCGACCTTTTCTTTGGTTATGATTATACACCGTTCTACGAAGGCTCTGACTTACAGCGCGGTATGATAATCAGTGGTGCTGTAAACTTTATTGTTGCACCAGATAAAGATGTGCAGAAGCAGACCTTCATCAAGGAAGCTCTTATGCTCAAACAGGCTCTTTCTTTGTGTTCATCAATGGTAAAAGAGCATATGCGCCTTGAAGCCGCTTTCTTTGAATCTGTTCGCGTCCTTGTAATGCGCCTTTTGTATAATCCAAGCGGCAAGAAATTCTCCCTCAAAGAAATAAACGACAGAATAAACGAACTTCTCAAACAATCAGTAAAATCTGATGGCGTTATAAATCTTTTCTCTGATGTTGGCGAAAAAGTAAATCTCTTTGACCCGACCTTCCTCGAAAATATTTCAAAGATGAAAGAAAAGAACCTCGCCGTAGAAATGCTCAAGAAATTGATTGATGAACAGGTAAAAGTTTACAAACGCACAAACCTTGTAAAATCAGAAGCTTTCAGTGAACTCATTCAACAGACCTTGAACCGCTACCTTAATGGAATGCTTACAAACGAAGAAGTAATTCAGGAGCTCTTAAAGCTTGCAAAAGAAATGCTCCATGCCAGTGAGGAAGGAAACAAGCTCGGCCTTTCAGACGAAGAACTTGCCTTCTACGATGCACTCACAAAACCAGAAGCCGTAAAGGATTTCTATTCAAACGAAGATCTGGTTGCACTTACAAAAGAGCTCATCGACACCCTCCGCAAAAACAAAACAATCGACTGGCAGAAGAAAGAATCAGCCAGAGCAAAAATGCGCATGATTGTAAAAAAGCTGTTGAAGAAATACAAATATCCGCCGGAAGGTCAGGAAGATGCACTCAAAACAGTTATCAGCCAGTGCGAACTTTGGACGGATAGTGTAGTGGATTTTGAGGAAAATACAACAATGAATTCTGTTACTTATTCGATAAATGATGATTATGGGATGTTAAAAGTTGCAGAACCAAGTCCAAACCTGCCGAAATTTTAGAATTAAATTAAGGTTTTGAGGCAGCTGTGTAAACTCACTCTGTTATTGGAATGGTAATATTGTGTTATGACAATGGTGACACTGTATTATGCGAACGCTGACAGTGTATTATGAGAATGCTGGCAGTGTGTTAATAGTTTGCTGACACTGTGTTAACACTTTGCTGGCAGGCTGGCAGCATTTTGCTAAAAGCCTTGTAATGCTTTGTTGGCAACCTTGCAGGGTTTTGCCGACACCATTGAAGTTAGGAATCGCTAGACCGCAACAGCACTTTACGCCCATCTGTAAAATACTGAGCGTTCCGAAAGATTTTATGGAGCACTGCCCGGTATACTATTGCAAGATGCTCATGATAATATTTTAAGGAACTTCGAAAAATCTCCCTGAAAACTATTTTTTGTACGTTTCAACCGTACAAAAAACAGTTTTTATCAATGTAGTCTATCATAACCTTATGATAATCAGAGAAAAATGGCTTAAGAAGATTCGTCCCTTTTATGACAGCGAACTGATAAAGGTTATTATTGGCATTCGCTGCTGCGGTAAGTCTGTCGTGCTAAGGCAGATTTAAAATAAAGTCAGATTCTGAGCATAAGATTTATATCAATTTTGAAGACTTGCAGTTTGCTTCTCTGACTAACGAAACTGAACTTTATAACCACATAAAAAAAACTTATAACTGACCGACATCAGTTTTGCACGCCTGCATTCGTTAAAAATCGATATTGGCGCAAGTATTGAAACCATAGTCTATAATGAACTTATAAGCCGTGGATACGATGTTACAATTGGCGTGCTTCCAAACAAGGAAATTGATTTTGTTGCTCAGAAGGGAACAGAAAAAGAATACTATCAGGTATGTTATCTGCTTGCCAGTGACGAAACGGTTGAACATGAATTTGGCGTTTATTCAAGTGTAAAAGACAATTATCCCAAATATGTGCTTTCCCTTGATGATTTTGATTTTTCACAAAACGGCATCATTCATAAAAATGTAATAAAATGGCTGCTGGAAGAACAAGGAGAATACTCTAAGCCGTGAGCAGGCTGATGTAAGCGAGGCCTATACGCAAATCAGAAACTGCACGCATTATAGCTTTTAGTGCTATTAAACACTTGTTTTTAGTGGTACTAAATACTATAATAAATCCATGATAGATGTAGACTTAATCTTAAATACCAGTTTAAGACAGATAAAAGAAATAGAAAATTCAAGCCAAAATCTTTCTGTTCCGCGAACTTCTGTAGAAATTCCACCAGCATTGAACGAATTTGCCAGAATCATAACTGGAATAAGACGTTCGGGCAAAAGTACTTTAGTGAATCAGGACTTTTCAAAAACAGGCAGAAATGCTTTCTATTTGAATTTTGATGACCCGTCTCTCTACGGTTTTTCAGCAACGGATTTTGTCATTCTTGAGGAAGCAATCGAACGTTTTCAAAGCAAGAACAAAGATAGTGAAGCCGTTTATTTTGATGAAATTCAGGTTGTTGAGGGATGGGAAGTTTTTGTAAATTCACAACTTCGAAAGAAAAATCTTGTAACGGTGACAGGCTCAAGTGCTTCTTTGCTGAGCTATGAGCTTGGAACCCGTCTTACAGGCCGCCATTTGGATTATGAACTTTTTCCGTTCAATTTTGAAGAATTCTGCAGCTTAAAGAAATGTGCTAAAAACGCAGACAGCTTCAAAGAGTTTCTTGAAAAGGGCGGTTTCCCTGAATACTTGATTTATAATCGCACGGAAATTTTAAAACGACTCTTTGAAGATATTTTGATGCGCGATATCATTGTCCGCTATGGAATAAAAGACGTGCGTTCAGTTAAGATACTTTCCGTTTATCTTGCTTCGAACTGCGGCAATTTAATAAGCGGTTCCAAACTTTCTGCTCAGCTTGGATTAAAAACAACGGCAACCATCCTTGAGTACCTTTCGTTTCTGGAACAGTGCTATCTTTTTTTCTTTGTGCCGAAATTCAATTATTCTGCAAAAGCGCAGTCGGTTAATCCCAAAAAAGTTTACTGCATCGACACCGGAATGATTCAAAATGTAACGCTTTCCGCAAATGCAGATATGGGGCGAATGTTTGAAAATGCCGTTTTCATAGAACTCCGCCGCCATACAAAAAACATCTGGTATTATTCTGAAGCCGCCTTTGAATGTGATTTTCTCTATGGAAACGATGTTGTGCCCGAAAACGCCGTGCAAGTCTGCTGGGAACTTACAAACGAAAACAAAGAACGCGAGGTAAGGGGACTTGTCGAAACCTGTAAAAAATTTCCCGGCGTAAAGCCTTTGATCGTAACCTTTAACCAGAAAGACAAAATCTCCTACGGCGGAATGATTATAGAAGCTGTTTCTGCAGTTGAGTTTTTTAACTAAAGGCGTGCACAGTGTTACTCAGAGATTCTGAACATAAGGTTTATATCAATAAGGATGCGGGAAATTTTTTTGCGAAGCTGAAACTGTTTTCCTGAGGCAAGATTGTTAGCAGCGGGCTTTAAGAGGCCGGCGGAAGTTTCATGAAACTTATGGATAAAATGATCGATAATACTGTATAATATAACGAGGCTGTTTCCAATATTTTCCGTATTTTGTTCGGGGGTATTCAATCATACAGGGAATGCCTTTTTGTTTAGACAATAAGAGGGGGGTTGTTATGAAAGGAGTTACAGGAAGAAATATAATACGAGACTTTTTCTCATTATATGGTGGATTGTTGATTTTACTCAAGTATTATCTTATTTATAAGTTAGTTGGTATCAAGGTGTATTTTTGTGACTGGAACCATTATGGTACGGGACTTCCACCTTTCGGTGGAATTGCTTCAATAATCGGAGATTTGTCGGAAGCCGCAAGAGCGCGCCGATATAATGGTACGCTCATGTATTATGGATTACATGGAGACAAGGATCCTAGGTGCCTTGAAGCGCTTGGACCAGAACTTGCTAAAAAAGTAATACTTGTTGCACTACCTTATGCTAATATACTTGATTATATGAGAATGAGACTCATTGGACCTAGAATGGGTCAGAGTGTTAATCCGTTCTCTGTAATACCAGTAACAGCAAACGTGTGTTACAAATTTAGCGATGAACTGTATTGCGTCGTTTATGACCCAACTGCTAAATTGGATTTTGGATTTTATCATGAGTTGGGTCACGTAGTAGACGATTTAAAGAACGGAGAAGAAGCTGCAGATAAATTTGCTTTAGACCATGTCACAAACTATAATGCTCAAGATGACATTCTCGATTGCTTCAACGAAGCTGTAACTTGGTGTGAGCACATATCAGGTTCGAAGATTTCGAACTTCGAAGCAAAAGTTCTTATGAATTACTACTATATCAATCACTCTTCTAAAGCATTCGAATTTGAAGAATACGTTAGGCAACGTAAAGAAAAGGACGCACAACTTGGAAAATAAAAGTTGACTAAAGGCTTTATCACACATCCATATTAAGATGATTCATTTTTATTTTCATTTTCTCTTGCATGTGACGAATCTTTTCGGCTGTTTCCACTTGTTTTTTAGCTTCGTATTCGGCTGCTTCTGCATCTTTTTCAGCTGCGTACTTGTACTCTTCTTGTTTTAAAGGTGTTTCCCACTGAATTCCCCTGGCTTCGAAATTGGGATGAGCTTTCAGGAGGGTATCATAGAACAAGTAAACTGTTCCAAAAAGGAGCTTAACAATTCCCTTTTCCATAAAGATAGACAAAACTTCGAGTACAGCCGTCAAACCAAGAAGTATCAGCCAAAACAAGATGGTAGAGTTGCTTAATTTTGCTGCCAAATATATCGCCAGAATGAGCGTCATAATTTTTATTGTCAGGGCAAGCTTATGAACGAACCCGGTCTTCTTTAAAGCGTTGACGGCGCCTTTGAGTCCCTCTGCCCAAATGTAACTGTCTGCTGCATAGTTTATATACGCAGTTTGCAAATAGTCTTTGATTTGAGGTTTTGCTTTAGTTTCTTCATTAAGATTTTCTTTTACTTCCATAGTTTAAATTTTGAGTCCAATAAGATTTACAGAAAGCGTAGAAATTTAAAAGTCATCAAGTCCTGCAACGCGTTCCTTTGCACCAGGCAGCTGGCCGGCGGTAATAAACTCCGGCTTCTGCATGGCAACTCCGTTGAACAGCTATTCGGCTGCCTTTCGGGTATCAATCTCTGACAGGTCAAGCTCTTTTGCCTGCTCCTCCGTCTTAACATCTATCTGCCAGTCACAGAGGCACTTTGCAAGGCGCACATTCAGACCCTTCTTGCCGATGGCTTGCGAGAACTGGCTGTCCGGAACGACAGCAATCGCAACTTTCTTTTCTGCATCCATGATGATAACCCGCTTGACCTCTGCAGGAAGCAGCGCGTTCTTGATAAACACGTGCGGATCCTCATCATACTTCAGCACATCGATTTTTTCGCCTTCAAGCTCGCGGATGACGTTCTGGATACGCACACCCTTCAGGCCTACACAGGCGCCCACGGGGTCAACATCGCTCTTGTTGGAATACACGGCAATCTTGGTGCGGTAGCCAGCCTCGCGGACAACCTTGTAGATGGTAACAGTCTTGTCGCCAACCTCCGGAACTTCAAGCTCCACGATGCTCTGCACGAATTTCGGATCCGTACGGCTCAGCACCAGCTGGATGCCGGAAGCAGTTTTCTTCAAATCAACGATGAGCGCCTTAATGCAGTCGTTCTTTTCGTAGGTTTCGCGCGGACTCTGGTAGTAGTGCGGAAGCACGCCTTCAATCTTTCCCAGATCAACGTAGATGTTCCCATTATGAATACGCTGGTGGTAACCGATGATAATCTGCCCGACTTTATTCTTGTATTTGTTATACAGAATGAAAGTTTTTATTTTTCTAAAGATTGATGGTATTGGCATTTTTCCTCCTGCCTCATGATTACAAGAAATATATTTTATAGGAACAATTTCATCAAGAAGGGGTATAATCGTACACCGGTTTTAAAAACTGGTATACGATTACCTTTTCCAAGGAACGGCAAAAAAACATTCTTTGGGGAGGACTTTCCCTACCCGGCTAAAGCGTACTGTTGCCGGACTGCTCCGCAGTAATCATGGAATCGTTCCGGCTCCTTGTATGCTTCATACTTGGCAACGATAAGATGCCCTAACCCGCTGGTAACCTTATTTCCTATAAAGAATCCTCCTATGCCTCCAACGATACCTCCAATTGCGCCTCCAATAACACTACCTGCGGGGCCTAAAGCTGTACCTATTGCTGCTCCTGCTATTGCACCGCCCCATGCCCCAACACTTCCCGCAACTGCGCCCACTACAGTCGCAGCGATATTTATTATCCCCTCTGATGTACGGATATTTCCTCTCGAGATATTATAGACATTCTTTATCACGTCAATTGTCGTGAACACTACAATCATGACAATATTGGAATTATTCATAATCCATGTGCTAATACCCGTATTCATAATACCACTATTCACAACAGCTGTATTAATGCTTTGTACAAGACTAGTATCTCCAAAAGCTGTGGTAGCGATTCCGAACGCACCTGTGGCAAGTCCTAGTCCGTTCGTGATTGTATTGAACACGAAATCCGTTTTAGTTATTTTACCCTGGGTGTAATCGCATATCATCTTGACTTCATTATATGCGGACCACAGGAAAAAACTAGCCCCTATGCCTACCGTTATATTTTTTATGGTGGTTATCCTAGATTGAATTGCTTTCTGAACTGATTTCCAACCTCCCTTCTTTGTAAGTTGTTTCATGAACTCTTTTATTTCATCTTCTGAGAAAAGCCCGCTATCCTTCAAATAGGCCTCCAACTTACGAAGCATCCTATTTCGCCACCTCAACTGCCCCGGCTTCAGGGTCGCTATATCCTTTTCAAGATATGAAAAGGGCATAATTTTTATCGCTTTGCCGAGTTTGATTTTACCGTTAGCATCTTCAGAGGCTTCTTGTTGCGTCATCACAAACTTACCTCCTTCATAGCTGACTCTGAGCACAAATCGCCTGTAACGCCCCTTTTTCACAAGTTCCATTGCTTTCTTAAGGTATCTCTTATTTTTATTAAGCTCTTCAAATTTCTTACGTATTTTTTCGAGTTTTGCAGCAGCCCGCTTACTTGTTTTCGCCTTCTTTTCGAGAGATTTCATCTTCTTTTTTAATTGGGCAGCTTTTTTCGTCTTCTGGGCAATAGATTTATCCAGGCTGTGCAAAATCCATTTCTTTGAAAGCTGCATTCCAGACTTGGTCTGGCCAAGGTGGGCATTTCCCGATTTTACCTCAATCACATGGACATCTGTTACTTCGCCCCCCTTGTACTTGAGGGCAAGCCCGTCTATACCGTTATTCCCATTATTATAAGTGGCATCGACCCATTCGAAAGATTTATTGAGTTCCTTGTATATGTCGCGGGCGACCGCTTCAAACGCAAGTCCACGAATTCTCTGGCCTGCCTTTGTTGCTTCCAGCAGGTTTGACTTTTTCTCATTGTTTGCAGCTTGCAAAGCCTGCAAGGACAGGTGTTGAGCCTGCACAAGGGACAGCTGCACGGCGGGAATATGGAAGCGTATGGCCTCAATCTTTTTTACGGGCTGGCAATGAGCCGCAAGACACAGGACGAGAAGTCCTATTGTTGAAATCGCTTTTTTTATCATTCTCATCAAAGATCCACCTTGGTAACACTTACTGCACGTTTTGAAACATCCAACTGTTCATCTTTATTTAATTCTCCCCATATCTCCTGCCAGACCTGCTGATACACTACAGCTACTGGTGTATACAGATAGTTTGTCTGAATTTTTTCAAGTCGTATCAACAAATCCTTTCGGGCTGCGGTCTTTTCTGCTTTACTCTTTTTGGATATCTTAGCGAGACTTTGTATCTCTGTATTCACCGATTCAATCTCACTTAATCCCCATTCGTTATATTTCTTTATTTTTGCGTCATATCCTGAATTTGATGTTTCCAGACTTTTCTCTTTGGCTTTCAATTGCGAGATACAGCTATCAATGTCAGAAAGAACAGAAGCCCGCTCTTCTTCACCGATGCTGCCGGCAGAAAACTGGAGCGAAGCAAGCTGATTTGCAATTATGGACAGCTTGGTATTAGCCATAGAGTCAGAGCTTATGTTCGCTATTTCCTTTTTATACGTAGCAATGGAAGCTCTTATCTGGTTGGCAAGGGATGTTTGTGCATTTTTCTCAATCTGCTTCTCATAAGAAACAAGCGCAGATTTACATTCGTTGATTTTTCCTATAAGGGCAGAGTTGTCTAACGTCGAGATACTGTTTGCGTTGTATAGGCATTGTGCCAGCTGATTGGCATAAACGGTATACATTTCCTCTGTCAGGTTCATGTCTCCGTTATGTATCTGCTGGTACAGTGTATCGGCATCTTTCAGAGTCTCTTCCAAAGAGGCAGCTTCCGTCATGCATGTATAAAGCGGCGGAATATATTGGGCGACCGCTTCATCATCCTGATACTGCTCCATATCTGTTAAAAGTGTCTGCAATTCCACATAGGAGGCAGTTTTCTTTTCCAGCATAGTTTTTGCCCGTGCAGTTATGTCCGTGATTGCCTTGTCATAGAGTTTGTTCTGTTCTTCCACGATGGCATTATACTTTGCAATCACATCCTTTAGTTCACTGTAGCCGGAGTTTGAGATAATGAACGTCTGCAAGGAATCCACCGCAGTTTCGACATCATTGTCATTCTTGTAGGTGTTCAGTATGGCACAGTAATCTATAGCAGATTTTGCTTCCATAATCTCCGAAGTAAGTTCCTCTTGTATCCATGGTGCTGTCGTCTGTATGAAATCCGTGTACAAGTCAACGGCAGTGGAGAGGTTCTCATCACTCATATCATTCTTGAGGACGGCCACCGACTGTTTCACGGCATCAAATTCCGCACGACTCTTTTCGGGGACGACAACAGGCAGCACGTCTCCTATCGTTCTATGCAGGAGCGCCGTCTGGCTTTCAATGTTATTGTTTATGTTCTGTGACAGCTCATTGAATTTCTGTGTGGTAGAGTTAAGCGTCTCTTGTATAGTATCGATGCTTTGGGACATATTGGTGAGTGCGGAAGAATTGCTTAATCCGGCAAGACTATTGATGATCGTGATTATCGTAAGAATTATGAGGAAACCGATTTGCCCTCTATTTGACTTTCCTTTGCTTTCTTTATTAGAAACCTGCTTGTTTTCAGAATCTAATGTTTCTTCCATAAATGTGCGAACTCCTTTTCAATATTTTTGTAATCTTTTTTGCAGTGGTTAGCAGATACCGATAATGGTGTGTTACCATTTTAAATGATAGTATAACACCATTTTATAATTATTACCAGTAGCAGAGAATCGCTTTATACTGATAGAACATGGAACGCTATCAGCAGGAGTTTATAGCAAACCTCAAGAAATACAGGAAAAAGCGCGGCCTGTCGCAGGAAAAGCTTGCGGAACTGTGCAATGTCTCTACAGGAACGATAGGGAACATCGAGTGCGGCCTGGGGAAGCCGTCGTTTGATCTTCTGGTGACGCTGGCGAATGTGCTGGGCATTCATCCTGCCCAGCTGATGCAGGACGAAGAAAAGCAAAACCCGGACCGTGCAAAAGAGCTGTCCGAAGCGGAGCACACCCTGCTGATGGAGATTTACACGAGAATCAAAAAAGACTTTGTGCCGGAATACCTGCTGCAATAGGTACGGCTGCGGTATACCCTATTGCAGGCAGTGCATGCCTGTGGGAGAGTGCCTGCAGGCGGTGCCGAATTTTGTGCGGAGTCTGCCGCTCTGGCAGCTGGCGGGGTTCCCGCAGTAGACGCAGCATTCGCCGTCAGTTACCCCGACATGGAAGCCCGCCGGGTTGCCCGCGCAGTGTTCGCCTGTGCTGGTAAAGAGCTTTTCATTTACGACCTTAACTTGGTCTCCGCAGTAACGGCATTTCATAGTTTGCCCACTATAGCATGAGTGGTTTGCGTTGGCAAGTCTGTGAGTATATTGACTAATAAATCTTTTCCATGATATATTATTTTCTACTAAATGGGCCATTAGCTCAGTCGGTTAGAGCAGGGGACTCATAATCCCTTGGTCCTAGGTTCAAGTCCTAGATGGCCCAATACAATTAAACAGCTTTCCAGAGTGTATTCCTAACAAACGTTAGTTTTAAGGCAGGAGGGAGATTTTTCCCTCCTGTTTTGTTTTTATTCCCGCTGTTTGCGGCAAAAATTGAGGCTACCAATCGGTAGCCTTTTGTTTTTCTGTGGAAAAGTGTTCCGGCGGGGGGCTGGATGTGCTATACTGGGGGCATGATACAGTCTCTTTACCGCGTTCCTGACTATACGCAGGAGAAAGTCTCTGCCGCCGTCCGGGCCATTATGGAAGACCACGATATCCGCAGCAAGGTGTCGCCGGGAATGAAGGTCGTCCTTAAGCCGAACCTTATTATGGCGAAGTCCCCGCAGTTTCCGGTTACGACGCACCCCGCCGTTGTCCGTGGGGTGGCGCAGTACCTCCGTTCCATCGGTGTTACGGATATAGTGCTTGCGGAAAGTTCCGGCGGTCCCTACACGGCGGAATACATGAAAGGTGTCTACCGTACCTGCGGGATGGAGGCACTCAAGGATGTGCTGACCCTGAACGATGATTTTTCGTCTGTTCCCGTTGCCTGTAAGAGCGGTTTCAAGAATCATTCATTCAACATTATCCGTCCGGTGGTGCAGGCGGATTTTCTCATAAATATCTGCAAGCTTAAGACACATGCAATGACCGGGTATTCCGGCGGCATAAAGAATCTGTTCGGCGTTATTCCCGGACTGGAGAAGCCGCAGATGCATTACCGCTGGCCGGATATTGAGGATTTTTCCACCATGCTGCTGGAACTGGCGCAGACGGTTCATCCTGGGCTGACCATTATTGATGCCATAGATGCGATGGAGGGCAACGGGCCGACGGGTGGCACCGCGCATCCGCTGGGGCTGCTGCTTGGTGCGGAAGATTTCTTTACGCAGGATTATTTTGCGCTGTCACTGATGCAGATGGAACCGGAATCCGTGGTCATGATACGGCAGGCGGTGGAGCAGGGACTTGCCCGACCCGCCGAACTTGAGCTGAAGGGGGACGCTGTTCCGGAGGGGCTCACCGCATTCAAGCTGCCGGATACGGTGGCGCTGGATTTCTCTGACAGTCTTCCGGGAGTTTTCGGCAAGCTCTTTGTAAAAATTGTGTCAAGGATTTTGAAATCCTACCCGCAGGTGGACAAGGAAAAATGCATCGGCTGTGCACGGTGCCAGGAAAGCTGCCCGTCCCATATCATCAGGATGGAAGGCGGAAAGGCTGTGTTCCGGAAGAAGGGATGCATCTCCTGCTTCTGCTGCCAGGAAATGTGCCCCCGGCAGGCAATTTATGTAAAAAAAGCGCTGTAGGTTTTCCGGGACGGCTCCACTGTACGGGCGGGGGCTGTTCCGCGGCACTGGAGTCCGCCTGTTCTTGTGGTGAATGCCGGGCGCGTGGATGTGGTGGGGTGCCGTTACGGCTGAGAAAGAAGGGCATCTTGCGTTTTCAGTACGGCTTGGATGCTGGCGTGCGTGTAGCAGAGCGCAGGCCGGTTCAGCTTGAACAAGGCTGCCATTATTTCCCTGAGCATTTTGCTCTGCTCCTGCGGCACATTATTTCCGGGCTCTGTTCCTGTGACCAGGTATTCCACGGTGACATGGAGCGATTTTGCGATGAGGACAGCGGCATCGGCGGGCGGCATTGTGGCGCGCGAGCCAAGGTAGCAGTCCAGCGTCGATTTTGGGATGCCTGTCCGTGCCGAAAGCTCTTTTACTGTGAGTCCTTGAAAATCCAGTTCATTTCGCAGGTTTTGCCGGAAAGTACTGACCATACCGGATACAATAGCAAGATTTCACTATCAGGATGTAAAAATAATTGACAAATCAGTATTTTTAAACTATAAATAATGACAAGTCATTATTTTTTCCGAAGGATTTTATTGAAAAATCATGCTTTTTAATTCATTCAAATACCTTGTGTTCCTGCCGGTATTGCTGCTGTTCTACTTTGTCCTTCCCCTGAAGCTGCGGAACTGGTGGCTTCTTGTGTGCAGCTACTTTTTCTACATGAGCTGGAATGCGGCGCATGGCATCCTTCTCTTTGCCTGCACGGCAGTTTCATATACCGGGGCGCGCCTTTTGCAGCGTGACGGCGGGGGCGCAAAGGGGCGGAAGCTGGCCTTTGCCCTGACGTTGTGTGCGTTGTTTACTCCGCTTGTCTTTTATAAATACAGTAATTTCCTTCTTCAAAATGCATTCCGGGCGCTGCGGATTTTTGCCGGGCTTGCGGGGAAAGGCGGAACCATTCCTGCGGCGCCCAGCTTTGATGTTGCGCTCCCGGTGGGGATTTCTTTCTTTTCGTTCCAGGCCGTGGGCTACGTCATCGACGTGTACCGGAGGAACATCGCGGCGGAGCGCAATTTCTTCCGCTACGCGCTCTTCGTCTCGTTCTTCCCGCAGCTGGTTGCAGGCCCCATAGAGCGGAGCGGCACCCTGCTGCGCCAATTCGATGCACCCAAGCGCTTTGACTTTGACCGGGCAAAGGACGCCGTCTTCCTCATGCTGTGGGGCTACTTCCTGAAGATGGTGCTTGCGGACCGGGCGGCAATCTTTGTGGACAGCGCCTATGCGCAGCCCTACGAAACGGAGGGCATGACGATGCTTTTTGCCACCGTGTTCTTTGCGTTCCAGATTTACGGGGACTTCTACGGCTATTCGCTGATTGCAAAAGGCTCTGCAAAGCTCCTGGGCTTCGACCTCATGGACAACTTCAAGAGCCCGTATTGCGCCCTCAACGTGCAGGATTTCTGGCGCAGGTGGCACATATCGCTGAGCACGTGGTTCCGCGACTACGTGTACTTTCCGCTTGGCGGCAGCAGGTGCTCTGCAGTGCGGACGTCCCTGAACATCATGCTGGTGATGGCGTTGAGTGGCTTGTGGCACGGTGCCGGCTGGCACTTTGTTGCCTGGGGGCTGCTGCACGGCTTTCTGCAGCTTGCGGACAGGGCGACTGCGGGCATCCAGAAAAAGCTCCCCGTGCTGCTGCGCCGCCTGGCGACGTTCTTTTGGGTGTGCGTGGGTTGGTGCTTCTTCCGCTCCCCGTCGCTGAAAGTGGCGCTGCATACCCTAAAATCCATTGGGAGTTTTATAGCTGAGCACAAGCAAGTGCATGACTTCTTTTACATGAAGTTGGATTGGACGGAGCTGAAGCTGCTGTACGTTTGCATTGCCCTGCTTCTGGCCGTTGACGCGCTCAACAACCGGGGCGTTTGTGTCCGCAGGGAAATCCAAAAGTGCAGTGCGGTGGCGCAGATCCTTGCGGTGGCGGCAGGCGTCGTTTTTATTGTGGCAGTCGGAGTATGGGGAGGAACGTACAATGCAGCGGATTTCATCTATTTTCAGTTTTAAATTATCCGGCTTTAAGAAAGGTATTGCTGCCGTGATTACGGTAATCCTTGCTGCGGCCGGAATATATGTGCATTCGCGGGTGGTGATGCGAAGAGATGTCTCGAACAACAAATCTTCTTTTTTTAAGGACAGGACGTATGATGTTTTGTTTTTCGGTTCGAGCCATGTCAAGGACGGAATAAGTCCGCTCCAATTATACAAAAATTATGGTATCACTGCATATAATCTTGCGACTGATGCTCAAAAACCTCCTGTTTCATATTACGTCCTGAAAGAAGCTGTTCGCTTCCACAAGCCGAAGCTTGCGGTCTTGGATGTATACAATTGCCGCCTTAATTATCCTGATGAACCGGAGGAAGATGAGAAGTCATACTTCCATAGAATATTCGACAATTTTCCTTTTTCGTTGAACAAGACTGAGGCCGCAAAAGAACTGTCTGTTGACAGCGCTTGGTGGCAGGGGCTGCTTTTCCCGTATTCAGTATACCACAGCAGGTGGGCTGAAACAGACATACCCTTCCGCTTGTTGTGGAATGAAAATTCCTTTTGGGAAAAAAACATGGCGAATGGATTTACACCGCTTTTTCGCCTGCAAAGGGATGTCTCCGATTATGAAGCCATGCGCCGTGTGAACAAAAATGAATACCTTACGGAGGAAAATACTGACGGCATTGCATATGTAAAACGTTTTGTCTCTTTCTGTTTAGAAAACGGCATGCAGCCGGTTTTGGTGTACCTGCCCCCTGCCTGCGGTGTACTGCAGCAGAAAGCGGCAAATTCCATGCAACGGATAGCAGCCGAAATGCGAGTACCTTATTATAATTTCCTGCCAAACGAAGCAGAGATTATTGATTGTTACATAGATTTCTACGATTGTCTTGTAGGAAAAGAAAATATAGAACATGATACAATTCGTAACGGCAATATCCACCTCAACCTGTCCGGTGCACAGAAAATGACCAGCTGCCTTGGCGCTATCCTGCGCAGGGACTTTGCCCTGCAAGACCACCGTGGAAAACGCGGCTATGAAGCATGGGATAAAGATTACCAGACCTACCGCTCCTATATCCTAGGCGAAATAGGGAAGCTCGGCAATCTTGACCAAATTTTGATGGCATGCAGCTTTGAAGGTTTGACCACAACATTATATGCTTCGCCGGACACAGCCTTTGATGATGTGCAGCAGCGCCTGATTGCTCAGCTGGGAAACCGTATTACCGTCATCAGGGACTATGACGGCTATGCCCGCATAGTTGTTACCGATAACGAAAACGGCTGTATTGTTGCTGATGTAAGCTTTTAATTGTGCTCTTTCAAAAGGCACCCCAAAAGTGATTTTAAAACATCCAAAGTATCGACACCGGCTCCGGGTGGTTCCTAGTATTCCCAAACCTTGACGCTGCAATTCTTAAGCTGCGACTAATAGACTATTCCAGAAGAAGTGTTCATTGGAAATAATGTAAGAAATATGCTATACTTTGTATGGAGGCATGTGTATGATGACAGTGATAAATGCATAGTACAATAGGACTAACTTTGTGCTGCTCCAGAGCTATATCTTCAAGCCTTATCAGCAGGTTACGGATATTTATGTGTCGATTAGAAAATTTGGTTGATAGCCAAAGATAGGGGGGGATGAGTATTTTTATTTCTATAGTTTCTTGTCCTTTTATATTTGTTATAGGGCTTTCTTTCTTAGAGCGTTGCTTTGGTTTGAAGGAAGAAAGGAATTTCTTGTCAAAAAGTGTTTACCTTTTTTATAAAGCATCTTTCTTTTTTATTTTTCTTATCATATGGTTTATCTTTTTTTACGTCTCAGCAAATATAATTTGGAAGATATTTGGGAGAATTCAAAACCAGAATCTTAAATTCTATTTAGTGTTTTCTGTAATCCCTTGTCTCTGTTTGAGAGGTAAGAATTTGATTTATTTAGTTGTAAAAATAACACTTTACAATAGTTTTTATCAACATGTTTCTTGGATTAAGAAATCAAATGAAATACTTCTTCATCTTTATCGGTTTATAATATTCTTAATTTCTTTAATTATATTGGTGGTTTCTAATGTTTTTTCATTTTTAAAATCCGATAATCAGTTCCAAATATTCACTGACAATATTATTGCTTTAAACCTTGCCTTTGCAACAGTTCTTGGATTTGATGCAATGTGTGAGGCAACCTATGATTTTTATAAACAGCTGAAAACATTATGGTCAAAAAAGCAAAAATGAAATGAATCAGTCTTGTGTTTTTCTTGATGAGGCAGAACAAAAATGTTCAGGTATGGGATTCGCTGTTAAATGATTTTAATATGGTTTTCAGATTTTTGAATAGTCATTTTCAAGAGCTTGTTCGGTACTAGTTCTGCTTTGGCCCTCGTTAGCCCGCCCGTTGCCCAAATATGCGTTTTCAACTATACTAAGTGAATGTTTCGTATCTATGTAGAAAGAAAGGCTGGCTTCCAGAACGAGGCTGCGCGGATTTACGCCGAGATAAACGGTTTCTTGGGCATTGCTGGGGTTACCGGTGTTCGTTATCTGAACCGGTACGATGTGGAGAATGTGGCGGAGGGCGTTGCCAAGGCTGCGGCGCAGCGCATTTTCTCCGAGCCGCAGAGCGACTCCGTCTGTTTTGAAAGCCTTTCCATTCCAGAAGGCTGCACCCAGATTATCTGGGAATACCTGCCCGGCCAGTACGACCAGCGTGCGGACAGTGCCGAGCAGTGCCTTTCCCTGCTGCGGGAAGGCATGCGGGGCAGCACCGTCGTAGGTACGGAACCGCCGCGCGTGCGCTGCGCAAAAATAGTCCTGCTGAGCGGCAGCGTGAGTGCCGCGGATGTACAGAAAATCCAGGCTTACCTGATAAATCCCGTGGACAGCCGTCTTGCTTCCGCTGCAAAGCCGCAGACGCTCCAGATGCAGGCTGATGTTCCTGCGGATATTCCCACGGTGGAAGGCTTTACCGCGCTTGATGCGGACGGGCTTGAGGCCTACCGCCGGAAGCTGGGCCTTGCGATGGACTTTGCGGATGCAAAGTGGATGCAGGACTACTTTAAGTCAGAAGGGCGGGATCCTACCATTACGGAAATCCGCGTGCTGGACACCTACTGGAGCGACCACTGCCGCCATACGACCTTCAACACGGTGCTCAAGGATGTGAAAATCCCCGACGGCCCGTATGCCGGCCTGTTCCGTTCATCACTTGCAAGCTATACCGACATGCGCACGGAGCTGTATGCAGACCGTACCGATAAGCCCGTGACGCTCATGGACATGGCGGTTATCGGAGCAAAGTACCTGCGCAAGCACGGCAAGCTGGACAATCTTGAGGTGAGTGAGGAGAACAACGCCTGCTCAATCTACATCGATGTGAAATACACAACGGCAGCTGACGGCACTCCGCTCCCTGAAGGCAAAGAGGAAACCGAACGCTGGCTGCTGGAATTCAAGAACGAGACGCATAACCATCCCACCGAAATTGAACCGTTCGGCGGTGCTGCAACCTGTATCGGCGGTGCAATCCGCGATCCGCTTTCTGCACGCAGCTGGGTCTATCAGGCGCTCCGCGTAACCGGTGCGGCAGACCCCACGGTACCGCTCAGCAGCACGCTGCCCGGCAAACTTCCGCAGATGAAGCTTACGCGCGAGGCAGCACAGGGGTTCTGTTCCTACGGTAACCAGATTGGCTTGACCACGGGGCAGGTGCACGAGGTGTACCACCCCGGCTACGTAGCAAAGCGCATGGAGCTTGGTGCGGTCATTGCGGCCGCCCCTGCTGCCCAGGTGCTGCGCGAAACCCCTGAGCCGGGCGACATCATCATCCTGCTCGGCGGCGGTACCGGACGCGACGGCATTGGCGGTGCTACCGGTTCCAGCAAGGTGCACACGGAGCAGTCTGTGACTACAGCTGCCGCCGAGGTGCAGAAGGGCAACGCGGTGGAAGAGCGCAAGATTCAGCGCCTGTTCCGCAACAAGGACGTGTGCCTGATGATTCGCCGCTGCAACGACTTTGGTGCGGGCGGCGTAAGCGTGGCAGTGGGCGAGCTTGCCCCCGGCCTTGACATTGACCTTGATGCGGTGCCCAAGAAATATGACGGACTTGACGGCACCGAGCTTGCTATCTCTGAATCTCAGGAACGCATGGCTGTTGTTGTGCGCAAGGCTGACGTGCAGAAATTCATTGCGGCGGCAAATGCGGAAAACCTGAATGCTGTGGTGGTGGCAACGGTCACCGGCAGCAACCGCATGGTGATGCACTGGCGCGGCAAGACCATCGTGGACATTGACCGCGCATTTATCGATACGGCCGGAGCCCCGCATGAAGCGGTGGCAGCGCTGCCTGCTCCTGCTGCGCCTGCGGATTCCCCCTTGTGCCGTTCCCTTGACCCGGTGAACCGGATGATAAAGGACGCGCTGGGCAGCGCAGCGGAGTACGCTGCATTCCGTGACGGTTCCCGCAAGACAGACCTTGATGCACAGACTGTAAAAAAGCTGTGGCTTGCAAATATTTCCGACCTTGCCTGCTGCTCTCAGCGGGGACTGGGCGAGCGCTTTGACGGTTCCATCGGAGCCTCTTCCGTGCTTATGCCGTACGGCGGCCGCTACCAGTGCACGCCGGAAGCCGGCATGGCGGCAAAGATTCCCGTGCTTTCTCCGCGCGAAACCAGCACCGTAAGCCTGATGAGTTTTGGCTACGACCCGCGCATAAGCGAATGGAGCCCGTGGCACGGTGCGCAGTATGCCGTTCTTTCTTCTCTCCTGAAAATCCTGTGTATGGGCGGTGACCCGGAAACGTGCCGCCTGTCATTCCAGGAATTCTTTGGTCGTGCCGTGGATGAGGAAAGCTGGGGCAAGCCTGCAGCGGCGCTGCTTGGTGCGCTGGATGCACAGAAGGCAAGCGGCTGTGCCGGTATCGGCGGCAAGGACAGCATGAGCGGTACCTTCGAGAACCTGAATGTGCCGAATACGCTTGTGAGTTTTGCCGTCACTACGGGTGATGCTAAGGACGTAACGAGCGGCAGCTTTAAGGAAGCCGGCCACAGGGTGTACCACGTTGGCGTGGCGCTTGGGGAAAACCTTGCACCGGATTTTGATTCGTTCCGGACACTCAGCAGGCTGCTGCTCCGCCTGAATAAGGAAGGCAGGATTTTTGCCATGTACCCGGTTGGTGCGGGCGGACCTGCAGAAGCCGCCAGCAAGATGGCGATGGGCAGCCGCATCGGCTTTGATGATATGCCGGAAAAAGTGTCCGGCAGCAGGACGGCGGCCTACTGGTTCTCTGAGTGCAGCCCGGAACATTGTCTGGGACCGGGACTTCTGGTCGAAACAGACTGCGACCTTTCCGCGGAGCTGGGTAAGGAAGCTGCCTCTGTGCAGCCTTATGCCAGCCAGATTGGCGTTACGGTCGCTGTGCCGGAGATTGCCCTGCATACCGGTGACGGCATGCTGCACCTGCCGCTTTCAGAAATTGAGGCGGCATGGGAATCAAAACTTGCAACCGTGTTCCCGCCGGTTTCCGGTGCAAAGCTGCAGCCGGCCCTGCCTGCATTTGCCCTCGGTACCCATCCGAGCCTTGAGCAGGCACGTGCTGCAAAGCAGTTTAATGTGAAGGGCAGCACAAAACCGCGCGTCGTTATCCCGGTATTCCCCGGCACAAACTGCGAGTACGACATGGCGCGCGCCTTCAACCTGAACGGCGCAGAATCGCATATATTCGTGTTCCGCAACCGTACGCCGGAAGACCTTGCTGCTTCTCTCAGCGAGTTTAAGGCGCAGATTGACGCTGCACAGATAATTGCCTTTGCGGGCGGTTTCAGTGCGGGCGACGAACCGGACGGTTCCGGCAAGTTCATTGCGAACGTTATCCGCGAGCACCGCATTGCGGACAGCATCATGGAGCTGCTCAAAAAGCGCAACGGTCTGGTGCTCGGCATCTGCAACGGCTTCCAGGCGCTCATCAAAACGGGGCTTGTTCCCTATGGCGAAATCCGCGAGCCTGACGAGCAGATGCCCACGCTTACGTTCAACACGATTGGGCGGCACATCAGCCGCGTGGTGCGCACCCGCATGGTGAGCGCCACAAGCCCGTGGGCACTTTCGCAGAGCGTGCTTGACCCGCGCATACATCTGGTGCCGGTAAGCCACGGCGAAGGCCGCATCATCATCAGCGACTCCCTGGCGCAGGAACTGTTTGCAAAGGGGCAGGTGTTCACTCAGTACGTCGGGACCGACGGAGTTCCGGCAATCACTGAGCCGGACAACCCGAACGGCAGCCTGTTTGCCATTGAAGGCCTTACCAGCCCCGACGGGCATGTGCTGGGCAAGATGGGACACAGCGAGCGCACCATGGGGCTGGGGGCAGACGGTTCTGCTTCCGACCTGCTGAAAAACATCGCGGGCGATCCTGCATCAAACCCGGCAGAGAATTCCTGCCAGAACATATTTGCTGCAGGCGTCTCGTATTTCAACTAGAGCTGTCCGGAAACTGACGGGAACTGCATTGCCATGCGCTTCCCGGAAGTCTGCGGATCAAAGAGGATATACATGAAGAAGACGGGCATTTTTGCGCTATGTGCAGCCCTGTTCCTTGCGTCAGCGCTGCTTTCCGGCTGCCAGAAGAAGGCGGGCGGATGGAACGGCTGGCTTACGGATTTTGAAAAGGCTGAAAAAGAAGCTGCAAAGAAAGGAAAGAATATATTCCTCCTTTTTTCCGGGGAAGACTGGGACGGCAAAACCTCGGAATTCCGGGCAGCAGTCCTTGAAGACAAGGCATTCAGCCCGATTGCAAAGCAATATGTCCTGCTGCACATAGATTTCTCTGAGACCGAATATGCCGAGGCCGACATCGGGGAAGATGCCACTGCCGCGCAGCAGAAGCGGGCGCAGGAAATAGCAGCCGAATACGACAAGCGTGAGGATCTTGCGGATACGTACAACCTTACGCAGTATCCTTCTATCTATATACTTTCCCCGGAAGGCTACCTGCTGGCCCGCATTCCGTATGACAAGGAAAACCTTGGTACCCCGGCCGCGCTTGCGGAAGGGCTTGCATCGCAGGCCGATATTGTCCGGGAGCGGGAAAACCTTATTGCGGCCGTCAGGAACAGTTCGGGTCTGGACAGGGTGCGTGCAATAGACGCGCTCTTTGAGGCAATGGAACCGGAATGCCGGGCCTGCCTTGCCGGACTTGCTGCGGAAGTGCCGCAGATTGACAGCCAGGATGAAACCGGGCTGCTTGGCAAATACGAACTGTGGAATGCCTACATCAAGATGCAGAAGGCTCTGCGCAAGGGCGAAGACAGGGACAGCTCCGTTCAGCTGCTTATTGATGCGGCAGAAAGAGGGCATCTTGACGGCGAACTGAAGCAGGAAGCGTTCTACACGGCAGCATACCTGCTTGCTGCACTTGGCAGCCAGGACTTTGACAGGCTGTTTGTCCTGCTGCAGCTGGCACAGGATGCATCCCCGGAAAGCAGCGCGCACCTTCAGTACATCGACAGGATGCGTGAAGCGCTCCGGCAGATGCAGGCTGCTGCTGCGGCACCTGCGGTGAGCCTGGAAGAGCCTGCCTCCCCGGATCCGCAGGAATCCGGCCAGGTGTACGGAAGGGAATGATGGACACAGAGCAACCTCCATCCATTCCGGTATGGGCGCTGCTTGCTGCGGCAGCAGTGCTCATACTCCTGTCAATGATTTTCTCTGCGTCGGAAAGTGCATTCCTTTCCATCAACAAGCTGAGGGTTCGTTTTCTTCACAACAAGAAAAACAAGCGTGCAATGCGCGTCTGGAAACTGCTGAATGACAAGGAGCGGCTTATCAATACGCTGCTTGTTGCAAACAACATGGTGAACATTGCGCTTTCGGCTATACTGGCATACATTGCGATAGCGCTGTTCGGCAACGCGGGCGTGGGCATTGCGACCGGCGTTGCAACGCTGCTGCTGCTTGTCTTTGGGGAAATCTCGCCCAAAACCATTGCAACCCATCATCCTGAACCGATAGCATTTTTTTTCAGCGGATTCATAGTTTTCCTTGAGTGTGCTTTGTACCCGCTTGTGGTGGTGTTCAGCGCCTGTTCGCGCTTTATCCTGCGGGTTTTTCATGTGGACACCAGCAAAAAAAGCGTTTCCTTTACGCAGGAAGAAATCCGCACGTTCATAGAAGTGAGCGGTGAGCAGGGCGTCCTGCAGAAAAGCGAAAAGCTTATGATGCACCGCGTGTTCAAATTCGCCGACCTTGAAGCCAAGGACATCATGATTCCGCGGAAGAACATCAAGGCGATTCCCATCACCGAGTCGTACAAGGACATCATTGAGCTTTCCGAGCAGTATTTTTTGTCGCGCTTTCCCGTGTACCGGAAAGACATCGACGATATAGTGGGAATCCTTTACATCAAGGACCTGCTCTTCTTCAGGAACAGAGTGGAAGAATTTTCCGTGGAAAAAGTGATGCGGCCGCCGCTGTTTATTCTGGAGACAAAAAAAATGTCGAGTATCCAGCAGATGCTCCGCGAGAACCACCAGAGCATGGCCGTTGTTATCGACGAGTATTCCGGCACCTACGGCGTGCTGACGAGCGAGGACATTGCGCGGGAAATTTTTGGACCGATTGCAGATGAATACAAGCCCTACGCGCGCCGGGTGGAAGTTCAGATAAAGAATCCGCGGAATTCAGAAATTGACGGGCTGGCGAGGCTCATTGACCTGAACGAGCAGCTCAATACGCATTTTTCTTCTGATTATGCGGAAACCATCGGCGGCTACATCTGCGAGGCGCTGGGCCACATTCCGCGGGAAGGGGAAAGCGTTGTCCGTGACGGCTTTAAGTTCACGGTAAGCCAGATGGATGACAAGCGCGTCGGCAAAATCCATGTGTCGGAAAGCAGGGAGGCGGAGGAATAAATGCTTGCTGTGATTGCAAAAATTGTGCTGCCCCCGCTGGCGGAAGTGCTGCTGCTTTTCTGCGGAGCCTTCTTTGCATCCACGGAAACTGCGTACACGGCGCTTTCCCGCATTGCGGTGCGGCAGATGCTCAAGGACGGCGCGCCGCATGCAAAGGAAGTGAGCGCGCTCAGGGACAAGCTTGACCGGCTTATTTCCACGGTGCTCATCGGCACGAATTTTATTACGACGCTGTCTTCTTCGCTGGCTACGGCCTATGCGCTCGCACTGTTCGGGCCGGCTGCAGTTTCCTGTGCAACGGCAGTCATGAGCGTGCTTATCATTATCTTCAGCGAAATAATTCCCAAGACGTATGCTGCGGTGCATCCCAAAAAAACTGCGGGCAACAGCGCGCGTGCCATCATCATCATACAGAAAATACTGTTTCCGCTCGTCTGCGTCTTTGACATGCTTTCCCGCTTCCTTGAATTTCTGGAAAGCAAAATCATCCGGCACAAGGCGCCGCTTATCACGGAAGAGGAACTGCGCACGCTTATCGATGTGGGAAGCACGGAAGGCACCCTGCAGGAATCAGAGAAGAAAATGCTCAACAGGATTTTTGAATTCTCCGACCTGCACGTGCGCGACATCATGAAGCACCGTGCTATTGTTAAGTACGTGTATGACACCGATTCCGTGGATACGGTTATCCGTGCCTTTGCGGAGTCCGGCTACTCCCGCCTGCCAGTTTGCAAGGGCAGCCCGGAAACCGTCATCGGTGTGCTGCATTACAAGGCGGTGCTTTTTGCCGACAAGGCAATTACCCAGAGCAAGGACTTTATCCGCATCTGCATGCGGCCCGTACACTTTATTCCGCAGACGCTCACCGCCGTGGAACTGCTGCAGCATTTTAAGAAGGACAAGAACAATTTTGCCGTTGCGGTGGACGAGTACGGCAGCACCGCCGGAATTGTGACCATGGACGATATCCTGCGGGAAGTATTCGGGCGCATGACCGATGAATACGGAATGACGGAGCTGTCGCCGGAAAAACGCATCACCGTTATCTCTACGGCGGAATTCCTGGTGCCCGGCGACATGAAGCTTGATGACCTGAATGATGTGCTGAACATGAACCTGTACAGCGAAAATTTTGATACGCTCGGCGGATGGCTGCTGGAACGCTTTGGAGAGCTGCCGTCAACCGGGGAAGCCTACCGTAATAACGGAACAATCTTCATCGTGGAAGACCAGAGCGCCCGCCGCATCCAGAACGTGCGGATCCGTTTCAGCCATGCGGCGGAGGAATAGCGGCGGAAGCCTTAGGTGCGCTTTACCAGTTCCACGATGAGCTCTGCGGTTTTTTCAAGCCCGAAGAGCGAGCTGTTGATGATGAGGTCATAGTGGCTGCGGTCGCCCCACGTCAGCTCCGTGAAGGTGTTGTAGTGGTTCGCGCGGCGCTTGTCTATCTGCTTTACGTCGCGTTCTGCGCCGTCCGGAGAAAGCCCTTTCTGTTCCACAGCGCGCTTCACCTTGTCTTCCAGCGGGGCAGTGATGAACACATTGAGTACGTCATCAGGATTTATTTCGTTGCAGTGCTTAAGGATATAGTCGGCGCAGCGACCCACGATGACGCACGGCCCCTGCTGCGCAAGTTCGATGATAACGCGGCGCTGTGCGTTGAACACCTGGTCTTCAAGCGGCAGCATGGATGCCCCCTGTGACGCAGCGGTGAGTCCTGCACTGCGCGGGCTTACGTAGTTTGCTCCAAGCAGCAGCGTGTACAGCAGCCCTGATGCTATGCTCTGTTCTGTTTTCTGGATGAATTCCGGCGACAGTCCTGAATCCTTTGCAGACATGTCGATTATTTCCTTGTCATAGAAGGGAAGCCCCAGTCTTTCTGCCACAGCTTTGGCGATGGAATGTCCCCCGGAGCCGAATTCGCGGCTTATCGTGATGATTTTCTTCATTTTCGCCTCCTTTTGCCCGCGCCTGCTAGGTCTGGAATCTGGCGGCGGGGCATCTGCTTCTATTATATCATGGAAATTATGAAATGTGTCAGCAGACTTTATTCTGAATCTTGCCGGGCCAGTCCGAAGATTGTGCCCGCAGGCCGGCTTTGCGGACAGGCGGCAGGCTACTGTTCCTGCGGGGCAGGGGCGCTGCTGCTTCCTTCAAGGGGATCCACCTTGAAAAGCTTTGCGAGCTGGCAGCGCACTGCTTCCAGATCACGCGGGTAGGGTGCCGTAAACGTCATGGTTTCCCCGGTGCGCGGATGGCGTGCGGTCAGCGAATATGCATGGAGGGCAAGGCGCGAAAGCAGGGGGCGTTCTTCCTGCGGGTCGCCGTTCCAGCGGCGCTTAAAGTCGCTCAGCCGGACGGGTTTCTGGTTGCCGGAATACAGCGGGTCGCATACAATGCTCAGGCCGTTTGCCTTCAGGTGTGCCCGGATCTGGTGCGTCCGGCCGGTGTGCGGGCGCGCTTCCAGCCAGCTGTAGGGGCCGCAGTTCCCGATAAGGCGGAAATCCGTTACGGACGGCTTGCCCGTGCGTTTGTTTACCACGGTGCGGTGGCGTTCGTCGCCGTCCGGCAGCAGCTTCAGGTCAACGTGCTGTTCCTGCCAGAGCGGATGGCCGTTCACCAGGCAGTGGTAGACTTTCTGTACTTCGCGCTTTTCGAACTGCATGGACAGGGCGCGGTGCGCTTCTTCGGTACGAGCATACAGGACAAGTCCGCTGGTGTCCTTGTCTATGCGGTGCACGGCGAAAATCCTGCCGAATTCCTTTTCTACTGCGGTGTCAAGGCGCGGGGCGTCTGCATCGTAGCGGTCGGCGGCAATCAGTATGCCGGAGCGCTTGTTTACCGCCACAATGTCATCATCTGCATATATAACCGTATAATCTGCTGTCATTTTCATGGAAACAGTATAGCGTATCCAAAGTATTTTTTCTATGGAATGAACCATGCGAAAAATTTGTGCTTTTGCAGGCGCGGATAGTGCTTCCTGCTGAAATTATAAATTTTCCCCTAAAAACTATTGACAATATCAGGGTGTGGGTCTATAATAAAAATAGCTTGTAATAAGCTGATAAACTCTCTCCGATTTGTCCGAAAGGACAGTACGGCTCCGGGTCGCAAGATTCGGAGCCGTATCTTTTTGTACGCTTTTTCCCTTGGGGAAAGGGGTGCATGCGGCGCAGCAGCCTGGGCTTCAGCATGGAACAAACCTGCTCCCGGCGGCTGCGGAAAGCTGGGTGGCGCAGTCTTTTTACCTTGAAAGAATACGCCTTTTTTGCGATAATAGGAAGAAACGCGGCTGCCGGATTTATTTCTGGGGCTGCCGAAGGGATTTCTATAGGGAAAGGAACAGGATTATGAATTCACCGTCAGAGATAGCAAGGATTTATGTTGATGTAGGCTTTGGAAAAGCCAGGCTTCCCCGCTGGAAGATGTTTGTCCTGGGGATTTTTGCAGGGGCGTTCATCGCATTTGGAGCTGCAGGAAGCAGCATTGCATCCTGCGGGGTGCAGCCGGCTGCCCTCGGCCGTGTTCTGAGCGCGCTTGTCTTTCCTATCGGACTGATGCTTGTCCTTTGTGCGGGCGGGGAACTGTTCACCGGGAACAGCCTGCTCCTTGTTCCGCTGATTGAAAAGCGCATCACGGTGTCCTGGATGCTCAGCAACTGGATAACGGTGTATCTGGGCAATTTTGTGGGCAGCCTGCTGGTTTCGCTTGCTGTTGTGGGCAGCCATACGCTGGGGCTTTATGGCGGCGAACTGGCAAAGCTGGCGGTCAACACCGCCGTTACCAAGGTGAGCCTGCCGCTCAGCGATGTAATTATCAGGGGCATCCTGTGCAACATCATGGTCTGCCTTGCCGTGTGGGTCGGTTTTGCTGCAAAGGATCTGGTGAGCAAGATTGTGGCGCTGTACCTGCCGGTCTTCCTCTTTGTGCTCTGCGGCTTTGAACACTGCATTGCAAACATGTATTTTGTTCCGACCGGTATATTTGCTTCGTACATGTATGGCATTCCGTTTACGCCGGAAGTGGTGCGGGGAACCGTGACCAGCCTTACCGGCATTCCGCTGGAAAGCTTTGCATGGCTGGCATTCCTCTTTAACAACCTGGTGCCGGCAACCATCGGCAATATCATCGGCGGTGCCCTTGCGGTGGGCGGCGGCTACTGGTACGTCTACCTGCAGGACAGCAACTAAAAACACAACAGACAGAAGAGCCGCGCCTGCTCTGCTGCAGGGCGGTGCTTTATGGGGAATCCGGCCGCTGGCCGGATTTTTTTTGTTTTGCGGCCACGATGACCTCGGCGGCTGCGTTTTTCTTTCGTGTTGACATTCTGCAGACTTTGTGTTAACCTGCTGAAAATCATGGTTAATTATGACTCTTCCACAAAAGCTACGGTGCTCCGCATTCTCCGGGGCAGCACCGCCCCCGTTTCCGGGGAAGACCTGGCGCTGCAGGCGGGTGTTTCGCGCGTGGCGGTCTGGAAAAGCGTGCGGGCGCTGCAGGAAGCCGGCTACGGCATACGTTCCTCAAAGAAAGGCTATGTGCTTGCGGACGATTGTGCAGACAGCCTGTACCCGTGGGAATTTGGCGCGGATGAGCGGCTTTTTACCCATTTTGCGCAGACTGCTTCCACCATGACGGAGGCCCACCGTATTGCGGAATGTGCGGCGGCGGAACAGCGCCCGCAGGTTGTAACTGCGGATGCCCAGACAGACGGCAGGGGGCAGGAAAACCGCTCGTGGACAACCACGGAGGGAAGCCTTGCTTTTACCCTCATCAACCGGACTCCCCTGCAGGAAGCTGCCGCCCACCGCATTACCATGGCGGCACAGGTTGCGCTGGCGGATGTGCTTGCGGCGGCTACGGGCAGGAAATTCTTTGTGCGCTGGCCGAATGATGTGTGGACGGAAAACGGAAAGGTTGCGGGCATCCTTTCGGAAGTGTCTGCCATCGGGAACCGCTGCCGCTGGATAAATGAAGGTATTGGGGTGAACATGACGCGCTGCCCGGATACCGGTACCAGCGACTGTGCTTTTCCGGACGGAAAGGCGCCCGGCAGGCGGCTGATTCTGGAACGCTTCCTAAAGGAATTCGAACGGTGGGAAGCGCTTTCCGGGGAAGACTCTGCAGCCCTTGCCGCTGCATGGAATGCCCGCTGCCCGGATGTCGGCAGGGAGGTCCGCCTGGTGCAGGAAAAACAGATGCAGACTTTCAGCGGCATAAACGGCTGGGGATGGGCATCTTTTTCTTCCTCCGGAGGAATGACAGCATTTCCGCCGGGGGCAATAAGTTTTATAAAGGGCATCTCGAAAAACTGACATTTTTTGAGGTCCCTAAAGGAAGTTTTTGTATGAGTAAGGGAAAAAAAGGTTCCGGGCTTATTATGGCTGCGCTGTTTGCGGCGCTTATATCTGCGGGCTGCTTTATCCATATTCCGCTGCCCGGCGGGGTTCCGGTTGTGCTGCAGGACATGATGGCAATGCTTTCCGGGCTGCTGCTTGGGCCGGTATACGGTGCAGCGGCAGTCCTGCTGTTCCTTGTCCTCGGCTGCATTGGTCTGCCGGTCTTTTCCGGCTCGGCGGGAATCAATGTCCTTATTGCCGGGCCGACGGGCGGATTCCTTGTCGGCTACCTGCTGGCGGCGGTGGCAGGCGGGCTGTGCATTGTGCTGCTGTATCCCCGCAGCGCTGGCGGAAAAGGCCGGTGCTATGCCGTCATAATCCTTGCGGCATTCCTTGCAACCGTGGTACTTTTTGCCGCAGGAATTATCGGTTTTATGCGCGTTACCCATGCGGATATCTATAAGACGCTTGCCATGGTGCTTGTGCCCTTTATTCCGGGGAACCTCATAAAGCTTGCCCTGATGGTGCTGCTTACAAAGAAATTCCGGCCGGCCATGGCTGCATATCTTGCATGAGTGCCATGGACGCAGTTCTTGAAATCAAGCAGGTGAACCGTGAATTTCCCAACGGCACGCAGGCGCTCAGGGATGTTTCGTTTACGGTGGCAGAAGGTGAATTTGTTGTCATTGCTGGCTCCAACGGTTCGGGCAAGAGCGTGCTTATGTCCCTTATCGCCGGGCTGGATGAAGCGACGTCCGGCACAATTACGCTGCACGGCTGCAAGGCAGGGCTTGTGTTTCAGGATGCAGACGCTCAGATTCTGGGCGAAACCCCGGCGGAAGACGTTGCGTTTGGTGCCAAGAACTGCGGCCTGCGCGGAGAAGCCCTTGCTGCCCGCGTGGAACATGCGCTGTCGCAGGTGGGGCTGCTGCAAAAAAAAGATTTCCCTGCTCACCTGATGTCCGGCGGGGAAAAGCGGCGGCTTGCGGTGGCCGGAATCCTTGCCATGGAACGCAGCCTTATTATCTTTGATGAGCCTTTTGCCAACCTTGACTGGCCGGGCGTGCAGCAGGTCTGTGCAATTCTCCGCCAGCTTAAGGAAACAGGAAAAACGATTATTGTGCTTACCCATGAACTTGAAAAAGTGCTTGCGCTGGCAGACCGTTTTATCGTGCTGGACAAAGGCTGCATTCGTTTTGACGGAAGCCCCGCCGACGGCTTAAAGCAGCCGCTTAGCAGCTGGAGCATCAGAAATCCGCTTGTTTCCTACGGAAGCGTAGAGGACATGGTATGGCTCTGAAACTTTTTGCTTACCGGAAAGGTTCCACTCCGATGCATCGCATGAAAGCGCTGGCAAAGATTGTGTTTCTGATGGTGCTGTGCGTTGCAACATTCTCCGGTTCTACGGAAGATTTCAAAGTGTTCATCATCCGCACCGCACCCTGTCTTGCTGCCAGCATTCTTATGTTCATCCTTGCAGGAAGCCGCTTGCAGTCGCTCCGCCAGCTTCTCTTTGTGCCCGTCCTGGGGCTCTTTGTAACGCTCTGCCGCGCCGTAAGCATTCCTGGTGCCGGGGAGGGGCAGCGGGCGCTTGTTTCCCTGCCCTTTCTTGCACTTACGCTGGAAGGTGTGACGTACGGCCTTTGCTACACGCTCCGCTTTTTCATTACGGCGCTTGCCGCACAGTCTGTGTTCGAGACAACTTCGGCAGCAGAAATTGCGGCTGCGCTGGAATCTGCCCAGGAAGCAGCTGCCCGTGTGTTTCTGCCGCTGAAAAAATGGAATCTTGCGCTGCCGCTGGCACTGACGCTTAGCTTTATTCCGCAGGTCTTCAGCACGTGGAACCGCGTGCATCTTGCGGCAAAGGCGCGCTCCTGCGGGGCAGGGGGCTTCCACCCGGCCACTGCCGTGCGCAGTGCCAGTGCAGAACTGCAGGCGCTTTTGTCCAGCCTTTTGTTTCAGGCGGAAACAAAACGTCGGGCGCTGCTGAACAGGGGACCGCAGGATAACGCTTTATAGGAACCCTTTATGCAAAGTCCCTGCCCGCGATGCGGTTGCAGATCAGGAAAACGGCGGAACCGGAGGCAAAGCCGAGCACTCCGCCGGAAATAACGTCCGTCAGGAAATGATTGCCGCTCAGAACGCGCAGAGTCATTGTTACCAGCGCCAGCAGCAGGACTACGGCTGCCAGCCGCTTCTGGAACTTTGCATCGATTTTCCGTGCCAGCACCCAGCACAGCAGGAAGCTTGCCGCAAGCATGGCAGACGCAGAATGACCGCTCGGCCATGAGCGGTAGAAGTCGCCTTCAAGCACCCCTTTTTCGCTGGGATTGGGAAAGTACATGTACGGGCGGATTCTTCCTGCAAAGGTCTTCAGCAGCCGGAAAAAGCTGCTTGTGTACATCCACGACAGTATAAACGTATAGCCGTCGTAGAAGAACTGCGCGAATGCTTCCGCCTTGCCGCCTTTCTGGAACACCCTGAGGCACAGCCCCACGACGACCAGCGCGTTCACCACAAAGACAAAACCGTCTGCAATATTGTCGATGGTACTGTTGTAGGCATGTGCCAGTGCTGCATCCAGCGGATTCACCCGGTCGATTTCAAAGACGGTGCCGTCCCATGCAATGGGGCTGCGGTGTTTCTTTGTAAGAAAAGCTGCCGTCATGCAAAGGCAGCCGCCAAGGAAAAGCAGGGCAATCATTTTCTTCTGGAACTTTGTCATGCGGTGCCACTGCAGGGAAAGTCCTTCCAGGCACGGTGCGGCAGAAATAGTTTTATTGTTCATAAGACAGATTCACCTGCTGCAGCGGCTCACAAGTCCGCCAGATTGAATGCAAAGTCGAATGCTTCCATCTCTGAATCCCAGCCGACGTTCAGCGTTACGCGTACAATGCCGGATTCCGGGAGCGGGGAACCGTAAATCAGTGTCTTCATGACAAAGCCTTTTTTCTTGTCCTTGAGTTTTTTCTTCAGCTCAGGCTCTTCTTCGATGAGATCGGCGGAAGACAGTATTTCTGTGTCCGGTTCGATTTCGGTACCAAAGTCGTCCTTGGTGAGCTGTGCATAGCTTTTTCCTTCAATGAGGAAATCGCGGAGTTCGGAAATCGTCAGATACTGTGACTGCTTGTTGATTTTTGAAATTTCAAAATAGAAGGCAATGCCCTCAATGTCTTTTTCGCTTCCGTCCTGCAGCGTTATTACGCCTTCAAATCTTTCCACCAGGGCGGGTGTGATTTTGGAAAGTTTTCCCTTCTGCGGCTTCTGGTCGGCAGCCTGCGCGCAGACCAGTGCAACAAGCAGCAGCCAGGCGGCAAACAGTTTCTTCTTCATAAATTCCTCCCTGAGCACATTTCAAAACGCCTGCGGGAGGATTTATGAAACTGCCCGCTTCCATAATAGTCAGGAAGCGCATGAAATGCAAGGGGCACTACCGGTGCTGCTGGTGCGCCCTGCGGCCGTCAGTTGGCGGAGTAACCGGTCAGCATAAAGGCGCCGTCTTTTCCCAGACTGCCTGCCGCTTTTTCCTTTGCTGCCGGGGCATCCTGCGGAAAATCAGGGAAAAAGCCAGTCAGCGTCACTTTCTTTCCGGCAACGGCTGCAAGTTCGTCCATCTTTACTGCGGCCGGGCGTTCTTTTCCCCCGTCTGGCGGCGGCGGGGCGTTCCTGCCGTCATCTTTCGGCGGACGGGGCGGCTGGGGGGCCGGTTCATCGCCCTGCACTCCCAGCAGGACATATTCCTTGCCGCTGTCAGTGAGCACAAAGGCAACCTTGTGCTTGTCCACCTCTGCTATCTTTACCGTGCCGGAGATACTCACCGGTTCGGGCATTTTCTGCCGGTGCTTGTCCGGAGCGCCCTGCGCATAAACTGCGGCAGCAAGGGCAAACGCAAATGAAACGGAAAAAAATGACTTTTTCATAAAAACCTCGCAAAGATTCAAGATTGAGGAGTTTCAAAAGAACGTTTTTGAAACAGTCCCGTTTGTAAACTGGCACTGCGGCCGGGTGATTCCGCCCCTTGCAGTACACGTTTAAAGTGTAAGACTATTTCCTTGAAATATAGTGAATTAAAACAGTTTTTTTATGGCGATTACAAAATATTATGTACTTATAACAGATATTTCAGAGTTGAGGGAAAACGTAGCGGCATTGCATGGTGCTGCAAATGCTGCAGCACCTGCGTGCGGGGACGGCTCCCGGAAGCGAAGACCAGGCTGCCGTCCCGCAGTTGTCAGGCGAGTTTTGAAACTGACTCAGTCCTTGAGCGCCTTGTAGCGGTCAAAGTCAGCAAGCATTTCCGGATCTTTGTTCTTGTCCAGCAGACTGACTCCCACGGCAAGCACAAGACATGCAATGAATCCCGGCAGGATTTCGTACACGTCGAAAATGCCGCCGTGCAGGTTGTGCCAGACAATGACGGTGATGGCACCGCCAAGGATACCTGCAACCGCACCCTTTGCCGTTGCATTCCTCCAGAACAGGGCAAGCAGCACCAGCGGCCCGAACGTGGAACCAAATCCTGCCCACGCGTAGCTCACCAGCCCGAATATGGAACTGTTCTCATTGAGAGAAAGCACGAATGCTATAATTGCAATGGCAAGTACCGTTGCGCGGCTTACAATCACCACGGTCCGCTGATCGAATTTTTTACCGAGCAGTGTCTGGCAGAAATCCTCCGTGAATGCGGAAGCTGCCACAAGCAGCTGTGAATCTGCGGTGGACATTGCGGCAGCCAGTATGGCGCACAGGAAAATTCCGCCAAGGAAGGGCTGGTACGTATACATAATGGTTTTGATAATGACGCTTTCTGACTGGCTGGCGTTCAGCAGCTCCGGCAGGTACACGGTTGCCACAGAGCCGATGCCAACCGCGCCGATAAAGGCGATGGTTACCCACACCGTTGCAATGCGGCGGGAAAGCGCAATCTCCTTGTTGCTGCGGATGCCCATGAAGCGTATCAGGATGTGCGGCATTCCAAAATAGCCCAGACCCCATGCAAGTGCAGAAATAATCGACATAAGGCCGTAGTTCTGGTTTGCAAGGAATTTTGACTGCAGCAGCTCACCGAATTTTCCGGCAATCGCTTCGGAGCTGAACGCAGATGCCTTGGAGAATGCTTCTCCCGGTCCGCCCAGCACAAACATCATGGCGATGGAAGTAATGATGAGCACGACAAACATCAGCGTTCCCTGAATGAAGTCCGTGGTACAGACGGCGCTGAATCCGCCGAGCAGCGTGTACAGCAGGATAACCACCGTTCCGATGACAAGGCCGCAGATGTACGGCAGCTCGAACACTGCATTCAGAAGCTTGGCACATGCAACAAAACCGGAAGCCGTATAGATGACAAAGAACAGAACGATGAACACCGTGGAAATAAGTGATATAAGGTGACGCTTGTCCTTGAAGCGGTTCGTCAGGAACTCAGGAATGGTGATTGCATTGCCGCATGCAATGGAATACTTGCGCAGCGGTTTTGCCACGATAAGCCAGTTCAGGTACGTACCGATTTCAAGCCCCAGTGCCGTCCAGAATGCTTCCTTGATGCCGCCAAGGTAGGCAAGTCCCGGCAGTCCCATCAGCAGCCAGCCGGACATATCGCTTGCTTCCGCAGAAAGCGCAGTCGTCCAAGGCCCCAGGTTGCGTCCTCCCAGGAAGAAATCCTCTGAACTGTTGTTCCGGTTCATCCACCGGATACCCACATAAATCATCATTCCAAGGTAAAGTGAAAAAGCTATTACCTGCTGAATCATCGCATTTGACATATAAATAGACCCCCTGTCCGTAATTCGCAAAGCTGCAATGCAAAACCATTCCCTAAAAGGAATTACAAACACGGCAATGATAGCACAATGCCAGCGTATTGGCTAGCCCCGGTGTGGAAAAGCGATAAATATATCTTTAAGCATAGGAAAAAATATGCACTAAAAGGGGGCTTGTTACTGCAGTAAAAGGCTGTACTTTACTGCACTAAAACACAGCCTTTTAGTGCAGTAACACGGGGTATAATAGTACGGACCCCGATGCCAAAATAGCGGATCGATTCTGCAATGTGAATAACGGCGAATCCATTGTGTATGGAATGGCCTTTCCACAGTGTGTGGAAAGGCAAGGAAAGAGACCGTGGAATGGACTGTTGCGGGGTGCGTGGAAAGAAAATTTGCTATTTTCAGTCTCAAAAAGCTTAATTTATGGTATAATAGACTGTAAGGAACAAAAATGATAAAACTAAAAAAGCTTCACCTTGAAAATTATAGAGGATTTTCAGATACGACAATAGAATTTAGTGACCATATAACTTGCATTGCTGGTATCAATGGGGCGGGAAAAAGTTCTTGCCTTGATGCACTTGCCAATAATCTTTCCTGGGTTACAGAAATGCTGAAAGAACCTCCATATCAAAGCGGGCGTTTTATGAATCCAGAAGAAAAAAAGAAAGGTTCTTCCTTTGCCGCAAAAATTGAAACAGTTGTAACTGTTGATAATTCAGAAACTACAATATCAACCGGAAGCGATTTTGTACCTGGTATAAAAATTAACTTTGCAGATCATCCAACACTGAAAGAATTATTTGCGAAAATAATGCAATCATATCCTCTAGATAATAGAAAGAATCTTCCTGTTTTAGTTTATTATCCTACAAATCGTTCTGAACTTGAGATTGATATAACTGCTGAAACCGAAAAAGATTTGAATAGTAAATATGAAATTTACAAGAACAATCTTGACTCTGTTATTCATTACAATGATTTTTTCCGCTGGTTCAGAAATCAGGAAGACAGGGAGAATGCTAAAAAACTGGAACATTACGAAAGCGGAGATTCTAAGAGTATTTATGAAGATAGAGAGTTGAAAGCTGTTAGAAAAGCAATTTCTATTTTACTTCCAAACTTTTCAAAGTTAAAAGTTGATGCACAACGCTTGAATGTTCTGATGAATAAAGATGATACAACTTTGAATTTTTCATCTTTGGCAGATGGCGAAAAAGGCGTAATCACTCTATTTGGCGATATTGCCCGCCGACTTGCAATTGCAAATGAAACTCTGGAAAATCCGCTTGAAGGTAACGGCATAATCCTTATCGATGAAATTGATTTGCACTTACATCCAAGCTGGCAGAGAAAAATTTGTCATGCACTGGTAAAAACATTCCCTAACTGCCAGTTTGTGATTACAACACATTCTCCGCAGATTCTTGGCGAACTTAAGAGCAATGAAATTTGGCTTTTGAATGACTTTAATGTTTACCGCCCGGATTCAAGTTTTGGTCTTTCTTCAAATCAAATTCTTGATGAAGTAATGGATGTTGTTGATGGAGATTTCTCATTAAGCCGGGATTCTGTAATCGCAAAAAAATTACAGGATTTGAACCTTGCAATGGAAACAGAAAAGTTTGCAGACGCAAAGAAGATAATAGCTGAGCTTGAAGAAACAACTGGTACAAACTTGCATGAAGCAGAAAGCTGCAAAATTGCACTTGAAATGATGGAGAGCGAAGAATGATTTATATTCAAAAACATAACTCTCCAGAAATTTTGATAGAACTTAAAAAAGAAATCTCAAAAGGAAAATCGTTCGAATCAGTAATAAAAACTCTCAAAAGTCAGAAAAAGGATGTTGATTTTTACGATAGTATTTCTAATAAAGAACCAATAAGAGGTTCTTTATTAAATGAGCAGAATAATTTATGTGCTTATTGCATGGCAGCTATTTCAAAAGACAATATGAAGATTGAACATTTCAAGTCTCAGGATGCATATCCACAATATCAGCTGGATTATTCAAATATGCTGGGCTGCTGCAAAGGAAATGAAGGTAAACCAAATAAACTTCAAACCTGCGATACCCATAAAGGAAACATGGATCTGTCACTGAATCCATCCATAAAAGCGGACTTTGAAAAGATGAAACTGATTTATTTTGATGATGGAACCATATCTTCTCTTGATGATTCTTTTAGGAAAGAACTAGATACTGTGTTAAACTTGAATGCAGCTTTCTTAAAAGCAAAACGAAAAGAAATGATTGATTCTGCTAAACAGCAGCTAAATTATAAGAATAATTCCAGAAGCAAAGCTTTTATTGAAAAGCTGATTCAAAAATACAAAACACAGAATAAACCATATTGCGGTGCTGCGGTGTATTATCTGGAAAAGAAATTGAAGAGTGCAAAATAAATATGAACGTTTTTGATTCTATTCCCGATGGATTTTTCAATTTACTCGCAAGTTCTGCAAACCATAGGGCTTATGCTGATTGTCTGGAATTGATATATCATCAGTATGACAAAGAAATCTCTTACAGACTTGAACGTTCTTGTTTACGAGATGTATTGGCGGCTTTTTTATTAGAAAATCATCTTGATTTATCTGATGAAGATAATACGGTTTCTGCTGGTAATGATGAGGCTAATTTTGTTCTTCGAAAATTCATTTCTGTGGGATGGCTCGAAGAAGATCAGGATGATACAACTTTTGAAAAATACATTGTAATGACAGACAATGGAATTGCACTGGCTGAATTTTTGCAGAGATTAAAAAGACCTGCAACTCCAGAGTTTTCAAGTTATATTCTTAATATTTATAACCGTTTTAATTCGAAAGAATATGAAAATAAACAGGAACTCTACAACTTCATCCTTAAAACAACTTTTGCAGATGCGAAATCTCTTTCATCTTCACTTAAAAAATTATCAACTTCTATCAAAAAAATTATAGAAAAAATGAATCATGAAGGAAGTCTTGAAAGCCTTACAGAGAATATTATCAGTTACTGTGACGGAGACTTCATAAAGGAATATTCAAGATTAGTTCATCAACAGAATATTCATATTTACAGAAATTTTATTACACGAAAACTTGATGAGTTAAAACAATCAGAACATTTTACATTGCTTTGTAAAGAATTACTGGCGGAAGAGAAAGCTCATAAAAACAAAATTTCTAATATGGAAGCAGAAGAGCGAATCTATGAAATGATTGATTCAACAAAAAACTTTCTCCATGACGACTACAATAAAATTATGGATGATATTAAACAAAAAATTAATACATATATCCATATTGCAATTACCAGAGAACGAATGCTTCGTAATAAAGGACTCGATATCCGTGGCGTAGTTGAACAAGCTTTGCGAGTTTTGATTTCTTCTGAAGAAAAATCAGAAAATATTGAAACAGGAGCTTTGTTTAATCTACAGAAATTTGAATATATAGATCAGTCTTCGCTTATGTATCCGCATAAAAGTCAACAGATTTTGCATAATACGGAATCAGAATATTTTGAATTGTCAAAAGAAGAATTGGAGCGTCAAAAATATATTCTGGAACAGGAATCTCATAATCCGTATTCAAAAGATGAAATGAAAAAGTACATGGAAGTTTTGTTTAAGCAAAATGAAATTATTGATAACGAAACATTTAATTATTCAAATAAAGAAGATATCTTAAAATCTTTGGCTGCAGTTTCATATGCAAAAGAAAACGGATATTCAATTGAAACGGATGACACTTATATTAAAAATGAAAACTACGTGACTAAGCACTGGAGAGCAAGAAAAAATGCAAAATAATGAGTCGATTAATGAGTATTGGAATTCAGAATTTACCTCCAGTGAAAAACAGCTTTTTCAAAAATGTGCTCGCGTATTATTAAAGAAAACTTTCATCGTGCGGGATAAAGACGAAGAAGATCGTAAGATGTTTTATTTCGTCTCTAAGAATGCAGATTTCTTTTACGATTATTTTTCTTTTATGGGCTTTGAAGTTCTGGTTCATAAGGATTCTGGTGTAATTATGCTTTCCAATATGGTAAATGAAAATATTTCTGCTTCTGTCGCAGTAAATAGATTTCACTTCAAAAAAATTGAAAGTATCGTGTTATGCTGTTTATGGACTTTACTTTCGGACAGACTTCACAAAGGTTCCTTGGATAAAGTTATTAAAATAACTTTGTCAGATTTAAATATGGAACTTGAAAAATATGATTATAAAAAGCCTTTTGATAAAGGATCTTTAAGTGAAATCTTGAAGTTATTCTGCAAGTTTAATCTGATTGCAACTAGCGGTGAAATTGGAGACGAAGATTTTACAATTATTCTTTACCCTTCATTGCAATTTTCACTTAATGAAAGTGAATTTGTTTCTTTTGTCAAAGATGCAGAAAAAAGAATGAAAGGTTCAACAGAAGAAATCCCTGAAGATATTGATGAAGATTCAATCGAAATAGAAGATTCAGAAATAGATCCTTTTGACATTGAAATTGGAACAGGAGATGAAGAGTAATGAAAGATAACAGAAAAACCGCAAAAAGGCTTCTCCTTGTAAACTGGTCGTGTTTTCAAAATGAAATAATTGCTCTTGGAAGTTCTACGTTATTCACTGGTGTTAATGGAACTGGTAAAACTACAATTCTTGATGCAATGAGTTATCTTATTACTGCAAATACACAGTTTAATAAAGCTGCTGATGATAACGGAAGAAATGTAACTGCATATATCCATGGTGATAGAAAGACAAATGGTTCTGACAGATTTCTTCGCCCAGGCAGCGTTACAAGTTATATTGCAATGGAATTCTATGATCCACTTATTTCTGATTATCATGTAATTGCAGTCTGTATAGAATCCCGTTCTGAAAGTGACAGAGCCGTCAGCCAATGGATTATTCGTGAAAAATGTAAATTAGAAGACTTTAATTTTAGTTCGATAAATAACGGCAAATTAATTGTTACTTCAAAAAATAATTTGACTTTCAAGAATATTCCATTGAAAGGTGCAGACTTTTTAGGACGAGAAAAAGCTATTCCACAATTGACTCGTCAGCTTGGAATTAGAACATCAGATTATCGAAAATATAAAGAAAAGCTGCTCAAAATGATGGCTTTTGATCCAGAACGTAATGTAGACAAGTTTTTGCAAACTTCTGTTTTTGCCGAAGCTGAAGTAAAATCTTTGGATCGTCTTAGGGAACAGCGTAAGCTTTATGATCAGGCAAAACAAATGTTTGAGCAAATTCAAGAGAGAAAAAATCTTCTTGAAGAAATCGAGCAAAAGACCTGTGAATATGAAAAAGACCTTCGAAATTTTAATGTACGCGAACTGATGTTCCGTTACCAGTATATTAATCAATATAAAGATGAGATTTCAAAACTAAAAATCAGTCTTCAGAATAATCAGATTCAGTTGAAAGATTTAGAAGAGAAAAAGAGGACATCAGAAGTAAAAGTTAATGATATGAGAAAGAGGCTTTCTGATGTTGAGAATAAAAATCATTCAATTACAGAAAGTCTTGATAAACTGGAGAATGACAGGGCAGAATTGAATAAAAAGATAGAACTTCTAAAAGAAGAATTATCTAGATTAAAAAATCTTCAAATTTCTTTAAAAGTAATTTTTCCTCAAATTAAAAACTATTTTGCAATTTCGGATGAAGATAATACGGTCCTCTTAAACATAAGTGAAACTGATTTTGAATCTGATAAAAAGATTTCCGCATTCATTGATTTTTCTAATAAGATAAAAAATCAGCGCGACTTATTTGTAGAGGAAAATGGTATTATTAAAAAGAACCTCGCTGAAGTAAATAAACGAATAACAGATGTTAAAAATAGAATCAAAAGTCTTGAATCAAATATACGCCAGTTTCCTGAAGAAGCGGAAGAAGCAAAGCGCATTATTCAGAATGAATTTAATAAACGAGGTATTAAATGTCAGGTTCGTCTTTTTGCAGAACTTGTTGAATCTTTGAACGATGAGAGTTGGCGTAAATCGATAGAAACTTTTCTTTGGAACAAAAGGTATAACATTATTGTGGATGATAAGTATTGCCATGAAGCACTGTCAATTTTGAATGAAAGAAATATTTACCAAACTAGTGTTGTCCTTACTGATAAAATATCAGAAACAGATGTCGAAAGTAATTCTGCAGCATCAGTTTTAAGTATTACAAATAAAGGTGCCAGACGTTATGCTAATTATCTTTTGAATGGAATTCATCTTTGTGCAAACCTTGAAGAACTACATGAAAATCCGAAAGGTGGAATTACTAAAGATGGAATGCTTTGTAAGAGTTATGCTGCCAGCAAAATGAAAATTCAAAAGACTCAATTTTGCTTGGGAAACAATGTTGTAAAAATTCAGCTTGAACAGGCGAAAAAAGAACTTGAAACATTTACGCTTGAAAAGACTGGATATGAAAATGATATTCAGAATAAAAATCAATTGGTGACATTAATTGATAATGTTGAATGGAATCCTGAACGATACAATTTTAACAGTTCAAAAGAGCTTTCAGAAGAAAATAGAACACTTGGAAAACTTGTTAATCAAATTGAAGAATTAAAAAATAGTCCGGAAATGCTCGCTGCTGCAAAAGAATATGATCTTGCAAAATCTAATTTTGATGAAGCTGATAAAGAATCAAAATTGATTGAACGTTCCCTCGGTTCGACAGAAAAAGAAATTTCAAACATACAGGATAAAATCAAAGAATCTAAAGGAAAGTCAGAAAAGATAGAAATTGAATATAAAGAATATTCTGAAAAGAATCCGGAATTAGTTGGTGAAATGAAAGAAGAATATGAACGTGCCAGCAAACAGAGAAACACATTTATTATTATCAGTAATAAGCATCTTCAAAATCTCACAAATGATGTTGATAATGCAAAAAGAAGAATGGAAGATAAGCAGCGCGAGTATAACCTCCTCTCTGAAATTGAAGCATCAAATTATGGTGTTGAATTTATCCCATTTTATCGTGATAGGTATCGTGATGTTGCAAATGTAAAAATTGATGAAGCAAAAAATAAAGTAGAAAAGCAGTCAGAAAAACTCCGGGATGTTTTCCTTCATGATTTTGTTGCAGAACTCAATGAAAAGATTATATCAGCGAAAGAAGAAATAGCGGCAATTAATGCAGAACTAAAACGCATTCCTTTTGGTCGTGATATTTATCAATTTAAGATGGAAGAAAAATCTGACAGAGAAGTTTTCTTTACAATTTGTAAGAATCTTGAGCTTTATTCAGAAACTCCGGATTTGTTTTCCGAACGCACAGTAAGTGATGAAAAGCTGGCTGACGATGTAAAGTCTTTCTTGAACAAAATTCTTGATACGGAACAGGAAGAAGATTATTCGGATTATAGAAATTATTTTACTTACGATATGACAATTAGAAGTCACATGGGAGATGAAGAATCTGAGATGGACTTATCCAAGAAGCAAGGTTCTGCAAGTGGAGGTGAAAAACAAACACCATACTTTATTGTTCTTGCAGCAAGTCTTATGCAGTTTTATCCAAAAGATGTATGTTGTGCGCGAATTGCTTTTATAGATGAGGCTTTTTCAGCACTTTCTAAAGAAAGAATTGAACAGATGGTAAGATTTTTGGAAGACAATAATTTCCAGGTGTTCTATGCAGCACCACCTGAAAAAATAAACAGTATTGGTCAGCATATAGATAATACAGTATCTCTTTATACTCAAGGGAAATATACAAAACCGGTAGAAGGAGCATGGCATTCTCGATGACAGTATATTCATCTATCCAAAAACAAATACTTCAAAAACTCCTCTTAAAATATGAATCAAGTAAAACATATAAAGGAGAAAATTCAGTTTCCCAAACTTTTACAATAAGACCTTCTGATGTGTACAAGAAATATGAAAATGATTCAACAGATATAAGTGATGTAGAAGATTTTGAAAAACAATGCAGATTGCTGGAATCAGAAAACTTTATTCATCTTGATTGGAAATATGATCGAATTACAAAAATTATAGTCATTTCGACAGATGAGAACTGGAATAAGATTCGTACAATCCTAGGTGTAAAAGATAAAAATACAAGATTGAAAGAAGAAATTTGTTTCTATTCAAAATTTTATGAAGATACTGCACTACCACAGATTGTGAAAGATTTTTGTAAGACGCAGATAGCCAGACTTGAAACTGGAAAGAATGCTGAATATTCCCAGGAAGAAGCAAAAGATATAATTTCATTATTATCATTTATTTTGCATAATAAAAATGAAATCTTGGAAAGAGAACTTTCAATTTCTATTTTATCAAATTCAAAATCATGGGAATCAAAATACAAAATAAAGGTCTTGCGTATCCTTAAAAAGGATGGTCATTTTGACTCGTTAATTGAAAACTGCTCTGATGAAAAAGAGGAAAATAAAGTTATCCTTGAAGAATGCAATGTTTATTCAAATCCATCATATGTATACTTTAAGGGAAATGGAAAAATAATTTTTGAAAATGGAAATATTATAAATACTGTTTCTGATATACCGTTGGCACTTTCGTCTGCAGCAATCAGAAAAATAGATTCTTTTGAAATCTCTGATAGTAAAATCATGACAGTTGAAAATCTAACATCCTTTAATAGAATCAAAGCACCGGACATTTTTTATATATTTTTGTCAGGTTACCATAATAGCGCAAAACAAAGTTTCTTGAAAAAAATATATAATCAAAACTCAAAAAAAGAATACTATCATTTTGGTGACATTGATCCTGATGGTTTTTATATTTTAGAAAATCTTCGTAATAAAACAGATATAGATTTTAAACCATACAAGATGGGAATTCCAGAACTTGAAAAATATTCAGATTTTGCAAAAAGACTTGAGAAAAATGATATCATAAAAGTTGAGTCATTAATTACTAATGGAAAATATACAGAAATTTTAGATTATATGCGAAATAATAATCTAAAACTTGAACAGGAAATAATTAGTTGGAAAGAGCAAATGTCTTATTGAGGGTAACTTTTTGCTACTTGTGCCTCAATTGTCTGTGCAATTCCAGTTCCAAAGAGAAAACTTGTGTATGAATAATTAAAGAGCATAGAAAGTTGAATATCTGCTCAGACTGTATGATTTTTGATGCTGTCTGTGAGTATTTTTTATAAATTTCTTCCTCTGTAGGGTAAATGTTATCCCATTGGGGAAAACACGCCGGGAATTTTAAAAAGTACGCCGAGTTTTTAAAATTTCGCGCCGAGAATTCAGGAAAAACTCGGCGTGGTTTTGAACTTCTGTCGGGAAGAAACTCAGTCCTGTGCCTGGAGCTGCTGACGGCGGCGTTCGTACAGGAGTATGCCTGCTGCTACGGAGACATTCAGGCTGTCGATTTTGCCGCAGGTGGGGATGGAGATTGCGGCGTCGCACTTTTCTGCAAGCAGGCGGGAAATGCCGTTGCCTTCGCTTCCCATGACAAAGCATGTCTTTGCTGCAAAGTTGCATTCCTGCAGCGGGGAGGCATTTGCATCTGCGCCGTAAATCCAGAAGCCTGCATCCTTCAGCAGCTCTGCTGCCCGCACAAGGTTCGGGACGATGGCAACGGGAATGTAGGCGCTTGCTCCTGCGCTGGCGCGGGCGATAATGCCGTTGTCTTGTATGTCGGAGGCGCTTCTGCGTTCAGGAACCACCAGCAGCTGCGCGCCGAACTGGTCGCAGGAACGCAGGATAGCTCCCACGTTGTGCGGGTCGGTTACGCCGTCAAGTATGATAACGGTTGCCTGCTCCGGGCAGACAGAAAGCCACTGGTCAAGCTGCACATAGTTTTTTGCGCGTTCTTTTTCTCCGCTTGCCCGGAGCACAATGCCCCGGTGGTCGCGGGCTTCCGGCGGCAGCCCCCGCACCATGGAATCAAGCACAGTGTCTTTGGTCTGTTCCGTGGGAATTCCCGCTTCTTTTGCAAGGGAGAGGATTTTTTTGATTCGGGGACCGGGTTTTGCGTAGAACAGCGTGAGCGTCTCTGCATGGGATGATTCCCCGGCAAAGCGGCGCACGCGTTCTTCTACTGCATGGAAACCGGTATACAGGTTATCAGGCATTTTTGCCGCAGCAGTTCTTGTATTTCTTGCCGGAACCGCAGGGGCACGGCTCGTTGCGGCCAACCTTGCGGCCTTCGCGGACGACGGTGGTGGGGCGGATAAGGCCTTCGCTGTAGAACCATTCGCCGTTAATCTTCTTGAAGCCGCCGATTTCATGGTGGACATCGCGGATGCCCTTCTGGGTGTAGGTTGCCTCGAATTCCACAATTTCGGTGTCAGGCTCTTTGCCCGGTTCGGTGCGGAGAATCTTCAGGCCGTGCCAGGTGCTGTTTTTGCTCCAGTCTTCGGTGGCCTTCCGGTCTATTTCTGCGATTTTTTCGCCCTTTTCGCAGGAATTGATGATGAAGTCAATTTCGTGCTTTACATACGCCGTGTACCGGGCGCGCATCAGTGCTTCCGCAGTCGGTGCCTTTATAGTTCCCTTGATAATAGCTTCGCAGCAGTCTGCATATTTCTTGCCGCTGCCGCATGGACATACATCGGTAGTTTCACTCATAATGTGCCCAGTATATCAAAGGGGGGGGCAAAAGTCTACGCCTTTTGTGAAGCGTTCCGGTAGAATTTTTACCTGGCGGCGGTATTCAGCCCCAGGTCTGGCGGAACGGGCGGAATTCTTCTATTATATTGCGTATTTCGCCGAAGTAATCCACGCTGCTGAACTGCCGGGCAAGGCTGCGTTCCCTGTGCAGCAGTGCGTCCCTGGCGGCGGAATCTGTCATGATGAGCCGCATCTGTTCCGCAAGTTCTGCGGCATTGCAGCCGTTAAAGTACAGCGCCGCGTCTCCCATCTGTTCCTTGTGCCCTTCCAGATCTGTTATGAGCACGGGGCAGCCGAGGAAGGCCGCCTCTATGGGGGGCATGTTGTTGGGGCCAAGGAGGGATGCAAAGACCATCGCCGCGGCATGGGTGTACAGGTATTTCATTTCCTTGTCCGAGACGAATCCTGCGAATATGACCTGTGCTTCCACGCCGTATGCCCGGCACTGAGACTGAATGTAAGCTTTGTTGCCCTTATCCGAGCCGGTGAAGACGATTCCCGGCGTAAGGCCGTATTTGTCGCGCAGCAGCGCAAGTGCCTGCACAATGCGGATGTGGTTTTTGTGAGCCCAGAACTGTGCGGGGTAGAAAAAATACTGTGCGGGGAGGGCAAATGCCGGTTCCGCCTCTTCTCCGTGGCAGAATGCCGAGACGGGGAAGGGAACAATCCTTATTTTTGCGGGCGGCATGGGGTAGTTTTCAAGGATTTCGCGTTTGCCGGCTTCGTTGCCGGTAATGATGTAGGATGCCTTGTAGACCATCTGCCGGTATGTTGCTTCCCGTGCTTCCCAGTCCCATTCGGGGGAACGCGAAACTTCCGGAAAACAGGGGGCGGCACGGTGCCCCAGATCCCAGACGGTGTAGATGTACGGTACGGAAAGCTGTACGCGGGCAGGATATGTTATCCAGTACAGGTCAAGGTTTTCACGCTCGGCAATGATGTCCAGCGGCGCCCGGTCTGCGGGGAAGGGGCGGGAAAGCAGCCTGCATGCCAGTTTCCGCAGTTTTCTGCCGATGCGGTGCAGGCGGTTCCTGCGGGGGATTACCGCATCGACGTTCAGGTAGCAGAATCCGTCCTTTGTCTTCTTATACGGGGCGCTTTCTTTTCCGTTGTAGCAGAAGATGAAGGTATCTTCCGTACGGGCGGAAAGAATTTCCTTGCGGATGGTGGCAAGCAGCGTGGAACCGCCGCCTTCCTCCGGGTTCTTTTCGTTCAGGTATACGCCAATCCGCATGTGCTACTTCCTGAATTCCTTGATGACGGAACAGATGTAGGCAATGTCGTCTTCCCGGAGCGAAGAGGCGCTGGGCAGGTAGAAGCCGTTTTCCGAAAGCCAGTCCGTTACCGGGTAGCTTCCGGAACAGTCGCAGCCGTAGCGGCGCAGGGATTCCTGCCGGGCCATGCTTCGGAAGAGGAGCCGGGTGTCTATGCCCTTGCTTTTGAGGTGAGCCGCAAGTTCGTCCTTTGTATGGCCGTAGGCTGCCGGGTCAATGACGACGGCATTCATCCAATGGACATTCAGGGCCTGTGCTTCGTCTTTCTGGAAAATGATGCCGGGGCAGCCGGCAAGCTGCTCTTTGTAGAGCGCTGCATTCTTGCGGCGCATTGCCCGGTATTCGTCCGCTTTTTCCGTCTGGGCAAGCCCGATTGCTGCATGCAGGTTGCTCATGCGGTAGTTAAAGCCGATGTCGTCGTGCGAGTAGGTACGCGGCCCGTCCGGGGGGAAACAGACGTTTTTGTAGTAGCGGCAGAGCCGGTCGTAATTGTCGTCGTTTGTGATGCACATGCCGCCTTCCCCGGTGGTGATGTTCTTGTTTGCAAAGAAGCTGAAGGCGGCAATGTCGGAGAAGCTGCCCGTCTTCTTTCCCCGGTATTCAGCGCCGTGGGCTTCCGCCGCATCTTCCACGATAAAGAGCCGGTGCGCGCGGGCAATGGCGGTGACGGCATCCATGTTGCACGGGTTTCCGAAAATGTGCACGGGGATGATTGCCTTTGTGCGCGGGGTAATTGCAGCTTCGATTTTTGTGGTGTCAATGTTCCAGGTGTCTTTGTCTGCATCCACAAAGACCGGCATTGCTCCCGTGTAGCAGACGGCAAATGCGGTGGCAATCATGGTGAAGGACGGGATGATGACTTCATCGCCTTTCCCGATGCCGAGCGCTGCCAGTGCAAGATGAATTGCGACGGTTCCGTTGCAGACGGCTATGCCGTGCCGGACACCGCAGTAGGAAGAAAATGCTTCTTCGAATTTAGTGACGAAGCTGCCGGAAGATGAAATCCATCCGTCCTGTACGGCTTCCGTTACATATTTTACTTCGTTTCCGCCGAGCAGCGGCGTGCATACCGGTATGAACTCTCTTTTTTCCATAAACTGAAAACCTCCGGCTCCCAAAGCCGTTCAGTAGCCCTGTTCGGAAGGCTGAAGTTCCCGAACAGCTTTAGTCAAATTTGTGCGGTTCAAAGCGGGTCTTGTCGTTGTCGCCCGCATACGGTCCCTGCTTTATTTCGTACATTTCGGTTTCTTCAATGCATTCAAAGCCGTGCCCGCCGGCGGCAAGCAGTATAACGTCCCCGGTTTCCACAACGGCGGATTCAAGGTATTCCTTGTTGTCTGAATAGAAATCGCAGCGCATTTTTCCCCGCTTGATGACGAGGACTTCCTTTGTGTACAGCACTTCGCGCTTTACTTCGTTGTGCACGTGGGGCAGTATGACATGCCCCGCCGGGTGATGCATGTAGGCGAGCTGCTGAGAGAAATCGTCCGGGGTAAAAAAGTGAATGCCCGGTTTATTGAAATCGCTGCGGACGATGATGGCAATAATCTGCCCGGCAGCGGTCTTGATGGTATCTATCATGGTTTTCCTGCCGCCAGTCTAGCATAAAACGGGGATGGCTTCAACAGGGCGGCGGCAGGTGTAGTGCACGTGTGGTAGACGTGCGGCTTACGTCCGGGGCTGCTCGAAGAAGTTGTCCACGCTTTTAAGCAGTTTTGCCATGGGCTGCTCCTTCAGCAGGTAGCCGTTCGGTTTGGCGGCAAGTATTTTCATAACCGTTTCCTTGTCGTCCTTTGCCGTCAGGAAGACGACGGGTATTTTTGCCGTAGCAGGATCCGTTTTTAGCACCTGAAGGACGTCGATGCCCAGCAGCACCGGCATTTCGTAGTCCAGCAGCACAAGGTCAACCTTCCGCTCTTTGAGGAAGGCAACGGCGTTCATCCCCGAATTCGCTATGAAGGTGTCGTATTTCTGGGAAAACCAGGTTTTCATCGTGTGCAGTGTAGTGGCGTTGTCATCGACGATGAGCAGGCTTTTCTTCCCGGTATTTTCCGGTGCCTTGTGCGGGTCGGAATTCAGGCTGTCGCTGTCGGAGCTTTTTGCGCAGTGCATGTTCAGCTGGCTGATGATGTCCGTCATGTTTACCGGGCGGCGGAACGTGGCGGAAATCAGTTCTTCCTGCACGTGGTGGTGCGCGAATTTGATTTCCTCGTCGCTGCCGATGATGTACAGGATGCGGTGCGAATTATCTGCCGTTATGCACTTCTTGATGTAGTTAAGCGTGTTCGCAAAAACGGATTCTTCCCCGCTCAGATCGACGATGAAGATGTCCGGCAGTTTACTCAAGCTGCTGATGAAGCTGTAATCCGGCACACTCAGCGTTACTTCATATCCTTCGGAACGAATTTTGTTCATCATTGCTGTTGCCAGGAAACTCTGCGGTGATGAACAGATGAACAGAACAGTATTTTCCATAATATTTCCTCCTCGGCGGCTCCCGCAGGATGCCCTTTACAGCAGGTTCAGGAGCTCGCTCCTGTTTCCTGCAAAAACGTATTTCTTTATCTTCTGGAATTTATTCTCTTTTCCGACGGGCAGCTTGTACTGCTCCATCATCGAGAGAATCTGCTCGGCAGTGTCAAAATCGAATGCCTGTATGCACTGCTTTATGTCGGCGATGGCACCGGTAAACATGTCCTTTGCCATTGCCAGCTTGCCCTGTGCGGGGCTTTCTGCGGTAAAGGGCTGCAGCCGCCCGGCACAGCTGCGGTACTGTGCAAGCAGGGCCGGCGTCTTTTCCGCGATGCCCGCTGCATCCTGCCGGTCGCTCAGGGCTTCCAGCTCCGCCGCCGCCCGGGCAAGTTCCGTTGCCCCGATAAGCCGCGCCGAGCTTTTGAGCGCGTGGACAAGCACCGTGTAGTTCCTGAAATCCTTTTGCTGCGCGTAGCGTTCTATGCTGGCGGCGTTTTCTTCCATAGAACTGCAGAAGTCTGCGGCGGCGTCCCTGAACACATGCCTTGACCCGCAGTTGGCCATTGCCTCGGCGGAATCAATGCCTTCTATTTCCGGCAGCGGTTCTTTTGCATCAGTGCTGCTGTCTGCAAGCGTGATGCGGGTAACCAGATTGCCCGGCAGGTAGCTCAGCAGCATCAGCTCCAGCTTGGCGCTGTCCACCGGCTTTGTCAGGTAGTCGGTAAAGCCTTCTGCAAGGTACATTTCGCGTGCCCCCGAAACTGCATTTGCCGTAAGCGCAATGCACGGCACGTTACTGTTCGGGTTTTCCGGCAGCGCCTTCAGCTTGTGCAGGGCTTCAATGCCGTCCATCACCGGCATGTAGTGGTCTATGAATATAACGTCATAGTGCTTCTGCTGCACGTAGTTCAGCATGTCCGTGCCGCTTTCCACCGTGTCCACCTGCAGCTGCGTCTGCTTCAGGAATTCCCTGATGACAGACAGGTTCATCTTGGTGTCGTCAACAACCAGTATGCGGGCGTCCGGAGCATGGAAACTTTCCTTGTAGCTGCTGCTGCTTTCCATCGCCTGCCGGTAGTTTTCGGCAAAGTCCCCGACCGGATCCCACCAGACGATGTCCTGCAGGATGCTGAAGGAGAACTCCGAGCCGCTGCCGTACGTGCTCTGGATTTCCAGCTTTGAGCCCATCATGGTAAGCAGCTGGTTTACGATGCTTATGCCAAGACCGGTTCCTTCTATTGTCCGGTTGCGGTTTTCTTCGATGCGCTCAAAGGCGGTAAAGATCTTTCCGATGTCTTCTTCCTTGATGCCGATTCCGGTATCCCGGACGGAAAAGCAGAGGTACGCCGTGTGGTCGTCGTTTTTCTGCCAGCCGACGGAAAGCGTGACGGAGCCGCTGTTTGTGTACTTGATGGCATTGGTGAGCAGGTTGACGACGCACTGCTTTATGCGCATTTCATCGCCGAAGAGCAGGCGGGGCGTGGTGTCGTCCACGGCAACATTAAAATCAATGCCCTTTGCCTGCGCCCGCTGGATTACCATGTTGATAAGGTCATTCAGCATTGAAGCAAGGTCGTATTCCGTCTTGATGATTTCCATCTTGTTCGCTTCTATCTTGGAGAAGTCCAGAATGTCGTTCACCAGCGAAAGCAGCGTTTTTCCGGCGGACTTTATGTTTTCCGCATAGCCGAGGATTTCCTTGCGGTCTTCTTCGCGCAGAATCATTTCGTCAAAGCCGAGCACGGCGTTTATAGGCGTGCGGATTTCGTGCGACATCTTGGCAAGGAAAATGCTTTTTGCTTCGTTCTTTGCTTTTTCAATTTCCAGATTGTCGCTCAGCTGCTGTTCCTTCAGGTTGATGTAGTTTATCTGGTTGCGGCGCAGGGATTCGCCAAGGATGATGCCCGTTACCGTCCAGATGCAGCAGTTGAAGATGTCATTGATGAACGCGTCTATCATCTTGAACTTGTACGAAAGCACAAGCGCAATGCCCAGGTGCAGGAACGAAAGCTTGACGACGCGCCGCTTGCGGTCAAGGAATATCATGGGGAAGATGACGGTGCAGCAGAGCGAAAGCGTGTAGGGATAGCCGTGCCTGTCCGCCAGGTTGTGCAGCAGGGAAAACGCGTACATGAGGGCAAAGCTCAGGTACAGGAACGGCGTTGAGTGGGATTCCGCGAATTTCCTGCATACGGTGAGGAAGGGAATCTGCAGCAGGAAAGCCACGGCGCAGCCAGCATACAGCACGCGGACTCTGATCCGGTAGACATCGTCCATCGTGTACGGAATAAACGTAGAGATGAAAAGGAGCGTCATGATTCCGATGATGAGGATGACTAAATCGTGGTATGCCTTAAAATTATATTTATTGGTAAGAGGGTGGGTCTTGGAAAAGAATTCCTTTTCCTTTTCCGATGTTTTAAGATGAAATAAACCTTTTAGTTCGTCTGACATGCCTGTTCCCCTCTCGGCCCTGAACTTTTTTCAAAGAAAACTTCTTTTGCTGCCCACCGGAGCAGCTTCTGCTATACATTATAATGTGAGTTCGGGAAAAAACACGGTTACCGGCACTTTTTCTACAAAAATTTGTAGTTTCGGCGGAACAGGCCTGTCCGGAAGGCTGCTGCAGCCCCCGCATTTCTTGTATTCGGGCGGCATGTGCCGGCGGTATTTTTGCACCACTTTACGCGCCCCCCGCTTTTTCGGTAGAATACAGTTCCTATGGAATTTACGCAAGAACAAATCGACGCATTGCAGGTCAATGAAGTCGAACTCATGAAAAAAATTGCTGAGGAACTGAACATCAGGGTTCCCCAGGTCAGCGCAGTTATCAGCCTTGTGCAGGAAGGCTGCACCATTCCCTTTATTGCCCGTTACCGCAAGGAAAAGCATGGCTCCCTTGACGAGGTGCAGGTGCGTGAATGTGATCATCTCTTTACTTCATATAAAAATCTTGAGGAACGCCGCCTTGAAATCGTGCGGGGCGTCTTTGGGCAGGGCAAGCTGACGGAAAGCCTGTATGCTGCCGTGATGGGCGCAAAGACGCTCACCGAGCTTGAGGATTTGTGGGCGCCGTTCAAGAAAAAGAAGAAGACGCGCGGCATGGTTGCTGCGGAGAAGGGGCTGGAGCCGCTTGCCGACGCCATGCTGGAACTTGACGATGCGGCGCTGGAAGCAAAGGCGGCGGAATTCGTTAAGACTGACGCGGAGCACCCGGAACTTGATGTTCCCACCGCCGCGGACGCCATTCAGGGGGCAAAGGACATTATTGCCGAGCGCGTCTCTCAGGATACCAAGAACCGCGAGGCCGTGCACGATTTGTACATGGCGGACGGCACCATAGAGACTAAGGGCATTGTGCCGGAAGGTCAGGACGCCGAGACTGCCGAGAAGACTTCAACCTACAAGATGTACTGGGATTACAGCGAACCGCTCAGCCAGGTAAAGCCGCACCGCATTCTTGCCATCAACCGCGCGGAGCGGGAAGGTGCGCTTGAAGTTACCATTAACGTGGATGTTGATTCCGCCGTCAAGGAAATACAGAAGAAATTTACGCTGCACAACAAGGCCTGTGCCGAAGCAGTGGAAGACGGCGTGGTTCGCCTGCTTTCCCCGGCGGTGCTCCGCGAAATCCGCAGTGACGAAAGCGATGCTGCCGACGAGCACGGCATTGGCATTTTCAGCGAAAACCTGAAGAACCTGCTGATGACGCAGCCCATCAAGGGCAGCCGCGTGCTGGGCGTTGACCCCGGCATCCGCACCGGTACCAAGTGTGCCGCGCTGGACGAAACCGGCAAGTATCTGGGCTACTTCCTGATGAAGCAGGTGGCCGCTCCCGACGAAGCATACAATCTGGTAAAGGCCGCCATAAAGAAGTACGACATTCAGGTGGTTGCCGTGGGTAACGGTACCGGCAGCCAGGAAGTGCAGGCAATCGTAAGCAAGGTTATCAGCGACAATTATCCGGATGTGCGCTACACCGTGGTTGACGAAAGCGGTGCATCGGTTTATTCTGCGTCTGACATTGCACGCGAGGAATTCCCGGAGCTTGACCTGACCATCCGCGGCGCAATCAGCATGGGCCGCCGCCTGCAGGATCCGCTTGCCGAGCTGGTAAAAATCGACCCCAAGGCAATCGGCGTGGGACTGTACCAGCATGACGTGAATCAGAAGAAACTTTCCGATACGCTTGATGAAGTGGTCGGTTCCGTGGTGAACCGCGTTGGCGTGAACCTGAACACGGCTTCTGCTTCCCTGCTCAAGTATGTTTCCGGCATCAACAGCTCGCTTGCAAAGAAAATTGTTGCCTACCGCGATGCCAACGGCAAAATCACAAGCCGCGACGACCTGAAGAAGGTGAGCGGTCTGGGTCCGAAGGCATTCGAGCAGTGCGCGGGCTTCCTGAAAATCCCTGAAAGCGAAAATCCGCTGGACAACACCTGGGTGCACCCGGAAAACTACGGGGTGGCAAAGGAAATCCTTCCCTTCGTGCAGAAGAAAGAGAAGCTTTCCGCGGAATTCCGCCAGCAGCTTGAAGAGAAATACGGCGTGGGCGCCACGACCATCAATGATATTGTGGACGAGCTTGCCAAGCCGAACCGCGACCCGCGCGACGGCTACCCGGCACCCATCATGCAGAAGGGCGTGGTGAAGTTCGAAGACCTGACCGTGGGCATGAAGGTGACCGGCAAGATAAAGAACGTCGTGGATTTCGGTGCCTTTGTGGATATCGGACTGCACGAGACCGGCCTTATCCATATTTCGGAACTGAGCGACAGCTATGTTTCAGACCCGATGGATGTCATCAAAGTGGGCGACGTAAAGGAATTTACCATCATCGACCTTGATGCAGACCGCCGCCGCATCAGCCTTTCCCTCAAGTCAGATGCAGGTTCCCGCCTGCAGCACGAGGGCATGGGTGCCAGCCCGGCAGCAGCTTCCGGTACCGGAAAAAAACGCGTTGTCGTGGTGAAGAAAGGCGCTGCGCGCCCCGCGGAAAAAGCCGCCGCCCCGCGCGGTGACCGTCCTTCCCGCGGCCGCCAGAGCTACGGCAGCGACGACGGCATGCGCTACAATCCCTTCGCCGTGCTGCTGAAAGACAGAAAATAGCGTAACCATGCAGCAGGGGGCTTTTTCCCCCTGCTGACCAGACAGGTCTGCGATTCTGTCTTTCTGCAGGTAGCGGTATCTTTTATGGAAAGAAATAGTATGGAACCTTGTACACAAAAACTTGATTGGATTTCAAAAGCAAAAGGATTCGGTGTGCTTGGAATTCTTGCCGTGCATACAACGTTTCAGTTCCAAATTACATACTTTTATTCCGTTGCCCTAGCCGGGCAGTATTGTGTTCCATTCTTTTTTGCGATTTCAGCATATCTTACTTTCAGATCCTTGGATAAAACGCAGGATTCATGGACTGTACAAAGCTATTTTAAATATTTGTTCCATAAATTAATAAGATTCCTGCCTGTCTTGTATATTGCGGTGCTGTGGCAATTCTTGGCATATTGCGGAGAAATCGGAAGGATTCCAGCTATACATGATGACTTCTGGAAGAATGCTTTTTTTGCCATTACATTCCTGAATGGTTTTTCATATCAGCATATAAATCCATGGGGAAACTGGTATGTAGGGGTGCTTTGGCAGTTTATTATACTTGCTCCGCTGATTCGAAGATTTGTGGATTCTCCCAAGAAAGCAGTGATTTTGTTTGTTGTTTCGGTCTGTATCGGGTGGTTAAGTACATGGATTCTTACAAGCTTTGGGATGGACTCTGGCGGATATTTTTATTTTTGGTTTCCGAGGCAATTTCCTGCTTTGGCATTTGGTATAGTCTTCTACTACCTTGAAACATACAAAGATAAAGAGGCTGTAAAGAACTCATACTATACACTGCTGTTTATTATTATTGTGGGTATTCTTTGGTCCATGTGCTGGCTGAGCATGATGGAACTTCATGTGCGGTATGGAGTTTTGCTGTTTGTATTTTCATATATATTGTTCAACCGGAGGATTGTTTTGAAGCAGACTGAATATACCCCCCCCCGGGTATATGAACCGCAGGATGACAAGCTTTTTGCCTGGCTCAAAGTTTTGGGAGACAACAGCTATGGAATTTATCTCTATCAGGCTGGCACGTTACCGATAGTTGGAAATTGTATATACAAGCTGGGCTTTGCGGAACATCCTCATGCTGCTTTTGCACTGTGCTATATTGTTTCGCTCTTTTTGTGCCTGGGAATTTCTGCTATTGTGCATGTTTTGCTTGAAAAACCGTTTTTTGCATATATGAAAAAGAAATTTGCTGTATAGCAGTTTTCAGGATATCAGGCTGCAGCAGGGGGCTTTTTCCCCCTGCTGTTTTTTCCCTTCCGCATTTCCCCGAAAGTTACTTGACTGATACTGCAGAATTTTGCTTCCGCGGCCCTTCTGGATATTCACAAAGGCTGATTATTGTTGTATAATTATGCAAATTCAGTGAATGGGCATGTTTAGCCATTTCAAGTGTAAGGGTGAATTCTATGAATAAAATTCTCGAAAAAAGACAGCTTTCCCAGAATGTCTTTTACATGAAATTCGAAGCTGCCGATATTGCCAAGAACCGCAAGGCCGGGCAGTTCCTCATCGTGCAGATTGATACGGAGCTTGGTGAGCGCATCCCTCTGACCATTGCCGACGCAGATGCTGCTGCGGGATGGATTGCAATTGTGTTCCAGGCTGTGGGTGCTTCCACGTACAAGCTGTCAAAGCTGAACGCCGGGGATTACCTTGGCGGGGTGCTGGGGCCGCTCGGAACTCCTTCTGTTATAGAAAAATATGATGCGCCGGTTGTCTGTGTGGGCGGCGGCATTGGCACGGCTCCGCTGTACCCCATTGTGCAGGCGCTTAAGGCTGCCGGAAATAGGGTCAACGTTATTATTGCTGCCCGGAGCAAGGATCTGCTCATTTTCGTGGACGAGATGAAGGCGGTTGCCGATGAAGTCGTCATTATGACCGATGACGGTTCTGCCGGTGAAAAAGGCGTTGCAACGATTCCCCTTGAAAAATACTGCCAGCAGGAAGTTCCTCCGGCGGAAGTCATTGCCATCGGACCGCCGATAATGATGAAATTTGCCTGTGCTACCACGGAAAAGTACAAGGTCAAGACGACGGTTTCACTGAACACCATTATGATTGACGGTACCGGCATGTGCGGCGGCTGCCGTGTGTCTGTCGGCGGCCAGACAAAATTCGTCTGCGTGGACGGGCCGGATTTTGACGGGCATCAGGTTGACTGGAACAACATGATGACGCGCATGAAGTCCTTCCGGGAGCAGGAAGCAGAGGCCGATCACCGCTGCAACCTTGAAATCCAGGCCGGCCGTCTGGTCGAGCTCCAGAAAAACTAAGGCACTTGAGGAGTAACGAATGTCCGAATATATTTCAGCAGAACAGCTTGCCGCAAGTGGCAGGGAAGAATATACAAAACTGGAAGGGCTGATTGCCAGGGGGCCGCTGGGCAACAAGGAACGCATGGCGATTCCGCAGCAGATTATGCCGACCGGGGAACCGAAGGTCCGCGCCCGCCAGATGGCAGAGGTTGCGCTCGGTTACACAAAGGAACAGGCCGTTGTGGAAGCAAACCGCTGCCTTCAGTGCAAGAACCAGCCCTGCGTGGAAGGCTGCCCGGTAAACGTGCACATTCCCGAATTCATTGCAGAAATCGCAAAGGGCGAATTCAAAAAAGCTGCTGACGTCATTAAGCAGACGAACCTGCTGCCTGCAATCTGCGGCCGCGTCTGTCCGCAGGAAAAGCAGTGTCAGGGAAAATGTACTGTTGGAAAAGTGTACAAGTCCGCAGAGAAGGCCGTGAGCATCGGGCGTCTGGAACGCTTTGTTGCCGACTATGAACGCACGGAAGGGCTTGCTTCGGCACCCGCCATTGCTCCTGCCAGCGGCAAGAAGGTTGCCGTCATCGGTTCCGGTCCTGCCGGGCTTACCGTTGCCGCAGACTGCCGCCGTGCCGGGCATGATGTTACCGTCTTTGAGGCTTTCCACAAGGCGGGCGGCGTTATGGTTTACGGCATTCCGGAATTCCGTCTGCCTAAGTCCATCGTTGCAAATGAGGTAGAGAACCTGAAGAAGATGGGCGTAAAGTTCGAGATGAACTGCCTTGTGGGCCGCACGGCGACTGTGCAGCAGATTCTGACGGAGAAGGGTTTTGATGCCGCCTTCGTAGGAACTGGTGCGGGGCTTCCCAAATTCTTCAATATTCCCGGCGAGAACTACATCGGCGTGTTCAGCGCAAACGAATACCTGACCCGCGCAAACCTGATGAAGGCATACGAGAAGGGAAAGGCCGACACCCCGTTCTACGAGGCAAAGACCGTTGTTGTCTGCGGTGGCGGAAACGTCGCTATGGATGCTGCGCGCATGGCACTCCGCCTGGGTGCAGAAAAAGTCTTTGTGGTGTACCGCCGCACCCGCACGGAAATGCCTGCCCGCCGCGAGGAAGTTGACCATGCAGAGGAAGAGGGAGTCGAATTCCGCTTCCTTGAAAATCCGGTGGAAATCCTTGGCGATGCAGAAAGCGGAAAGGTAACCGCCATCCGCGCGCTTTCTTATGAACTGGGCGAACCTGATGCATCCGGACGCCGCAGCCCGGTGGCCGTTAAAGGCAGCGAGCATGATATTCCGTGCGATGCAGTTATTGTGGCGCTCGGCAACAATTCCAACCCCCTGATTCCGCGGACGACGCCGGAAATCAAGACCGATCCCAAAGGCCATATTACTGTTGATGAATCACAGGCAACCAGCATGACCAAAGTGTGGGCGGGCGGCGACATTGTGCTTGGTGCCGCAACGGTTATCCTTGCCATGGGCGAGGGCCGCAAGGCAGCAGCAAGCATCAACGAATACCTGAAGAAGGCCTGACGGCTGGTTTCATACTAAATAATAGACCTGTTCGGAAACTACGTTTCTGCTCAGGTCGGCGAGTTTAAAATCGCTTAAATAGCGCGATTTTAAACATCGCATTCTAGTGTAACCTGTTCTGAAACTGAAGTTTCCGAACAGGTTTACTAAAGGGTTCCGGAGGAACAGTCTTCCGGAACCCTGTTTTTTTTGCCCGCAGGTGCAGTTTCCGGCGGGCTGCTTTCGAAGGTGGAGTTGGAGTCCGCGAAACCGCGTTCCTTCTGCGTCCCTACATTTCCTTGTGCTCAAGCCGCCACTGGATGGTACGCTTCAGGTAGTGGATGTAGGCGGGATCCTTGCACATGTTTTTTCCTTCCGCATCAGAAATCTTTGCAACCGGCCCGTCGTTGCATTCCGTTACCTTCATCACGATGTTGAGCGGGGGAATGTCCGTATCGTTTGCGATGTACGTTCCTATGCCGAATGCCACCCGCGCCTTGTCCCTGAAGTGCCGGTAGAGCGCCGTTGCGCGCTCAAAGTCAAGGCTGTCACTGAAAAGCAGCGTCTTGGTGCGTGGGTCGATGCCGAGCGACTTGTAGTGCTCCATCATCAGCTCGCCCCACGCGTAGGGGTCGCCGGAATCGTGACGCACGCCGGAAAAGAGCGTTGCATAGGTTTTGCGGAAATCCCGGCAGAACACCGGCGTGGTGATAGTGTCGGTCAGGGCAATGCCGTTCAGCACGCCGTATTCTTTTACCCATGATTCCAGCATGTACCAGTTGCTGTATGCCGGGTTGTGCTTGCGGTTGCCCTGCCCCACGCACTGTACAAATTCGTGTGCCATTGTGCCCACGGGCGAAACTCCCAGCTGCTTTGCCAGCAGGACGTTGCTGGTTCCCACGAACAGGGACTCCTTAAAGCCGCATTCTTTCTGCCGCGCCGCAAGCCTGCTGACGGCGTACTCCTGTGCTTCCCGGCTCAGCCTGCGCCGCAGCCCGAATTCAGAGAAGGAACCGAGTGCGTATGTGCCGTCTTCCAGCCCGGCAATTTTTTTGTCTGCGCGCTGGCGGAAGCTGCTGATGAGCTTACCGTAATCAGCGGCCATGCGGAAGTATACTTCGTTTACGATGGCAAGCGTGGGAATTTCATAGAAGGAAGTATTCAGCCAGGTGCCGCTTGTCTCTATGGAAAGCCCGCAGCCGTCTTCCGTCTCTGTTATGGAGAATTCTTCAAAGCGCGGGTGCCAGAGCCGCAGGAAATCAACGTAATTGCGCTTTATCCACTCGATGCCGCGCAGGTAATTCAGTTCATCTTCCGTAAAACGCAGTTCGCAGTACGCCTGCACCTGCCTGCGGATTTCTTCTACCATCTCGTGCGTAAAATGGACGCCTTCGTTGCGGCACTTGAAACCCCACGTGGTCATGTAGCCGGGGAACTGGTGGTAGATGGCCTGTCCCATGCTGAATTTGTACATATCGGTCTCAAGAAGACTTGTTATAATCTGTTCCATGCGTTTCCCCGCGTTTTCATTGAACCTGCCCGGAAATTTCAGTTTCAGAACAGGTTACACTAGAATGCGATGTTTAAAATCGCGCTATTTAAGCGATTTTAAACTCGCCGGCCTGAGCGGAAACCTAGTTTCCGAACAGGTCTAATATGCTTTCAGACAGTGTAGCACTCGCTGCCCCTTTCGTCTAGGCTGGTACTTTAGTGGTAGTGTAGTGGCGGCCGGCACCCCGGCAGCGGACTTTTGGGAGCGGCTTTGTCTTTTTTCCTTGGAAGAATTGTGGAAAAGTGCCGATATTGTTTTAGATGAGGGGAATTGTAATTTTTTTAACATTCAACTTCTCTGGGAGATCTTTATGAAGTTTTTGCGTAGTTTAACCGCAGTCTTGATGCTCTTGCTCATCCATCCCGTTTTTGCGCAGGAGAGTGTCTTTGACGGCGACATTGCGGGAATAATCAACAGGGGAGTGCTGCGGGTTGCCATAACCGCTGTGGATCAGCCCCCCTTCTACTTTACGGGCAAGGACGGCCGGCTGGTCGGGTATGACATAGACCTTGCCACAAAGATGGCGGAAGAACTGGGGGTCAGGCTGGTGATAACCCGCGAAGCTCCTGCCTTCAACGATTTGGTCACACTGGTTTCCTCCGGAAAGGCTGACCTGGCGGTTTCCAAGCTGAGCCGCACGCTTTCCCGTTCCCGATACATCAAATTTTCAAGCCCGTATATGACGTTCAAGCAGGGAATTCTGTTTAACCGCCTGCAGCTTACAAAGGTTGCAAGTGAAGGTGAAGTCAACAAGTTTGTGCGCAACTACAAGGGTTCGATTGGCGTTATTGCGAATTCTTCGTACGCAAACTACGCAAAGGAGAATTTCCCCGGTGCCACGATAAAGGAGTATCCGAACTGGGATGCCGCGGTGCAGGCGCTGACGGCCGGTGAAGTTCTTTCTTTATATAGAGATGAACTGGAGATAAAGCGTGTTTTAAGCTCCGTTCCGAACAGTTCCCTGCTTTTTAAGCCGCTGTACTTTACGGATTTGACGGACCCGATAGCCGTTGCCGTTAAGACGGGGAACACCCAGCTGCTCTATTGGGTCAACGTTTTCCTTGAGCACCAGCCCAAGATGACGGCCGACGAAATCCTTGCAAAATACTCAGGTCAATAGGAGCGGAGTGTATGATTACCAAGATACTCAAAAATCCGATAACAATACTTATTTCCGTAGTCCTCGGAATCCTGTTCGGCTTTTACGAAAAAGACATCGCGCTTTCTTGGGGTGTCATCGGTGACGTGTACCTGAACCTGTTTCAGATGACGGTTATCCCCATCCTTGTTACGTCCATCGTGGCGAGCCTTGCTCAGCTGATGAAGGACGCAAATGCACGCGCGCACATCATGAAAATCCTTATCGTGTTCCTGATAATGCTGGCGGCAACGTCTGTCTTTGGAACGCTGGCAGGAACAACGGCACGCCCCGGCAAGGATTTGGGCGAGGCAACGACTGCCGTTCTGGACAATATAATCAAGTCTTCTGCCGACACAAGCAAGGACGAGATGGCGCTTTATGACCCGTCGCAGGATGTGGGCACCAAGCAGTCTTCGCTGGTGGATTTCTTTGTAAACATCATTCCTTCGAACATTTTCAACTCGTTCAGCAACGGTTCAATCCTGCAGCTGGTATTCTTTTCTATTATATTCGGAGTTGCCATAGGTTTTCTGCGGGAGGACATGTCGTCCAGCCTTATCCATGGGGTTGTCTCGCTGAAAGATTCCTTCCAGAAGCTCATAAGCTGGACAATGTACGGCCTTCCTATCGGACTGGTATTCCTGATGGGAAAGCAGATAGCGCAGGTGGGTGTTGAAATACTCCTTGCGATGGTCAAGTTTATCGTTGTGTTCTACATGGCGGGGCTTGCCGCAATGTTTGTCTGTACGGTAATCATCTGGATTCGTTCCGGCATAAAGAGTCCTGTTGAAGTGCTGAAAAAAGTGATGGATCCGGTGATTATCTGTTTTGCTACGCGGAACAGTTTTGCCGCCATGCCGTCTTCTATTTCCGCGCTCAAAAGCCTGGGCTTCGGCGAGAACATGGTTGATCTGGTGTTCCCGCTGGGCCTGACGGTGCTGCGTTTCGGCAACATCATGTATTTTGCGCTGGCATCCTGTTTTGTTGCGCAGATATACAATGCAACGCTGCCGGCTTCTTCACTCATGCTGATTGTTATCGGTTCGCTGCTGGCGGGAACGGCGACCGCGGGTGCGTCAGGCCTGCTGACGCTGCCGATGATTTCCCTTATCCTTGACCCCATCGGGCTTCCGGTGGAATCCATCCTTGTGGTCTTCATGGCGATTGACTCCCTGATAGACCCGATGCGTACGTTATTGATAGTCTATATGAACATTGCAACAACTTCTCTGGTTGCCCCCAAAGAGACGGCGGAGGAACGGGCCGCAAATGCCCGGCTCCGGGAAGCTGCCGCCGAAGGAAGCAACATTTTTATGCTGGAACCGGTACAGAAAGAAAAAGTCATGCCGGAAACAATGCCTGCCGCTGCATCTGCAGGCTCTTCGCTTGCCGCGATGCCCCGGCCTGCTGCCATGGCGGTTCCCGTGCGCACGGCTTCTGCTCCGGCGGCAGCACCTGCTGCATCGTCGCATTCCAGCGGCATGAAAATCAAAATCCGCGATGCCCTTGTTATATTGAACACGGTGCTGCTCGTCCTGACGGCGGCAATCATCATCCGCATAAACTCCCACGGAACACAGGATTCCGTGTATTCGGTCTCAACCAAGCTTGTTACTGAAATCCTCAAGTCGGTGGATACAAAGCTTGAAGCCTACTATACGCCTGCTGACCAGGAAATTCACAGCATTGCCTTCCATTACTGGAACGAAGATAAGTTCCACTTTAGGGAAGACAGCGAGAGCGCGCTGGACTATTTTATGGAGCTGCTGAGCACGCACCGCGAGTTCGCGATGGTCTACTTTGGCGATACTGAGGGTAACCTGATAATGGGCCGGCGCATGCCCGACGGCTCCCTGACCCGGCGCTACATAACGCGCACAAGTAATTCCGTCATTACCCGCTACATTCACGAGAACAAGCAGTACAACGCAAGTTTCCCGACAAGCGTGGATGCGCTGGAAAACGGCTATGACCCCCGCACGCGCGGCTGGTACAAGAAGGCGGTGGAAAACAAAAAGACCGTCTGGACAAACGTGTACATTTTTGCAACCGACAATATGCCGGGCTTCTCCTGCGCTTCGCCTGTCTATGACGAAAACGGAAAGCTGCTGGGCGTTGCCTGTATAGACATTGGAATCCGCGACCTTTCGCTCTATCTGGGAAAAATCTCCACGACGGAGAATTCGCGCCTCTTCATCTATGACCAGGACAACCAGATTATCGCGAAACCCCTGAAGGCGGAAGACCCGATCGGCACGCTGCTCAACGTTTATCCGGCGGCTGACGGCAGCAACACCTATTCAATGAAGAAGGTGGACGACCGGGCTGACCCCATCATTGCCGAGGCATTCGAAAACAGCCGGGGCAGGGTCAACACGAACGGCATTTACTCCTTCAAGCTGGACGGCAAGAACTACTTCTGCAAGGTTGATTCCATGCCGCTGGACGAGGAACTTTCGATGAACATCGGAATGGTCATCCCGGACAACGACATTATGGGCATCGTCTACAAGAACAACCGGACGGTCATGTTTATCTCCCTCATCGTCATTGGCGTGGCGATTGTAGTTTCCGTGCTGGTTTCATCGCTCATCTCAAAGCCGATGAAGACGCTTTCTGCCGAGATGAACAACATAAAGGAACTTGCAATTGATGACGGCGACGTGAGTATTGATTCCGGCATCAAAGAAATTGACAACATGGTCGATTCTTTCCAGGGCATGAAGCGCGGCCTGGTGAACTTCAAAAAGTATGTGCCGTCCGACCTGGTGACCCAGCTGGTGCGGAACAGCCAGACCGCAGAAATCGGGGGCAAAAAGCAGACGCTGACGCTCCTCTTCTCCGATATAGAGAATTTCACGGGCATTTCGGAAAAGACAAAGCCGGAAGATCTGGTGAACCGCCTGTATGATTACTTCTCGCTTTTTGCCCACACCATATCCGGCAACCGGGGCACCATCGACAAGTACATCGGCGACTCCATCATGGCATTCTGGGGTGCACCGATTGCAATGGACATAAAGCAGCATGCCACGCTTGCCTGCCGCTCCGCGCTCATCTGCCAGACGCAGGGCTTTAACCTGTCCAATGCATGGATCCGCGAAGGCAAGCCCAAATTCCGTACCAGGTTCGGCATCCACACGGGCGAAGTCGTTGTCGGCAACATGGGCTCGGACGAACGCATCAACTACACGGTGCTCGGCGACAACGTGAACCTTGCCAGCCGCCTTGAGGGAATCAACAAGTACTACGGTACCGAAATTATCATCAGCGGGATTACGCACGACCTGGTGCAGGAAGATTTTGAATTCCGCCTGCTGGACAAGATTACGGTGAAGGGCAAGACCAAGCCGCTCTACATCTATGAACTGCTTGCGGAAAAAGGCAAGCTTGACCAGAACATCCTCAAAGTCTACCGCGGCTACGAAAAGGGTCTCAAGTTCTACTTTGAAGGCGACTGGGACAACTGCATCAAGTATATGTCTGCGGTTATCCGCCGCCTGGACGACAAGGCTGCGGCAGTTATCAAGGAACGGGCAGAAAGCTTTAAGCTGAATCCGCCGGAAGATTGGAAGGGAGTGTACGCGTTTGACAAAAAATAGGAAAGCAATCGGCATAGTGGGCGGCATGGGCCCCTATGCCGGGATGGATCTGGAACGCAAAGTCTTTGACTGCGTGGAGGCAAAAAACGATCAGGAATATCCTGATGTGTTTATGATTTCTGCGTCCCGGCTGATTCCTGACCGGACGTACTACATTCTGCATCCCGAAGCGGAAAACCCCTGCACGGGAATCGAGTATGTGGTTCAGAAACTTGCCGAAATCGGGGCAACGCACATAGCCGTTCCCTGCAATACCGCCCATTCCCCCATCATCATGAACCAGGTGCGCCGTTTTATCGAAATCAGGGGACTGGACGTGGTGCTGATGAATATTGTGGAGGAAACCTACAAGTGGGTCAAAGAGAACATCAAGGAGCGGAAGATTGTCCTGTACGCAACGGCGGGAACCTACCACTCCGGCGTGTACCACAAGTTCTTTGACCCGGACGGCGAGTTCCAGATTGTGGAACCGGAGGAAGCGGACCGGAAGCTTATCTGGGAAGCCATCTACAACCGTGACTACGGAATCAAGGCTTGTTCCAACCCCATAACGGATCAGGCGGTAGAAAACTTCCGTATAGTTACGGAAAAGATGCTTGCCGAAGGCTACAGCACCTTCATCATGGGCTGCACCGAGATACCGCTGGCAATGGGACGCCTGCGCCTGCCTGTTACCAAGATAGACCCCGCAAAAATCCTTGCCCGCGCGCTCATCAAGGAAGTCTGCCCCGAAAAACTCAAGGTGTAAGGCTTTCCTGCCGGTGCTGCCGGCCGGCGGTATGGTAGTTCTGCGCTACTGTACAAAATGCACGCAATCTGCTATACTCTTTTGCCAATGGCAGCCGCAGCTTTCAGACAGTTGGTAGTTCCTCTTTTTCTTTGTACCAGTCCGGCGCGGCTGTTAATGTTTCCGTTTGTTTTGTTTTTTGTATGTGTGGACCGCTTTTTTAGCGTTTGTCCACATTTTTTTTGCCCGTTGGCTTTGAACTGTAAAAAAATGAGAACCTCGAGAAACTTCAGTTTTTTTGAGATGCCCAAATATACGGGAAGCTCTAAAAACTTAAGTTTTTAGAGCTTCCCATAAGAGAGCTGTTTGGAATCCGACGGGATTCCTGAACAGATCCGATACTTACCGCAAGGAGTATACAATGCCTTTAAATGCAGATATTCACAAGGTTATGGTTATTGGTTCCGGTCCGATTATCATCGGGCAGGCCGCGGAATTTGACTACGCGGGCAGCCAGGCCTGCAAAGCCCTTAAGGAGCAGGGGCTTGAAGTGGTTCTGGTAAACTCAAACCCTGCAACCCTGATGACTGACCATGCAATGGCAGACCAGATTTACATAGAGCCGCTCATTCCGGAGACAATCCAGCGTATCATTGAAAAAGAAAAGCCTGATTCAATCCTTTCAACGCTCGGCGGACAGACCGGGCTGACGCTGTGTATGGAACTGGCAAAGTCCGGCTTCCTTGAAAGCCACGGCGTAAAGCTGCTCGGTGCAAAGCCGGAGACCATTGACAAGGCGGAAGACCGCCAGCTGTTTAAGGACACGATGGAATCCATCGGGGAACCGTGCATTCCGTCCAAGGTTGTAACGAATTACGAAGATGCGGTTGATTTTGTAAAGAACGTCATCGGCTACCCGGCAATAATCCGCCCGGCATTCACCCTGGGCGGCACCGGCGGCGGCATTGTGCATGATGATGCGGAGCTGGACGAGATTGCCCACAACGGGCTGCACCGTTCCCCCATCCATCAGATTCTGGTGGAAAAATGCATTTCCGGCTGGAAGGAAATCGAATTCGAGGTCATGCGCGACCACGCGGGCAATGTGCTTACGGTCTGTTCAATGGAAAACTTTGACCCGGTTGGCGTGCACACCGGGGACAGCATTGTCATTGCGCCCACCGTTACGCTCAGTGACAAGGAATACCAGATGCTCCGCTCAGCGGCGCTCAATATCATCAGCTCGCTGGGTATGGAAGGCGGCTGCAACTGTCAGTTTGCCCTTAAGCCGGACAGCTTTGAGTATGCCGTCATCGAGGTGAACCCCCGCGTTTCCCGCTCTTCCGCGCTTGCTTCAAAAGCGACCGGCTACCCGATAGCAAAGATTGCCACGCTCATCGCCATCGGCTACAATCTGGATGAAATCCCCAATTTCGTGACCAAGAAAACCGCCGCCTGCTTTGAGCCGGTGCTGGATTATGTGGTGGTGAAATTCCCCAAGTTCCCCTTTGATAAATTTGTGTATGCCGCCCGCAAGCTGGGCACGCAGATGAAGGCGACCGGCGAGGTCATGGCAATCGGGCACAATTTTGAGACCGCCATCATGAAGGCTGTCCGCGGGGCCGAAATCGGCGTGAACAGCCTGAACCTGCCTGCCTTTGCCGAAGAGAGCGACGATGATATCCGCCGCCGGGTGGGCGAATGCACCGACCAGCGCATTTTTGCCATCTTTGCGGCTATCAGGCGCGGCATTATGTCGCTGGAAGACATCCATGCGGTAACAAAGATTGATTTGTGGTTCCTTGCGCACCTGAAGACGCTTTCCGATATGGAAGACTATTTTGCCGGCGTCAAGGCCGGAAAAGCTGCCCTTGACCAGGAACATTATGTTGCCGCAAAAAAACTCGGTTATCTGGACACGCTTATCGAGCAGCTGTGCGGCATCAGCCTTGCTCAGCAGAAAGCCGTTGTTCCGCTTGCTCCCAGCTACAAAATGGTTGATACCTGCGCAGGTGAGTTCAACGCGGAAACCCCCTACTTCTATTCTGACTGCGACAGCGAGAACGAAGCCGCACAGTTCCTGGAGGAGCTGCGCGGCGGTGCTGCAGGGCCGCAGGGCAAAGCCGTTTCCCCGCATGCTTCAAAAGGAACGATTGTCGTGCTTGGTTCCGGCCCCATCCGCATCGGGCAGGGCATTGAATTTGACTACGCGAGCGTGCAGTGCGTGTGGGCGCTCAAGCGGCTCGGCTACGATGTGGTGACGATAAACAACAATCCGGAGACGGTTTCCACGGACTTTGATACGAGCGACCGCCTGTACTTTGAGCCGCTCACCCCGGAAGACGTTATGGGCGTCATCAACACAGAAAAGCCGCTGGGCGTGGTTGTGGCATTCGGCGGCGGCACGGCAATCAAGCTTGCAAAGTTCCTCGACAGCCACGGCGTAAAAATCCTCGGTACCAGCGCGGATGCAATCGACCTGGCAGAAGACCGCGAGCGCTTCGAAGAGCTGTGCGAACGCCTGCGCATCAACCGCCCCAAGGGCCTGACCGTGTTCACCGAAAAAGAAGCGCTTGAAGCAACGGCAAAGCTCGGCTACCCGGTGCTGCTGCGCCCCAGCTACGTGCTCGGCGGCCAGAACATGATTGTTGCTTTCAACGATGACGATGTGCGCGAGTACATGAAAATCATCCTTGCGCAGGGAATTGAAAACCCCGTGCTGATTGACCAGTACATGATGGGCATTGAGCTTGAAGTTGACGGCATCTGCGACGGCGAGGACGTGCTGATTCCGGGCATCATGGAACACATTGAGCGCACGGGCATCCATTCGGGGGACAGCATTGCGGTGTACCCCAGCTGGAACCTGAATGACATCATGCGCGAAAAAATCATCAGCCAGAGCCGCGGCCTTGCACTTGCGCTCGGAACCAAGGGCCTGGTGAACATCCAGTACCTTATCTACAACAACGATTTGTACATCATCGAAGTGAACCCGCGCTCAAGCCGCACGGTGCCCTACATCAGCAAGGTGTCCGGAGTGCCGATGGTGGATCTTGCGGTGCGGGCAATGCTGGGCGGCAAACTGCGCGACATGGGCTACGGCACCGGTCTGTACCGCCTGCCGCCGTATTTTGCCGTAAAGGTTCCGGTATTCAGCTTTGAGAAGCTGATGGATGTTGATACGCATCTTGGTCCGGAGATGAAGTCCACCGGCGAGGTGCTTGGCATTGCCTCTACCCGCGAAGAAGCGATTTTCAAGGGCTTGATTGCAGCGGGCTATTCCATGAAGCGCACCGGCGGAGTCTTGTTCAGCGTACGCAAAACCGACCGCTACGAACTGCCCGACCTTGCGCGCAAGTTCTACGACATGGGCTTCCGCCTCTATGCTACCGAAGGCAATGCGCAGACTTTGCGCGACTTCGGCATGGAAGTTGAAGTAGTGAACAAAATCCACGAGAACCCGGACAATAATCTGCTTACCCTGCTGGACAGCGGAAAAATCGATTATGTCATCAGCACGAGTGCCAAGGGGCGCGACCCCCATGCAGACAGCGTGCGCATGCGCCGTCATGCGGTGGAGCGTGACATTCCGTGCCTTACGGCAATCGACACGGCGAATGCCATTGCCAACTGCCTTAAGAGCAAGTACAATGCGGAAAACGTGGAGCTGGTGGACATCAACTGCCTGCGCCGTACCAAGCAGATGCTGCACTTTGCAAAGATGGATTCCACCGGTAACGACTTTATCGTGATTGATGCGATGACGCAGGCGGTGAACAATCCTGCGGGACTTGCCGTCCGCCTGTGCGACCGTCTGAACGGCGGCATTGGCGCGGACAGCCTTGTGCTCATTGAACACAGTAGCGTTGCAGATGCAAAGATGCGCTTCTTTAACCAGGACGGCAGTGAGGGGCGGATGGCCGGAAATGCAATCCGCTGCGTGGGCAAGTTCCTGTACGACAATGACATCGACGGCATTACCGAAAAGCACGGGCGTAAAACCGATGCAACCGAAAAAATTACGATCGAAACCGAAGCCGGCGTAAAAACGCTGGTGCTGTACAAGCAGAACGGCAAGGTAACGAGCGTAACGGTCGACATGGGTGCGCCGTATTTTGAACCGGAAAAACTTCCCACTCTGCTGGAGGCCAGGGCGCTCAGTCCGCTGAATCTTGTTGCCGGCAGCAATGCAGAGGAAGTAAAGCGTGCCGTGTCTGCAGGGCTGCTGCCGGAAACTGCAATTGTCAACGCTCCGCTTTCGCTTGATGAACAGGCAGAAAACGGCGGCTCCGGGGCAGAGTCTGAGAGTGCACTGTCTTACCGCGTAACCTGCGTGGGCGTGGGTAACCCGCACTGCGTTGTGTTCAGCCACTTTGTAGACAAGGAACCGCTTGCAGAAATCGGACCGAAGTTTGAGCATCACAAGATGTTCCCGGAGCGGACGAATACTGAGTTTGTGCGTGTGGTCGGCCCGAACGAGCTTAAAATGCGCACGTGGGAACGCGGCAACGGAGAAACGCTTGCCTGCGGTACCGGTGCATGTGCGGCAGCGGTTGCCGCCGTGCTTAACGGCTACAGCCCGCTTGGCGAAGACATCACCGTGCGTGTACGCGGCGGCACACTGCATGTGTGCTACACCGGCGGCAGCGTCCTGTTAACCGGCGAAACGCGCCTGTGCTTTGAAGGCAGCATAGAAATATAATCCGTACAAAAAAAGGGCAGCTGGCAGCTGCCCTTTTTCTTTTTCCCCGGATGATGATGCAGCAGATGCATGTTTCTATAATATGCAATTTTAAAATATTGGTTAACTTATTTTGGCCTTTACAAATGAATCTCTAGTTTTTAGAACTAGTTCCCGAACACTATCGCAGACAGCGACGGGCAATTCTTCGAGAGCATCTATAAGTATTTTGTTTTTTCTGTACAGTGCAAGTTCTTGTTTTTCCAGTTCATTTTGATTCAATGTTTCTTTACTTTCAGAAATAGCATTCTCTTCCCCTAGAAGACTTTCCAGTGACATTCCGACTATCTTTGAAATCTTAAGTGCCAAGTCTGCATGAGGCATTGAGTTTTTGTTCATACCGTTGATAATGGTTGAATAAGGAACACCCGCCCTGAATGCAAGATCTTTTACTTCTAAATTTTTATACGGCAACTGATTTTTTACATTAATCCAGAATGAACTCATATCCAGCATTATTACCGAATTGCGATATCTACTTGCAAAATAATCTTCAAAGCGATATATTATCGTTATAAAGATTTCATATCTGTAAAGGGATATCATGCTTTTCTGTTCTATAACTTTCCTAGTATTCTTTTTGCCTGCTGTGCTGATTTTTTATTATATTTTGCCCAGCTTGACCTATAGGAATTGTATACTGTTTTTTGCAAGCCTACTTTTTTACGCATGGGGTGAACCAAAATTCGTTTTTCTGATGCTTGCATCGATTATATTCAACTATATTATGGGGATTCAGATAGGGAAAGATCCTGTCTATAAAAAGACTGTTCTTTTTATTGCAATTCTTATGAATCTTGGTATTCTATTTATTTTTAAATATCTTGGATTTTCATGCAAAATCATAGATGTCATTTTGGATACCCTACATATTAAACCTCTTACAATCATTAACCTTATAATGCCCATAGGAATTTCATTTTATACTTTTCAGGAAATTTCTTATCTTGTTGATGTATACCGTAAGCCGGAACTTGCCCAGAAGAATTTTCTGAATTTAGGACTTTACATTACATTCTTTCCCCAGCTTATTGCAGGTCCTATCGTCCGCTATCGGGATATAAATGAACAGCTTTCAATACGGAGGGAAAGTGTTCCTCAGTTTGCAGAAGGTCTTGAGCGTTTTATTATTGGTCTGAGTAAAAAAGTTCTTCTTGCAAATACTTTTGCGCTTGTCTGTGATAGTGTCTATGAATCATATTTTTATAGCTATGGGACATACCTTGCATGGATTGCGGCAATAGCCTACACATTGCAGATTTATTATGATTTTTCAGGATATTCGGATATGGCAATTGGACTTGCAAAACTATTTGGTTTTGAGCTGCCTGAAAACTTTAACTATCCTTATGCAGCATCTTCGATAACAGATTTTTGGAGAAGATGGCACATTTCGCTGACAAGTTTTTTCCGTGATTATGTTTATGTTCCTCTTGGAGGAAATAGAAAAGGTAAACTACGTACAATATTGAATAGGTTTATCATATTTTTCATAACAGGATTATGGCATGGAGCTGCTTTTACTTTTATTCTGTGGGGAGTGGCTCATGGATTTTTAATGGTTACTGAACGAGCTTTCCAAAAGCAAGAATTAAATAAAAAAAACAATGTCTTTTTGAAATTTTTTGCTCATCTTTACACATTATTCTTCGTGGTGATTTTGTGGGTACTTTTCAGAGCTGGAATAGAACAGACTCCAAAACTTTTGTTAAAAATGCTGGGAATGAATAGCATTCCATTTATCCAAGATGAATATTTGCTCCTGATGATTGATACGAAATTCTATATATTTACGGTGATTGGAATTCTATTCGCTTTTCCGTGGTGGAGAAAAATTGAATTGTTTTATACCAATATCGTACTAGTAAAAAAAATCTTTTTAGCTGTGAAATATTTTATCCTCATTTGTCTGCTTGTGCTTTGTTATGCAAATCTTGCAGGTAATTCATACAATCCATTTATTTACTTCAGGTTCTAACATGAGAAAGTTGCAAATTATTTTTATAATCATTGTACTTGGCATATTTTTTATTCCGATTTTAAAATTTAACAAAAACAGTACACTTTCAGAAGAAGAAAACAGGAATCTTGCTGTACTTCCCATTATCAAAGAATATAAAATTAAGAAGTTTTTTATTGATTGTGATTCCTATTTTGAGGATAGATTTGGTTATCGCCGGGAACTGATTTCTCTCAATAATAACTTGAACAAGCTTATACGGAAAAATAATATTCTGGTCAGCAGCAAGGCTATTCAAGGAAAAAAAGGCTGGTTCTTTTACAGAGCAGAAGGAAATCATGACGATTTTTATAAAATGAATTTATGGAATGAAAAAGAGTGTAGTGATTTCAAGAACAAAATCGAAAGGATATCCAACTGGTGTGACGTACAGGGAATCCCCTATATTTTTCTAATATGCCCGAATAAACATTCTGTATATGAAGAATATTATCCATTTGACCGCCCTGAAGGAATTACGAGGGCTGATCAAATTTCAAAAATTTTTACTGAGTTGAATGTTCCTTATATTTTCCCGCGAGACTTTTTGATTTCAAAAAAAACAGAATATGATTTTCCGCTTTATTATGAAACAGATACACATTGGAATTCGCAGGGGGCATATCTGGCATTTACTCTACTAAAAAAGGAAATAGAATCATTTTTCCCATATACAGAATTCCCACAAATTGAATACGAGGTAAAGATAGAATATTCCATGACTACAGGCGATATCCTTCCAATGCTTAGTGTAGCCCGTTCAAAGTGTACGCTGCCAAGACTTTCTCCTGCCAAGCATAAGGATAGTGATTTCTATACCTATGTAAAAAATGCCGGTAGAAAAGGAGTTTACACAAAGAGTGGGGACGAAAGGCTGCCTCATGCACTTATTTTCCGTGATTCATTTTTTACGGCGCTAGAACCATTTGTGTCTCCTCTTTTTTCGGAAGCGGAATATCATTGGAAACAATTCAGTGAAGAAGATAAATCGTATGTATTACAATATAAACCGGATATAATTATTTTTGAGGCAGTAGAGCGGTATGCTCCAGTGATTGTGAACTAAACTGGTAGGGTGTTTTTTAGCCTCTTTCAGTCAAAAATGCAATAAGTCACTCTATAGGGGGATAAATATGTGAAATTCCTCCCCCTATAGAGTGATTTTTATTGATTTTTGGTCAGTTAATGCTCAACGGCAGAAAAGCTGCTGAGACTTCCGAATTGTATAACGGGCTTGAAATAAACGTGCTGCCTGTGTGGAAGTGGATACTGCTTAACGGGAATAACTAACAGCTGCAGTTTCCTTCTTGTCCCCCCGTCTGCTTTCGTGCTAAGATGGAGCGTGACGGCGCAGAGACGTTGTCGGGCTGCGAGGGGGAGTGCTGCGCCGGGTGCGGGCGGATTTTTTTGCAAGGAGCGGACATGAAAAACTTTGCGGTATTCATTGCGGTGGCGCTGCTGCACCTTGCCGTATTGCCGTATGCTGCTGCCGTAACAAAACAAACGGTCGTATTCAGGGGGCGGAGCGGCAACCTGACGGCGGAGGTCCCGGAAGATTTGGTTCCGCTCCTGGAGGACAATCGGGGTTCCATAGAGCGGGCACTGCAGGACAATAATGTTTCCCAGTCAGAATTGAACAACATCAGCAGCACTATCTGCAACCAGTATGATGCAATTCACATTGATTTTCTCTATTCAAAACTGCTGAACGGAATTCTGGATGTGAGCGGGCTGGTGGACAGGGTTATTCCGAACTCTCAGGCTCAGCAGAGTGTGTGGGCGCAGTCTCTTATTTCTTCCAACCGCCCGGAAAAATACAAGGTTGCGGGCGGCGGCCTGAACATGGGCATGACGGTATTCGGGTTCAATGTGCTGGAAGGTTTGACCGGTCCGCTTGGCATGAAGAAGCTGAGCCTCGGCCCGGTTTTCCTGCCTACGCTCACGCTTGATGCCCGTGTGTGCGGTTTTGTGGTTCCCATGGATTTTGGCCTTGCTTTCAGCATGTTTGATACATCGGCGATTGGCCCTGTTTCCCGGGCACTGGATCCGGTAAGCTTTAATTTTCTGACAATCGGCGGCGATGTGCGCTATGCATTTTTCAACGGCAAGCGGAGCCATGTTACGGCATCCGGCGGGGCCGGGATCTACTACACAAAGTCTGGCCTTGGCATAGACGGCGACAGTGCGCAGGTTTCCATTGATTTCAGTACGCTGACGGCGTTCCTGAGCGCGCAGGCATCCTATAAATTCCATGTGCTGGTTCCCTTCCTGGGGGCGCGCTTTATGCTGAGCCGTTCTGACGTCAACTGGAATGTGCATGCAAACTGGAACAAAATCCTGGACGCGGAAAACAGCAGCCTGATTCGGGATGCTGTCCGTTACCATATTCTGCCGTCGACGATGGCGGGTTCGGGCACGTCGCATATCTGGGAGAATCCCAAGCTGGACATCTACGGAGGACTTGGCTTTGAGTTCGGGGCGTTCTACCTTACGACGGGGCTCTGCTATGATCCCTTCAGCACAGTGTTCTCCGGCTCGCTCAGCACAAGGCTTGTTTTCTAGGCGGCACTGTGCTATAGTTTTGGCATGGGACTTTTTACGAAGCCGGAGAAAACCCCGGCACAGACTGTTGTGCAGGATGTGCTCAAAGCCCAGAAAAATGAGCGGGCACTCATCATTGCAAACCCGGAGACGAATGTTATCGCGCAGGAGCTTTTTACTGCGCTGCAGGAAATCGGAGCAAGGCCGGTACTCATATTCCAGCCGAAAAAATCATCCATGGATTATGCGGAAGATGCCGTTATCGGCGCGCTGAAAACTGCGCCGGAACTGGTGCTTTCCATTTCTGCCGTAAAGCTTGGCAAGGACAGGGAAGGCATTGCCAACCCGTACAAGAACGAAGCAACCGGCACTACCTATGACAGCATCTTTGACTATCTTCTTGCCGGAAAAAAGACCATGCGTGCAATCTGGACGCCGGGGCTGACGGAAGACATGTTTGCGCGCACCGCACAGATTGACTACAAGCTGCTTGGCGAACGCTGCCGCAAAATCTGCGCAAAGTACGAGGGCGCTGCCAGCATTCACGTTACGGCACCCGGCGGTACGGACGTTACCGTGGGAGTCACAGGGCGGAAAGGCCTGAGCGATGACGGTGATTTTTCAAAGCCGGGCAGCGGCGGCAACATTCCTGCCGGCGAAGTGTTCATCAGCCCTGTAGTCGGTACGACGGAAGGAAAAATTGTCTTTGACGGCAGCATGACGTTCAGTGACGGCGATGCGCTGCTCCAGACGCCCATAAGCGTTTCGGTGAAGGGCGGTTTTGTGACCGATATTTCCGGCGGGGCGGAAGCAAAGCGCCTCCTCAAGGATGTAACGGCAGCAGAAAAAGAAGCATTCCTACTGGAAACTGCCGGAAAGCTCAGTGCCGGCAGCGGTGCCGTATACAGCAAAAATGCCCGCAACATTGGGGAGCTCGGCATTGGGCTGAACCCCGCCGCAACCATTACGGGCAATATGCTGGAAGACGAAAAGGCATTCAGAACATGCCATTTTGCCATCGGGCAGAATTACGACGATGATGCTCCCGCCCTCATCCATTTTGACGGTGTTGTCCGCACACCGACGGTTACCATCACGTATGCGGACGGCAGTATCTGTACGCTGCTCAGGGACGGCGAGCTGCAGCTTTAGCTTCTGCTTCGCGGACGGCCTGCATGGCATCTGATGTCTGGAGCAGCGTTTCCCGCGTCATGTCCTCGCTGTGCTTGAGCATGGCGACGGGAACTCCATACGCTTTTTCCAGCGCAGCATCCGTAAGGACTTCTTCCGGGGTGCCGTACTCCATGGTGCGGTCGGGATAAAAAAGCAGTATGGTTTCTGCATAGCGGCGGCTCAGGGCAATTTCATGCATGGAGATGAAGATTGCCGTGCCTGTTTTTGCCGCGTATTCCTTCAGGTAGGCGAGGGCCTTTTCCTTCTGGGCTTCTTCCATGGCAAACAGCGGCTCGTCCATAAAGCAGCTGGCGCTGCCATAAAGCAGGCTGAATGCAAGCAGCGTCCGCTGGATTTCGCCTTTGCTCAGGCCGGTAAGTCCGTGATTGAGCACCGGTTCCAGTTCAAACACATCTATGACTTCGGCAAGCAGGTCGCCGTCTCCGCGCAGTGCCTTTGTCGTGCCTTTCAGGGCGCCGTTTCTGTACACAAAATCAAGGAGCGCAGCCACTTTTTCGTCCGTATCAAATTCCATGTTCTGGTAGATGACCGACGCAAGCAGGTTCTTCTTTTCTTCGCTGAGCGCGGCGATATCTTCCCCAAAGAGGGTGCAGCGCCCGTTCTGCGGCACAAGCCTTCCGCTTGCAAGCATGAGGAAGGTCGATTTTCCGGAACCGTTGGGGCCAACAAGGCTGGTGAAACCGGAGGGAATCTCCCCGGAAAAATGATCGAAAACCGGGGCCGGCACTATCTGTGTACCGTCGGCGGCAAGGTCCCCCTCTACCGGGGGATACGCAAAGGAAACATCTGAAAATTCAATGCACTTCATTATGGTTCATAAGGATAGCAGAGCGGTGGGGAAAAGTCCATAGCAGGGGCATTTCTTCCGCCCCGTATGCTTGACATATCCAAAAAATTAGTGTACTATAACTATAGTAAATAATACAGTACTTCCAGAAGCTTAAGGCACTGAAAGCAACTGAATGCTGATAATCATCAGCAGTAGTGACTGCTGGTGATGCATAGATAAACCGGTGATTGTGCGGCAGCGGACCGCAGCATCCCAAGGAGTACAGCTTATGCCTTTGTCTTTTTCAAAAACTGGTGAGTCAGTGAAGATTTCCAGGATAAATGGAAATGAATCTGTAAAAAAACATTTGTCAGACTTAGGCTTTGTCGTTGGCGAAAAAGTTTCAGTGATTTCTGCCATCGGCAACGGAAACATAATCGTTAAGGTGAAGGAAACCCGCGTTGCCATCGACAGGATGCTCGCGGACAAAATCATCGTCTGAGGCATCGGCCTCTTTTTTCGGGGCGCGTGTGCGCCCTGCACATTTATCAGAAATTTTTAGCTTACTCGTCTGGTTTGCAGGGCTGCTGCATTTGCGGCAGTTCATAGGAGTATTAATATATGAAAACATTGAAGGATGCTGCCGTGGGAACGACGGTGAAGGTCAAACGCCTTTCTGGTGAAGGAGCGCTCCGCCGCCGTCTCATGGACATGGGGTTCACGAACAGCTGTGAGGTTTTTGTCAGGAAAGTTGCTCCTCTTGGAGACCCCATTGAGGTGACTGTCCGCGGTTACGAGCTGAGCGTGCGCAAGGCCGATGCCGAATGCATAGAGGTGGTGTGAGTTATGGCAAAGATTAAAATAGCACTTGCCGGAAATCCCAATTGCGGCAAAACTACAATGTTCAATTCCCTGACGGGGGCTGCCCAGTATGTGGGCAACTGGCCGGGGGTTACGGTAGAAAAGAAAGAAGGGAACCTGAAGGGCGACAAAGATATTGCCGTCACTGACCTGCCCGGCATCTATTCCCTTTCTCCTTATACGAATGAAGAAGTGGTGAGCCGCGATTATCTGGCCAGCAAGGAACCTTCTTCCGTGCTCAATATTGTGGATGCCACCAACATCGAGCGCAATCTGTATCTTACCACGCAGATTCTGGAACTTGGCAAACCGGTTGTCATTGCGCTGAACATGGTGGACGCAATGCGCAAGTCCGGAGCAGACATTGATATAAAGAAGCTTTCCGAGCGGCTCGGCTGCAAGGTTGTAGAAACTGTTGCCCTGCACGGCGACGGCGTAAAAGAAGCTGCGCAGGCTGCTGCTGCCGAAGCACGCGAAGCTGCGGTACGGGTTCCCGCCGCGTGTTTTGCTGCCGACGTTGAGGCTGTGATTTCCGAGATGCAGGCTGTCCTGCCGGATTCCGTGGAAGAACATCTGAAGCGCTGGACTGCAATTAAGGTGCTGGAACGCGATTCTGTTGTGCTCCAGCGGCTTTCCCTGTCTGCGGACGCTGCTGCAAAGGCAGAGGCGCTCACTAAGAAAATTGAAAGCGCAAAGGATGATGACATTGAGTCCATCATCACGAACGAGCGCTACAACTATATTACGTCCCTGCTCAAAGGCATTCTTACAAAACCCAGGAAAAAGATGACTGTCTCTGACAAGATTGACAGCATCGTTACGAACAGAGTGCTCGGCATTCCGATTTTCCTTGTTGTGATGTGGTTTGTGTACTGGGTTGCAGTTTCCACTGTCGGCGGCATGGCAACTGACTGGGCAAACGATTCCTTTGTGGGCGGCATACAGGGCTGGGTTGAAGAAGTGCTGGGGAATGCCGGTGCAAATGAAATCCTTACCGACTGTATTGTAAACGGCATTATCGGCGGTCTTGGTGCCATCTTTGGCTTCCTGCCGCAGATGGCGATTCTGTTCCTGCTGCTTTCCATCCTTGAGGACTGCGGCTACATGGTGCGCATTGCATTCGTCATGGACAGACTGTTCCGGCACTTCGGACTGTCCGGCAAGTCCTTCATTCCGCTCCTCATTTCTTCCGGCTGCGGCATTCCCGGCATTATGGCAAGCCGCACCATCGAGAACGAAAACGACCGCCGCATGACGATTATGACGACGACGTGGATTCCCTGCGGTGCAAAGCTTCCGGTCATTGCCCTGCTTGCTGCGGTCATAGGCAGCAAACTGAGCGGCGGGGACGCATCTTTCATCGGGCCGCTCATGTACCTTGTTGGCATTGCGGCGGTGCTTGTTGCGGCAATCTGCCTGAAGAAGACCAAGGCTTTCCATGGTCCCGCGGCTCCCTTCGTCATGGAGCTGCCGCAGTACCACCTTCCGCAGCCCAAGACCGTCCTCCTGCATACCTGGGAGCGCGTCAAGAGCTTTATCATCAAGGCCGGAACCATACTGTTCCTTGCCTGCCTTGTCATGTGGTTCCTTTCCAGCTACGGTTTTGGCGAAGAAGGATTCGGACTTGTGGATGCCAACGATTCGCTCCTTGCAAAAGTCGGCGGCGTGCTGCGCTACCTCTTCATTCCGCTGGGATTCGGCGGTGCTGAAGGCGGCTGGCAGGCAGCAGCATCTTCCATCTCCGGCTTCTCTGCAAAAGAGGCAATTGTTTCCACGATGGGCGTCCTTGCCAACATTGACCCCGAAGTGGCAGAAGCAGCGCTGGAGGAAGAAGAAGCAATCTCTACGGTTACGGCCGCAGTGGGCACCTGGTTCCCCACGGGACTGGCAGCCTTCAGCTTCCTGATGTTCAACCTGCTTGATTCCCCGTGTCTTGCGGCAATCGCAACCATGGCAAATGAGCTGAACAGCCGCAAATGGTTCTGGTTCGCAATACTCTTCCAGAACCTGTGCGCCTACACGCTCACGCTCATAGTGTATCAGCTTGGCATGTTCTTCGTGCACGGCGTGTTCGGAGTATGGACGGTCATAGCATTCCTGCTGCTTGTGTTCGTGCTCTTTGCCTTGTTCAGGAAGAATCCGTACAAAACTATGAAGTCATAACTTTGCAGGCCGGGGGAGACCCCGGTTTTATTTTTGGGAGGTGCGTATGGCAGTGACGATTTTGTGTTCAGTACTGTTGCTTTCTTATTCTGCGTATGTTGTGTACTGCTGCATACGCGTGGCACGTAAATCACGCGAAACAGGAAAGCCTATCCAGTGCTGCGGCTGTTCTGCATATAAAACAGGGCAGTGTTCTTGCACTCAGAAGGAAAGCAAGCATGAATGTTTCTGATATAAACAAAAAATTTGCAAAAATCGGAGCGTGGCAGCTGAAGCACCGCTGGCAGATTCTGGCGTGCACGCTCGTTGTTACCGTGTTCGGCTGCCTTGGCCTGCCGCGGCTTGAGCTGTCTGCAAATGAAGAAGACTGGTTTGACGATGCAGACCAGATTAGTCTTGATACCGACCGCTTTGAGGAAAACTTCGGAAGCGATGATTCCTTTATGGTGCTTGTCCGCGCCGATGATGTGTTTGCACCGGAAGTGCTTTCGGCCATCGACCGGCTGAGCAATCGCCTGGAGCAGGAAGCTCCCTATGCAAACAAGGTAACTTCCCTTACGCATCTGTCCGTTCCCAAGGCTGACGAAGAAGGCTTTGAGGTCATAAATCCGTTTGAAGACGGAATCCCCGATGACCCGGAGGAACTGCAGCGGAAAAAAGAATTCATCCTTTCCCGCGAATCCCTGCTGAATAACATTGTCTCCGATGACTGCAAGGAAACCTGGGTTATACTTTCCTTCGAGCCGTATGAAGGCGGGCTTGCATTTGCAGAGAAGGCAATTTCACCGTACCTGCGTAACATCGTCCTTGCCGATGAGTTCCAGGGAAAATCTTACAAATTCCTTCCCACCGGCATGAGCTACACCGAGATGGAAGAAGGCGAAGTCTGCGCGCAGGAAATTGCAATCCGTGTGGGTATCGGTTTTGCGGTCATGCTGCTGTGCCTTATCATCTTTGTACGCTCGCTGCGGGGCGTCATCGTTCCTTCCATTGCAACCATCGGCGGCATCGGCACTACGCTTGGCATCAATGCATGGCTTGGCATTGTGGGGCAGGATTCCATGGTTGCACTGCCCATCCTGCTGGGCATGGCGCTTTCCGTCGGCTATTCAATCCACTACATCAATTCATTCCGTATGCATTTCCGTGTTACGGGAAACCGGAAAGAATCCGTCGTGAATGCGGTAGAAGAAACCGGCTGGCCGATTCTGTTCACCGTAATAACGACCATTGCGTCCCTGATTTCTTTCCTTTTTGCCGGAATCCTTCCTATCCGCTGGGTCGGCGGCATTTCTGCTGCAATTGTGTTCGCAGTCTATCTGTACGTCATCATATTCATCCCCATCCTGATGAGCTTTGGCAAAGACCGTGCGCCGGACAAGGAAGCTGCACGCGTAAAAGGCGCAACAAAGACTGACCGCGGCTTTGAAAAACTGGGCGACTTTGTCTGCAGAAGGGCTGCGCCTGTTGCCGCCTGTGCATCGCTCATCATGCTTGCCCAGCTACCGGGCATGTTCCGCATGGAAGTGAACATGGACTACACCAAGATGATGGGACTCAAGATTCCTTACGTGGCACGGCTCATCGACATGCTCAGCGGAAAGCTTGGCAGCCTGTACAGCTTTAACCTGCTGGTGGAATTCGACGAAGCTGATGCCCTTAAGGAACCGCAGAACATGAAGTGCATTGAGCAGATGGAAGACGAACTTGGCAGGCTGCGGCTGGTCAAGCATTCCGGCAGCAAGCCCCGCGTTACGTCTGTTACGCAGATGATTAAGGAAATGAACCGCACGCTGAACAGCGATGACGATGCATGCTATGCGATTCCCGATGACAAGGACATGCTGACGCAGCTTATGTTCCTGTACGAAATTTCCGGCGACGACATCTTCGACTGGATCGATGAAGATTACAAGACAACATATATTCACATAGAGCTTTCCGGCTACGACGCAAATGCAATCGTTGCCGACCTGAATGACGTAAAGCTTGCCGCTGCCCGGATTTTCCCCGGTGTACGGACATCCGTTGTTGGCGAAGTTGTGAATTATGCAGAGATGAACGGCAAGCTGGTGAACGGTCTGCTGAAATCCTTTTTCGGTTCGTTTGTTATAATTGCAGCACTCATGATATTTGCATTCGGAAGTATCGGGACAGGCCTTATCGGCATGATTCCGAACATTGCACCGGTCATGCTCATTGGCGGTGTGATGGGTTACTTCAGGATGCCGCTTGATATGATTACCATGATTGTTATGCCCATGATTCTGGGCATTGCGGTTGATGATACAATCCACATGACAAATCATGTCAAGTACGGGCTGGAAAAGACCGGGAACTACCGGGAAGCCATCATGCTTTCTTTCCGGGAAATCGGTAAATCCATGGGTATGACAACATTCATCCTGTGCGCGATGTTTGTTGTGTTCATCTTCAGCCCGATGGGGGCACTCAAAAACGTCGGCCTGCTTTCCGTCGTCGGTCTTGGCGCGGCACTGCTTGCAGACTATACCCTTACCCCTGCGCTGATTTTTATCACAAAGCCCTTCGGCTCCGAGGAGAAAATCCGCGCACGGAACCAACAGAAATAGGAGATGTACATGAAACGTGGAATGAAATCCGTCTTTGCTGCCGTCTTTGGAGTACTGCTTGCAGCTTCCCTTTCTGCGCAGGAACTGACTGCGTATGAAATCATAAAGTGCTCTGATGAAGTTCCCACTGCGGACACCAGCTCATACAAGGCAACGATGACGCTTACGAACAAGAAGGGGCAGAAGCGGGTACGCGAGGTGCTCATGCGCTCCAAGGACTTCGGCGACGTTAAGAAAACGGTCATTGTGTTCACCACACCGAAAGATGTTGCCGGCGTCGGCTACCTGATGTTCGAGTATGACAAAAAGCCTGACGGAACAACGCCCGAAAGCGACAACTGGCTTTACATGCCGGCAATGAAGAAAGTCAGGCGCATCAGCGGTGCCGGCAAGGCCGATGATTTTATGGGTACGGATTTTACCTATGAAGACATGGGCGACCGTGACATCGACAAGGACAGCTACACGCTGCTGGGCAGCGAAAGTATTGAGGGCAACGAATGCTGGAAAATTGAATGCCTTGCAAAGGACACAACCGAAAAGAACCCGCGCCGCGTTGTCTGGATCCGCAAGGACAATTATATGCTGCAGCAGGGCGAATTCTATGACAGGCAGAACAACCTGCAGCGGACGCTCACGTGCAGCGGCATTCATCTGCAGGACGGCTTCTGGACGACGGATACCATGCTGATGAAAAATGTGCTGACCAATCATTCCACCGTGCTGGAGATGAAGGACGTAAAGTACAACCTGGCGATTGATGATAAGCTTCTTACCGTCTCTGCCCTTGAGAGGGGAATCGTACGATGAGCATGACGGACAGGTTTCTGGCAAAACTGCAGGCACTTATGCTGTGCCTGCGGCACGGTTCTGCAGCTGCGGCTGTATTGTTCCCTGTCCTTGCCATGAGCCTGTCCGCCGCAATGCCGGCAGCAGCACAGGACGTGCAGTTTTCCGGCGATGTTGAGATGCTGCTGGGCCAGGCATTCCCCTACACGGAAGAGCCGTGGAATTCTGTTGCTGCACTGCTGAAAGCAAACGGCGCGTTGGATGTCTTTGCAAACGAATATACGGTGCATCTTTCCGGCGGGCTTGTTCTGGATGCCCTGCATTCGCAGAGTACTGACGACAAGCTTGCACTTACGGATGATGACGGCTATGTTCTGGCGAGGATAAAAGAAGCCTACCTTGATTATAACGGCGATCAGTGGTCAGTCCGTGCGGGCCGCCAGATTTCTGCATGGGGAAAGGCGGACGGCCTTACCGTTACGGACATTCTGTGCCCCAAGGACATGTCGTCTCTTTTTGCAAGTGATTACAGCGACAGTTCGCTGGGCATTGATGCCCTGCGCGTTTCGCTCAACCTGACAAGCTTTGTCTGCGATGCATATTGGATTCCCACATTCACTCCGAATACGCTTCCTTTGGCAAAAGGCAATCCCCTTAGAAAAATTCTGCTTCCTTCTTCTGTTTCTGCAAACGGCTATACGCTGGATATCCGGCTGGGGGAACTGGAAAAGCCGGAACCGTCGTTAAAGAATATGGAATATGCAATCAAGGCTGCGGCCTATCTTCCCTTTGCAGATTTTAGCGTTTACGGTTTTTACGGCTGGGATGATACGCCCGTCATGAACTATACCTTGCTCTATCTGGATAGGGACGGCAATTCCCTTGATTTGTCCAACCCGATGAATTATCTGAGGATTGCCGGTTACGGGTTGAAGGTTGGCGGCGAGTATAAGCAAATGGGCATGATAGGTGCCGATGCTGCAATTCCTGCCGGCCCGGTTACGCTCAGGCTTGAAGGTGCATTTTTTCCGATGCGCCATTTTGCCACAACGGCTGAATCGCAGCTTACGGCTATGTTTCAGGGAAAGCGCGCCAAAACCTCTGTTCAGCGGAATCAGCTGACGGCACTTGCAGGCATTGACTGGATGCCGGGCGGCTGGACGGTCAGCGCCCAGTATTACCTGGATATTGTATTCGGCGATCTGGGCCTTGTTGACCGTGATCAGGCATTCCAGCACAAAACAACGTTAAGCGTGTCCCGCTCGTTTTTTGGCGGCAACCTTGAAGTTTCCCTTCAGGGACTGCTGGGGCTGAACGATTTTGACAGCGCCATCATGCCCAGCGTAAAATATGCCCTGTCTGACCAGATTTCACTTTCGCTCGGCGGGAATTTCTTTATTCCGGGGCCGGACAGGGACGGCGAATACGGCGCATACAAAGACCTGAGCTGCCTGACATTCAGCGGAAAATTTTCCTTCTAAGCTTGATTATTTATTTTATACATCTCCAGCGATACATGCTATAAATCATTTTATACATTCCTGCTGCCACAAGCAAAAACGATGTGCTTAGCAAAATGAGCCACAAATCTTTTGCAAACATGCGGATTACAAAAAGCGGTGCAATACTCTGAACCGGAAGCAAAAGAATCAGCGGGACCAGCAGGTGCAAAAAAATATCTGCAAAGATTTTCTTGTTTTTGCTTTTCCATTTTTTCAACGTTATGACTGGATATAATGCTAAAACTATCAGGGCAAAACATACCAGATCAATAATAGCATGCAGGATAAAAACCATTTTTGAACTATCTTTTGCAGTCTGTCCAAGTAACGGTGCGATGATATTTCCCAGGAACATATTGGTAACAAGATAATCGTTCATGTTTACAAGTACGGCTCCAGCCTTGTTTTCTTTGGGATTTATGTACATAAGTGCGCAGTAATTTTCCACAAGTCCGGTGTGCTGCATAATCCATGCGCCGTCAGCATTTTTAAGGTATTCCCATCCCATGCCGTAATACGCTTCTTCCTCCTGCTCCGGAACATTGTCAAAAAACATTCTTTCTACAGAATCTTTTGTCAGGATGCTTCCTCCGTCTTTCAAATACATCATAAGATATTTTCCCATGTCACTTGCACTTGAAAAAAGATAGCCTCCGGGGACATTTGTCCATTGACCGGTTTTTATTTCACCTGGGTAATCCGGCGGCGAGGGGACCCAGAATCCAAAATAATTCTTATAGCCGGGAATCAATGCTTTTTTTGCTTCGTCGTTAAATGATGCATAAGAATGAGTCATTCCAAGGGGCTTGAAAATATGTTCCTGTATATACGCTTCGTAGGAAAGGCCGGACACACTTTCGATAAGCAAACCCAAAAGACCGTAATTTGCATTTGCATACACATGTTTTCCGTAAGACTCAGTGCTTTTCAGGCTTCCCAGCTTCGCATAGGTTTTGATGCCGCTTGTCTGGTTCAACAGATTTTTGACGGTGATTCGTTTATAATCGTTTTTTGGAACGAAGTATCTTTCACAATCAATGTATTCTGAAAGCGGTTTATCCAAATCAATTTTTCCGTTTTCAACAAGCTGCATTACTGCGGCGGCAGTAAAAGATTTTGAAAGCGAACCGATTATAAAATTTTGATCTGCGCTCCGGGCATTGCCATACGTTCCCTGAAACAGTATTCCGTTACTGTCAACTTCAACGACGGCCATTCCCGGAAGATGATATTTTTTCACGTTTTCCGCCAGTTCTTTGTCGATGGTTTTATAATCACTTTGTGCATGGATGCATGGCGGAAACATGACAAGCCCGGCACACAGCATCAAAATCTTTTCTAAGGTTTTCACTATTCTTCCTTCTTTCTATTTTTGCTTCCCAGCCCCTCGGTATAGTAGCAGCATTTATGATCGCAGTTTGTAAAGTCTGCCTTTATTTTCGCCGAATCCTGCGATAAGTCCTTCTTCGTATGGGTGTTTAGATGGCATTTTTCTTAACGCTCCATTTTTCATAGATTATTATTTATCGATAGCTTTATTCGCAATTACTTTAATCGAATCCAAAAAATCTTTTTCAACATCGCTTAAAGTCCGCTGCTGGTATTTCTTATACTCGGTTTTTGCTTTTTCTATAGCCTGTTCATGAGAGATTGAACCGTTGCCTTGTAAAAGTTGTTCACCGCTCATCGTAAGAATCCTGTCCAGATGTTCTGCCCAATCTTTCATACTCATAGGCTGCTGGCGTTCTGCCTGACGTTCTGCAAAATCAAGATATCCCGAAACAATCTGCCCAAGAACACGCAGTTCTTTTTCATCAAGATAATTTTTTGCAATAACAGCATCTTTGAGGTGGGGTTTATTTCCTTCAAACGTCTTTAGACCCATAAATTCTTTTTCTGCATCTGCACGATTATAAATAACCTCGGCAGCAGTTTGTCCATGAACTGCAAAATGCATCTTATTTTGTACTTTTTTGAAAAATTCGATTGAAGTATCAGAATGAGGATTATAATCGATACTTGTTGCGTAAATATCCAGAACCTGGCGGTAAAAAACTTTTTCACTGGCACGAATATCACGGATACGTGTAATAAGTTCTTTCCAATAATCGCCGCCACCAAGTTGTTTTAAACGATTGTCATCTAAAGTAAAACCTTTGCGGATATATTCATTAAGGCGTTTTGTAGCCCACTGACGAAACTGAGTACCACGAAGTGATTTTACACGATAGCCGACAGAGATAATGACGTCAAGATTGTAATAAAACGGAGCTTTCTGCTGAAATTCGGAATTTCCGAATTTCTTTACGGCTACACTTTCTTCAAGTTCACCTTCAGCAAAGATATTTTTTATATGTTCATTAATTGTAGATTTTGATTTTTCAAACAGTTGTGCCATCTGCTCCTGTGTAAGCCAAACCGTTTCATCTACAAAAATGACTTCTACGTTTATTGTTTCTTTGTCTGTTTTGAAAATTGCTATTTCTTTTTTCATACTATTTGAACCTCGCTATTCTCCAATTTTTTCACATAATGGAAGCATTTTTTCTATTGTTGCAACTATGCGCTTTTGTTCTTGTATAGGCGGAAGTGGAAACAACGAGTCTCTTACTTTATCAGAATTTAAATTCTTTACAACAGCTCCACTTACAGAATCGCAGAATTGGTAATAAGCAAAAGAAGAAGACAAAACATAATAAAGAAAATCTTTATCAAAAACTTCCTTTTCAGGACTTATCACTAGCCAACCGTCATGAATACAACCATCGATATTTAATATATATGGACGACCAAAACTCATTGAATTAGTTAAAAGAAAATCTCCTTTATGTACCAATCTAGTTTTTTTAAGACCTTCTTTTATAATCTTTTCAGCAGTATGGTTGATGTATTTTCCATTCTTTTCTGTGTCGCCTATTTTTATCCAATTATATCCATTTGGATCTGATGTTATATAATCCTTGATTGGTCTAGGTGAACCGCCTCTTGCAATTTCACACAAATCACCCAATCTACACCAGCACCAATTATTTGGTATTTCAAACAGTATTTCATCTTCTGTAATTGGTCTAATTTGTTTATTATTTTTTCTACTTATTATTAAATCTCTTGCGTTACCTTCGCTTGCAATTTGTGGAGCAAGTTTACCTTGAACTGCTTCCTGGAGAATTGCATTTTTGAGAGTTTTTGCAATGTCTGCATTTAGTGTAGTTAGTTCTGCTTCTTTTTTGCCGTATTCATCTATTAGTGGCATGAACTGTTCAATTTTAGCAACTATGCGTTTTTGTTCAGATATTGGAGGAAGCGGGAAACATAGTTCTTTTAATGCTGTTCCTGTAAGATGCTGAATTGTAACACCTTTACTTGCTTCAGATAATAGCTTATTTGCCTTATAAAACTGAAATAAATACAAATAAAAAAATGGATTTATATCTTTAAAAAATCTAACTCTGTGTAATGCATTTTGATAATGCATAGGTTTGTCTTTATTATATATTGCACATCTTCCAGCATCTCCGCCTTCACATATTAGTAAATCATCTTTCTTAACGGTATATCGATCAAATTCATCTTTTTCAAATTTCATTTGTTTTAAATTAGTTAAATCAATACCGTCTTCTTGGATATTAATAGAGCATAAATAGTCTTTTAATTCACCTTTATTTTTTTGTGCATCTTTTGTTTTACCCAGCTCACAAGTAGATATATCTGTAATTCTACACCAACACCAATTCTCAGGAATATCAAACGGAATCTCATCATCAGTTATTTCAGGTAAAGGCTTTTCCTTTTTGAGTTTTCCTTCTTTTATGAGTTTTGCTTTTTCGGCTTTGATTTTTTCAAGCAAATCTTTTGCATTGCCTTCGCTTGCAATCTGTGGAACAAGTTTTCCCTGCACGGCTTCCTGCAAAAGTGCGTTCTTCAAATCTTTAGCTGTCATTTTTGCTCCTTATTTTTATCAGAAATTGAAAAAATCTTTTGTGACGAAAGGTCCAATCCCATAATAGTGCGGAGCTGTTTTATTGCCGTTGCGCGCAATAATTCAAGACGCTTTTGCTGTTCAATATTCTGTTCGATTAAAATTGCATTATAGCTTTCAAGGTTTGCAAGAACCAGAAGATGGTGCAAGTCTGTATAATCACGGATATTTCCTTTTTTGCCGGGATTATTTTTGCGCCACTCTTTTGCAGTTTGTCCGAATAAGGCAACATTCAATAAGTCTGCTTCATCTGCATAAACAAAAGATTTTTGAGCAGGTGTAAGTTCCGGTATTATGAGATTATCTTTTATGGCATCGGTATGAATTTTATAATTCAGTTTTGAAAGTTCCCGATTAAGGTTCCAGTTTAATGAAAGACGGGAATTTTCATCTGATTTTAGGCGACGGTAATCTTTTACAATATACAACTTAAATTCTGCGGAAATCCAGGACGCAAATTCCATTGCTATATCAGAATGTGCAAAAGTACCTCCGCCATATCGACCTGATTTTGAAACAATCCCGATTGCATTGGTTGCTTTAATCCATTTTTGAGGAGACATGGTAAATGCATTGGCTCCTGCTGCGTTTTTAAACCCCTCGAATTCGAGGGGTTTAAAAGCTGGATTATGCAAAGTCTCCCATAATCCTAAAAATTCAATTACATCTCGATTACGCATCCAGTTTTGAATAACGGCAGCCGGATCATCACTTTTATATCTTGCTATATCCGTAATAGAAATAAATTCGTTTTCAAAATCTGTTGTATAGATTCCAATTTCTATTCCCTGTGCATGAATTGTTTCTTTTACTGTTTTTCCATCTGCTGTCATTTATTTCCCTCTCCGTCATTTTTTACTTCAAGTGCGGGCTTATCTGTTGCATTAAGCGGGCTGATTACAGATTTTCCGATTCTTTTTTCAATATCGCTTCTGGCATTCTTTGCTACAGCACCACCTTCTTTTGCAACAGAAAGATTTTCAGAGAAAGTTTCGGGCTCCTTTGATTTTGAAATTGCCGTTGTAGATACTTCTGCAAGCATGTTTAAAACCAGTTCGAGATTTGTCATATTATCGCGAAGATTTTCTTTTTTAAGCCCTTTCAGATTTTTATATTCCTTTACGGAAAGTCCACTCCATGCTTTTGTCATTTCGTTTGTAAGAATTGCATAGTCCTTTTCTTTTTCAATACCGCGGGCTTTCCATTCGTCAGTCAGTTCCTTTCGCATTTCTATAGTCTGCAAACGCTGATTTATCCAGTTTTCGCTATATCCTTTTGCTCGGTAAAAATCAGCACCACGAACAATTGCTTTTTCAGGATCAGCTATTTCATCGAGTCGCTCAGCCCCTACCTGTGCCAGCCACAATTTAAAAGGCTCTGCTTTCGGAGAAGGAATAGATTGAACAAGTCGCAGAACATTTTTTGTAGAAAGAACATCGGTGGAATAATTTTTTCCATCAGCTGCAGGTAATTTCAGTTGGTGACAATTTGTCACCAACTCACTGCCTTCTGCTTTAAGGCGCTGTTTCAATTTGTTCCAATATTTACGGGCAGTTGTAAAATCAGCGCTATCAGCTAATATCCAGCAAATATCAACTACAGAAAAATACCAGTCTTCTTCCTCTTCATTCCATACAGTGCGGACATTTTTATTTTCAAAAATCTTTATTTTGTTTTCCATAATCTACAGTTCTCCTCTCTGTGCTTTCTGGTGAAGTTCTGTAAGCTGCTGGAGAATGTTGTCTATATCTGCATTAAGCTTGCTGCGTTTTTCTTCGTAGTTCTGAATTGTTTCTGCAACGCTAAGAATTACTTCTTCTTCGTGAGGATATCCGCAAACGTCAAAGTTTAAGCCACTGTCAAAAAGTTCCTGAGATGTGTAGCATTTTGCTTTTGGATTTCCGTCTTCGTCTGTGATTTCTTTTCTGTCATTCCACCAGGCAACACAATCATCAAAATCACTGAGCTTCATCGGCTTTGTTTTAGAAAAGTGCTTTACACCTTTTGGCATATCTATGCGGTAGAACCAGGTTTTGCCTTCGCTTTCTTCATTGTTGAAAAAGAGAATATTTGTTGTAATGCTTGTGTATGGCGAGAATACGCTCTGAGGCATACGGATTACTGTATGAAGATTAAAATCTGTAAGCAGCTTTTTCTTAAGATTTGTTTTTGCGTTGTCGTTTCCAAATAAGAATCCGTCTGGGATAATTACAGCAGCGCGACCATTCTTTTTAAGGCGGTACAAGATTACTGCAATAAAGAGATCCGCAGTTTCGCTTGATTTTAAGTCTGCAGGGAAGTTCTGCTTAATATCTTCTTTTTCACTTCCGCCATAAGGTGGATTCATAAGTATTACATCAAAGGCATCTTTTTCTGTGTAGTCTAAAAGCTTTTTGGTAAGAGAGTTGTCATGGAAAACCTTTGGATTATCAATGCCATGAAGCAGCATGTTTGTTACACAGAGCATGTAAGGGAACTGCTTTTTTTCAATTGCGTAAATTGAGTTGTAGAGTTTTTCTGAATCTTCATTAGAGATTGAACCTTTTGCGTCTTTCTGTGCTTCAAGTTCTTTTATCCAGCTTGAAAGGAAGCCGCCGGTACCACAGGCAAAATCTGCCATTGTTTCGCCAATCTGGGGTTTAATCATTTTTGCCATAAACTCTGTTACGGCACGCGGTGTATAGAACTCACCTGCACTACCTGCACTTTGAAGTTCCTTAAGAATTGTTTCGTAGATTTCACCAAAGGCATGAGTTTCTTCGTAGCTTCCAAAATCAAGTTCATCAATAATGCTGATTATCTGGCGCAGCAGAACACCGTCTTTCATGTAGTTATTTGCGTCTTCAAAAGTTGTGCGCACAATGCTCTTACAGATTGGCGTATCAGGATTTATCTCAAGCTTTTTAAGTGTAGGGAAAAGCTTGTTGTTCACAAAATCCAAAAGCTTATCACCTGTTAAGCCTTCGTTCTGGTTTTCTGCATGTGCCCAGTTTCTCCAGCGTAATTCTTCTGGAATAATTGATTCATATTTTTCATCTTCAAATTCCCAGTCTTCTTCTTTTGCGTCATAAACTTTTAAGAAGAGCATCCATGCTATCTGTTCTATTCTCTGTGCATCACCGTTGATTCCGGCATCATTACGCATTACATCACGAATTCTTTTTACAAAACTACTTAAATTGCTCATGTAATATTTCCTTATGCTATTTTATATAATTCATTTTCTAGTTCGCGAAGAGCGGCTCGATATTTTTCATTACCACCAAACAATGCTGCGATTCTAGCTGGTTTACCATATTTTGTGAATGGGTTTTGCTTTAGAATTTCTGTTGATTCAATATCATAAATTCCAAGTTCTGCGTATTTATCTAGTAAAGCATTGATTACTTCTTTTGCAGCTTCACCATACTTAGTAAAGATATCACGCTTCTTTACATTTTCTGCGCGCTCACGACGTGTAAGCGGCTTTTGATTAAATGCAATATGACAGATAAAATCAAAGTCATCTACATCAGTCATATTTTGTTCTTTTTTAATAAGTTCCAAGTCTATACCTAAGTCTTTAAGCATATTACGGATAACTTCTTTTTTCTGTTCTTCGTTCCAGGTCTGAATAAAGTTTTCAAGCGTCTGGTATGTTCCAAGGATACTTTCTTTTGTGTAATCTTCTATTGAAATCTGTCTCAATAGTTTTCCGTCAGTGTCGTAAATGCTTACTAGCCGCTGAAGAACTTTTACTGAAACTCCACCTTTTCCAATAATAGGTTTTTGATTTTGAACTGGTGGATCAATAGTTATTGGACCACCACCACTAGGCGCATCAGGATTTGGATCAGGAACTGGCTCCGGTTGTGGATTTGGATTATATTCATCATCCTGCTCAATTTCACCATCCCATTCAGGATCTGCAAACAGTCTTGATACACGGCGGAAATCCATGATTGTAAAATGCGTTTTCCCTTCGTCATATCTAAGACGTGTTCCGCGTCCAATAATTTGTTTAAACTCTGTCATTGAATTAATCAATTCATCAAGGACAATGAGTTTGACCATTTTACAGTCGCTACCGGTTGAAAGAAGTTTTGATGTAGTTGCGATTACAGGATACGGCTGAGAAACAGAAATAAAATAATCGAGTTTATCTTTTCCGTATTTGTCACTTCCTGTAATGCGGACTACGTACTGTTCTTTTACATTTCCCTGCTTATCTTTTAAGACCATATCTGTGTTCAGATTATTCAGGGCTATCCTCATTCTATCCGCCGCATCTTCTGTGGGACAGAAAACTATAGTCTTAGACATTCGGTCCGTTTCTTTTAAGTATTTTGTAATCTCTGCCGCAACTTCATCAATTCTGTCCTGAATGATTATGTTGTAGTCGTAATCAGAAAGGTTGTATTCGCGGTCTTCTATCTCATTTCCGTGAATGTCTTTCAGCCCCTTCTTTGGCCGCCAGCAGTCATCAATGCTTGTATGCACATTTATTACTTTGAATGGCGCAAGGAAACCGTCTTCAATTCCCTGTTTCAGACTGTATGAATAAACCGGCTCACCAAAATAGTCGATATTAGAAATATACTTTGTTTCTTTTGGTGTTGCTGTCATACCAATCTGAGTTGCACTGCTAAAATAATCAAGGATTTTTCTCCAGCGGGAATCAGCTTTTGCAGAACCCCGATGACACTCATCGACAATTATCAGGTCAAAGAAATCTGGAGCAAAGAAGTCTTTGTATTTTGAAAGTGCTTCTTCAAACTCTTCCTCTGTTTCTTCGTCATCTTCACTCTTATGCTTTGCAGAATCCAGCTGCTGGTACAAGGCAAAGTAAACCTGATATGCAGATATTTTTGATTTATCTTCTTTTTGGAAATTTATCTTGTGAATTACTTTTTCAAGAGGTTTAAAGTCGCCGTTAATGGTTTGGTCTACAAGATTGTTACGGTCGGCAAGATACAATACTTTCTTTTTGGTTCCAGAATCAATCAGGCGCCAGACAATCTGAAATGCGGTATAGGTTTTCCCTGTTCCTGTTGCCATTGCAATTAAAATGCGGGTTTGATGTTTGGCAATCGCTTCAAGTGTTTTGTTTACTGCATTGCGCTGATAATAGCGGGGCGGGTAGCAGTCTATACCTGAATAGAACGGTGTATTTAAAAGTTTTTCTTCAAAACAGATCGGCACATCATAGATTTTTGATTCTCCGTCTACTGCATATTTGATACGATTTTCAACTTCAGCAATTTTTGCGGCATCAACACTCTGCCATCGTTTCATCAGTTCTTCTGCTGTTGGGAATTCAGAAAGTGCAATTTCCTTTTCTAAACCTGTGGTAAAGTCATGCTCAAAGAAACTTGTACCATTTGAAGTGTAGACGAAAGGGACCTGTAAAGCAACGCCATAGGAGATAGCCTGCTGTAAACCATACGATGATGAGTGATTATTGTCTTTTGCTTCTACAATTGCAAGCGGCGTTCCCTTGTTATACCAAAGAATATAGTCACAACGTTTTCCTTTATCTCGGCTTGGTATATTTCCTTTTATGTGGACTTTGCCGTCAGTAAAATCATTAAGTGGTGAACATGCAATATGAAGATTCTGATTGCGCTTTTTTACAGCTTTCCACAATTCTGTTTCCATCGAGATTTTTTTAGCATCCCATTTTGATTCAAGCGCTGTTGTGATGTATGTATGTTTTATGTCTTCTTCGGACATTTCGTTAATATCAAAAATATCACTCATAGAATAGCCTCTTATGCCCCATTTCTTTATAACGAGTCCAAAGCTTGGTATAAGCTGCTTATATATTATAGAAGATTATACCACATATCAGGGATTTTGTGGAGGAAAAAACTGGAATTGCTTTATTTTTCATCAAGATATCCTTTTTTGTTTATCAAGATGGAGTTCCTGTATTTATCAAGATAACCTGTTTTATTCATCAAGACGGATAGGAATTTTCATCAAGATGAATTTGTCCGGAACACCCGATAAATCCGCATAAAAGGTACTAAATTCGGGATGAATTTTGATATGAAACGGGATAAAAAAAGGAGGCCGGCACGCCAAAAAAAGTGCCGGTCTCCCAAATAAAATATACATGATGAAAAAATCCTCTCGGGGCCTTGCCGAGATTTTTAATGTAACTTTATCTGCTGTTGCTCAGCAGAAATTACCTTCTTAGTTTAATTGTCAGTGCCTGTTGGTGCAGCCTCTTCGACCAGATACTTTGCGTCAATCTTTACGTATTCCGGTTTTTCAAGCTTTGCAAGCAACATTGTGTCCGGTGTATAGAGCACCTTAAGGCCTGCAATGTCGCTTGCGGTAACTTCGCTTGCTTTTTCGTGGCCTTTGCAATTGGCGTTGTTCTTCAGTCCGAGCTTAAAGATTCCAAAGTTGTCGAGCCTTACTTTATAGCCGAGTGTCATGTACTTAGGAACGGTAAGCAGCAGACTCCGGATTACGCCGATTACTTCTGTGGGCGTGAGCGTTGTGCTTGCAGAAATATCTTCTGCAAGCTGGTTCACACCGATTTCTGCGATATAAGCGGGGGCAGGATAGAACTTGCCCTCGGCTTCCAAATTGCGCGGATTTAAGCGCTTGCGTGAAACAAATGGTACAGCCATGATGTTTCCTCCTGATCTGGGCTGTTTTGCATTCCCTGTGATCCGGGCAGTGTAACCATGTTTGACAAACATTCGGGTTACACCGGTTTTGGCTGCAAAATTCAGCCTTGTTTTAGTAAAACTTGGTGAATTATTCGATTTTCTCACCTGTTTTATAAGTTTGACTATAGCATAAAAAAGGTTTCGTGTCAAATTTTTATTCGACTTTTTCACCTAAAAATGAAAGTTTTTGTTGAAATTTACCGAAAATGACTATATACTGTCGTTATTGACAAGGGAAAATCGTAGTTTTTATGGGAAAATGCTATGCTAGTTAATTTCAGCGTGTCGAATTTTCTGTCTTTTAACCAGAAGACAAGTTTTGGGATGCAGAGCGGGCGCGTAACAAAAAAGCAGGAGCATCTGCTTGTTGATGCAGATGTAGGCAGAAGCCTTTTGAAGTTTTCCGCCATGTATGGAAAAAATGGTGCCGGTAAGTCAAATTTTATCCGCGCTGTTGCTACGCTGCGGGAATTTGTGCTCAAAGGAAAACTTCCGCAGCGGTCTCCTGTTCTGTGGTGCCGTATCCATGACGAAAATCAAGCTAAGCCTACAGATTTTGAGATTGAATTTATTGCAGATAAAAACTTGTATGAATACAAAGTTTCTGTCATGCTTTCCACCGGGATCATAACGAAAGAAGAACTGATTCATGTGGTGGGGAACAGGCACACAAAACTTTTTTACAAGGAAGATGCAGACAGCAGCTATGTTTTTCATCATTCGATAAAGGGGCAGGACAAGGACATTGAAGTGCTGAGCCGCACGTTTGCAATGAGCGGCACTCCTTTTTTGTTCAGCATAAACCACAACACCGGCGGTTTCTTTGCTGCGAATCCCCAGGCAGAGGTACTGCAAAAAGCGTACCTCTGGTTCAAGGACACGCTGGAAGTTATATTCCCGGATCAGCCGCTGCAGGAAACTTCGCTGCTGCGCTACGAAATCTGCAAGGATGAGTTTTCCCGGTTCCTGAAAGATTTTGACACTGGCATTGAAGAGATTAGGCTTGACCCTGTGAGCCGCGAAAAAGTTTTTGAAACCCTTGATTTGCGCACCCAGCAGAAACTCAATCTGGAAATGGCTTTGACTGCACCCATACTGCAGCTTAAACACCTGCCGGTACGGAACAATGTTTATTCAACGGTAATCAGGAACAGGCGGAATATTTTTATCATCACGCTAGAGAAAGACGGAGATTTTCATTTTTATGCGATTAACTTTGTGCACAATATTGGCGGAAAGAAAATCGAATTCAGCATGGAAAGCGAAAGCGATGGAACGCACAGGCTTTTTCAGCTTCTGGAAATTCTCATAACAAAAAAAGAAAAAGTCTACATCATGGATGAAATCAGCAGAAGCCTTCACCCCAAGCTTACTGTTCAGTTTGTGAAAAAATATTTTGCACAGGCGATGAACAAAAGAATTCAGCTTGTAACAACAACGCATGAAAGCCGGATTATGAGCCATGATATTGTACGCCGCGATGAAATCTGGATTGCAGACAAGAATGACGATGACAGCACAAAACTGTTTAGTCTGGAAGACAAGCAGGTGCGCATTGACAAAATCCTTGATCAGAATTATATGGATAATGTTTGGGGCGGCGTTCCTGTTTTTAAAGATGATGAACAGGCGGCGGAGCAGCAGCCCGTCTGAATCCGGGTAGATACTACCCCTGTTCGGAATACAGCGTTTTCCGAGCAGGCTTATTCTATTGCAAGCAGCGTGTAGCCGGCATCGGCAAGGGCTTTACCAAAACGCTCCCGGTCTACGGCTTGCTTGGAAAGGATGTGCGCCCGCTTTGTTTCCAGGCTGACTTTTGCCCACACGCCATCCATGCTGTTCAGCGCATTTTCAACGGCACGGACGCAGTTTCCGCAGTGCATGCCGTCTATGGTCAGCGTGCAGCTGTTGGGGTAGTGTGATTTGTTTTTATCCTGTACCTTCACTTTTTTTGCCGGCGCATCCTTTGCACCGCAGCAGGAAGAACCGCAGCGTATCCGGTGGATAATGCTTTTTACCGAAAGAACAACGGCTGCTGCAAGCAAAATAAGAATACTATATGTTGACAACATAGTGCCTCCTGACTGCCCCTGCGGCCTTCTGCGCAGGGCGTGTAATGCCGTATTTCCGTTTTGAACATTTCAAGCTGTCTAAAAGTTAGTCTAAAATAACTTTTCTGTCAATATTGCTTGACAGGAATAAAAGTGAGTTATATACTAATAGCGTTAGTTATAACTAACGTATACAAGGGGTTCACAGTGGGCTTTGACCAGACATTGTTGTATTTCGGAGCACCTGCGCTTTGCGGGTTAAAGGCAGCAAGCCTTGTTTCTATTGATGACAAACTTGCAGCTGCCAGTGAAAAGAAGCTCCAGACCCTCAATGCGGAACTTGGCAAGAACGGCAGAGGAATCATCAATGTGAAGCGCTGCGGCAGCAGGACACTTTTTTTTCTTTACGACAGAAAGGTTTTGCAGCTGTCGCTGTCGGGGAAAAAGGAGCTTGCATATCTTGCGGCAAAAAACTATCCCGTCCGCAAAGGCTTCAACGCAATCCTTTCCGAACTGCTCAAAAGGCTTTCGTTTCAGGAAAGTTTTCCGCACGAAATCGGCATATTCCTTGGTTACCCGCTTGAAGATGTCATCCTTTTTGAGAAACAGAAGGGCGAAGGCTGCCTGTATTCCGGAATGTGGAAGGTTTACGGCAACGTGCAGGAATCGCTCAGCAAAATGACTTTGTACAGGAACTGCTGCATGAAGTGCAATCGCCTTTTTGAACGGGGCATGAAGCTTACGGAAATCAGCAGAGACTATAATACAATCGGGGAGCTGCCGGAATCAGTGTGAATCTTGCAGTTCCGCAACGGAGGAAAACATGAAGAAAGCAGTAGTCTATGCATCAACCACTGGGAATACAGAAGCAATGGCACTTGCCGTTGCAGAGGGTGCAAAGGCATCTGGTGCGGATGTTGTTGTTTTTACGGCAGACAGTGCGGACAGCGCTGCAGTCCTTGGTGCAGATGTGCTCTACCTTGGCAGCCCTGCTATGGGCGATGAGGTTCTTGCGGATTCCATGGAAACCTTCTTCGCTGGTATTGAAGGCGGCATCAGCGGAAAGAAGATTGCCATTTTTGGTTCCTATGACTGGGGCGACGGCAAGTGGCTGCGTGACTGGGCGGAGCGCATTGCGTCGCAGGGGGCATCCGTTATCAATGGTGAAGGATTGAAAATTCATCTTGCACCGGAAGCCGACGGCCTGGAGGAATGCAAGAAGCTCGGCGCGATGGACTAACGCAGGGGCGTGTGGCTGTGTTCATAAAAATTAATATATAAGGAGATACCAAAATGACAGAAGGTACAAAAAAATTTCTGTGGGGTATTGCAGCGGGACTTGCTGCTGCAGTAGTCATCAAATCTGATCCGTTCCGCAAGGGTTGTGCGCGGGTCATTGCCGGTGGAATCCAGCTGAAGGATGATGCCAAGGAATACTTTGAGACCATCAAAGAGGACGCCGAGGACGTAAAGGCAGAAAACGATGCCAAGTCAAAGGCGTAACGTCAAGGTATAAGGTATCATATAATGGAATTTACAGTAAAGCATTCTCTTCCGGGGCGGATTCGGGTTTGTTATGATAAGCAGAGAATAACGAGACGGCAGGCTGCTCTGGCACAGAGTCTGCTTTCTGTGCAGGAAGGAATGAACTCTGTTTCGGTGAACTACATCACGGGTTCGTTCCTTCTGTATTATGATACAGAGCTGCTTTCCGAGAAAAAAATAAAGGCTTACTTCATGGCCCTGTCAGACAAGTATCTGGGGGACGTGGAACTGCTCAATTCGGTTGAAGAACCGCAGGAGCAGGACAACCTTTTGTTTGACCTTGCGCTGATGGTGCTGGGGCATTATGCAAAGCTGCTGCTGCCTCCTCCGCTGCGCCTGCTGATGCGGGTCTGGTCGCTTGGGCCGCGGATACTGCGTGGCATGCAGCATGTGGCCGTGGGAAACCTGTTCAAATCCGAAGTACTTGATGCCGCTGCAATTACCATGTCCCTGCTTACGGGCGATTCAAAGACTGCATCAAATATTAATTTCCTGCTGAATATCGGCGACACAATAGAAGAGTTCACCAAGAAAAAATCTTACAGTGACCTTGCCGACAGACTGCTTTCTCAGAATGATCAGGTGCAGCTTGTTCAGGGCAACACGGAAACTACAATCCGCCTTTCCCTGCTGAAGAAAGACGATGTTGTTGTTGTCAGGACAGGCGGCATGATTCCGGCGGACGGTGACATTATCCGTGGCGAAGGGCTGGTGAACCAGGCTTCCATAACGGGCGAACCGCTTGCTGTGGAAAAGCGTGCGGGGCTGACGGTTTTTGCAGGAACAATCGTTCAGGAAGGGGAACTGTACATACACGTGCGGGCTGTCGGCAGCCAGACAAAGGTTCAGAACATTCTCTCCATGATAGATAATTCCCAGCAGCTGAAAGTTTCTTCGCAGGTACGCTCCGAAAGGCTTGCCGACCAGCTGGTAAAATACAATTTCCTTCTTTCGCTTACCGTATTCCTTTGCACCCGCAACATCACAAAAGTGATGGCAACTTTGATGGTGGACTATTCCTGCGCCATGAAACTTGCCGCGCCGATTGCCGTGCTGAGCGCCATGAAGGAAGCAAGCGATTACGGCATTCTGGTAAAAGGCGGCAAATTCCTTGAAGATGTTTCCTGTGCCGATACGGTTGTTTTTGACAAAACCGGAACGCTGACTGCTGCCGTGCCAAAACTTTCGCGGATACTTGCGTTCGGCGGGCGCAGCGAAGAAGACGTGCTGCGGACGGCAGCCTGTCTGGAAGAACATTTTGCGCATCCTGTTGCCAATGCCATTGTTCATGCAGCAAAGGAGCGCGGCATCGTGCATCCGGAAGAGCACGCAAAAGTTGACTACATTGTGGCACACGGCATTGCATCCGAACTGAATGGTAAGCGCCTGCTGATAGGCAGCTATCATTTTGTCTTTGAAGATGAAAAAGCCGTGCTGCCGGATAATTTCAAGGACATAAAGAGAGAAGCGCAGGCTAAGGGAGAATCCCTGCTTTACCTTGCGGAGGAACAGCAGCTTGCCGGGATATTTGCCATCCATGACCCGGTGCGGGAAAATGCTGCGGAAATTGTGCAGCTGCTGCATGACAGCGGTATAAAAAACTGCACGATGATTACCGGGGATGATGAAGGTGCTGCAAAGACGGCTGCGCGGCTTACGAAAATTGACCACTATATTTCCCAGGCGCTGCCGGAAGATAAAGTGGCCTACATCAAGAAGCAGCAGAAAGCCGGTCATAAAATCATCATGATTGGCGACGGCATAAACGATGCGCCTGCACTTGTTGCAGCAGAAACCGGCATTGCCATGGGCGACTGCGCCGCCATCACGGGGGACACTGCGGATATTGTCCTGAATGCGGATGACGGGCTTATGGGCCTGTACCGCACCAGGCTTATGGGCATGCGGCTTATGGAAAAAATCGAAACGAACAACAGGGGCATTGTAAAGGTGAACACGGCACTTATGGCGGCTGGCCTGCTGGGTTTTGTTTCACCGTCGCTTGCGGCAATTCTGCACAATGCATCCACAATCCTGTTCTGCGCAAAATCTGCGCGGCCTTTGCTGGAGCCTGCCCATGCAGTATAACTATTTTCCCGGCAGACTGCGTGTGCGCGACTCCGTGTTCCGGGTTGAAGAAATCCGGGCTGCTGCAATCCATGCGGTGCGGATGCTTGCTGATGACGTGGAAATCAGCTACAACGAAAAAACGGCCAGCATCCTTGCCCTGTATGACGCAAGCAAGGTCAATGTCGGCACTTTAAAACCCCTGATTCCCTATCTGCTGAAAATCGAACCAAAGGTCAGGTTCTACACGCCTGCAAAGAAGCAGGACATTCTTGACGGCATACGGCAGATTGAAGAGCGGATAGCGCAGGGACTTGCAGAGTAAAAAATGTTCGATAGAACAGGGAGTACTGCGATGAAAAAATTGAACGAACTTGCAAGGAACCAGAGCGGCACCATTGCATCGGTAGACGGGGATTTCCGTTTTGTGGGACGGATTACTTCCATCGGCATTACACCCGGCTGCGAAGTGACGGTGATAAAAAATGAAAAATACCGGCCGCTTCTGGTGTATTCCAGGGATAGCATGATTGCCTTGAACCGCAAAGAATGCGGCAATATTCTGGTAAAAGACTGAGGAGCGTATATGACTGAAAAAAATGAAACGGTAATTGCGCTGCTTGGTCAGCCGAATTCAGGAAAATCAACAGTGTTCAATGCCCTTACCGGTTTGAAGCAGCACGTGGGTAACTGGCCGGGAAAAACCGTAGAGAAGAAGGAAGGCAGTTTTGAACACGCGGGGAAAAAATATGTGGTTGCAGACCTGCCGGGTACCTACAGCCTTTCTGCGAACTCCGACGAAGAAATCATAACCCGCGATTATATTGCGGGCGGCAAAGCTGACGTTGTATGCATTCTGGCGGACAGTTCCCAGCTGCAGCGCAGCCTGTATATGCTTGCAGATTATGCCGGAATTTCCGTCCCGGCCTTCCTTGTGCTGAATATGAGCGACCTTGCTGCCGAACAGGGCAAGCAGATTGATGCCGCCGCGATTTCAAAGAAACTTGGTATTCCGGTTGTGCTTTTTTCTGCGCAGGACAAAAAACAGTACGATGCATTCTATGCTGCACTGGAAACAGCGGTGCGCGCCAAGACCGTTGTGGATGCGTCTTCGCTGGTTGCCGGGTACAGGCAGATTGCAGTGTATGAAAAAATTGCTTCCATCGTGCCGGAAGAGGTGATTCCCGGCTATTCTGCGGCCTGGCTTGCGGCAAAAGCGGTGGAAGGGGATGCGCCGGTTTGCGCAAGGATAGCTTCTGTACTGGATGCAGAAAAGCGTTCCCTGTTTGAACGTACCGCGGCGGAAGTGGAAAAAGGCGTGCTGCTTACCGGTGAAAAAAAATTTGCATGGATTGACGCAATCCTTGAGGGCTCAGTTGTTGCCCGGAAGCAGCCCCGGAATCTTGGTTCATTTGACCGCCTGATAACGCATCGCTTCTGGGGTAAGCCGGTCGTTGTGCTGACAATTATTTTTGGCCTTATCGCATCGTTTATACCGGCACTGCCGTTCATGGCCGTTGGTTCAGCGCTGGGTTCGCTGAATGTTCCCGCCGGGGCTGCACTCAGCAGCATGGGCTGTCCGCAGCTTATTACGTCTCTGGTCTGCGATGTCTTTATCCGTTCCATCGGCTTTATCTTCCAGATGCTTGGATTTGTATTCGGCGTTACTCTTGTGTTCGGCATGCTTGAAGAAATCGGCGTTATGGCACGTATTTCGTATGTCTTTGACAATGCGATGTCAAAGCTGGGGCTGCAGGGAAAATCTGTTATGCCGTTCCTTATCAGTTTTGGCTGCACCATGGGCGGCGCTGCCGGTACGCGCGTTATAGATAACTGGGGCCAGAAGGTGCTGACCATTGCGCTTGCGTGGGCAGTGCCGTGCGGTGCTGCGTGGTCGATAATCCCCATGCTTTCTACCGTGTGGTTTGGTGCAGGTGCTCCGCTTATCATTGTGGCAATCCTGCTGGTGATGGTGCTGCACATGTGGATTACGGCAAAAATCTTTGGTGCTTCACTTGTTAAAAAGGAAGACCGCTACGGTATGATTATGGAGCTTCCCCCGTACCACCGCCCAAAGTGGGGCGCGCTGTTCCGCTATGTCCTGGGCCGCACAAAAGAAACTTTCTTCCGTGTTCTTAAAGTTGTGGTGCTGGTTGCCTTTGTGTTCTGGCTGCTTTCGTTTTCTGCAACGGGGCTCATGGAGAATTCCATTTTGTATAAGCTTGGAAAAGTGATTGAGCCGTTCACAAAACTTTTTGGACTCAGCTGGCAGACCTTTATGGCGTTTATTGCATCGTCCGTTGGCAAGGAGGGCGCAGTTGGTGTTCTGAGTACAATCTTTACCGGTAACGGGGCGGTTTCAATCGGGACGGTGATGGGGGAGACTGCAAAGGCCGCGAACCTGAACGAGCTGCTTGTTATGAACGTGACTAGGCCGGAAGCATTGGCGTTCATTTTTGCCATCACGTTCAACATGCCCTGCATTGTTGCCCTTGCTGCAACGTATCAGGAAACGCACTCCGCAAAATGGACTTCCGTCATTGCCCTGTACTACACGGTGGGTGCGCTGCTGCTTGCATGCATTGCGTATCACATCGGGCTGTGCATCTGGTAAAAGTGTTGTGCGGCAGCTTTACCTGCGGGTGGCGCTGCCGCTTTGCTGGACAGGTTCATCAGTATGGAAGCATTATTGGATTTATTGAAGGACGGTACGTCCCGTTCTGTGGAACAGCTTGCTGCTGAACTGCACACTGGCAGCGAAGATGTTCTGCGCCGGATGGAACTGCTTGAACGGGCCGGGCTTATCCGCCGCGTTCTGCACCGGGGGACGGGCTGCGGTGCTTGTACCGGCTGCGGGGGAAAGCCGAAGAAGGGCGCTCCCTGCGCCGGCTGCCTTCCGGACGGAGGCTTTGCCCACATGGGAGAGATGTGGGAAGTTGTAAAAGCTGCTGCTGTGCAGGCATAATAAAAATCCCCGCGGGCAATCCTGCTCACGGGGATTTTTTTGTTTAGCGTATGCAGCGGAACGCTACTTTTTAGAATACTGCGATGACGTCGCCGTTCGGATACTTTTTCAGAATCCAGTCCTTCACTTTCTTGCTCTGAAGCGCCTTTGCAAGTGCCTGGATGCGCGGGTCGTTTTCATCGCCTTTCTTGACGGCAACGACGTTCACGTACGGAGAATCCTTGCCTTCAACAAAGAGTCCGTCCTTGGAAGCATTGAGCCCGGCCGGGATTGCATAGTTGCCGTTGATGATTGCAGCATCCACATCCTGCAGCACGCGCGGCAGGGATGCAGCCTCAATTTCTTTGAACTTGAGGTTCTTGCTGTTTGTTACAATGTCCAGCGGCGTGGCTGTGATGCCGGCAGACTCCTTGAGCGTCAGCAGACCTGCAGACTGCAGCAGGAGCAGGGCACGGCCTTCGTTCGTGGGGTCATTGGGGATTGCCAGTGTTGCACCGGCCGGAATGTCTGCAAGTGCCTTGTACTTTGCGGAATACAGGGCAATCGGTTCAATGTGGATTCCGGCGGCACTGGCAAGGTGGGTGCCCTGCTCCTCGTTGAATGATTCAAGGTAGGGCAGGTGCTGGAAGTAATTTGCGTCTATCTCTCCGTCCTCAAGGGCCTTGTTCGGCGTTACGTAGTCAGTGAATTCCACAATCTGGAGCTTTATGCCCTGCTTTTTCAGGTCATCCTTTATAAGCTTCAGGATTTCTGCGTGCGGCTCCGGTGTGGCACCGACGGTAAGTGTGTTATTCTTTTTCTTTGTTTTTGCGGAAGCAACGGTAAGGACTGCTGCCAGGGCAAGTGCTGTTGCGATAATTTTTTTCATAGTATGCTCCTTCTTAATTAAAGATTTGTTTTCCTACTGATTCAGTATGATTATCTTATACTGTTAATTTCCTAGTGTGTCAATAGGTTTTTTGAAAAAATTTGTCTTCCTCTCAAAGGCATGGGGAGCAGGCGTTTATGCCTGCCGCCTTTTTAGCGTTTTGCAAGCAGCCTGCCGCTGATTTTTGTTCCCGCAAACTGGATAATTTCTACCAGGATGAGGATGACAATGACGGCTGCCGCCATAATGCCGGTGCGGAAGCGCTGGTACCCGTAGCGGATGGCAAGGTCACCCAGTCCGCCGCCGCCAATCGCTCCGGCCATTGCGGAATAGCCGATAAGGTTGATGATGGTAAGCGTAATGCCGTCAACCAGCGCAGGCATTGCTTCTGGTATGAGCACCTTTAGGATAATCTGCATGTTTGTAGACCCCATTGCCTTTGCTGCCTGTATCAGTTCCGGGTTTACCTCGTTGAGGGAGGATTCTATGATTCGCGCTACGAAGGGAGCCGCTGCAATGGAAAGCGGAACGATGGTTGCGCGCGTACCGATGCTCGTTCCGACGATGACGCGTGAAAGCGGAAAGAGCACAATCATCAGGATGATGAAGGGGAATGAGCGCAGGATATTTACGATGCGGCTGAGTACCTGGTTTAGCACCGGGCGCGGGCTGATGCCGGTGGGGTCGGTTGCGCACAGCAGCACTCCCAGCGGAAAGCCGAGCAGCAGCGAAAAAACGGTGGAAAAGAATACCATGATGAGGGTTTGGAGCGTTGCGCTCCCAACCAGATAGAATGTGTTCATTTGTTTTCCTCCACGGTGACGCCCCTGCTGTTCAGTTCGGCAAATGCCTGCCGGAGAGCTTCTTCCTCCCCGCTGAAATCAATGAGCATGGTTCCTATGTCCTGGTCGGGCAGGTGCTGTATGCCCGCTGCCCTGATGTTGAATTCGACGTTACATTTTTTTGCGATGGCGCTCAGCACCGGTTCGCCTGTGCTTTCCCCGATAAAGTGCAGGATGTACCTGCCGCCGTCGTGCGACCACCGCACCATTCCCCTGCCGTCCGTGGTGATGTGGGACAGAAAATCCTTTGTTACCGCTGTGCGGGGGCGGGCAAAGATGTCTTTTACCGTACCCTGTTCCACGACTTTGCCGCCGTCTATTACGGCAACCTGTTCGCATGCATCGCGGACAACTTCCATCTGGTGCGTAATCATGATGACCGTCAGGTTCATTTTTGCCTGCAGTTCCCTGATAAGCGCGATGATTGAGCGCGTTGTCTGGGGGTCAAGGGCACTGGTGGCTTCGTCGCAGAAAAGCACATCCGGCCGCGTAGCAAGTGCGCGTGCAATGGCAACCCGCTGCTTCTGTCCGCCGGAAAGCGTGCTTATCGGTGCATCGCCCCGGTCTTCCAGCCCCACAAGGCGCAGCATTTCCTGTACCCGCGGACGAATCTCGGCCTGGGGCATCCCGCAGATTTCCAGCGGGTAGGCAACGTTCTTTGCTGCCGTGCGGGAAGAAAAAAGGTTGAAGTTCTGGAATATCATGCCGAGTTTTCGGCGTTCCTGTATCAGCTCTGCCTTGGGCAGATTGTCTACCCGGCGGTCATCGTAATACACCGCACCGGAATCCGGTGATTCAAGCAGGCTCATCAGCCGTACAAGGGACGATTTGCCCGCGCCGCTCTTGCCGATGATTCCAAAAACAGTGTTTTCCGGGATATCCAGCGAATTTCCGTCCACTGCTACAATGATTCCGTCATTCGTCCGGTATGATTTCTTGAGGTTTTCAAGCTTTATGTGCATATTGCAAATCCTGCCTGCCGCGCAATGCACGGGCAGGGCTGTGTACGATTTTTAAATCTGCGGAGAAGAAAGGCTTAAGCCTGCTCGCAGACAGAGAATTTTTCGCGGGTTTCCTTGATTTTGTCTGCTCCGGCTGTTTCACGGGTGTTGCAGTCCATGAAATAGAGGGCATCTTCCTTTGAGTGGAACACTGCTTTCTTGTCCTCTGCCACCGGCTTGAAGTTAAAATCTACGGGTTTTCCGCTTTCTTTATCCATGACAAAATAATACATAGCGACCTCTGATATAAAATTGCGGCGGAACGACCCGCCGTTTTTGAAGATAATTGCATTATATCAAGATTGCCAGTCAATGGCAAGTTTCCGCCGCCAGCCCGTCAGCCGCCGGCTGCCGGGGAGGCTGTATGTGGCAAAGTTTGTTCCTGCCGTGCAAAGCATAAAACAAGCTTTATTTTTAAGGTTTGATGCAGGATTAGGCGGTATCCGGCAGGAACTGGTGAATTATTTTGCCGGTATGGTAGCATTGAAGCGGGGCCGCCGGAACTGCGGGGGCAGTCCGCGGCGGCTGTTAGTGACTAGCGGGAGGAATTGTACTGGTCAAGCTGGCGCTGCAAATCTGCAATTACAGTGTCGATGCCGGCGTCTATGAGTGCTGACCTGAACTCTGCAACGTAGGCTTCCGGATTTGCCTTCTGGCCGAAGCAGATGTTGCCCATGTATTTTCCCCAGATATCGCTCAGTGCAGAAAGCTCTGAGCTGATATTGTCTGCGTTCCAGATAATCTGCGGGTAGGGGTAGTCAATCTTTGTCTTGTCGTAAATTGCGCTGATTTCGCTGAACTTATCCCAGGCGCCGTTTCTGTCGCGCAGTTCAAGGGCATCATTCCGGCCCCACCAGAAGTTGGTGGAAATGCCGTGTGAACCTTCAATCTTTTCGCGGTAGCCGTCTTTTCCAAGCTTGTACTGCACGCCTTCAATTCCGTAGTTGAACAGGGCGTAGCACTGCGGGTCGTTCCGAATCAAGTCGTACACCATGAGCGCGCGCTCCGGATTCTTGGATGCTGCAGAAATTGCCATTGCACCGTGCGTGATGGTCATGCTGGTAACATTGCCCGCTTCTTCACCGAACCAGAAGAAGCCGCAGTCTGCATTCGGGAAATTCTTCCTGATTGCGGGAACCACTTCCGTGTACCATGTCTGTGAATGGTGCTGGTCAACGGAGGCGCGTCCTTCCTTAAAGTCGCCGCGGCTGTCTGAACCTGCATTGTACAGGACGTTGGACGGCCACACACCCATGTTGTTCCATTCGCGCATCAGCTTGGCATATTCAACAAGCTCGGTGCCTTCCAGGAACGGAGAGTAGATTTTTTTCAGGTTGCTGCGCCGCACTCCGAACAGCAGGAGCGTGGTAATTCCTTCAAGCGGAACGTAGTCAGACTTGGATTCTATGTAGCCGTCTGCATGGAATGAAGAAAGTTCTCCGTTGGCATTCCATCCGGCAACATCCGGTTTGGAAGTCTTTATGTAGCGGAAGTACGTGGTCAGGTCTTCCCAGCTGTGCACGCCGTTGGGAAGTCCTGCTTCCTTTGCCCAGTCAATGCGGTACATAAAGCCGTGGTTTATCCACTGGGCATAGTTGTCTTCCGGCATCATGTAGATTTTTCCGCCCATGCGGCACATGTCCCAGTGGGCGGCAGAGACGGACTCGTACGTTTTGGGCGCGTATTTTTTTACCATCTCGTCGCTCATGCCAAGGAAGGTGCCGTTCTTTGCATTCTGCCAGGCGTCCAGCCAGTCAGAGGCGGTACCGACCAGATCGACGGTTCCGTCCATCTGAGCAAGCGTAACGTCATAGTTAAAAAGATAATCGCTCCACGGGATGTAGTACATCTGGATTTCGGCGTTTATCTTTTCCGTCAGAATCTTGTTCAGCTCCTTGAGCATTTTTTCCGTAGCGCCGTTGGTGGGACGGTCGCCGGTGGTCATGCAGGTGATGATGACATGGTGTGACAGGTCATCCCCGCCCCCTGCTGTTGTTTTCTGAGAACTGCAGGAAAAAAGCAGACCGGCACATGCCAGCGCAAGGCACGTTCTTTTCAACAGTGAACTAATATATCCGTTATGATTCATCTTAAAATCTCCCAGCTCTGTTTTGCTGCAAAAACGCATTACACCTTGAACAAATCGATTTGTTCGGAAATGACATCGATAGATTCCTTCAGCCTTGAAGAAATCTGTGCCAGCTGTTCACCGGTTTCGGTGATGCGGCGCGCACCGTTGTGCATGTCGTCCATGCTGTCCTTCATCACGGAAGTGGCTTCCTGGAGGCTGTTCATTTCTTCAAGAATCATCTTGTTGTCCTTTGCCATTTCTGTTGATGCGGAACGGACTTCCGTGGTGCTGTCGTTCATCACGTGGAGGGCGTCGCTGATCTGCTTTGAACCGGTCTGCTGCTCTTCCATGGCGGCCTTAATCTGCTTGACCAGTTCATCCGTGTTGCGGATGCCGTTGGTTACCAGCGAGAATGCATTGCTTGATTCAACGGAAGCAGAAACCACGTCGCTGATGGAAGCCTTGATTTTCTTCAGCTCCTGACCGATTGTCTTGGACTGGGTTGTAGAAGTTTCTGACAGTTTGCGGATTTCATCTGCAACAACGCTGAAGCCCTTTCCGGCTTCACCGGCGTGGGCTGCCTCAATGGCGGCGTTCATGGCAAGCAGGTTGGTCTGGCTTGCGATGCTTGCAATGGCAGCATTTGCTTCCTGCAGCATTTTTGATTCAGCTTCGATAGAAGAAATACGCTCGTTCACGCCCTTCTGCTTTTCTGCACCGGAACTTGCATTGTTTTCCAGTATGGCAAACGATTCCACCATTTTTTCTACGGATGCATTGACGGAACCGATGTTTCCGATCATTTCTTCTACGGCGGCGGAAGCCTGTGACACTCCGGCGGCCTGGCTTTCAATCATCTGCTCAAGGCGGTCGATGTTGTCGGCAATCTGCTTGACGGTACCGGCAGTCTCTTCAACACCGGCGGCCTGAGTTTCAATCCGCTGGTGCATGCCTTCGATATTGTTGATAATCTGAGAGATGGAAGAAACGGTATTGTCCGTGCTTGCATGCAGGTCGTCACCGGCAGACTGCAGCGAACTCTTGGAATTCTTCAGCTGCTGCATGATGGTATGCAGCTTTTCCGTAAAGCGGTTGAAGCCTTTTACCAGATAGCCGATTTCATTATCTGAATTGATGTCGATGCGGCGCGTAAGGTCTGCATTACCGTCTGCAATGCCGTTGATGGTCTGTTCGACGACCTTGAGCGGCTTGAGCATGAAGTAGATAATCCAGCCGCTTATTGTGACGAGCACCAGCAGGAACACCACTGCGCAAATAACCATGACGGTAACAATTCCGGCGCCGGTTGAATTCATCTGTGAATCGGACACGATGAACGCAAAGCTCCACGGCGTGTTGGAAACGGGCGCAAAGCTTATGAATTCCCTGCTGCCGTCCAGTCCGTGAACCCATGCGCTGCCGCTTTCGCCGTTGCACATGCGCCGTGCAAGTTCCACCAGGTCCTTGCTGTACGCGCCGGTCAGCAGGTTGCTTTTCATGACGAGGGAAGTGTTCTGGTGCTCCAGAATCATGCCGGTGCCGCTGATGAGCATTGCGTTTCCGGTGGCGCCCAGCTGGATGTTGCCGACGATTTTCTGAACCATGTCCAGGTTTACGGAGGCAACAAAGAAGCCCAGGGTCTTGCCGCGCACGCGCACAAGATGGCAGATGTGGATGACGGCTTTTTCGGTTACGGCGTCAACCATCGGGTCGTCTACGTACTGGAACTTGCCTTCGGAAATCATTGCCTTGAAGTAGGGCGTGGAACTGATGTTCTCTGAGGTGCCGTTGTCGTACCAGACGGTTCCGTCGGGCGTACAGAAGCCCACCTGGTTGAATTCCGGGGTGCGCTTTGAGGCCTTGTCTGCAATCCAGTCGATAACGGCCTGTTCGTCGCCGGTCTGAACGATGTCTGACTGGACATAGACGCGGATTTCCTTCAGGTAGGTGGAAATCTTGTTGGTGATTGCAAGTGAATATGCCTGTGTTATTTCCCTACAGTCAACCTCATAGGAATCTCCGACAGAATTCTTGACGACATACGAAATGAGCACCATCTGAATTCCGTTAAGAACGATAAACAGCAGACAAATGATCAAAATGATTGTGAGTGCTATTTTTCCTTTTTTCTGGGAAACCCCATCACTGCCAGCCATTACTAGCCTCCCTCTGCAAATATAGAGTGTTCGCAGGAATAAAAAACGGGAGCGGGAAACCGTGCGAAGCGGCGTATCCCTCCGTTTTTCCGCTTTTATTTTCCATTAAAATCCTATCATTTTTTTAGAAATTTGAAAAGCATATCTGTTCAGAAATCTTTACAAAATATGATGTTTCCTTTGTTGCCGCGGGGCGTACTGCGGCCGGAATTTCCGCGGGCAGCGTGCCGGAAAAAAAGCAACCGGTTGTAATGCTGCGTCTGGTCCGGTTTTTCAAAGTATTTTCATCTTAAAACTCATGTTCATTGTGCCGATATGAGGATTATGCGAAGAACCGTTTTAAAATTGTGCCTTATGATACATATCCTGTGCGCTGCCTGGAATGCAGCCGCAGATTCAAAGCCCCTGTACCGTCTGCCGGAAAACCTGCCCGCGAAGAATACTGCGGATGCGGGTTCTCCTTTCCTTGTGGGGACGGAGACCGGGCTGTACCGGCTTTTGTCCGGCGGGCGCGCGGAAGCCTTGTGGACCGGCGGCCGGGTTGAACGCATACTCAAGACAAAATCAAAATGGTATTTTCTTACGGAAAAGGGCGTGCTGTCTTCTAGCGACCTTGCTGTGTTTACGGAATGCAACGAGGGACTGCCCCTGCTTACCATCAAGACCTTTGACGGCGAAAAGCGGGAGCTGGTAAAGCAGGCGCCGCTGCTGAAGGACATCTGCGCCGACCCCTTTGACGAAAATATTCTGGTGACGGCAACAAAGGACGCGGTGTACCTGAGCCGCAACGGGGGCGGCTCCTGGAAATCCATCGGTTCCATGAGCAAGGGCACTGCGGGCATGAAAGCGGTTGCCTGCGCCCACATGCCGGTGTACGCAAAGGACGGTTCTTATGCGGGCAGCGAGCTTGTGGTGTTTATGTCGCACCCCATTTACGGGTTCAGCTATTACCGCGCAGATGCTGCTCGGCCCCAGTGGACGGACGTGAGCGCGGGGTTCAGGGCCATGCGCAGCCTGACGCAGCCTGATGAAATCAGCGACATCCTTCCCGTACTGGTGAAGGATACCGACGGCACGCTTTACACGGAAATTTACCTTGCAAATTCCTTCCTGCCGAACATGTACCGCTTTGACTGGCGCAAAAAGAGCGCCGTAAAGATATACCAGGGCAGCGAAGCCGCGGACACCATTGACGGCCTGTGCCAGAGCAACGGGCTCATTGTGTTCTCTTCGCTGGGACAGATATCGTCTGTGTCGCTGGATGACGGTTCCGTGCAGGAGCTGCCGGCCGCGCAGTACGGGCGCTGGAGCAGGCGGCTTATGTCAACAGACACGCTGGTGCACACGGCGTATGTTCCTTCTTCCGAGACCGGGCTGAAAACGGCAATCCAGCTGAGCGAGCTGTGGCTGCTGAGTCCGGACAAGCCGCTTACGCCGTGGGGCGGAACCGCGACGGGGAAAAAAGCGGTGTATGCGTCCGCATACCAGATGCAGAACATGAAAGGCATTGAGAAGTACCGGAAAATCGTTGAGGACAACAAGCTGAATGCACTCGTTGTGGACATGAAGGATGATTACGGCCTGCTGCGTTTTGAGCCGAACAGCCCGCTGCTGAAGCAGAAGGGAAAGGTAACGCAGTACAAGATAGATCTTGACACTTTTGTTTCCGAATACAAAAAGAGCGGCGTCTATCTGATAGGAAGAATTGTCGTGTTCAAGGACAGGAACCTTGCGTCCTACGACAAGCAGCAGTATGCCGTGTGGGACAAAAAGAACAACATGCCCTGGATTGGCATAAAGGGCGTTACGACGGTGACTGACGAAGAAGGGCAGGTAACTGGTTCCCAGGTGAACTACTACGACGAAAACTGGGTTGACCCCTACAGCGAAGAAGTGTGGGAATATAATGTAGAGATAGCAAAGGAGCTGATTGCGCGCGGCTTCGATGAAATTCAGTTTGACTACATACGCTTTCCGACGGACGGCACGAACATGGGCGACGCAAGCTTCCGCTGGAAGAGCAAGGGCATGGACAAGGAAAGTGCCCTCATATCCTTCCTTGCGTATGCGCGCAAGAACATCAACGCGCCCATCGGCATCGACATTTACGGTGCAAACGGCTGGTACCGTTCCGGCACGCGCACGGGGCAGGACGTGGAGCTGATGAGCCATTACGTGGACGTTATCTGCCCCATGTACTATCCGTCTCACTTTGAGCAGGACTTTCTTGAGTATTCGCCCGTGATAGAGCGGCCGTACCGCATCTACTTCTACGGTTCGTACCGCAACACGGTGATCGGGCGGAACCGCATTATCGTGCGCCCGTGGGTGCAGGCCTTCTACATGGGAGTCCGTTTTGACCGCGCCTACTATAACAAAGATTACGTCCGCCGCGAAATTTTCGGCGTGCGTGACGGTTTGAACCGCGGCTACATGTACTGGAACAACGCCGGCGGTTACTACGAGGATATCAGCCCCGACGTGGCGGATGACGAAGTGTCGCCGTGGGAAGAAAATGAAGCCCGCCTGCAGCAGCGGCTCCCGGCATTCAGCGCCGGACAGGGTGCTGCAACTGTGGCGGACGCGGATGCTGCTGCCCGCGCGCACCGCAGGGACATGATTTCCATTCTGGATTCTGTGCTTGACCTGGAAGACTGCTCCGACCCTCCGCCGGCGATGGGCCTGAAGCTGCTGCATATTGAGCCGTTCGGGAACCTGCAGAAATGACGGGTTCCGGCTACACCCCGGAAGAACCCATTGCTGCCATTGCAACGGCGCTGGCTCCGGGCGCAATCGGCATTGTGCGGGCATCCGGAAAAAATTCACTCAGCCTGATGGCGGCACTTTTTTCGCGCCCTGCGGCTTTGGATTCCGCCGCGGGGAATTCACTTGTGCACGGCTGGATCTGTTCGCCGGAAAGCGGCGAGCGTATCGATGAAGTTATGCTGGGCGTATACCGCGCCCCAAAATCCTTTACCGGCGAAGACATGGTGGAAATTTTCTGCCACGGCGGCATTGCCGTCGTTACCGCTGTGCTGCGCCTGCTTCTTTCCCACGGTTTCCGTCAGGCGGAACGCGGGGAGTTTACCTTCCGCTCATACATCAACGGCAAGAACGACCTGACAAAGGCCGAAGCCGTAAAGGAAATCATTGACAGCCGCACGGACGAATCCCGCGGCAAGGCTGCGGGGCGGCTGGCAGGGAACCTGTTTGCTGAAATCGACGCAATCAAGCAGCTGGTCATCAGCACGCTTGCTTCTATTGAAGTTGAAATAGAATACCCGGAAGACGAGGAAACTGTGGCGGACAGCTTTGACCGCACGGCGCTGGTGCAGGCACAGGAGCGGCTTGCGTCGCTGGTAAGCTCGTGGAAAAGCGAAAAGCTGTATCAGGACGGTGCGCGGCTGGTGCTCTGCGGACGGACGAACGCCGGAAAATCCAGCCTGTTCAATGCGCTGCTTAAGGAAGACCGTTCCATTGTGAGCGATCAGGAGGGAACCACCCGCGACTGGCTGGAAAGCTGGGTTTCGTTCGACGGCATTCCGGTGCGGCTTTTTGATACCGCCGGGCTGCGCAGCACGGACGACCGCATAGAAGCAGAGGGCGTTGAGCGAACCCGCAGCCTGAGCACGGAGGCGGATGTCATCCTGTACGTGGTGGATTCCGCCGCGGGACTGTCTGCCGCAGACGAAGCGTTCCTTGCCGCCCGGCAGGAAATCCCGGCCGTACTGGTCTGGAACAAATGCGACAGCCCTGCGTCCCGGCCGCTGCCGCCGGGCGGCGGTGCATGGAAATCAGCGGTACGCATTTCCGCAAAGGACGGCAGCGGCATAGGCCAGCTTGCTTCTGCAGTAAAGGCCCTGCTGACCGGCGGCAGTACGCAGGAACACTGCGGGGCAGCGCTCGGCTCCGAGCGGCAGAAAACGGCGGTTTCGGAGGCACTGGAGCGGGTAAGCCACGCTTTGCAGACTGCGGGCGACCAGTCATTCGGGCTGGATGCCGTGGTGCAGGATCTGGAAGATGCGCTTGCTTCTTTGGGCGAGGTAACCGGCGAGGTAACGCCCGACGATGTGCTGGGAAACATTTTCAGCCGTTTCTGCGTGGGAAAATAAACGGCCGCCGCGGAAAGCCCCTGCATGCTGCGCGGAAACACAGACGCTTCCGGTGCGCCGGGACTGCATACTTTCCCACTGCATCACTTTTCGTTCAGCCTGCTTCGAAATTACGGTACTTGAGCGGGGTCATGCCCTTGTAGCGCTTGAACATCTTGATGAAGTAGCTGAAGTCGTTGAAGCCGCATGCCGACGCGATGACGGAAAGCTTTTCCCTGGTTTCCCGCAGCATGGTGCATGAGCGGTTTATGCGGAACCAGTTCAGGTATTCCACGGGTGAACGTTCCGTTGCTTCCCGGAAGACGCGGCAGAAATACTTTGGGGAAAGCCCTGCGGCGTCTGCCATCTGTTCCAGCGTCAGTTCTTCGGCATATTTCTTCCTTATAAGATTGAGTACCGCATCCAGCTGCTCCGACTGCCTGCGCTTGTTTGTGGGAATGATTTTCTTTTCAATATAAAGGTGCTGCCGCTTCAGCTCCCCCAGAAAAATCAGCAGGTAGCCCGACGCTTCAAGCTCGTATCCTTCGGCGGAATTTTTTACGGTTTCAAAGAGTTTCTGCGCAAGGACGCTAAGCTCTTCGTTATCGTGCGGCAGAAAATCGTGCAGTATGACGTTGCCGCTTACGACGGCGCTGATAAAATCGTTGGGCAGGTAGCCGTGCTGCCGCACAAGCTCTATGTCAAAAACCAGCGACTCGTAAAGCGCCTGCCCTTTGTCGCCCGCGTCGCCGTGCAGGATTTTTCCCGGTATGAAGCAGAGGTCGTCCTTTGCCAGCCGGATGTTCCTGTCCTTGACAAAAACATTGTAGGTGCCGGAAATGACGTGCAGCAGCTCGAATTCCGTGTGCCAGTGGACGGGCAGGTCGTACTTGGGGTCAACGGTATTGTTCAGGTAGTACTGCAGGGGAAAGAGTACCGTGCCGCGCTGAAATTTTTCCTGCTCATTCTGCTTCCGTGACGTGCGGTCCGGAACGGCGGAATACTGGTTAATTAATACTTTTGTCATACTTTATTGGAATTATAGCACTAGCAATAAATAAAATTCAAGATTATAATTGTATTTATGATTCAGAAATTTTCATACGGGGAACCCGTGGAAACGGGTGCCGTGGTCAGCAGGACAGACTGCATGCCGGAAGGGAGCGCCTTTCCCTTCGGCACGGTGGTGAGTAATTTTCCGTTCCGGTGGATGTGCACGCTTGGCAGCGATGATTTTGTATTCGGGCTGGGCGAAAGTATGCGCGGCATAAACAAGCGCGGCTTTAAGTACGTCAGCTGGTGCTCCGACGTTCCCAACCAGAACGAATTTACCGCTTCCATGTACGGGGCGCACAACCTGGTGATTGTGTATGGCGCCGGGGATGCCTCATGCCGTGCCCTGTTCTTTGACACGGCTTCCCGCGTGACGTTTGATATCGGTTACACGGAATACAGCACCTTTACCGTGGAAACTGCCGAGACGGGCGTGGACGTGTACGTTATCACCCCCGATGAGGGCAGCGGACTGAATGTGCTGCAGGACGTGGTCCGGCAGTTCCGGCAGCTTATCGGGCAAAGTTACATTCCGCCGCGCTGGGCCTTCGGCTTTCAGCAGAGCCGCTGGGGCTACAAGACGGAAGACGACATCCGCAAAGTTGTGTCGCGCCAGCATGGTGCGGGGCTGCCGATAGATGCCGTGTGCATCGACATAGACTACATGGATGCCTACAAGGACTTTACCGTGGACGCGCAGAAATTCCCCGACATGGCAAAGCTTTCCGCAGACATGCGCGAAGAAGGGGTGCACCTGGTACCGATTATCGATGCCGGGGTTAAGCGGCAGCAGGGCTACGATGTCTACGAGGAAGGCTGCGACAACGGCTATTTCTGCAAGAAAGAGGACGGTTCCGATTTTGTTGCGGGCGTGTGGCCGGGGCGTTCCTGCTTCCCGGATTTTTTGAACCCGGCGGTACGTTCGTGGTTCGGCGGCAAATACAGGCGGCTGACGGAACTGGGCATTGACGGTTTCTGGAATGACATGAACGAGCCTGCCATGTTTTACAGCGACGAAAGCCTTGAAGAGACCTTCCGCAAGCTGCAGTCCTACCAGGGGCAGAACCTTGACGTACAGACATTCTTTGAGTTCACTCCGCTGAGCGGCAGCACCTTTAACCGGCTGGACGACTACCGCCGCTTTTACCACGAAATTCCTGCGGAAGGCGGCGGCACAAAGAAAATCCGCCACGACCTTGTGCACAACCTTTACGGGGCAAATATGACGCGCGCCGCCGCGGAATCGCTGCGGGAAATCTCGCCGGACAAGCGCATGCTGCTTTACTCCCGCGCATCCTGCGTGGGCGCGCACCGTTACGGCGGCATCTGGACGGGAGACAACGCCTCCTGCTGGGCGCACCTGCAGCAGGAAATCAAAATGCTGCCGTCGCTGAACATGGTCGGCTTCCTGTATTCCGGGGCGGACATCGGCGGCTTTGGGGAATCCACAACGCGTGACCTGCTTCTGCGCTGGCTTGCGCTGGGTGCCTTTACGCCGCTGATGCGCAACCACTGCGCGTGGAACAACCGCAGCCAGGAATGCTACGCCTTTGGGAACACGGACGACTTCAAGAGCCTGCTGGATTTCCGCTACGCACTTGTGCCCTACATCTACAGCGAATTTGTCAAGGCAGCGCTGGGCGGCACCATGTATATCCGGCCGCTGGGCTTTGACTTCCCCACGGACATGCGCGCGCTGCGTACCGAAGACCAGCTGCTGGTGGGCGAAGGCATTCTGATTGCCCCGGTGTACGAGCAGAATGCAGACGGCCGCTACGTGTACCTGCCGGAAGACATGACAAAGGTCTGCTGGTGCCGCGGAAAGATTTCTACGGAAGAAAAGAAGCGCGGTTCCTACTACATCCGGATGCCGCTCGATACCGTAACTTTCTTTGTGCGGAAAGACAGGCTGGTGCCGCTGTGCCAGCCCGCAGCGAATACTGCCGCACTGGACACGTCGTCCTTCAGCCTGGTGGGCACGGGAACTTCCTACAGCCTGTACGAGGATGACGGATATACGCGTACGGTAACGCTGGAAGGCCGGATGCGCACGCTGGAACGGTAGCAGACTTGTAAAAAAGCAAGGAAAGCGGTATCCTTACAGATACGGAGGCTTCCATGTCATCACAGATAGTAAACATTGCGTTCTATGATGCGCACCCTTATGACCGTGAAACATTCACGGAGGCGAACAGGCAGTTCATGTACAACATCGATTTTTTCGATTTCCGGCTGAACGAAAAGACTGCGTTGTCCGCGCGGGGCTATGATGCCGTATGCACGTTTGTGAACGACACGCTGGATGCAGCAGTCATTGAGGCGCTTAAAGAATGCGGCGTGCAGCTGATAGCGCTGCGCTGCACGGGTTACAGCAACGTTGACCTGCAGGCGGCGGCGCAGGCAGAAATCCCCGTTGTGCGCATTCCCGCATATCCGGCACATGCCGTTGCGGAGCACGCTGCTGCAATGCTGCTTTCCCTTACCCGCTGCATTCCGCGGGCATACCTGCGCACCCGCACGGGGAATTTTTCGCTTGACGGGCTGATCGGGCGCGACCTGCACGGGCTGACCGCCGGCATTGTGGGTACGGGCCGCACCGGCAAGGCATTTGCGGAAATCCTTGCGGGGCTGGGCATGAAAATCACCTGCTGCGACGTGAATCAGGACAAGGACTGGGCGAACAGGCACGGCTTTGCCTACATGCAGCTGGCGCAGATGTTTGCGAATGCGGATGTTATCAGCCTGCACTGCCCGCTCACGGCGGAAACGCGGCACATTGTGAACGAAAATTCCCTTGCGCTCATGAAGCGCGATGCAATCATTGTGAACACCGGGCGCGGCGCTCTCATCGATACAAAGGCACTTGTGCGCGTGCTCAAGAAGCAGGAAATCGGCGGGGTGGCGCTGGAAATCTACGAGGAAGAAGACAAATACTTCTTTGACGACTGGTCGGCCGACGTTATCCGCCAGGATACGCTTGCGCGGCTGCTGACCTTCCCGAATGTGATTGTAACTCCGCACCAGGCCTTTCTTACGGCTTCCGTGCTCAAATCGATTGCCGAAACGACGCTGGGCAACATCCTTGCATTCCAGTCGGGCGGCGAGCTTCTGAACGAAATAAAAGCCGCGGAATAGGCTTTCCCTGCGGTAAAAGCCGCTGCCGCTCATGCATTTTGGGTACCGCGCGGCGGCTCTTTTGCCCCGGGTTTTTTGTGTCCGGGCACTATGTGTCCGGCACCCTATCCCTTGACTAAAAACACCACAGGTAGTAGACTGTTAGAAGTGCATCCGCTACATATAGTGTAGTGCATAACTTACCTAAGTATTTTTATTACAAGTAATTATGCTGTGGATAAGTTAAACTGCAGTCTGTGGGGGTGCCCAGAAATACCAAGTATCGAGGGGACCATGAAGATCATCAAGCGCAGCGGGGCTGAAGTTGTATTTGACCGCAACAAAATAGCTGCGGCAATAGAAAAGGCAAATGCCCAGGTTGATGAAAAAGACCGCCTTTCTGAAAAACAGATTAATTCAATTGCTGATGATATAGAAATTGAGTGCCACAAGGAAGGGCACACGCTGAACGTAGAGGACATTCAGGATCTGGTGGAACACGGCATCATGCAGCACGGCGCCTACAATGTTGCAAAGCTGTACATCACCTACCGCTACCGTCATCAGCTCATGCGCCGCCAGAACACTACCGACGAACAGATTTTAAGTCTGCTTGAAGAAAATAACGAAGAAGTAAAGCAGGAGAACTCAAACAAGAACCCCACGGTTGTCTCCGTGCAGCGCGACTACATGGCCGGCGAGGTGAGCAAGGATATCACCAGGCGTTTCCTGCTCGATCCGGATATCGAAAAAGCGCATGAGGACGGCATCATACATTTCCACGACGCAGATTATTTTGCCCAGCACATGCACAACTGCGACCTGGTGAACCTTGAGGACATGCTGCAGAACGGCACCGTCATCAGCGGCACCCGCATTGACCGCCCGCATTCCTTTTCCACGGCGTGTAACATTGCCACACAGATTATTGCGCAGGTTGCCAGCTGCCAGTACGGCGGGCAGAGCATTTCGCTTGCGCACCTTGCGCCCTTTGTCGAAGTGAGCCGCAGGAAAATCAAGAAAGAAATCGAAGAAATGACCGCCGCCACCAACCTTGAGGTGAACGACGCGCAGTTCAACTTTATGCTGAACCAGCGCCTCCGCGACGAAATAAAGAAAGGCGTACAGACCATTCAGTATCAGGTCATCACCCTTATGACGACGAACGGTCAGGCACCGTTTGTTACGGTGTTCATGTACCTGAACGAGGCAAAGAACGAGCAGGAAAAAGCCGACCTTGCCATGATTATCGAGGAAGTGCTGCGCCAGCGCTGCCAGGGCGTCAAGAACGAAAAGGGCGCATGGATTACTCCGGCCTTCCCCAAGCTCATTTACGTGCTTGAATCCGACAATGTTGAAGAGAACTCAAAATACTACCACCTGACGGAACTTGCTGCCCAGTGTACGGCGCGCCGCATGGTGCCCGACTACATCTCCGAAAAGAAGATGCTGGAGCTGAAGGAGGGCAACTGTTACCCCTGCATGGGCTGCCGCTCCTTCCTGACCGTCTACCACGACCCCGCCAACGGCCGCCCCAAATTCTACGGGCGCTTTAACCAGGGCGTGGTTACGCTGAACCTGGTGGACATTGCCTGTTCTTCCGGCGGCGATATGACTAAATTCTGGACGCTGATGGACATGCGCCTTGAGCTGTGCCACCGCGCGCTCCAGATCCGGCACAACCGCCTGGTGGGAACCAAGTCGGACGTTGCGCCCATCCTGTGGCAGAACGGTGCACTCGCGCGGCTCAAGAAGGGCGAAACCATCGACCGGCTGCTCTACAACGGCTATTCTACCATCTCGCTCGGCTATGCGGGGCTGTACGAATGCACGCGCTACATGACGGGTAAGTCGCACACCGACCCGGAAGGCAAACCCTTTGCACTCAAGGTGATGCAGGCGCTCAACGATGCGTGCAAGCGCTGGAAATCGCTGGAGCACATAGATTATTCTGTGTACGGCACGCCGCTGGAAAGCACCACGTACAAGTTCGCCAAGTGCCTGAAGAAGCGCTTTGGGGTTATCCCCGGCGTAACGGACAAGAACTACATTACGAACAGCTACCACGTGCACGTTACGGAACCGATAGACGCCTTTACCAAGCTGAGCTTTGAATCCGAATTCCAGCGGCTTTCGCCCGGCGGTGCCGTCAGCTACGTGGAAGTTCCGAACATGCAGAACAACATCCCCGCGGTGCTGGCGCTGCTCAAGCATATCTATGAGAACATCATGTATGCCGAGCTGAACACCAAGAGCGACTTCTGCCAGAAGTGCGGCTTTACGGGAGAAATCCAGATTGTGACGGACACCGACGGCAAGCTGGTGTGGGAATGCCCCAACTGCCATAACCGCGACCAGTCCACGATGAACGTTGCCCGGCGCACCTGCGGCTACATCGGTACCCAGTACTGGAACCAGGGGCGTACGCAGGAAATCCAGGAGCGCGTGCTGCATTTGTAGCGCGCTGCACCTGTAGCAGGCGGGAACTCCTATGTTCTACGGGAACATAAAAAAACTTGACATCGCAAACGGCGACGGCGTACGTGTTTCGCTCTTTGTCTCCGGCTGCAGGAACTGCTGCCCCGGCTGCTTTCAGCCGGAAACGTGGGATTTCTGCCACGGCAGCCCCTTTACCGCCGCCACGGAGGCGGAAATCCTTGCAGCGCTGGACAAACCGTTTGTCAGCGGGCTTACCGTGCTGGGCGGCGAACCCTTCGAGGAAGAAAATCAGATTGCGCTTGCCCCCTTCCTGCAGCGGGTGCGCCGCGCATTTCCCCAAAAAACGGTGTGGTGCTACACCGGCTACGTGTACGAGGCAGACCTGCTGCCCGGCGGCCGCAAGCACATTGACGTAACCGACGAACTGCTGGCATGCATAGACGTGCTGGTCGACGGCCCCTTCATCGAGGCGCAGAAGGATATTTCGCTGCAGTTCCGCGGCTCCCGCAACCAGCGCATCCTGCACCTGTCCGGGGGAAAAGCCGCCGGAATCCGGCAGGAAATCCCGCCTGCATCGACCACTTGAAAAAAAACAAGCAAAACTCTAGAATGTCTCCCGTATGAAAGAAACCCTGATAGAAGAATTTGTGAGCAAGGACTCGATGCAGGCATTGGACGACCTGCTGGCGGCGTCTGAAGACGGAGCGGTCGTCAGGGCCTCTGTCGTGCTCGCCGGTGCATTCGGGGCGGAAGCCGCGTTCGGTGCTATTGCCGATGCCTCCGCGGACGGAGAGAAGAAGCTTATTTCCAGCTTCCACAACAATTTAATGCTGCTGATTCAGAAGACCTGGGTAGAAAAATCCGACGAGGATTTGAAAGCCCAGGTTTTGTATCATTTGGAGGAATTCACCAAGCAGCTTGAAAGCAAGGCGTATGCAAAAGCCTACCCGCAGTTTTTCAGTATAGTCGATGACGTTGTGTACCTCATGTTCGGCATGCAGACAAAGACAAAAGAGTTCGGTGAATACGCCCTGCGCATAGACCCGGAGTTCGGTATTTTCTGGTGGTACATGAAGAGCCTGCCGCGTGACGCTGCATGGTCGGAGGGGAAAACCCGCATAAGCATCCTGCTGGGGATGTATTTCCTGGCAAATTATTAACATAAAACTGAAGGCCTCCGGTTCCCTTCCGGGGGAATCCTGCATAAAAAAACGGAGGACTGCTTCTTATGGATATCGATGCGATATGTGCTGAACTGAGGAAAGGAGCAGGCGCCCTTGCACTCCATACAGCTGCCCAGAAAAATCATGCACTGACCTGCGTTGCGCAGGCAATACAGCGGAACAAGGCTGCTATCCTTGAGGCGAATGCAAAGGATGTGCGTGCTGCCCGCGAAAAAGGGGTGACGGAAGCCCTTGTTGAACGCCTTGCGCTTGATGAAAAGAAATTTCAGTCCATCCTTGACGGGCTGGAAACCATTATCGGGCAGGGAGATCCCGTTGGTGAGGAAATCGCCGGCTGGACGGCTCCGAAGGGCATGCAGATCCGGCAGGTGCGCGTGCCGCTCGGTGTGGTAGGCATTATCTATGAATCCCGCCCGAATGTAACCATCGATGCATTTTCGCTTGCATACAAGAGCGGGAATGCCATACTGCTGCGCGGTTCCTCTTCTGCGCTTGCTTCGAACGTGGCGCTTGTTTCCGCTATTCAGGCGGGGCTTTCGGATGCCGGAAGCGACGGTGTGCGCAACGCCATATATCTGTGCGAAAGCCATGACCATGATGATGTGAAGCAGATTCTGACGGCAACCGGCAAGATTGACGTGGTACTGCCGCGCGGTTCTTCCCGCCTGATAAATGCCGTTGTTGCAAATGCGCAGGTCCCGGTTATCCAGACCGGGGCGGGTGTCTGCCATCTGTACGTTGATGAGGATGCAGACCTGTCCATGGCGGTTTCCATTGCAGAAAATGCAAAGACTCAGCGCCCCGGCGCGTGCAATGCCATAGAAACGGTGCTGGTGAACAAGCGTGCAGCCTGCGAATTCCTGCCGCTGCTTGCCAAAGCGCTCGGCGGCAAAGTGCAGCTCCGCGCGGACGAAGTCTGCCACCCGGTGCTTGAATCTGCGCTCAAAAGCTGCGGCGCGCTTGAACGGGATCCCGGCTGTCTGGCGCGTGCCTCTAGGGAAGACTTTGGCTTTGAATTCCTTGACTTTATCCTTGCGGTAAAAGCCGTTGATTCCGTGGAAGATGCCATCGCCTTCATCAACACGCACAACACCAAGCACAGCGAGGCAATCGTTACGAACAACCGCCGCCACGCGCGCATGTTCCAGGCGCAGGTTGATGCAGCCTGCGTCTATGTGAATGCCAGCACGCGCTTTACCGACGGCGGCGAATTCGGCTTTGGGGCGGAGCTTGGCATCAGCACGCAGAAACTCCATGCCCGCGGACCGATGGGCATAAAGGCTTTGACCACGACGAAATTTCTTATAGACGGGGACGGGCAGATACGATGACTATCAAGGAAAGTATTCAGGGCGCACGGAAAATCGTTATAAAAATCGGCAGCAACACGCTTGCAAAAAAGGACGGTACGATAAACGCCGCCTACATGGAGCAGTTTGCCGCTGCATGCGCCGCGCTGATAAAGCAGGGCAAGCAGCTGATAATTGTTTCTTCCGGCGCACAGGTTGCGGGGCTTTCTACTATAAAGGGCTGGGCGCACAAACGTGATGTGCATTACCGGCAGGCGCTCTGTGCCATCGGGCAGGTTGAGCTGATGGACCGGTGGCGCGCGGCCTTTGGTTCACAGGGCATCCATGTTGCACAGCTGCTCCTGACCAAGGAAGATTTTGATGATGACCACCGCACGCTGAACATCCGCAACACGATGTTTACGCTGGTGGATGAAAATGTCGTTCCTATCATCAATGAGAATGACTCCGTTGCCTTTGATGAAATCCGCATCGGTGACAACGACAACCTGAGCGCCCTTACGGCAATCCTGTGGAGCGCCGACCTGCTCATCCTGTTCAGCGATATTGACGGCGTGTATACGGACAACCCGAAGTCGAACCCCGGCGCACAGCTGGTGGAATCTGTTACCGACATTGCAGCGCTGCGCAGCCAGATTACTATCGGCAGCACGAACAGTTTTGGAACGGGCGGGATTGAGACAAAAATTCAGGCGGCAGAAAAAACAACGCAGTCCGGCATTCCGCTTATCCTTTCCAACGGCGGGAGCGGAAATTCCCTGCTTGCCCTTGCAGACGGCACCCAGCGCGGTACGCTGTTCCTTGCGGACGAAACGTCCCTGTTCCGCGCGATTACGGGGAATGCCTGAGCGGACGCTTCCGGCTTCTTTGCTTAGGTAACTTTACTCCATTTTTTCCACCCGCGAGCTGCGGGTGTGTTTTTTTTCTTTTTCCTTGTACAGCAGCCTGTCTGCCTGTGCCAAAAGTGATTCCAGGTCTTTGCCCGCCGCCGCGGAGAAGGGCGCTGCGCCAAAGCTTATGCTCAGGTGGAACAGCGGCCGGGTTTCCGTGTACCATGCATCTGCGGCCTTGTCAATCCGCTCCTGTATGCGGGGAATAAAGTCTTCGCTGATGCCCGTTGCCACGATGATGAATTCGTCGCCGCCCATTCTGCCCACAACATCCTGCGTGCGGAAGGTTTTTTTCAGGATCTCGCCCATCGTTACTATGGCAAGGTCGCCCGCATCATGCCCGAAGGTGTCGTTTATAGTTTTCAGGCCGTCCATGTCCGCATAGAACACCAGCCCCTTGTTCCCCATCTCTACGGCAAGGTCTATTACCTGCTGCCCGAAATTCATGATGCCGCGGCGGTTGTACAGCTTGGTCAGCTCATCGGTAAGCGAAGTGCCGCTCAGTTCGCTGAGCCTGCTGTTGGACTGCTGCAGCTGCTCCAGCATGGTGCTCTGGTGCCGTTCGATGGCTTCTTTTTCCGTAAACACCAGCGCGGAATTCAGCAGGCTTGCCATCATGGAAAACACGGTGTCGATGAGCGGCTTGGCAAGGTCGCCGGGTGCATAGGCAAGGTAGCCGCAGATGTAGTTGTCGTGGTAAAGCGTGCGGATGATGAGCAGCGGCGGCAGCTGCCGGAATGCATGTTCCGGAAGCATCTGCTGCTGCGGGTTAAAGCGGCTGCCGTCGGTGACCTTGCGGATGCCGGGGTCGTCGCCTTCTTCGTAGCTGAAAAGCAGCTGAGCGCGGGACGGCAGGGAAAGCTGCTCCGGATCCAGTACATTCTGCTTGCGGTCAAAGAGCACTACGGCGCAGGCGCGCACGTGCAGTGCGAACAGTTCCCGCTTGAGCGGAAGCAGCGCCTGTTTCAGGGACAATGTATTGGACAGCGTGTCGCTGAAGCGCTGGATAAGGAAAAGCCCGTGTTCCAGCGAGGTGTACTGCGCGTGGAGGAAGCTGCTGCGCTGCCCGGAAAAAGGCACTTTCTTGCCGTCGGCATCCTTGTAATCGGTGCGGGTTGCAGTGCCCGGCAGGCAGCCGCATGACCTGCGGTACTTGAGCAGGCTCGGTATTTCCGTCCTGCGGGGGATTTCCCCGCCTTCTGCCAGCACGGCGGCGTATTCGGCGGCGCGGCGGCCCACCCCGTCCACATTTACACAGAGCGTGGTGAGTGGGACTTCGTAGAAGGCGGTGCTTGCAATGCCGTCAAAGCCGACGAGCCTGAAGTCCTGCGGAATGCGCATCCGGTGGCTGAGCGCGTATTCGGTTACGCCGGTTGCCATGTCGTCATTCATGCAGATAATGCAGTCTGTGGGAAGCAGGGAATGCTGCATAAAGTACTCCATGGCCGCGTTCCCGCTGTCTTCCTCAAAATTTCCCTCGAAAATGCGCTCCTCGTCCAGCGTGATGGTGTGGCGCGCGCATACGTCCCGGCAGATTGCAAGCCGTGCGATGGAGTCGGGGTTATCCGCCGGCCCGCTTACGATGTTGAAGGTGCGGCAGCCGTGGACGGTGATAAGATGCTCGATGAGTGCCGCGTAGTTCTGTTCGCAGCCGGCATAGACGTAGGATTCTCCGCCGTGCATGGGCATGGTGTAGACGCGGGGAACGGGTTCTTCGGTGCTTTCCTGCTTGCCTGCCGCAGGGTAGCCGCTGCTGAAATTGCAGTTGGTGACGATAAGACTGTCGATGTTTCTGCGGGAAATATGCTGGTAGATGAATTTCTGCTGAAGCTGGCAGGGATTGTCTGTTTCCCTTCCGCCTTCAAAGAGGATGAGTGAATGTCCTTTCTGCCGGCAGACTTCCGCTGCGGCGAATACGATGTCTATGTTAAAGCCGCCGAGAAGGGATCCCACCTGCAGCCCGATTCTCTTCTGTGCCATACGCTCCTTACCGTACTGCATGTCCGGCAGACGGCGGTGCTGCCCCGCCTGCATCGTTTTTATCCGGCGGCACTGAATGAACCTGTTCGGAAACCCGGAAGCGCGAATTCGGTGCCGACTCTGACAGTATACCACATTTTTCCGCTCCGTGCCAGAAAAAGATTCCGGCTGCCGGGGGAAGGGTGCTCAGATTTTTGTCCTGCCGCGGAAGCTTCGTGCGAGCGTGAGCTTGTCTATGTATTCAAGGTCGCCGCCGACGGGAAGGCCGCTTGCCAGGCGGGTTACGGTGCAGCCGCAGTCCTGAAGGACGCGCTGGATGTACAGGGCCGTTGTGTCGCCCTCCACCGTGGGATTTGTTGCGAGGATAACTTCCTGGATGTGCTCGTCCCTGACCCGTGCCACCAGTTCCCCGATGCGCAGCTGGTCAGGTCCCACGCCGTCGAGCGGTGAAATGACACCGCCGAGCACGTGGAACAGTCCGTGGTATTCCGGCGAGCTGTCTATGGTAGGCACGTCCTGCGGCTGTTCTACCACGCAGAGCACCGTGCGGTCTCGGGTGCTGTCCGTGCAGATGGGGCAGGGATCGTGCTCCGTCCATGCGCCGCAGACCGAACACGGCCTGATTTTCTGCTGCAGCGTTGCAATCTGGCCTGCAAAGCGCTCCACGAAAGCGGGGTCGGCACGCAGCAGGAAATTGGTCATGCGGCCGGCAGATTTTTTGCCGATGCCCGGCAGCCGGGAAAAGCTTTCGGTAAGTTCTTCAAGTGCGTTCATCAGCCCAGACCCGGAATGTTCAGCCCGGCAACCATGGGGCCAAGCTGGGACTTCATCTGCTCCTGCAGCTTGGAGAGCGCGTCGTGATGGGCGGCCTTTATAAGATCCTGCAGCATGGGAACGTCGCGGTTGTCCACGCAGATGGGGTCGAGCACAATCGAAGTGATTTCAAATTTGCCGTTCAGCGTCACGGTAACCATGTTGCCGCCGGCGGAACCGCTTACGCTTATCTGTGCAAGCTGCTCCTGCGCTTTCTGCAGCTGCTCCTTCATGTTTCCCAAATCTTTCAGCATATCGAATGGATTCATATTTTTCTCCCGGCAGCCTTCCGGTGCCTTGTTACTAGACCAAATTTTTCTGCCCGTGCGGCCCGCTTCCTGCTCAGTAGCCGAGGACGGAACCCTTGAAGGTATCCCGTAGAATCCTGACTTCCACCGGAAGTTCCCTGGCGGTATTTTGTGCCTGCTGTTCTACCAGCCTGACGGCGAATGCAACCTGCTTTCCGTACAGTCCGGAAAGGGACTCTGCGATTTTGCCGGCCTGCTGCTGCAGCTGCATCTGCTCAAAGGCATCCCCGGTAACGACGGTCACCGTAGTACCGGAAGACTGCCAGTCCTTTGTTTTCATCAGGGCGCTTGCAAGGAGCGCATCATTCACTGACAGTTCGGCGATGAGCGCATCCCGCACCTTTGCGATGTCGCCCGTGTCCACGGGGGCTGAATTTGTTGCGGGCGGTTCAGCACCGCCATCAGAAAAAGGGGACTGAGCTCCGTTGTCTTGCGGAGGTTCCGCGTCTTCCGGTGCCCCCAAATCATCTGTGTCCGGTGCGCCGGAGTCGGCAGCATAATCTTCGTCGCCGCCCCCGCTGAGGGCTGAAAAACGGGGCAGCCCGTTGGGCAGTACGGGTGCTGCCTGCGGCGGCGCTGCAGTTGCTGCACCGGCGTAGCTGGTACCTGCATTACCGGAACTGGCCGCAGTTTCTGCCGGAGCGCCGGGGGTAACGGCCGGCGTGGTTCCGCCCTGCACCGGGGATGCGACCCCTGCCCCAGTTGCGCTGCTACTATCAGCTCTGCTGGTACCATCCCCTACAATTTGTTTTGCTTCCGCGGATTTTACCAGAAGCGGTTTTACGGCGTCCAGCGCCTTTTTTACGTCTGTGGCAGACACATACTGCGACAGCCAGCAGAGCCTGCTGACCGCCAGTTCGAATTCATAGCGGGGACTCAGCGAGTAACGGATATCGCGGTAGAGCTGCAGGAAAATGCTGAGCGCCCGTTCAATCTGCACGCTGTTCCACGCGCCAAGCACTTCTGCCGAAAAACGGTCTGCGGACTGCCCCAGCAGGGCTTCCTTCTTCACGCCGCTTTTGATAAGCAGCAGGCTCCGCAGATAGTCGGAACAGTCGGTAACAAGCTGCTCGATGCTTACGCCGTTCTGCAGGCATTCATCAAGCCGAAGCAGGGCTTCCGTTGTTTTTCCTCCGGCGCAGAAGCCGAACAGTTCGTTCAGCCTGTCTACGCCCACCAGCCCCAGCTTGTCGCGGATTTTTGCATAAGTGATTTCGCCGTCGCTGAACGCCGCCACCTGGTCGAAGAGCGTATAGCTGTCGCGCATGGAACCGGTGGATTCCCGCGCAATCCAGTAAAGCGCTTCATCTTCTGCCTGTATGCCGATTTCCCTGGCCGCGAGCGCCAGCTGCTCCTTCACTTTTTCGATGGGAACAAGGCGGAAGTTGAACTGCTGGCAGCGCGACTTGATGGTTGCCGGAACTTTCTGCAGCTCTGTCGTTGCAAAGATGAAGATGACGTATGGCGGCGGCTCCTCTATGGTTTTGAGCAGCGCGTTGAATGCGCTGGTGGAAAGCATGTGAACTTCGTCGATGATGTACACTTTGTAGCGGCAGGAATTCGGCGGGAAGAGGACTTCGTCCTTAATCTGGCGCACATCGTTTACACTTGTGTTGGACGCGCCGTCTATTTCGATGACGTCAAGGGAGGAACCCGCCGTGATTTCCCGGCAGGCCGAGCATTCCCCGCAGGGAGTCGCAGACGGACCTTTCTGGCAGTTCAGTGCCTTGGCAAGGATGCGCGCCGTAGAGGTTTTGCCGCAGCCGCGCGGCCCGGAAAACAGGTACGCGTGCGCAATCTTTCCGGACTGAATGGAATTTCTGAGCGTTTCCGCCACAAATTCCTGCCCCACCAAGTCTTCCAATCTCTGCGGCCTTCGTCTGGTCGCCGTCACTTCATAAGCCATACGCCACAGCATAACGCAAAAGCGCAAAACCTACAAGGCGGGGCGGTATGGAAAAACACACTCCCGTGTATTCCTCCATGTTGCCCGATACTATTGTCCTTCTGTGGACTCCAAGAACGACTGCTTTACATAAATGAATGGTGGAATCCGCTCATTGTTGTAGAAAGTGTACAGGTTATTTTCATATATAAATTCCAAGGGCAGTGATACACCGTCTGCAATAATTACATCCGGTTCAGAAACCATAGTTCGTGTGTATTTTTCCCATGCAGCCAGGTTGCGCAGATGCAACGGATTTTCGGAACCATTTACATCAATTTCAGAAATTTGCACACCAGAATCTTTGAAGCGAGCCGTGATAGGATATACGGGACAAAATTCATTGCCAAAAATACCAATGGATGAAGGATTCAGTTTTCTGAGGTATCCCATCATCACGCTGACGGCTTCTTCTGGACGTTTGTTCTTTTCCAGAAATTGAGCCTTGAGACCTGGCAATCCCCTACTGAGAGAAAAATCTTGGAACTGCACTTGTGGAATGAAGAATACAAATACTATTGCTGCCAGCAGAATCGATACTCCCTTCCTTGCTTGTTCGCTTACTGAAAGATTGCATACATAGGGGATGCAGACACAAAGCAGGGGGATGGAGGCCATCATCATGCGTCCGCCTATGCCTTGGTAGCGCAGAATAAACGGAACAGAAAGTGAGGCGAAAAAAAGCAGCAGAATGAAGGTGTTGAAAAATTTCTTCTTTCGGGCGCATTCATACAAAAGAACAAAGAATGCCACTGTGCCGGCAAACGTGACAAATGGTGCATGTGCATCATCGGCATAATATGAAGCGGCTGGAACAGCGAATGTTCCCTCGTAAAAGGAGATGGACGGGTCGTTGATATCACACCCCAGCAGCCGGGCAATGAGAAGGCAGACGCCTGTCAGCCTTTCGCCGGTGCCGAAACTGATGAGTGCCGTATAATTTTTTACAAAGTTAATCAACAGAAATTTTGGGGAAAAGTTTCCGACAAAATATGAGCTCATTGGAAGCGTTGTATCAGGGTTTCCATAATACAAGGTCCTCAGCATAGTTTCTGAAACTATGAGGACAAAAACAGCGCTGCATATTCCCAGAAACTGCACGAAAAACAGCGGTTTCAACTTTTGTCCCTTCAGCAGTGCAACGGCAAAGTATACAAGGATAATAGCCATTGGGAAACAGACGGAAGGCTTCGAAAGGTAGCCAAGAGCAAAGCATGTTGCTGCCAGTGCGAATTGCTTTATATGTATGCCGTCAGGCCGGATGGACTGGCTTGTGAGAATTTTCTGAATGTAATACAGGAAGGCAAACAGGAAAAATGTTGCCACCAAGTGGAACATCGGTACCATGGACATTGCAAAGGCTATCGGTATTGTAAGAAAGAGCAGTGTTCCCCAGAAACTCCAGCACGTTTTGATTCCGAATCCCCGGCAAATCCTGAATATGCACAGTCCGCTCATGCAGTACAAACCCCAGTGTATCAGGTTTACAAGGCTGTCATTTCCAAACAGAATATAGAAATGCAGCGCAACATATTCTGCGAGCACTGGGTAAAGCAACTGGCGTGTTACATTTGTGAAATAGTAATTAATGGAATGATTTTTTTCCCATGCGGCAATCCGTGCCAGATGATAGCATGCCACGTCGCAATTTTCTACCTGTCCGAAAAGAGCTCCAAGAAGAGAAATACTTGTCACAATTATAATTGCAACGATAAAAAATTTATTTTCCTGCCACACGGGGGTAAATTTCACCGGCAGGTCTGCCATGAGTTTTTTGTATCCTCCCTTCCGGTATATATGCCAGGCAAGAACAATGCTTGGTACAATATATACCAATAATAATGGCAGAAATGATACAGCTGAGAAAAAACTCAGTACATTGTTAATCAATACAACATATAGAGAATAGACAATAAGTGTGGATAGAAGTGCTTCAAAAAAGTCTCCTTCTTTTTCATACATGAATATGAAAAGCAGCAGCAGGAAAGCTGGGATTACCAGTCCTGCAAGTGAAGTCCCGGTGTAAAGTAACCAGGCAACAGGAATACCCGCAATAATAAAAATGTTTATCTTTTTAAGATTTGTTTTAGAATGAAGGTAGCTTATCAAAGCGGCGAAACCGAAGAAAATGAGCAGGAAGGCAATACATCCCTTTACGACATAATGCAGTGCAGAAGAAGAAAGAAAATCCTTCCAGTGTTCATGATTCAAAGGTCTCCCTAAGCCTTTCTCCATAAATCCAATTAAGCATGTTTGCAATGCATTGATTTTGCTTACAAAAAGCGTCAGTAAAACTGCGGCAGAACACAGAATTAAGGGTATCAGCACGACCGCTATTTTTTTTCTATCCAAAATCACTTTCATAAAATACACCATAGTGTAATGGTTTAAAATTTTCAAGGGAAATCTAAAAATTGAAATTTTTTGGAGATGATTGTACTAGGACTTGCAAAAGCACTGCTCACATTGTATGATTTAAAACATGATTCAGATTTGCAAGGATATTTTTAATATTGGCGTGAATGACCACGCTGTCAGGTTCTTTGAGTCGCAGTTTCCCGTGCCGGACGGTATGGCATACAATTCCTATATCATTATGGATGAAAAAATTGCCGTGACGGACACGGTGGAAATCCATTTCAGGGATGTATGGCTGGAAAACCTGGAAGGTGCGCTCGGAGGAAGGGAGCCGGACTATCTTATTGTGCACCACATGGAGCCGGATCACTCTGCCTGCATCGCTGCATTCCTTGACCGCTATCCGTCCGCCACGCTTGTTACCAGTGCTGCGGCGCTCACCATGACCCGGCAGTTTTTCGGCAGGGATTTCTCCGGGAGGGCAAAAGTTGTGAAGGAGGGCGATACGCTGCCGCTTGGCAGACATACGCTCAGCTTCATCACGGCGCCGATGGTGCACTGGCCGGAAGTCATCATGTCCTACGACAGCACCGACGGTGTCCTGTTCAGCGCGGATGCATTCGGCACGTTCGGGGCGAATGACCGCCCGCAGGAAAAACCGTGGGCTGAAGAGGCGCGCCGCTACTACACCGGCATTGTGGGGAAATTCGGCGTACAGGTGCAGGCGGTGCTGAAGAAAGCTGCCGCGCTGGACATCCGCACCATCTGTGCGACGCACGGCCCCGCGCTCAGCGGCGACCTTGAGCAGTACTTTGCGCTCTACGGCAAATGGTCATCCTACACGCCGGAATCCGACGATATATTCATAGCCTATACGTCAGTATATGGCCACACTGCCGAAGCCGTGCATCAGCTTGAAGAAAAGCTGAAATCCGCGGGAAAAGGCTGCTGCTCCCTGAACCTTGCGGAATGCGACATGTCGGAAGCAGTTGCGCAGGCATTCCGCTGTGCAAAGCTTGTGCTGGCAACGACCACGTACAACATGGGGATTTTCCCCTTCATGGACACCTTCCTGCACAAGCTTGCGGAACGGAATTTCTGCCGCAGGACTGTGGGCCTTATCGAAAACGGCTCCTGGGCACCGCTTGCTGCAAAGGTGATGAAGGAGAAACTTTCGGTCTGCAAGGAAATGACCATCCTTGAACCGACCGTCACCATCAAGTCCGCGCTGGATGAAAACTCTGCGGCAAAGCTGGGGCAGCTTGCCGGGGCGCTGTAAAAGCGGCCGCCCGGCATCAGGTTTTTGAAATTGATACTGATAATTCTTCCCTATAATATTGAATTTTTCGGGAATAGGTTATATTCTATATGATAGCGTACGCAGCTACGCGGCATTGTTTTTTTTAGGGGTTTTTATGAGTACGATAAAATACGATTTCACAGTAGAGAGTCTGGGAGAATGCAAGATTCACTCACCGATAGAGCTCTCCCTTGACCACGGGACGTTCCGCGCCGCGTACGTGAAGGACACTACCTTCGTCAGGAATCTTGTCAACGTCTTTGCGGATGACAAGGCAGATGCAAGCGATGTTTCCAACCTGATGGAAAAGGCCGGTCCCCGCCAGTATCTCTACTTCAATCCAGAAAATGTTACTGCGGGCATCTGTACCTGCGGTGGCCTCTGCCCCGGTCTGAACGATGTCATCCGCGCCGTCGTGCGCTGCCTGTGGAACCGCTACGGTGTCCGCAAAATCAAGGGCATTAAATTCGGCTATAAAGGATTTTTCAAGGAAGAAGGCTTTGAGCCGATTGACCTGAATCCCGATGTTGTTGATGAAATCCACAAAATCGGCGGTTCCTTCCTTGGCACTTCCCGCGGCGGCGGTGACCGCACAGTAGAAATTGTCGATTCCATCGAGCGGCTCGGCATCAACCAGATGTACATCATCGGCGGCGACGGCACCCAGCGCGGCGCCTTGGACATTGCAAACGAGATTTCCCGCCGCGGCCTGAAGGTTGCGGTTGTCGGTATCCCCAAGACGGTTGACAATGACCTTCAGTTCATCGACCGTTCCTTTGGTTTTGAAACCGCCGTACAGAAAGCCGCGCAGGCTGTCAATTCCATCCACATGGAGGCTCATTCCCAGATAAACGGCATCGGTCTTGTTAAGCTCATGGGCCGTGAGTCCGGCTTTATCGCGACTGCTGCTGCCCTTGCCAGCCACGAGACGAATTTCTGCCTTATCCCGGAAGTTCCTTTTGACCTTGACGGCCCGAACGGTTTCTTCCATTATCTGGAGCAGCGCCTTGAAAAGCGCCACCATGCAGTTGTTGTCGTGGCAGAAGGCGCCGGGCAGGAGCTGCTTGCTTCCACAAACCAGACCGATGCATCCGGCAACAAGAAGCTGGCAGACATCGGCATCTACCTGCGCGACAAAATCACCGAGTACTTTGCCGCAAAGAAAATCCACATCAACCTCAAGTACATCGACCCCAGCTATGAAGTGCGCGCCGCTGTCACCACGGCGAACGACTCCATCTATTGCGAACGCCTTGGCAACAATGCCGTCCACGCAGCGATGGCGGGCAAGACAAAGTTGGTCATCGGCCTTGTGCACGACAAGTACGTCCACATCCCGATTTCAATGGCAACGCTTAAGCGCAATATCGTGGATCCTGAAAGCTCTCTGTGGAGAGACTGCCTTGATGCAACCCTGCAGCCGGTTTACATGGTGAACAACATCAACACGGTGACGGAAAAGCTGAGCAAGTCATATCAGGAAGCCGAGCAGAAAGCAGCTGCCCGCTTTGAAAAAGTGACAAAGATGAAGGGCTGATTGCCGCGGAAACAATAAAAAAAACGCACTTCGCTTGAAGTGCGTTTTTTTTGTGCCCGTGTTCAGCCCGGAGGCTTTTGCTGTGCCGCGGCTATTTTATAATCCGAAGATTGTCTACGTAAAACCTGCCGTTCATGGGCACGTCTTCCCGGTAGCAGATGTTTATGCGCATCACCTGATACAGCTCTTCCGCGTATTCCGACAGGTCAAGGACGACGGTGTGCGTACCCGGCCGCACCGAAACGTTTGTCAGTTCCTTCCAGCGCCAGTTGTCAGTTACCTGCAGGGCGATTCCCAGCGTAAAGGTGCTGTTTTCAGGGTTGTGGACGTCAAGGACTATGTAGCGTGCCCCGGAAAAATCCCAGCGGTGGTCCATGTAGTACATTCCGTCTGTTCCCGAATCCGGCGTTGATTTTATCATCTTGCACTCAAGGGACTGGTGCCCCTCTGATGCCCAGCGGTTGGACACGCGCGCTGAAGTGGAAAGCTTTGACGGCCCGTACTGTTCCCAGTCAAAGGCGGCCCATATCCAGTAGTTTCCCTTCTCAAAATTATCTATGACGGTAACAGTCCCGGAAGGAACGGAATTCCTGTCCCCGATGATGTTCTGGCTTACTGCCGGCTGCAATGCAGCGGCACCAAGCACTATGCTGGCTGCAAGAAAAACAAGTCTTTTCATATAATCAAGCTCCTCTGTCAAAACTGGCTGCGCTTAGCAAAACTGCGTGCGGTCAGCATTTGAACTTGTTCATTTCATTCTTCAGGCTGCTGATAGCCTCAACGCTTGCGTTCACATTGGTGTGGGCCTTCTGTGCGACGGAAGAAATGGTTCCCGCTTTGTCGGCCATTTCACTCATGCTGCAGCTTACGGTTTCTGCCATGCTGGCAAGCTTGTCCATCTCGTCTGAAACCTGCTGGCTGCCTTCAAGCATTTCTTCGGAACCGTCCTTTACGTCCGTCGTGATGGAATTGATGCGCTTCATCGCTTCCAGAATCTGAGCGCCGCCTTCGTTCTGCTGCTGCATGGCATCGTCAATCACCCGTTCCTGTTCGCCCACCGTCTTGGTAAGCGAGAAAATCCGGTTGAACTGTTCCTGCACGGTTTTGCTGGAAGCAGAAACTTCGTTGATTGCGTTGTACACTTCCTTAAGGGCCTGCTGCATCTTTGCACCCTGGGAAGAAGATTCCTCGGCAAGCTTGCGGATTTCGTCTGCAACCACACTAAAGCCCCTGCCGCTGTCACCGGCGTGGGCAGCTTCGATGGCGGCGTTCATGGCGAGCAGGTTCGTCTGGCTTGCAATGTTCTTGATGACGGCGGAAGCCTCGGAAAGATTCTTTGACTTGTCCTGAATGTCCTTGGAAAGTCCCACGGTTTTGTTGACCACGGCAATGCCGTCTTCGGAGGCCTTTTCCAGCGCTTCCATGGAAATCTTGTTCGTCTTAAGAATCTGCGTAACGGAATTGATGTTCGCTGTCATTTCTTCTATTGAAGAAGATGACTGGGATACGCTCAGTGCCTGCGTGTCAATGTTTGCGCTGAGCGTCTTGATGTTCTGTACAATCTGGTCAACGACGGCCTTTGCTTCCGTAACGCCGGCGGCATGGTTGAGCATCTGCTGCTGTACCGCGGTGATGCTGCCGGTAATGTCCTTGACGGCAAGCGAGGTCTCGTTCATGGAAGTGTCCAGCTCCGCGCCAAGCGCTTCCATTTTGCCGCTTGTGTTCTTTGCGCTGCGGATGGACGAACCGATTTTTTCCATCGTTCTGTTGAAGCTGTGGCACATTGCGCCGATTTCATTGTCTTCCGTAACGTTCAGCCGGACCGTCAGGTCGCCGTTGCCTTCGCTGATGTTCCGCAGCGCCGTTTCGCTGTCGATGAGCGGGCGGGTCAGGCGGGAAACCGTCATGTAGGTGAGCACTGCGACCAGCACAATCTGTATCAGGAATGCAAATATAACCGTCCAGAGTGCGGAAACCGCACCCTTGCGCATAGCCGACTGGTGCGTGCGCGAAACCAGGTACCAGCTTGAGCCGGTGCGGTCGGGATGGATGCGCGCGATAACCGTGAATTCCCTGCTGCTGCCGGAGCCGGAGAAGAAGGAAACGGATGTTTTGTCTGCATATTCGTCCGTAAACCATGCGGCAGTGGCGCTGTCCGTAAAGAGCTGGCTTTTTTTGCCCACCGCAGAGCCGTCGGTTGCGCCCATCACCATGCCCGAAGAGCTGATGAACTGGGTCTGCGTGCTTTCAAAAATGGAGCTGCCGTCCAGCGTTTCTGTCAGGTTGGAAAGCACGATTGCCATGCCCGCAATGCCGATGTTCTGCCCCAGCGAATTGGTGATGTGTGCATAGGCCTGTGCGGAAAGTACGGATTCGCCGTCGATGGTCACCATAATGGGGTCGGTGATGGCGGCGTCGCTGTCCATCATGGTCTCCAGGTCGATGTCCTGCAGGCCGGTGGTGCTGTCGTTTTTGATGCGGCCGTCCACGTCGTTGATGTAATGAATGCGGAACTGGCCGGTGGGGTTTGTGTCGGGATCCATGTCGAATGCATCACGGTGGTCAAAGCGCTCCGGGAGCCAGATTGCCCACACGGACTTTACCGATGTTGCCTTTACCATGGCGCGGACTTCCTGTTCGCATGCCGTGCGGCGCAGTTCGTCGGGGATTGCCCAGGAACCGCCGAGCATGCCGCTGACGGCTTCAACGGCGCTGACTTTTTCCATCATCTCCTTTTCCACGGCATTCGCTTTTTTCTCCGTGAGGGCGACGATAAGGCTTTCCGCCTGCTCCGAGTTCATTCTGAACACCGTACGCCCGATGATTGCCGTCATTACAATCGAGATGCACAGCATCCCGATGCCTATCATCAACAAAAAACTGGTCCTTATGGATTTTGATGTACCGCTGATGTGCATTATCCTACAATAAGATGAAAAAACAAGAAAGTCAATAAAATGGAGAAATTAGAACAAAACGTTAGAACACTGAATATATGATTAATTTTTTTTGTGCTGTCGTGCAGGGATGCGCAGTAGACAAATAGGGGAATTTATACTATATTAAAATAGTAGGGAATAAATTTTAGTATGAAGATATCGACACGCGGCCGGTATGCCTTGCGTTTTATGATTGACCTGGCGCAGCATGGCAATAACGGGTACACAGCATTGAAAGACATGTCCCGCCGGCAGGGAATCAGTGTAAAGTACCTGGAACAGATAACATCCCTTCTCAGCAAATTCGGGCTGCTGCAGAGCGTGCGCGGGCCGCAGGGCGGGTATAAGCTGGCAAAAAAGCCTTCCGAGTACACCGTGGGGGAAATCCTGCGCATTACAGAGGGCGACCTTGCCCCCGTTGCCTGTCTTGCCCAGCCGGTAAACTCCTGCCCCCGCGCAGGGGAATGTTCAACGCTTTCCCTGTGGACCGGGCTGAAAAACGTGATAAACGATTATCTTGACAATACATCGCTGGCAGAGCTGGTCGATTCTGTTCCGCCGTCCAGCGCTGATGAGTCCGGCGAAGTTCCGGGCGCTCAGGCAGAATAAGCGGACGGGGCAATGCTATGGTTGTAAAGACAAGTTTTGAAAAACCGGCTGAATTCATACAGTGGAACGAGCGCTACAAAGTCGGCATTCCGGTTGTTGATGCGCAGCACGAATCGCTGGTCAATCTCTGCAATGACTTTTACAAAAGCATCCTGAAGAACGGCTCTGCGGAAATGTGCAGGGATTCCGTGCGGGAAACGCTTGAAAAATGCCTGAACTACGCAGTTACGCACTTTCAGGAAGAGGAGCGCCTGATGCAGGCTTCTTCGTATGCCGGTTTCTGGGACCACAAGGCTGCACACGATGCGTTTGAAAAAAAATGCAGGGAAACATACGGGCGCTTTTCTTCGATTACGGTTCCAGAAGCGCTGAAGTTTGCATATTTTTTGCGCGATTGGATTCTGACGCACATCGGGCACGACGACCGGCTCTATCTGCCTGCGCTCATCGCTTTCCTGAAGGAAAACCACAGCAGCCAGTTCCAGAAATAAGCGCCGGTGTGTGCCGCGGCTTCCGCACTTTTTATGTTGCCTGGCGGGCCTTCCTGCATGCTATATCCAGAAACGCGATGCAGTCCCTGCATTCCGTTTTTCCTGCCTGCAACGCTGATTCCATGCGTTCCATCCCTTTACTGTAGATGGCATCGTCCATCATTGCCAGCTGGGAAATATCGCGCTGTTTGTACAGTTCGTATAATGCTTCCAGCGGCTTGCTGCTTTCGTAATACTCGCGCTTGATTGTTACGCTGCAGAAGCCGTGTTTCTGCAATTCATAGGAAAGCAGATCCTTGGGCCAGAAGCGGTGCATGTCTTCGTAATATGCCTCGGGGCAGAACTGGTACACCCACCAGTCTTTCATGCTCTCCGGTTCGATGTTTCTGTATTTGAACATGCCGTTTGCAGACAGGGCGGCATGAATGCGTTCCAGTGCCCGGTTTTTGTCCTCAAAATGATGGAAGGCAAAGTTGCAGACCATCAGGCCGATGCATTCCTTGAAATCCAGCTCTTCTGCTTTTTTAACCTGAAACTCGGTGTGCAGGTTCTTCTCTTTTGCTTTCTGGAGCATGGCGGCAGAGGCATCCAGCCCAATCCATGTTATGCTGTCGTCTTCGTAATACTGCTGCTGGCAGTCAAGCCAGTTGCCGGTTCCGCATCCCAGATCAAGAACTGTGATTTTCCCGTTCTCTGCAAGGAGCGTTCCGATGTCTTCATCCTTGGCGAACGTTTTTCTGGTGCTGTTCTTGTCATACACTTTGGAAACTTTTGTGTAATTTGTTTTCAGCATTTTTTACCTCCAGGCTCTTCGTACATTGCAGAGACCAATTCCGTAAGGAAGGCTTTGTTTTTAATGTCTTCCACCAGAAGCATTTCTTTTGCGCCCTCATAGGGAAGTTCCATGGGGGCGTCCGGCATTTTTGCCTTTGCGGATTTTACCGGCTTAACAAGGAAGCGGTTGTCATAGATGCCGCCGAAAATTTTTCCGCGGTAATAGAGCAGGTATTCGCCCATCATTGCGCGGAACGTTATTTCCTGCAGGCCCGAAAGCTGTTCAAGGACAAAATCCAGATATTCTTTGCTGGAAGCCATGCGCCACCCTCTTTCTATCTATTTTAAAGGAATTTTTCCATGATGTCAAAATTTATAAGGCTGCCGTTTATTTTGAAGAAGCCCTTGAAGCAGCCTATTTTTTCAAAGCCGAATTTTTTGTACAGCCTGATTGCGCCGGCATTGTCGCTCCGCACTTCAAGCGAAACTATTTCTGAATGCGCCGTGTGCTTTGCAAAATCCAGCAGGGTTTGCATGAGCATTGTTCCGATGCCCTGCCCGCAGGCGGATTTACGCAGGCAGATTCCTATGGTACCCCTGTGGCTCATCCGCGCTTTGGGGAAAACCGTGTAGTGTGCGGTTCCGACGATTTCTTCATTTTTTCTGGCAACAAAAAATGCTTCCCGGTTGGAATGTTCTATGCCGGCAAGGAATGCCTGCTCTTCTTCTTCGGTGACGGGAAGGCCGCTGCTGTCAAAACTCAGGTTGTCGGATTCCCCGCCGATTATTTTCATCAGGGCGAGTATTTCCTTTGCATCGGCTGCTGCAGCCCGCTCGATGTGTACGCTGTCCATTAAACTTCCTCCGTGGGGCATGCAGCTCCGCCTGCGCGGTTCCGCTAGAAATACATTGTTGCGTAGATGCCGTCCGGCAGCACCTGCACGCTTGCGTTTTTCCCGAAGCGCATGTCCGAAAGCTTGTGATGCAGGAACGGCACGCCTATGCCCACCGCGGTACCGAGCAGTGCACCGGCGGCAACGTCCGTCAGGAAGTGGTTGCCGCTGGACACGCGGAGCATGGCCGTGGTAAACGCGCAGGAATACGATGCTACGTAAACGAGCGGCTTAAAGCGCGAATCCGGGTAGTACAGGCTGAACACGTAGCTGACAAAACCTGCGCTCATGAATGCGCTGGTAGCATGGCCGCTGGGAAAGGAAAATTCAAAGTCGTGGTTTGAAATGCCGTCCGTATCATACGTGTCCGTGTATGTGTAGGGCCGGGCGCGGTGCACGGCGATTTTCAGCAGGTTCTTTATCCCGTAGGAAAGCAAAAAACTTTCCGTGTACATGGTGCCGATAGTCAGCAGTTCCTTTGCGGGCAGGTTCTGCCGCAGGGCTTCCGTGCCGAATACCGCAAGCGGAATGACGCCCAGGTTTACCGCGCAGCTGATGTCTGCCGCACGGTCGATGCCCTTGGAGTAGGGGCGTACCCATGAGCGGTCGAGCGGATTAAGGCTGTCCTGTGGAGCGCGGGAAAATTCGTCCCAGTCATTCAGCGCGGGGAAATTAAGGTACTGCATGGCAAGGCCCGCCGCCGTAATAGTGCTTCCCGCGCCCAGCAATACGCCGTCCACCACCGGCTGCAGCACAAACGGCGAATAGAACTGCGAAGCCGTGCATTTTTCCCGCGTAGAAATTGTGGAAGGAAGTGCGGCGCATATTCCCTTCGCAAGTACAAGCAGCAGAAGCTGCGCTGCCAGCCGCTTTGTGTTCCGGGCTGCGCGATACAGAAAAACGTTCACGTTATTTCCTAAGCTCGTACATGATGACAGCCGCCGCCTGCGCCACATTCAGGCTGTCAACCCTGGGGGCATTTTCGCCCGCCGCCATGCCGGCGTAGGGAATGATGACGATGCGGTCACAGTTCTGCCGCACTTCGGCGCTGATGCCTTTTTCTTCGTTACCGAGCACGATGAGCGCCGGTTTGTCCGCGCAGAAGGTGCGCAGTTCCGAAACGCTGTCCTTTGCGTCGAGCGCGGTGCCCACGCGCACCATTTTGCCGGCCATGTCCCTGAGCAGGCGGGGTATTGATTTTATGGAATACACCGACACGAATTCCATGCCGCCTTCTGCCACGCGGTAGCTGCTGGTGGTAACGGAAGACTGCGCTTCGTCGATGGGGATGATGATGTTGTGTATGCCGAAGAACGCTGCGCTGCGTACGATGGCGCCCAGATTGTTTGCATTGCCCACACGGTCGAGCAGCAGGGCGCTTTCTCCGTGCTCTACCCAGGATGCGGTGATGGCCGTGTTCAGCGGCTGCACCTCCGGGGCTTCTATCATCGCGACGACACCCTGGTGATGGATGCTTCCGCACAGGTGCTCAAGCTCTTCCGGCCCATGCACCTGGTTGTACGGGCGCTTCTGTTCCGCCAGCTTCTTGCACAGCCCCCCGAAGAGCGGTGCACGTTCCTGCGTAAAGTACAGGCGGCGGATTTTCTGCCAGTTCATCTTTTCCAGGGTTTTTACCGCTGCAAAACCGCAGACGGCAAGCTCGTTACGTTCTTTGTTCTTCATACAGCACAAGTATATAGCAGAGTTTCGATAAGCTCAAGTGCGGGCGTTGCCGGGGCTTCGTCTGGGGATGTCCCGTTTTACTGGCACCAGCGGACGCAGCCGTACTTGCTGTCCCGGTAGGCAAGGAATGACTTGATGCATGCTTCTGCTTCCGGGTTGAGCGAAGAAAGCCGCTTTGCCTGCCCGCTGGCCACCCGCACAAGGGGATTCACGTAGCGCTGCTTTACGTTCAGTGACACGCAGAATGCATCCGCAAGCGGCTCGTCCGTGTGCTCCACCGCCGTCATGCTGCGGAACGTGCGGTACAGCCGGGTGAATGCTGGATCGGCGTTGTCTTCTGCAAAGTCGTCGAAGCGGGAAATAAGCAGACGCTCGCTTACCGTGTAAAAATCGTCTTCCTTTGCAAAGCCGCATTCCACGGCGCGGCTCAGGATTTCTGCCATCAGCTGCATGGCAAGCTTGTCTTCGTTGCGCTGCAGGATAAGGCTGATGGCACAGAATTTCTTTGTGTATTCCAGCGCGGCCTGTTCATCCCTGAAGCCCAGTTCGAACTGACCGGCCTTGTTTTTCATCAGCATGACCTGCGCGTAGTTTGCGGCAATGCTTTCCATGTTCCAGACGCCGTTGAGCGCCGCGCCGCTCGGATACATGTATTCCAGGCGGTCTGCACAGAGGCCCGGCACGGCGGTGTCTGCAACCGGATAGTTGTGGTAGTTATCAACGCTGCTGAGCTCCAGCGCATGTGCTTCGAGCAGCATGGCAAGCTCTTCGTTTTCCGCAATCATGCGGGCGTTCAGTTTTTCCGTGCTTTCCTGAGTGAGCGCGTCGCCGTTGCGGAAATCCGTTACGTGGCTGAAGGTGGGAGAGGAAACGTCATGCAGCAGGGCGGCAATAGTCTGCGCGCGGTCGTGCGTAAAATGCCACACAATGAGCGCCGTTCCCACCGAATGATCGAGCCGGGAATAGAAGAAGCGGTTGCGGAAAAGCGGCGTCCAGTCCGTGCCGCACAATAAACCGATGCCCTGCAGTCTCTGGAGCAGCGGAAGGCTCACAAAATCAAACAGGAAATCCGGAAAATCCGGGCAGAGAATCGAATGATATGCGGAAGTGTCAAAATCACTCTTGTCGCTTGTATAGCCGCCGTCCCGTGCAAGGGAGTCCAGCCAGTTATCAGTGTCCATCGTTACAAGTATTATAACGCATTTTCCCGAAAAACAACAGAGGAACTTGCAAAAGTCGCCTGACTTTTGCAGGCACAGGGTCAGGCCTGATTTTCGATGCGCTCGTGCTGGCTTTCCAGCAGCTCCATCACGTGGTCAATCATGGCCTGCTTGGGGTCAGGGCAGTCCTGCGGCAGGGATGCCAGGAATTCCTTGCGGAAGGGCTTGCATTCAATGACGGGGCTTGCGCCGAACACGACTTTTGCAGGGGCGATGAGGTCGTCCAGCATGTCTTCGTTCTGGATGGTAAGCAGGCTGCCGTTTATGCTGACGAGCACTACGATGTCGAAAAGGCGCAGGTAGCTGTCAATTTCGCGCAGACCGCGCTTTGTTTCCGGGTGACCGGGGCGGTAGCGCGTCCCGGCGGGGAAGACGAGTATGACTTCACCGCGCTTCTTGCAGTCGTCCATTGCATGCATGGCGGCAAGGTTTATCTTACGGGCGCGCTGTTCCTCTTCCTTTGCTTCCTCCTCGCTCTGTGCCAGCTGTTCGTTCTTGCTCAGGCTGCGCGTGGGATAGATGACGACGCGCGAAAAACTTTCTGCAAAGGCGCGCACTACGGAATCTTCTTCGTTGAGCTTCATGCCTGCGATGGCGACAATGCGCCTGGAAAGGTCGCGCAGCTTTTCGTTTGCAGAATGGTCGAGCATGTAGAGCAGTTCCGGCAGGTCCGTGTTGGAATAATGCTCCATCAGGATAAGGCCGTGCTTGCCCGCGCACACCTTGTCGTAGAAGTCCACAAGGTTTTCTTCGCCTTCAAAATGGCTTTCCGGCAGGAGGTTTTCCTGCACCAGTATGTCCATGTACCTGCGGGTTTCCTTGTTTTCCGGCTGGTAGACGTTCGTGCTGTCTATTTTTGCTGCAGCGCGGGATGCCTGCGAAAGTTCCTTGAAAAGATTTGCATAACGCTGGCGCAGTGATAGTTTTTCCATAAAAAGCTCCGGATGAAAATCTGGGCTGCCCGGACTCTCCTGACGGGGAAGCCTTGTTGTTTTCTCTAATAATACGGCGTGACGGCGCCTGTTGTCAACTGAGCACCGCCGTGTGGAGTTGGGGGCGGGCGGGCAGCCTCATGCATGGGGGGAACGCAACGACTTTCAGCCCTGCGCCGCCAGCTGTTCTACCTCCGCGATGCTCAGCCCCACTGCTTGAGCTATCTGCTCATGCGTCAGGGCATGCATGGCAAGCAGGTTGCGCGCATCTTCGCGGGCTCTTTCCGTAGCACCTTCCGACCTGCCTCGCTTTTCGCCGATGGCGATGCCTTCTATGCGGCCTTCTATAAGACCTTCATTCCGGCCCTCGATGCGGCCTTCCATGCGCACGTCGTGATCGTGCAGGCTCCAGGACAGGTAGGCCTTTTTCATTCCTTCTATTTGTTTCTTTGCTTCAACCATTTTCTCCAGCCTCCTTGTGAAATCAGTCTCTACGGAACCTGTCTGTATGTACTTCAGGAATGCCCGCAGCTTCGGGTTCTTAACTTGCCCGAACGCTTCGCAATTGAAGACCTGCACCAGCGCGCCGTCGTCTATCTTCACGGTGGAGTCCTGCAGGCACATCCGCCTTACAGTATAGCATGGAATTCCTTTTTTGAAAGGGTCGAATCGGCAGAGAAAAATGATGATGCTGTCTTTCAGCTTGCTGTATGGCTCCCCTCTCAACAGAGAATCTGTGTCCATCATGCCCTGGTAGTAACGGGTACGGCGGCCCAGGTCCTGAAAGTCGCGGTTTTGGATTTCCACGTCGTAAATATGGCTGCTGTCCTGCACATACACGTCCAGGCGGATGCCGTGGGATGTGTAGAACGGGTCGGCACTGTACTGGGGTTCGGCGTACTCGATGCGTCCTATCTTTATGCCGAGCATGCATTCCAGCGCCTCGCGGCAGATGGCTTTATCCTGCATGACCACGCCGAACATGAAATCGTCATGGAAGGTTAATTCTTCAAATGGTTTGATTCGTTGTGTGTTATGTCCCATACCCTTTAGATACCCGAGAAATTTCATTTTTCGCAGAATTTTTTGGAAAAAAGTTGATTTTTTTGTTACGGCCGGGTGCTATCCCCATGCATAACACCTGTCGCACATGCATGGGAGGTAACATCCACAATCCCTGCGAGTTTCTGCATCGCAGAAAGTCGTTGGCGTTCCTGTAGGAACGCCGCGGGCACTATTCCCATGCATATACCTGCCGGAATCACTGTGCAATTCCGGCAATTCCATGCATGGAGGGACAAATTTTTTTTGAGAAATTTTGCATATTTATGCAGGGAAATACTTTTCAAACGCGCTAAAATACTTTACTATTGTTTCAGAACCTGCATTTTATTGCAGGACTAGGGGTACAATATGCAATACAACATCAAAAACGCGTACTGCAAGCGTGTGTGGGACGACATCAGCACCCGCTATGCAGATCAGGGACATTTCCTTCAGGCAGCGGGTCTCGTTCTTGAGACCATTTCTCCTGCCGTGGACAAAATGCCGGAACTTGAGAAGAACGCCGTTCTGGAGCGCCTTGTGGAGCCTGAACGCATCATTATGTTCCGCGTTCCGTGGATGGACGACCAGGGCAAGCCGCATGTGAACCGCGGCTACCGTGTCCAGTTCAACAGTGCGATTGGCCCCTACAAAGGCGGTCTGCGCTTCAGCCCGGAAGTAGGACTTGATGTCCTTAAGTTCCTGGGTTTTGAGCAGGTTCTCAAGAATTCCCTCACCACGCTCCCGATGGGCGGCGGCAAGGGCGGTTCAGACTTTGACGCACACGGCAAGAGCGACGCAGAAGTCATGCGTTTCTGCCAGTCTTTCATGACTGAGCTGTACCGCCATATTGGCGCTGACACCGACGTTCCCGCCGGTGACAAGGGCGTGGGCGGCCGCGAGGTTGCATATATGTTCGGTCAGTACAAGCGCATCACTGACCAGTACACCGGTGTCCTGACCGGCAAGGGCCTTGCATTCGGCGGCTCTCTTGCCCGTACCGAGGCTACCGGCTACGGCCTTATCTACTTTGCAGAGTGCATGCTCAAGAAGCTCGGCAAGGATTTCAAGGGCAAGACAGCTCTCATCTCCGGCGACGGCAACGTTGCACAGTATGCCTGCGAAAAGCTCCTGCAGCTGGGCGGCAAGCCGCTTACGCTTTCTGATTCAACCGGCTATATCCTTGACGAAGAGGGCATCACTCAGGAGAAGCTTGAGTATGTAAAGGCTTTCCGCGCAGAGCACAAGAAGATTGACGAGTATGTCAAGAAATATCCCAAGGCAAAGTTTTTCAAGGGCGAAAAGCCGTGGGGCGTAAAGGCTGATCTGGCCTTCCCGTGCGCAACACAGGATGAAATCTACCTTGAAGATGCCGAAAAGATGGTGAAGAACGGCGTGTGGCTGGTTGCAGAAGGTGCAAATATGCCGACCCGTGCAGAAGCCATTGAGTACTTCCAGAAGAACAAGGTTGTCTTTGCCCCCGGCAAGGCATCAAATGCAGGCGGTGTTGCAGTTTCCGGTCTTGAAATGAGCCAGAACTCAGAACGCCTCTCTTGGAGCTTCCAGGAAGTCGATGCAAAGCTCAAGGATATCATGACCAATATTCATGACAATGCCTACGAGACCGCAAAGAAGTACGCAACTGAAGGCGACTACGTTGCCGGTGCGAACATCGCGGGCTTCGTGAAGGTTGCATCTGCCATGGTTGCACAGGGCTTGGTCTGATAGACTGGCTGCTTCCGGTGTCCGCTCGGGCGCCGGGCTTCCCCGCAGGACTTTTTTTGCCCTGTGGGGTATTTTTTTGTGCGGACATTGCATGTTGCACTGGACAAGCATCTGTGTTTGTGCTATACTATTTTGGCTTGGTCGATTAGCTCAGCCGGGAGAGCATCTGGTTTACACCCAGAGTGTCGGCAGTTCGATCCTGTCATCGACCACGTTCATAAAAAAGGCCGCCCCTTACAGGCGGCTTTTTTGTTTCCCACTGCTATTTTTGTTTGTTACGGCAGGGGAGGCAGTTTTTTAGTATTCTTCCAGCCGAGAAAGCAGCCCGTCCAGTTTATCCCCGTAGCCGGTATCCGCCGCCCATGTGCCGGACAAATCGTAGATGGTGGGCGCCTTGCCCCGCGGACGGACATATTTGTAGCGCCTGTCGATGCATTCGTTCTTGAGCGGGGTGCCTTCCGGGGTTGCATAGGCGTGCAGGTGCTGGATGTGCGCGCGCACGCCCAGCTGCATGGTCTCGAAGGATTCCCCCGGATGCTCTTCGTCGATTGCGCCCAGTCCGCAGTAATTGTGCATGTCTTCCGTTACAAGGTTCCCGAATGTCAGAAAGCCGGTTTCCAGGCACATCTGGATAAAGGCGCAGTCGCTGTTTATGCCTTCGGCGGCGGCTTCGTTGCGGTAGAGCAGTGCCAGCTTGCGGACTTCCGACTTGTTGGCGTCCGGGCGGTTTGCCATAAAGAACTGACACAGCTGCATTGCCGACTTTATGCCGGGATCAGAGAGCTTGCGGGAAACTGTTTTGTGTGCCGGGAACCATGAGCCGTTCCCGGTTTCTGGCGAATGAGCCGACCCGTGTCTGCCGGATGCACATCCGGTAAGCAGGAGGATGACACATGCCGCCAGCAGAGCGGTGTGCCGGAGTTTCATCGTGAAGAATCCGGTCAGCGGATTGTAGTTCCGATGTATTCCCTTCCGTCCAGTATGGCGCGGATGTTCGGGATGTTCCTGCCGCCTGCACAGATGACGGTAAGGTTCAGCTGCTCTGCTTTTTTGCTGGCAACCGGGTCAAAGGGGCAGTTCTTGCCGGGAACCCATTCGTCGCCGACCATTTTGCGGAAATCCGCCCAGGAGATAGTGTCCAGCGGCTTTGCGTCCGGATTCTTGCGGGGGTCATCGGTGTAGACTTTCTCTATGTTAGACAGGTTTACTACGGTGTCCGCACCAAAGCGTTCGGCAAGCAGCACGGCGTCGTTGTCGGTAGAAAATCCCGGCTTCCATCCTGCTGCCACCAGCATTCTTCCGGTAAAGTCAGAAACCTTTGTGGGGTCAATGACCACATCCTGCCTGCACAGCGGGCCGAATGCGGTCTTGAGCAGCTGGGCGTTCAGGCGGGTTGCCATGATGCCCAGCCAGTCGCAGGCGTTGTTCGTGTCTTCATCAGTTTCGTAGCCTGCGGCCTTGCGCTGTGCTTCCGTAAAGCCCTGTGCAACCGTGCGGTAGGCGTTCTGGTACAGGCGTGCCGGGCCGCCGCCGCCCGCAACGAGTATGAGTCTTGTCTCAGAATTTGAAAGGAGCCAGTCCGTTATCATTCCGCAGAATTCAGAAAGGAAAGCTGCATCAGGTTCTGCCGGGGCGATGATGGAACCGCCGACGCTCAATACTTTTGTTACCATAGAGAAAATGCTCCTTGTACGGGCTGCCCTGAAACCAGGAATTCCCGGGTGCCCTAATAAATGCCGATGATTACGGGGTCATTCCAAAGGGAACTGTAGCTGGATGCAGCTTCCCCGGCTTCTTCCCAGACAGACTGCAGCGCGTATGAGCGCGGGCGGCGGACAACCTTGCTGGTGCTGACGGAGGGCTTTATCTGGTTCCATCCGCGGCTAAAGGCAATGTGCTGGCTGTCCATGTTGCCGAAATAGAAATTCCGTGCGTCTTCTACCTGAGAGAAAGCATTATATTGTAACCCGGCACCGAGTGCTGCGTCAACCGGGAACCAGCCATATTTTTCAAAATAGATTTCCGTCCACCAGTGGCAGCGGGAAGTATTCTGATTTTCGGCAAGTATGCCGCAGACCGGTACCGCCGGAATTCCTGCCGAACGGCAGAGTGCCGTGTACACAACGGCAAAGTCGTAGGCGTCGCCGCTCTTTTTCTGCAGAAGGTCGAGCGCAGAGATGTCCCCGCTGCGGACGCTGGCATTTATCCGGAAGTTTTCCGTCATGTAGTCGTAGAAGAGCCGTGCCAGGCGGAAGGGATTCTTTTCCTTCCCGGCAATGCTGTCCCGCAGGGCGGTGATGGCCTTGTCCGCAGACGGTATGCATGCGTCCTGCGCGGTGCATGTTTTGTAGAGCAGGCGCCCGGTGTTTGAATAGCCCCCGATTTTCTTTCCGTCAATGTTTGCCGAAAACTCGCGGAGACTGACGACTGTGGTGGCAGAGAAAACCTGCTTTGCACCAGCCGTTTTCTTGAGCTGTGTCTGGAAGATGATGTTGCGCAGGTCGTCGGCAATGAGCGGCTCCGGCGAAACTTCCTCCAGGCGGGCTTCCGGCTGCAGGGCAGATGTTACCGGGCGGGGCATGTACAGCATGACGCTTGAATCCTGCCCGTTCCCGCCGCTTTCTATGTTTGCGCTCAGCTGCACCACATAGGTGCGCTGCTTTCCGTAGGATTTTTTCCCGGCCGGGAAATTCACCGTAAAGTGCTGGAATATGCTCCTTCCCCGTCCGGTGCGGACTTGCAGCTGCCCGGAATCCGCCCCGTCGGGGACGCGTACCCGGATTTCGCTGTTGCTCCACAGCTCATAGTCGTAGTCCAGCTGGGATGCGGGAATGTATTCCACGTCGGGCCCGGCGGAGGGAATGCCCTTGCGGTTTGCCGTGAAGCAGACGGCGGAGTTTTCCCGTGCCGTGCCGAAGTTGCTGCCGCTGATGGTAATCAGCTCGCCAACCGCCGCATTCTGGGGGGAAACCGATTCTATGACCGGCTGCGTCACCTTGGGGTCGGTGCGGAGTGCCACGGGAATGCTTGATTTGTTTGCAAAGAAGGCCGGTTCCGACTGCCCGGAGGTTGTGCAGACAGAAACAAGCCCGTCCTGCACATTTGTTGGAAGTTTCAGTTGTATTTCAGTGTTTGTCCACAGGGTGTAGCGGCTGCCGGTTACGTGGGAGCCGGCAATGTCTACATAGGAAGTGCCGCGTTCGGCGCCAAAGTTCCCGCCTCTGATGGTAAGCGTGTCCTCCGGGGAGGCAACGGGCGGGTCTATCGATGAAATAAAGGGTTTTCCGCTTACTTCGCGGCTCCGCAGGAACAGGATGATTGTCGCTGCGCTGACGAGCAGAAAAAAAGTAATGAACCGTGCCGAAGCACGGTTTTTCAAGAGCTTTCCGTAGGTTCCGAGCAGACTCACTTGGTGTTGCCTATGTCAATGGATACCAGCGGAGATGAGAAATGCAGGAAGAATCCGTGCTGCTGGGCTGTATCCTGAACAGGCTCTTCGATGGGGCTGAACACATCGTAGCTGGTGAGGTTCATGTATTCGATGGGCTCTGCTTCTGCCGTGGCGCCGATGGTGCTGCCGAAGGGCATGACCATTGCCGCAACTGCACTCTGTGCCTGCAGAGAGGCTCCGTTCAGTGTGCGTGCAGGAGAAGTTGAGCTTTCGTCCTCGCCGAGGAATGTTGAAAGCGCAATCGGTGCAACGTTGCCGTCACCGTTTGCAGTGGGAAGGCTGAATGACGTCTGGCGGGCGATGGGCGTAAAAGCCGGAGCCGCGCTGCGCTGCGCACCGTTCATGCGGAGGGGAAGAATGGCGATGACCGCCGCTGCTGCCGCTGCTCCGATGCACATGTCCTTGAAAATTGCACGGGCGGCATTTCCCAGTACGAGCGGCTTGTGGGCAACCCGCTTGTAGGAAAGACGCGCCTTCAGGCGGTCATAGCTTGCATCCATCTCAAAGGGGGTCAGCGTGATGTTTTTGCTGTCCTCTGCAAGCAGTTCGTGCAGACGGCGCTGCTTTGCAAGTGTCTCCCTGCATTTGCTGCAGGAATGAATATGCTGCTCATATTCGGCCGCATAGTTTTCCGGCAGTTCGTTGTCGAGGTACAGTGAGTGAATATCTTTGTCAGGACAGGTAGACATCTTCTTCTCCTATTAATTTCATCAATTGTTCCCGTGCCCGGAACACGCGGACTTTCACGTTTGCCTCCGTGATGCCGAGCACTTTCCCAATCTCTTTATAGTTCATTTCGCCGTACTCCCTCAGGACAAGGACTTCCTTCAGTTTCGGCGGAAGTTTCTCCAGTGCTTCGCGGGCGCTTTTTACCGCTTCCGCTTTCAGGAGCTCGGTTTCGCCGCTCTCCATCTGCTGGCGCCCTTCGTACAGCGCCTTGTGGTAGGCCTTTGCTTCCCGCAGCTTACGCTTGGCGTAGTTGAGTGAAGCATTTTTGACCACCCGTATGAGCCAGTACTTTGCATCGTCCAGTGAGGGAAAAACGAGCTGTTTTTCATTCGCCTTGATGAAAGAGTCATGCACCAGATCCTCGGCGGCCTCCTCATCGTTGACGATGCGGTAGGAAACCTTGAAAAGCAGCTGCATGGTAGCGTCATATACTTTTTTGAAATCCTGCGGGTCGGCGCAGTCAATCTGCTCTTTTCCCTCAGGAACTTCACTATAATTAGAAAACACGATAACCCCTTCTGGTTACAAAAAAAATGCATAATCCCGGCAATTTTTTATACGGCGCCTGCCGGGATGCAGGTGCGCCTGCTGCCCGCTATTTCCTTTCCCAAACGGGGCCCTGCGGCGTATCGGTTATGACGATGCCCTTTGCCGCCAGCTGGTCGCGGATTGCGTCCGACCGGGCGAAATCCTTTGCTTTCTTTGCGGCAGTGCGTTCTGCCACCAGCGCATTGATTTCTGCTGCCTCCGGGTCGCCTGCATGCGGGTCCGCAGCTGCCGCCGGGGTACTGAGCAGTTCCGCGGCGCTTTCCGCCAGCCTGAGGCCGAGCACGCTGTCCATGCGGCGGACCAGTTCCAGTGCTTCGCCGCCGCTGAGCGAGCCGTCCTTGACCGTTTTCTGGAGCTGGCTCAGTGCGACCGGTGTGGAAAGGTCGTTTTCCAGCGCCGCGCGGAATTCCGCAAGATATGCCCGTGCTTTTTCGCTCAGGGGTTCGGGATTGGCAGCATCGCCTTTTTTGTAGCTGCCGCCCTGCAGCAGCGCCTCTTTGCCGGCAGTGGAACTGCCGCCTGCTGCCTGGGCGAGTTTTGCAACCCGCTGCACCAGTGCCTGGCGGGCATTTTTGGCTCCGTCCATGGCTTCCCAGCTGAAGTAGACCTGCTTGCGGTAGTGTGCGCCCAGCAGGAAGAAACGGTAGTCGAGCGGGTCATATCCCTTATCAATTAACGACGAAAGCGTCAGAAAGTTACCGGAGGATTTGGACATTTTGTCGGTTTCCCCGGCCTCTGCCGCCTTTTTATCCTTTGCGATAACAAGGAATTCGTTGTGCAGCCAGTAATTAACCCATTTTTTGCCGGTAGCGCCCTCGCTCTGGGCGATTTCGTTGGTGTGGTGGATGGGGATGTGGTCGATGCCGCCCGTGTGGATGTCGAAGTGCTCGCCCAGGTACTTCATGCTCATGGCGGAGCATTCAATGTGCCAGCCGGGGTAGCCGCGGCCCCACGGGGAATCCCAGGTGAGCACCTGGTTTTCGAACTTGCTCTTTGTGAACCAAAGCACAAAGTCGTGCGGGTTGCGCTTGTTGCTGTCCACGACGACGACGTCGCGTTTGCCTGCCCCTGCGCGCAGTTCGTCAAGGTTCAGCTGGGCAAGGTCGCCGTAGTGGCTGTAGGTGCTCACGTCGTAGTAGAGGTTGCCGCCCGCCATGTAGGTGTGGCCGTTGGCTTCAATCCGCTTGATGAGGTCTATCATCTCCTGCACGTGGTCGGTTGCCCGGCACACAACGTCCGGACGGATGATGTTCAGCCGCTCAAAGTCCTTGAAAAAGGCGTCCGTGTAGAACTGGGCCACTTCCAGCACGGAGGCGTGGCGTTCCTTTGCCGTACGGAGCATTTTGTCTTCGCCGTCATCTGCGTCGCCGGTCAGGTGGCCGATGTCGGTGATGTTCATCACATGTTTTTTGTCATAGCCCAGGAAGGTCAGCGTTCTGTCCAGTGTGTCGAGGAATACATAGGCCCGCAGGTTGCCGATGTGTGCGTAGTTGTAGACCGTCGGCCCGCAGCCGTAAAAACCGGCAAAGCCCGGCGTGATGGGAGTAAAGTCCTGCATTGTGCGCCCCATTGTGTTGAAAAGACGTAATCCCATAATTCCTCCAGATGACCAAATCGCGAATATCGTGTATAATAAGAATAATTATGGATAGCATACGAGAAATAGGCGAAAATATCAAGAACTCCCCCGATTTTCATGGGAGCATCGCCTATGATGAGCCGCTTGCCCCGCATACGACGATGAAAGTCGGCGGACCGGCCGCGCTTTTTGTCAGCCCGGCTGACGTTTCCTCTGCGGCCTTTGCCGCTGCCCGCTGCCGCGCCGCAGGGCTTAAGCTTTTTGTGCTGGGCGGCGGGAGCAACCTGGTGATGGATGACGGCGGTTTTTGCGGCGCGGTGCTTTTTTCCGGCGGCATGAAGGAAATTTCGCTGCAGCCCGCCGGGAACTGCGCTGCTGCCGGGGCTTCCTGCTCTTTCGAGGAGCTGCGGTCTTTCGCGGCGGGGGCTAGTGCGGCGCCTGTTGCCCCCGGGAATCCTTCTGCTGCAGGCTGCGGGGGGCTTTCCCCTGCGGACGATGACGACGTGCCGTTCCCCGTACGGTGCAGCGTAACGCTCCGCTGCGGGGCGGGGGCAAGCATTGCTTCCATCACGGAATTCTGCGCGGAACACGGGTTGTGGGGCTTCAGCCGCTTTGCCGGTCTTCCGGGCACGGCGGGGGGTGCTGCCTACATGAATGCCCGCTGCTACGGGCAGGATATGAGTTCGGTGATTGCCGCCGTAGAATATTTAAATTTGACTGAATTGTCTCCAGATTCCCCGGCTGACATTGCATTCCTGCCGAAAATGTATCATAATAATGGTAGCGGCTGGGATTATAAGCTTTCTCCCTTTATGGGAAAAGATGTGCTGATAAGCGCAGTGCATCTTTCGCTCAGCTGCCTGGCGCCGGATTCCCTTGCCGGTGCGGAGGTTCCGGCAGAGGTGAGCGCCTTTGTCCGGGAGCAGAACAGGCATTTTGTGCTTGACCGCAGGGAAAAGGGGCATTTTAATGCTCCGAGTGCCGGCAGCGTGTTCAAGAATAACCGTGCTTTTGGAAAGCCGAGCGGTATGCTGGTGGACGAGGCCGGGCTGAAAGGTCTTTCCGTAGGAGGTGCGCAGGTTGCGCCCTGGCACGGGAATTTTATCATCAACACGGGGAGTGCCCGTGCGGCGGATATCCGTGAGCTGGTAGCGCGCGTGCAGCGTGCCGTTGAATCACGGACGGGCTTCATGCTGGAGCCGGAGATTATTTTTGTTTAAGAAGGCTGGCTTTATTGCCGAAAATGAAGAGTAGGGTATAGCCGAGGAGCAAAAGAATATGTTGCAGTTGTCATGTGTAAATTTCAAGATGAATTCTTACCTTCTGGTTGAAGGTACGGAATCGAATGACAGGTTCTTCATTATACAGAGTGGCAAAGTCACCTGCTACCACGAAACTCGGATACCGGAAACTTCCATGAAAACGCTGGGACCGGGCGATTTCGTCGGCGTTACGTCCTGTATGTCCGGGCACAGCCAGATGGAGACCGTCGTTGCTGTTACCGATGTAACGGCTATCGTCGTCAGGCGCGAGCAGTATCCTGAACTGATAATGAAGAATACGCCGATAGCGTTGAAGATTGTCCGCTACTTTGCACGTGAAATGCGCATCCTGAACGACATCCGTACCAAAATCACGCTCCGCAAGAACATCGTGGAGTCCCCGGAAGAACTCTTCCGCATCGCTGAATTTTATGAAGAAACCGGTTTCATGGATATCGCAACCTACGGGTACTACCAGTACCTGAAGCGCTGTCCCGATGGAGTAAATGCGCAGGAGGCAAAGCGCCGCTTTACACGGCTTAAGCCCAAGAGTAATGCCGTTTACTTTGAGCCGTCGGACGAAATGCTCCGCAGCTATCCGCGTGACACGATGATTTTCTCTGAATGCCAGAACGGCCCCGATATGTTCATCATACAGGAAGGTGCCGTGCGCATATCAAAGGTTGTTGACAATGAGGAAGTAACGCTCGCCCTCCTTAAGAAGGGTGACATGTTCGGCGAGATGGCGCTTTTGGAGAACAAACCGCGTTCTGCCAGTGCCATTGCCCACGATGACTGCCGCCTGATGGTAGTCAACCGCCAGAACTTTGAGCAGATGGTTTCCTCTCAGCCTGGCTTTATTGCCCGCCTTTCCACGATGCTTGCCGAGCGCGTGTGGTCTATGTACCGCCAGCTGGTCAACGGTCAGCTTTCCGAGCCGCGCGAACGCATGATTGACATGCTTGCCCTCCAGATTGAAGGTCAGAAGTGCGGCTTTGTGAAGGGCGTGCCGTTCCAGACGGATTTGACCCCGCTGGACATTGTGAATTTGTGCGGTATTCCTCAGCAGAACCAGAAGATAGCACTGTACCAGCTGTCTACTGACCAGAATGTGAAGATTATGAACGGCAAGATAAATGTTCCTGACGTTCCTGAGCTTTTGAAGCAGGCGGCATTCTACCGCAAGCAGAACAATCGGCGTGCAAATGAAAATAAGTAGGTATGTAATTGCAGCAGTTTTTTCCAGCATTCTCCTGGGATTTCCCCTTTCTGCTGACGGCAGCGTAACGGTAAGCGTTTCTGCCGGGGCAGATTTTCCCATGTCTGAACGGATTCCGGAGACAAAGGGTTCCGGCACTGCCGCTGCGCAGGCGCTTCCGGGCGGGTTTGGGACGGTTAAGCTGGGAATGTCGCTTGACGACGTGAAGGAGCTGCTTCAGAAAGATACCCGCTTCGGCTACCGCGGCGACCGGGACGTTTCCCTGCTGCCCGGCGAAAACCGCGTGCTCATAGAGACCGATACATCCCGCACGGCGCCTTATTCCTATCTTGACCGCTGCTGGTTCCAGTTCTATGAGGACAAGCTGTATACTATTACCATCAATATGAACCGCGACAAGCTTGACCACTATTCAGTGTTCAAGCAGCTGTGCGATAAATACGGTAATCCTGTTTCGCTGAACCCGGACAAGGCTGAGTGGAAGGACGGCAGCGTCATTATCGACCTGGAGCGTCCGCTTGCCCTCAAGTACACGGACCGGGCTGTGTTCGAAAAGCTTCAGGCTGATGCGATGGTGGACAAGACTGCCGCAGAAAAATCCCGCGAAAAATTCCTTGAGGGGCTGTAATCGTGCGCGGGGCTGGAAAATATATTCCTGCGTTCCTTGCAGTCCTTTTGCTTGCGGCGGCTCAGACTTCCTGTTCCGGCAGGAAATACGTGCTGCCGGAGCGTATCCTGCAGATTTCTACCGCAGACGGCCGCAGTGTGCCGGTTAAAGCGGAACTTGCCATAAAAGAAGAAGAGCGGAACTACGGTTTTATGAACCGCAAGAATATTCCCTCCGGTACAGGAATGCTTTTTGTGTTCGAAAGCGACCGCGTGCTGCACTTCTGGATGAAGAACACGCCGCATCCGCTTTCCATTGCCTACATTGATTCTCAGGGCGTTATCCGCGATATCCTTGACATGACTCCGTACAGCACGGCAAGCATTAAAAGTTCGGTGTCGGTGCGCTATGCACTGGAAGTGCCGCAGGGCTGGTTTGCGGAAGAGGGCATTTCGACGGGGGACAAAGTGACCCTGGAATCCGGGGAAGCCCTGCGGACGCTGCACTAAGGAACTTCGGGATGTGCGGCTGCAAAAAAGTTTTAAGCTGCGCTTCCCTGTTGGAGTATAGAAAATGAAAAAGATGAATCTTTTTGCGGGAGCTGCGGCTGCGCTGCTTTCGCTGCTGGTGTTTTCCTGTGAAACGCTCAAGGACGTGGTGGGAACGCCGTCCCTGTCGCTGAAATCCGTGGGCATCCGCTCACTCGATCTGGAAGGCATAACATTCAATTGTGACTATTCCATAAGCAATCCGTACCCGGTGGCCTTTTCCATCAAGCAGCTGGCGGCGGATATCCTCTATGAGGGCGGCACGTTTACAAAGCTGAGTTCTGACAACGGCGTAAGCGTGGCGGCTATGGGTTCCCGCACTAACACTCTGTCGTTTAAGGTGCCCTACGATACCATCCTGAACTACGCAAAAAGCGTGAAAGGCAAGACATCCCTGCCCTTTACGCTGAAAGGCGCTGCCGCCCTTGACCTGAGTGCGGTGCCGCTGGTTGAAAATTCTTCCCTCTCTCTGCCGTTCTCCAAGGATTTCAGTGTGCCGGTTTTCAAGCCGCAGCTGTCTGTGTCTGATGTAAAGGTTGAACTTCCGTCCCTGAATACGCTGAAAGATGCATTTGTGAACGGCGGCATGAACGTGACCAAGGCCGCAGCTCTTGCTGCATCAATAATCGGCGGCAAGCAGCTGAGCGCCGATGCCTTTGACGGCATTGACCTGAACATGGACATGCTGTTCAACGTGAACGTCGCAAACAAGGGCGGCGCTCCGTGGAAGTACCTGCTGAAAAACTGTTCCATAAAGACTGCATCCGGGGACTTTGCCACCGTGCTGACGTCCGGCAATAATGCTATTACGTCTGAGAGCGGCACCATCCCGATGAAAGTTTCGCTGAATACGCTGAAGGCCGGTGCGTTCATTGTGCAGCTGCTGAACAAGAACGGCTCAAATCCGGTTGTTTCCCTGGACAGCGCGCTGTCATTCACGGAGCTGCCTTACAGTCCCGATCTGCCGCTTGCGTGGTCGTATGAAATTCCGCTTTCCAAGGTTGCCGTAAACCGCAACTAAAGCAGCCCTGCGCAACGAAAAACGCCCTGCAGCACGGAAGTTTCCGGTGCTGCAGGGCGTTTTTTTGCAGGGGCGGGGCAGCCCCGCCGATTGTCAGGCTTCGCGTTCCATGTCTGCAAGGCACGCCTGTGCAATTTTATCGTTCGGGTCAAGCTCCAGCACCGTCATAAAGTACTTACGGGCTTCCGTATAATCCCCGCGCTTCATGAAAAGGTAGCCGAGGTTGCTGATAATCTTGGTGCTGTCCGGATCCATGGCAAGCGCGTCGTTCAGGCTGTCCTGCGCGCCGTCAAGGTCACCGGTTTCCATCTGGCAGATGGCAAGCTCGTTCAGCGTGTCGGCATTTTCGTCGCCGCCTTCGCATTCCCGCGCCTTTTCAAAAGCCTGCTTTGCTGCCTCAAAGCGTTCCAGCTTGCGCAGCCCCCAGCCGAGCATAAACCATGCATTCCACACGGCGGGGTTGTCCTGCAGGAATTTCCTGATTTCTTCCAGCCCCTTTTCTTCCTGCCCGCCGGCTATAAGTTCATAGGCGTGGTGGAAGCGGTCGCTTTCCAGGTTGCGGTTTTCTATTTTGTGAATCAGTTCCTGGGCGCGCTGCTGCTTGTACTGCTCGTTTTCGCTCAGCTCGCCGTCCTTTGCATCTGCCGTCAGCGCAAGGTAGCTTTCAAGGCAGCCCTTTGCATCTGCGTAATTGTGCTGTTTCAGGTAGAAGAAGCCTGCGTTGAAGAAAGCGTCCGGGATTTCGGGGTCGCTGTCCATGGCTTCGCGGTAATAGTTGAGCGCGCTGTCGTCGTATGCATCTGCGTCCTCGTGCAGGCCGGAACGGCGGTAGCTGTCTGCGCGCTGGTCAAAGAAGAGCGCCATGTTCAGGATTATGGCCTTGTCCTCCGGGGCAAGCCCGTGCAGCGCCATCCAGATTTCTTCTGCCAGCTCCCAGTCTTCGTTCTTGGCTTTCAGGATGGCGGCTTCCGCCAGTTCCTTTTTTATGCCGGGGCGGGCTTCCTGCAGCAGATTGCGGTAGTATGCAAGATGTTCGTTTGCGTGGTCATAGGCAAGCACCGTCAGGATGCCGGCCAGAATCTGCTCCTGCGTCAGTTCTGAGGTATCGAAGGTACCGGGGGCGTCGCCGTCCTTTTTCTGCACCGGCAGCGGAATTGCCGGGTCAATGTTCATGGCGTGGTCGGAGAGCGTAAAGCCCTCCGGCAGCTTGATAAAATAAACGGAGTCCAGAGGGTTTTTGGGGTTCATGCGTAATCCTTGTGGTGGTGCCGCGGGGAGCAGGGCTGCGGCCGGAAAACCGGGCGCCCCATGCTTCCGGGCAATTTTTTTATTTTGCGGCTGCTGCCGACTGTGCGTCGTCCGCGGAAACCAGATCGTTCTTCCGGGCCGTCGTCAGGTAGTTGTTGATGTGGATTTTGTAAGAAAGAGACACGGTCTGCTCAAGGAACTGTATGCTTGCTGCCACAATGTCCTTGCGGCCTTCCACGGCTGCAATGTCCACAATTGTGCCTTTCAGCTGGATTGTTTCGTGCGGTTCTTCGAATTCAAGGCTCATCTGCACTTCCTTGCCTTTAAGGAACTGTGCAATGCCAAGAATGATAACCTTTGCTCCTCCGAATGATATATCGCGCAGGATACAGTGGCGCGGAACGCCCTGCACCGTGATGATACATTCATCCTTGGGGATGCCGAGCTTGCGGCGTGAATCCGGGTTGATAGGAATGCGCTCATCCTTCCGCTTGACTGCGTTTATGTTTGCGTCGAGCAGGTTGCCCAGCATTTCAATCAGGTCGTCCGGCGGACGCTGCGTATAGTCAAGCGTTACAATGGCAAGCTCGTTGCTGTTCATGTACGGCATGATTTTGGCGACTTTGCATGATATGAAGAAGCTGAGCGTCTGTCCGTCCGGCTGATAAAAACAGAAACGAAGGCTCATCACCGGCGGATCTTTTTTGGTCATCTGCTGGTATGCTGCACCTTTCGTCCCGATGATGATGCGGGCACCGGCAAAGGACGTTGAATTGATAATGCACGGCCACTGACCTTCCGAGCATTTAACGTAAAGCTGGCGGGGATCCATCGCCAAGGTGCGGATAATATCCTTTGTGAACACAACTTCCGTCGTGCGATACTGGTCATAGTATTTCGTAAGTTGCTGACTGGTAATCATAGCCATACCCACTATAATAAGATATAAATTGATTATTGTAAAGGGCACCATGCGTTTTCACCAGGGACTCAGCATAAGATAATATGCGCTCCCAGTGAAAAAACGCCCGACACCGTTCGTTTTTTCACTTCCGCGCATTTTTTATGCTGATTCCCTGATTTGAGAAACAAAGAGAAATATCGCGTTAAAAATGACTTAAATCGTTTCCGCTTCGGTTTGCGCAAGGAGCCTGTCGAACACATCCCGGGCGACAAGTTCCCCGGAGGCGGCGCTTGCCGTTCCCGCGCAGACCCCGTAGCGCAGTGCCTGTGCAAAGTCCCCGGACGCAAGCCACCCGGCAATGAATCCGGCGACCATGGAATCACCTGCGCCCACGGAATTGACCGGCGTGCAGGGCGGCGCGTTCCGGCGGAGCACCGAGCCGTCTTCTGCTGTGAGTACGGCGCCTTTTTCTGCCAGGGAAACCAGGACGTTCCGCGCGCCTTTTTTCCGGAGTTCCAGCGCGCAGGGGACGGCTTCTTCCGGCGTGCTGATATGCGTGCCGAACAGTTCGCCAAGTTCATGGTTGTTCGGTTTTATAAGGAATGGACGGCAGACCAGCGTTTCCGTCAGCTGCTCGCCCGTGGTGTCCACAACGAACTGCACGCCCCTGCTGACAAGCTGCTCCATCAGCCTGCGGTAAAATGTCTTGGGCAGGGGAGCCGGAATGCTGCCCGCAAGTACAAGGAAATCGCCTTCGCCAAGAAAGCTGAGCCTGCTGCAGAGCGCTGCGCAGTCGGCTTCCGTGATGGCGGGGCCGCTTCCGTTTATTTCCGTCTCTTCCCGCACGGTGCCGTTTTCGTCAGTCGAACGGATTTTTACGTTTATGCGGGAACAGCCGCCCTGCGCGCGGATAAAGGCGGCGTCAATTCCCTGCGCTGCCAGCTGCCGTTCGATTTCCTGCCCGGTGAAGCCGGCGCTGAAGCCTATTGCTCGGCTGGGAATGCCGAGCCGGTGCAGCGCGAGCGAAACATTTATGCCTTTGCCGCCGGCGCGCAGCATTTCGCCGGAGGTGCGGTTCGTTGCCCCGGCGGTAAAGTTCTGTACGCCCACGATGTAGTCAAGTGAAGGGTTTGCAGTGACGGTGTATATCATTGCATCAGAGCATAGCATTGAAGCGCAGTGCCGTCAATGCTATACTATGCGGCGCAAGGTGCGGCGTGCGGCAAAAAAATGCACTTCCGGTGCCCGTGCCGGTGCGCGCTGCTTCGTTTAAGAGGAGGAACTTTTGGGCCGTTTGTATGAAAATATCCTTTTTGATTTTGACGGGACGATAATGGATACCTCGGAGGGCATCCGCAATTCTTTTGACCGCGTGGTCGCCGTGTACCACCCGGATATTCCCGGCAGGGAGGTCTATGACCGGATGATCGGGCCGCCGCTGCGGGAAAGTTTTTCTTCGGTGTTCCGGCTGAAGGAAGAAGACATTGTTCCGGCGATGAAGGTATACCGCGGCTATTACAGCGAAAAAGGCATGTTCGAGGCGCAGCCCTACGACGGTATTGTGGAACTGCTCGGCGCGCTGCGGCAGGCGGGCAGAAAAGTGTTCGTTGCCACAAGCAAGCCGGAGGTCTACACCCGACGCATTCTGGAAGAAAAGGGAATGCTGGGCCTCTTTGACTTTGTGGGCGGCAGCGACCTTGAGGAAAAGGGCCGCGTGGAAAAGGTTGACGTTATCCGCTATGTGCTTGCGGAAAACGGGCTTACGGGGCAGGAAGCCTCCTGCGTGATGATCGGGGATACCCGCTTTGACATGACCGGTGCATGCAAGGCTGGCCTGGATTCCGTGGGCGTGCTCTACGGTTTTGGCACGCGTCCCGAGCTGGAGGCTGCGGGTGCAGGCTGCATCGTGTCTTCCGTGGCAGAACTGGGGCAGCTGCTGCTTTTCGGAAAAATTTGATTTTTGAGGTACTTTCCTTGCAAGATTTGTGCTTTTGCGCTATGATTGCAGGTATGAAAGAACTTCAGTTAAAGTATGGCTGCAACCCGAACCAGAAACCGGCGCGGGTGTATATGGAAAACGGTGATTTGCCGATATCCGTGCTGAACGGCAGGCCGGGCTACATCAATCTGCTTGATGCGCTGAACGGCTGGCAGCTGGTCAGGGAACTTAAGGCTGCGGCAGGACTTCCTGCTGCCACATCCTTCAAGCATGTTTCACCCGCAGGGGCGGCCGTCGGAAGACCTCTTTCTGACACGCTCCGCAAGGTCTACTGCATCGATGACGGTGTAGAACTTTCCCCGCTGGCCTGTGCGTATGCCCGTGCCCGCGGTGCTGACCGCATGTCCTCGTTCGGGGATTTTATTGCGCTGAGCGACACCTGCGACAAGGCAACTGCGCTGCTCATAAAAAAGGAAGTCTCGGACGGAATTATCGCGCCGGGCTATGACGACGATGCGCTGGAAATCCTGAAGGCGAAGAAGAAGGGCGGCTACTGCGTCCTGCAGATTGACCCTTCCTACGAACCCGAAGCCCTTGAACGCAAGCAGGTTTTCGGTATCACCTTTGAGCAGGGGCACAATTTTGTGCGCATCGACGATGCCTGCCTGCAGAATATCGTGACGCAGAACAAGACGCTTTCCCCCGAAGACCGGGACAACCTGCTCATTTCCCTTATCATCCTGAAATACACGCAGTCCAACAGCGTCTGCTACGTAAAAGACGGCCAGGCAATCGGCATTGGTGCGGGGCAGCAGAGCCGCATTCACTGTACGCGCCTTGCCGGTGACAAAGCAGACAAATGGTGGCTCCGCCAGAGTCCGCAGGTGCTTTCCCTGCCGTTCCGGGATGACATCAAGCGTCCGGACAGGGACAATACAATTGACGTCTATACAAGTGACGATTATGACGATGTTCTTGCCGAAGGCGTCTGGCAGCAGTTTTTTACGCGGAAACCGGAAGTCTTTACCCGCGAAGCCCGCAAGGAATGGATTGCAAAGAATTCCGGCGTGGCGGTTGGCAGCGACGCGTTCTTCCCCTTTGGGGATAACATTGAACGTGCCCACCGCAGCGGCGTGTGCGCCGTGGCTCAGCCGGGCGGTTCCATCCGTGATGACAATGTGATAGAGGTGTGCAACAAGTACGGCATGGTGATGGCGTTCACCGGAGTCAGGCTGTTCCACCATTAAGCGTATAGGACATCTCGAAACACTCCAGTTTTTCGAGATGTCTTGTATTTTGCAGCCGCTTCCGTTAAAAACGGGTGCGTTTCTGCCGAAATTTAAGGTGCGGGGAAGTTTCAGGGGGCAGAAAGCCGTTCGGGGGCTGCAAAGCTCTTGCTTTTTTCCTGGCTCCGCAATAGAATACAAATGATAGGAAGGAAGGTAAGCATGAATGCAGAGGAATTTTACCAGAAAGTAATAGCGGCTCCAGACTTGGAAGCTGCCCTTGAAAGTGCCGTTGACAGCGGCACCCTTGCAGATTTTCTTAAGGCGAACGGCTGTACTGCCACTGCTGACGAATTTTCTGCCTGTGTAGCCCAGCATCAGGCCTAAATCTAACACAGCCGGGAGCCATCGGTTTTCCGGCCGGGCTTGCTGGCTGACTGCGGCACCGTCTGATAGGACGGTGCCGTTTGTTTTTTAAAGGCTGTGGTTCAGCGGGCGGCAGCTGTGTTGTGCCGCCTGTTCAGCAGCCAGAGGACGAGCATGAGTATCAGTCCCCCGGTAATCATGAGGAAGCACAGCACCTGGCCCGTCGAAATGTTCAGCAGGGACGTGTTGCGGTACAGGGCGTTGCTGCCGTCTGGGGAAAGGCGGAAGCCCAGGTCTGAGTCCGGTTCACGGAAATATTCTATTATAAAGCGCACAAAGCCGTAGCCGATGGTGTACATGCAGCCAAGGAATCCGTCAAACGGCTTTTTCTTGCGCAGCACCCACAGAAGCAGCCAGAGCGCAGCGCCTTCAAAAAATGCTTCGTAGAGCTGGCTGGGGTGGCGGGGCAGGTTGACAAGCCGCTGGCCTTCCCCGATGACCATGCCGCAGCGGGCGGCAAAGTCCTGCACCCACGGAAGGCTGGTGGAAAAGGATTCGTATTCACCGGCGCGCGGGAAAACAATGCCCCACGGCATGGTGGTGATGCGGCCGTACAGCTCGCCGTTCAGGAAATTCCCCAGGCGCCCGAAGGTGTAGCCCAGCGGAATGGCAACGCACATAGCATCTATCCACGGCCACAGCGGGCGCCGGTGCATTTTGCACCACACAATCATCCCGATAAGCCCGCCGATAAAGCCGCCGTGGTAGGACATGCCGGCAAATCCGGTGAATTCGCGGGTGCTGGTGTCAAAGGGCCAGAAGATGAGCCACGGCCTTTTCCAGTACATGCCGCTTGTGTCGTACACCAGCGTCGAAAACACCCGCGCGCCGATGAGCAGGAACACAATGCCGCATGCCAGGAAGCTGAAAATGTCATCTTCGGTGCATTTCTGCCCCGCCGTGTCCAGCGCCCCTTCTTTAAATTCTTTTTTAAGGATGAAGAACGCCGTTGCAAATGCACAGACGTACATCAGCCCGTACCACCGGATAAGCCCCAGGACGGGCAGTCCGGGGAACAGTTCCGGGTGAATCCAGGACGGATAGTGGATGTAAAGCATATTCATGATCAGACCTTAAAGCCCTGCTGTACCGCTTTCACCAGCTTCCGTTTCAGCAGGTTATTTTCATTTTTCAGCCTGGTCAGCTCAAACTGCTGCTGAGCAATAAGCTCGGAAAGCTCCCCGACGGAAAGTGCACCGGTACCGGCAAGCTCTTCCACGTAGGACATCCTGGTGTGGAAGTCCGCGGCGGCTTCTTCTGCTGCATTTTCGAAGGATGCGTCCGCATTCTGGGTAATGTCGTAGTCGTCGTCGAAGGAAATGGTCTCCGACTGTATGATTTTTTCCGCCACGCGGTAAATTGCCTGCGCCAGAATGGACTGCGGCTTGTAGACGACGACGGGCAGCCGTGAAGTGAGCGCCCTGTCCTGCATGGTGTCGCGGAACAGTATGCCGAGGTGCTCGATGTCTATGCCAAGGTACTGCTGGCAGGAGCGCCGGATTTTTATGGCGCGGTCTGCATCCTTGGGGTCATCCACCATATTCAGCACCAGACGCGGATGGAATTTCTCCATGCGCATCTTGAACAGCGCCGTATTCTTGGGGTCTTTCTCTTCCAGCGTGCCGAGAAGGTTGGTGATGTACATGCGCTGCAGCGAAGAGCTGTCCTTTTTGAGTGTTTCAAGGTAGCTGTACGCGGGGGACCCCTTCTTGAAGGTGTTGTACATCATGCGGAACATCACGTTCTTGAGGAAGAGGTAGCCGTTGAGGATTGCCGTAACGGTAGGCGCCGTAACGACAATGCCCTGCGGGGAAAGCAGGAACATGTCCAGTATGGTCAGATGCGTTCCCGCTCCCAGGTCAAGTATCAGATAGTCTGCGTCCAGACTGTTGAATTTCTTGATGAGGTCGTTCTTCTTGCCCGCTTTCAGCGATGTCAGGCCGGGAATTTCCGAATCTCCGGCTATGAAATAGACATTTTTGTAGTCTGTCGGCTGGACAAGCTCCTCGAACGTGCTTTGTCCGGTCAGGTAGGTGCCGATGCCGGCTTTTGCCGCCGTCTGCCCGATGACCAGATGGAGGTTCGATGCTCCAAGGTCCAGATCCACGAGAATAACTTTTTTCCCTGCCTGTCCGAGCGCGATGGCAAGGTTTGCGCTCAGGAGGCTCTTTCCGACGCCGCCCTTGCCGCTTGCAACTGGTATTATTTGCATACTCTGATTATATCATATTATTCTTACTCTTGCATAGAGATAAAAAACAACGTATTATAGAAAGCATGGATAGAAATCTGTTTTCTGTAAAAGCGGTGAAAAAAGCTTTTATGATGGCTGTGCAGCTGCTCCTGCTCACAATAGGTGCATCCCAGTGCTTTGCCCAGTCCCAGTCCGGTACTTCCTCCGTCAAAAGCGTGAAGGAACGGCAGTATCTGGAGATTATCAATTCGCTCTATTTTTATATCCAGCAGAATTATGTAGATGAAGTTGACCCCGAAGTCCTGTACCAGGGTGCACTCAAGGGAATGCTTCAGAGCCTGAATGACCCCTATTCGCTCTATATGTCCAAGGATGACTGGCGCACCATCTCCGACACGACGACCGGTTCCTTCGGCGGCGTGGGCCTTTCCATCACCAAGCCCACGGAAAACACGCCGGATAAGCCTGCCTACGTGGAGGTTTCCCAGCCGATAGACGATTCCCCGGGTGCACGGGCGGGCATTCAGCCCGGCGACAAAATCATCCGCATTGACGGCGTGGACACGTCTACCATCTCGATGAACGATGTTCTGGACAGACTCCGCGGCACCGTCGGCGAGCCGGTAACCGTAACCATCCGCCGCGGCAAGAAAATGGAATTTGACTGCGAACTTGTCCGCGCCCTGATTGAAAACCCCACGGTCAAGTACGGCATGATACGCAATACGGGCTACATCCGCATCTCCGAGTTCTCTACCACCACGGTTGACCACGTGCAGGAAGCGCTCGATTCCTTCAAGAAGGACGGCTACAATTCGCTCATCCTTGACCTGCGCAACAACGGCGGCGGCCTGCTTTCTGCGGCGGTGGACATCGGCAACAAGTTCATAGACAGCGGCACCATCGTTGCCACAAAGAGCCGCCTTGCCTACGAAAACAGCGTGTATACCGCCAGCGCCCGCAAAACCACGGTTGACAAGAACATTCCGGTCATCGTGCTGATAAACCGCGCCTCGGCAAGTGCAAGCGAAATTCTTGCGGGCGCCCTTAAGGATTCCCACCGCGCCTATCTGGTGGGCGAGCGTTCCTTTGGCAAGGGCAGCGTGCAGGTGCCGACGCCGCTCATCGACAGCGACGGCTTTAAGATTACGGTTGCCAAGTACTATTCTCCCAGCGACGTGAACATCGACAAGGTTGGCATTCCGCCTGACCGCGAGGTAAAGTATGCCGATTTCACCGATGAGGAAGAGAAGGCGTATTCTGCGCTGATGTCCAGCGACGAAGTTTCTGAGTATGTGGAGCAGCACCCCGGCATGACGGACGATGATATCGGTGCGTATGCCGTGCGCCTGCAGTCAAAATACAACATGGACCTTCGCATCCTGCGTAAGGTTGTGCGCAATGAGGTTGACCGGACGCGGCCTTCCCGCCTCTATGACCTTGATTATGACCTGCAGCTGAATGCTGCGCTTGACATTTTCCGCAGCGAGAATTTCAAATCGCTTATGGCGACGACAAAGACGCTGAAGGAAATTCAGGCGGCGGATGAAGCTGAAAATGCAGCCGGTTCCGTGGCGCTGAAGAACTGACGGAATGCGCCAGTTCGTAGCGGAAGTGGAGCCCGATGAGTCGGGCTGCATTGTCGTGGGTGGAAAAAAAAGCCGCTACCTGAGTGCAGTGCTCCGGGTGGAACCGGGGGACATGCTGTACGTGCGGCTGCCTTCCGGCGCCCTGCAGCAGATGACCGTTGCCCGGATTACCCCCGGCGGGCGGCAGGTTGTGCTGACCGTCGCAGGGGCGGATGTGTCGGCAGAAGCCGCTCCTTCCCCCGCAAAGGCGCTCCCTGCCGCGGAGCAGCCGTCCTGTTCACTCTGGCTGTTTCAGTTTGCTGCAAAGCCCCCAAAAATGGATCTGATAATCCGGCAGGCGGTGGAATGCGGTGTCCGTGCCGTTGTTCCCGTTGCCGGTGCGTTCTGTCAGGCAGGCAACGTGGAAAGCGCCCGCCGGAAAAGCGGCCCTGATGACGGGCGCTGGGAGCGCATCATAACAGAAGCCCGCGAGCAGAGCGGTTCCCCCGTGGACACAGAGGTGTTCCCGTGTATGACGCTGGAAGAAGCCTGTGCCCTGTGGAAGGAACGTGCGGGCGCGGCATCCCCGGCCGTTGTGCTGTACGAGCAGGTGCGGGGAACAGTGCCGCTGCATGCCGCCGTGGCGGAAAGCCTTGCGTCCGGCCCCGTGGAATCCGCCGCGCTCATGGTTGGGGCGGAAGGCGGCATTTCCCCGGAGGAGCTGGACTTCGCACAAAAGCACGGATTTGTTCCCGTGCATTTTGCGACAAACATATTGCGCTGCGAAACCGCCGCCCTGTACGGCATTGCGGCTTTGCAGAACGCTGTTGTGGAGAAAAAAGTATGGCAGTTCAAAAAATAACGCTGCTGGGTGTGCCGCTGCACATCTGTATGCCCCAGGATTTTGAGGAGGAAATACTGCGCCTTGTCGTCAAGGAGGGGCCGAAGCAGATTATGTTCCTTTCCGTGTGGGATTTGCTGCATGCCCGCGGAAAAAATGAATATGCGGAATGCGTGCGGAATGCCGATCTTGTACTTCCGGTTTCAAAGAGCATCCTCTTCGGCGCGAAATTCCTGCACAAAAAGGTGCTGTACCGCTGGAACCCCTTTGAAACGGTCATCAACATCATGACCATCCTGGAAAACCACTATAAGTCCGTCTATTTTCTGGGCGGACGGAAAAAGACGCTGATGGCGGCGGAACGGAACGTCCACGGGACTTTCCGGAACCTGCAGGTGGTGGGGCGCTACGTGGGCTATTACCCCAAATCCGTCGAAGCTGACGTGATAGAAGCCATCCGCAAGGCCTCGCCGTCGCTTGTGCTTCTGAGCGAAGGGCTCCGGGAAAAGGACTGCTGGGCATACGCCCGCCGCGGGCACTTCCACACAAGCATTTTCCTGTACTATGGAGATGCAATCGGCATTTTCAGCGAGCGCATCATGCACATAAGCAAGCGTGCCTTTGACAAGGGACTGGAAATCTGGATTGAAATCTTCCATAATCCGCTGAAGATTTTCCTTGTCTTCCCCTTCCTCTGGTACCTGCTCTGCCTGTTCTGGAACCGTCTGTTCGGCAAGGACAGGGGCTGACTGAATGAGCTGTCCGGTGGAACGGCAGCCGGTGCTGCTCGTTGCGTCCGATGATTCCCTTCTTGCGCTGTGCAGCGCTGAGCTGGGCGAGCAGTTCCCCGTGCAGCGTGCCGGACCTTCCGGCTTTACGCATGCGCTTGATACGCTGCAGGGCTGCTGCGGTGTGCTCCTGGACGGTGCATGCATGGAGGAGATTGAGCTCGTTTCCGCCTGCCACGTTATTGCGGAGGACTACGGGCTTCCGGTGGTGCTGCTTTCGATGAAAGGCCGGCGGCTTTCCGGCTACCTGGAAGACATTCCCGGAAAAGTTGCCGTGATGGATGTGTTTTTCCGCGCGGGCGCGCTGCGGGAGTTTATCTGCGCAGAAACTGACTCTGCGGCGGAGTTCCCGGAAGAGGATGCTGAGCTGCCTGATCCGTTCCCGCCGCCGGGGGACGCCTGCATCAGCACCGCTTCTTTCATCATGAGCCATTTTTATGAACGCATCAAAAAAGCCTCGCAGACGGATGACAATATCCTGCTGCTGGGTGAAAGCGGCAGCGGCAAGTCGTGGACGGCACGCAAGATACACGAACTGTCGCCGCGGCGCGCAAAAAAATTCTTCAAAGTGAACGTGGCGGAATTCAACGCGAACCTGATAGAAAGCAACCTTTTCGGCACGACGAGCGGCGCCTTCACCGACGCTGCCGACCAGAACGGTGTTTTTTCTGCCGCTGACGGCGGTACGCTCTTCCTTGACGAAATCGGGGAGCTGCCGGTGCTGCTGCAGTCCAAGCTGCTCGGCGTACTGGAAACGCACAGCTACCGCCGCCTTGGCAGCACGCAGGAATGTACGTTCGACGAAAAAATCATTTTTGCCACGAACCGCAACCTTGAGGAATGCATTAAGGCTGGCACCTTCCGCAAGGACTTGTACTACCGCATCAGCTCCATCGTTCTGGAAGTGCCGCCGCTCCGCGACCACCCGGAAGACATTCCCGAAATTTCCCGCAGCATTGCCAAAACACGGAACAAGCTGCTTTCGCAGGGCGCGGTGGACAAGCTGATGGAATACGCGTGGCCGGGGAATATCCGCGAACTTGAAAGCATCGTCAAGCGGGCGTGCATTTTTTCATCGGCAGACATTATTTCTGCGGATGACATTCATTTTTCGTGAACTTGCCGAACAGCCCCGCGGCCTTTGAAAATTCCTCTTCTATACAGCGGGCTTCGCCTTCACTGAGTGCTGCGCGCGACAGCACGGACGACCAGAGCTGCGTTATGTCCTGCGTTCCTGAAAAACCCATGCGGCCAAGGCTTGCGGCAATGGTACCGACGGTTTTCTCCATCCGTGCCAGCGGGATGGGGTGGTAGCCGGCAAAGCCCGCCTGCGTCCCGCGGAACAGGTGGTAGCAGATGATTTGCACGGCGTGGCTCAGGTTCAGGGAGGCGAATTCTTCGCTGGACGGAATGGTGACGCCGAGCGTGCATTCAAGCAGTTCCTCGTCGGTCAGGCCCGTGCGTTCATTGCCGAAAACGGCCGCAACTTTGCCGCCGTCATTTCCGCTGCCTGTTATGCGCCCGGCAAGCTCCGCGAATTCTTCCGGCATCAGGAGTTTGCCTTTGCGCTTCCGGCCCCGCCGCCGTGTTGTGCCCGCGGCGCACACGCAGTCTGCAGCCGCCTCTGTTATGGAAGAAAAAAACTGCGCATTCTCCCAGATTCCGGCGGCATGAATGGCAAGGACCCGCACCTTTTCGTCGTCAAGGCTGTCCCTGCTGCCCACAATCCGCAGTGTGTGTATGCCGCTGTTTGCCATTCCCCGGCAGACGGCCCCGACGTTCCTGCTTTCTTCCGGGCGGGCCAGTATGATTACGATGTTGTCAAGGTTCATGCCCGGAATTATAGCCGCCCGCCGGGGAAAAGTCTATTGCAGCAGGGACGGAAAGCCCCCTGCATGGGACGGCAGCCGGCATGCGGTACCAAACATGCATGGGGCCGCCCGTTCCCCCATGCATTCCCGGTACAGCACAATGCACGCCCGGTTATCCCCATACAAGGAGGCAGCGGCCGGCATGCACGCAAGCCCCTCTTTTCCTCCTGCTTCCCAAGTTTTTCCGTGAAGCTTTATTTGACTAAGTGGTATTATTGGTATAAAATAGAGATATTAGAGTCAATTTCTATAATAAACCTGTTCGGAAACTTCAGTTTCAGAACAGGTTACACTAGAATGCGATGTTTAAAATCGCGCTATTTGAGTGATTTTAAACTCGCCGGCCTGAGCGGAAACATAGTTTCCGAACAGGTCTAATAACACGGGCTTTCTCCAGATATCGGAGGCGTGGGGAAGCTGCGGGCAAGGTGGTAGTTTGCATGATTGATAACACGATAGTCAAAGGTTTCCTGGATGATAAGGACGACAGCCTGAAGTTAAATCTTGAAAAAATTCCTGATGTGCCGCATTGCATCATCGTGAATTTGAACGGCTATGTTGATACTTATAATTCAGCTTATTTTCAAAAGCAGATGGGGAAAATCCTTGATGCGGGCTTCGTGAACATTATCTGCAACAGCTACAACCTGAACTACGTTTCCTCAACGGGCATCGGGCTTTTTACCGATTTCCTGAAGCTTGTAAAAGAGAAGGGCGGCGATCTGGTGCTCCTCAGCGTGCAGCCGAAGGTCTATGAAGTGTTTCAGCTGCTCGGTTTCAGCCAGCTTTTCAATTTTAAGGAAAAATTGAACGAAGCCGAGGATTATTTTAAGAAGCTTGCAGCAGGAGCAGGAAACGTGTTCCCCAAGGTATTCAGCTGCCCGGTCTGTTCCCACCACCTGAAGGCGGTAAAAAGCGGCCGCTTCCGCTGTTCTGAATGCAAATCGATTATCGCCATTGACGACGGCGGGCATGCTTCCCTGGGCTGACCGGGCTTCCGGCGTTCCCGGACGCGCTATTTGCTTGCAGGGCTTGCAGCTGTGCATTTTCCCCTGAAGCCTGTATAAAACTTGTGGATAACTTGCGAAAATCCTGCGAAGACCGACGGTTTTTGCAGGATTTTTTTGTCTGCCCTCCGGAAACTTTCCCAACGGCAAGAAGTTTTGATTTTAATTCTTTGTAATATAAATAATTATATTGTTAAATCCAGCGCCCTTCTTAATTCGACGTAATATATGCAATTACTGGGCCTCTGTGGATTCTTTTCCCCCGGTATGGTGGGAACCTGTGGAAAACTTGTGTGGAACGGGTGTATATGCGGTGTATGGGCACCCCGGATACGCCGTTTTTGCAAGCCAGTTTCAAAGTTCCCTTGTTTTTTACCTGTAATAGTGATATTCTTATAATTAATGGAAATAAAGGCAAGTTTATTATCATCGCTTCGGCTGGTTCTCTATTTTATATGCGTCTCTGTCCTGAGCTGCCTGGTTTTCGGCATTATCTATATGCTGTACAATCTGTGCGAGAATATGGTTGCAGGCCAGTCGCTTTTGTTCGATATGAATCTGTTTCTGGAAGGGCTGTTTGTGGTCACTCCTTTTGTATTCATGTTCGGTTCGCTTCTTATGGTGCTGAACTTGGTGCGGCATCCGGCGGATTCCCTTGCCGTGATGGTCGTGTACGGGCTGATTTCCGTGTGCCTGTGGCTCCTGCTGATTCCGCGGGTTGTGCGGGCGGACGTTGCACTGTATGATGCAAATGCACCGTCGGCAGTGCGGGGGCTTCCTTCTGCCTCGTATTTCCGGCCGGACGGAGACCAGGTGTTCTACTATGCCAAAATTACTGCCTCCGGCGATAACGCTGCCGCCAACAACGCTGGTACCGGTACCGTTACCGGAATCTGCATGGATACCGCCAAAAACAATGTTTCCGACGTCTACACGTTCAGCGGGCTGGAGCTGTCCCGCAGCCACTCGCAGTTTACGGATACCCTTATCCAGGGCTCCCTGGACATGCCGCCGGTGCTGGGCATCCTTGTGCAGAAATTCGCTGCGCTGAACGTCATCCTGAAAAAATGCGCTACGCAGGGCCGCGGCTACTGGCTGTGCTTCTCTTCCATGGGGCTGGCGCTCATTGCGGTGTTCGGCCTGCGCTATGTTTCAAAATGGCGCCTGGTGAACGTCATGCTTGCCATCTGCGTAACAATCGGCGTTGTTGTGTTCAACCTGCAGGGCTATACGAGCAAGTCCTTCATAAGCGTGACGGATGCGGTCAACGGCGTGTTCGGCAAAATCGGACTGTTCAAGAAAATGGCGGCGGTGGGGAATCTTCCGGTTGTGTTCTGCAATATCATTGTTTTTATCCTGCTTGTCGTGCTGGGCTTTGTGTTTGAGCTGAACCACAGGAAGCAGCTGGATCCGGAATCTGGAGAAATGTCCTTATGAAAAAAGTCATCACTATACTGATTGCCTATACTGCGATTATTTTTGCCTGCTGCATCGGCGTGACCTTCATCTACCGGAATGTGCCGGAACTTATCCCCGCGGATGTTTCTTCGTACAAATTCTTCCGCGGCCTGTGCTGGTTCCTCATGCTGCTTCCTTCAATTTTCCTGAGCGGCTTTACGGTTGCCTGTTCCGTGCAGTGGCAGCACAACACGGAGAATTCCCGCCACCGTTTTTCACCGGCGATGATAGACCGCTACAAGGGCGTTATGATTGTTTCCCTTGTCTTTGTGCTGATTCTGGCATTCAATGCAGAGATTTTCCGTCCGCTTGCACAGGAACGGCTGAAGGCGCTGGAAGCCGGGCCTGCTGACCTTGCGCTGAACCTGAAGAATGCGCGGCAGCTTATGGCGGACAAGAACTACGAGCTTTCTTACCTGTATGCCGAACGCGCCGTGCAGATTGCGCCGAAGGACGAAGAAGCCGTTACCCTGCGCAAGCTGGCAAAGGATCGCCTTGAGCTGCAGACGGGCGAAAAACGCCGCACTGGCAGCATCAAGACAATCGAAGAAACAAACCTGCCGCTGCACACCGAAGATTTCCGGCATCCCGCCGGCGAGATGATGGACTTTGCCCGGAAAGCATTTGATGCAGGGGAATGGTTCAGCGCGCACTATTGGGCAACGCTTGCCATTGAGGTCTGCGAAAAAGATTCCGACACGAATATCGACGGTGCACGTTCCATTGCACAGGATTCGTGGAACCACCTGAAGACGCCCGGCGGATTTGACAATGACGACGTGCGCAACTATTTTGCCCGCAAGAAGGAAGGCTACGAAAAGCTTATGGCGGGTGACTGCGTGGAAGCCTACTATATATTCCTTGAGCTGAAGAACAAGCACAGGGATTCTGCCCTGAAAGACCCGGACGTGGAGCGCTTCTTTAATCTTGCGCAGGAAATGCTCTGCAACCAGTATTTCTTCATCGATGAGACGCAGAACATAGAGCTGCTTGCCCGCAGCCACAATGTGTATTTCTCCCTGAACAATGTGGACGGCAGCCGGAATGTGTATTTTATCAGGAATGCCATGAGTTCCAAGGAAGACGGAAGAACCGTCCGTTACCTGCAGAACTTCTATGTTGCAACATATTCCGCCGACGGAAATTTCCTGAAGCTGATGAGTGTTCCGATTGCCAAGGTTGTGAGCCTGCCCATGTCTGTTTTTGACGACGACGGCTGCCGCAAGCTTGGGCTGGACAAGCGCTGGGATGCCGTGCCGGAAGTCATGCTGCTTGCGGTTGACCGCAACACCAAGGGGCTTGTCAGCAGGCCGGTTTTCTCCTATCAGGAAAGCGGCTTGCCGGAAGAAATTCGGACGTCTGCGGGGCTTAGCGTTCCTGCCGGTGCAGGAGACAGTGCAGGTACCGTTGTGTCGGCTCCCGGAGTTTCCGGCGGCAGCGTGGTGAACGGCTGGGGCAACACGATGATTCTTCCCATGCCCTACAAGGATTTTGCCGTCATCGACGGAGCTTCTTCCGATGTAGACCGCATGACCATTCTGTCCGTACGCCATTTTATCAAGCGTGCCACGGAGTACGGTTTTTCATCAGAGGTCTTTGCAAAGAGCATGGTGAGCCGCTGCACGTATCCGCTTTTCCTGCTTATTCTTTTCATTGTGGTAGCTTCCTTTGGATGGAACTACCGCGTGGAAGGTGAAAACGAGCTGTTCAGGACAACATGGCTGCTGCTTATTTTCCTGTTCGGCTTTGTGATGTTCCTGTTCATGGAAATCTGCTCCTACCTTTTCAGCATACTGAATTATGTGCTGGTGGGGGCGCTGGGCGGAGCTGCACTGCTGGTGGCGTTTGCGCTGTACATGATTATCTTTGCGCTGGTTTCCGTGTATTTTATGGCACGAAAACTCTAGGCACTTTTGCATGCATAAAAAAGGGCAGCATCCGCTGCCCTTTTTCTTTTTAATAGTGCGGGGGCTTCCGGTTGGGAATGTCCCCTTCGAGCATGTCGCTCATTTCCCTGATTTTCTGCGCCATGCGGCGGTTTTCTTCCCGCAGGCGCTCTATGGTTTCTGTGTGCTCCACGGACACCTGCTGCAGCTGATTCACAAAATCTTCAAGGTATGCAAGTTTTGTTTCCAGCTGCACAAGGCGGGATTCCTCTGCTTCCTCCATGCTGCTACTCCAACGTGTAGGTTTCGCCGTACTTGACGATTTCTACATTTGCAAAGCCGTTGTCGTTCAGGTATTTCTGCAGGAAAACCTGAGCGTCCTGTTCGCCGTGCACAAGGAATATTTTCTTCAGGCGGCTGGTGTCCAGACTCGTAAGCCATTCAAGACTTTCCTCATAGTCTGCGTGGGCGCTGAATGCGTTGATGGTTTCTACCGTGGCGTTCACTTTGTAGTAATCGCCCAGAATGCGCACCTCTTTTTCGCCGTCAAGGATTTTGCGGCCCAGCGTGTTTTCTGCCATGTATCCGACCAGCAGGATGGTATTCTTGGGGTCGCTGATGTTGTTTGCAAGGTGGTAAAGGATGCGCCCGGCTTCGCACATACCGTCCGCACTGATGATAATCATCGGCCCCGGCTTCTTGTTCAGGTCTTTGGATTCATCCACGCTGGTGATGGTGGTCAGGGAACCAAAGCCGAACGGGTTTTTGTGGTGCCGCAGGAAGGCCTCCGTTACCGATTCGTCGTAGCATTCGGGGTGCAGCTGGAATATGCCGGTTGCGTTTGCAGCCATGGGGCTGTCCACGTAAATGGGAATCTGCGGAATTTTTTTCTGGTCAACCAGCAGGTGCAGGTAGTAGACCAGTTCCTGCGCGCGTTCTATGGCGAAGGATGGAATGATGATTTTTCCCTTGCGGTCAATTGCACGGCGCACAACCTTTACAAGGTCGTCCATAGCGATTGTCTGCTTTTCGTGCAGGCGGTTACCGTAGGTACTTTCCATGAAGATGTAGTCCGGCGCGGGGAGTGCGTCTGTTGACGGTGCGCGGACGATGGGCTTTTCCTTGCGGCCAAGGTCGCCGGTAAAAAGGATGCGGATTTCATCAGAGGGAGCGCCGCTGAGCGCTGCCTCGCCGTTGGTGACGCTGCCTTTTTTTACGCTTGTAGCAGCTGCACTGCTGCCCCCGAAGAGCCGGTGCCACAGGCGGCGGGAACCCAGCCCCGCGCCGCCGGATTTTCTGCCGGAAACGGAATTTGCGCGCTGGCCGGTAACGGTGATGTAGGCAAAGGCGCTGCCAAGAATGTGCCCGGCATCAAAGAATTCGAGCTGCACGTCAGGGGCAATGTACATCTTGCGGTTGTAGCTGAGCGAAACAATCTGGTTTGCGGCCTTCACCACGTCGTCTTCGGTGAAAAGCGGGCGCCAGGTGAATTTTTCGCCTTTCTTTGCAGCCTGTTTGCGCAGGAATTCAGCATCGCGTGCCTGTATGCGGGCGCTGTCCATCATGACAATGTTTGCAAGGTCGCGGGTGGCCGGCGTTGCATAGACGTTACCGCCGTAGCCGTTCTTTGCAAGGACGGGCAGCAGGCCGCAGTGGTCGTAATGGGCATGCGTCAGTATAACGCTTTCGATTTTATCTGCCGCAAAGTTGAATTCGCGGTTCTTCTTGTCTGCAAGACTGCGTTTTCCCTGAAAGGCACCGCAGTCAACCATAAAGCTGCGCCCGTCAACTTCCAGAATATGTTTGCTGCCCGTTACCTCCTGGGCAGCTCCCAAAGAATAACATGTTACGCTCATACCGGCACCTCCAGAGTATTACCGTAAATTTTTTTGCTTGCCGGGCCGCTGTTACCCGAGTCCCTCTCTGCAACCGGACTACTTCTATTATACGCCATAGTCCTGTTTTTCTCAAACGATTTCTTAATTCACGGTGCTGTGAGTCACAACGTTGCTCCGTGGGGCGGTATGCTTGGGGATGCCTGTTTTTGCTTGAAGTTTTATAAGGTTATTTATAGATTTTATCAGGAAATGTTTTGTGGAGTGTATGGAAATAGTTTGTGGAGTAATATGAAACGTTTCGTGGAGTGTATGGAAATGAACCGTGGAGTAATACGAAACGTTTTGTGGAGTGTATGGAGATGAACCGTGGAGTAATACGAAATGTTTCGTGGAGAGTATGGAGATGTTTTGTGGCGTATTATAAAACGTTTTGTGGAGTGATCTAGTTTTTTATTGTTTGGTTAACAGTATTCGGAGCAGCGGCAAGTCTATGGATAAGATCTTCAATAGGTTTTTGTATCTCCGGTGCGATTGCAGTAAAGTCTTTAAGTATATTTTTATATTTCAAAAAACACTGATTTCTTTGGAATAGTTCCTCCGCAATGATATTTTCGTTCTCAATTACTGCATGAGGGGGCTTTGCATCAAAGTTGTTTACTTTTTGCACATCGACACTAACCAAGAATTCAACACTTACATTCAGGACTTTTGCAATTCTGTATGCTACGTCCACAGAAGGAAAACTTCCCCTTGATATTCCTGTTGAGATGCTGTTGATGGAAAAATCTGCCTTATAGGCTAGTTCTTTCCGCGTCAGGTTCCTGAATTCACGCACATACTCAACGTTTTCCCAAAAACTCATAGAGAAAGCTTAACACAATTGTATAAAAACCTTGATTTAAACACAAAACTGTGTTATCATTTTTTTGTGAAACACAATTGTGTTGCGTGTATAAGACAGATCTAAACTTTCCAGCAGCAGGCCCATTTCAGGAGATAAATATGGTATCTAGAAAAGCCTTCTTTTTCTTCATTCTCATAGGTTTAAGTCTTTGCTTCCAAAATTGTTCCGGCTTCTGGGGTAATCTGACGGATACTGACACTTATTCAACAGTATATGTTACACCAAGTGGAAGTTGCTATCATACTAGCAACTGTTCTTCTATAAAAGGTAGCACAAAAACCGCAATGACAAAGAAGGAAGCGAAGGAAAATGGTTATGCGAGGTGTTCTATATGCAAACCTTAAAAATAAGAATGAATACTCATATGATATTACTAACACAACAGACTTTTACCACGGTACAGTTTTTTCGTCTGAAATGAAACTCTAATGAAAAAATCTTAATGCCTGGTACAGGAAGATGAAAATGGGATACAGGTATCATAAAAGAATTAAGATTTGTAAAGGTGTACATTTAAATGTTTCCAAATCCGGAGTTGGTATTTCTCTTGGCGTTAGAGGTGCCTCAATTTCTACAGGTTCACGGGGAACATATATAAACACTGGGATCCTAGGAACAGGCATATCGTATCGACAGAAAATAAATTCTGCTTCTAATTCAAATTATCATTCATTAAATTTATTAGAAAGTGATTATCAGCCTGGTTCCACCTTTCAATTTCAGATTGACCATGATGGTAATGAAAATTTCTTGATGATAGATCCATCTGGTAAGACGTTTACAAACGATGCTTTTGTAAAAAAAGTAAAGAGAACTCCTGAATATAAAGAAATTGTCGAAAAAGCAAGGAATGCAAAAAATGATTTCATAAAAAAACAAAATGATGAGATTGTTTACATATATAAAGCAACCCCTAAAATCATTACTGTTAATGATGTAATAAAAGAGCGCGATAATACGAGTTGCGTTAAGCAGAATTCTATTGTGCCAAACCATTTGATGAACCTCAGCCAAGAGATACATCTTTTTATGATGAAGCACGCGCATTTGCTCAGACTAGTGTAAAAACGTATAAGTTTTGGAAAAAGAAAGAACTTATTCGTGAAACAACTTATAAAAAAATGGATGAGCTTTACAAAAAAGCTATGGAAGAATGGACTGCCCGGCAAGATGCGCATTATGCAAAAGAAAAACAAATCAAGATAGAAAAAGATGTCGAATATAAAAAAGAATACGAGAAACTGATTGAAGAAAGAAAACAAACGTATGAGCAAGTATTAAATCCTTCTGATGAGTATTTACAAGATACGGTAAGTGATGTTCTATCCCAGATAGAATTACCTGTAGATTTTTCTATAGATTATGCCGTATCTGATAAAAATATTGAACTTGATATTAACTTACCAGAAATTGAAGATTTTCCTCAAACAACATCTTCAATATTGCAAAGTGGAAAATTGTCGATAAAAAAGAAAACAATTACAGAGTTAAATAAAGATTATGCAACAAGTGTTGTCGGAATGTCTTTTTTCTTTGCAGGATTGTTGTTTAATATTTCCCCTGAAATAAAGCAAATTTCAATGGCTGGATATACACAATGTCTTAGCAAAAAAACAGGTAATATCGAAGACCAGTATGTTTATTCTGTAACATATACTCGCGACGAATTTGCAAAACTGAATATTTCAAATATTGACCCGCTGGAAGCTATTAAGAATTTTGAGCATGTAATTGATGTTTCTGCAAAATTCGAACTAAAAACAATTGAAGTAAAATCATCTGAGAATAGAAAATCGACTTTTGATTCTCAGGAAGTTCAAACACAGTACTATAGAGTTGAAACAGAAAAAAAAGAATTTGAAAAACAAGTAATTGTAACTCAGTTAGATAGTACTTCTAGTCCTGTTATCAGACAGCAAGAAAATGCTTATCATCAAAGACGTGAAATTGAGCGTCATCAACAGCAGATTCTTGAAGAGAATAAGAAAACTGCAAAAGGGTGTCTTATTGCACTTATTATTATTTTCTTATGTCTTATTGCAGGGTTTTGTTCGTTAGCAGAATCCGGTAGATCTGCACATCCAAATAATTATAGATATAGGACAAAATCTTACTAATAATTATTTTTGTAATTAATTATGAAGAATTATTATACTTATTCATATAATTATAAAAGACTTCTCGATAAAGTTTTATTGATAAACAATTGTTCAGAATTTATTTTTCTCTCTGAATCTGAATTTGAAAAATTTAAAACTAATCCTGATTTTTGTTCTGCTGAAAATATTAAAAAATTGAAAGAAAAGTTTTTTATTGTTGATGAAGTTAATAAGAAATATGCGGATGAAATCATAGAAACAAAACGACTTACAAAACATTCTTATTTAACAAATGATGCTTTGCTTTTAATGGTTGTGCCTACACTTAATTGTAATTGCAATTGTATTTATTGTCAGGTAACAAGTCAGATTGGCTATAAAGAGTCTAATAATTTATCTTTTAATAATATTGTCAAATTTTGTGATTTCGTTTTTGCATTACCGCATAAAGATATAAAAATTGAATTTCAAGGTGGAGAACCTTTACTGGCTTTTGATACAATTCAATTCATTGTAAAGCGAATAAATTTTCTGAATCGCAGAAAACAGAAAACAATAGTTTATGTTATTTGCAGCAACTTAATGGCATTAAATGAAAAAGAAGTGAAATTTATTAAAAAATATGAGATTCAAGTATCAACATCTATAGATGGCCCTCAAGATTACCATAATAAAAATCGTCCATCACCTTTTTACAATTCTTCTTTTGAAGTAACAAAAACAAATATTACACTTTTAAGAAATGCTGGTATTTATCCATCTGCATTAGTGACAGTCACGAATAATAATATACAAAGAATGAAAGATATTGTTGATACATATATAAAGCTTGGATTTACAGGATTATTTCTCCGTCCTCTTAATAATTATGGTTTAGCGTATAAAAATGTATCAATAAAATATACAAATCAAGAGTTTATGAAAAATTATAAAGAGACTATTAATTATATAATTTCAAAAAATGTTGAGGGAATAACTATTAAAGAAGAGTATTTTGTAATTCTACTTAGAAAAATTTATTCTGCTTTTAATGATGGATTTGTAGATATGCAAAATCCTTGTGCATTAGGTCTGATGTGTATGATTGTTGACCAACATGGCGATGTTTATCCTTGTGATGAAGCAAGAATGATTTCAGAAATGGGCGACAAAGAATGGAAAATGGGCAATATTCAAGAAGCAGATTGTTTAATTCAGATTGCGAAAATGCAAAAGCGTATTCATGATGAAGGAAATATAAATGAAAAAAAGAATTGTGAAAATTGTGTGTATAAAACTCTATGTTTTGCTGATCCAATTAGAGAATGGTATATAAACAAATATTCACATGATGATTATTGTGGCATACGACTTGAAATGTTTGATTTTGTATTTGAAAAAATCCTGAATGCAACAGCAGAGGAACAAGAAATTTTTTGGAAGTGGGCAAATGACTGATAAAGAATTCTTTTGGATTGAAAATAAAACGTTGTCTCTTCTAATGACTACAAATTGTAATCAAAGCTGCATAATGTGTCCTCAACATCTAAATGATGATTTTGTAGACCATGATATTGTTTTGAAGGAATTTATTTCACAAATCAGAAACTTGCACTGTAATGAAATATATATAACGGGAGGTGAACCTTTTCTAAAGTCAAAACTTATTGATTGTTTGTTTTTATCTACAAAAAAAGAGAAAATTACAATCTTAACCAACGGCTCAATAATGCCTTCTGATATAGTTTTAAAATCTCGACGTACAAATTTGTGTATTCCTTTATATGTAAACTGCGCTGTTTTGTCAACACAAAATTTTTACAGGTTTAAGGTGTAAAGTTTTATGCAGCCCGATTCCTTTCCAGTTCATTATACTGGAAGCATTTATACATTTCATCAGGTACGTTGTAATCC